>Ga0308171_1000021_pt1 | contig 577754 bp, 514 predicted proteins | sample PhyGR1_FD_202135 | JGI IMG/M metagenome (GOLD analysis project Ga0308171, IMG submission 202135) | Phyllosphere microbial communities from UC Gill Tract Community Farm, Albany, California, United States - DLSLSG.R1 | ecosystem: Host-associated > Plants > Phyllosphere > Unclassified | place... | reverse complement strand
AGCGCAAAAAAATTTTCTGCCGTATTGCCGGGGGATTTTTTGCGGAATTGCCGAACAATTAAACAGATGATTTACTTCACAAAATTTATGCGCCCTGCTGGTGCAACCTGCACGGAAATTGCACCAAGGCGGATATTAGGGGTCAGGCTGCTCATTACAGTGCCTGGTCCCCGCCGATTTACCGACCGGTCTCACATCCCTGATAAATTCTTTCGTTTTTAAAGACTATTATTTGACGCCGAAGAAATTATCCTGAGCATCAGGCAAAAAAAACGCCAGCCGGATCATCCGGCTGGCGTTCTATTAATATTTAATTACAGACTGCCAATGTGAAATGTTTTCTGTTCCAGATATTCATCAATTCCGTAGCGGGAACCTTCCCGGCCAATACCGGAGAGTTTCACACCACCAAACGGCGCAACCTCCAGGGAAATTGCGCCGGTATTAAAGCCGACCATGCCAAACTCCAGCGCTTCCGCTACCCGCCACGCCCGCCGGATATTCTCGGTAAAGAAATAGGCTCCCAGGCCGTAAGGCGTGTCGTTCGCCATCGCGATCGCCTGCTCTTCATCATCAAAGATAAACAGCGGCGCGACCGGGCCGAACGTCTCTTCATGGGCGATGCGCATGCCGGACGTGACCTCACCGAGTACCGTGGGCTGCACGAATGTGCCATTGCCCTGACTGATGCCGCCGGTCAACAGGGTTGCTCCCTGACTGAGCGCATCGTCGATGTGACCATTCACTTTCTCCACCGCGCGGCTGTTGATCAGCGGGCCAATGGTGCTGTCGGGCGCAAAGCCATCGCCCACTTTCAGGGTGGCGACCGCCTCCAGCAGTCGGGCGGTGAAGCGCGGATAGATGCTCCGCTGCACCAGAATGCGGTTGGCACAGACGCAGGTCTGCCCGGCGTTGCGGAACTTGCTGAGCATGACGCCGGCGACCGCAATCTCAATATCGGCATCATCAAACACGATCAGTGGCGCGTTGCCGCCCAGTTCCAGACTCAGGCGCTTTATGCTGTTGGCGCTCTGCTGCATTAATAACTGCCCGATGCGGGTCGAACCGGTAAAGGAGATTTTACGCACCGTGCGGCTTTCAGTCAGCGCCGCACCAATCTCCGTGGGCAGGCCGGTCAGCACCTGCAACACGCCAGACGGGAAACCGGCGCGCTCTGCCAGCACCGCCAGTGCCAGCGCCGAGAGCGGCGTTAACTCCGACGGTTTAACGATAATCGGACATCCGGCGGCCAGCGCCGGGGCTACTTTGCGGGTGATCATCGCAATCGGGAAGTTCCACGGAGTAATCGCGGCGGCAACCCCAACCGGCTGTTTCAGCACCAGAATGCGGCGGTCCTCGCTGGGCGCAGGAATGGTGTCGCCGTAGATGCGACGCGCCTCTTCCGCGAACCATTTCACAAAACTGGCGCCGTAGAGCACTTCGCCTCTGGCTTCTGCCAGCGGTTTTCCCTGCTCGGCGGTCATGATGATCGCCAGGTCGTCAGCATGTTCCACAATCAGCTGATGCCATTTTTCCAGCAGCGCGGCACGGCTGGCATTAGGGGTTTTGCCCCAGCTGATGCGCACCGTTTCCGCATAGGCTATCGCCTGTTCCGTCTCTGCCCGGCCCAGCGCCGGAATGGTGGCCAGCGTTTCGCCCGTGGCGGGATCGATAACCGGCAGCGTGGCGCCCTGATGCGCATCCTGCCAGCGTCCGGCAAACAGCGCCTGCTGGCGCAGCAGATCGCTATCGATAAGTTTTAATCGCGACATAACATCCCCTCGTGGTCAGTTAATTCCACTTTATCGCGCCGGGTCAGCGCAGGATGTTGTTGTGCGGGGTGAGAAAGGTCAGTGAGCGAATTTTTCGCGCTGATTTGAAATTTTATGCCGTGCAGGAACGGGGGCGCATCCGGTGGGATGCGCGGTGTGATTAAATCTGGAAGTCGATGACCGGTTCGTCGTCGTTACTGTAGGAGAGCGCCTGGCGTTTAATTTCCTCCAGCGACAGGTTGGCGTTGCAGAGTTCCAGGAACTGCCAGACGTAGTTGCGCTGCAGCTGACCGCGCTTGAGGCCGAGCCAGACGGTGCTGGCATCGAAAAGATGCGTAGCATCCAGACGCTCCAGCTCTTCACTCTCTTCCGTTTCACACGCCTGATCGGCCAGGATCCCGACGCCCAGACCGAGTTTGACGTAGGTTTTCACCACGTCGGAGTCCTGAGCGCTGAGCACGATATCCGGTTTCAAACCCGCCGTCTGGAAGGCACGGTCAACCCGCGACCGGCCGGTGATGCCCTGCCGGTAGGTAATGAGGGGATAGCGGCTGAGGGTGCTCAGTGAGACCGGCTGGTTCTGCACCAGTTCATGCCCTTTCGGCACCAGCAAGGCGTGATGCCAGCTGAACCAGGGGAAGGCGGCCAGACTGCTGTTGTTGACCAGCATTTCACTGGCGATGCCGATGTCCGCTTCACCCGCCAGCAGCATGGTGACGATTTCCTGCGGCGATCCCTGATTCAGTTCAAGCCGGACGTTGGGATAGAGCTGACGGAACGCCTTGATCACTTTCGGCAGGCTGTAGCGCGCCTGAGTATGCGTGGTGGCGATGGTCAGGATGCCGCTGGTTTCATTGGTAAACACATCGGCCAGCCGCCGCACTTTGCCCGCCTCATCCAGGATACGCTCGGCGATGGTCAGCAACGCTTTGCCCGGTTCGGTCATCCCCAGCAGACGCTTACCACGACGGATAAAGATCTCCACACCCAGCTCATCTTCCAGATCGCGAATGTGCCGACTGACACCCGACTGGGAGGTAAACAGCGTGTTAGCGACTTCCGTTAAATTAAACTCACAGCGGGCCGCCTCGCGGATGATTTTAAGCTGCTGGAAATTCACGATATTTACCTCCCTTTACATAATCTGATTCTCTGATGGTAAGAACTATTATCGATAACCGGAAATACTAAAAAATTTGGCTTTATGACTTTAGGGAATAAAGGGGGGATGGTTGCGCGGATGCGCGGAGGTGTTCGCTGCGCGAACGGGCTATGAGAAGGTTTCGTTCGCCTGGCGGGCTGGCATCTCACGGGTGTTCGCTGCGCGAACGGGCTATGAGAGGGTTTTGTTCGCCTGGCAGGCTGCATGTGCAAACACTTGGGTGTTCGCTGCGCGAACGGGCCTTGAGAAGGTTTCGTTCGCCTGGCAGGCTGGCATCTCACGGGTGTTCGCTGCGCGAACGGGCTATGAGAGGGTTTTGTTCGCCTGGCAGGCTGCTTGTGCAAAAACCTGGGTGTTCGCTGCGCGAACGGGCCTTGAGAAGGTTTCGTTCGCCTGGCAGGCTGGCATCTCCCGTGTGTTCGCTGCGCGAACGGGCCTTGAGAAGGTTTCGTTCGCCTGGCGGGCTAGGCAGTTTCAGTAACGCCTCTGCAGGCGACCAACAAGGGGGCGCCAGTCGCCGCGCCCCCTTGACCCCCAGGCTCCGGCCTGCTTCACCGCCGCTTCGCGGTCCCTTCGCCTCTTCCGGATTTCTCACGGACCGCCGGGACGCGCCATCCCTGGCGCGAACCCGCCTCTTCGCGACATCCCTGTCGCTCGTCCTGAAATCCCTCATCCGCTCAGCGGTTCTGACGGCCTTCCTCCCCCCGCTTTTATCTCTTATTTTTTAATGTTGAGTACTCTATCGCTTCATATTTTTGGAAGGGTCTCTGGCCAGCAGACAACGCTGCATCAAAGAAACATAAAAATTTTGCAGGCGAGGTTTGGGAGAGGCGTCCGAAGCGCTGAGGAACAACCGGAGGCAAAGATGAGCCGACAGGACGTCGGCGAGAGGACGTCACGAGCCAGGGATGGCGAGTCCGGACAGTCCGCGGGCCGAAGGGCGTGGCGAAGGTACCCCGTGAAACGGGGCGCGGAGGCAGCCGGACGCCGGGATTGTTAAGGGGCGGGCGTACGCCCCTTGACGCGTCCGCCTGCACAGGCGACCTCAAACTCTCCACCGCCTGGCGGGCGTAACCTGCTCAGACTCAGACCGCTGCAAAGCCTGACCTTAGCCCACTGCAAACCCTGACCTCAGCCCGCTGCAAAGCATTGCCTCAGCCCGCTGCAAGCGCCCCCCTTACCCTACTAACATCAACTCCCGCTCCTCATTCAGCGGCTTATTCAGCAGTGACAGCAGGATATTCTTCACGGCTTGTGCAGAAGGTGACAGCGGTAACCGGGCGGAGATGTTCAGCGACAGCGGCAGGCTCAGTGACGGGCTATTGATGCGTGACATCCAGGCATCCGTCGAACCCACCAGTGAACGGGCGGCAGATTCAGGTAACACGGTGACGCCCATGCCGCTGGAAATGGCTGACGTCAGGGTTGAAATCGATTCGATCTCACCGATGATGCGCGCGCTCAGGCGACGCAGTGAAAATGCCTCATCGACGCGCTTGCGCACGGCACTGTAGTCACGCGGCAGGAACAGGCTCATCTGCGCGACATCCGCCAGATCGACACTGGCACCCGGATAATCGGTGGCGCCGACCAGGAAGAGATCTTCTTTCATCAGCGGCATGCTGTTGATACCGGCTGTGGGAGCGCGATCGTACAGCACTGCCATATCCAGCTGACCGCTCATCACTTTCTCATTCAGTACGCTGCCACTGTTTTCGTGCAGGTAGACCAACACTTCCGGAAACTGATCGCGGACGGTTTGCAGCAGTGGCATCGTCAGCGAGGATGCTGCCGTACCCGGTGCCAGACCAATCGACACCTGACCGCTCAGCACCTGACCGGCGTTAATGACCGCCGTCTGTGCCTGTTCACACTGGCGCAAAATGGTGCGCGCATGACCATAGAGAATCTTACCGGCTTCAGTTGGCGTAACGCCGCGCTTGGTGCGGATCAGTAACTGCTGATCCAGTTCATTCTCCAGCGTCGCCACCTGCTGACTGAGTGCAGGCTGTGCGATGTGCAGCACTTCGGCTGCCTGCGTCAGACTGCCGATATCGACGATTTTCACAAAGTACTTCAGTCGTCTTAAATTCATCTTGCCTCCGTCACTCACCCCGAATAGCGAAATGGGTTAGACCCCATCGCCCTGATAACAGAGATTTTGCAAGATGCAGGCCAGGTTTAAACGACACTTGCCAGCTACCCGCCAGATTTTTCCTAACGGCCCGGAAAATAAGCGTTTCTGATTACCTCTTAAGGGTTAATAAGCATCAGGAATGCCTGAACAGATAAGGGGATGGGGTCAGGCGCACTGTGACAGTGCAGACGCTGCGAGTCAGACGTGCAGAAAAGTGATGACAGGCTGTACAGTTTTAGTGCAGTGGAAACGTATTGCACCTGATGAAGGCTTGCCGCGCCTGACGCGTAGCGTGACGAAGGGGCCGGAAAATGTAACCGCTATCAGCGGGATTTCTTATCGCTGACAGCTACCGGAGGGTAAAAAGCAACCGTTGCCCTCTCCCGCATACGGAAGAAGGCAACGCCTGCTGATTAACGTTTTTTGCGGTTACGGTGCATGTCGATAGAGACCGCAGCCACGATGATCATCCCTTTGATAATGTCCTGAATGTACGCATCGACACCCACGAAGGTGAAGCCGCTTTTGATCAGGCCGAGGATCACAGCGCCAATGAGTGTGCCGGTGATACGGCCCACGCCGCCCATCAGGCTGCTGCCGCCGATAACGGCTGCGGCAATCGCATCCAGCTCGTAGGACATCCCCATGCTTGACTGGCCGCTGCTGACACGCGCCGCCAGTACCACACCTGCCAGGCCAGAAAGCGCGCCGGCAATGGTGTAGACGATGATCAGATACTTATTAACGTTGATACCGGAGACTTTCGCTGAGGTCATGTTGCCGCCGATGGCGTAAACATACTTACCGTAGCGGGTATGTTTCAGGGCAATGTGGAACAGCAGCGCCACGACCAGGAAAATCACTACCGGCATTGCGCCCTGCCCGATTGAAGTAAAGCCGTCGGACAGGAAGCTGATGGGATTACCCTGGGTGTAATACTGCGCCAGACCACGCGCCGACACCATCATGCCCAGTGTGGCGATGAATGGCGGAATACCGGTACGGGTAATCAGCACACCGTTGACCACACCCGCCAGCAAACCGACGCCGATACCGGCCGCGATCGGGATTACCGCAGGCATATTCACCAGCGACGGATACATCGGTGACAGGCTGTCAGAAGTCTGCGCCAGACTCGCGGCCACAACCGCCGCCAGGGCGATAACGGAACCGGAGGAGAGATCGATACCCGTGGTGATAATGACCTGAGTCACGCCAACCGCGATAATCCCGATAATCGCCACCTGCAGGACAATCAGGATCAGACGGTTGGTGTTGAGCAGGAAAGACTGGTCACGCACGTACCAGCCAAACATTTCAAAAATCAACGCAATCCCCACCATCACCACAAAAATGCCGGTATCTTTCGGCAATTTATGACGCAGGCTGGCAAAAAAAGAGGGTTGCTGCGGGGCTGCCGGGGTGGCAGTAGCTTTCATATTGCTCATAGTGGTCTCGCGCCTCACTCGGATGCCAACGACAGAATGGTTTCCTGATCGGCTTCTTCTTTATCGAGGATGCCGGTTATACGCCCGCCGTGCATCACCATCACCCGGTCGCTCATGCCAAGAATTTCCGGCAGTTCAGAGGAGACCATGATGATAGCCACGCCACGGTTGGCAAGTTCACTGATTAAGCGGTAAATCTCCGCTTTTGCGCCGACGTCAATGCCGCGCGTCGGTTCGTCCAGAATCAGAATCTTCGGTTGCGCCAGCAGCCAGCGGGCAATCAGAACCTTCTGCTGATTACCGCCGCTGAGGTTGTTGATGATCTGATCCATGGTCGGCGTTTTGATATTGAGCCGACGGATCTGGTCCATGCAGTCCTGCGCCATCTTCACATGGCTGACAAAACCGCTTTTGCCGCTGTACTCCGGCATGTTGACGATGCTCATGTTCTCCATCACCGACAGCACCAGAAACAGCCCGGACTTTTTACGGTCCTCGGTGAGAAACGCCATGCCCTTCTCAATCGCCGTTGAGGGTGAGTCGATCGTCACCGGCACGCCATCAATTAAGATCTCGCCGCTGTCGAAGCTCTCCATGCCGAACAGGCTCTCCATCACCTCGCTGCGACCGGCGCCCACCAGTCCGGCGACGCCGAGGATTTCACCCCGGCGCACGCTGAAACTGACGTCGGTGAAACGATCTTTGCAGGTGAGATTACGGACCGTCAGCACCTCTTCCCCGATGGCGCTGTTGAATTTCGGGAACAGCTGCGTCAGTTCGCGGCCTACCATCTGGGTAATCAATGACTGGCGGGTATATTTCGCCGTCTGATCGCTGGCAATCCACGTGCCGTCGCGGAAAATACTGACCTCATCGGTGATGTTGAAGATTTCATCCATCTTGTGGCTGATATAGATGATCGCCTTGCCCTGCTCGCGCAGGTCACGAATGATGGTAAACAGGTGCGCGACTTCGGTTTCGGTCAGCGCGGAGGTCGGCTCATCCATGATGACGATGTCTGAATCCCAGGATACCGCTTTGGCAATCTCGACCATCTGCTGCGACGCAATGCTCAGTTCGCCCACCATCCGATCGGCTTTCAGGCGGATGTTCAGACGGTTAAGCAGTTCCTGCGTCTTCTGATTGAGTCGGGCGTGATCGACAAAACCAAACTTCATCGGCTCACGACCCAGCCAGATATTCTCGGCGACGGTCATGTAAGGCACCAGGTTGAGCTCCTGGTGGATCATTGAAATGCCGGAACGCAACGCGTCCATGGTGTCCTGAAACTGCACCGGCTCCCCTTTAATTTTGATGGTGCCCTTATCGGGACGATACATCCCGATAAGGCACTTCATTAAAGTGGATTTGCCCGCGCCATTTTCGCCCATCAAGGCATGTACCGTTCCCGGACGCACCCGCAACGACACATTGTCGAGGGCTTTAACGCCGGGGAAGAACTTGCTGATGCCTTCGGCTTCAAGCGCAAACGCGTTCATACATCACCTCCGTACAGCTGGGTCGGGAACGATTATTTCAGGTTACGATTGGTAAACTGTTCCATGTTGTCTTTGGTAATCAGCTGGTAAGGGATGTTGATGATTTTCTGCACTTTCTCGCCCTTCACCAGTTTGATCGCCGTCTGAACCGCACCTTCACCCTGGCCCTGCGCATCCTGGAATACCGTGGCGACCATCTTGCCCTGCTTCAGCATCTGCAGTGCATCCGGCGTGCCATCGACGCCCGCAATCAGGATTTTGTCCGGGTTTTTACCCAGCGCCTGCAGCGCACCGATCGCCATTTCATCGTTGTTTGAGGCAATGGCATTGATCTGATCACCGGCCGTCATCCAGTTACTGACCACATCCACCGCGTCGTTACGGGTAAATTTGGCGGTCTGTTTCTGAACGATTTTGATGCCAGGGAATTTAGCCGCGACTTCTTCCACGCCTTTGGTACGGTCGCGGGTCGCTTCGTTCGCCAGGTCACCCATCAGGATGGCAACGTTACCTTTGCCGTTCATCGCTTTAGCCAGCGCTTCCATCTGTAAGCGTCCGGCCAGTTCTGAGTCGGAACCGACATAGGCCATTTTGCCCGTCAGCTCAGCGCCTGGACGGCGGTTCACGAAGATCAGTGGGATACCTGCTTTACTCGCCTGATCCATAATCGGTTTCACCGCGTTGGTGTCGACCGGGTTGACGATCAGTGCATCAACACCCTGACCGATAAAGTTTTGTACCTGCTGCAGCTGCTGTGAAACGTCGCCCTTTGCATCCTCAACCTGTCCTTTGACGCCATCTTTCTGCATCTCTTTCTGCATTGAAGTGCGCAGAATGGTCAGGAAGTTGTCATCAAACAGCGCCATCGAGACGCCAACGGAGATATCTTTTGCCATAACCGCGGCAGGTAACATGCAGGCTAACAGTGAGGCGACAATCGTTTTTTTAATGTTCATAGGGACCCTTCTTATTTGTTAACTTGCTCAGCGGCTGTGACTGCGAATGAAAAATATCTTTTACATTCATCCAACCTGACTGGCGTCTGTTTCGGGAAATTTGAGGTAAGACTTCAGGTTCTGGCTATTTTTGTGATCGACCACTCCTTTTCACAATCACTTGATCTACAAACAGTTACTTTCAAAATGCTGTTTCACTTCCGGACGATGGTGACGACCGTGATGATAAGCAGTTTATTTATTCCATCTAATCTCGTTTTGAAATTTTTATCATAAAAGCACTGAAACGGTTGTTTTAACATCGGCAAATAACAAAACTTTGACATGCCTCTAACATCTACTGAGAAATGCCCGCAAAGTGAGATCCTGCTGGCAGTTTGAAAATCCATCAGAATCAGGTAAAAATCATCAAACCGCTGCTTTTACGAGCATCTGAACGCAATTCAGTAAACAGGGCTTTGACAAGCGGGATCAGCGCCGCTAATATTCGCCCCGTTCAAGCGATTCCTCTGTAGTTCAGTCGGTAGAACGGCGGACTGTTAATCCGTATGTCACTGGTTCGAGTCCAGTCAGAGGAGCCAGAATTAGAAAAGCCCGCTCAGGGAAACCTGAGCGGGCTTTTTGCATTTAACTTGTCGGTCACGGCGGAATGACTTTTCCGCCTGAGTGGCTCACACCACGAACCCGTAGTGCGAGCCGTCTGGTAGCTCCACCACCAGCCGCAGCTTCCCCCCAGCCGCATCGACGTAGCGTTTGAGCGTGGAAAGCTTCAGGTCACGCCCCGGCTTTTCCATACCCGCCACGGTCGGCTGTGTGATGCCCAGCGCCTGCGCCATTTCCACCTGCGTTTTCTGCACTTTCTCACGCAGCTCGGCAAGGTGAATGTTGAGCAGCATTTTTGTCGCCATGACCTGTGCTTCAGCAACGACTTCCGGTTTTTCATCCGCAATAAGCTGTTCCAGCGTTCTGCCCATCACGTGACTCCTTATAGTTAAAGCTTTTTAGCCAGTGTGTGAATTCCCGATCGGCAACCGGAAGTTTGATGACATGTCAGAAAGGGGTTCCGTTCTGTCTGTGAAGCAGACACTAAAGCTGCACGGATTTGCGAGCTGTCGCTGATGTGCTGAAGGATGACGGATGGGATCAGAGAGTGATACAGGCGTTGCTTTAAGTCAGGCAGTCCGCCCGGGGTTATCCGGGCGGGCTTTTCGATTGAACGGTGTAAGCTTTGTCAGGGTTGCCCTTCCATATTCCAGCGAGCTGATCCCATCACATCGAAAACGTGCTGGTCAGTGAAAGCCGGGAATCTGGCACGTTTTGCCGCCTCGATTAACGCTTTGCAGTAATCTCTGTCGCCCCCTTTGACGATGAAATTATCCAGGGTGCCATCAATTTTAAAATCCAGATGGGCATTACAGCGTTTTCCATTCCAGGCGTGCGGCTCTGTTAATGCGGCATCCAGTGCTTTCTTAATGCCCGACGCCTGCTGGCCATAGATATCCTTGTCCCCTACTTTGCCTGATTGGTTATAGCTGCAGGTTTCGAGTGCCGTCTTTTTATTACATTCACTGGGAGCAAGAGGCGTACAGCCTGCTAAAGCAACTGAGAGCAGTATCAGGATGATTTTTTTCATATAAGTCCTTTTAAGGTAGCGCCCGTGCAGGATTTCCTGTGTTAATGCGGTGCACGGGTAGGGTCAGATCATCGGTCGCTTATTTTCTGCAGATCTGCCTTGAAGCAGATTTATTTTTTACGCCAGAAGAGAAAAGCAGCCAGCGCTGTGAGCACCCCAATCCACGGCATCGTGCCCGCACCTGCCAGAAAGTTGTGTCGATCAATCGCATTGTCTTTTCTTATATCTGCAAAGCGTGCAATGGCCTGCTTTTCATCAGCGGCATGCACTTCCTCCACCTCTTTCTTATATCCCTGCGCCAGCAGATCTGCGGCGCGATTCACGCTTGATCTTGCCAGGGCAATAGTCTGTTTTCCCTGCGTATAGAAACAGTAATCTGGCATTGGCTTTGCTCATTCTGAAGAGTCGGTGTTCTACTCTATCGGATGCCAGTCAGGATCGGTAGCATTGATGAGTAGTTTATGTGAGGTGCGTCTTCCGGTCGTCTGCGTGCAACCCTTCTGAATGCAGACGCGACTGAATCGTGTCAGAGAATTATTTCCTCAGAGCCATATTTTAAATATATCGCCCCTTCAAATTCATCATCTGAAAATAGCCATTATTTTCTGAGGCGCTTTCATAGCCATAAGTTTGATCTATATCAATAAATGAGAGTTAATTTGAAAAAACATTACTTACGTTAAATTAATTCAATTTATTCATATAGTTAAACACCAACCTCCGTAAGGTTAGCAACCAGATAATTACCAGAAAAAACAATATATATCTAATTAATTAATTTCCGACACAATCTGAAATAACTTTAAAGAATAATTTTACCCTGACGATAAGAAGATCATCTTTGGATTTATTTAATGCTTTTTTTGCTTCTGAAACCTCAATAAAGGTGAACCTCATGGGTCTTGCTCAACGCATCTCAAATATTAAAATCGGGAAAAAACTGGGCGTCGGCTTTATCATCGTCATCGCTGCCTCCCTCGCCATTACCGCTATCGCTTTCGATTGTTTTCGCAGTATTAAAGACAACTCTGCCCGGCGCACCATTACCGTGGAGATGGTCAACACGTTAAGCAAGGCCCGCCTTAATCGCACCCTCTACCAGTACACCAAAGATCCTAAATTTGCCACGCAGAACGTTCAGGCCCTGCATGAGTTAGATGCCCTTTATAAACGCCTGGATGGATTCAGGTGGGATGAGATAGGTCAGCAGAAAGTCGCGGCAATTGGTCAGCTACTCAACGAGTATAAGATTCAGCGTGAGAAGTTCGTGTCGTCTGCGGAGGCAACATCCGCTGCCTTTGTGGCTATTAAGCCGGGCGCCCTGATTGCCCTTGCGCATCAGTTCGAATCACTCGATATGGCTCTGACGCCCGATGCGGCGCTGCCGGTCATGCACATGGCCGCTGCGCTGTTTGATGCGACCAATGTTGAAAAAGCCTTTCTCGACAAGCCCTCAGAGAACACCCGAAAGGCGGTCATTGAGGAATACACTGCAATCACCACTCTGAGTGAGCAACTGGACAGTTTCGCCCAGCCCAATATCGATGAGGCCACGCGGAATGTGATCAGTACTCTGGCGCAGCAGCGCGAGCCTTTGACGCGCTATGTTGATGCTTCAGAGAAAGAAAAAGGGGAATCTGCAAGTCTGAGCACCACCGCAGAGCGCCTCAATGCGGCGGTGGCCGATACCTTTGCCTTCCAGTCCCAGCTATCCGCTGAATTTATCAAACAGGCGGAGTGGCGTATTGCGTTTGCCGCACTGACCTGCGTCATCCTGAGCCTGCTGATCGCCTGGCGGATTACCCGTAACATTACACTGCCATTGAAAGAGACGCTGAACGCCGCGCAACGCATTGCCAGCGGTGATTTAACGACCTCACTGACAACCACGCGGGGTGATGAATTAGGCCAGCTAATGCAGGCGGTGGATGCAATGAACAGCAGCCTTCAGAACATCATCACCCACGTACGTGATGGCGTCAGCAGCGTGGCACGTGCCTCGGCAGAAATTGCAGCAGGCAATACCGACCTCTCCTCCCGCACCGAACAGCAGTCTGCCGCCGTGGTTCAGACGGCTGCCAGTATGGAAGAACTCTCCTCGACGGTGAAACAGAATGCGGAGAACGCCCACCATGCCAGTCAGCTGGCAACCGATGCGTCAGTAAATGCAGGACGCGGTGGTGAGATTATCCGTGACGTGATCGTCACCATGAACAGCATCAGCCAGAGTTCAGGAAAAATCGGCGAAATCATTCACGTCATCAACAGCATCTCCTTCCAGACCAATATCCTGGCGCTTAACGCCGCCGTTGAAGCGGCACGGGCCGGTGAACAGGGTCGCGGGTTTGCGGTAGTTGCCGGTGAAGTCAGGAATCTGGCACAGCGCAGCGCGCTGGCGGCTAAGGAGATCGAAACGCTGATCAGCGAGTCACTTGACCGCGTTCATGACGGTTCTGAATTTGTGGAACGCGCCGGCACCACCATGGATGAGATCGTCCGCTCGGTCAGTCAGGTTAAAGATATTATGGGTGAGATTGCGGCTGCCTCAGACGAGCAGAATCGCGGGATTTCACAGATCGCTACGGCAATGACCGAGATGGATACCACGACACAACAGAACGCCGCGCTGGTCGAGGAGTCCTCCGCCGCAGCCAGCTCTCTGGAGTCTCAGGCAGAAGAACTGGAAAAAACGGTGGCCATCTTCCGTCTTTCTCCAGGCCAGAATCGCACTGTTCCTGCTCTGGCACCACGTTCAGTTCCCGCGATGCCGGTAACGGCTTCCGCCGACGCCAGCTGGGAAAGCTTTTAACGGTTAGCGAAGCTTTATCTGGCCTGATGCTGTCCAGCCAGTTTCATGTCAATGAGGCTGGCTGAAATAGCATTCCCGGAGGAATAATCTCTTCCGCCATACTCAGTTTCGTGCCGGATTGTATTTCGAGTCCGGGAGAGGAAAAGCCGTATGGTGGGGGTATAACGCGATGGCGAGAGAAGTGTCGTCCCTGACATTTTCTCCGGCCGGTATACGCTTTCGCGCAACCGTTGAGGTCGTCCGCTTCGTCGTTTTCCGGCCGGAGCCGGACTACGTCCACTGGCGTCAGTTCAGTTACTGCTAGTTCAGTTCTTCGTTCAGGCCTGCAAGAGTCTGCAGGTACGGCACCTGCTTTTGAGCAACCGACGGTGACTTAAAACTGCTCAGCCAGCTTCTGGCTTCGGAGATTTTTGTCAGCCGATCTTCGTTGCGTTCAGATTTCGCCATAAAACCCAGTTGGGTAAAAAGTGATGCGATACTGATTTCTTTCTCACCCAGGGCAAGGCTGAGTGCCGCTTCGCCAATAATGACGTGGCCTTTCTCGTCGTCTCGAAATAACACAGAAAATCCTCCATTTGGTACGAATTGATGACAACCTCACCAGAGACTGTAGTCCTGAAAGCGAGAACTGCCCGAATTAATCACTAAAAATCGCGCAACCTCCTGATCGAATGTACTAAATATTTTTTTCCGGATTGTTCTGTTTGTCTCTGCCGTCCTTCCTGCCAGACTGGCTGGTCTTATCAGCACGGGATGCCACCATGAAACTCTCTGTTCTTCTCACGTTGTTAGCCGCGACAGTATGCTCAGTGTTTGCTGCCCATGGTGGATTCGCAACGCATCAGGCCAGCCAGTCGCTCTCCACACAAAGCGGCGAAGCCATTACTGAAGAGTAATCGCCTGGCCTGGCATCGTCACCGACCGGGCAATCGGTTATCATCCTGTGCCCTTTACCAGCCGGTTGCCCGATGTCTGCCATTATCGATACGTTTATCGCCCCACCCTGCTTTGATGAGATTGCCCTCCTCTTCGAGGATGAGCATCTGCTGGTGATCAATAAACCCAGCGGGCTGCTGAGCCTGTCCGGCAAAAATCCACAAAACCTCGATTCAGTGCATCATCGGCTGGTGAAGCTCTTCCCTGGCTGTACGCTGGTTCATCGGCTCGATTTTGGCACCTCCGGTCTGATGGTCGTCGCACGCAACAAGGCGATTAACGCCGCCCTCTGCCAGCAGTTCAGCCAGCGCAGCGTTGGCAAAACCTATCAGGCACTGCTGTGCGGACACCTTGCCGATGACTCAGGGATCATTGATGCCGCGATAGCCAAAGATCCGGCGCAGTTTCCCCGCATGGTGATATGCGCGATACAGGGCAAACCCGCGCGCTCACGCTATCGGGTCATGGAACGCAGTTATTTTCAGGGGAAAGAGGGAGAGGTGTTGCCGGTTACGCGGGTTGAACTGACGCCGGAAACGGGACGCACCCACCAGCTGCGCATTCACTGTCAGCAGCTGGGGCATCCGATTCTGGGCTGTGATCTTTACGGCGGACTGTCACTGCCTGGCGCGGAGCAGGCAGAGAGACTGATGCTGCACGCCAGCGAGCTGACATTTGTTCATCCCGTCAGCGGCGAGGCGATGCAACTCTCTGCCGCCAGCGCGTTCTGAGTGCATCAGCGCGTCATTACCACATCAAATCATCGGGCACTTTGAAATCGGCATAAGGATCATCTTCATCCTGTGCTTCTTCGCTTAATGCGCTGTTTAATACGATGGCACTGGCATCACGCTGGGCAATTTTATCCGCTACGCTGGCCGGGATGATGGCGTACTGGCTCTCTCCATTCGCGTCAGCGGCGAGGCGGGCAATCGCAAGACGGCCATTAATCAGCTGAGTCTGCGTCGGCTTATCCACCATGATCTTTTTAATCAGATTATTGTCGGTGAAGTTGAAGCTGATGTTGCCTCTCTCCACGGCAATTTTGTTCATTTCAATCAGCTGTTTGACCTGCGCTTTGTACTCTTTCGACAGCACAGCCAGCTTCTGCTGCTCGTTCAGCTGCTTATCCCGCTCCAGCTGCGCTTTTTTGTTGTCTTCCACCGCCGCTCTGGCTTCGCGCGCCTGGACTCTGGATTTTTTAGCGGTCCGCTGAACCTTGTCCATCTTCTTGCTGGATACTAATCCCGCTTTCAGCATCTGCTCTTGCAAGGTGAGTTTTGTCATTGTCGTCTCTGAACCTGTGAAATTTTGTCCGGGATTATACCTGTAATCGTCCGGGCTGTGCCAGGTTGCCGCATAAGCGGTTACGGGCAGCCTCCGGACACTGTGCTAACATTCCCCGGTCAAAATCACCTTATTGAGCACCATGTCAGAACTCACAAAACGTAAAAATGACCCTGAAGGGCTGAAAAAACGCATTATTGCAGGCGCACTGAAAGCCTTTGCTGAGTTTGGTATGCAGGGCGCCAGGCTTGAGCAGATTGCTGAGCATGCGCAGACCACGAAACGGATGGTGGTGTATCACTTTGGCAGCAAAGAGCAGCTTTACATCGCGGTGCTGGAACAGGTTTATCAGCAGATACGTCAGCATGAAACCGGCCTGAACCTGGCTGCGATGGAGCCGGAACTGGCCATGACGCGGCTGGTGGAAGCCAGCTTTGATTATCACGTTGAGCATCCCGATTTTATCCGGCTGGTCTGCAGTGAGAACCTGCTGCGCGGTCGCTACATCACCCAGTCGCCGCAGATTAAAGCGCTGAACCGCAGCGCGCTGGATCTGCTGGATGACATTCTGGCACGCGGTCAGCAACAGGGCGTGTTCACTGCCGATGTGCAGACCATCGATGTCCATCGCCTGATCAGCAGTATCTGTGTTCACCACGTTTCAAACCGCTATACCTTCAACGCCCTGTTCAGCCCTGATAACAGCGAAGAAGAGAGTATTCGCCGCAATCGTCAGCTCGCTGTCACCGCAACATTACGTTATATCCGCAAATAAATGCCCGCCAGCCGGGCTCCGCTTATCCATAGTCTACGCTTAGTTACACTTGTCATGAAAATGCAATAATAAGGAATGCTGTTGTGAGCAGAGACGCACGCCTCTATCCGCTTCGCCAGACCCATATAGAACCCGATGATGATGCGCTGTGGAACTGGGCGCAGAACGCGCAAATTGGCCGCCGTCAGCAGGTTCAGCGCCCCGCCAGTGAAGCGGGGCTACAGAAAATTATCCGCGAGTCACGCGGCCGGATTCGTGTGATTGGCAGCAAGCTGTCGCCCGGCCGGATGCTGCATGTCGCTGATGACGATGTGCTGCTCGATCTCAGCGCATTGAGCGGCCAGCTTGCCAGTGATGACCAGAGCGTGACCTTTGGTGGCGCGACCCCGCTTGAGCAGGTTTATCGCAGCCTCACCGATATGAATCGCATGCTGGCCTCATCGCCGGGCGTGATTGCGATTCAGACGCTGGCGGGTGCGATGGCGACGGGTACGCATGGTCAGGGTTTGCAGCAGAGTTCGATTGCCGATGAAGCGCTGGCCATACGGATGGTGCTGGCCGACGGCAGCGTGCGCGAGTTTGTCCGTGGCGATGCTGACTTCCCGGCGGCACAGGTCTCGCTCGGTGCACTGGGCATCGTCACCGCAGTAACCCTGCGTACCCAGCCGTTTCAGATCTTCACCTGCCACAAAAATGCCGTATCAGCCGATACGCTGGAAGAGGATCTGCTGCAGTGGAACAACGACTATCCGCTGAGCAAAGCCTGGTGGTTTGTTGACGACAACCTGATGCACGTCTGGAACGCCCACGAGGCGAGTGACGAAGAGCGTCAGCGTTACGAAGCGCAGGGTCGCCAGGTGGTCGAACATGAGGGCGAGGCTGACGACAGTCTTAATGACACCATCGACCAGACGCTGGCGCATATGCACCGCGATACGCAGATCCAGGGCAAAGGCGGAAAACAGTTCCGCACCGTCACCCGCTTTCGCGACTTCACCGATGTTACCGGTGACATCTATCAGCTTTTCTGCCGTGGCATCGCAGTGCCGCAGATTAATGTAGAAATCGGCGTGCCGCTGGCAAAAACCCCGGCCATCATTCGCCGCATCAAATTGTGGTATGCCGAAAACCGTCCGCATATGCACTACCCGATTATTCTGCGCTGCACCGGTGCATCGTCGGCCTGGCTCAGCCCGGCTGCTGGCCAGCCAACCTGCTTTTTCGGCTTTGTGGTCTATTACGCCGACGATGGTTCGCTGTCACAGGAAGGCCTGCACTTCCTGACCGAGGTGGAGAAACTGCTGGCCGAAGAGGGCGGGCGCCCGCACTGGGGCAAGTATTACGACGAAGAACGCTACAACTGGCGTGAGATCTATCCGCAGTGGGACGCCTTCCGCGCCCTGCGCAGCCAGCTCGACCCGCAGGGCCGACTGGGGAATGACTACATCACGCCACTTTTTGACTGATTGAGGAACGCTATGTTTGCCTGGGTAACGCTGTTAACACAACCCGATTATCTGGTGGGCGTGAAAGCGCTGCACCGTTCGCTGCAGGAGAGCCACAGCAAGTGGCCGCTGGTGGTAATGACCACGTCGGCGATATCAGAAGCTGACTGTCAGATTCTGCAGGATGAAGGCTGCGTGATTAAACCGGTCGAGCCACTCTATCCGCGCGACGATCTGGATCAGCATTACGCCTCGGCGCAGTTCGGTGAGGTCTGGACCAAGCTGCGCGCCTGGCAGCTGACCGATTATCAGCGTGTGGTGTTTCTGGATGCCGATATGCTGGTGCTGCAGAATATGGATGAGCTGTTTACCCTGGATCTGGGCGATAACCCGCTGGCCGCCTGTCACGCCTGCCGCTGTAATCCGAACCAGATTGCCTCTTATCCGCCAGAATGGCAGCCTGAGCAGTGTCACTACACCTGGCAGGCACGCGGTGAGCAGGCTCCGGAGAGCGTTGACTACTATCTGAACGGCGGTTTTCTGGTGCTGAAGCCTGACAATGCGACGTTCGACGCCCTGGAAAAACGGATTGCCGCGATTGATGATCTCAGCGCCTATCCTTTCTCCGAACAGGATCTGCTGAACGAAGTGTTTGCCGATCGCTGGAAACCGCTCTCCTATATCTACAATGCGTTAAAAACGCTGCCGTTCCAGCACAGCGGTCTCTGGCAGGGTGATGAGGTGAAGAACCTGCACTATATTCTGGCGAAGCCGTGGAAGCGCGATCTTAACCAGCCTGAAAGTCAGCGCGATCGCTTCTATGCGCTGGATAAATTGTGGTGGGAGAAAAGCGGTCTGATCTGACTGTATACGGGCGGGAAACCACAGCTTCCCGCCCTGCCCGCCTGCGTTAATCAGCGAAACAGCAATACTCTCTGTCACTCAGCTTCTGCACTACACCTCTATCCAGCGGCGCTGCTCAGCGGAGTGCGCAATCGCTTCCAGCACCTTCTGCACCTGCAATCCTTCTGCGAAATCGGGCCACATGCGATCGCCCGCCGCGATGCCGTTGATCAGGTCGCGGATCTCCACCGTCTTCTGATCGTTAAACCCGATGCCGTGCCCGGCTGAAACACAGAAGTTCGCGTAGTCCGGATGTGCCGGCCCGGTCAGGAGTGTTTTAAATCCCTGACGCCCGACGGGGTCGTCATGCAGATAAAGCTCCAGCTCCGCCATACGCTCCTGGGTGTAACGCAGCGTGCCTTTGGTGCCGGTGACGACGTAGGTCAGTCCCATCTTCGCGCCACAGGCAATGCGAGAGGTTTCAATCACGCCATGCGCCCCGTTATGGAAGCGCAGCAGCGCGCTGGCCTGATCTTCGTTTTCTACCGGTAACTGCCGAGAAGGCGCTTTCGGGTCAGGCCGTGAGGTAATCACCGTCATCATGTCGCCACTCACCTCTGCAATGTCACCGACCAGGTAGTGCGCCATATTGACGATGTGCGCTGCCAGATCGCCCAGCGCGCCGAGCCCTGCCAGCGCTTTCTGGCAGTGCCAGTCGAGCGGCGTTTCCGGTCTGGCGAGATAGTCCTCGTTATGGGTGCCGTAGAAATGCACCACATCACCAATCTCGCCGCTGGCAATAATCTCTTTTGCCAGCTGGCTGGTGGGATTTTTCATATAGTTGAAGCCAACCAGCGTTTTCACCCCTGCCGCCTCAGCGGCCGCCACCATCTCCTGCGCATCCGCCACGCTCAGCGACAGCGGCTTTTCTGAATAGACATGCTTGCCGTGGCGTATCGCCTCCAGCGCCATCTCTTTATGCAGGAAGTTAGGCGCGCAGATATCCACCACATCAATTGCCGGATCGCTCACCAGCGCGCGCCAGTCGCCTGTGGAACGCGCAAAACCAAAGGTCGCCGCCTGTCGGGCCGCCAGCTCAGGGTTCACCTCAGCCAGCATCTCCCGCACGATTTCGCCTTTCAGTGTAAACACGGTGGGAGCCTGGGCATAGGCAATCGCGTGGCAGCGCCCGATATAGCCGCTGCCAATCATGCCGATTCTGACTTTGTTCATTTCAACTCCGGATATTCAGTTCAGGGTTGAAATGGAATCTACGTTTCATATTTGTTGCTGACAAAGTCAGAATGGAGACTTTGTGACGGCCATAAAAAACAATCCGGTTAAATCATGCGTAGTGCGGTCTGACAAGGACTATGCCGGGCCAGAACACCTCATAAACACCTCAGTTTTCTACTGCTCTCATCCCGCCTCCGGGCCGTGCTTTCGACGCTTTAAAAGCCATTATGGCGACTATTTCAGCAGTCGAGCGAATTTATGAAAAAGTGCTTTGACATGATCCAGCGTGGCCGTTACTATGCGCCCCGTTCAAACGATTCCTCTGTAGTTCAGTCGGTAGAACGGCGGACTGTTAATCCGTATGTCACTGGTTCGAGTCCAGTCAGAGGAGCCAAATTAGAAAAGCCTGCTCAGGAAACTGAGCGGGCTTTTTGCTTTCTATTCTTTTGATAAATTTTTTGTACCTGATTAGTTCTGCTCCCTTCCGAATTACCGGTCCTTTCGTTATTAGCTGAGACTTAACCATTCAAAACAGCCATACCTGAAAAGTTCATTTCTGACACTTGATCTCTTGTTCCTTAAATCAAAATCCTCAATCCGCGCTCAAAGGGTCATAAATGACCTTTCATCAGGGTAATTTACCCTCCAGTTTTAAAATTTTAGAATCATACCAACCAATGGTTCAAAAATGACCTTTTCCGCATTATAGTTCTGCTATGTCATATCATAAACGTGCTGAAATTGCATAAAAGGTCAAAAATGAACCTTAATGAGATTAAAACTTCGCTGATAAGCCTTTCGGAGTCAGAGCGGAGAGAGGTATTAGCGCCATTAGCTCTTAGTGCACAAGTTGTGGAAGAGGCAATAAAAGCGGAAGAACAGGACACTCGATTGGTGTTCAGTCCCCTGACCGTTGAGACACTGCCACAACTCCTGGTCAGTGAACTCAAGCGACAAAATATCACTTACGAAGAGATGGCGATTCAGATCGGTGTGTCACTCTCGACATTTAAACGACTGATCGCTAAGCCATCTTCTGCAAAGGCAATCAATCTTTATGCCTTGCTTAAAGAACTGGGTATAAAAGTATGGCTCGAAAAATAGAAGTGTGGCTTTACAACAAACTGGCAGGAACGTTGAGTGAAGAGCAAAGTGGTTATACTTTCTGCTATCTGCCAGCCTATCGCGGCTGTGCGATATCTCTCAGTATGCCGGTAAGGCCAGAGCCCTACTTAAGTGAAGACCTGCATCCTTTCTTTAAAGGTTTAGCGCCCGAAGGCTGGCTGCGAAAACGCTATTCTGAAATTCAAAAAATTGATGATAACGATCTGTTCGGTTTACTGATGAAAAATGGTAACGATATGCTTGGGGCTGTCGTTTTCAAAGAGATAACACCATGAATACAGAGCGCTGCCTGATCACTTTGAACCGTCTTAAAGAATCAGAGTTGAAAACCGGCTACTCATCTAAAGGCATCCGGCATCTGTTAGGTAGCCAGGACGTGGCTCTTACGCTGCCTTTCACACGCAGTCAGTTTATTCAGGAACTCCCCGAACGTCAGAAAGGGATGAGCATTTCAGGCTATCAGCCTAAACTGTCACTTCGCCTGGAAAAAGGAGAACTGGTCGTCGTCAGCAATGACGGCACCTATATTCTGAAACCCTCTCCGGAAGAATATCCGCACCTTGCAGAAAACGAGCATGCCACCATGTGCGTTATGCAGCGTCTGAAATTTGATGTTCCCCCATTCGGGCTGATGGCTTTCAGACATGATGAAAATCGGCCACGTGAACTGGCGTTTGTTATCAAAAGATATGACCGTTCAGAGGCAGATAACGCGAGATTACATCAGGAACAGCTGGATGGCGCGATGGGTCTCGGCGATAAATATGGCAGGATTGGTAATAATAAAGCCATCAGTTATGAGAGGGCCGCTAAATTCCTGAATACCAGAGTCAGCAGTAGTTTAAAGAGTAAGCGCGACCTTTTTTTGCGCATCGTTTATGCGTATGTGCTGGGCAACAATGATTTTCATCTGCGCAATATCGGCATCATCCTTCCTGAAAAGAATTCTCCCTTTCTGGCCCCGGTTTATGACTTTATCAGCGTAGTGCCCTACCCTGCAGCATTCGGTGAGTATTTAGCTTTGCCCCTGCTTGAACGGGAAGAAAATGATGCAGGAAACGCGCCGGGGATGAATTCCGAGTATGGGGAATATCTGGGCGCAGACTTTATCCTGCTTGCACAGGGCATGGATATTAACCCGGCTCTGGCACGAAAATGGCTTTCCGGTGTGGTGAGTCAACATCAGCTTATTATCGACACGTATACCGAAAGTCACATGCCTGAATTACCGCGGGAAGTTGTGCTTGATTATGTTGCCCGAAGAATCACGCTATTGGCTGTGACCGAAATTTAAACGTGATGCAGAAGCGTTAATCAGCAGAATAACCCCGCTTAAACCTATAAAAAAACCCGCTGACATCAGCGGGTTTCAGATTTAACAACGTCAACAGCTATCAGATATCAAACCGGTCCAGATTCATCACTTTGGTCCAGGCGGCGACAAAGTCTTTGACGAATTTTTCGCGGGCGTCGCTGCTGGCGTAGACTTCCGCCGAGGCGCGTAACACCGCGTTGGAACCAAACACCAGGTCAGCACGCGTGGCAGTGAAACGGGTTTCGCCGCTGACGCGATCGCGTCCAATGAATTTCTCATTGGTTGAATCGGTGGCTTTCCACTCAGTGCGCATATCCAGCAGATTCACGAAGAAGTCCGTGTTCAGCGATCCCACATTGTGCGTGAAGATACCGTGCTGGCTGCCATCAAAGTTAGCGCCCAGCGCACGCATCCCGCCCACCAGCACCGTTAACTCCGGCACGGTAAGGGTCAGCTGCTGCGCTTTATCGATCAGCAGGCTTTCGGTGGTGGTTTTACCAAAGCCGGTGCCGTAGTTACGGAAACCATCCGCACGCGGTTTCAGCAGATTGAACGACTCAATATCGGTCTGATCCTGACGCGCATCGACACGGCCCGGCGTAAATGGCACGTCGATTGAGACACCCGCCGCTTTCGCCGCCTGCTCAACGCCAACAATACCCGCCAGCACGATCACATCTGCCAGTGAAGCCTTGTGGGCTTCGCGCTGAATAGCTTCCAGCGCAGGCAGAACGCGCGCTGCAACGGCATTGACGTCCCACTCACGCTGCGGCAGCAGAGCCAGTCGGGCACCGTTAGCACCACCCCGTTTGTCACCGCCACGGAAGGTCGATGCCGAGGCCCAGGCAACGGACACCAGCTCGCTGACGCTGAGACCGGAGGCCGAAATCTTCTCTTTCAGCTGCGCGATATCTGCCACGGTTGGATGATAAACCGGTGCAGGCAGCGGATCCTGCCAGATCAGATCTTCCTGTGGCACTTCAGGACCGATGTAGCGCGCTTTTGGCCCCATATCACGGTGCGTCAGCTTAAACCAGGCACGGGCAAAGGCTTCGTTAAACGCCTGTGGATCGTTGTGGAAACGACGCGAAATTTTTTCAAACTCCGGGTCAAAACGCAGCGTCAGGTCGGTGACCAGCATGGTCGGTTTGTGTTTCTTAGTGGAATCAAACGCATCCGGGATAATGTCCGGCGCATCAGCCGCCACGAACTGAATCGCGCCCGCCGGGCTGCGCGTCTGGACCCACTCATATTTGAACAGGTTTTCGAAGAAGTAGTTGCTCCACTGGGTTGGCGTCTGCGACCAGGTCACTTCCAGGCCGGAGGTGATCGCATCTGCGCCGACGCCCGTGCCGTGGCTGTTAACCCAGCCCAGCCCCTGCGCTTCAATCGGTGCAGTTTCCGGATCGACGCCGACGTGGCTGGCCGGTGCGGCACCGTGGGTTTTACCCAGCGTATGTCCACCTGCGATCAGTGCCACGATCTCTTCGTCGTTCATGCCCATGTTGCCGAAGGTGGCGCGAATAGCCGGAGCCGCAGAGGCAGGATCGCCACTGTGTTCCGGGCCTTCCGGGTTCACATAGATCAGACCCATTTCAGTGGCGCCCAGTGGCGACTGCGCCAGGGATTCCGGATGGCGATGTTCCAGCCAGGCGGCTTCTTCGCCCCAGTTCACATCCATATCCGGTTCCCAGACATCGTCGCGTCCGGCACCAAAGCCGAAGGTACGGAAGCCTGAGTTTTCCAGCGCGACGTTACCCGCCAGAATATAGAGGTCGGCCCAGGAGATCTTCTGACCGTACTTCTGTTTCACCGGCCAGAGTAAGCGGCGCGCTTTATCCAGACTGACGTTGTCCGGCCAGGAGTTTAACGGTGCGAAACGTTGCTGACCACGGCCCGAACCACCGCGTCCGTCCACGGAGCGATAGGTTCCGGCGCTGTGCCAGGCCATGCGAATGAACAGGCCGATATAGCTGCCCCAGTCGGCGGGCCACCAGGCCTGTGACTCGGTGAGCAACCCTTTGATGTCAGCTTTCAGCGCAGCGTAATCTAATTTGGCAAATTCTTTACGGTAATCGAAGGATTCATCAAGCGGGTTCGAACGGGATGAGTGCTGGTTCAGCAGGTCAACCCGGAGTTGATTTGGCCACCAGTCGCGGTTGGTTGTGCCGCCGCCCGGAGCCTGATTTGACTGGGGTGGTTTACCCGCATGAAAAGGACATTTGCTCTCAGGCGCTTCGCGATCGGCTTCGACAATAGGCTTTGCATCTTTTGCATCTTCATCAACGGAATTGCTCATGGTCACACCTCTTTTTTGTATTTTCATCGCTACTCTATAGAGGATTTTCAGGATCGCACACCTGTCTCATCCTATATGTTTGATAGCTTTTACCTTTTTATGCACCTTCTTCAAAAGCTTGAGACAATGAATCGACGGCTGCCGCTGTGCTTAAAAAAAGCAGCGAAGCGGCAGCCGTCACCCTGAGACTATTCCGACCGCGCGGGTTTCACAACTGCCGTTTTGCTGTCCGGCAGACGAATGCGGAACCAGATCGCATACATCGCAGGCAGGAACACCAGCGTAATAAGGGTGCCGCCCAGCGTACCGCCGATCAGGGTGTAGGCCAGCGTCCCCCAGAACACAGAATGCGTCAGTGGAATAAACGCCAGAATTGCCGCCATTGCCGTCAGCAGTACCGGACGCGCGCGCTGCACCGTCGCTTCCACCACCGCAGCAAAGGGTGCCAGCCCCTCCTGTTCGTTATGGTGAATCTGCCCTATCAGGATCAACGTGTTACGCATCAAAATGCCTGACAGGGCAATCAGCCCGACCAGCGCATTAATACCAAACGGCTGACTGAACAGCAGCAGCGTCGGCACAACACCAATCAGCCCGAGAGGTGCGGTAAGGAAGACCATGACCATCGCCGACAGAGAGCGCACCTGCAGAATAATGATCAGCAGTGTGATCGCTATCATAATCGGGAACAGCGGTGCCATCGCCTGGGTGGCTTTACCGGACTCCTCAATCGAACCGGCCAGTTCAATACGGTAGCCCGCAGGCAGTGTTGCGATGATCGGTTGCAGGGTTTTATTCAGCGCCGTGGAGACATCCGGCGGCTGCAGGGAGTCGGCAATATCACCCCGGACGGTAATGGTCGGTGTGCGGTCGCGCCGCCTCAGCAGGGGATCTTCCATTTTCACCTGCACATCACCAATCTGCGACAGCGGGATACGCTGGCCCGCAGCACCCACCAGCGTGAAGTCGGCGATTTTAGCCGGATCGCGCCGGATTTCCCCGGCGGCACGCCCCACAACCTGGACCGCGCGGATATCTTCCCGCACCGTGGTGACAGGCACGCCCGTCAGCAGAAACTGTAACTGCCGGGCGACCTCACTCGAACTCAGCCCCACCGCCTGCAGGCGGTTCTGATCCAGCGAGAAATGCAGCGTCGGCACGGGTGCGCCCCAGTCGGTGTTCACCGTCCTCATCATCGGGCTGGCCCGCAGCACCGCTTCCACCTGATTAGCAATCACGCGCAGGCGTGCCGGATCCGGCCCCATCACCCGCCATGCCACCGGATAAGGTGAATAGGGCCCAAACACCAGTTGCGTCACGCGAACCTGCGCTTCAGGCACCAGGCCGCTGGCGATGGCGGTACGTAGCTGTGCTTTCAGAGCATCCCGCGCGTCCTGACTGTCGGTCAGCACCACCAGCTTGGCAAAGGATGGATCGGGCAGTTCAGGTGCCATCGCCAGATAAAAACGTGGCGGCCCCTGACCAATATAGGTGGTGACGATTTTTGCCTCACGCTGCTGTTTAAGCCAGGTCTCAACCTTTTCAGCGGCAGCCCGGGTCTGTTCAATGGCGCTGCCGTAAGGGAGCTGAACTTCAACCAGCACTTCCGGTCGATCCGAGGTGGGGAAAAACTGTTTTTTGACCAGAGCCATACCGAGCACCGCGGTGATGAACAGAGCAATCACCACGCCTGCCACCCAGCCTTTACGGGCAATCACGCGGGTCAGCAGTCGCCGGAAGCGGTTGTAATGGCGGGTGTTATAGATGGCTGCGTGACCGCCCTCCACCGTTTTGATGGCAGGCAGCAGCCTGACGCCGAGATAAGGGGTGAACACCACCGCGACGATCCACGAGGCGATCAGGGCGATGCCGACTATCCAGAACATATTGCTGGTGTACTCACCCGCCGTGGACTGTGCAAAACCATTGGGCATAAAGCCGACGGCGGTGACCAGTGTGCCGGCCAGCATCGGTGCCGCCGTATGGCTCCAGGCATAAGCCGACGCCTTGATGCGGTCATAGCCCTCTTCCATTTTCACCACCATCATCTCGATGGCGATGATGGCGTCATCCACCAGCAGGCCGAGCGCCAGAATCAGCGATCCCAGCGTGATGCGGTCAAAGTTTTTACCGGACGCCTCCATGACCACAAACACCACCGCCAGCGTGAGCGGCACCGCCGCCGCCACCACCACCCCGACACGCCAGCCCATACTGACAAAGCAGACCACCATCACCACCAGCAATGCCACGACGAACTTAACCATAAATTCATCAACCGCCGAGCGGATATTGACGGACTGATCGGTGACCTGAGTCAGCGTCATTCCCAGCGGCATCGCCTGGTTAATACTGGCCGTTTCGGCCGCCAGTGCCTTACCAAGCTCAAGACCGTTCCAGCCATCACGCATCACAATACCGAGCAGCAGCGCCGGTTCACCCTGATTCCGCACCATAAACGTGGCGGGATCTTCGTAGCCCCGGGTCACCGTAGCCACATCTGCCAGCTTCAGGCTTCTGCCCTGCGCCACAATTGGCGTCTCACGGATTTTCTCCAGTTTATCGAACGCGCCATCCAGCCGGATAAAGACCTGCGGCCCCTGAGTATCAATCGAGCCCGCGGGCGTCAGGACGTTCTGGTCGTTCAGCGCAGCAAAAATCGTCTGGGGGGTGATGCCGAGTGTCGCCAGCCGATCGTGTGAAAACGACACATAGATGCGCTCACTCTGCTCGCCGATAATGTTGACCTTTTTCACACCCGGCAGATGCAGCAGTCGCTGACGCAGCGATTCCGCCTCACGCACCAGCAAGCGCTGCGGCTCCCCTTTCGCCTTCAGCGCCAGCAGTGCAAAGGTCACGTCGGAGAACTCATCGTTGATCATCGGCCCGATAACCCCGGCGGGCAGATTTCTGCTCTCATCGCCCAGCTTCTTACGCGCCTGGTAAAACGCCTCCTGAACCTGAGAGGGCGGCGTTTTGTCCTGCAGCGAGAGCAGGGTGAAAGCCAGGCCGGGGCGCGTATAGGTTTCGCTGCGGTCATACCACCTCAGCTCCTGCAGCCGCTTCTCCAGCGGTTCGGCCACCTGATCCTGCATTTCCTGCGCCGTCGCACCCGGCCACGCGGAGATAATCGTCATCTGTTTTACAGTGAAAGGCGGATCTTCTGCCCGTCCCAGTTCGAAAAATGACAGCACACCCGCCACGGTAATCAGGATGATCAGAAATAGCGTGATGGCGCGTTCGCGCACGGCCAGTGCTGACAGATTAAAGCGTCCGTGGCTCATGGCTGACTCCCGGCAACGTCAGCGTCATCGGGCCGCACGCGCTCGCCCTGCTGCAACAGATGTGCGCCCAGCGCCACTATCTTATCCCCGGCATTAAGCTGACCCGTCACGGTGGCCGCCTCGTCACCGATCGCGATAACCGTGACCGGCCGCCAGGCAACGGTGGCGGGCTGACCGGTGATATCCCAGACGCCGGGTCCTTTACCCGCATCGTAGATCGCAGCCAGCGGCACCTGCAGCAGCGGTTGCGACGGTTTATTCGTCAGCGAGAGCGTAACGGTGGCACCCAGCGGGGCGCTCGCCAGTGCGCCCTCCAGCACATATCTGGCCTCATAGGTGCGCGTCATCGGATCGGCCACATCCGCCAGTTGCCGCAGTCGGGCAGAAACCGGCGCACTGCCCGCCCCATAGAGCGTGGCCTGCGCCTCACTGCCAACAGCAGGACGCAGGGTCTCCGGCAGCTGCACGCTTGCCTCACGCTGTCCGGCTCTGGCCAGTCTGATGACGGCCTCGCCCGCACTCACCACCTGCCCTGGCTCCGCCAGTGTGGCCATCACCACACCGTCGTCATCCGCCAGTAACAGCGCATACCCGCTGGCGTTACCGGCCACGCTGGCCTGCGCCTGCGCCGCTTTCAGATCAGCCTGCGCGGTGGCCGCAGCAGCCCGAATCTGGTCGTAGGCCGACACGGAAACGGCTCCGGTTGCCACCAGCGTGCGGTAACGCGCCTGATCGGCACGGGTCTGCCTGACCCGAGCCTGCGCAGCGGCAACGGCCTGCTGCTCTGCCTGGGCCTGCAGCCGCAGATCGACCGGGTCGAGTCGCATCAGCGGCTGACCACGCTTTATACGCTGGCCGCTGTCCACCAGCCTTTCGAGGATTTTCCCCGAGACCCGAAAACCGAGGTCACTCTGAACCCGGGCAACCACAACGCCGCTAAAGGCACGGCTGCCGTCGGTGGCACTGATGACCTTCGTTACCCTGACCAGGGGCGGCTGAGTGCGCGGATCCGCTTTTGACGCGTTATCCCGACAGCCCGACAGCGCCAGTGGCAGCAGACAAACAACCAGGGTGGCAGGAATGAACCTGAGCATAGATGACCTTCAACAGTTAGCAGGAGAGTGCCGCCATTCTCATATCATGTGACCAAAATTGTCAATGGTCACAAATTGCGGAAAGAGACTCTCCACTGATACGGGGGCAGTTAAAACGCTGCATTACGGGATTAGAGAGACAGACAGAAAGCAGACTGATTCTCAACAGGCACCGGAATCGGCTCACTAAGCGCGTGACCAGATAAATTAAAAGTCACAAACAAGAGAATTACGCGCATCTGAAAAGCATTATGGGCAGCGCTCTGCGAGGCCAGAAATGGATCGCCAGAAATAAATTCAGAGGGGATGGAGCAGAAGAAAATGGGAGGGGATGAAGTGCGCCTACACGAAGAGAGTGCCCTGAACGCACTGTCTGCGCGTCCGGGCAATCAGACAGCGCCCTGCTTATCCAGGGCGCTCTGTGACTTAACGCCAGCCGAGTTCCGGGGCGACATACTTCAGAATCGCCTCGATCACATGGGCGTTGTAGGCGACACCGAGCTGGTTAGGCACGGTGAGCAGCAGCGTATCCGCTTCCGCAATCGCCTCATCCTGCGCCAGTTGCTTAATCAACACTTCCGGCTCTGCAGCATAGCTGCGGCCAAAGATGGCGCGGGTTTTCTCATCGAGGAAGCCGACGGAATCCTGGTCGTTGCCGCTGCGGCCAAAGTAGGCGCGGTCCATATCATTCACCAGCGCAAAGATGCTGCGACTGACGGAGACGCGTGGCGCATGCTGATGCCCTGCCGCTTTCCAGGCTTCACGGTAGGCGCGGATCTGTTTCGCCTGCTGAATGTGGAACGGCTCGCCGGTTTCATCATCTTTCAGGGTTGAACTTTGCAGGTTCATGCCCATTTTTGCGGCCCACTCTGCGGTGGCATTGGAGCCGGAGCCCCACCAGATACGATCACGCAGGCCTTCAGAGAGCGGCTCAGGGCGCAGCAGGCCCGGCGGATTCGGGAACATCGGCTGTGGATTCGGCTTCGCAAAGCCTTCGCCGCGCAGCACTTCCAGAAACTCTTCGGTGTGGCGACGGCCCATATCCGCATCGCTTTCACCCGCTTTCGGTTCAAAGCCAAAGTAGCGCCAGCCATCGATCACCTGCTCCGGTGAACCACGGCTCAGACCCAGCTGCAGACGACCGTTGGAGATCAGGTCTGCTGAACTGGCGTCTTCCACCATGTAGAGCGGGTTTTCGTAGCGCATGTCGATGACACCGGTGCCGATCTCAATCGTTTTGGTGCGCGCTGCCACGGCAGCCAGCAGCGGAAACGGCGAGCTGAGCTGGCGGGCAAAATGGTGGACGCGGAAGTAAGCGCCATCTGCGCCCAGCTCTTCCGCGGCGACCGCTAAGTCGATCGATTGCAGTAACACATCCTGCGCGGTGCGGGTGGCGGACTGCGACGAAGGCGTCCAGTGACCAAAGGATAAGAAGCCAATATTTTTCATCTGTATTTCTCCTGACAGGCGATAAACGCCTGTGGGCTATAGGCAATTTTTGATAGGGAAAGGTTACGCCCTCCGCGCGGCAACTGATAGTCAATATCTTTAAGCGCCATATTCAGGAATTTCGACATAGCTAAGCAGATTATCCACTTTGTCTTTCTCCGCCCTTTCTTTCACTCTCCAGACTCTTGCTTCCGCTGTCAGGTGAATGATGCACAACGGCTATCTCTCTTTACAGCAGCGCGCCTGGCTGAAACAACGCGCGCGCAGCTGGCTCTGGCGCAGCGAACTGCCGACCTGGCTGCTGATGGGCGTGATTTACGGCGGCTGGTTCTCAGTGATGCTTAACTGGCAGGCGCTGGGACGACTGCCCGCTACCCTGCTGCTGATCGTCTTTACCACCTGGTATATGTCACTGCAGCACGAGCTGATCCATGGCCATCCCACGCGCTGGCCGCGAATAAACCAGCTGTTCGGCACCCTGCCGCTGGCGGTCTGGTATCCGTACGGGCTCTACCGCGATTCTCATCTGGCCCACCATCACAATCACACCCTGACCGAGCCGGAAGAAGATCCGGAAACGTACTATTTTTCCGCTGCACGCTGGGCACAGTTGCCGCGCTGGCAGCAGCAACTGGTTCATCTGCGTAACACCTTTCCGGGGCGTTTGCTGCTCGGCCCACTACTGGATGTGGCGGCGACCCTCGGCGGAATGTGGCAGGCACTGCGCCGCCTTGATCGACCTGCAATTTGCATGTGGTTGCTGCACGGAATGCTGCTGACGGTGCTGTTTTACTGGATGGCGCGGCAGGGATTTTCACCGCTTTGGTATCTGCTGTCGGTAAGCTATCCGGCGCTGTCGCTGACCAAAATACGTTCCTTTTACGAGCATCGTGCGGCGGACGATCCGCTGGCGCGCTCGGTGAATAATGAAGCGGCCTGGCCGTGGCGCATCCTGTTCCTGAATCTGAACTACCATTCAGTGCATCACGATCTGCCTGGCGTTCCGTGGTATGGCCTGCGCCCGCTCTATCTGCGCGACCGCGATCACTACTATCAGCGCAACCACGGTTTTCGGGTGGCGGGCTATCGGATCTGGCTGCGTCAGTTCTGGGCCAGGCCGGTTGGCGTTAATGTCCATCCGGGCCGCTCAGGGGAGAAAATGCATGAATGACCTGATCGCTTTGCCGATGTATGCGATTCATCCGCCTGCTACAGAGGCGCTGATGCAGGCAATGGTTGCCCTGCTGGCGCAGCACGGCATCGCCGCGCAACCCGTCTGGCCTGACGATCTGCTGGCACACTGGCAGGATGACCGGCTGCTGCTGAGTCAGACCTGCGGCTATCCGCTGGTCAGCCAGCTGCCTGCGGTGCAGCTGGTCGGCACCTTTCACTATCAGGCTCCGGGCTGCAGCGGCTGGGACTATCGCAGCTGGCTGATAGCGCGGGATAAACAGACGACGCTCGCCGATTTCAACGGCCAGCGGGCCGTGGCGAACAGCCTGAACTCTCACTCCGGTTATAACGCGCTGCGTCTGGTGGCCGCGCTTCAGGGCGTGACGTTTTCGCAGATGTTGCTGAGCGGCGGGCACCGTCAGTCGCTGGCGGCGCTGCGTGATTCACAGGCAGACGTCGCGGCGATCGACTGCGTCAGCTGGGCGCTGCTGGCGCGCTATGCACCTGATGAACTGCGTGGCCTGCATATCATCGGTGAGACGCCAGCCGCCCCCGGATTGCCGCTGATCACCGCAGCCTCAACATCAGCGACCCGGCTGGAGACGTTACGCACGGTGCTGCATCAGCTGGTGAGTGACCCCGCCTTTCGTGCCGTCTGCGACGACAACCTGATCGGCGGATTCAGCCCGGTACAGCGCGACGATTATCAGGGCGTGCTGGCGTGGGAACAGCAGGCCGCCGCGCTGGGCGTCACCCGGCTGTAATGCATACGCTGTTTCGCCCCTCTGAACGGGAAAATCTGATTTCTCTGCATCATCAACGCCCTGCTCACGCTTTCCTGACCGGTTATTTCATGCTACCCGGTGTGCCTCAACGGAGGTTAAGACTGGTAAGCCCGTTCACGGCGTTTTAAGGTAGAGGTTTTCAGCAGAGGGAGAGCGGGATGCGCATTCTGATGGCAGGTGCCGGCGCGACCGGTGGATATTTTGGTGCCCGACTGGCTCAGGCGGGTCAGGACGTGACCTTTCTGGTGCGCGAACGGCGTTATCAGCAGCTTCAGGCCAGGGGTCTGGTGTTGCAGACGCCACAGGGCACTGAAAAGTTACAGCCGCAACTGACCCAGGCCAACACTCTGACGGGACACTATGACCTGATCATCGTGACGGTAAAAAGCTTTGCCCTCGATCAGGTGATGGATGACATTGCGCCTGCGGTCGGCCCGGACACGCTGATCATGCCCATTCTTAACGGGATGCGGCACATCGCGACGCTGCAACAGCGTTTCGGCGAAGATAAGGTGATTGGCGGCCTGTGCAAAATCAACGCCACGCTGGGCGATGAGGGAGAAGTGATCCAGCTGACGCCACTGCATCAGCTGTTATACGGCGCGCTGGACGGCAACAACGATGCGCGGCTGCAGCGGGTTGATGCGGCGCTGCGCGACTGCCAGGTTGATACCCTGTTCAGCGATAACATCATGGATGAGCTGTGGGAGAAGTGGCTGCTGCTGAGCACGCTCGGCGCCGTCTGCTGCCTGGCGCGCGGTAATACCCAGCAGATCCTTACCTCGCGCGGCGGTGAAGCACTGCTACAGGGAATTTTTGCGGAGATTCTGTCCGTGATCACTGCCGAGGGCTATCAGCCGCGTCCGGCGGTCACTGCCCGCATTTTTGAGCTATTGAATAATCCCTCAACGCCGATGACCTCCTCCATGTACCGCGATCTCACCCAGGGCTTTGATATCGAAGCCGATCAGGTGATAGGCGATCTGCTGCTGCGGGCGAAACGAAATGGCCTGTCCACGCCGCTGCTGAATGCGGTGGATGTGAATCTGCAGGTCTATCTGCAACAGCGCTAATAACGGCCGACTGCGCTGAGCGGGTGCGGCAATGGCCCCGTCAGCGCGTCGATGAAAGTGTGGCCAGCAGCAGCGCAGCAGGAAAATTTGCTACACTCGCCGCTTCATATTCTGGAGAGTTCAATGACTTCCCGCTCCGTGACCCTCGATGATGTCGCGCAACTGGCCGGCGTCTCATATCAAACCGTTTCACGTGTTTTAAATCGTTCTGAACAGGTGTCAGCCCGCACGCGGGAAAGGGTTGAGGCGGCGATGCAGCAGCTTAATTATGTGCCCAACCGCGTAGCCCAGCAGCTGGCGGGCAAGGCGACGCGCACGCTGGGTCTTGCCACCAGCGATCTGGCCCTGATGGCACCGGCGCAGATCGCCTCGGCGATTCAGCAGCGTGCTGCGCGTGCGGGCTATCATCTGGTGATCGCGATGGACAGCGGTAACGATGCGGCCGCCACCGTCAATGAACTGCTGGCACAGCGGGTCGATGGACTGCTGATCAATCTCCCGCTGGATGTGGATGAGGCGCAGCAGATCCAGTTGCTGTGTGGCAGTAAGCCGGTGCTGTTTCTGGATGTCGAACCGCAGGCGGCGGTCGCGCAGTGTCAGTACCCGAATGAATCTGGCGCGCGTGCCGCCGTGGAACATCTGGTGGCGCTGGGTCATCGTGAGATTGGTCTGTTAAACGGACCGCTGCGCTCGGTGTCAGCCCGTCAGCGTGAACATGCCTGGCGTCAGGCGCTGGCCGATCATCAGTTAACGCCGCACTGTTCCCTGCGCGGCGACTGGAGCGCGCAGTCAGGCTATCAGGCGCTGCTGGCACAGCTTCCCGACGATCTGCCGCAGGCGCTGCTGGTGGCGAACGATCAGATGGCGCTGGGTGCGATGCGGGCGCTGCATCAGTATGGTGTAGCGATTCCCGGCGAGATTTCGGTGATTGGTTATGACGATACCGCCGAGAGTGCGTGGTATCAGCCGCCGCTGACCACGGTGCGGCAGGATTTGCATTTTCTTGGCGCGCAGAGCGTCGAGCGAATGCTGGCCCGGCTTCAGGGTGAAGAGGCTTCCGGCATCGTGCTGGAAACCACGCTGGTGATCCGCGAAACCACCGCCCCGCCGGCGGATAAGCAGGTCGATTTAGTGGCGCTGTCGCAGCAGTTACAGGGCATTGCCCGCAGGCTGGCAGGCAAATAACGCCGCGCTGAGGCGGGCAATAAAAAACCCGCTCCACCAGAGTGGAAGCGGGTTCGCAGGGGACGCACAGCGCGTGAACGCTCTGCTTTCTGCCCTTACGCTTTCGGGTGTTCGCCCACGCCCATCGCTTTGATCTTTTTAGACAGCTCGCGGCGCTCTTTAGACAGGTCAGCGTTTTTGATGATGTACTCATCTACGCGATCTTCATAATCCACACGCATGCTGGCGATGATTTCCTGAATAGCCTCAACGCTCATGCCCGGTTTGATATATTCGCTCAGGTTGTCGAGCAGCAGAACGCGCTTCTGGTTGTCGCGGATTTTCTTCTCGTTGTCGACGATTTCACGCTGCAGTTTGTTTTTGCGGCGGAACATACGCACGAACTCCAGTACGTCCTGAAATGACTGCTTGGCATTTTCCATGATGGCACCTTTCTTTGAGCCTGCTGACGCAGGGAGAGAGTCAAAACGATCAGCTTAGCGGCTAGCCCGCCAGGTAAGCAATTTTCACAGCTAAATTCAGACTGGCTCTTATCTTAGCGCAAAGAAACCCGGTTTCACATTAAGTCATTGTCTGAGGTGATTATTTGCGCAGCGCCATCCGCATCAGATCGGTCATCCGCTCCAGCTGTTTCGCCAGTTCCAGCGTCAGCCAGACGTAGCCATAGATTGGCGTCTCCTCCAGACCCTCGCTGCCCGCGTCGGCGATCAGCCGGCGCAGTTCACCGCTGATTTCGGTCAGCTCATGGCTGTTGGCAATCACCTCTTCCGTTTCCCCCTCAATCGCCATCACCGACAGCGCCCGCAGCGTGTTCTCGGTCATCTGCTGGGTGCGACGTAATGCAGGCGCATTGAGCATGATCAGATGGCTCTCGCGCGATGCCCACCAGGCATTAATCTGCATCTCAATCGTGTTAACCATATTACGGTTAATGGTCTGAATGGCTTCAAGCACCGACTTCGGAATGCGCGTCTCTTTGCTCGACGGCTCCAGCAGCGCGCGCATCTTAATAACACTGCTCAGCAACTTGCCCAGCGGCTTGTTGAGGCGCGGCTTCTCAACCAGATTCGGCGAGAAACCGGCGTGATAGATCTTGGCCATTTCCGCCAGCGCGTCAGAGAGCTGAATGCGCCAGTGGGTGTAAGCACGCTGCGCCCAGATCGCGGTAAACAGCAACGCCATCAGCGATCCCAGAATCACATCACCGCCGCGCCACAGCGCCATGGTGAAATCGCCGGTTGGCGCACCCACCACTACGCTCAGCGTAATCCCGATCAACAGCGCCATGTAGGGATGTTTACCCAGCGTCAGGTAGCCGCTGATCACCATGATGATGCCGCACCAGGCCAGCATCATCGGCATGGAGATCAGCTCCAGCTTCAGGGCAATCAGACCGGAGATGGACCCTGCCACCGTGCCGCTGATGCGCTGCAGCGCGCGCGGAAAAACATTTCCCCAGGTGGAGATCGGCCCCATCACCACCACCAGCGTAATCAGCGGCCAGGTGCCTTCCGGGATATGGGTCGCGCGGACAAAGATGAAGCAGAGTATGAAGGCGATGGCGATGCGCACGCCGTGGACGGAGCGGTAATGGCGATAAAACCAGAACTCCAGTTTTGATATGGGCTTATCAGGACGCAAAGTGACTTTCCGGTTGCATGAACATAAGGGGGCTATCTTAACCCTGAACGAGGCTCAGGCTTAGCGCAGGCGGGATATTTCCAACAGATTTGACGTTCGCTTACAATTATCAACATCCGTCTCACATGTCTGCCCGGAAGTTAAAAACAACTGATTACGGCTGTGTAACCTTTACCGGCTCTGAGTCACCCGTTCCGGGTCTTAATATGAAAACGGGCAGCCCGCAGGCTACCCGTTTTAGTACTGACACGCAGCTTATCAGAACTTCTGCTTGAGATAATCCGTGAGGCGGGTAATGACACCGGCAGGTTCGACGGCACTCAGCGCCACCAGCGGATAATGCGCAATCTGCTGATCTTTATCCATCACCTGAATCTCACCAATCACTTCGTTGGCTTTCAGCGGCGCTTCCAGATCTTTGCGATCGATAACGTACTTCGCCTTCACGTTCTGCACTTCGCTGCGCGGCAGAGAGAGATAAACATCGTCTGCGGTACCTACATCGACCTGATGAGGATTGCCGTACCAGACGTTTTCGCTGCCAATCTTCTTACCGGCATGGAACAGCTGAACGGTATCGAAGGTGTTCTGGCCCCAGACCAGCAGTTTACGCGCCTGCTCTTCGCGGCCTTTCGAGCTTTTACCGCCCATCACGACGGCGATCAGGCGATGCTTGCCCACCACATTCGAGGCGATAATGTTAAAGCCTGCGGTCTCAGTGTGACCGGTTTTCAGACCGTCAACGTGGAGATTATTGTCCCACAGCAGACCATTACGGTTGTTCTGGGTGATGCCGTTCCAGGTCAGGGTTTTCTCACTGTACATGGCATAAAAGTCAGGCTCGCCATCAATAATGGCGCGTGACAGTTTCGCCATATCGAGCGCGCTGGAGAACTGACCCGGCGCATCCAGGCCATGCACGGTTTCAAAATGGGTATTCTGCAGGCCGAGTTTCTCAACGTAGTGATTCATCATGCCGACGAAGCTCGCTTCGCTGCCCGCCACGTAATCAGCCAGCGCAACGCAGGCGTCGTTACCGGAATCGATGATGACACCACGGCTTAAATCGCGGACGCTCAGCTTATCGCCGGGCTTCAGGAACATCAGCGAGGAGCCTTTGAAGACCGGATTACCTGCCCCCCAGGCATCTTTCCCGACCGTAACCATGTCGTCGCGGCTGATTTTTTTCTGGTCGATGGCGCGATCGATCACATAACCAGTCATCAGTTTGGTCAGGCTGGCGGGGTTGCGGCGTTCATCGGGATTGCCTGCAGTCAGCACCTGCCCGGTGGTGGCATCCATCAGCACCCAGGAAGCGGCATCAATCGCCGGAGGCGTCACAGGAAAGGGGATCGCATCAGCCTGTGCCAGCGAGGCCCAGAAAACAGTAGCGGTAACGGTGAACAGCAGACGCCTTTTCAACACTTCATCCTTAATTGCAGGGGAGAGAAAATTTCTGAAAACGAAACGGAAACAGCCGCACGTTTTACGGCAAAAGCGTTGTGAAGGTTTGAATAAATTGAAAAAAAGTATGAACCGGGCCGATCTCAGATGATCGTGGCTGGCGGCTTACCCCTGTCGGCTGGCGTCATCAGGGAAGATAAGAGGCGGGTTGGTACTGTGAAATGGCCTGGGAGGAGTCAGCCCGGCATTGAAAAAATGTGTAACGGCTTCCGGTTTCGGAACGGGTACAGACTCTGGCAATCCGGGTTCAGGCGTCTGAAGCGGCTGTCCTTGCTGCCTGGCGGCAAAACAGACTTCAGGCAGGCTTAACCCTTAACTTCAGACGTGCCGGAATATGGTTTACCATACGGGGCTGGGCCAGCCGCCGTCAGGAGCCGCTATAATGTCCCACACAGCAGACTTCACAGTCAGCGCGCATCAGACAGAACGATCATAACTTACACTGCTGCGCGCAGAGAGAGTCAGAGCGAACAGAAAGCCGTGGGCTTTCTGTTCATAAAGTCAGTGAACGCAATGAACGGATATGAAATTTGAATAACGACCGCGTACAGCCCACTTTCCTCTTTCACGATTACGAGACTTTCGGCACCAGCCCCTCTCGTGACCGGCCAGCCCAGTTTGCCGGACTGCGCACCGACAGTGAGTTCAATCCGGTCGGCGAGCCAGAAGTGTTCTACTGCCGTCCGCCAGATGACTATCTGCCTCAGCCCGAAGCGGTGATGATTACCGGCATTACACCGCAGATCGCGATGAGTCGCGGTGTGATCGAAGCAGAGTTCGCTGAACGCATCCATAAGCTGTTCACCAAAGAGCAAACCTGTGTGGTGGGCTACAACAACGTGCGTTTCGATGACGAAGTGACGCGCAATATCTTCTATCGCAACTTTTACGATCCCTATGGCTGGGCCTGGCAAAACGGCAACTCACGCTGGGACCTGCTCGACGTGATGCGCGCCTGCTATGCGTTGCGGCCCGAAGGAATCAACTGGCCGGAGAATGAAGAAGGCTTTCCCAGCTTCCGGCTGGAGCATCTGACCAAAGCCAACGGCGTGTCCCATGAAAATGCGCACGATGCGATGTCCGATGTGTATGCCACGCTGGCGATGGCGAAGCTGGTCAAAGAGAAGCAGCCAAAACTGTTTGAGTTTTTGTTTACCCACCGTAACAAAAACAAGCTGATGAACCTGATCGACATCCCGCAGATGAAACCGCTGGTCCATGTCTCCGGCATGTTCGGTGCCGCGCGCGGTAACACCAGCTGGATCGTGCCGCTGGCCTGGCATCCTGATAACCGTAATGGGCTGATCGTGGTGGATCTGGCGGGCGATATGTCGCCGCTGCTGCAACTGGATGCCGACACGCTGCGTGAGCGTCTTTACACGCCGAAAAACGATCTCGGCGATCTGCCGCCGGTGCCGGTCAAACTGGTGCATATCAATAAGTGTCCGGTGCTGGCGCCTGCCAGTACGCTGCGCCCGGAAGATGCGGCCCGGCTGGGCATTGACCGTCAGCACTGTCTGGCGAATCTGGCGCTGCTGCGTCAGCAGCCCGATGTGCGGGAGAAACTGGTCACGCTGTTTGCCGAAGCGGAGCCGTTTACGCCGTCAGACGACGTGGACACCCAACTCTATGATGGGTTCTTCAGTGATGCCGACCGCGCCGGGATGAATATTATCCGCCAGACCGCACCCGCCAATCTGCCTGCGCTGGACCTGAGCTTTGAAAGTGCGCGCGTGGCGAAACTGCTGTTCCGCTACCGGGCGCGTAACTTCCCCGGCACGCTGGATGATGCCGAGCAGCAACGCTGGTTGCAGCATCGCCGCGAAGTGCTGAATGCTGAGCGCGTCCAGGCGTTTATGCAGGAGCTGGAAGGCCTGGCTAATCTGCATGAAGCGGATGCAGAAAAGGTTGGGCAGCTTAAAGCGCTCTATCTGTATGCCCAGGAGCTGGTCTCCTGAAACACTGATATAATCTGACCCGGCATCCCCTGCCGGGTCAGATTTTCTGATCATGCTGAATCAGAGCACGGTCCACGCCAGCCAGGTCAGCGCAAAACCACTTAATCCCATTATCGTCGTCAGTACCGTCCAGGTGCGTAAACCATCAGCCACCGAAAGCCCCAGATAACGGGTGACCACCCAGAATCCCGCATCATTGACATGCGACAGTCCCAGGCCGCCGAAACAGGCCGCCAGGGTGACCAGAACCCGTTGCATGTCCGTCACGCCGGTCACCGCCTGAGTCAGCAACCCGCTGGTGGTCAGGATAGCGACGGTGGCTGAGCCCTGTGACGCACGCAGCGCCAGCGACAGGATAAATGCAGCAGGCACCAGTGGCAGATGCAGCGTTTCAAGGGTGACTGCCAGCGCTTTACCCACGCCCGACTCCACCAGCACTTTGCCGAATGCCCCACCAGCCCCGGCCACCAGAATCACGCTGGCTGAGGTAGGAATGGCCCGGCCAGTCAGATCTTCCAGCTTATCTTTACTCCAGCCACGCCGCACACCCAGCAGCCAGGCCGCCAGCCCTAAGGCAATCAACAGGGCAATCGGCGGTGTGCCAATCACGGTCATGACGTTACGCAGCAGACTGCCTTCCGCCAGCAGCGTGTGAGACAGGGTTCCCAGCACAATCAACACAATCGGCACCACAATCAGACCACTGATGGTCAGCGCACCCGGCGGGGCCGGTTCATTTTTCTTTTCCTGTCCCTCAGGCTTCGCCATCTGCAACTGTTCCAGCACCTCCACTGACAGATGGTAATGGCGACGATTCATGACTTTCGCCACGTAGTAGCCGATGATCCCGACCGGCACTGAAATCGCGATACCCAGCATCATCAGCCATCCCATGTCGGTATGCAGGATCCCGGCCGCAGCCGCGGCGCCTGGATGGGTCGGCAGCGCCACGTGCACTGTCAGCATCACGCCCGCCATCGGCAGGCCAAATTTCAGCGGTGAGACGCGCGCGACTTTGGTGAAGCCATAAATCAGCGGGATGACGATGATAAAGCCTACTTCGAAAAACACCGGGATGCCCAGGATAAAGGCCGCCATGGTTAAAGCCGCGACGGTGCGCTTCAGCCCCAGCGTTTTACTGAAGCGTTGCGCCAGCGATTCAGCGCCCCCCGAGGCTTCAATAATTGCCCCGAGCATGGCACCAAGCACGATGATGATGGTGATGTGACCGAGCAGGCCGCCCATCCCGGTGATAATCGTCTCCATGATTTTCTCAGCCGGAATGCCGGTTGCGATAGCCACCAGCAGGCTGACAATTAACAGGGCGACAAATGGATGAACTTTGGCTTTGATGACCAGCAGCAGCAGGATCACGATGCTGGCGGTCGCTATGGCTAACAGCAGTGCGGTAGACATGGTAAACCTCAGAAATTGTTATATTTTTTGGGTTATCGGTGTACAGAAATAGCAGGTAAAAGGCCGGATAAAGGGCAAGCCGCGCCCTGCCGGTGCCGGAACACCGGTTTCAGAGCGCGTTAAATCAGGCGGTTATCGTCCAGGGAGCAAACCAGCCAAGACCCTCGGTCGTGCTGCCGCGCGGGATATACTCGCAGCCCACCCAGCCGGAATAGCCGACCTCATCCAGCAGTGAGAAAAGCCAGGGATAATTGATTTCCCCCTCGTCCGGCTCGTGACGATCCGGGGCCGACGCAATCTGTACGTGGCGATAGCGCCCGGCATAGTGGCGAATCAGATGGCTGAGGTTGCCGTCCACCCGCTGCGCGTGAAACAGGTCGAGCTGAGTGAAGACATTGGGCCGGTCGATCTGTTCGACCATCTCCAGCGTCTGATACTGGCTGGCGTAGAGATAGTTGGGTTTGGTGGTTGGGTTAAGCGCTTCTATCAGCAGGATGATGCCATGCGGTGCAAAGCGTTCAGCCGCATAACGCATGTTGCTGATAAAGGTTTCAACGTAGCGCTGACGGTCGGCACCCGGCGGCACCGTCGCCGCCATGATGTGAACCTGCGGGCAGTTCAGCGCCAGCGCATAGCTCAGGGCGCTATCGATGTCCGCCTTCGCTTCCGCTTCCCGTCCGGGAATGGCAGAAACGCCCCACTCACCGGCCGCGACGTTGCCCGGTGCGGTATTGAACAGCACCAGTTGCAGATGATTATCATCGAGCCACTGTTTTATCTGCGTGGCCGGGTAGTCATAAGGAAAGAGAAATTCGACCGCCGTGAAACCGGCCTCCGCCGCGGCAGCGAAGCGTTCGGCAAAAGGGTATTCTGTAAACTGCGTCGAGAGGTTAGCAGCAAACTTCGGCATTATCGGCTCCTTAATTCCGCCACTTCGGCATCATTGAGATAACGGATCGGGCGGTCGCCCAGAGTAAAGATCAGACGGGCGGTCTCTTCCAGCTCTTCGGTGTTGTCTGCCGCTTCCTGTAATGACTTGCCCACCACTACCGGACCATGATTCGCCAGCAGGAAGGCGCGGTAGCGCGGTGCCAGCGCCGCCAGATCCTCAGCCAGTCGTCCATCGCCCGGCTTGTAGTAAGGCACGACCGGCACATCACCGACCCGCATCACCACATAGGGGGTAAACGGACGAATGCAGTTCTCCGGGTTCAGCCCCTGTAAACAGGAGAGCGCGGTCAGGTAGTGGCTATGCAGATGCACCACCGCCCTGCAGTCGGGATTGTTCAGGTAGAGCGCGCGGTGAAACGCAATCTCTTTGGAGGGCTTGTCGCCGGAGAGCCATTCGCCTTCAGGCGTTACTTTCGACAGCCGCTCACCCTTTAATTCACCGAGGCAGGAGCCGGTGGGTGTCGCCAGCAGATTGCCATCCTCCAGCAGCATTGAGAGGTTGCCCGCCGAGCCAGTGGCATAGCCGCGCCGAAAGAACGAGGCGCCGAGACGCACCATCTCGTCACGCGCCTGCTGCTCCGCTAAAGAGAAAGATTCAGTCATAAGTAAACTCCGTTTGCGCGCGGCGGAAGAAATCTTCATCGCCAAAATTGCCCGATTTCAGTGCCAGAGAGAGCGGCTGATGGATGTCACGAACCCAGGGCACGCCGGGCGAAATCGTCGGGCCGATGTGGAAAGCCGTCACACCCAGACTCTGCGCCACCACGCCGGAGGTTTCACCGCCCGCCACGATAAAGCGCTGCCAGCCGCGTGCTTTCAGTTCACGGGTGACGGCGGCGAATAGCTGCTCAACGGCTTCGCTGCTGCGCTGCGCACCATAGCGCTGCTGAATCATCTGCAGCTGTTGCGCGTCTGCGGTGGCATAAAGCAGCGGTGCCAGCGCCTGATGACTGTTTGTTTCCACCCAGTCGCACAGTTGCCGGGCATAGCCCTCTGTCTCTTCCAGACACTGATCAATGTCGACTTCGCAGGCGGGTGCCAGCTGGCGATACGCGGCCACCTGACGATGGGTCATCTGCGAGCAGGAACCGGACAGGACTACGGCGAGATCGCCCTGCGGACGGCCTGCCTGCTCCGCTTCCGCATCGGTCTCCGTCGTCGCCCACTGCCGTGCCAGACCGATGACCAGCCCGGAACCGCCGGTGACCAGCCGCATATCGCTCAGCGCTGCGCCCAGCGTTAGCAGATGCGCCTGATGCAGGGTGTCAGTCACGACGTAGTTGATCCCCTGTTCCGCCAGTTGGCCCAGCGCCTGACGCACTGACGCTGCGCCCTGATCGATCTGTGCCGCCGCGATCAGCCCGGCTTTGCCTGTTGCCTGCGCCGTCATCAGACGCTGCAGGTTGCTGTCGTGCATCGGCGTGACCGGATGATGCCGCATACCGGAATCTGACAGTAGCTGGTCGCCGACAAACAGGTAGCCCTGATAGACGGTACGACCATTCACCGGCAGCGCCGGACAGATGACCGTCTGCGTTTCACCCAGCGCATTCAGCAGAGCGTCGGTCACCGGACCGATATTGCCCTGTGCGGTGCTGTCGAAGGTGGAGCAATATTTGAAGTAGAAGCGCTCACAGCCCTGCTTCTGCAGCCACGCCAGTGCAGCCAGTGACTGCGCAACCGCCTGCTCTGCCGGGCAGGAACGGCTCTTGAGGCTGACCACAATCGCCTGCGCCCCGGTGAGTTCCTCGCAGGCCGGGATGCCGTTGAACTGAATGGTGGTCAGGCCGTTCTGCACCAGAAAACTGGCGATGTCCGTGGCCCCGGTAAAATCGTCCGCTATGACACCAAGACGCATCAGATTTTCTCCTCTGCCTGCGGCAGCGTGATGCCGCTGAAGATTTTGATGACCGCACTGTCATCTTCACGGCCATAACCGGCGTTGCTGGCTTCGGTGAACATATTGAGGGCGGTTGAGGCCAGCGGCAGCGGGAAGTGCAGCGACTTCGCGGTGTCTGCTACCAGGTTGAGATCTTTCACAAAGATATCAACCGCCGATTTTGGACTGTAGTCGCCGTCTACCACATGTCGCATGCGGTTTTCGAACATCCACGAATTACCCGCCGCATTGGTGACCACTTCATACATGGTTTCCAGCGGGATACCGGCCCGCGCCGCCAGCGCCATCGCTTCTGCGCCCACCGCGATGTGAACACCCGCCAGCAGCTGATGAATAATTTTAACGGTTGATCCGAGGCCAATTTCATTGCCCACGCGATACACTTTAGCCGCGACCGCATCCAGCACCGGCTGCAGTTGTGCAAAGGCCGCGTCACTGCCTGAGGCCATCACCGTCATCTCACCGCTGGCCGCTTTGGCCGCGCCGCCGGAAACCGGGGCATCCAGCATCAGCAGCTGATGGCCGGCCAGACGCTGCTCAATCTGCTGCGCATCCAGGGCGGACAGCGTGGATGAGACCATGACCACCGTGCCGGGGCGGAGTTTTGCGGCCAGGCCCTCTTCACCGAACAGAATGGCGTTTACCTGCTGCGCATTCACCACCAGCAGCATAACGGCATCGAGCTGGTCTGCAAAGGCTGCGGCGGATGACTGCGCATCCCGCGCGCCCGCCTGGCGTAAAGTCTCCAGCGCGGCGGGATTCAGATCGACACCCCAGGTATTAAGACCAGCCCGCAGACAGGACTTCGCGGCACCCATACCCATAGAACCTAACCCGATAACGCAGATGTTTTCAGCTGGCACGTTACGCCTCCACTGTTAAATTAAGTGATTATTTGTTTGTTACTGTTAATCCTGCCAGCTTCCTGCCGGTAAAAATGTGTCTATCCTCACAAAAAAACATCATCGATGTGAAAGGGAACAATTTTTAACATTGCCGGATTTACAGCTGCGACAGTACCTGACCGCGGAAAAGCAGGTGCCGCCGGGCTATCCGCTGTTGTTTTTTGTTCTGGTTAACCGGCAGATACTTTATAATGTGAAAAAATGATAATTATCAGGGAGCAGATATGATTCCGGTTGAACGTCATCAACAGATTCTGGCGCTGGTCGCCGATCGTGGCGTAGTGAGTATTGCAGAACTCACAGAGCGGCTGGGTGTGTCACATATGACCATACGCCGTGATGTGCAGAAACTGGAGGAGCAAGGTGCCGTGTTATCGGTGTCTGGCGGCGTGCGCTCCGCCGACCGGCTGGCGGCTGAACCGTCACATCTGACGAAAAGCGCTCTCTACAATGATGAGAAGCGCGCCATTGGCCGCACCGCCGCCCGCCATATTCCGCGTAACAGCTGCATCTATCTTGATGCCGGGACGACTACGTTAGCGCTGGCGCGGGAAGTGGTGGATCGGGATGATTTGCTGGTGGTGACCAATGATTTTATGGTGGCGAACCTGCTGATGGAGGCGAGTCAGTGCCGGGTTATTCACACCGGCGGCACCGTGTGCCGGGAGAACCGCTCCTGTGTCGGGGAGTCGGCAGCACGCAGCCTGCGACATCTCGCCATCGACATTGCCTTTATCTCCGCCTCCTGCTGGGGACCGCGGGGCCTGTTTACGCCGGATGAAGATAAAGTGACGGTAAAGCAGGCGGTGAGTGAGGTGAGCAGTAAACGGGTGCTGCTGAGTGACAGTTCGAAATACAACAGGATTGCGACGTTTCTGGCGTTACCGCTGGAGAGGTTTGATGTCGTGGTGACCGACAAAAAGCTGAGTGAGGCAGGACGGGAGTTATTAAGTGCGGGGAGCTGGGAGCTGGTACTGGCCAGTTAAATCGTTGCCGCCTTGCCGGAAGACCGGGAAGGCGGCAACGTAAGCGCGATTACACTTCTTCGCTGAACTGCGGCACCGGATTACGGAAGCTGCGGGTCACAAATGCCAGGTAGATAATCCCGATGGCGGCCCAGATCAGGCCCAGCTCCATAGAACTCTCTTCCAGGTTTACCCACAGCGCACCGACCGTCAGTGCACCCAGCAGTGGCAGCAGCAGATACTGAACGTGATCTTTCAGCGTGCGGTTACGCTTCTCACGGACCCAGAACTGCGCGATGACCGACAGGTTAACGAAGGTAAACGCGACCAGCGCACCAAAGTTAATCAGCGCGGTGGCTGTTACCAGATCAAAGTTAATCGCCATCAGCGCAATCGCACCGACCAGCAGCACGTTGAGCGACGGGGTACGCCATTTTGGATGGATATAACCGAAGAAACGCTCCGGGAACACGCCATCACGGCCCATCACATACATCAGACGCGATACGCCAGCGTGCGCTGCCATACCGGATGCCAGCACCGTGACCACCGAGAAGATCAGAATGCCGACCTGCAGCGCTTTACCGGCCACGAACAGCATGATTTCAGGCTGTGAGGAGTCCGGGTGCTGGAAGCGCGTGATGTCCGGGAAGTAGAGCTGCAGGAAATATGACGCAGCGATAAAGATCACACCACCAATCAGCGCAGTCAGGAAAATGGCGCGCGGAATGGTGCGTTCTGCATCTTTGGTCTCTTCCGACAGCGAACTGATGCCATCAAAGCCGAGGAACGAGAAGCAGAGTATGGTCGCACCGGTAATCATCGGCACCACATGTGCATTCTCAGACCAGAACGGACGGCTGCTCACCAGCGTGCCGGAACCGACGCCGCTTGCCACACCGTAGATCACCATCGCGGTAATCCCGACCATGACCACCACCTGCAGCACCACAATCACACTGTTGAAGTTGGCGACGGTTTTGATGCCCTTGAGGTTAGAGAGCGTCATAAAGCCGACCAGCAACACCACGAAAATCCACGACGGGATGCCCGGCACCAGCGATTCGAAATAGTTTTTAGCCAGCAGGATGTTGATCATCGGCATGAACAGATAGTCCAGCAGTGATGACCAGCCGACCATGAAGCCGACGTGCGGACTGATCGCCTTCTGAGCGTAGGTATAAGCGGAGCCCGCAGAGGGGAAGCGGCGTACCAGCTTACCGTAACTCACGGCAGTGAACAGAATCGCAATCAGCGCGAAAGCATAAGCGGTGGCGACGTGACCATCGGTCAGACCGGAAACGATGCCAAAGGTATCGAACAGGGTCATAGGCTGCATGTAGGCTAAGCCCATCATGACGACCGGAAGTAACGTGAGTGTTTTTTTGAGCTGCGCACGCTGCGGTGCGGCGGAGGTATTAAGCGACATGCTTCAGTCCCCCATGTGCGACAACCTGGCTGGGCTGGGTCACAGGGCAACTGCGCATTAAGCGACAGGGAGTAAGGTTAGCGGTTAACGCGGCGCCGTAGTCATCACGAAAACGCGTACCAGCGTTGGCTGGCAGAGTGAAAAACATCCCCATCTTTGTAATCCTCAATCTCACGCTTATGCGTGTTTTCAGTGTTTATCTATCCGGGTGCGTGCCCGGCCTCGGTTAAGTCAGCAAAAACGCTCTTATAAAACTGGATGCAAAAAAATAACCGGCGCGTGGAGCGTCGGTTATCATCTGATTTTGCAGGCCGCGTATTCTGCCCTAAGCCGTGGCAGAAATACAACCCATCGGGGCATGTTATGCAAAAAAAGCGCGCATAAGTGCCGGAAAACCGGCGTTTCAGGCGTTTTTCAGCATCCAGTCGATTTCCGTAGACGTAATCAGCCGCTCAAACTGCATCAGTTCATGGTGCTTACAGCTGTGCCAGACGCTGGCAAAGCGTTCGCCCAGTAACTTCTGCAACGGATAGCTGCTGTCAAACTCATACAGCGCATCGCTCTGGCGGATCGGCAGTGCCAGCCCCTCAGCTTGGTGACCGTTACCGGTGACCGGATGTGGCAACGGCAGCTGCGTATCAAGCCCGTGCAGCATCCCGGCAAGAATAGCCGACACCACCAGATAGGGATTGGCATCTGCGCCCGCAACCCGGTACTCAATCCGGTGGTTATCGGTATCACCGCATGGCACCCGTAGCGCGACGGTCCGGTTGTTATGACCCCACGAGGCCTGTAACGGCACATAGGCGTCCGGAACAAAGCGGCGATAGGCATTCACATTGGGTGCCAGCAGCGCCATTGAAGCCGGCATCAGGTCGATCATACCGGCCAGCGCGCGTTTCATCAGCGGCGAATCGCTGCCGTCATCGCAGGCGAAGGCATTGTGATCGGCGGCATCCAGCATACTGATATGCACATGCATCCCGCTGCCCGCATACTCCTCATACGGCTTCGCCATAAAGGTCGCGGTCATACCGTGATTTTCCGCCACCTGACGAATCAGACGCTTCAGCTGTACCGCATGGTCGCAGGCGCGCAGCACGTCGCGGGTATGATGCAGGTTAATTTCAAACTGTCCGGGCGAGGCTTCCGCCAGCGCACCATCGGCCGGGATGCCCTGCTGACGCGCCAGAGCGTCAATATCGCGCAGCACATCGGCGAAGTGATCGAGGTTATCCACCGAATAAACCTGGCTCTGCATGTTGCGTTCATCACTGCCGGGGGAACATGGCGGCTGGATAAAACCTTCGGCATCGCGCTTTTTGTCCACCAGATAGAACTCCAGCTCTACCGCTACCACCGGGAACAGACCTCGGTTACGCAGCTGTTGCCACAGCCGGTTAAGGACATTTCGGGGTTCAACGTCAAAGGGAGTGCCATCTTGGTTGCACATGGTTAACAGCAGTTGCGCAATGTGCTGAGGGTCAGACGCGGAGGGAACTAAAGTACCGGTGACGGGCAGACAGAGATTATCGGGTTCGCCCAGTGACTGGCCGAGTCCCGCTTCTTCTACTGTGTTGCCGAGGATATCCATGGCAAACACCGAGGCGGGGAAATAACACCCTTTTTCCAGCTTAGGCAGCGCAGAGACCGGAATGCGCTTGCCGCGGAACACACCATTTAAATCATTTAACAGGATGTCGACATACTGCGTGTCAGGATGGCGCTCCAGCCAGGTTTTCACCTCAAGCTGGAACGCGCTGGTTCGTTTCTCTTCACTGTGAAGCGTGAAGTCTTCCACTTCTACCAGGTTAGTCATGATCTCACCCGCCCCTATTAGGTTTGCGTAATGCTCAAAATAACAGCCACACCACTAACATAGCGCCAACATAAAAAGTGTGCAAATGTAACAAATCTGTTTGAAGAACAACCTGCAGATTGCTAGATTGAAAAAATATTGCACACTTAACCGCCAGACGTGCCCTTTCGGTAGATATTTCGAACAGTGATGCGAGGACGTGAGATGGGCATTATTTTTGACAAGCCGTTGATTGGCGTAGTGATGTGCCAGAAAAATCTGGGCGGTCACGTGAGCCAGACCGTTCACAACAAATATATCGATGCGGTTGTCTTTGCGGGCGGCGTACCGCTGGCCCTGCCCCACAGTCTGATGAATGCGCCTCATCTATTAGAAAACGCTATGGCTGTTCTGGATGGCCTGCTGCTGACCGGCAGTCCCAGCAATATCGAACCCTGGCATTATGGCGAGGCGGGCGAAGAGCCCCATGCCGATCCGGGCCGTGACCGTCTCGCCTTTTCGCTGATCACCTGGGCCACCAGCCACAAAATGCCGATGTTCGGTATCTGCCGTGGAATGCAGGAGCTGGTCGTCGCCAATGGCGGAGCGCTCTGGCGGGAGGTCAGTGAGCAACCGCCGTTTCAGCGTCATCATGAAGATGAGACGCTGCCACTGGATCAGCAGTATGCGCCAGCCCATCAGGTCACTATCGAACCGGATGGCGTGCTGGGGACACTGCTGGACAGCAACAGCCCGCTCAGAGTTAATTCACTGCATCATCAGGGCGTTCGTGAGCCTGGTCCGCAGCTGCGCGTTGAAGCGCGCGCGCCGGATGGCCTGATTGAGGCGGTGAGTCTGCGTCATCATCCCTTCGCCCTTGCGGTGCAGTGGCACCCCGAGTGGCAGCCGGAAAGCACGGCGGGATCGCAGGCGCTGTTCAGCGGCTTTATACAGGCCGCCATTCGCTATCACAGGGGAAAAGCTGATGAGTGATGCCACGCTGGCACCGGGACGACGGCTGGCACAAATCCGGCAGACTATGGGGCTGTCGCAACGCCGGGTTGCTGAACTGGCCGGACTGACCCACAGCGCCATCAGCACTATCGAGCAGGATAAAGTCAGCCCGGCGGTCAGCACCCTGCAGAAGTTGCTGAAAGTCTATGGGCTGTCGCTGTCAGAATTTTTTTCTGAACCCAAAGCGGATGCGGAGCCGAAGGTGATTGTTCGCCCCGGCGATCTGCTGGAGATTGGCAGCCAGGGCGTTTCGCTGAAGCTGATCGACAATGGTCGTGCGCAGCGCACGCTGGGGATGCTGCTGGAAACCTATCAACCCGGCGCCAGCACCGGCGAGAAACTGCGTCATCCGGGGGAAGAGACCGGCACGCTGCTGGAAGGAGAAATTACGCTGGTCATCAACGGACAGCAATTTCACCTCTCTGCCGGAGAGAGCTATGTGATTGATACCGGCTTACCGCACAGCTTCACCAACAGTGCTGAAATTCCCTGCCGCATTGTCAGTGCCCACACGCCAGCTAATTTTTAGGCGCTTCCGGAGGTTGTTATGAATTACGTGGAGAGTTATTACGCTGCGACTGCCAATCCGCATGCGCCCTGGCCGACCTTACAGGAGAGCATTCAGTGTGACGTCTGTATTATTGGCGGCGGTTTCACCGGTCTTTCTGCGGCGCTGCATCTGACCGAGGTCGGCTACGACGTGGTCGTGCTGGAAGCGGCGCGGGTCGGTTTTGGCGCCAGCGGTCGTAACGGCGGACAGGTGGTGAACTCCTACAGCCGCGACGTGGATGTGATTGAGCAGCGCTACGGCAAAGAGAGCGCCCGTATGCTGGGCGGTATGATGTTTGAAGGCGCTGAGATTATCCGCGATCGTATTAAGCGGTATGCGATTGAGTGCGATTACCGGCCTGGCGGCATTTTTGCGGCCCTGAATGCACGTCAGATGGCGCATCTGCAAAAACAGAAATCGTTGTGGCAGCAGTATGGCAATCACGATCTGGAGCTGCTGGACGAACGCGCCATTCGCCGCGAAGTCGCCACCGAACGCTACGTCGGTGGGCTGCTGGATCGGCGCGGTGGCCATCTGCATCCGCTGAATCTGGCGCTGGGTGAGGCGGAAGCCATCCGGCGCCATGGCGGGCGCATCTATGAACAGTCTGCGGCGACAGGGGTGGTTTATGGCACGCCTAACCGGGTGAAGACCGCCCAGGGTGAGGTCAGTGCGCAATTTGTCATCTTCGCCGGCAACGCCTATCTGTCACCGCAACTGGAGCCGCGCCTGAGCAGGAAAAGCATGCCGTGCGGTTCGCAGATTGTGGCGACCGAGCCGCTGACACCCGACCAGGCACTGTCGCTGATGCCAGACAACTACTGTGTGGAAGATTGCAACTACCTGCTGGATTACTTCCGCCTGACCGCAGACAACCGGCTGCTGTATGGCGGTGGCGTGGTGTATGGCGCAAGGGAACCGGCCGACATTGAAGCATTGATTCGACCCAAACTGCTCCGCACGTTCCCGCAGTTAGAGAACGTGAAGCTGGACTTCAGCTGGAGCGGCAATTTCCTGCTGACGCTGTCGCGCATGCCGCAGTTTGGCCGGCTGGAGAAAAATGTCTATTTCATGCAGGGCGACAGCGGTCATGGCGTGACCAGTACCCATCTGTCCGGCAAGCTGATCAGCGAAGTGCTACGCGGCGACGCCGAACGGTTTGACGCCTTCGCCCGACTCCCTCACCTGCCGTTCCCCGGTGGGCGGCGGTTTAAGGTGCCACTGACGGCGATGGGCGCGGTGTGGTACGCACTGAGGGATCGATTAGGCGTATGAGGCTGAGGGCCAGACGTTCCTGTCTGGCCTGTTTAACCCCGTTCTTTCAGCAGGGCACATTCTGCCCTGTCGTTTAAGTGCTTTCAGTATGTTGTAACTATGAGGCGAACCGATCGCCCCGCACTTCAGGCGGGGGCACCCTGCCCCCGCAATCATGCCAGCCGTCTGTCACTCGAGTGGCATTTTTACCGGGTCATCATAGCGGTACTCAAAACCGAGTTCGTTACAGATGCGGGATCCATCAATCAGTTTGCCGCTGTCTTTAACCGCTTCCGGCGCGAACTGCGGCGGCTGCAGACCAAGCTGGCGCGTCACGGCGGGATAGAAGGTGTCACGCGTCGGATGTTTCGGCGCACTCAGGTTGTACACCCGGCCCCCTTTCGGCGACTGCAGCAGCAGCGTAATCGCCTCGACCACATCATCCAGGTGAACCAGATTCACCCCCTGCGAGCCATTGGCGACAGCCTGCTTGCCGGCCAGAAAGCGTCCCGGATGACGCTTAGGTCCGACCAGACCGGAGAGGCGCAAAATATCGACGCTGGTCCCCGGCAGATCGTGCAGCCAGCTTTCCAGTTTGACCAGCGTCTTACCGGCTATCGTTTCTGCATTCAGCGGGCTGTTTTCCCGTTTAACGCCGGAGCTGCCACCATAAACTGACGTTGAACTGGTAAAGATGATGCGCGGTACTTTATAGACCAGCGCGGTATCGACCACATTCTGTACCGCCTGCAGATAAGCTTCGCCGCCTTCTGCGGTGCGACTGGCGGGCAGCGTGACGATCAGCGCATCAACGTTGAACAGCGGCTCGATATCGGCGGCCTCACACTGCAGTTCCGGCGTCAGTTCCAGCTGGAACGCCTCGATACCGCAACGGCGTGCAGCTTCAACACCGTCTGGCGTGGTTTTGCTGCCGGTGACCTGCCAGCCTCGCGCGGTTAACGCCGTGGCCAGCGGCATACCCAACCAGCCCAGTCCCACTATCGCGACCTTCTTCATTTTGACTCCTGACGTGAAACATCAACCCTGACTTCACCGTAGTTTGCCCCCGGATTGCAAACCAGAACAACCTGTTTCAGCGCTTTCCGAACCGCCTGTTTAAAAAAGTGTTGCCAAGTGCAGCCATCTTCGCTAGGTTAAACCCCACAAATGAATACTCATTCATCGACGAGATTATTATGACACGCGTTCAGTTCAACCATCATCACCACCATCATCCTGACTAGTCTTTCAGGCGATTGGTGCTGGAAGACTTTCAAGATCTTCCAGTGGTGTGAACGCAAGAGAACCCCCGGAAGATCGTCTTCCGGGGGTTTTTTTATGGGCTGACGTAACCACACATTCAGGACCGAATTAAGAGGACAGGAACCATGTTAGATAACACCCGTTTACGCATAGCTATGCAGAAATCTGGCCGTTTAAGTGATGATTCACGCGAACTGCTGGCGCGCTGCGGCGTTAAAATCAACCTTCAGCAACAGCGCCTGATTGCGTTTGCGGAGAACATGCCGATCGACATCCTGCGCGTGCGCGATGACGATATCCCTGGCCTGGTGATGGATGGTGTGGTCGATCTAGGCATCATCGGTGAAAACGTGCTGGAAGAAGAGCTGCTCTCGCGCCGTGCCCAGGGTGAAGATCCACGCTACTTCACCCTGCGCCGCCTGGATTTCGGCGGCTGCCGTCTGTCGCTGGCGATGGCGACTGACGCCGAGTACACCGGCCCGGAATGCCTCGATAAATCCCGTATCGCTACCTCCTATCCGCACCTGCTCAAACAGTACCTCGACAAGAAAGGCGTCAGCTTCAAAACCTGTTTACTGAACGGTTCCGTCGAAGTGGCAACCCGCGCCGGTCTGGCAGACGCCATCTGCGATCTGGTCTCCACCGGTGCCACGCTGGAAGCCAATGGCCTGCGTGAAGTTGAAGTGATCTATCGTTCTAAAGCGGTGTTGATTCAGCGTGACGGCGAGATGCCTGCCGCCAAGCAGGAGCTGATCGACAAGATGATGACCCGTATTCAGGGCGTGATTAAAGCGCGTGAATCGAAGTACATCATGCTGCACGCGCCGAGTGAGCGCCTGGAAGAAGTGATCAGCCTGCTGCCTGGTGCTGAGCGTCCGACCGTGCTGCCGCTGGCAGGCGATGTCAGCCGCGTGGCGATGCACATGGTCAGCAGCGAAACCCTGTTCTGGGAAACCATGGAAAAACTGAAAGCACTGGGTGCCAGCTCGATTCTGGTACTGCCTATTGAGAAGATGATGGAGTAAGCCATGGCCTTTTCTACCCCGATTGAGTGGCAGCAGTGCACCCCCGAACAGCAGCAGTCGCTGTTGTTACGTCCTGCCATCGCCGCCTCTGAAAACGTCACGCTGACGGTGCGTAACGTGCTGGAACAGGTCAAGCTGAACGGTGATGACGCTCTGCGCGAGTTCAGCGCCCGCTTCGACAAAGCGCAGGTAGAAAACCTGCGTGTGACGCCGCAGCAAATTGCAGAAGCCAGCGCCCGTCTGAGTGACGAGCTGAAGCAGGCGATGGCCGTCGCGGTGGGCAATATCGAAACCTTCCACAACGCGCAGATTCTTCCGCCGGTGGATGTTGAAACGCAGCCTGGCGTGCGCTGCCAGCAGATCACCCGCCCGGTAAAATCGGTCGGGCTCTATATTCCTGGTGGTTCCGCCCCGCTCTTCTCTACCGTGCTGATGCTGGCGACCCCTGCCCGTATCGCCGGTTGTAGCCGCGTGGTGCTCTGTTCGCCCCCGCCGATTGCCGATGAGATCCTTTATGCCGCGCAGCTGTGTGGCGTAGAAGAGGTGTTTCAGGTGGGCGGCGCACAGGCCATCGCCGCGCTGGCCTTCGGCACTGAAACCGTGCCGCGCGTCGATAAGATTTTTGGCCCGGGCAACGCCTGGGTCACCGAAGCGAAACGTCAGGTGAGTCAGCGTCTTGATGGTGCGGCGATTGATATGCCAGCCGGTCCTTCTGAAGTGCTGGTGATTGCTGATGAAGGTGCCACGCCCGCGTTTGTCGCGTCTGATCTGCTTTCACAGGCCGAACATGGTCCCGACTCGCAGGTGATTCTGCTGACGCCATCATTAAAGCTGGCCGAAGCGGTCGCGGTGGCGGTGGAGCAACAGCTGGCGCAGTTGCCGCGTGCGGCCACGGCCCGTCAGGCGCTGGAGAGCAGCCGCCTGATCGTGGCGCGCGATCTTGAGCAGTGCGTCGCCATCTCCAATCTCTACGGCCCGGAGCACCTGATTCTGCAGACCCGTCAGCCGCGCGATCTGGTGGAGTCGATCACCAGCGCCGGTTCGGTATTCTTAGGCGACTGGTCGCCGGAGTCCGCAGGCGATTACGCGTCGGGCACCAATCACGTATTACCGACCTACGGTTATACCTCGACCTGTTCCAGCCTGGGCCTGGCCGATTTCCAGAAACGCATGACGGTGCAGGAGCTGACGCCGCAGGGCTTCCTGAATCTGGCCGCCACGATTGAAACGCTGGCCGCCGCCGAGCAGCTGGATGCCCATAAAAATGCCGTCACCCTGCGCGTTGCCGCACTGAAGGAGCAAGCATGAATCAGGATATTGAGCAGCTGGCGCGCGCGAATGTGCGCGCCCTGACGCCCTATATGTCGGCGCGTCGTCTGGGTGGGAACGGAGATGTCTGGCTCAATGCCAACGAATTTCCGCTGCCGGTGCCGTTTGAGCTGTCGCAGCAGACGCTGAACCGCTATCCGGAGTGTCAGCCTAAGCTGGTGATTCAGCGCTACGCCGCTTACGCAGGCTTAACGCCGGAGCAGGTGCTGGTCAGCCGTGGCGCGGATGAAGCCATCGAACTGATCATGCGCGCCTTCTGTGAGCCGGGTCAGGATGCGATTCTGTTCTGTCCGCCGACCTATGGCATGTACAGCGTCAGCGCCGAAACCATCGGCATTGAATACCGCACCGTCCCGGCGCTCAGCGACTGGCAGCTGAACCTGCCTGCTATTGCGGAACAGCTGGATGGCGTCAAAGTCGTTTATCTTTGCAGCCCGAACAACCCGACCGGCAACCTGATTAATCAGGATGACATCCGTCAGCTGCTGACGATGACCGCGGGTAAAGCGCTGGTCGTGGCGGATGAGGCCTATATTGAATTCTGCCCGCAGGCGACCCTGACCGGCTGGCTGAAGGATTATCCGCACCTGGTAATCCTGCGTACGCTGTCAAAAGCCTTTGCGCTGGCGGGCCTGCGTTGCGGCTTTGCGCTGGCGAATAAGCCGGTAATCGACCTGCTGATGAAGGTGATTGCGCCCTACCCGCTGGCCACACCGGTGGCCGATGTGGCCGGTCAGGCGCTGAGCGAGCAAGGCGTTGCGCTGATGCGTGAGCATGTGGCCCAGCTGAATGCGAATCGCGGCTGGCTGCAGACTGAACTGGCTCAGCTGGCCTGCGTCGAGCAGGTTTTCCCCAGCGAAACCAACTATGTGCTGGCGCGCTTTACCGATTCACCAAAAGTCTTCAAAACCTTATGGGATCAGGGCATTATCCTGCGTGATCAGAACAAAAATCCGGGCCTGTCGGGATGCCTGCGCATCTCCATTGGCACGCGTGAAGAGTGCGAACGAGTGATCGCCGCGCTGCAAGCCTTTTCTGTGGAGCAAGCATGAGCCAGAAGACCCTTTTTATTGACCGCGACGGTACGTTAATCTCTGAGCCGCCTGAAGATTATCAGGTGGACCGCATGGATAAGCTGGCATTTGAACCGGACGTTATCCCGGCGCTGCTGGCGCTGCAGGCCGCCGGTTATCGCCTGGTGATGATCACCAACCAGGATGGTCTTGGCACCTCCCGTTTTCCGCAGGCCGATTTCGATGGTCCGCACAATCTGATGATGCAGGTTCTGACCTCGCAGGGCATCGCATTTGACGATGTGCTGATCTGCCCACACCTGCCGGACGATCACTGCGACTGCCGCAAGCCGAAAACCAGAATGGTGGAAGCCTGGCTGAAGGAAGGCGCGCTGGATACCGCCAACAGTTATGTCATTGGCGATCGCCTGACCGATGTGCAGCTGGCTGAGAACATGGGCATCCAGCCCATCCGCTACGGTGCTGACGGCGAGAACTGGCAGACCATCCAGCAGCGTCTGACGCAGCGTGACCGCCATGCGCTGGTGCAGCGCAACACCAAAGAGACCCAGGTGCGGGTCGAACTGTGGCTGGACCGTGAAGGCGGCAGCAAGATTAATACCGGCGTGGGTTTCTTCGACCACATGCTGGACCAGATTGCGGTGCACGGCGGCTTCCGTATGAACATCGAAGTGAAAGGCGATCTCTACATTGACGATCACCACACGGTGGAAGATACCGGTCTGGCACTGGGCGAAGCACTGCTGAAAGCGCTGGGTGACAAACGCGGCATTGGCCGTTTTGGCTTTGTGCTGCCGATGGATGAATGCCTGGCGCGCTGCGCGCTGGATATCTCCGGCCGTCCGCACATCGAGTTCAAAGCAGAGTTCAACTATCAGCGCGTGGGCGACCTCAGCACTGAGATGGTCGAGCACTTCTTCAGCTCGCTCTCCTACGCCATGATGAGCACCCTGCATCTGAAAACCAAAGGCAAGAATGACCATCACCGCGTCGAAAGCCTGTTTAAAGCCTTTGGTCGTACGCTGCGCCAGGCGATCCGCGTTGAGGGTAATACCCTGCCGAGCTCGAAGGGAGTGCTGTGATGAACGTGGTGATCATGGATACCGGTTGCGCCAACCTCTCATCGGTCAAGTGGGCGATTGAACGTCTGGGCTACACCCCGGAAGTGAGCCGCGATCCCGATGTGGTGCTGCGCGCCGACAAACTGTTCCTGCCCGGCGTGGGCACCGCGCAGGCGGCAATGAATCAGCTGGAAGAGCGTGACCTGATCGATCTGGTAAAAGCCTGTACCCAGCCCGTGCTGGGGATCTGTCTGGGCATGCAGTTGCTGGGTCGCGGCAGCGATGAAAATGGCGGCGTACCGACGCTGGGCATCATCGATGAGCCGGTTTCGTTAATGGACACGCACGGCCTGCCGTTGCCGCACATGGGCTGGAACCAGATTACCGCGCAGGCGGGCAATCATCTGTTCCGAGGCATCGACGAAGGTTGTTATTTCTACTTCGTCCACAGCTACGCGATGCCGGTCAACGCCAGCACGATCGCTCAGTGCCACTACGGTGAAGCCTTCACCGCCGCGGTACAGAAAGATAACTTCTTCGGCGTCCAGTTCCATCCGGAACGCTCGGGCAAAGCGGGCGCGCAGTTGCTGAAAAACTTCCTGGAGATGTAATGATTATCCCCGCGTTAGATTTAATTGACGGCAAAGTGGTTCGTCTGCATCAGGGCGATTATGGTCAGCAGCGCGATTACGGCAGCGATCCGCTGCCACGTCTGCAGGATTACGTCAGCCAGGGCGCGACTGTGCTGCATCTGGTGGATTTAACCGGCGCGAAAGATCCGGCGAAGCGCCAGATCGCGCTGCTGAAAACCCTGCTCGATGGCGTTGATGTCACGGTGCAGGTCGGTGGCGGCATTCGCAGCCGTGACGATGTGCACGCGCTGCTGGAAGCGGGCGCGAGTCGTGTGGTGGTCGGTTCCACCGCCGTGAAGCAGCCTGAAGAGGTGAAACGGTGGTTTGCAGAGTTTGGCGCAGAGGCGATTGTGCTCGCGTTAGATGTGCGCATTGATGCCAGCAACCGCAAAGAAGTGGCGATCAGTGGCTGGCAGGAAGCGGCAGGCGTGACGCTGGAAGAGGTGATTACCGATTTTCAGCAGGTGGGTCTGAAGCACGTGCTGTGCACCGACATCTCCCGTGACGGCACCCTGAGCGGCTCCAATGTTGCGCTCTATCAGGAAGTGACGGCGCGCTTCCCGACGATTGCTTTCCAGTCCTCGGGTGGCATTGGCGACCTTAATGATATCGCCGCCCTGCGCGGCAGCGGCGTTCAGGGCGTGATTGTCGGACGTGCGCTGCTGGAAGATAAATTCACAGTTTCGGAGGCGATCGCATGCTGGCAAAACGGATAATTCCCTGCCTGGACGTACGTGACGGCCAGGTGGTCAAAGGCGTACAGTTTCGCAATCACGAGATCATCGGCGACATCGTGCCGCTGGCGCAGCGTTATGCAGCCGAAGGTGCTGACGAACTGGTGTTCTATGACATCACCGCCTCATCTGATGGCCGTGTTGTGGACAAAAGCTGGGTGTCGCGCGTTGCGGAAGTGATCGATATTCCATTCTGCGTCGCAGGCGGCATTAAAACCCCGGAAGACGCAGCGCGCATTCTGGAGTTTGGTGCGGATAAGATTTCGATTAATTCGCCAGCGCTGGCCGATCCCTCGCTGATCACCCGCCTTGCGGACCGTTTTGGCGTGCAGTGTATCGTGGTCGGCATCGATACCTGGTTTGACGAAGCCAGCGGTAAATATCAGGTGAATCAATATACCGGTGACGAAGCGCGTACCCGCGTGACACAGTGGGAAACGCTGGAATGGGTGCAGGAAGTGCAGAAGCTTGGCGCAGGTGAGATCGTGCTGAACATGATGAATCAGGATGGCGTGCGTAACGGCTATGACCTGGTGCAGCTGAAGAAAATGCGTGAAGTCTGCAACGTGCCCCTGATCGCCTCTGGCGGCGCAGGCACCATGCAGCACTTCCTCGATGCGTTTACTGAGGCAAATGTGGATGGTGCGTTAGCCGCCTCGGTATTCCATAAGCAGATTATTAATATTGGTGAGCTGAAGAGCTTTCTGATCGACAACGGAGTGGAGATTCGCGCGTGCTAACTGAACAACAACTGGCCCTTCTCGACTGGGACAAAACACAGGGCATGATGCCGGTCATCGTTCAGCACAACGTCTCAGGCGAAGTGCTGATGCATGGCTACATGAACCCGGAGGCGCTGGAAAAAACCCTGGCAGAAGGCCATGTCACCTTTTTCTCACGCACCAAAAACCGCTTGTGGACCAAAGGAGAGACCTCCGGCAACTTTCTGCAGGTGGTGAGCATCACGCCTGACTGCGACAACGACACGCTGCTGGTGCTGGCGAATCCGATTGGCCCGACCTGCCATCTTGGCACCACCAGCTGCTTCTCGCCTGCCGTGCCAGAGTGGACCTTCCTCTATCAGCTGGAAGAGCTGCTGGCGTCACGCAAAACAGCTGACCCTGAAAGCTCTTACACCGCACGGCTCTACGCCAGCGGCACGAAACGCATCGCGCAGAAAGTGGGCGAAGAAGGCGTTGAAACCGCGCTGGCGGCGACCGTCAACGATCGTGATGAACTGACGAATGAAGCGTCAGATCTGGTCTATCACCTGATGGTGTTGTTACAGGATCAGGATCTCGACTTCAGCGCCGTGATTAATAACCTCCGCGCCCGCCACAAGTAATTGTGCAATAACCTGCTCAGAATTTCGTTTTTATTTGGATTCTGAGCAGAATCCTTCTCAAAAATTAAATTAAACGCCATTGCTGAGCATAATATTGCTCAACAGGTGTTGCCATGCTCACACTCCAGCTATTTATTAAGGGCCGCTGGTATGATGCCGCCCAACTCAATATTCAGCATCCCCTACAGGGCCGTAACAGCGCAATTCTGAAACAGAATACCGGTATGTGGCTTGCACCCATCTATGATTTTGCCCCGATGAAGGCGGATCCTGAAGGCGTGGTACGAACGACGCAATGGGGATCACCTTTTGAGGAGGGAGGATATTATCAATGGCAGCAGATTGCTGAGGCTTTAGAGGATCTGGTCCCCTCTGACAGATTACTGGCCGAACTGGCCGCGCTGACTCGCCAGCTAACCGGACTCAAAGAGCGCCTGCAGCTGCGAGGCGTTCCGGCATCAATTCTGACTATGCCCGCGATGGGATTCGATTATCTGGATCAGCGTATTGAAGGCTGGCAACTATGAAAAAAACGCTGTCACCTTTTGAACGCGAAGCGATGCTGCTGGATCTTCTTCAGCAGTTTCTTGAAGAGAAACTGTCACAGGGCGAGCTCCTGATGCAGCTTCGCAAAAACGTGCTGGGATTCTCTCAGGAACGTTATGCCGCGCTGGCAGGGATTAGCCGCCGCACACTGTCAGATATCGAGCAGGACAGGGAGAATACCACGCTGGCTACCCTCAACCGGGCGCTTAAACCGCTGGGTCTGAAAACCGGCATATTGCCGCGTCAACCACATATGCTGCAGACACTGATGCTGCAACTGACCGCAGGAGAGAACCGTGACGACCCATGAAAAATTAATCGCCCTGCTCGACCAGCACCAGGCTCGCTATCGTCTGATGGAACACGAGGCGACCGGTAAATGCGAAGCCGTGGCGGCGATACGCGGCACCGAAGTCGGCCAGGGCGCGAAAGCGCTGGTCTGTCATGTGAAGGGCAACGGCGTTAAACAGCATGTGCTGGCGGTTTTACCGGCCGATAAGCAGGCCGATTTGGGCAAAGTCGCCGCGGCGGTCGGTGGACGACGCGCCTCACTCGCCAGCCCGGCGGAGACCGATCTGCTGACCGGCTGCGTATTCGGGGCGATCCCGCCGTTCAGCTTTCATCCCGACCTCAGACTGGTTGTGGACCCCGCGCTGTTTGAACGTTATCCGGAGATCGCGTTCAACGCCGGTCTGCTGGAACGCTCAGTGATTCTGAACACCGAAGATTACCGGGCGCTGTGCGCGGCTGACGTGGTGAAGATAACGCAGTAATTGCCATCCCGGCAGCCCGGCGATACTCTGCATAAACACTCATCACAACAGAATAAGAGCAAAATCATGAACATTTTCACTCAACGCCTGCGTCAGACGCTGGCTGTGGCCGTTATGGCAGGCTGCGCTTTTGGCGCTCAGGCGAAAATCGAACAGGTGCGTTTCGCGGTCGATCCGACCTATCCGCCGTTTGAATCGAAAACGCCACAGGGCAAGCTGGTCGGCTTTGATATTGATCTGGGCAATGCGCTCTGTACGCAGATGCAGGCGAAATGCGTCTGGGTCGAAAGCCAGTTTGACGGCATGATCCCAGCGCTGAAGGCGCGTAAATTTGACGCCATCCTGTCTGACATGGGCATTACCGAAGAGCGCCTGAAGCAGATCGATTTTACCGTGCCGCTGTATGACACCCATACCCAGCTGGTTGCCCGTAAAGGTTCCGGCTTACTGCCGACAGCAGAGTCTCTGAAAGGAAAAACGGTTGGCGTGGAACAGGGAACGGTGCAGGAGCGTTACGCAGTGGCGAAATGGCAGCCTCACGGTGTGACCGTGGTGCCTTATGGCGATCAGGCACAGGTTGAAAGCGATCTGGTTTCAGGCCGACTGGATGCGGTCTTCACCGATGCGGCGCAGGCGGCCATTGGCTTCCTGAAGCATCCGCAGGGCAAAGATTTTGAACTGGCTGGCCCGATTGTTCAGGATCCGATTATCGGCCCGGGCACGGCTGTTGGCCTGCGCAAAGGCGATACCGAACTGAAAACCGCGCTGGATAACGCCTTCGCCGAAATCAAAAAGAACGGCACGTTTGACCAGATTCAGAAGCGCTACTTCGCCACGGATATCTCTATCCAGCAGTAACCTCGCGGTCGCCCTTTTTCGTCCTCACCGCGATCCGGCACTATACTTTAACTTTTTCAGGACGGCGCGCTGTCGTCCTTTGCCGATTAAAGGACATTAACACGGTATGCATCAACAACATCATCCACTGTTAAGCGCCTCTTTAGGCACCCAGCGTGAAATCATCAGTTTCCATTTTGCTCCGGACCACGAGCGTCAGGTTTATATCCAGGCTGCGCTGCATGGCGACGAACTGCCCGGTATGGCGGTGGCGTGGTTTTTAAAACAGCGACTGCAGGCGCTGGAGTCTGCCGGACAACTCAAAGCGGCCTTTACCCTGGTTCCGGTTGCCAATCCTCTGGCTCTGGGACAGCACTGGCACGGCACCCATCTGGGTCGTTTTCATACGCTCTCCGGGCAGGACTTTAACCGTCGTTTCCCGTCACTGGGAACGACGCTGGCGGCCGGGCTGGCCGAAAGCCTGACCCAGAGTGAATCGCAGAACCGCAGCCTAATCCGGGATGCGATTGATCGTCACTATCGCGATACCGTGCCAAAAACTGAGCTGGATGCACAGCGCTACACCCTGATGCGGATGGCCAGCCAGGCGGATCTGATGATTGACCTGCACTGTGACTGGGAAGCCGTGCCCCATCTCTATACCACGCCGCATGCCTGGCCGGACATTGAGCCGCTGGCGCGCTGGTTAGGCAGTGAAGTGCAGCTGCTGGCGCAGATCTCGGGCGGTGAGCCGTTTGATGAAGCCTGCTGCGAACCCTGGCTGACACTGGCAGAGCGGTTTGGCAAAGATTACCCGATGCCGCGTGGATTGCTGCCGGTAACGCTGGAGCTGCGTGGCATGCGTGATGTTTCGCCTGAACAGGCGGAGAAAGATGCGGATGCGATTATTTCGGCGCTGCAGGAAGGCGGTTATATCGGCTACAGCGAACCTTCCATTTCCGTAGAAGTGGCCGCGCCCGTCATTGGCGGCGATGAGCTGGTCCCGGCGAGTGCGGGCGGTGACGATATCGTGGCCATCAATGACGGGCCGATTGGCTTGAACGTACCAGACATCGCGGAAGCACCAGGAGAAGGTGGCGTTATCAAAGAGCGTCACAGCGAGGGATCGGCGGCGTCCTCCCCTGCCCTGAAAAATCCACCTACGCCGTTAGCGGGCTGTGAATATATTCATTCGCCGGTGTCGGGTCTGATCCTGCATCGTAAACCGCTGGGCGCGCTGATTCGTCCGGGAGAAGTGGTGGCTGAGATTGTTGATCCGCTGACCGACCATATCACCCCACTGGTAGCAGAGCATGGCGGTATTCTCTACGCGAGACACTGGGTGAAGTTTGCAACGGCAGGCATGCTGGTTGTGAGGCTGGCAGGTGAGCGAGAGATTCGGAGCGGGGATTTGCTGGTAGGGTAAAAAAAGGGCTTCCCGAGGGAAGCCCTTTTTAGTGATTAATCTAACCACTCGGTGTGGAACACACCGTCTTTATCAATACGCTTATAGGTATGCGCACCGAAGTAGTCACGCTGCGCCTGAATCAGGTTGGCAGGCAGCACTTCTGAACGGTAGCTGTCGTAGTAAGCGATCGCCGCAGAGAAGGTTGGCGTCGGGATACCGTTCTGAATTGCGTAAGAAACCACATCACGCAGCGCCTGCTGATACTGATCCGCGATATCTTTGAAGTACGGAGCCAGCAACAGGTTAGCGATGCCTGCATCGGCTTCATAAGCATCGGTGATCTTCTGCAGGAACTGGGCACGGATGATGCAGCCAGCGCGGAAGATCTTAGCGATTTCACCGTAGTGCAGATCCCAGTTGTTCTCTTCTGACGCTGCACGCAACTGTGAGAAGCCCTGCGCATAAGAGACGATTTTGCCCAGGTACAGAGCGCGACGAACTTTCTCGATGAACTCCGCTTTGTCACCCGTGAAGGCTTTAGCCTGTGGGCCGCTCAGCACTTTAGAGGCCGCAACACGCTGCGTTTTCAGTGAGGAGAGGTAACGAGCGAAGACAGACTCGGTGATCAGTGACAGAGGTTCGCCAAGATCCAGTGAGCTCTGGCTGGTCCATTTACCGGTGCCTTTGTTCGCTGCTTCATCCAGAATCACATCAACCAGATATTTACCTTCTTCATCTTTCTTGGTGAAGATATCTTTGGTGATGTCGATCAGGTAGCTGCTCAGCTCGCCGTTGTTCCACTCAGTGAAGGTTTCAGCCAGCTCTTCGTTGTTCAGGCCCAGTGCGCCTTTCAGCAGAGCATAAGCTTCTGCAATCAGCTGCATGTCGCCGTACTCGATGCCGTTGTGAACCATCTTCACATAGTGACCCGCGCCGTCCGGACCGATGTAAGCCACACAGGCTTCGCCATCTTCCGCACGTGCCGCGATCTTATCCAGAATAGGTGCAACCAGTTCGTAAGCTTCTTTCTGGCCGCCAGGCATGATAGATGGGCCTTTCAGTGCGCCCTCTTCACCACCGGAAACACCGGTACCGATGAAGTTGAAGCCCTGGTCTGACAGTTCTTTGTTACGACGGATGGTGTCTTTGTAGAAGGTGTTACCGCCATCGATCAGGATGTCGCCTTTATCCAGGTGTGGAGTCAGTGAGGCGATAGTCTTGTCAGTCGCTTCACCCGCCTGAACCATCAGCAGGATACGACGAGGTTTTTCCAGCGATTCGACAAACTCTTCAACGGTGTAAAAAGGAGCAAGCTTCTTGCCCTGGTTCTCGGCGATGACTTCATCAGTCTTTTCGCGTGAACGGTTGAAGATTGAAACAGTGTAACCGCGGCTCTCAATGTTAAGAGCCAGGTTGCGGCCCATCACTGCCATACCTACAACGCCGATCTGTTGCTTGGACATTACATACTCCTGTCTGTGGTCACTTCACAAACGCTGCGGTTTGTGAACAAAAGTGGCGAACATGTTAACCCAGGTAAGCATCAACCCGTTAGAGAATGATGCTATCAGATAGCACTGGCAACCAGAGGGATATACATGCTCATTGATAAACTAATACAAATAAGCATTAAGTTTTACAATATGACCTTTATTATTCCAGTCGATGATATCAACGCCGCGTAGCAACTTATCATCAAGCTTAAGTTCAAATTCAATAACTGATCTGTTTTGCTCAGCCAGTACAGTAAGTGCTTTAAATTCAAGCAACTTTGTATCATTGAAAAGTTGAACTAACATAGTACGAATGTTTTCCTGGCCGACCTTATGATTTCCAGGATCGGTCAGCGTCGCGTTACGATCGAACATTTCGACCACTTCATGTAAAGAACGTGAATTAAAAGCAGCGATATATTTTTCTGTCAATTTCTTCACGGGTGGCAAAGCATTAGCGTGTGACGATTCAAAAGCTTTTACAGCATGTGCATCATAGAAATTGTGATAAACCGAATCACCAAGAGGACGCATTACTATCTTTTTGCCCTTCAATACCAATTCATTTAATGAAGAAGAGAGATAGAAATTATTATCGATAGAGTTGTCTTTACGGATAAGCTCTTTAGCGGCTTCGATGAAATCAGAGCCTCGCTTAAAGTAGTAAAGCCCTGCAACAGCATTGCGACTAATCGCATTTTTTTCTGCAGTCTGAACGACCAGGCCATCATCATTAGTTTTAACGAATGACCATTTTGGATGGACAGATTCAAAGGTCAGGACACCAGCATCAGCCTCCAGACTTCTGAAATATTCCAGTACCTGCTGCAGGTCATCATTAATGTAGTGGTCGGCAGAAGAAATAATCAATTCATCATCAAGATTAATTTCGTCAATAGCCATCATGCTGCTGCACACGGCGCCCTTAGTCATCCCCTGCAAGGGAATGATAACCGCCTGAGGCGAGATCAGCTCAATAATGTTACCCAGCGCCAGCTTACTAAGCTTATCCGCAGGAACAACAAAAAGACTTTTGTATTCTTCAGTTAATGTAGAAAAGATATCCTGAGAATATTCCAGCAGAGTACGGTTATTAATTTCGGTCAGAATTTTTGGATAGATGAAGTCAGCACTGGTTTCATAAAGACTGGCTCCACTCATTGGAATTATAATATTTAACATGCCATTAAACCTCGCTCTCTACTAAAGAGATAAACCGCTTTATGTTCGCATAATTAACGTCATAAACGGTTTCAACTTCTAACACATGTGCCCCACTTGCTCTGGCCGCTTTGATTCCATTTTCGTTATCTTCGACGATGACGCAGTCAGCAGGTGTTAAACCCAGCATTGAAATAGCTTTATTGTACATTTCAGGATCGGGCTTACCTTTAACAACATCCTGGTTAGAAACATAAAACTCCAGATACTGTGCAAGATGTGCACGTTCCATCATCACTTCGATCGAATGTTTAATAGAGTTTGATGCTACGGCCATTTTGTAGCCATCTTTTTTTAACATGGAAAGTGCATATTCATGATGGAACATCGGCTTACATTTGTTATTAACAATCTCCATAGTGTACTGCTGCTTCATTTCATTAATGAAGCCATGAAGATTAGTTGATAAGCCTTTATCTTTACTTAACATGATGAGCTTGTCTTTAGTCGGTAACCCATCATATGTCGTCAAGTGTTCCTGACGCGAAATAGTCAGACCGAACAGATCCAGAGCAGTGTTCAATGCCTCATAATGCCAATCTTTAGCATCAATAAGCACACCGTCCATATCGAAAATAACAGCTTTAATGTTAGTAGCCATTAAAAAACTCCATGCATTCTTCAGGGTAATCGGTACAAATGATTAAATCAGGTGAGGAAAGTAATTTATCATTGAATTTTTTATATTTCTCCCAGCTTTCAAGATGGTTCCTTTTATGCAGTTCAGGAGAAACAATACAAACTTTTTTTCCATCAGAGAGAATCTTTCGTACTAAATCCTCTTCAACCAGATCTTTTTCAAAGCCATCTAACCAGACACCTTCAGAAATATCATAAAGTGCATTGAGGCTTTCATATTCACTGTACCTGACAAAAGCATTTAAATCGTGCTTATAGTAAGCAAGAGAATCAGGCAATGCCATATCGAAAAAGAAATAATTTGTGATGTGCATTTTCTCAAGAGTGTTTTTAACTTTCTCCTGAAGACCATCGGCTTTAACATTAAGCGCTAAAGGTGGAGTGGTTGTGGTGTGGGTTTTGTACAGTTCCAGCATGTGTTGAAATGTCATACATGAGGCATCTGGAATATCATGACTAATTACGATTTCACCATTGAAGTCACGTAAGTCAGTCTCAGTGCCAAGGTCAAGCTGAAACGAACGAATGAAAGCTGCTTCAGTGTTTTTTTCTTGTAAAGACTTCCAGTAGCCACGATGAGAAATAACTATCATTTTTAACCTTCTTTACTTAATTAACTGATTGTAGATTTCAACAGCTTGAGTGGTTTCACCCTGATAAATGAGTTTTCCCTTTTCCATAACGAGGCATGCATCACAGATATTTTCTACCTGATGGACATTGTGGCTTACAAAGAAAATAGTTTTCCCACTTGCTTTGACCTCATTTATCTTATTAAGACATTTCGCCTGGAAGTTTGCATCACCTACTGCTAATGCTTCATCGATGACAAGAATTTCAGAATCCAGATGTACACCGATTGAAAAGGCGAGTCTGACATACATACCTGATGAATAATATTTCACAGGCTCATAAATGAAATCTCTGACTTCAGCAAACTCGATGATGCTTTCAATTTTGGTTTCAATTTCTTTACGGCTCATACCCAATATTGAACCGCTCAGAAATATGTTTTCATAACCTGAAAGCTCATGATGAAACCCCGCACCGACTTCGAGTAAACAGGATATGGATCCATCGACTGTTATTTTACCGGAACTAGGGGCAATGATTCGGGTCAGAAGCTTAAGCAGAGTCGACTTACCCGCTCCGTTTCGCCCAAGGACACCAACGGCTTGTCCTGGGGTAATTGAAAAAGAGACATCATCTACAGCCCGATAAATTTTTCCAGGTTGAGAACGTTTTTTGTTAAACGAAAAAAGCTCTTTAAGAGTACTGTGCTGGTAGTTTCCAACACTAAATTCACGTGTAACAGATTCAAAGGTAATCATTCGTAATCCGCAATTAATCTATCATTTTTGATAAAGTAGTACACACCAAAGATGACTAAAACAATGGCAGTAATAAAGCTATATAATAGTGTAGTGACATCTATGCTATTACCACCCAGCAGAGCCCAGCGGGATAAAGCAACAATACCTGTCATCGGGTTGAAAGAGTAATACTGATGGAATTCTTTCGGCACTATTGTGAGCGTGTAAACAACCGGAGAAGCAAAGAACAGAGCCTGCGTTGCTAATGGAAGGACGTGGCGTAAATCACGAAAACGTAATTTTAATATCGCCATAAAACAGCCTACGCCGCATCCAAGCATAAGCGTAATAATTATGCAGGGAATAAGGAAAAGGAGGCGTGAGAAGTCGAAATGCACACCATAGAAAATAGCAAGAGGTATAAAAACAATGAAAGCAATAACAAAGTCTATGAATGCTACAAAAACACTCGCAATACATAGTGAGATTCTGGGGAAATAGACTTTTGTCAAAAGATGCATGTTATTGATTATTGCATCACTTGCAGCCATCATACTGGTAGCAAACAGATTCCAGAAAAGAATTCCCGAAATTAAAACAGCCGCATAGGGGGCGTTATATTCTGGCGTTGGAACTTTTACCAGCAATCCAAACACGAACAGATACAGGAGTATGTTTACACCTGGATTGATGATTGCCCACAGGATGCCTAAACTGGTCTGCTTATAGCGAACATTAAAATCTCTTCGAATAAACTCTTTGATCAAATTTCTGGAGTCTAATACTTCCGCTAAAGTCGTCCTGCTCTGCGGAGTGGATACAAAACCTTTCATTAATTTCCTCTCTTTACAAATAAGCGATAAGCAATTTTACGCACATAAGGCAACTTAAGCAGTTGAGTCCTGAAAAAGAAATAGACCTTCATCAGCGTTATTTGCAGCAATCTTAAATACCAAATCAATGGACGAGAAATTTTCTGTTTTCTGATGTATCTGGAATACAAATCAACCCAGTCAAAGGGTTGATAAAGACTGGACCAGCCTTTATTGAAGTAAACCTCTTTATGTTTACGCCAGACGAACCCTAACTTTGCTGAATCTAAAGGCAGAAAATTATTGAGGTACATCTTTTCAGAACGTTCAACCTCGAAAGCATTTCTTGAAAAATTTCCCAAAAACTTAAAACCAGGTAGGGAGCGTTCCAGATTTTTCACCCAGACATACTGTTCTGGTACAAAACGCATATAACATGCATTCATCATGCTTTTACAATGTTGAAAAATGCTTTCATCCGCAAGTGGTATGCTAAAGAAACTTAAAACATCCTCCGTCAAACCAGCAACCATAATATCACCTGGGTGATAGAGGAAAGGAAGTTGGCTGTACGGGTTACGAGCAAATAAGTTACAGTTGATTAGATGGCGACTAAAAACGGTATATCCTTCCTGTCGTAAAACATCATTAACCGACAGAAATTTATTTTTCAGGAAATAATCACTCAGGCACGAAACAATATTATCATTGTATAAGTATGAGTCTGTCCTCATTTTTATCGAATACTTTTTTGAAGCGCATTTCAAACCATTAAGACTGGATACCAGCATTCGATTGACATTACTGACAACATTCACGCCATCAACATTCTTAGATATCGATCCGACATCTTCATTAAACAAAAATGTGATGCCTGGATAAGAAATTCTGAGGTTATCTTCAATGACATCATCTGCCTTCCATGTTGACACAATGATTTCGGATTTTGGGAAACTGTTTAATGTCAAGTTGAGGTTGAATATAAAGTCATTATCTAATTCGCGTGAGGAATTTAAAATCCCCCCCTGAATGATGATGGAAACTTCACTCTGTGAGATCAGATTATCAGGATGCATTGTCCACGTTACTTAGATTCATGTCTTGATTTATTGTGAGGTTAATTCATACCATTCAATGTATTTTTTTAAACCATTCTCAAGACTTGTTTGAGGTGACCAGTTAAACTCTCGTTTAGCACGCGTAATATCCAGGGATATAGAATTAACAACTGATATATCGCTTTTCACTTTAACAGTATCGACAACAATACCATGCCGATTGAAGCTCTCGATAATATCTAAAATCGAATATTTCGAATCTGAACCGACATTAAAAATTCTCACATCACCTTCATAGGAGGCAGATTTTATAAAGCAATCATGAAGATCGTCAATATAAATGTAATCTCGTGAAGCTGACCCGTCTCCGTAAATTTTTACCGGAGTCTTCTTTTTATAGGAGTCCATAATTGCAGGAATTAGTCCCTGCCCACCTTTGAAAACCTGTCCAGGCCCATAGGGATTCGCAATCCGTAGCACTCGATAGTTCAACCCGTAGTTACAGTGATAAACCTGAAGATATGATTCCTGGGCAAGTTTATTTGCAGCATAAATAGTTTTTGGCGAAAGAGCATGATCCTCACGGCATTTCTCGCCACCAGTGTCTCCATAAATCGTTCCACCAGATGAAGAAAAAATAAAAGTCACTTTACTGGCAAATGATTTTATATCTTCAAGAAAACTGATAAATGGCAGGAGATTTGAGTTTACACTCTCAAATGCACGACTCTGCGACTCTGCCGGAGAGATGCTATTTGCAAGATAATAGACAACAGGATTATTATCCTGAGCTAACATGCTAACGAATTCATCGTGCTGACATAGCTTCGCATCGATGAAGTCAGGAGCATGATCATTAGCTTCATTGTTGCGGCTATAAAGAAATACCTGCTTCTTAAAACCAGCTCTGCTCAAATAACTTAACAGAGACTGGCCAATGTAACCACGCCAGCCAACGATATAGAGATTACTTGATAGCATAATAAAATTTTCGACCTATCGTTACTAATGTGTGATGAAAAATAGGTGGAATGAACTTTAAAGAAATATCAAACGCTTTGCGTCCCACTCTCAGCAGGAATTTACGATAGCTAAAGAAGAGTGGGTTGAAATGATACATTCCTGTTTTAAAATAGATACTTGAGAGTCTGACGAATACGCTCTCTTTAGTTTTCGATGGTACTGCATTTAGATCGCTTGCTTTGAAATTATAAGCGTCTTCTTCAGGACCGTCTCTGAAAGGAGCCATTTTAAAAGTATAAGGTAGAACAGGAATCCATCCTTTCAGGAATTTCTTCCATTTCAGAGAAACATCCCAGCTATTAATAACGAAAACATGTGACTTTAGCTTTTCAAGACTGTCTTCGGCGGATTCTTTAATGACATCCCCTCTCTTTTCTACAAAGTTTGTAAAAAGTCGGGATTCCGGCCAGTAGTTATAGAAATCCTTCACATGGTTGTTTTTCACTAATTCTCTAATAAGGAGAATATTATCCATATGCGTTTCTCTGAAGAACTCTTCAGGGTAATAATCTCTTAATACTTTATAGTCACCTGCCAGTAACATGTCCGATGGATGATACCAGCGGTCTGCACGGGTATAACAGTTAGTCGTGATCAACTTACCCTTCACATCAGATGAATAGGTCTTTACTAATCTCATCAGGGCCGTAAAGTTCACTGTCTGGTCCATCCGGACTTTGATGACAAAGGAGTCCTTGTCAATAACGTCAAGTGCCGCGTTAACCAGATTAATCTGACGATTTATATTGAAGAAACCGGGATTGAAAACATCATCACAACCTAATACCTCAATATTTTCATGAGTATTAAGAATCAGATTTTTTAGAATGAGCTGAACTTTTTCTGCATCTTTTTTATATGTCGATATGATTACTTTCACATCGCTAAGTTGTTTGTGAATTGCATTCAAATTTTTTTCTAAAAAATCCTCTTCAAGAGGACCATGGATAATCACAGAAATCTTGTTAACCATTATATTTATATCTCAACAGGTCAAGTTCATACATTAAGTCAATGCCAATGCCCTTCTCTACCCTCGATGAGTCCTCCCTGAAGAAGACGACATCTTTGCAGGAGAAAAGTATTTCTGCAATCAATCTGGACGTTTTGACATGCTTATTTATAAAGACATCAGCGACATTGATGGTCATTTGTGAGAAGGCCTTTCTGGATTTATTGATATCCAGAACAGTTCCGTAAGGATGATGATAAGAAAACGCAGAAATAATATTTTTTTCAGGGAAATAATTCTTTTCCAGGATAACATCATCCAGATTATCAGAAGGCAAAATAATCATATATTCTGCCGCATTCACTAACTGATAAGCCTCATTGCTGTCAATATGAATTTTCTTGTCACCTAACAACAGGTATTCGAGACGCGCATCATCTCTCATCGTAACGAAGAGACACTTTTCGTGGAGAGGCCGGACAGGAGGCGATTTGATTTCAATACTTTCGTACTGGCTCACTCTGTTGACAATCGCACTCTCGAAGCTGACCAATGTCTTCAGTGATTCACGCTGAACTTTTCTGATATCTTCTTTTTCGTCTCGACTCATACTGCTAAAACCTGTCAGCATCTTCTTGATAGAATCGACAGAGTTTTTCTCGAAACAGAGTTTTTCAGCAGCAGGTCCGCTCATATCTGCGATGCCGCTGGTTTTACTTCCGGCAACAATCAGCCCGTAGTTAATGGCTTCTAACGCAGTGTTAGGGAAGTTCTCATAGGGCGATGGAATGACAAACAGATCATAGTTTTTATATTGCTTTTGTAATTCCTTATAAGGAATGAAATCATAAAAACTAAAATTCTTTTTCAATTCGAGTGGAATAAGTCCATAGCATGTATCCATATAATCACGGCGATCATAAAAATCATCTCCGCTATTACCGATTAATGTTACATGTAGATCATAACCCTCGACCATTAATTCGCAGGCCGCAAGTATCAGTAGTTCCTGTTTTTTTCTAAGCTCAAACCGACCCAGAGAAAGAATCTCAATAGTACCATCAATATCCCTGACAGGCGGGATAACTTGTTCTGCTAGCGGATAATAAGATGGGCAGGTATGAACGTTAGTATCGTGTAAGGTGCTGAGATAACTGGCAAGGAAGTGAGATGTTGAGAAATTAGCATCACTCAGAATTGATTGTGCTCTCTCATACTGATACATCTCAATCATCCAGGGTGGTGCACACTCCATAAAATCGAGCGCTGTCCCCCACTCCCAAACTTCACGGATGCCGGTATGATTATTCGTGATAAAACGACATGAGTAATCCAATCCTTCAAGCGCGCGTTTTGCAAGCGTGTAACTCGCAAGACCAATGAAGTCGGTAACTTCTACAAAGTCAGGTTTTATCTGCGACAACACTTCGTCGACTGCTTTAGAATTTTTGAAAATGCTGAAATTATCTTTTATTTTCCAGCACTTGATCGCTGGATCATCAAGATCGCTGCCATGCAAAAAAATGGTATGGACTTCGTATCCTAACTTACTAAATCCTTTTGCAGTATGTTCTATATAAGTGGCAATACCACCTTGTCCTTTGTAATAGCCACACTCATGACCAATAAGGCATATTTTTTTCTTGGCATTTGTCATACTTAAAAGTCCAGCGCTTTCTTGGAAACATCCAGTGATAAAAATAGTTTCAAATCAGAAGGAATACCTAAACCGTACATGCCGTCTGCTTCAGCACCAATGTTATAAACACCAATGTTTGCATCTTCTTCACGATACATCCAGGTATATACGGGTGCTACATAAAATTCACCGTTGGTACGCTCATTCAGTTCAATCATTTTATTAGCGTTACGGCAAAAGTCAGCGCCATGTTTGAAATTATAAATACCTACCGTTGCTTCTTCGGATACCACTTCCTTTTCGACAACGCGAATAACCTTGCCGTCACTGTTTAACTCAGCGTAAGACCATTTAGGATCGTTAGCTGACATAGTCATAATCAGACCTGACAGGTTTTCATCATCCATATACTTCAGATAATCGTTAATATCGATATCAATCCACTGGTCAGAATTCGCAATCATCAACGGCTGATCATTATCAATAAACTTTTCTGCACACAATACAGTGCAGGCCGCCCCATCAGTGATGCCATCAATACCAACAATTTCGCACCCTGGTGCCCATTCGTTGAGCTTTGTTGATAAATCATATTTTTCAATATGATCCTGCTGGCAGATAAAAATAAACTTGTGAGGCTGATTGGGTTTAAGATTATTAATAACAACTTCAATCATGCGTTTGTCGTTGAGAGGGATCAAAGGTTTAGGATCAGTATAACCTTCTTTAGCGAACCGACTGCCTCGACCTGCCATAGGAACAACGATATTTAACATTTCATTCTGCCTTAAGATATTTATCATTTAATGCGCCGGGAACTTTTACCACTGTTGTCACAGTGTCTTCGAGTGCTTCGAAATCTGTGTACTCACCGGGTGAGATTTTAACAATCTCTCCCGCGCTGATGAGATTACCGTTCATTAAAGCTTTACCACTGACGATTACAGTGATCTCTGTAGCGATTTTATGGCAATGACTGGCTTCTTTATCACCGGCTTTAAAGTGCTGAACAGCGACTTCAACATCAGTTGTTTTATAAAGAGTAGGCTCAAAACCGCCAACAAACCAACCACGCACAAACTGCTCTACCTTTTTAATTTCCATAAGATTAACCCTAAAAATACCTATCCATAAAGCAGTGATTTCTTAAGGGGGATAAGTCGAGTACACAGGAAAATATGATGAAAAAGAGCACGCTACCGCCCTTAGCTGTAGCAACTAAAGTGCTCATCCAAACTTCACCAATGTAGATCAAAAAACTTAAGTTTCTGATATGTTTACTTTTTCCAATTTTTCCCGGTGAAAAAAAGACAATCCAGACACTACCTGTCCCTGGAAAAAACCTCTTAATTCTAACACGGTAGCACCTTTCTTCGAAATATGGCGGAGGGATTGTGAAGTGATCTTCTGCATAAAAAATTGATACATGGTATAAAAGTCTTAATTAAATAAACCATGTTATTATATGCTTGCTATTAATACCGCTAACAACAGTAACTCTGAAAGTAATGTATGCTTTTGCTCATGTCGCTGTGTCCTGAACTGGTCAAGGCTGGATTAACTCGTCATAATGATGAGTTATTGACATCAGTTTCGTACGGCATGAGATAATCCTGCCGTACAACAAAATGCTAATCTTCGGGAAAAGTATGAAAATTTTAGTTACTGGCGGTGCAGGTTTTATCGGGTCAGCTGTAGTGAGACTTCTCGTTGCTGACCAGGATAATGAAGTATTGGTTGTCGATGCTTTAACTTACGCGGGTAATCTTGATTCACTTAAAACGATTGAAAATTCACCGGGATTTTCTTTTGTTGAAGCTGATATCTGCGATTATGAAGCTATGAAAGCAGTGATAAACTCTTTTCAGCCTAAGGCAATCATGCACTTAGCGGCGGAAAGTCATGTGGATCGTTCTATTGATGGGCCCGGAGCATTCATACAGACCAATATCATCGGTACCTATAATCTGCTGGAAGCTTCTCGGCTATATTATAATCAGTTGAATGATGAGGATAAAGCGGGCTTCCGTTTTCATCACATCTCAACAGATGAAGTGTATGGTGATTTACATAACACGTCTGATTTGTTCACCGAGACCACGCCCTACTCGCCAAGCAGTCCTTACTCTGCCTCAAAAGCAAGCAGCGACCATCTGGTAAGAGCATGGCATCGGACCTATAACCTTCCGGTACTGGTGACAAATTGCTCAAATAATTATGGCCCCTATCATTTTCCAGAAAAATTGATCCCACTGACTATTCTTAATGCTCTGCATGGTAAGCCTCTACCAGTTTACGGTAACGGCAGCCAGATTCGTGACTGGTTGTATGTTGAGGATCACGCCAGAGCGCTTCAGGAAGTCGTTAAAAAGGGTGTTATTGGCCAGACTTATAATATTGGCGGCCATAATGAACAGACAAACCTGACGGTTGTCCAGACTATCTGTGACATTCTTGATGAGCTCTCTCCCTCAACTCTGCCAAACCTCAGCAGCTACCGTGAGTTAATCACATTCGTTAAAGATCGCCCTGGGCATGATCTTCGCTACGCTATTGATGCCTCAAAGATTGAGCATGAATTAGGCTGGGTTCCACAGGAGTCTTTTGCAACGGGTTTACGCAAGACTATTGAGTGGTATCTCCAAAACGAATGGTGGTGGAAACGCGTCCAGGACGGGTCTTATCAGGGTCAGCGATTAGGTTTAGAAAATAATTCAGGTGAGGATTTATAATGAAAGGTATCGTTCTTGCCGGTGGTTCAGGTACTCGTTTATACCCAATCACCAAAGGTGTATCAAAGCAGCTGCTGCCTGTATACGATAAACCCATGATTTACTACCCGGTTTCAGTGCTTATGCTGGCCGGTATCAGGGATATCCTGATCATTACTACCCCTGATGATCACGCTTCCTTTGTCAGGCTGATGGGCGACGGTAGCCAGTTCGGTATTAACCTGAGTTATGCTATTCAGGCGAGTCCGGATGGGCTTGCTCAAGCCTTTATTATTGGTGAAAAATTCATCAACAATGAAAGTTGTGCATTAGTTCTGGGTGATAATATTTTCTTTGGGCAGGGATTTGCCCCGGTTCTTGCTCGCACGTCTGCAAATACTACCGGCGCTACTGTGTTTGGTTATCAGGTGAAAGATCCTGAGCGTTTTGGTGTCGTCGAGTTTGATGAAAACTTTAAGGCCTTATCACTGGAAGAAAAACCTGCCCAACCAAAATCCAACTGGGCCATTACAGGTTTATACTTTTACGATAACAACGTTACGGATTATGCGCGTACCTTAAGGCCTTCGCACCGTGGTGAGCTCGAAATCACTGACCTTAACCGTCTTTATTTAGAGCAAAACACGCTGAACGTAGAACTTCTGGGTCGTGGTTTTGCCTGGCTTGATACGGGTACGCACGACAGCCTGATTGAAGCTTCTCAGTTCATTCATACGATCGAAAAAAGGCAGGGATTTAAAGTTGCCTGTCTTGAAGAAATCGCCTTTAAAAACGGCTGGCTTTCGAGTCAGGATGTTTATAATGAAGGTCAGAAATTATCTAAGACAGAATACGGTCAGTATCTTATGGGATTGGTAAAATAATCTTCAGGCGGGGCTTCCCGCCGTAATCCCTTAGAAGTGGTGATGAGTATGGTTAAAAAAGGCAAACTCAATATTGAAATTGAGTACCTGCGATTTTTTGCGATAATTGCTGTTTTACTTGAGCATTTACCCACCCTGTATATCTGGAGCAAGCATCAATTACTTCAAAATATCAACAAGTACGTTGAGTTCTGGCCTGGTGTTGATCTTTTCTTTGCGATTTCTGGCTATCTGATCGCAACTCACCTCCTCACTCACCTGGACAGTAAACAATCGCCCACTCAAATATTCAGACACACAATTATTCCTTTTTTTGTTAAAAGAATATACCGGTTACTTCCAGCGTCATGGTTCTGGATGTTTGTTGTCCTGTTTTTTTCAGCGTTTTATAATGTTACTGACGCATTCGGAGAGTTCAGGCATAATATTATTTATTGCATCACCATTATTACATTTTCATTCAATGTTTTTTCCGGTTACCTTCTTGAGCAGGGTTACTTGCCAACGTATGGCCCTTACTGGTCATTATCGCTGGAAGAGCAGTTCTATTTTGTAGCACCCTTCATTCTTCTTTTCATGAGAACAGGCTGGAAGGTAATTACGCTCTCACTCATTGCTGTATTCCTGCTCTATATTGTTCAGCAAGGTGACTGGAGTCCTAACTTCCGCTATCACGGCCTTATTTTTGGTGTTCTCTTAGCCATGTTGAAGCTGTGGCTGGGTAATAAAATTAAACCCGTTATTTTAACGCAATGGTATCTACGCTATCTGGTGAATTTTTTCCTGCTTTTTTCTCTTTTCGCCATTCCGGCTGCATTTAAAGGTTCTGTGTACCTTTTTGGCTCTTTAGCACTGACTTCTACATTGCTGGTCTACATAGCATCCTGGGACAGGGGCTATTTTATGGCACCCCAAAATGAAGGGATTGTCTCTCGTTCAATGAGCTGGATAGCGTCCCGCTCCTACAGTATCTATCTGGCACACATGCCTGTGATCTATTTCGTACAGGAATCAACGGTGCGCATCATGGTTCATTACGGTTTTACCGCTGGCGATTCGTATCTGAGATCTGTGTTGATGACGATAATTGCTGTAGGACTGATTTTTATTTCATCCGAATTGAGCTATCGCTACCTGGAAGTGCCTTTACGAAATAAAGGCCGGAAAGTAGCCCGTAAGTACGAAGTTACCGTCTGATGATTTCCAGGCATTGTCATTCGTTCCCGTAACACCCGTAAATTGGCCACATAAAAAAGGCGAACCTAAGTTCGCCTTTATCTTTTCAACTACCGAAACCCATCCGGGTTCTTGCTCTGCCAGTTCCACGTATCGCGCATCATCTCATCGATGCCGCGCGTCACGCGCCAGTCGAGCGTACTGTTTGCGAGTGATGCATCGGCCCAGAACGCAGGCAGGTCGCCGTCACGACGTGGCTTGATCTCAAACGGAATCGCCTTACCGGATGCCTTCTCGAATGCCTTGATCATCTCAAGCACGGAGAAGCCTTTGCCGCCGCCCAGGTTAAAGGCGGTGTAGCCTTCTACTTTGCTCAGATGGTCCAGCGCTTTCAGGTGCCCTTCGGCCAGGTCAACCACGTGGATGTAGTCACGCAGGCAGGTGCCGTCTGGCGTATCGTAATCGCCTCCAAACACGCCCAGCTTCTCCAGGCGGCCAATAGCAACCTGCGCGATATACGGCAGCAGGTTGTTCGGGATGCCCGTCGGGTCTTCACCGATTTCGCCTGACTCATGCGCGCCAACCGGGTTGAAGTAACGCAGAGCAATCGCCTTGAACTTCGGCTCTGCTTTCGCGAAGTCGCGCATCACGAACTCGATCATCAGCTTAGAGGTGCCGTAAGGACTCGTGGTGCCGCCAATAGGGGTGGTTTCAACATAAGGAACCGGTGCATCTGCGCCATAGACGGTCGCTGATGAGCTGAAGATGAAGTTCCAGACGCCGGCATTGCGCATCTCTTCCAGCAGCACCACGGTGCCCGCGACGTTGTTCTCGTAGTACTCCAGCGGCATGCGGGTCGATTCACCCACGGCTTTCAGCGCTGCGAAGTGGATCACGGCTGAAATGCTGTTGGAGGCGAACAGGTCACGCAGACAGGCACGGTCACGGATATCGCCTTCAACGAAAGTCGCTTTCTTACCCGCCAGTTTCTCAACCCGGTTAATCGCTTCGCGAGAGGCATTGCAGAGGTTATCCAGAACCACAACATCATCACCGCGCTGCAACAGCGCCAGTACCGTATGGGAGCCGATGTACCCTGCTCCGCCCGTTACCAAAATTGCCATGTGAGCTCCTTTCAATCTGCCGCGCAGAACGCGGCGAATGGTTTACTTTTGTTTTGCGAGGATGGTCTGGATAGCTTCGCGGAAATCACGACCCTGCGCGTTGCTGCGCAGTCCGTAAGAGACAAACGCCTGCATGTATCCGAGTTTACGACCGCAGTCGAAACTGTGACCGGTCAGCAGCGAAACATCAACGGTTTTATGTTTGCTCAGGCTGGCAATCGCATCGGTCAGCTGGATACGGCCCCATGCGCCTGGCTCAGTGCGCTCCAGTTCTGCCCAGATATCAGCAGACAGCACATAGCGGCCTACCGCAGCCAGGTCAGAGCTCAGGCCTGCCGTATCTTCTGGCTTCTCAACGAAACCGGTAATGGTGCTCACGTCGCCTGGGTGATCGATCGGCTCTTCAGTGGTGATCACGGAGTACTCAGAGAGATCGGACGCTGGCATATGCTGCGCCAGAACCTGGCTGTGGCCGGTCTCTTCGAAACGGGCAACCATCGCAGCGAGGTTATAACGCATGTGGTCAGCGGTAGAGTCATCCAGCAGGACGTCTGGCAGCACGACAACGAACGGGTTATCACCGATCATCGGGCGGGCACAGAGAATGGAGTGGCCCAGGCCCAGCGGCTGTGCCTGGCGCACGTTCATGATGGTTACGCCTGGCGGGCAGATAGACTGCACTTCGCTCAGCAGCTGACGCTTCACGCGCGCTTCAAGCAGCGCTTCCAGCTCATAGGTGGTGTCGAAGTGGTTTTCTACCGCATTTTTAGAAGCATGCGTGACCAGCACAATCTCTTTAATACCCGCGGCAACACACTCGTCAATGATGTACTGGATCATCGGTTTGTCGACGACAGGCAGCATCTCTTTCGGAATGGCTTTAGTCGCAGGGAGCATATGCATACCGAGGCCCGCAACGGGGATTACTGCTTTAAGCTTGGTCATATTTATTCCGTTTAATAAAATGAAGATGTGGGTCGATTATGCAGGATCGGCCGGAAGTCCAAGTATAATCTTTATCTGAAAAGCGGACAGTAACTCTCTGTCATAACTTGGAAATTCGGCATTTTGCCCATTGCCAGCGACGGCATAAACTGAGTAAAGACAATCAGTAATCGAAGATCGCCACTGCGTTTTTCACCCCGGGTTACTGCAACGCTGAGACCAGCCATAAATGAAAACGGGCGACCCTGAGGTCGCCCGTTGATATATCTGCGCGGTAATCAGAGCCAGCCTTCAAACCACTCTGGCATCACAAACAGATTAAAGTGATTGACCAGCAACATGATGCCGACAAATACCACTGACACCGCCACCCATTGCCGGGCATAAGGAATAAACCGAATGCCAATAACCGGCTTGATGAAGAACGGATGAGCCAGTGCCGAAATCAGGATCTGCGAGATGGAAAGCGTCAGCGCCACGTAGAGCACGTTCGGCCAGATAAAGGTGGTCGCCAGCACCGCCAGAACCACAATACTCGCCACGATGTTCCAGTAGAACTCAACGTTGGTCCGTCCGTTGGCCTGCGAAATCGCGCCAGTCAGACCGCCCATCGGCCGCAGCATACCAAACAGCAGCATCAGCGGGATCAGGTGATAGACCTGCTCATGCGATGCGCCATACAGGACACGCACGATGACGGGTGACAGGATACCGATCGCCAGGTACATCGCGCTGCTGAACAGCATGATCCCCAGCGTGCCCTTCAGGAACAGCTTCTTCAGCTGCTCAGCATCGTGCTGCTTCTCAGCAAAGCGCGGCAGTGCCAGACGGTTGATCACCGGCGTCACCAGCTTCAGCGGTTGCAGCACCAGCTCTTTCGCCAGCGAGTAGACGCCCAGCATCTCGGCGCCCATCACTTTACCCACCACCAGCGCATCGGCCTGGGTACGCAGCTGATTAATGGTCTGCGAGCCGAGCTGATAACTGCCGTAGCGAATCGCGCCGATAAAGGTCGCTTTGTCGAACTCCCATGTCGGACGCCATGACTTCTCACCCAGCGCAATCATGCAGAGGATACGGGTAAAGGCGTTGATAAACAGACCGAGAATCGCCGCCGCGACGGTAAGCGAGGTGAACTCCAGCATCGCCACCACACAGAGGAAGGCAAACAGCTTGGTGCCCATCTCAATCTTCGCCAGCGAAACCATCCGCTTGGTTTTGATGTAGTGCGCCTGATACTGCGACAGATGACCCAGCACCAGAAAGTTGAGGCTGGTCAGCATGATCAGACCCACCAGCTCCGGCAGATGATAGAACCACGACACCGGGAAGGCGATCAGCAGCATGATCAGACCGGTACATAAGCTGAGTGAGACGTTCACCCAGTAGATGGTGCTCTGCTCACGACGGGTAATGTTCTGGCGATGCACCAGATAACTGCTCATCCCCATATCCTGCAGCACACCCGCCACCGCCAGGATGGCGTTGATGATGGCTAACAGCCCCAGCTCGTGGGTTTCCAGTTTGCGGGCGAGAAAGCTCAGCTGTGCAACCTGCAGCACCGCAGAAAAGCAGGTGCTGCCGAACAGCCAAATCGCCTGTGACTTAAATCCACTCACACCAGTCGCTCCAGAATCTGTGCCAGTTCGCCGTAGGCGATATGCTGATTAAATTCAGTCTCAACTTTGTGACGTGCGGCCGCAACGACCGGCGCCACATCCACTTCGCCCTGAGAGAGCTTCAGCAGCGTCTCCGCCAGCGCCTCAGGATCGTCCTCTTCCACCAGCCAGCCCGAAACGTTGTTCTCAATCAGCTCCGGAATACCGCTGTGGAAAGTTGAGACCACCGGCAGGCCGACCGCCATCGCCTCCATCAGCGCGACCGGAATGCCTTCCATATCGCCATCTGCGGCGGTTTTGGATGGCAGCAGGAAGATGTCAGCCTCGCTCAGCGCACGACGGATCTCCTCCTGCGGCTTAAAGCCCGGCATGCTGACGCAATCTTCCATCCCCTCGCGGGCGATGAAATCACGCATCATCTCATCCTGATCGCCATTGCCGATAATGGTGTACTGAAACTGACCGCCACGCTGCTTCAGGATGGCGCTGGCTTTGACCGCCACATCCAGCCCTTTCTTCTCGGTCAGACGCGCCACCGAAACGATACGCAGCGGCGTCTGGAATGCCTGGCGCGGCTGGAAGTTAAACTTCTCCGGCTCAATGCCCATACGCGTCACGTGAATTTTTTCCGGCGGACAGCCCATCTCGATCAGCCTGTTCTCCCACAGATGGCTGATAGGCAGCATCAGCTCACTCTGGCGGAACAGATTCACATAATCGAGTTTGTGCTCTTCCAGAATGTGACGACGGGAAATATCGGCGCCATGGAACACGGTCGCCTGTTTACCCTTCAGCACGCCCAGCTCACGCAGCTTATTCGCCAGTGCACCGGCATAGCCGAAATGCACCAGGAAGACATCTGCGGTGAAAGTCTGCTTTGCATTCGCCACAATCGACGGCAGCAGCAGTTTGCTGGACTGCGCGCCATAACGGCGCACATTCAGCGAACGCAGCAGCGACGGCCGGGTCACTTTTGGCAGCACCAGCCTGATGCGCTGGTTCAGCTTATCGACAATCGAGATTTTCTCTTCCGGCAGCAGATAGTGCGTCTTCGCCGCCAGACCATACTCATCAAACGCGGCATGCCGGTTCACTAAATCGCCGGGAAAGACTGAAATGATCTCCACCTCGTAACCGGCATCAATAAAATGGGTCACCTGATTTAGTACGAATGTCTCAGAGGCAACCGGGAAACGCATGGTGAAAAAAGTCAGTTTCATCACATTACCCTAATACTTTGAGAATCTCTTCAGTGATCCGATTGCCAATTTCCCTTTCATTCGCAACGGCCGTCTCGACCTTCAGCTTGATGTTGTCGTAATCGGCAAGGACCGTTTTGACCTTGTCGATCAGCGAGCCATCCATCAGGCTTTTCACATCGGTTGCCATCTGCGGCAGACCAAGCTGGTTCATCACACCCATCGACTTGTGCTCGTAGTTGATCGCCACAGCCGGGGTGCCAAAGTTCATGGAGATAATCGCCGAGTGCAGGCGGGTACCAATGGTCAGATGGCAGTGATTCAGCAGGATGCCCAGTTCCAGGTCATTAAACTCATCCATGATGACATGGTAATGTTCCGGCTGCGTCACGTGGTCACGCAGGGTCAGTGCAACCATGCGGTCATCTTTGGCATAGCTGTCGATGCCGGTACAGGTGGAGAACGCCACGACCTGATAGCCTTCCGCGATCATGGCATTAATCACCCGGCCAAACGCCGCTTCATACTCTTTCTGTGTCACACCCAGACGTTTATCAAACGGCGCCAGTTCACGCACCGTAATCGCAATGGTTTTACGGCCATCGATAATGCCCTGCCAGTAGAGCAGGTTATGGCTCGGATTTTCGACTTCGCGCGCGCGCACCAGGAAAGCGGTATCCACGCCCGATGCCACTTTAGAGCTGGTCACGCCATCGCGCTTCATCAGATCCAGGCTGACCGATTCGCGCAGCACCAGGCTGTCGACACGATCAAAGACAAAGTTTGCCAGCGCATTGACGCGCGGGTTCTGGAAGGGGCCCACCGAGTGACCGATCAGGTAGATCGGCTTTTTCGCCATCAGCGCACAGAGCGCATGGTCGAACTGGGTGACGCCATAGAGGTCAACGAAGAACGAACCGCCAACCTGAATAATCGCATCATATTTTGCCAGGCTGTCGGTAAACGCTTTCAGGTGCGGCGGCACAGAGAAAGACTTAAAGATCCCGCCCTTGCCCAGATGCGCCATCATGATATCGGGCATCAGGCGGTTCGCGACTTTACGCTTAAATGAACCGACCAGACCTTTGCCTGACTTGCTGTTGTGCAGATACAGCGCATCCTGCTGAATATCCTGCTGAAGCAGATAACCGGAGCTGGTTGGATAACGGCTAATAACGTCAATGTCTAAATCACTGCGTGCGGACCTCATTGAATCAATCAGTCCACGAAGAATCGCGCCATCCCCGCGATTTCCACACGTATGGTTACCCACCAATAAAATTTTCATAACAACTCCGAATGAATTTTTTTAATTCTGAAAGCCGCCCAGATCCGTAATGGGCAAAATGAACTCTGATTAAAGTAATGCTTTACGGGATAACGCACCCAAAGGTACAGCTCCTGTTAAAACCGGCCGCCTCCATTGTGGCGGCCGTCAAGGTGTTACGACTTAATCGCGAAGTAAGGCAGTGCGACCTGTTTGCCGTTGATGACCACGGAAACAAAGCCTTCCGGCTTACTGGTATCAACCTGATCGGCGGAGAGCGGACGCGAAGCCATCAGCAGATCGCCCTGCTCGTTGGCACCCACACCCGCTTTGCCGTTGTGCAGGCTGAAGCGCTGCGGCGCACGTTTGGTCGCGTCGCCTGACGGCGGATTGCCCTTCTCCATCACCGCGTTGACCCGTGCACAGCGACCGGTCACAAAGCGATCTTTACCGGTGGTCTTCACCAGTACCGCCGCTGACGGCGTCCAGCCCGCCAGTTTGACGTAGATATGGACATCGGTGTCATGCTCAGCCACATAGCGAACATCGACAATCGGGCTGCTGCCTTCGGCCGACCAGCTCGCTTCTGACAGATCTTTCTTGCGCTGCACGTGAATTACCGCGCGGCCGCCGGTGGTCTTGTCACCGATCAGGTTCATCAGCGGCTTATCGCCACTGCCGTTGCTGAACTGTGACTGACCAAAGATTTCGATCTCCCACGAATCCCCCACCGTCGGTGAGTAGAGGCTGCCGAGATCAAACCAGGTTTCCTGGTTAGTGTTGTTCTCTAAACGCCAGCGCGAGGTGATGTAGTTGTACTTCAGGCTGCCATCCAGCGCGACGCCATAAGACTCGACGCGGGTCGATCCCATCTCCCAGATGCTGAGCAGACGATCGCCCTGCATGGAGTTGTCGATCCAGCTGCCAGACTGCAGGCTGGTCTGACGCATATTCAGACGGGTGTTGTGCGCGATCAGCGGATTCTTACAATCCTCCAGGCTCAGCGCATCAACGATCCACTGACCGTTGGAGAGATCGCCCGGGTTGTCACAGTGCTCAATCCAGCCATTATGAATAATCGACTGGCCGCAGCGCGGCAGGTTGAGGACTTTGCCGCCACGGCAGTACTGCGCATTGAAGTTCGACAGTTCGATGGCGGTGCTGTGGTCCCATTTGCCCTGCTTCTGACCTGACCAGCCCGATTTGATCACGTCGCCGGTGCAGCGTGAGGCGTACCACTGGTCGATTTTACAATCAAGGGTATCCTGCAGGCTGATAGCGGTGCCGCCGACAGCGTTGAAGCGCAGGCAGGCACCACGGAAATATTGTCCGCCAGGGCAGTTGTTATGGAAGAAGCCCTGCTGGTTGGGGCTCTTATCGCTGTTGCCGTTAAAGTTCAGGTTAGAAAGCTCGACACGACGGGCATTCATCTCGAAGACGAACTCTGACTTACCATCCGAAACAATGGTGGTCGCCGGGAAGTAGCCGAAGTTCACCATCGCACCGGACATGCGGAAGAAGTTCAGATATTTATTGCCGAGGTTACAGGCGGAGACCATGAAGGTCCCGGCCGGGAACTGCACACAGATCTGCTGGTTAGCCTGCTGTGACCACTCGAACATCGCCATAATGGCGGGTGCTGTGTCGGTTTTGCCATCGGCAATCGCACCGAAATCAAACAGCGTCAGGCGGTTGAAATCGTCCACCACGCGACGCCAGGAGAAGCCTTCGCCCGAAAAGTTTACGCCGCCATCATTCTGTACGGCCTGGAAGCTACCGACAAACTCGCCACCGCCCACTTCACGTCCTTCATGCCAGCTTTTCAGCTTAACCTTGGCGCCTTCAAACAGCGGACGGGTTTTGCGTAACTCCGCCACGGACGGGATCTCACCAATCAGCTGATAACCTGCGGGCTGCGCCAGACGCTGACTGAAATCGGCCGGGCCCGGACGGCTGACATCGGCGATGTTAAACAGCGTCTGACCGTTGTTGTCTTCGACCGTCATCGAATGCGAAGGATCGGCAATCAGCGCAGCGTTATCCTGAATAAACTGCGCAAAGTTGCCTTTGTTCAGCGTGATCGGCTGCGAAATCTCTGACACTTTACCGCTGGCATCGCGCAGGAAAACCGGGATCTGGTTGCCCGGTTTGCTGGCATCCACACCCGCTTTACCAATCCAGAGTTTACCTTCAAAGCCCTGCCAGAATTGCGGTGGCATGGCGTAGACATTTTCCGGCGTCAGGATAGGTACGTCGCCTTTCGGAATAGCAGTAGCATCAACCGGCTTCAGGGCAATACCGTTACTTTTTGCAGCGTAGCTGGAAAAGGTGCTCACGGAGAGAGCCCCCACCAGAGCGGAGGCGGCGGTCTGTAAAACTTCTCTTCTTTTCATGCATCAATTCCCGTAGTCAATAAGGCCATTGGCCATGGCGGTGTCCCTGAGGCACGTCGCAAGTGAGCTTTTCCAGCTCCGGTTAAACCAATGACAGCCAGCTTTGCTTAATCTGGTTACCGTCGAATTTCAGCGCGGTTTGTTTGGTTTTTTCGCTCATGGCATAGAACAGCGCGTCATCGCTGGCGAGCTGCTCCATCCGCGCCAGAAACGTGGCTTTATCGTTCATCGGCACCAGGAAACCATCTTCACCGTGGTTGATAATCTCCTGGGGTCCGGTCGGGCAGTCATACGCCACCACCGGCAGTGACCAGGATTTGGCTTCCAGCAGCACCAGTGGCAATCCTTCATAGCGCGAGGTCATCAGCGCCATATCGCTGTCGCGATAGTAGTCATTGATATTGCTGACCTTGCCGACAAACTTCACGCTATCGGTAATGCCCAGCACGGCAGCCTGATCGTGCAGCTGCTGACGCAGTTCGCCGTCACCGGCAATGACCAGCGTCCAGTCCGGATGGTTGCGGGCGAAGTCGCGCCAGATATCCAGCAGTAAATCAAAGCCCTTCTGGTTATCCAGACGACCTACCGCCAGCGCCTGACGATGACGGGTCTGGCGCAGATAGTTTTTGTAAACCACCGGGTTTGGGATTGGCTTGCTGGGAATGCGCCAGCGGCTGAACACCTGATGATCTTTTTCGGTCAGAACAATCACGCGGTCGTAGTAGCGCAGCAGCAGAAACTTGAGGAACTTAATCGGTTTGCTGAAGGAGTTAATGGCGATATGTTCGCAGGCGTAGGCTTTGCCCCGCTTCTTCTTCATTGCCAGCAGATTCCAGAAGGCGAACATCACGCTCAGGCGACCCATGCTGATCAGGAAGACGGTGTCGAAACCCTCTTCGTTGATTCGGGCTACCGCGCTTTTAATCGGGTTGCTCTGCCCTTCGAAGCTGACGATCTGTTTGACATGCTCAAACGGATAAAAGGTTTTACCGCTGCCTTCCAGCGAGTAGATGGTGACTTCATGTGTTTCGCCAAGACACTCTGACATGAAGTTACAGATGTTCTCGGTGCCCGCATACGAATAAGCATCTTTGATCACCAGGACAATTTTTTTCATGAAACGCTATCCACCTCAAATTTTAAAGACAATCCTGCCGACAGGCTTAACGATGCTTAAGGGTAAATAGCACACCATTCACCATATACCAGGCGTAATAGTAATAGATTTTTAACGGATTGTTTTTATAGATAATTCTTAATAGTTCAAGGTGCCACTGGGCCGCTTTGTTCTTATTACGCGAAAGGGAATCGCCTAACTCGTAATAGTTGACCAGAATCGTCTGAATTACGCGTGCCTGCTTATAGCGGGTGAATAATTCATACAAAAACAGGAAATCTTCGTGGCCTTTACGCTGGAAGAAAAGCCCCTGCGGCGGACGGCGGAAACAGACAGAGGAGAAGCAGACGCGATACTGCTTCTTCACAAAGTTTTCCTGCTGCAGGTAAGGTTTGCCGTAGGTGATGTCGTGCTCAGCTTTGCGGGTTTTATAGTGATATTCGGTAATCACGAAATCATCACCGGCCGCAATGGCGGCAACCTGTTGAGTCAGCTTATCCGCATGCCACTCATCGTCGCTGTCGAGAAACGCGATAATCTCTTCAGTGGCCGCGCGCAGTCCCACGTTGCGGGTCTCTGCTGCGCCCATGTTGACCGCGTTATCCAGGATAGTAATACGCGGATCCTGACAATGCTCACGCACAAACGCCAGCGAGTCGTCAGTGGATTTGTCGTTGACCAGATAGAGGTGCCAGTCGGTATAGTGCTGATTGATAACCGATTGCACAGCGCGTAACACCGTCTGACGGGCATTATACATAGGCATGACAATGCCAACGGTTCCAACAGAAGTATTCATCTTCAACCCTGAATTAATCGAAAAGAGAGTTGCTCCTGACACGCAGGAGCAGAGCGAGGCGCGGTGCGCGTCAGGAGATCGCTTTCTCACCGCCAAAACGTGCTTTGACCTTGTCTTTAACCCGGTTCATAAAATAAGCACGATTGTCTTTGTTGGTGAGGAAGAAATAGCGAGCAAAGCTCAGGCTCGCCATCAGCGATTTGCCATCCATCTTGTAGCGCAGCGGCAGCTTAAAGGCTTTGTAGGTGTGGATATCACGCGGGGTAAGATGCGGCTTCATGCTATCGAGCCAGAACATCGAGTAGTTCACCGATTCGCCTTTGTGTTTCGAGCCAAATTTCGTGACCAGGTGGTAGTTCGCCAGCGGTGCGGCGATCATCACAAAGTCATAGCCCATGCGGTCGGCACGAATGCAGAAATCATAATCCTGATGACGGATGTAGCGGGTATCGAACTGAATCTTCGCCGCGTCTTCACGCTTCAGCACGATGGTGCTGGTCTGGATAAAGCCGTAGCAGCCGAACAGATACTCGGCGACGGTTTCATTTTTGCCTGGTGGCTGCATCGGCATCACCTTCAGGAACGTGCCGTCCTGATAGATGTTCACCTGGCTGAAAATGACGAAATTCTTTTTGCCCTGAGCGTCCAGCTGCGCAATTTTTTCACTCACCTGCTGCAGCTTGTCAGCGGCCCACTCATCATCGGCGTCAAGGAAGCTGACATAATCACCGGTTGCCAGCTCAATGCCTTTGTTACGCGCGCCGGCCCCGTTGAGTTTGACCTCTGAGAGCACCAGATTGATATCGAGATCCTGATAGCGTTCGCTGCGAACCACGTCCGCCAGCGCCGCGGCATCCGCCGATTTATCATCCACGATGATGACTTCGAAATTGCGATACGTTTGTGCTTTAACGCAATCCAGCGTCGTGACAATCGATTCTGACGCGTTATAAGCCGGAATTACGATGGAGAAACGAATGTCCTTCATTGCCAGCACCTCATTAAAATAATTCAAAAAATAAACAGTTCAGTCGACAACGGTCGATGAAAAACCTGTGTTTTTACCGGCAACGGCCCCTGCGTGAATCACTTCACGAGGGGCCGATCGCCGGATTAATTAGTGGACTAACCAAAACTCCCGCGCCACTTCATAGCCGGTAACCGCCTGCTTGGTTGAAATGGTGTTGTAGTAGAGGTAGTAGAGCAGGAAGAACACCAGCATGGCGTACAGCGCTGGCTTCCACGACCGCCTGGCCTGATAAATCAGGGAGGTCAGGATGATCGGCTCGACCTGTTGCAAATAGTTCGACAGGCGCGAACCTGACGGGAAGTTGTACAGGAAGATCCTGATCGCACCGCCGATAGCAAAGCTCAGAATCAGCAGATAGTTAAGGCGATACTGAGCATAGTTTTCGCGCTTCAGCTCATCGGTCAGCATGAAATAGAAGAACACAAACACCAGCATGATGTTCTTCAGGTTCGATACCGCCAGGATGCTGCCACCCATTGCGTAGGACGGGTCATTGTTATAGCCCGATGCCCTCTCCCCCAGCGATCCCAGATGTCCGGCAATCAGGGCAATAAAGCTGGAACCGCCCACTACCGATAGCGGCAAGCTGGCAACGATGATAATTACCGGCCACCAGCGCCAGTCACGAATAAACAGGAACGGCACCAGCGTCACCACCATGACCCCGGTGTTGTGGCTCGTGAACGACAGAATAAAGAAGGCAAAGGCCCACCAGTAGCGCTTGAGATAGATCGACCACAGCACGCCAAGGAACAGCGCTGAACTCAGGCCAAAGCGAATCTGGTTAATGTCTTTGTTGATAAAGATGTGCGCTGAATAGAGCACCAGCGCCAGCACCGGATAGGGTGACATCTTCCGGAAAAAGTAAGTATTGATAGAAACGGCAATCGCACAGAAGACAAACAGGAAGATGCTGGCATTGTGCGAAAACAGGCTGGTCAGCCACGCCATCGCAAAAATCAGCGGTTCGTAACGGAAAAACGCAACGGTATTAAAGAAGCCGTTGATCTCGATACGTCTTACAAAGTCTTCGAAGAAGCTCCGGTACTGAAAGTCATCCATGCCGGTGCCGAGGCCACGAATACCCCCGAAAATAATCAACGTCACGGCCGCAAAACAGAGCAGCCAGGTCAGAATATAGTTTGTGCGTTCGTCTTTTTTCAGGGCTATTTCAAACAGCGAAAGCAGCAATAAAAAGCCTGATACATACCAATATGGAGCCATGGTGTGATTCCTTAATTCCACAAGTTCTCATGCCAGCAATAATCACGCTTCGCCTCTCCGACTGGCTTTTCAGTGAGCCTGAAAGGACGGTCAACTGTTGCGTGCAGGCAATGCCATGCTGGTGATGAATTCTGTTGAGTGACGCTCGCCATGCGATTTATAGAGGTATCGCTTATGTGGGTTTGGACAGAATAACCTGTGTAAATTGATGCGTGTCGTCATTCAAAAGGACGATAAAAAGGGGCGGTCAGACCGCCCCCTGGTTATTACTCAATGATCAGCTTTTTTCGGTCTTGCTGTAGTCATAGGCGTAGTAGTCATAACCATGTCCATACGCATTCGCGGCTTTACGCACCACGGCGTTGAGGATCACACCTTTAATCTCAATACCGTTCTGGGCAAAGCGCTTGAAGCTGACGTCCACTTCTTTGGTGGTGTTGGCTTCGAAACGCGCCACCATCAGCGAGGTGCCGGCCAGCTTACCGATGATTGAGGCATCGGTGACGGCCAGAATTGGCGGCGTATCGATTAACACCAGGTCGTAGTTCTTGCTCGCCCAGTCCAGCAGCTCACCCATGCGACGATGCATCAGCAGCTCAGAAGGGTTCGGTGGAACCTGACCGCGTGGCAGGAAGTCGAAACCGTACACGCCCTGCTGAATCAGCGCCGGGCTGAACTCAGTTTTACCGGACAGCACGTTTGACAGGCCTGATTTGTTATCCGCGCCCAGCAGTTCGTGGGTATAACCACGACGCATGTCGCCATCGATAAACAGAACACGCTGACCCGCTTTCGCGACCAGAGTCGCCAGGTTGGCACAGATAAAGGTTTTACCAATACCCGGGCTGGCGCCGGTGATCATCAGGATGTTGTTTTTCGCTTCCATCATGGCGAAGTGCAGGCTGGTACGCAGGCTACGAATCGCTTCGATGGAGAGGTCAGTCGGGTTACCCAGCGCCAGCAGCGTTTCGTGCGGATCAGTTTTCACCTTGCTGCCACGACGCGCCAGGGCTTCGGTATCCTTCTTGCGCTGCCAGTCAGACAGTGGAACGCTGGCATAGACATTCATGCCCAGCTCTTCCAGCTGATCCGGGTTCTCGATACCGTGATGCAGCATCGCTTTCAGCAGAACCAGACCCACTGACACGAACAGACCTAAAATCAGGCTTGCGGCAATGATCAGCAGCTTCTTCGGTGCAACCGGCGCGTTAGCGGTCTGCGCGCTGTCGATGATGCGGACATCACCCACGGTGCTGGCTTTACTGATGCCCAGTTCCTGCTGACGGTTCAGCAGTTGCATGTAGATCTCCTGACCAGACTGAACGTCACGGGTCAGACGCAGGATTTCCTGCTGAGTCTGTGGCATGCCAGCAATTTTCTTGTTCAGCTGAGCCTGCTCACCTTCCAGCGTTTTGCGTTTTTCCAGCAGCGCGCGGTAAGTCGGGTGATCTTTGGTGAACAGCTGTGAAACTTCAGCTTCACGGAAGGTCAGTTCGTTCAACTGGCTCTGCACGCTGACAGACGAGTCCAGGGCAGATTTCGCTTCCAGTGACAGGTCAACAGATTCGTTCTGACGACGGAACGTGTTCAGCTTGTTTTCCGCTTCATCCAGCTTGCTGCGAACGGCAGGCAGCTGAGTGCGTAAGAACTCCAGGCTTTTCTCGGCCTGCTCTGACTTGCGCTCAACGTTCTGTAACAGATAGTTGTTCACGATCTGGTTCAGGACTTTGCTGATCTGCTCTGGATCTTCACCCAGATATTCCAGACCCAGTACGCCGGTATCTTTACCTTTGTCTGCGACGGTCAGGTTAGCGAGTACTGAGCGGATCGCCTGCAGGTCATTCAGCTTGGTCACGGTGAAGCTGGTGCCTTCATCAGCGTGAATCTCGCTCACCAGCATGCTGATGTCGCCGTGCGACTCCAGCTGGCCGACTTTACCTTTGAACAGCTCATCGCCATCTTTAGAGACGGTGTAGCTATCCGGGCCGGTCACTTCCAGCTCGACGTTACGTTTTTCGACGGTACGTGGGATTTCCAGGCGCGAAATCGCAATATCAGCCGGTTTGTTGCCCATCAGGCGCGACAGACCTTTGCCGATAACCGGGAAGTAGTTCTGCTCAACCACCGTATCCAGACCCAGATCGTCAACGGTTTTGCCGATGACCATACGGGATTCCAGAATCTCGATTTCCGTATCAGAGGCTGGCGTCGGTGGCAGAATGCTGTCAATTTCGTTCAGAACGGTACTGGCATTCTTCTGCTCAACCTGCACTAAGGCATCTGCGCTATAAATCGGTGTTGCAAACAGTGTGTAGAGCGTTCCCGCCAGCATGAAAAATGCGGTAACGGCAACAATGATCCAGCGATGATCAATTAGCTGTCCCACAAGATGCGCCAGATCCCATCCATTCGAATCCTCTCCCGGCGCGGTTCTGACCTTATTTTTTATATTCATGGATAATCCCAACTATCGGCTTAATACGTTGACCCACTTCTGGGTAGCGTTTTCCAGTAATCCGTAAATCTCTTCAAAGGCCTCACGGCTTTTTCTGTACGGATCCGCAATTTCTTTCTGATTGAGCCAGTGTCCCAGCAGCATGGTTTTGCCACGCGCGGCCGGATCGATGCGGTTCACCTGTTCAATATGTCGCTTTTCCATGACCAGAATCAGGTCAACATTGCGGCACATTTCTGCCGTCAGCTGTTGAGCCTGATGTCCTTCCAGCGACAGGCCCTGCGCCGCGGCGACGTCGGTCGCCGTCTTATCGGCCGCGTGACCGACAAGCGCCCCCAGTCCCGCAGAGCGAACATCTAAATCGGGCAGCGCACGTTTAAACAGGCGCTCTCCGGTGGGAGAGCGACAGATGTTACCGACGCAAACGACTAACACGGACTTAATCATGGTCGGACCTTAATTACCCCAGGTGCGGATACGTGAAGCGGCCTGTGTCGCATCGTTGATACCTGCAATGGTCGGTATCAATCCTGAAATCACACGGTTCCAGCGCGTCAGCGGCGTAGAGGTGACATAGACGATGTCATAAGGCTGGAGCTGGAAATCGGTTCCCATCACCATGGATGCCGCATCTTTGGTGTTCAACTGATAGATGTTGGCAATCTTGCTGCGATCGGTGCCGTGCAGTGGACGGATAACGAAGACACCGGTCGCGTCAGAGGTGGTTTGATCCATCCCCGCCGCATTACCCAGCGCTTCCGCCAGCGTCATGCCGCTGCGGTCCATTTTCAGGGTCGTCTGCTGCTTCACTTCACCCATCACGAAGATTTTCAGATCGTCGTTACGTGGGACGTAAAGAATATCGCCGGGATAGAGGAGGTGGTTCTGGCTCAGGTCGCCATTCTGCATCAGTGCCTGCAGAGAGACGCGCTGCTCACGACCGTTGTGCGTCAGCACGACGTTACGCCAGTCTGCATCCGCGGCCAGGCCGCCTGCGGCGTTGATCGCATCCAGCACCGTCAACGGTACGTTGGTGATCGCCTGCTGACCTGAGTTCGTAACAGAACCTGTTACATAGGTTTTCTGCGATTTGAACGAGGCGATGCTGACATCAACCTGTGGGCTTTCAATGTACTGAGCCAGACGGCGCGACACTTCGTCACGCACTTCGCCGACGGTACGGCCCGCTACACGGACACGACCGATGTAGGGATAGAAGATGGTGCCATCAGAATGCACCCAGTTACCGGTGTCGCTTGCGCTACGGTACTGACCCGCTGGGGTAGTCAGCTCCGGGTGATCCCAGACCGTTACGGTCAGGACATCGCCCACACCGATACGGTATTCGTAGTTCTGAATTTCGTTCTGCAGTGAAGGATTGGTCTGAGCCACCAGTGGCTTAGGACGCATCCTTTCAACCAGTGAAGGCGTCAGCGGGAAGACGTTGACATATTTATCGATGTCAAAGTTATTGTCCTGCTGTTCAACAACATCTTTTCCTGATGTAGAAAGGTGAGAACCTGGTTCGATCGTACATCCGCTAAGGAATGTGGCGGATACCAGCAAGGGTATCAATTTCATTTTGATTGTAATCATTTAGATCTTCGCTATCAGTTATTTATTGATAGAGGCGAAACCGCCGCTGTGTAAGCGTCCAACAAAAAGTAAATCCTGGCTGACTTCAGCCTTAAGCTCTGAACCTGTCGTTCATTATCCTTGCTCCACTTGTTATAAGTAGTGACCATCTATCAGGGTCTACCTGAAACGCCTGGCATCATAGCGGACTATGGCTGCACGGCGATATCCCTGATGATGGCCACTATCAACGACACGCCTGACAACGGCAAAACACCTCTGAGCGCGCGTGAGCACGCTCATTTCGACTCACGATTAATAGGCACCGTCGCGTTTCAACACCACGCCCACTGTTTTAAACAGGATGGCGATGTCATTCCACAGTGACCAGTTTTTCACGTACCACGAGTCGAAATAGACGCGGGTTTCATAGTCAACGTCATTACGACCGCTGACCTGCCACAATCCCGTCATGCCTGGCTTAGCCATCAGGTAATAATCAACATCACCAGCATAACGACAGAGTTCATCTTCAATGACCGGACGAGGTCCAACCAGACTCATATCACCGCGCACCACGTTCCAGAGCTGAGGAAGCTCATCGAGGCTTGTTTTACGGATGAAGTGGCCCACTTTAGTAATACGTGGATCATTTTTGAGTTTGAAATCTTTATCCCATTCCGCACGGGCAATCGGATCGGTGCGCAGAACTTCTTCCAGCACTTCTTTGGAATTAATGACCATGGAGCGGAATTTCAGGCATTTGAATTTACGGCCATTCATTCCCACACGCTCGTGACCATAAATCGGCGGTCCACCATCACGACCGACCAGGAAGCCCAGCACCAGCAGCGCTGGCATAAGCATCAGGATAATCGAGAGCGCACCCACGATATCGAATGCCCGCTTCAGGAAACGCGAAGTGCGTTTCGCCAGGTTGTTCTGCACACGCAGAATCATCACTTCGTGGCTGAAGATATAAGCCATATCGGTACCGTAAAGCGGTACGCCACGCAGGGTCGGGATGACTGAAACTGAACGGCAGTTGTGCATCGCCAGCGATTTGAGCCAGATATCACGGTACTGACTCTGCTCATACTCCACAGCCACGATGAACTGGGTTTCGCTGTTGGTCAGGCTCCAGAGCTCCTGCTCATCGCGCAGCACCGGCACACCGTTCATGATCTCCTGCGGACAGGTTCCATCAACGTCGTAGAAAGCGATAACGTCAAAACCCATGACCTCTTCGCTTTGCAGCGCCTGCCAGGCTTCGTGCGCATTTTTGCTGCTGCCGATAATAATGGTCTGTTTCTTCCACAGGCCTTTTTTATTCAGCAGACGCTTGGAAAGTGCGCGACAGGTCGGAATTAAGATCAGCGCCAGAATCCAGGTCAGTAACCAGACGAAACGCGACATCTGCCACTGTGACAGTGCGGTAATCGACAGGTCGATAACAGAAAATATAAGAATGGTACGAAAAACTTCTTTTAATTCGAACCAGAAAGGTTTCCGGTAGGTATAGTGACGAAGCCTTACCCAGAACCAGCCAATACAAATTACCGACAGACAAATGTGTGTGGCAATTTTTAAATTCATTTCTTTTTCAGAAATATCTGCCAGCGGCGAACCCGAGTGAAGATTAATTAGCATCATCGCCACAAATAATGCTGCGTTGAAACAAATTAAGTCTGAACATGCCAGCATTAATTTGGTAATAAGACTTTTAAACGTAAATTCTGTATCGCGCATATTTAACTCTTTATTTTATTTCCTTAAACCCGCAACGGCTATCGCCTGTTTAATCATTAAGCGACGAAACCTCTCCAGACTGAGCCGTTTCTAAGGGGAGCTCCTGCGGCGTTTACGCCAGCGATCTTAACCATAAAACCAGTAATTTTGTGATGTATACCAACAGATTACTCTGACTTAAACACCGCCAGCGCTGCTCACTTTATCAACAAAAACGCGATTCGGGCACGCTACCGCCCTTGGCTGTCGCTGCCAATATCGCTGTCATCATTCATAATGCTCCCCGTAATGCGTTGACGTTACCGCAGCGCATCGTACAGACGTTCATCGGCGAATTACGCATTCGTCACATTGCGATTAATGTCGAATAGGTACGCGAATTACGACTCTGGGGCAGAGTTTGCTAACTTGTTGCTATACTAGTTATTACTGGCTTGTTTACAAGCAGGTCCCGCCATCCCTGGACTATTTTAGGAAAAAGACTACCAGCAATTAGTATTGATGCCTGACAGGCAGTGCAATGCTTTCTTCAAATTTAGGATTAATGCCATACTCCCGATGAGATAAATCGCATAAGCCCGGCAGGTGAATATCTCATTCAGGGGACAAAATGACTCAGAATAGTCTCCCCTGAACCCTGTGAATTTAACCAAAGCGTCATACTGATATGTTCACATTTTGCACGACACTGCGCCCTTTTAAGGACACCGCTGCCCTGCCCTGCCATTTGTACGTGGCTTCGCACTCCACTATCATCAGAGAAAACTCAATTTAAGATATTCAGGTGAACAAGACATGCTGGAGGTAATTGCAGATCCCTCGCTATGGGCGGGATTAGTAACGCTAATCGTTCTGGAACTCGTTTTAGGCATCGACAATCTTATCTTTATTGCCATCCTGGTTGAGAAGCTTCCAGGGCCGCTTCGCGACCGCGCACGCGTGATCGGACTGCTGCTGGCGTTATTGTGCCGGTTATTGCTGCTGGCATCGCTTTCCTGGCTGGTTACGCTGAAAGAACCCTGGGTAACGCTGGGGGGACATCCCTTCAGTGCGCGCGATTTACTGCTGCTGTCGGGCGGTATTTTCCTGCTGTTTAAAGCCACCACAGAGCTGAATGCGCGGCTTGAAGGACATGATGAGGAGTCCGGTCAACAAAAAGGCGGCGCTAAATTCTGGCCGGTGGTGGCGCAAATCGTGGTTCTGGATGCCATCTTCTCGCTGGATGCGGTGATTACCGCTGTCGGCATGGTGAATGATTTACCGGTCATGATGATTGCCGTTACCATCGCCATCCTGCTGATGCTGCTTGCCAGCAAGCCGTTAACCCGCTTCGTCAACAAGCACCCCACCATTGTGATCCTCTGCTTAAGCTTCCTGCTGATGATCGGCTTCAGTCTGGTGGCGGAAGGCTTTGGCTTTGTGATCCCTAAAGGGTATCTCTACGCGGCCATCGGTTTCTCGGTAGTAATAGAGGCGCTGAACCAGCTGGCACACTTCAATCGTCGTCGCGTACTGTCGGCAGGTCGTCCTCTGCGCCAGCGCACAGCGGAAGCGGTGCTGCGGATGCTGCGTGGCACGGCAGAACCGGCAGAGCTGGATGCAAAAACCTCGTCACTGATTGCGGACAGCGATGCCAGCATGCTGTTTAACCGCCAGGAGCGCGTCATGATTGCGCGCGTGCTGGGTATGGGTCAGCGCCACGTTAACAGCATCATGACCTCGCGCCATGACGTCGAGCATATCGATCTCAGTGATGACCCGGCAGAGATTATGTCGCGCCTCGACCGCAACCAGCACACACGCATCCTGATAACCGATAACTCCAGCGAACCGCTGGGCGTGGTGCACGTCATCGATCTGCTGCACCAGTCACTGCACCATAACTCGCTCGATTTGCGCGCCCTGATTCGTCAGCCGCTGGTCTTTCCTGAGCGGCTGACGCTGCTGCAGGCGCTGGAGCAGTTCCGCCAGGCGCATACGCACTTTGCCTTTGTGGTGGATGAGTTTGGTTCAGTTGAAGGCGTAGTGACGCTGAGCGATGTGATGGAGACCATCGCCGGCAATCTGCCGAATGAGGCGGGTGAAATCGATGCCCGTTATGATATTCAGATTCAGGGTGAAGGTCACTGGATTGCCAACGGCCATATGCCACTGGAAGATCTGGCGCTCTATGTGAAATTGCCGCTGGATGAACAACGTGACTATCATACGCTGGCTGGATTACTGATGGATAAGCTGCAACACATCCCGCAGGAAGGCGAAGTGTTGCAACTGGGTGATTATCTGCTGCGCACCCTGCAGGTCGAGAACCATCGGGTGCAGAAAGTGGAAATCCTGCTGCAACCGGCGAGTGATTACGAGGTTTAAGCGATTATCCCTTGAGAAATGCGCCCGCTACGGGCGCATGATTTTCTTCAGGTTCTCTTTGTTCTCGCCCTCTTTCTGGCGATCGATCCACTGATTCAGCCGTGACTTCGCCTCACTCTGCAGACGGTTACGCAGAACGTCATCCACCGGCAGGGAATATTGCAGGCTGTTCCAGTCGCCATACATGCGCAGCGGGACAGGCTGATCGGAGAGCGCCTTCACCAGCGCGTCATCGCCATGCCAGCCACTGATTTTCAGGCCCAGCGTCACATCCAGCTGTTGCTGCACCATGTCAACTTTGCCCGCACCCTGCAGGCCCAGATTCTGACCGTTGCCATTGATATCGCTGAAGCTGAGTACGCCTTTATTCAGTGCGACCTGGCCGCTGATCGACTCAATGCCTTCATCGACGGCGTCCTGGCTGCTGACCTTGTCGCTGACCCGTGCCACGGCACGCTGCACCATCTGCTGCAGATTGAGCTGTGCCAGCTTCAGGTTGCTGGCGCTGATCGTTGCCCTGCCCTGCCAGCTGCGTTTCGCCGCATCAACCGTCAGTGTATTACCCGACAGTTCGCCATCGAGACTCAGATTCCCCTGCAGGCTTTCCGGCAGTTCAAACGCTTTCAGCAAAGGCTGGATCGCAATTAACCGGAGTTGCGGTTTCAGGCTGACCCGCGTCTCTGGCTGACGAATATCGATGCTGCCGGGAACCGAGAAGCTGCCATTGCCCAGCTTGCCGCTGAGGGTAGTCAGCGTCATCAGTCCATGCTGGTTGCTGGCGTTAACCGCAAGGCCGGTCAGGGAGAGACCGCGCCATAACGCATTGTCCGCCTGAAGCTTCAGGGCCAGATCCATGTCGTTGAGCGGAGAGTCCGCGTTGGTGCGTTCGCGCGGCGCAGCAATCACCGGCGAACGGGCCACGGTGGCATGCTGCACGCCAGGCGCTTCAGAGACAGGCGCGCTGGTGAGTAAATTATCGAGGTTCAGATTGCTGGCTTTCAGATCCAGTGCCAGCTGCTGCGGCGGCGCAACATGACCACTGCCCTGCCCGGTCAGCGTGCTGTCATTGGCGGTAAGCTGCAGATTGCTGAAGGAGAACTGCTGGCGGTCGCCATTCCACTCGCCCTGCAGGCTCAGCGATCCTTTAATCCCCTGAACCGGAATATCGGCGCCGGATAAGGTGTAATCCAGCTGCTGCAACTGGCCGCTGAGACGATGCGGATATTGCGCGGCATCGAGCTGACCTTTGAGATTCAGGGTGGCGTTGCGCTGGTTGCGCATCAGTGTGGTGCTCAGCGACAGGGTCGCCAGCTTGTTCGCGTCCTGTTCCATATCAATGTTGAGGTCGCGGAAATTATATTCGTCGCCGCCGGGCTGTTGCCAGATCAGCAGGCTGTCGGCTACGCGGAGTTTAGCGATATCAAAAGACCAGCCAGTCGAAGCCGTGGCCGGTTCCGCATCACGCGGACCCTGAGGGGCATTTCTGGCGCGCTGCGCGCTGCTGTCGGGCGTCACCCGCACTATCGCGTTTTTCAGCAACACCTGGCTGACGCTGAGCTGATGGGATAACAGTGGCCAGAGATCGACATCGAGTCGCATATTTTCCGCAGAAACCAGCGGCTGACTGGCGCCCGGTGCGGTGAGACTCATCCGGCCAGCCAGAATGCTGAGCTGCGGCCAGACGTGCCAGCGCAGATCGCTGCTGACCTCAAGGCGATAACCACTGCGTTGCTCGACCTGTTGCACCATATAGGCACGAAAGTCGTTGGGATTGACCAGCAGCACCAGTGCGCTCATTCCCGTTACGACCACCACTAAAAGGATGGCCAGCGTGGTTATCACTCTTTTCATTACATCCTCAGATCAGTCTTTATCAATACGGCTGGCATCAGCACCCTGCTGACCGCGGTATTTCGCATCTTCACGCCGGTTGTAGGGACGCGCAGCCGGGCCGGAAAGGGGTTCAAAACTCAGCGCACCGATTAACATGCCCGGACGCAGAGCCAGCGGCAGTTTACCTGAATTGTAGAACTCCAGCACGATTCGGCCCTGCCAGCCCGGATCAATGCGGTGTGCCGTCACGTGAACCATCAGCCCAAGGCGTGCCAGCGATGAACGTCCATCCAGCCAGCCGACCAGATCGTCAGGCAGCGTCACGGACTCCAGCGTGACCGCCAGCGCCAGCTCACCTGGATGCAGGAAAAAGGCTTCACCATCAGGCAGCACGATCTCATCGCTCATGACCCGATCCAGTGCCGCGCTCACTTCCTGTTTCGGACCACTCAGATCGATAAAGGCCGCGGTGTGGCCGCTGAAGGTGCGGAACTGATTACCCAGGCGCACATCTACGGTGGCCCCATTAATGCGCTCGACTGGCGGGCGTGGCTCAATGGCCAGTTTGCCATTGTCCAGCCAGGCTTCAATATCGCGATCGCATAATCTCATTGCGGTAACTCCATGACATAAGTGTAGCGAACCGGCGACAGGGTGCCCGCCGCCGGTCTGCACCACGTCCGGACGGACGTGTGTTATTCAAAAAACTGGTTGATTTTCGCCTTGAGGATATCGATGGCGATACGGTTTTTTCCGCCGCGCGGCACAATGATATCGGCGTACTGTTTTGATGGCTCGATAAACTGCAGGAACATCGGACGTACGGTCTTCTGATACTGACTCATCACCGAATCCATGGAGCGGCCACGCTCATTAACATCACGCTTCATACGGCGCATCAGACAGATGTCGAGCGGCGTGTCCACGAAGATAGAGAAGTTGAGTTCCTGGCGCAGACGGGCATCGGTTAACAGCAGAATGCCTTCAAGGATGATGACCTTTTTGGCCTTCAGGTGTTGCGTCTGCTGGGTGCGGGTGTGCTCCACATAGCTGTAAACCGGCAGCTCAATATCCTGCCCGGCTTTCACCGCCTGCAGATGCTGCAACAGCAAATCATGATCCATCGCACTCGGATGGTCATAGTTGGTTTTAACCCTCTCTTCCATGGTGAGGTGACTTTGATCTTTGTAATAAGCATCTTCCGGGATCACCCCGATGTGCTCGTCACCTACCTGATCACGGATTTCACGATAGAGCGTGCTGGCAATTAAACTTTTACCGGATGCGGAAGCGCCGGCAATGCCTACAATCACGCACTGATGAGACTTGTCAGTCATACTATTTTAGGACCTGATAACTGGAGCCTGCCACTGGTCACACATTACGCGGGCAGCGGACGGGCCGAAATGGAGAGGGTGTGTTCGCGCTAAGTATAGGGATTTCGGTCTTTTGATGCCAGAAAAATGGCGCTGGCGTCTTTTCAGACTTTCTCCTTTGGACGCCACTCATTTCACCGATAAACTAACGGCACACCATACTATAAAAAAAATGGCCTGCGCGGCACGCTGTTCAGACAACGCGTGTCGCAAACATGACGACCGAATGATGCATCAGGAGTGGTATGCACTGGAAGACTTTGACTTATTTTGGCGACAGCATGCTGTTGATTCCGACAGCGGTAATTATTGCGCTGATTTTGCCGTGGAAAAGTGACAACCGTCTTACGGTCTTTTACTGGATTCTGGCCTTTGGCCTGGCTGGCCTGACCGTCAGCATCTCTAAAATTCTGTTTCTGGGGTTTGGCATCGGCAGTGCCCGCTTTAATTTCACCGGTTTCAGCGGCCACAGCGCCATGTCCGCCACGCTGTGGCCGGTAATGCTGTGGCTGATTTCCGGCCGCTGGTCTGCGAAGTGGCGCATTGCAGCAATTGGGGTCGGTTATCTGATTCCGCTGATGGTCGGGTTCTCGCGTCTGGTGATCCACGCCCACTCTAAAAGTGAGGTCGCCACCGGTCTGCTGCTGGGCTTCACGCTGAGCACCGCGTTTCTGATTTCCCAGCGCCGCACCTCACTCAAAGGCTTTAGCTGGCCGCAGGTCGGTGCGGCGTTATTAGTGCCGTTTGTTTTGATGAGTCACGGCCGCGTTGCCACCACGCAGCAGTTCCTTGAACGTTTCTCTGCCAGCCTCGCCGGGATGGAAAAGCCCTATACCCGCGCCGATCTTTTCCGCCAGTAATCAACACGCTGGCAATCAATCCTGCCGTGCCCGTCAATTCGCCGAATAACGGGCAATATTGATTTCCCCCCTTTTTTCTTTGCCAAATGTGCTAGCATGCCGTCAGAGAATGACTGGTGCCTGATTCGCCGTTGCGGAGCGTTGCACCCTGCCGGAAGTCCGCATGACGATTGAGATCCTGTCCCCGCAAAATAGCACGCCAAACCGCTGGCTCTCGGCGCTGATCCTGGGCTGCGTGGTATTTGTCCTGACACTGTTCTGTCTTGAACTGATCGTCGTCAGCGGAAAAATTTCCCCGCTCTGGTTCCCGACCACGTTAATGACCGTGGTGGTTTTTCGCTGCCCGTCACGCCAGCTGCCGCTGCTGCTGACCGCCTGTGTGCTGGGCACCGCCGGGGCGAATGCCATCATCATCGGGCCTGCCCTCTCCAACATTAAATTTGCCCTGCTCAATCTTATCCAGGCCGGTGTGGGTGGCATGCTGCTGCGCGCCCTGCTGAATCGGCGCGCGCCGCTGGATTCGCTCAACGACTGGGCCAGGATGGTGCTGTCGGTGGGCATTGTGACGCCGGTACTCGGCGGTCTGCTGGCGCTCTGGACGCTGCAGGTCAGCGGCCACGCCTCGTTTCCCTTCTTTTATACCTGGGTGATCTCCGAGATCATCGGCATGCTGGTGTTAGGCCCGATGCTGCTGCTGCTGCCCTGGCCGCTGCGATGCGCGCAGTTCAGCGATCTGCGTCTGGCCGAATCCCTGCTGACGCTGCTGCTCACCCTGGGGGCCAGTTATCTGGCGCTGCGCTTTTTGCCGTGGCCCTTTACCTTTATCGTGGTGATCCTCTTCTGGTGCGCCGTCCGCCTGCCCAAGCTGCAGGCGTTTGTGCTGTTCTTCATTAATGCCAGCTTTATCTCGATGCTGCTCGCCTTCGACCTGGTCAGCGTGGCTAACAATAACGCTGCGCTCGGTCCGGTCTCCAGCTGGCTGCCGTTTCTGCTGGTTTTAATCCCCAGCCACATTATGTCGCTGGTGATGGATGCGTTCCGGCGCGAAAAGCTCCACATTACCGACAGCGAAACCCGCTTCCGTCACGCCATGGAGTACTCCGCCATTGGCATGGCGCTGGTCGCGCCGCAGGGTAACTGGCTGCAGGTTAACCGCTCGCTGTGTCAGATTCTGGGCTACCCGGCTGAGGAGCTGAAGCGACTGACCTTCCAGCAGATTACCCATCCCGACGATCTCAGCCTCGACCTGCAACAGGCGAACCGGTTGCTGGAGGGTGAGATTGATACCTATACCTTCGAGAAGCGCTATTTCCGTAAAGATGGTGAGATTGTCTGGGCACGCCTGACGGTGTCGCTGGTGCGTGATGGCAGCCAGGAGCCGCTCTACTTTATTGCGCAGATTATCGATATTTCTGAGTTAAAGCAGAGCGAGCAGGTAAACCGCCGTTTGATGGAGCGGATTACGCTCGCTAACGAAGCGGGCGGCATCGGCGTATGGGAATGGAACCTGCTGACCGGCGAGATGCTATGGGACAAGCGGATGTATGCGCTGTTTGGCCTTGCCCCTCATGAGTCGCCCAGCTATGACCTCTGGATCCATCTGCTGCACACCGCCGATCGGGAATACGCCGCGATGACGGTGCAGCAGGCGATTGAGCTGCGCAGCGCGTTTCATATGGAATATCGCGTGGTCAATGCTGAAGGACAGCGCTGGGTTCGCACCCAGGCTAACCGGCAACTGAGCAAAGAGGGTCGCATTGAGCGCATGCTGGGCATCTGCCAGGACATCACGCCGCTCCGTAATCTGAATGAAGCGCTGTTTCAGGAGAAGGAGCGCATGGCGATTACCCTGGATTCGATCGGTGAAGCGGTGATCAGCACCGACAAAGAGATGCGCGTGGCCTTTATGAATCCGGTGGCGGAGAAGATGAGTGGCCTGTCACAGGAGCAGGCCGCCGGTCAGCCGCTGAGTGAGCTGCTGCATATTACTCAGGGACGTAACGGCCCTGAGGTAGAGAATCTGCTGCTGTGCCAACTGCCGCCGGAAAAAATCACCCCCAGCCTGGCGGAAGATCTGGTGCTGCACACCCCGGACGGCGGCCACATCGACATTCACTACAGCATCACCCCTCTACGCTCGGAAGCGGGTCTGGAACAGGGTGCGGTGATGGTTATTCAGGATGTGAGCGAGTCGCGCAAGCTGATGAAGCGCCTGAGCTACAGCGCGCTGCATGACACCCTGACCCGCCTGCCTAACCGCGCCAGCTTTGAGCTTCAGCTTAAGCGTCTGCTTTTTGATGCCGCTGAACATCAGCATCAGCATGTGCTGGTGTTTATCGACCTCGACAAGTTTAAAGCGGTCAACGACAGCGCCGGCCATGCCGCAGGCGATGCGTTACTGCGCGAACTCTCCGATCTGATGCAGCACCATCTGCGCAGCAGCGATTTCCTGGCCCGACTGGGCGGCGATGAGTTTGCGCTGCTGATGCCTGATTGCGATGTCGATCAGGCGCATGACGTGGTGCAGCGCATCGTCGCTGCGGTAAACGACTACCGCTTCCAGTGGCTGGGTCGTCTTTATCATGTGGGCGCCAGCGCGGGTGTCACACAAATTTCTCCCGAAAACTGTCAGAGCAGCGACGTGCTTTCGCAGGCGGATATCGCCTGTTACAACGCCAAACGCAGCGGACGCGGACGACTGATGGTTTACGAACAGCATCGCTTACCGCTGCCGGGCAACCATCGGGATATGGATGCCGCCATGATTGACGCGCTGCAGATTGAGCTGCCCGCCTGGGCCGTTGCGCCGCCAAAAACGCCGCAGGCGGCCTTTATCTGGCTGCTCGATGTGCAGCTGTTAACCGCAGACGGGTTGCTGGTGGATGAGACGCTGCTGCGCAATAACCTGCCTGATGAAACGCTGCGACGCCGCCTGGATAACAATATTCTTGACGCTTTTTTCCGCCATGACGTAGAAAAGCTCAATCACAAAGGTATTCCAGTGATTCTGCCGCTCAATGCCCAGCTACTGAGTGATACCGCCTTTGTGCAGCAACTCTGTCAGCGCTTCGCCGCCGCCGGTCTCTCCGAAAGCCACTGTGGATTCGCGTTCCCTGCCGCCAGCGTGCTGAGCAAGGGCGATCAGTTCTATGCCGCGCTGCTGCAACTGCGTCAGTGTGGCTGCCGCATCGTCCTGCAGAATTTTGGCCGGAACCTGGAGGCCTTTAATCTGCTAAGCGATGAGGTGGTCGATTATCTGGTGCTGGCACCGGAGCTGGTCGCCAACGTTCACAATAATCTGATGGATGAGATGCTGCTCACCATCATTCAGGGCCAGGCAACGCAGCGCAATATTTCGGTGCTGGCCGGTCCGGTCTCGGTGCCGGCTCTGCTCAGCAGCCTGGCGACCCTGGATGTCGATGGCGTCTGGGGCAGCGCGGTGGCCGAGCGTCAGCCGTTGCGCTCACTGGCCGAAGATCGCATCTTCGCTATCCGTTAATTCCCGCGCTGCCTGCTTGCTACCCTGCTGAAGCTGCGCTAAAGTCGCCCCCTTTTTTCCGGCATGGGGGCGAAAATGTTCATAGGATTCGATTACGGCACGGCTAACTGCTCTATTGCGGTCAGCGAAAATGGCACGCCACGTCTGTTAACGCTGGAAAATGATCAGCGCCTGCTGCCGTCGATGATCTGTGCGCCGACCCGCGAGTCGATCAGCGAATGGCTCTATCGTCATCATCAGGTGGCGACACCCGACAGCGAAACCACCGCGCTGCTGCAGCGCGCGCTGCGTTACAACCGCGAAGAAGATATCGACGTCCAGCCCAACAGCGTGCAGTTTGGCCTCACCGCCCTGCAGCACTATATGGTCGATCCCGAAGATGTCTGGTTCGTTAAATCCCCCAAATCGTTCCTCGGTGCCACTGGCCTGAAGCCACAGCAGATTGCCCTGTTTGAAGATCTGGTCTGCGCCATGATGCTGCACATCCGTAAGCAGGGTGAAAGCCAGCTTGATCACACTATCGATCAGGCGGTGATTGGCCGTCCGGTTAACTTCCAGGGCTTAGGCAGTGATGAGTCTAACCAGCAGGCTGAAGGCATTCTGCTGCGCGCCGCCCATCGCGCCGGTTTCCGCGACGTGGAGTTTCAGTTTGAACCGGTCGCCGCCGGACTCGATTTCGAAGCGACGCTGAAGCAGGAAACCACGGTTCTGGTGGTGGATATCGGCGGAGGGACGACCGACTGTTCGATGCTGCTGATGGGGCCAAAATGGCGTGATAAGGCGGACCGTCGTGAGAGCCTGCTGGGCCACAGCGGTTGCCGCGTGGGCGGTAACGATCTGGACATTATGCTGACGTTTAAGACCCTGATGCCGTTACTCGGTCTGGGCGGTAATACCCTGAAAGGCACCGCGTTGCCTGCCCTGCCGTGGTGGAACGCCATCGCCATTAATGACGTTCCGGCACAAAGCGACTTCTACAGCCCGGCCTGCGGCAAGTGGCTGCGGGATTTAGTGCGGGATGCTGAACAGGGTGATGTCGTGGCTCGCCTGCTGAAAGTGTGGCAGCAGAAGCTGAGTTATCGCCTGGTGCGTGCGGCGGAAGAGAGCAAAATTGCGCTGTCCGCCAGCCCGGCGCATACCGCCTCCCTCGACTTTATTGCCGCGGCATTAGAGACAGAGATTGGGGTGGATCAGCTGCAGGACGCGATCAGTCAGCCGCTGGAGAAAATCCTTGAACAGGTGCAGCTGGCGTTAGCCACCAGCCAGATTAAGCCCGATGTGATTTACCTGACCGGCGGCAGTGCGCGTTCACCGTTGCTGCGCGCGGCACTGCAACAGATGTTGCCGGATACGCCGATTGCGGGCGGCGATGATTTCGCCTCCGTCACCGCAGGGCTGGCCCGCTGGGCGGAAGTGATGTTCCGCTAAGCGGGTACTGCAATAATAAAAACGGCACCTGACGGTGCCGTTTTTAATGAGAATCAGAAGGCAATATTGGCGCTGATACCGCCGATAAACGCATCCTTCACTTCGCTCACCGCACCCGGTGCAACCACATACTGCAGGTTGGGTCGCAGTGACATCCAGTTGGTCACTTTGGCGTTGTAGTAAACCTCATAGTTGTACTCTGAACCTTCCTGAATCGGCAGATACGTCGGGCTGTCAAAGCGGCTCTCGCCATTGGCCTGATTCTGCTGACGCAGTGAACGGGTATAGTCGCTGTTCACATGAATACGCGACGCGCCTACGCCGATCTCATCCTGCGGACGGGCATCAAACGGTCCTGTCCAGGTAAAGGCGATAGACTGGTAGTTATCGGTCTTCGACGTCTTGTGATCGTTCATCACCGCCTGCACCCGCACGCCCAGACCACGATTCACATCGCCATCCTGCGCGGTCAGCTGTTGCTGTAACAGCAGATAGCCGCCATAAGAGTGCGCCTGATCCTGATAGCCGCCGTTGCGCCAGCTGCCATAGACATCGCCATCCACCGACGAATAGTAGTAACCGATGCGGTAATTACCCGGTAAGTTCGCCGGCCCGAAGGTCGGTTTCCAGCCCAGTTCGACCGGCACCAGATTGCCCTCGGAATTGCTGGTGTCCAGACGGAAGCCATCACCCCGATCGTAGTTAGCGCGGTTCTGATTATAGAAACCGACCTGGAAGAAGACGTCCGGCGTGATATTGAACTTAACCCGACCGCCCCACTGCGAAACCGGCCAGTTGAACCAGCGGTCGCCGCGCCAGTTACCCGCCTGCCCGCTACCCAGCGCCAGGTTCTGGAACAGATTACCGTCGAAATTATCGAAATCTTCACCGACCGTCACGCGTCCGGCTTTCAGATCGACCACATCGTTAAACAGCCCTTTGCGTAACCAGAACTGCGTCAGACGCCAGGTTTGGCCGCGACCGTAAACTTCCTGTACCGACGAAAGCATCCCGGTGCGCTGATCGGCGACCTGCTCCGAAAGATTCTGTCCGTTACGGTTAGTCACGGTCATCTGGAACTCGGCATCCTGCCAGTCCAGCAGCTTCTGCAGATCGAAATTGGTGCCGAACGTCCACTGATCGCTGTAGCGCATGGTCGTGTTGGTGTTTGCACCGCCGCCTAAATTCGCCGCGCTCTCCATGGTGTAGTTGACGTCAAACTTAATGCCGTCGTCCTGTAACTGCGTTCGGTAGCCGCCCCAGTCACCAAACATCCATTCGGAGTCCGGACTCAGGGCGTCAGCGGCCAGGGCCTGTGAAGAAAACATGGCCACAATCAGGGTGCCGGTTGCCACACGGGCAACGGAGAAAGCGTGTGCTTTTCTGTTTTTCATCTTGTTTATTCTTATGTGAGTTACGGAAAGGGACGCGCAGAGGATAGTGCTGGCTAACCTCTGCTTTTTATAAATACGTGCGCATAGTTCCCCGTAACATCCGTTTATTAATGCAAGTGTGATCGGGATCTCTGAATGGTTATTCTTTGGGCGGGATGCGCATTTTTTAACAGGCGCAGAGTAAAAAGGGGCGCTAGCGCCCCCTGACGTTAACGGCTTGCCTGGTCCAGCTGATCAATCTGCGCCGGGGTCAGCGTCAGCTGCATCGCGCCAGCCAGATCGTCGAGCTGTTTAAGCGACGTGGCACTGACGATTGGTGCGGTGATGCCCGGACGGGCAATCAGCCAGGCCAGCGCGACCTGCGTCGGCGTCACCTGATGCGCTTCACTGATGGCATCCAGCGCATCCAGAATCCGCAGGCCGCGCGGGTTAAGGTATTTCTCCACCACGCCCTGACCGCGTGCGCTTTTCCCGGCATCTGCCGCATCACGGTATTTACCACTGAGGAAGCCGCTGGCGAGCGAGTAGTAGTTGATAACGCCTAAGCCGTGGGCTCTCACCACCGGCTCCAGCTCAGCCTCATAAGGCTGGCGGTCATACAGGTTATATTGCGGTTGCAGGGTCTCGTAACGCGCCAGCCCCTGCGCTTCACTCACCTGCAACGCCTCCTGCAGCCGCGCCGCGCTGTAATTCGAGGCGCCAATGGCTCGCACCTTGCCCTCGCGGATCAGGCTGTCAAAGGTGCTCAGGGTGTCCGCCAGCGGCGTATCCTCATCGTCGCGGTGTGCCTGGTAGAGATCGATGTAGTCGGTCTGCAAGCGGCGCAGAGAATCCTCGACCGCCTGCCGGATATATTGCGGTTTCAGCCCGGTTTTCTCCGGCGACAACTCCATACCGACTTTGGTTGCCAGCACGATCTGGTCGCGTTTGCCGCTTTTTTTCAGCCACTCACCAATAATGGTTTCCGACTCACCGCCTTTATTGCCCGGTGCCCAGCGTGAATAGACGTCGGCGGTGTCGATAAACCACAGCCCCCGCTCCACCAGCGCATCCAGCAGAGAAAACGAGGTGGCTTGATCCACCGTCCAGCCAAACACATTGCCGCCAAACGTCAGCAACGGCACCGTAATACCACTGTCACCCAACTGCCGGGTTTGATTCTGACTCATTATCTGCTCCTGATTTACCTGAAAAACGGCCTGTCTCTCAGCATAGCAAAGTGATTTCATCCCTTTATGACGATTGTGCTGCGATTAATGTCAGAACAGGCATAATTACCCGGCCCTGACAGATATCCTTATTTCCTTCAAATTCTGCCCGTCAGAGGCGACTACACTCTGTCGTTTGCAGGCTAACTATTTCATGCCTGCGCCTGGGACTACGTCACTGCTGGAGAGCATCAACAATCATGAGCACCCGACATCCTGTTATGAAGAAAACCCTGATCGTGCTGGCCCTGATCGCCGTGGCCGCGGGCGGCTATTATGCCTGGCAGCACAACGCCCAGCCGCAGGACAGCAGCCCGTCTGATTCGCCTGCGCCGCGTGGCGGCAAAGGCGGCGGTGACGGCGCTCATCGCCCCCTGGCACCGGTTCAGGCGGCGACCGCCACCAGCCAGAGCGTGCCGCAATACCTCAGCGGACTGGGTACGGTAACGGCGGCTAACACGGCCACGGTGCGCAGCCGGGTCAATGGCGATCTGCTGGCGATCCACTTCACCGAAGGCCAGCAGGTCAACGCAGGCGATCTGCTGGCAGAAGTGGATCCACGTCCCTATCAGGTGGCGTTAACTCAGGCTCAGGGCCAGCTGGCAAAAGATCAGGCGACCCTGGCTAACGCCCGTCGCGACCTGGCGCGCTTCGAGAAGCTGGCAAAAACCTCGCTGGTGTCGCAGCAGGAACTGGATACCCAGCGCTCACTGGTGAGTGAAACGCTTGGCACGCTGAAAGCGGATGAGGGCGGCGTCGCCAGCGCACAGCTCAATCTGACCTACAGCCGCATCACCGCGCCGATTGCTGGCCGGGTCGGCCTGAAACAGGTGGATGTCGGTAACTACGTCACCAGCGGCGACACCACCGGTATCGTCGTGATTACCCAGACACACCCGATTGATGTGGTCTTTACCCTGGCGGAAAACAGCATCAGCGACATTCTCAGGGCGCAGAAAAGCGGCCAGCCGCTGCTGGTGGAGGCCTGGGATCGCAGCAATAAGAATCTGATCGCCAGCGGCAAACTGCTGAGCCTCGATAACCAGATTGATGTCACCACGGGCACCATCAAAATCAAAGCGCGATTTGATAATCAGGATGACACGCTGTTCCCCAATCAGTTCGTGAATGTGCGACTCAAGGTCAACACCCTGCAGGATGCGGTGGTGATCCCGCCTGCCGCGTTGCAGATGGGCAACGAAGGCCACTTTGTCTGGGTGGTGAACAGTGACAACAAGGTCAGCAAGAAAAGCGTGGTGGCTGGCTTGCAGGACAGTGAGAAAGTGGTGGTCAGCGCCGGTCTGGAGGCAGGCGAACGCGTAGTGACCGATGGTCTGGATCGCCTGACCGAAGGTGCGAAAGTCGAGGTCGTTGCGCCGCAGAGCAACGCACCGCGCGCCACCCGCGCGACCCTGCCGTCAAAAGGAGAGCGTGAGTAATGCAGGTCATGCCTCCCGATCATAGTGGCGGGCCGTCACGCCAGTTTATTCTGCGTCCGGTCGCCACCACGCTATTGATGATTGCGATTTTGCTGGCCGGAGTGCTGGGCTACCGCTTCCTGCCGGTTTCGGCATTGCCGGAAGTCGACTATCCGACCATCCAGGTGGTCACGCTCTATCCCGGTGCCAGCCCGGATGTCGTTACCTCCTCCATCACCGCCCCGCTTGAGCGCCAGTTTGGTCAGATGTCCGGCCTGAAACAGATGGCGTCGCAAAGCTCCGGCGGCGCCTCGGTGGTGACACTGCAGTTTCAGCTGACGCTGCCGCTGGATGTGGCCGAGCAGGAGGTGCAGGCGGCCATTAACTCCGCCACTAACCTGCTGCCCAACGACCTGCCCAATCCGCCCGTCTACAGCAAAGTCAACCCTGCCGATCCACCGATCATGACGCTGGCTGTGACTACGCGCAGCATGCCGCTGACGCAGGTGCAGGACATGGTGGAAACGCGGGTCGCGCAGAAAATTTCGCAGGTCAGCGGCGTCGGGCTGGTCACGCTTTCGGGCGGACAGCGTCCGGCGGTGCGGGTAAAAATGAATGCGCAGGCGCTGGCAGCGCTGGGTCTGACCAGCGAAACGGTGCGGACTGCTATCAGCAATGCCAACGTCAACTCGGCTAAAGGCAGCCTGGATGGCCCGGCCCGCTCTATCACCCTGTCAGCCAATGACCAGATGAAATCCGCGGAGGATTATCGCCAGCTGATTATCAGCTACAAAAACGGCGCACCGGTGCGTCTGGGTGACGTGGCCACTATCGAACAGGGTGCCGAAAACAGCTGGCTCGGTGCCTGGGCTAACCGCGATGCGGCGATTGTGCTTAACGTTCAGCGTCAGCCTGGCGCCAATATCATTGCCACGGCAGATAATATCCGTGCCATGTTGCCTGGCCTGACCGCCACGCTGCCGAAGTCGGTAGAGGTTAAACTGCTCACCGACCGTACCACCAATATCCGCGCGTCGGTCAACGACACCCAGTTTGAGCTGATACTGGCGATGGCGCTGGTGGTGATGATTATTTATCTGTTCCTGCGCAACGTGCCCGCCACGCTGATCCCGGCGGTGGCGGTGCCCCTGTCGCTGATCGGCACCTTTGCGGCGATGTACTTTCTCGGCTTTTCCATTAACAACCTGACGCTGATGGCGCTGACCATCGCCACCGGCTTCGTGGTCGATGATGCCATCGTGGTGATTGAGAACATCTCGCGCTACATCGAAAAAGGGGAAAAACCGCTGACCGCCGCGCTGAAAGGTGCCGGTGAGATCGGCTTCACCATTATCTCCCTCACCTTCTCGCTGATTGCGGTGCTGATCCCGCTGCTGTTTATGGGCGACGTGATTGGCCGCCTGTTCCGCGAATTCGCCGTGACGCTGGCGGTGGCGATTCTGATTTCCGCGGTGGTGTCACTGACCCTGACGCCGATGATGTGTGCCCGGATGCTGAGCGCAGAGTCGCTGCGCAAACAGAACCGCTTTTCGCGGGCCAGCGAGGCGATGTTTGATCGTATCGTCGCCGCCTATGGCCGCGGCCTGAAACGGGTACTGAATCACCCCTGGCTGACGCTGTCGGTGGCGCTCGGCACGCTGGTGCTGACGCTGCTGCTGTGGATGGTGATCCCGAAAGGCTTCTTCCCGCAGCAGGACAACAGCATTATTCAGGGTACGCTGCAGGCACCGCAGTCGGTCTCCTACGCCAGCATGGCGCAGCGCACCCGCGACGTCGCCTCCATCATCATGAAAGACCCGGCGGTTGAGAGCATGACCTCGTTTGTCGGCGTGGATGGCACCAATGCCTCGCTGAACAGCGCGCGGCTGCAGATTAACCTCAAGCCGCTGGATCAGCGCGACGACCGCATTCCTGCCATTCAGCAGCGCCTGCAACAGCAGGTCAGTCAGTTGCCTGGCGTGCAGCTCTGGCTGCAGGCGGTGCAGGATCTCACCATTGATACTCAGGCGAGCCGCACGCCCTACCAGTTCACGCTGCAATCGGGCTCACTGTCGTCGCTCAGCACCTGGGTTCCGGCGCTGCTGACCCGCCTCAGCACCCTGCCCCAGTTGCGCGATGTCAGCAGTGACTGGCAGGATCAGGGGCTGGAAGCCTATGTCAACGTTGACCGTGACAGCGCCAGCCGCCTCGGCATCAGCATGGCTGACGTCGATAACGCGCTCTATAACGCCTTTGGTCAGCGGCTGATCTCCACCATCTACACCCAGGCGAATCAGTACCGTGTGGTGCTGGAGCAGGACAATAACGCTACTCCGGGACTGGCAAGCCTGGATGCGATTCGTCTGAACAGCAGCGACGGCGGCAGTGTGCCGCTGAGCGCCATCGCCCGCATTGAACAGCGTCACACGCCGCTCAGCATTAACCATCTCGACCAGTTCCCGTCGGCGACCTTCTCCTTTAACGTGGCTGACGGCTATTCGCTGGAAGATGCGGTGAAGGCGGTTTCACAGGCGGAAGCGCAGCTTGGCATGCCCGCCGAGCTGATGACCCAGTTCCAGGGCAGCACGCTGGCGTTTGAGGCGGCACTGAGCAGCACCGTGTGGCTGATTGTGGCGGCCATCGTGGCGATGTACATCGTGCTGGGCGTGCTCTATGAGAGCTTTATTCACCCGATCACCATTCTCTCAACGCTGCCCACGGCGGGTGTCGGCGCACTGCTGGCGCTGATGCTCAGCGGCAATGAGCTGGATATCGTGGCGATCATCGGCATCATCCTGCTCATCGGCATCGTGAAAAAGAACGCAATCATGATGATCGACTTTGCGCTGGCAGCTGAGCGCGAACAGGGCATGAAGCCTTATGATGCCATCTATCAGGCCTGCCTGCTGCGCTTCCGTCCGATTCTGATGACCACGCTGGCCGCCCTGCTCGGTGCGCTGCCGCTGATGCTCAGCACGGGCGTCGGCGCCGAACTGCGTCATCCGCTGGGGATTGCGATGGTCGGCGGCCTGATTCTGAGTCAAGTACTGACGCTGTTCACCACCCCGGTGATCTACCTGCTGTTTGATCGCCTGGCGCACGCCACCCGCCGCCGCTTTGGCCGCACGGAGGCCGCAGAGTGAAGTTCTTTGCCCTGTTCATCCATCGGCCTGTCGCCACTACCCTGCTGACGCTGGCCATCGCCCTGGCCGGGATTCTGGGTTTCCGCCTGCTGCCGGTCGCGCCGCTGCCGCAGGTCGACTTCCCGGTGATTGTCATCTCGGCATCACTGCCGGGTGCGTCACCGGAGATCATGGCGTCGTCGGTGGCCACGCCGCTGGAACGCTCGCTGGGACGCATCGCAGGCGTCAGCGAAATGACCTCCACCAGTTCGCTGGGCAGTACCCGCATCATTCTGGTGTTTGATTTTGATCGCGACATCAACGGCGCGGCGCGCGATGTGCAGGCTGCCATTAACGCGGCGCAAAGCCTGCTGCCGACTGGCATGCCGTCCCGCCCGACTTATCGCAAAGTTAACCCCTCAGATGCGCCGATTATGATCATGACGCTGACCTCGGATACCTACAATCCCGGTCAGCTCTATGACTACGCCTCGACCCAGCTGGCACAGAAGCTGTCACAGATTGAGGGTGTGGGCGACGTTACCGTGGGCGGCAGCTCACTGCCTGCGGTGCGCGTGGCGCTGAATCCCCAGGCGCTGTTTAATCAGGGCGTCTCGCTGGATGCGGTGCGCACCGCCATCTCCAACGCCAATCAGCGACGCCCACAGGGCGCACTGGATGATCTGCAACAGCGCTGGCAGTTACGCACCAATGACGCGCTGCAGACCGCCCATGAATATCAGCCACTGGTAGTGCATTACAACAACGGCGCGGCGGTCAGGCTGTCGGACGTGGCGACCGTCGAGGATTCGGTTCAGGACGTGCGCAACGCCGGGATGTCACGCGGTAAACCCGCGGTGCTGCTGCTGATCCGCAAAACCCCTGAAGCTAACGTCATTGATACGGTAGATCGCATTCGCGCCGAAATGCCGCTGCTGCATGAGGTGATCCCGGCCGCCATCGACCTGGAGATTGCTCAGGATCGCTCGCCCACTATTCGCGCCTCGCTGCATGAAGTGGAGCAGTCGCTGATCATCGCCGTGGTGCTGGTGATTCTGGTGGTGTTTGTGTTCCTGCGCTCGGGCCGCGCCACGCTGATCCCCGCCGTCGCCGTGCCGGTTTCGCTAATCGGCACCTTCGCCGCGATGTATCTGTGCGGCTTCAGCCTGAATAACCTGTCGCTGATGGCGCTGACCATCGCCACCGGCTTCGTGGTGGATGATGCGATTGTGGTGCTGGAGAACATTGCCCGCCACGTTGAAGCGGGCATGAAACCGCTGGCCGCCGCGCTGAAAGGGGTGCGTGAAGTCGGCTTTACGGTGCTGTCGATGAGCCTGTCGCTGATTGCGGTGTTCCTGCCGCTGCTGATGATTGGCGGGCTGATTGGCCGCTTCTTCTCTGAGTTTTCCATTACGCTGTCGGTGTCGATTCTTATCTCGCTGTTTATCTCGGTCACCCTGACGCCGGTGATGTGCGCATATCTGCTGAAGCCGCACGCGCCACGCAGCCAGCCGCGTCAGCACGGCGTGGGGCGGCTGCTGATGGCGATCCAGCAGGGCTATGGCCGGTCGCTGAACGTGGTGCTCAACCATGCACGCTGGGTACTGCTGCTGTTTTTCGCCACCATCGCCCTGACCGGCTGGCTGTTTGTTCATATTCCGAAAACCTTTATGCCGGAACAGGATACCGGGCGACTCTCCGGCTTTATCTCTGCCGACCAGAGCATTTCGTTTCAGGCGATGCGCAGCAAGCTGCAGGATTTCATGGAGATCGTCGGGGCCGATCCGGCGGTGGAGAGCGTGGTGGGCTTTACCGGCGGGATGCGGACCAACAGCGGCTCGATGTTTATCTCGCTGAAGCCGCTGTCGGAGCGAAAAGAGAGTGCCCTTGAGATCATCGCCCGACTGCGCACTAAACTGGCGAAAGAGCCGGGTGCCAGTCTCTATCTGAATGCGGTGCAGGATCTGCGCGCAGGCGGCCGGGAATCGAATGCTGCTTATCAGTATTCACTGCTGTCGGACGATCTCGGCGCGCTGCGGACGTGGGAGCCGAAAATCCGCGAGGCGTTCTCCGCCCTGCCGCAGCTGGCCGATGTGAACTCCGATCAGCAGGATAAGGGCAGCGAGATGGCGCTGACCTACGATCGCGAAAGCATGGCGCGGCTCGGTATTGATGTCTCTCAGGCCAATGCTCTGCTGAATAACGCCTTTGGTCAGCGTCAGATCTCCACCATCTATCAGCCGCTTAATCAGTACAAAGTGGTGATGGAGGTCGATCCGCGCTATACCCAGGATATCAGCGCCCTGTCGCAGATGTTTGTGATCAATAGTGACGGCAAAGCGATTCCGCTGTCGTGGTTCGCCCACTGGCAGCCCGCGAATGCCCCGCTGTCGGTAAACCACGAAGGGCTGTCGGCCGCCTCGACGATCTCCTTTAACCTGCCAGAGGGTGTGTCGCTGTCGCAGGCGTCGGAAGCGATTGAGCGCACCATGACCGCGATTGGCGTGCCGTCCAGCGTGCGCGGCAGCTTTGCCGGAACGGCACAGGTGTTTCAGCAGTCGCAAAGCAGCCAGCTCTGGCTGATGCTGGCGGCGATTGCCGCGGTCTATATCGTGCTGGGTATCCTCTACGAGAGCTATGTTCATCCGCTGACGATTCTCTCTACCCTGCCCTCGGCGGGTGTCGGGGCGCTGCTGGCGCTGGAACTGTTCGATACGCCCTTCAGCCTGATTGCGCTCATCGGTATTCTGCTGCTGATCGGTATCGTGAAAAAGAACGCCATCATGATGGTCGATTTTGCGCTGGAGGCCGAGCGCAATGGCCAGCTCAGCGCGCGGGAGGCGATTTTCCAGGCGTGCCTGCTGCGCTTCCGGCCGATTATGATGACCACGCTGGCGGCGCTGTTTGGCGCGCTGCCGCTGGTGCTGAGCAGCGGCGACGGTGCCGAACTGCGACAGCCGCTGGGGATTACCATCGCGGGCGGTCTGGTGATGAGCCAGTTGCTGACGCTCTACACTACGCCGGTGGTCTATTTAATGATGGATAAGCTGCGGCGCAAAAAACGCCCACTGGCCGCCGCGCAACAGCCGTAATGGGTGCGAGCAGGCTCCGGGCGTGCCGCCTTTATCGGGGGGATCGATGACTTCGCAAAACACTAACGTCCGCTGGCAACTGTGGATTGTTGCCATCGGCTTTTTTATGCAGACGCTGGATACCACCATCGTGAATACCGCGATCCCGTCGATGGCGCACGACCTGGGTGTCAGCCCGCTGCACATGCACTCGGTGATTGTCTATTACGTGCTGACGGTGGCCGTCATGTTGCCGGTCAGCGGCTGGCTGGCGGATCGCTTTGGCGTGCGAAACATCTTCTTCTGCGCGATTCTGTTGTTCAGCCTCGGCTCGCTGCTCTGTGCCCTTTCCGGCACGCTGGATCAGCTGGTGCTGTCGCGCGTTGTTCAGGGAATTGGCGGGGCCATGATGGTGCCGGTGGGTCGCCTGACGGTGATGAAGATCGTGCCGCGCGAGCAGTATATGTCCGCCATGACCTTTGTGACCCTGCCCGGTCAGATCGGCCCGCTGCTGGGTCCGGCGCTGGGCGGTGTGCTGGTGGAGTATGCCAGCTGGCACTGGATCTTTCTGATCAATATCCCGGTCGGCATCGCAGGCGCTATCGCTACCCTGATGCTGATGCCCAACTACAGCATGCAGACGCGGCGCTTTGATTTCGGTGGCTTTATCCTGCTGGCCGCCGGCATGGCAACCCTCACACTGGCGCTGGATGGTCAGCGCAGCAGCGGCGGCTCTCCGCTGCTGCTGGGGGCGATGATCCTCACCGGCATGTTCTCTCTGCTGTTCTACCTGATGCATGCGCGCGGCAATGAGAATGCGCTGTTCAGCCTGAAGCTGTTTGATAATCGCGTTTACGCCATTGGCCTGCTCGGCAGTTTTACCGGCCGCATCGGCAGCGGCATGCTGCCCTTTATGACGCCTATCTTTCTGCAGCTCGGCATGGGCTACAGCCCGTTTCACGCCGGTCTGATGATGATTCCGATGGTACTGGGCAATATGGGGATGAAGCGCATTGTGGTGCGCATCGTCAATCTCTATGGCTACCGCAACGTGCTGGTGATGTCGACCGTGGCGCTGGCGCTGGTGGTTCTGCTGTTCCCGCTGGTGGCGCTCATGGGCTGGGTCTGGCTGCTGCCGCTGGTGCTGTTTCTGCAGGGGATGGTCAACGCCATTCGCTTCTCTTCGATGAATACCTTGACGCTGAAAGAGTTGCCCGATGAACTGGCATCCAGCGGCAACAGCCTGCTGTCGATGATTATGCAGCTCTCAATGAGTATCGGCGTGACCGTCGCCGGGCTGCTGCTGGGCGCCTTTGCTCACGAGAGCGCGGCGAACAGTGCGGCGGAGCATCAGATGTTTATTTATACCTACCTGTGCATGTCGCTGATCATCATCCTGCCTGCGCTGGTGTTCTGGCGCGTCCCGCCACAGGTGAATACCAACGTCGATCTGCGACGCCGGAGAAAAAAATGAGACTCAACCTGCGCCTGGGCATCGGTGCCAAACTGTTTATGGCGATTTTCGCCACCTGCATGCTGGTGCTGATCACCATGCACTGGGGCGTTCGCCTCAGTTTCGAGCATGGCTTCGTCGACTACATTAAGCGCGGCAATCAGCAGCGTCTGAACCTGCTCAGCGATGCGCTGGCCGATCAGTATGAGCAGCACGGCAACTGGGATTTTCTGCGCCACAACGATCGGTTGATCTTCACCATGCTGCGTTCGCTGGAGCAGAATCCTGACAGCAGCAGTCAGCTGCCGCCACACGGCTGGCGCACCCAGTTCTGGGTTCTCGATCAGCAATATAAAGTGATGGTCGGGCCGCCGGGGCCGGTGCCGCCGGAAGGCACAAGGCGCAATATCACCACCAGCACCGGCAAGGTGGTGGGCTGGGTGATTGGCTCGCCGCCGGAGCGGCTGACGCGCAGCACCGATATTAACTTCGATCAACAGCAGCGGCGCACCAGCTGGATCATCGTCGGCCTGTCGACGTTACTGGCGGCGCTGGCGACCTGGCTGATGGGGCGCGGCCTGCTGGCCCCGGTCAAACGGCTGGTGGATGGCACCCATCATCTGGCGGCCGGTAATTTTGCCACCCGCGTCGAGGTCAGCAGCCGCGATGAACTGGGCCAGCTGGCCGGTGACTTTAACCTTCTTGCCAGCTCGCTGGAGAAAAATGAAAGTATGCGCCGCGCCTTTATGGCCGACATCTCCCATGAGCTGCGCACGCCGCTGGCGATCCTGCGCGGTGAGCTGGAGGCGATGCAGGATGGGGTGCGCAAACTGACGCCGGAAGCGATCGCCTCGCTGCAGAGCGAGGTGGTGGTGCTGACCAAGCTGGTCGACGACCTGCACCAGCTGTCGCTGTCGGATGTAGGCGCCCTTGCCTACCGCAAACAGGCCACCGACCTGGTGCAACTGCTGGAAGTGACGGCGGGCAGCTTTGCCGAACGCTATCGCGCGCATGGCCTGACGCTGAAACTGAATCTGCCCGATAACGCCCCGTTCTTCGGCGATCCCGACCGCCTGATGCAGTTGTTCACCAACCTGCTGGAGAACAGCCTGCGTTACACCGACAGCGGCGGTCGGGTTGAAGTGACACTGAAGTATGAGGCGCCCAACTGGCGCATCGATTTTGATGACAGCGCACCCGGTGTTGAGAGAGAACATCAGGCGCAGATTTTCGAGCGATTCTTCCGTACCGAAGGCTCGCGCAATCGCGCCAGCGGCGGTTCGGGCCTGGGCCTGGCTATCTGTAAAAATATCGCTGACGCCCATGGCGGCGATATTCATGCAGCGCACTCTGATTTAGGTGGACTGAAAATCGCGCTACACTTGCGCTATGTTCCCCTTGTATAGACGCTTATGAGCCAGGAAAACCATGACCCGCTGATTCTGGTGGTCGAAGATGAACCGAAACTCGCGCAGCTGATGATCGACTATCTGCACGCCTCGAACTACCGTACCCATCACATCGCCGACGGCAATGCAGTGCTGGAGTATGTGCGCCAGACGCCGCCCGACCTGATGCTGCTGGATTTGATGCTGCCGGGCACCGATGGTCTGACGCTGTGTCGTGAAATCCGCCGTCATTCAGAGCTGCCGATTATTATGGTCACCGCCCGCACCGAGGAGATCGATCGGCTGCTGGGGCTGGAGCTGGGCGCGGATGACTACATCTGCAAACCCTTCAGCCCGCGTGAAGTGGTGGCGCGGGTCAAAACGATTCTGCGCCGGGTAAAACGTTCGGCAGAAGAGCCGCAGAGCGCCTCGTTACTCCGGGTCGATGAGAGTCGCTTCTTCGCCAGCTGGCGCGAAAAGCCACTGGATCTCACCCCGGCGGAGTTCCGCCTGCTGAAAACGCTGTCGCTGGAACCGGGTAAAGTCTTTTCACGTGAACAGCTGCTCAACCATCTCTATGATGATTACCGTGTGGTCACGGATCGCACTATCGACAGCCATATCAAGAATCTGCGGCGCAAGCTGGAGAACCTCGACAGCGAGCAACCTTTTATCCGTGCCGTCTACGGCATGGGCTATCGCTGGGAAGCCGATGCCTGTCATTTGATCTAGTTTGATCCCGATCAATTTACTTCCCTTTTCTCACTGCCTACAATTCCGCACCTTTTGCAGGGCTTAGAGCCTATCCCAGTAGGCGTAATTGTTGCAGGCAGTCTGGACACGGACAGCGCGGAACAACCGGAGCGTACACGTAGTACGTGAGGATTGTGAGCACTGCCCAGGTTCAGACTGACAAATAAAATAGCCGAATGGAATAGGCTCTTAACGGCCCTGCACCTGCCGCTTCAGGCGGCATACTGACCTGACATCAGTGAGAACATCATGAAACCCGAACTGCTTTCCCCCGCTGGCACGCTGAAGAACATGCGTTACGCCTTTGCTTATGGTGCCGATGCCGTGTATGCCGGCCAGCCACGCTACAGCCTGCGGGTGCGCAACAATGAATTTACCCACGAGAATCTCGCACTGGGTATTAACGAAGCACACGCGCTGGGCAAGAAATTCTACGTGGTGGTCAACATTGCACCGCACAACGCCAAACTGAAAACCTTCATCCGCGACCTGACGCCGGTGGTGGCGATGCAGCCCGACGCGCTGATCATGTCCGATCCCGGCCTGATCATGCTGGTGCGTGACGCCTTTCCGGCGATGCCGATTCACCTGTCGGTGCAGGCCAATGCGGTCAACTGGGCCACGGTAAAATTCTGGCAGCAGATGGGGCTGAGCCGGGTGATTCTGTCACGCGAGCTGTCGCTGGAAGAGATCGCCGAGATCCGCCAACAGGTGCCGGAAATGGAACTGGAAGTGTTCGTTCATGGCGCACTCTGTATGGCCTACTCCGGGCGCTGCCTGCTGTCGGGCTACATGAACAAGCGCGACCCGAATCAGGGTACCTGCACCAACGCCTGCCGCTGGGAATATAAAGTGCAGGAAGGCCAGCAGGATGAGGTGGGGAATATCGTCGGGTTCCACGAACCAATAGCCGTGCAGGAGGCCACGCCCACGCTGGGCATCGGTCAGCCGACCGACAAGGTGTTTCTGCTGGAAGAGAAGTTGAAGCCCGGCGAGGTGATGAGCGCGTTCGAAGATGAGCATGGCACCTACATCATGAACTCGCGGGATCTGCGCGCGGTCGCCCACGTTGAGCGGCTCAGCGAGATGGGTGTTCATTCGCTGAAAATTGAGGGACGCACCAAGTCCTACTATTACTGCGCACGCACCGCGCAGGTTTATCGCCGGGCGATTGATGATGCCGCTGCCGGTAAGCCGTTTGATCCCTCACTGCTGTTAACCCTGGAAGGCCTGGCCCATCGCGGCTATACCGAGGGCTTCCTGCGCCGTCACACTCACGACAGCTACCAGAATTATCAGCAGGGCTTTTCAGTTTCCGATCGCCAGCAGTTTGTTGGCGAATTTACCGGTGAGCGCCGGGGCGAATGGGCGGAAGTGGCCGTGAAGAATAAATTTATGCTGCACGACAGCGTGGAGATCATGACGCCCGAAGGGAACCTGAATTGCCAGCTGGATGCGCTGCAGAATGCGCGCGGTGAAGCCACTGAGGTTGCGCCGGGCGACGGCCATCGCGTCTGGCTGCGGGTGCCTGAAGAGGTCGATCTGCGCTTTGCGCTGCTGCTGCGCAACTTCGATCACGGGGAAGATACGCGTGACCCACATAATCGTTTACTAACGGAAACATTTTGAGGAAATCAGAACAGGATCACAGACCCCTGTGCAGGGCTGCTTTATAGTCCCGCCTGCTGCTAATGAGTAACAACAAACGGCAGATTTACCTGGAACCACCTCATTTACCCGCCCGGCTCCCCCGTGCGGGTTTTCTTTTTTCTCTCTTTCGCCAATTATTTACTGCTGGCAGCTATGTTATAAATTCCCTTCTTACTCTGTAGATCTTCAAGGAACGCAAAATGGATAACAAACCGCTTACGCTGCTCATCCTGAATGGGAAAGGCGCGGGTAATGATGATCTGCGCGAAGCCATTACTACCCTACGTGAAGAAGGCTTCGATATTGCGGTGCGTGTCACTTTTGAAAAAGGTGACGGCGACAGGTACGTCAAAGAGGCGATTGCGCTGCAGGCCGAAACCGTCGTCGCGGGTGGCGGCGATGGCACCATCAACGAGGTTGCAACCGCGCTGGCGGCATCCAGTGCCGATCATCGGCCGGTGCTGGGCATTCTGCCGCTGGGCACCGCCAACGACTTTGCCACCAGCGTCGGAATCCCGGAAGAGATGGAACCGGCACTGCGTCTGGCGATTCAGGGCAAAGCCAGCACCATCGATCTGGCCCGGGTGAACCAGGATCACTACTTCATCAACATGGCGACCGGCGGTTTTGGCACCCGTATCACGACAGAAACGCCGGAAAAGCTGAAGTCGGCGCTGGGCGGCGTCTCCTACTTTATTCACGGTCTGATGCGCATGGATACCCTGAAACCGGATACCTGCGAGATCAGCGGTCCCGATTTCGCCTGGCAGGGTGATGCGCTGGTGATCGGTATCGGTAATGGGCGTCAGGCAGGCGGCGGGCAGCGTTTATGCCCTTCTGCCCTGATCAACGATGGCCGACTGGACGTCAGTATTGTCACCGCGCAGGAGCTGCTGCCAACGCTGCTGCACTCGCTGACCGGCGATGATGATAATCCCGGTATCGTGACGACGCAGCTGGAGTCACTGACCATCCGTTCCCCGCATGAGATGACGTTTAACCTTGATGGCGAGCCGCTCTCCGGGCGGGAATTCGTGATTGAGGTGATGGCAGGCGCGCTAAGCTGTCGCCTGCCGCCGCAATGTGACCTCCTTTCCTGAATATCACTAAAGGGGCGAAAGCCCCTTTTTTATTGCTGCTCATCCCGTTTTTTATTACTCCCACTCAGCTTTTATAACCTCCCTGCGCTTCCGCTCACAACGCCATTTTGTCTCTGAAAACAGTCTGTGATTGGGTTCACAACTCTGCCAGTGCAACTTGTATGGTAGTATTAAAGCGCGTACTTTTTCGTCATTGAAGGCTGATTTAAGGCAAACAGGATGAAAATTGTTAAGGCGGAAGTATTTGTAACCTGCGCAGGCAGAAACTTTGTCACCGTGAAGATCACCACCGATCAGGGACTGACCGGCATTGGCGATGCCACGCTGAATGGCCGTGAATTACCGGTCGCCTCCTACCTGAAAGATCACGTCTGCCCGCAGCTGATTGGCCGCGATGCCCATCAGATCGAAGATATCTGGCAATATTTCTACAAAGGCGCGTACTGGCGTCGCGGTCCGGTGACCATGTCCGCTATCTCTGCGGTTGATATGGCACTGTGGGATATCAAAGGCAAAGCCGCCAATATGCCGGTTTACCAGCTGCTGGGCGGTGCCTCACGGACTGGCGTTATGGTCTATTGCCACACCACCGGCCACTCCATTGACGAAGTGATGGATGACTACGCGAAGCACAAAGAGCTGGGCTTCAAAGCGATTCGTGCACAGTGCGGCGTGCCGGGCATGAAAACCACCTACGGCATGGCGAAAGGCAAAGGTCTGGCTTATGAGCCTGCCACCAAAGGGAACTGGCCTGAAGAGCAGCTCTGGTCAACCGAGAAATACCTCGATTTCACCCCAAAGCTGTTTGCCGCTATCCGTGACAAATTTGGTTTCGATGAGCATCTGCTGCATGACATGCACCATCGCCTGACGCCCATTGAGGCGGCGCGTTTCGGCAAGAGCGTGGAAGATTATCGCCTGTTCTGGATGGAAGATCCGACGCCTGCTGAAAATCAGGAGTGTTTCCGTCTGATCCGCCAGCACACCGTTACGCCGATTGCGGTGGGCGAAGTTTTCAACAGCATCTGGGATTGTAAGCAGCTGATTGAAGAGCAGCTGATTGACTACATCCGCACCACCATCACGCATGCGGGCGGCATTACCGGTATGCGCCGTATCGCTGATTTTGCCTCGCTCTATCAGGTACGCACCGGCTCGCACGGTCCGTCTGATCTCTCCCCGATTTGCATGGCGGCTGCGCTGCACTTTGACCTCTGGGTGCCGAACTTCGGCGTGCAGGAGTATATGGGCTTCTCCGAACAGATGATGGAACTGTTTGAGGCTAACTGGACCTTTGATCAGGGCTATATGCATCCGGGCGACAAGCCGGGCCTGGGCATTGAGTTCAACGAGAAACTGGCAGCGAAATATCCCTATGAACCTGCCTATCTGCCGGTCGCCCGTCTTGAAGATGGCACACTGTGGAACTGGTAAGGAGAAACAGATGAAATGCGTTGTTATTGAACAGCCAGGTGAACTGGTGATAGCTGAACGTCCACTGCCACAACCGGCAGCGGGCGAAGTCCGGGTCAAAGTCGCTTATGCCAGCATCTGCGGCTCTGATGTGCACATCTGGCACGGCCATAACCCGTTCGCGAAATATCCGCGCGTGATTGGTCATGAATTTTTTGGTGTGATCGATGCGACAGGCGACGGTGTTGACGCGGCCCGGCTGGGTCAGCGCGTGGCGGTCGATCCGGTGGTGAGCTGCGGCAGCTGCTATCCCTGCTCGGTGGGCCGTCCCAATGTCTGTACCACACTGCAGGTGATTGGTGTGCACCGCGACGGCGGCTTCAGCGAGTATGCGGTGGCTCCGGCAAAAAATGCCTGGCCGTTGCCGGATGCGATTCCCGATAAACTCGCCAGTCTGGTCGAGCCTTTCACTATCGCCGCCAACATCACCGCATTTCTTAAACCGCAGCCTGACGATGTGGCACTGATTTATGGTGCCGGTCCGATGGGCCTCACCGCCATTCAGGTGCTGAAAGGTGTCTATAAGGTGAAAACGGTGATGGTGGTGGATCGCCTGCCGGAACGGCTGGCGCTGGCAGAACAGAGCGGTGCCGATCGGCTGTTTGATAACAGCAACACGCCGCTGGGCGCACAGTTTGAGGGCGTGCAGCCGACGTTGATCATCGATGCGGCCTGCCATCCCGCTATTCTGGCGGAAGCAGTGGCGCTCGCCTCACCGGCCGCGCGCATTGGCCTGCTGGGCTTCTCCGGTGAACCCTGCAGCCTGACCCAGCAAAGCCTGACCAGCAAAGAGCTGTCGCTGTTTACCTCACGTCTCAACAGTAACCGCTTCTCACAGGTGATCGGGTGGATGGAAAAAGGGTTAATCCAGCCGGAGAAACTGGTCACTCACTACTTCCCGCTGCAGGAGATTGAACGGGCGATGACCCTGTTCGAAAAAGATCCCCGCACCTGCTGCAAAGTCATTCTTCAGATGGATTAAGTCTCTGCTCAACACCAGGTCTCCTGAGCCGGCGTTCGCGTCGGCATAACGATAATGATAAAACAGATCACGGAGTGTTTATGTTCAAGAATCTGCGCTGGACCCTCGTTTTATTGCTGTTCCTGGTTTACATGATCAACTACCTCGATCGTGTTGCCCTGTCACTCACGGTACCGCTGGTTGAGAAAGATCTGGCGATCAATGCTGAGCAGTTCGGCATGATTTTCGGCAGCTTCTTTTTCGGCTACGCGCTGTTTAACTTTGTCGGCGGCCTCGCCACTGATCGCTTTGGCCCGAAAATCGTGCTGGCGGTGGCGGTGGGTGCCTGGTCCATTTTCTGCGGCATGACCGCACTGGCGACGGGCTTCTGGTCACTGCTGATCCTGCGTGTGCTGTTCGGTATGGCTGAAGGCCCCATCTGCTCCTCAGCCAACAAAGCGATCAACGGCTGGTTCCCGAAAAAACAGGCCGCCACGGCGATGGGTCTGCTGAGTGCCGGTTCACCGCTGGGTGGCGCGGTCGCCGGTCCGATCATTGGCTATCTGGCCCTGGCCTATGGCTGGCGTCCGGCGTTTGTGATCGTCTGCTGTATCGGTCTGGTGTGGATGGCGTTCTGGCTCTTCTTCGCCGCTGATAACCCGGCAAAGAGCAAACGCGTGAGCGAAGAGGAGCGTCTGCTGATTGATCGCCTGAAAGCCACAAACCCGAATGATGAGGTCGATCTGGCCGAGACGCCGCATCCGTTTGGCTACTACCTCCGCCAGCCGATTATCCTGGTCACCGCTTTTGCCTTCTTCTGCTACAACTACATCCTGTTCTTCTTCCTGAGCTGGTTCCCGGCCTATCTGGTGCAGGCGCACGGCCTGGATATCAAATCCATGAGCATCACCACCATGATCCCGTGGATTGTCGGCTTCGTCGGTCTGGCGCTGGGTGGCTGGATCTCCGATAAAATCTTCAACATCACCGGCAAACTGTTGTTGTCCCGTAAAATTGTGCTGGTGGTCTCACTGCTGGCAGCCGCAATTTGTGTGGCGCTGGCGGGTACGATAAAAGAGGTGGTTCCCGCTGTCATGATGATGTCAGTGTCGATTTTCTTTCTCTACATTACCGGCGCGATTTACTGGGCGATTATTCAGGATGTGGTGCACAAGAGTCGTATCGGCAGCATCAGCGGCTTCATCCATCTGGTGGGTAGCCTCTCCGGCATCATCGGGCCGATCGTCACCGGATTTATTGTTCAGCACACCGGCAAATTCGACAGCGCCTTTGTGCTGGCCGGCTGTGTCGCCGCGCTGGGTGCCTTCCTGGTGTTGTTTGTGATTCGCAGTCCGAAAACTGAGGATAAACCGGTTTCGGTCTGAGTGTTGTTCCACTAACAGAATGATGATTCTGGGGCGCTAAGCGCCCCGTTTTCCATTAAGGACGGATTATGTTACAGCTTGATCGCCTGCCCGCTGAAGTACAGCGCCCCGCTTATGACCGCAGCAAATTAAAAACCCGCATGGTACATATTGGTTTCGGTGCCTTTCACCGCGCCCATCAGGCGCTGTGCAGCGACAGGCTGGCCGAAGATCAGGGCAGCGACTGGGGCTACTGCGAAGTGAATCTCAACAGCGGCGAACTGATTCAGGCGCTGCGTGAGCAGGAACTGCTCTACACCCTCACCGAAATGGCCGATGATTCACAGCATACCCGGGTGATAGGCGTGATTACTCAGGCGCTGCATGGCAAAAGTGACGGTATTGAGGCGGTGATCAAGGCGATGAGTCAGCCTGATGTGGCGATTGTTTCAATGACCGTCACTGAAAAAGGCTATTGCCACCAGCCCGCCAGTGGCAATTTGAATCCCGATCATCCCGATATCGTACATGACCTGCAGAATCCGGATTCTCCCCGTTCGCTGCCGGGTCTGATTCTGGCCGCAATTCGCCGCCGACGCGATCAGGGTTTGCCTGCCTTCAGCGTGATGTCCTGTGACAACATGCCGGAAAATGGTCACGTCACCCGCAATGTGATTGTGCAGCTGGCCCGGCAGCAGGATCCGGCGCTGGCGGACTATATTCAGCAGCACATGACCTTCCCCTCCACCATGGTGGATCGCATCGTTCCGGCCATGACCGGGGCGGCTTTTGCCGCATTGACCGAACGCCTGGGGTCAAGTGACCCGGTAGCGGTTGAAGCGGAACCCTTCTTCCAGTGGGTGATTGAAGATAACTTCGTCAATGGTCGTCCGGCGTGGGAAAAAGCGGACGCCGAGCTGGTCAGCGATGTCCTGCCCTATGAAGAGATGAAACTGCGCATGCTGAATGGCAGCCACTCTTTCCTGGCCTATCTCGGCTTCCTGGCAGGTTATGAGTACATCAGCGACTGCGTGGCCGATCCCCATTTCCGCGCCGCCGCCCGCTCACTGATGATCGATGAGCAGGCACCGACGCTGCGCACTCAGGGGGTGGATCTCAACGCCTATGCCGATTCACTGATTGCCCGTTATGAAAACCGCGCCATTAAGCATCGCACCGGCCAGATTGCCACTGACGGCACCCAGAAACTGCCACAACGCATGCTGGATAGCCTGCGCTGGCACCTGCAGCGCGGCAGCGACTGCAACCTCCTACTGCTGGGCGTGGCGGGCTGGATGCGCTATGTCGGCGGCGTGGATGAAAAGGGTCAGCCGATTGAGATCCGTGACCCGATGCAGAAGCAGCTGGCTGAGTGCGTTGCCGCCAGCGACGATGGCGAGGCCCGCGTGCGGGCACTACTCTCTCTTCGCGAGGTTTTTGGTGAGGACCTGCTGCAAAACGGAGACGTGGTTGCCCGACTGACGGCCTGGTATCAGCAACTGACTACGCAGGGCGCTCGCGCCACGGTGCATCAGTGTCTCAACCACGGCTAAAGGCGCTGAAACAAAGCGCTGGCGCAGATGCAGCACCCTGATTAGACTGACACTTTCCCATCGTGCTGGCCTCTGCCAGCCGTAATATGGATATTGCTGCATGTCGATCGCCTATACCATTACTACCAGCGAACCGGTGAATCAGCAGATTTACCGTTATCTGCGCAAAGATATCGTCACCTGCGCAATTCAGCCGGGCTCGCTGCTCTCTGAAAAAGAGGTGTCCGCGCGCTTCAACGTCTCACGCCAGCCAGTGCGCGAAGCGTTCATCAAGCTGGCCGAAGCCGGACTGGTACAGGTATTGCCGCAGCGCGGCACTTTCGTGCGCAAAATCTCCGCTAAGCGGGTGGCGGATGGCCGCTTTATCCGTGAAGCAGTGGAAGTGTCGGTGGTTCGTCGCGCGGCGCTGGAGATTAACGATCCGGCCCTGATGGCGCTGGAACATAATCTGCAGCTGCAGCGCATGGCGGCTGAGCGGCATGACAGCCAGGGCTTTCTGACTCTGGACGATGAATTTCATCGCCTGATTGCTGAAAGCATTGACTGCAAGCTGGCCTGGGAGACGGTGGAGAACATCAAAGCCGCCATGGACCGGGTGCGGTTCCTGACGCTGAGTGAGGTCTCTCCGCCGGAAAAAGTGATTGAGCAGCATGAAGAGATTTATGCCGCGCTGAAGCGTCACGATGCCGATGCTGCCGAAGCGGCAATGCGACATCACCTGCAGGAGATGATCTTCTCTATTACCCCGATTGCCGAACGTAACAGCGCCTGGTTTGAAGCACCCTGAACCTGAAACCGCCCGCACCACCTGATGAACAGGCCGCTGCGGGCCTTCGTCGTTACCACCATTGATGAAAATGGTGAACCGGCCCGATGCCCTTTCCGACCTCCAGCGAATCTGCCTGTAACAGCGCCTGCTGTAACCAGTTTTTAGCTTCCCCTATCGTCTCTGCCCAGTCAGCATGACGCGGACGCAACGCGGCTAGCGCAGCCGACAGCGTACAGCCGGTGCCGTGTGTATGACGGGTATCCACGCGCGACGTACTGAATCGCTGCTCTGCTGAAGGCGTAAGCAGCCAGTCCGGGCTTTCGTCCGCCGCCAGGTGACCGCCCTTCATCAGCACGGCCTGACATCCCAGGGCCAGCAAGGCTCGTCCCTGCTCGCGCATCTCCGTCTCATCTTTGGCAATCCCGCAATCCAGCAACGCCGCCGCTTCCGGCAGATTAGGCGTGATCAGCGAGACCTGCGGCAGTAACAGCTCCCGTACGCTGGCCACGGCATCTGGCGAGAGCAGCGCATCACCACTTTTCGCGACCATGACCGTATCCAGCACCACAAAGGGGATCGCCACATGCTTTAGCCGGGCGGCAACCTGTTCCACGATGGCCGTTTCTGACAGCATGCCGATTTTTGCGCTGTCGATACGCACATCATCCAGCACCGAATCGAGCTGGGCGGCAACAAAGTCAGGTTCAATGCGATAAACCGACTGCACGCCCTGCGTATTTTGTGCCACCAGCGCGGTAATAACGCTGGTGCCATAGGCTCCCAATGCGGAAAAGGTTTTCAGATCGGCCTGAATACCTGCGCCACCGCTGGGATCGGTACCGGCAATCGTCAGGGCATTAATGCGCTTCATGATTTCGCCTCCAGCGTCCAGAGTGCATCGATAAACGCCGTGGCAAAGCTGCCCGGCCCGCACGTCTGCGCCGCTGCCTTTTCCCCCGCCAGGGCCATGACCTGGCAGGCAGCAGCGACATTCAATAAACGATCGCCAGGCAGACTGCTGAAGCCCGCGACCACAGCCGAGAGCGCGCAGCCGGTCCCGACCACCCGCGTCATTAACGGGCTTCCCCCGCTTATGGCGAGGAATCGCTGACCATCGGTGGCATAGTCCACTTCTCCGGTAACGATCACCAGCGTGTTCCAGGTCTCAGCGAGATGCTGTGCCGCATCGAGTGCCGCATCGGCCTGATGCAGCGTATCGACACCGCGCCCGCCGCTGGCCTGCTGTGCCAGCGCCAGAATCTCTGACGCATTTCCCCGGATTACCGCCGGTTGCTGACTTAGCAACTGCTGGCAGAACTCACTGCGTAGCGTCAGCGCACCGACGGCAACCGGATCGAGTGTCCAGGGTGTGCCCGCCTCTCTGGCAGCGATGACCGCAGCCTGCATCGCCTGCTGGCGTTCGCGGGTCAGGGTGCCCACGTTAATCAGCAGCGCATCGGCAAAGCGGCTGAACTCTGCGGCTTCCTCAGCATCAATTACCATTGCCGGTGAGGCATTAAGTGCCAGCAGTACATTGGCGGTGAAGTTCTGAACCACGTCATTGGTCATGCAGTGCACCAGCGGTGACTGACGGCGGAAAGTGTGCAGGATGGGCGCGAAGTGCGCGGCAGAAAGGTGTTGAGATTGATGTGTCATCGTAGCTCCCAACCGGCGAACAAGAAGGCGAATGCGGTCAGGCATCAGACTTCCCTACGCTGGCATTATCCAGTTCAGGTCAGCGGGTTTTTCTCAGCCCTTTCCGTGTGGAAAGCGGCACCCCGAGTCGTGTTACGGCTTGCAGCATAGGAGAGCTGTGCGGCGAAAGCAAGCGACACCAGCCCGGCAAATAATCAGAGCTGAAACAATTCACATGATCCCGATCAACTCATGACGGTGGAAAAAAAGGCTTAATGCTGCGGGCTCACGGGATACCTCTTTATAGGTAACTCTGGTTATTACCCGAACGGGTAATATTTCCCGCAGTCATTCTGGTTTCCCCATAATAATTAACCTGCTCGCAGCGTCATCGTAAAAAACAAATTATTTCATGGAGTTAGAAAACTTCTGAAGCGGAACTTCATACTATTCAGGATGTATGATGCGATTGTCAGCGCTTATTCCACACCGCCATCGATGGCAGGACATTATTATTGAACGTCAGGGCGCCGTCGCGCCAAATGGCAGACATTACCTTTCCACCTATCTTTCCGCGCGTTGTCCGGGCTGCGGCGAAATAATCCATCGCGTCTATTACCGGGATATCAGCGACCAGCAGGCGCGTCGCTGGCTCGGGTAGCGTCCCGGCTACGGTCAATCCAGACACTGTTACAGTTAACAGTTAGTTAGCAATTTGTTAGTCTGATAACTAATCATCGTCTGACCAGACTCTCTCTATGCCACTGCTGTTTGAAAGCTTAAGCCATCAAATTTATCTGTCAGCCCCGCTGTTTATCCTGATCCTGCTGGGATACTGCCTGACGCGCCTCGGAAAATGGCCCGCCAGCATCAGCGAAGGAATGAACCGCTTTGTGTTTAACGTCGCCCTGCCCTGCATGCTGTTTCGGGTGATGAGCACGTTCTCGCAGAGTCCGCCGGTGGATGCACGCCTGTTACTGGCTTTCTTCGGCAGTTGCCTGCTGGTGTTTATCGTGGGGCGACTGCTGGCAACAAGGCTGTTTAATCTGGATGGCGTAGCAGCTTCGGTGTTTGCGCTGGGCGGCATCTTTTCCAATAACGTGATGCTGGGGATCCCGGTGGCCACGGTGCTGCTCGGGCCTGAAGCCCTGCCTCCGGTGGCACTGGTGCTGGTGTTTAACAGCCTGATCCTCTGGACCTTACTGACTGTTTCGGTCGAGTGGGCAAAACAGGGCAGTTTCTCGCTGGAAGGTCTCTGGCGCACCCTGATTGGCGTGCTGAAAAATCCCCTAATCATCGGCATTCTCAGCGGGACGGCCTGGAGTTTTCTGCAGCGCCCGTTGCCGCTGCTGGCTGCGGAACCGCTAAAGATGCTGGCTTCGCTGGCAGCGCCCCTGTCGCTGGTCACCCTGGGCATGAGCCTGGCGCACTATCGGGTGCGGGATGGGTTAAAAGAGAGCTATACCATCTGCCTGCTGAAGCTGGTGCTGCAACCAATGACGGTATGGGCTATCGCGTGGCTGACCGATCTGCCGCCGCTGGAGAGTAAAGTGGTGGTGCTGCTGGGATCGATGGCGGTCGGGGTTAACGTCTATCTGATGTCGCAGAAGTTCAATGTCATTACCGGTCCGGCGGCGGCCAGCATGCTGTTTTCAACGGTGTTTGCGGCAGTGACAACGCCGATATGGATGATGCTGATGACGCTGGCGGGCTATTAACAGGCCAAAAAAAGCCCCTCAGCACGGATGCTGAAGGGCTATTGTCTGGCTGACTAAACGTTATTCAGCTGATTTGGTGCGAATCAGATAGTCAAAAGCACTCAGTGAGGCTTTTGCACCTTCGCCGCTGGCGATGATGATCTGCTTGTACTGCACGGTGGTGCAGTCGCCCGCTGCGAACACGCCTTTCAGGCTGGTTTCGCATTTACCATCGATGATGATCTCACCCATTTTGTTGCGCTCAACCGCGCCTTCCAGCCATGGGGTATTCGGCAGCAGACCGATCTGAACGAAGATACCCGAGAGCGGCAGCTCATGGGTGGTCTGCGTCGTACGATCGAGATAGTGCAGGCCGGTCACTTTGGTGCCGTCGCCTTTCACTTCAGTAGTCTGTGCGTTCAGGATCACATCAACGTTCTTCAGGCTGCGCAGTTTATCCTGCAGTACCTTGTCGGCACGCATCTCACCGGCAAACTCCAGCAGCGTAACGTGTTCAACGATACCCGCCAGGTCAATGGCCGCTTCCACGCCGGAGTTGCCGCCACCGATCACGGCCGTGCGCTTGCCTTTAAACAGCGGGCCATCGCAGTGCGGGCAGTAGGTGACGCCTTTGGTGCGATATGCTTCTTCACCCGGCACACCCATGTTGCGCCAGCGTGCGCCGGTCGCCAGGATGATGCTGCGTGATTTCAGCACGGCGCCGGAGGCGGTTTCGATGGCGTGCAGTCCGCCCTCTTTCGCCGCCGGGATCAGTTTGATGGCGCTCTGGCTTTCAATCACATCCACGTTGTAATCATCTACGTGTGCACGCAGTGAACCCGCCAGTTTTGCCCCTTCGGTTTTCGGAACAGAGATATAGTTTTCGATATCCACCGTGTCCAGCACCTGGCCGCCAAAACGTTCGCCCAGCAGGCCGGTACGGATACCCTTACGCGCTGAGTAGATGGCTGCCGCTGCGCCCGCCGGGCCGCTGCCGATAATCAGGACTTCATAGGCGTCACGCTTGTTCAGCTCTTCCGCTGCGCGTTTATCCGCATTGGTATCCACTTTGCTGACGATTTCCGCCAGGCTCATGCGGCCCTGGCCAAACTCTTTACCATTCAGGTAAACCGCTGGCACGCCCATCACGTTGCGTTCCTGAATCTCGTTCTGGAACAGGCCACCGTCGATAGCGGTGTGGCTGATGCGCGGGTTAATCACCGCCATCAGGTTCAGCGCCTGAACGACGTCAGGGCAGTTATGGCATGAGAGTGAATAGTAGGTTTCGAAATGGAAGTCGCTATCCAGCGCCGCGATCTGATCCAGCAGGCTCTGTGCTTCCTTCGACGGATGCCCACCGGTCTGTAACAGCGCCAGCACCAGTGAGGTAAATTCATGACCCAGAGGGGAACCGGCAAAACGCGGGCCGCTGTTCGAACCTGGGTTGGTGATCAGAAATGAGGGCTTACGCACCTGACGATCGTTCTCTTCGCGGAAGCTGACTTTGTCAGACAGGCCGGCGATATCAACCAACAGTTCACGGATCTCGGTTGATTTTGCACCCTCATCCAGGGTGGCAATCAACTCAACAGGTTTGGTTAATTTCTCAAGGTAGGCCTTGAGCTGAGTTTTCAAATTTGTGTCGAGCATAGTGATATCCTGGTCAAAAAATCGGGTGCCGCAGCACCCGATTGGAGAATGATCGAAAGGGCGAAGCGGGATTAGATTTTGCCAACCAGGTCCAGAGACGGAGCCAGCGTTGCATCACCTTCTTTCCATTTAGCCGGGCACACTTCACCTGGGTGAGAAGCCACGTACTGAGCCGCTTTCACTTTGCGCAGCAGGTCAGAGGCGTCACGGCCAATACCTTCTGCAGTGATTTCGATTGCCTGGATAACGCCTTCCGGGTCAACGATGAACGTACCACGGTCAGCCAGACCTTCGTCTTCACGCATGATTTCGAAGTTACGGGTCAGCGCGCCAGTCGGGTCACCGATCATCGTGTATTTGATCTTCGCGATGGTGTCTGAAGAACCGTGCCAGGCTTTGTGGGTAAAGTGGGTGTCGGTAGAAACGGAGTAGATGTCTACGCCCAGTTTCTGGAACTCTTCGTAATGGTCAGCCACGTCGCCCAGTTCGGTCGGGCAGACGAAGGTGAAGTCAGCTGGATAGAAGAAGAACACACTCCATTTACCTTCAACGTCTTTCTCGGTTACGTCGATGAATTCGCCGTTTTTGAATGCTGCGTTTTTGAACGGCTTGATTTTGGTATTGATAATAGACATCTGGTGGCCTCCGTTAAAATATGTGATGCAGGTTACATAATTTTCGGGCCAACATCTAATATGCGGACGTTATCAATCTGATAAACGAAAGCTATCAAACGCTGAGAGCCTGATGCTCTCTGGCCCGGCAGGCAGTGTACAGCGATTTACGTGACATTTAACCCGCTTTATCTTTTCGCGCGTCTGCGTGAATCGCTGCTAGTTTTGAAAGACCGGATTAAAAGGGAGCTGACCTGTGGAGATTCGTCCGTTTACGGAAGCCGATCGTCCTTTTCTGCGCACGCTGTTTCTGGCGGCGCGACGACACAACTGGCGCTGGCTGGATGGCAGCGAGTGGCAGCTGGAAGATTTTGATGGCGTCATTCTGGGGGAAACCGTGCTGGTCGCGGAAGCTGACGGTCAGCGGGTCGGTTTTGCGGGCCTGCTGGAGAACGACAACTTCCTGCACAGCCTCTATGTCGATCCTGCCTGGCAGGGTCGCGGCGTGGGCAGTGCGTTGCTTGAGGCGGTAGAGGCGCGCTTTACCTCGACCGGCGCGCTGAAGTGCCTGCAGAAGAACAAAGCGGCGCAGGCGTTTTACCTGAAGCATGGCTGGAAGATGATTTCACAGGGCGAAGGCGAGCACGGGGGTTACGTGTTGATGCACTACCCGCTGGCCTCGCAGTATGCCAGCGGGTCGGGTCGGGCTTAAAGCGCGCGGAAGGCGATATCGCCGGGGATCACTTCGCCCTGCCAGTAAAGCTGAGCCGCGACGCGTCCGGCCAGCTGGCGATAGAGCGCGGTAAACTCGCTATCGGGCCGGCGAATCACTGTCGGCTCGCCTTCATCGAGATCTTCGCGCAGGTCGATGTGCAGTGGAAGCTGAGCCAGCAACTGCGTCTGGTAATCCTCAACCAGTTTCTGCGCGCCGCCGGTGCCAAAAATCGGCTCGTGGAAGCCACACTGACTGCAGATATGCAGACTCATATTTTCCACTACGCCCAGCACCGGCACATTGACCTTTTCAAACATCACCAGCCCTTTGCGGGCATCAATCAGGGCGATATCCTGCGGCGTGGTCACCACCAGCGCACCGGTTACCGGCACGTTCTGCGCCAGCGTCAGCTGAATGTCACCGGTGCCTGGCGGCATATCCAGCACCAGATAATCCAGCTCCGGCCACATCGTCTCATTGAGCAGCTGCATCAGCGCTTTGCTGGCCATCGGCCCGCGCCACACCATCGCATTGTCATCCGTCACCAGATAACCAATGGAGTTAGTTGCCAGGCCGTGCGCCATGATCGGCGCCATATGGGTGCCATCCGGCGAGGTCGGCCGCTGATCCTGGGTACCGAGCATGTTCGGCACTGACGGGCCATAGATATCGGCGTCAAGAATACCGACCCGCGCGCCCTCAGCGGCCAGCGCCAGCGCCATATTCACGGCGGTGCTGGATTTACCCACGCCGCCTTTGCCGGAGCTGACCGCAATGATGTTTTTGACGCCGTTCACACCCGGCTGGTTTTTCACCCGCTTCAGAGTGGCAATGTCGTGGCTGAGTCGCCAGTCGATAGCTTTTGCGCCGGTCTGACGCAGCAGTTCGGCGCTGACCTGCTCTTTCAGGTCGTCGAAGCCGCTGGCCCAGGCAAACGGCATCAGCAGTTCCACATGCAGCGTACCGTCAAGCTGCGCCACGTGATGCAGCGCTTTCAGCGCGGTGAGATTCTGTTTAAGGGTCGGATGCTCAAAGCGTCTCAATACGCCCGCCACGATGGCGCGCAGACCCTCTGGCGTATGCGGTTCCCGGGATTGTGCGGTCATCCCCTGCTCCTTATTTCTGCTGTGCTTACGCTGTGTTTCAGCGATGTATTGTCAATGATATCAGATGCTCGTGGATCTGCGGCGACTGGCGGGGCGAATCCCTTGTGTTTACGCAGGAGAAGCCTTCAGTTACCATCTAAGCCCGTTTTTTCAATCAACAGAAAGCTACGCAAACTATGACTCAAGTCGCTAAAAAAATTCTGGTAACGTGCGCACTGCCTTACGCGAACGGATCAATCCATCTCGGCCATATGCTCGAGCATATCCAGGCAGACATTTGGGTGCGTTATCAGCGAATGCGTGGCAATCAGGTTTATTTCATCTGCGCCGATGATGCGCACGGCACGCCTATCATGCTGAAAGCTCAGCAACTGGGCATTGCGCCGGAGCAGATGATTGCAGAAATGAAAAGCGAACATGAAGCCGACTTTGCCGGTTTCAACGTCAGCTATGACAACTATCACTCGACTCACGGCGACGAAAACCGTGAGCTGTCTGCGCTGATTTACGGCCGTCTGAAAGAGAACGGTTTTATTAAGAACCGCACTATTTCCCAGCTCTACGATCCGGAAAAAGGGATGTTCCTGCCGGACCGTTTTGTGAAAGGCACCTGCCCGAAATGTAAATCTGCCGATCAGTATGGCGATAACTGCGAAGTGTGTGGCGCGACCTATAGCCCGACCGAGCTGATTGAGCCGAAGTCTGTGGTCTCTGGCGCGACGCCAGTGCTGCGCGACTCTGAGCACTTCTTCTTTGATCTGCCCTCCTTCAGCGCCATGCTGCAGGCCTGGACCCGCTCCGGTGCGCTGCAGGATCAGGTTGCGAACAAAATGCAGGAGTGGTTTGAATCGGGCCTGCAGCAGTGGGATATCTCCCGCGACGCGCCTTACTTCGGCTTTGAAATTCCGGACGCCCCAGGCAAGTATTTCTACGTCTGGCTGGATGCGCCTATCGGCTATATGGGCTCGTTCAAAAATCTTTGCGACAAGCGCGGCGACATCGACTTCGACGAGTTCTGGCGTAAAGACTCCACGACCGAGCTGTATCACTTTATCGGTAAAGATATCGTCTATTTCCACAGCCTGTTCTGGCCAGCCATGCTGGAAGGCAGCAACTTCCGCAAGCCAAACAACCTGTTCGTACACGGCTATGTCACCGTTAACGGTGCCAAGATGTCGAAGTCGCGCGGCACGTTTATTAAAGCCAGCACCTGGCTGCAGCATCTGGATGCCGACAGCCTGCGTTACTACTACGCAGCGAAACTCTCTTCACGTATCGATGATATCGACCTGAATCTGGAAGATTTCGTGCAGCGCGTTAATGCTGACATCGTCAATAAAGTGGTTAACCTGGCGTCACGTAACGCGGGCTTCATCACCAAACGCTTTGACGGCAAACTGGCGGCAGAGCTGGCCGATCCGGCGCTCTATCAGACCTTCGTGGACGCGTCAGAGAAGATTGGTGACGCCTGGGCCGCGCGCGAATACAGCCGTGCTATCCGCGAGATCATGGCGCTGGCCGACCTGGCGAACCGTTATGTCGATGAGCAGGCACCGTGGGTGGTGGCGAAGCAGGAAGGCCGTGATGCCGATCTGCAGGCGATCTGCTCAATGGGCATTAACCTGTTCCGCATTCTGATGACCTGGCTGAAGCCGGTGCTGCCGTCACTGAGCGCCCGTGCTGAAGGCTTCCTGAACTGTGAACTGAGCTGGGATGCCATTGCGCAGCCGCTGCTGGATCATCAGGTTGCCCCATTCAAAGCGCTCTACAGCCGCATTGAAATGGCGAAGGTTGAGGGACTGATTGAAGCCTCGAAAGAGGATGCCGCCGCAGCGAGTGCACCGGCCGCAACCGGCCCACTGGCTGACTCGCCGGTCGGTGAGACCATCACCATCGACGATTTCGCCAAAGTCGATATGCGCGTCGCGCTGATTGAGCAGGCGGAACTGGTGGAAGGTTCGGACAAGCTGCTGCGTCTGCAGCTCGATCTGGGCGGTGAGAAGCGTCAGATCTTCTCGGGCATCCGCGCCGCCTATCCAGACCCCTCTGTGCTGGTCGGTAAAATGACCATCATCGTGGCCAACCTCGCGCCGCGTAAAATGCGCTTCGGTATCTCCGAAGGCATGGTGCTGTCAGCGGGTCCGGGCGGAAAAGATCTGTTCGTGCTGTCCGTCGACAGCGGTGCTGTGCCGGGTATGCCGGTTAAGTAATCGCTGGCGGCTTAAACCGCTTAGCGCAGTGCCGTTCTGAAACCCTTCGCGCCTTTTCTCTGGCGCGAAGGGTTCTCTCCTCCTCAACATCCCTTTACTGCAACTCCGTTTCCCCGGAACTGTTTGCCAGTTTCTGCCACCCCACCCCATAAATGTGATCGCTAGCACGCTAAGCGGTTAATGCGTATGATGAAGCTCAGTGAAAACAGGAGCCTGCCATGCTCACCGTGCTGTCTGTCTGCGGACGTTATCTTCGCGCCTTTATCATCATTTATCTCTGCTTATACGCCGGCGTCGGCATCGCCTCGCTGCTGCCCATTAAACTGCCCGGCAGCATCCTTGGGATGTTAATTCTGTTCGCCCTGCTCGCCTCGCAGATCCTGCCGGTCAGCTGGGTAAAACCGGGCTGTCATCTGCTGATTCGCTACATGGCGCTGCTGTTTGTGCCAATCAGCGTCGGGGTAATGAGCTACACCGATATTCTGACCGCGCAGTTTGGCCCCATCGTTATCTCCTGCGTCGTGAGCACCCTGCTGGTCCTCTCTATTGTCGGCGTAAGCGCGCATCAGATTCACAGCCGCCGCCCGGCCGGAGAGTCTGCCGATGAGTGAAATGTGGTGGTCACTGCCACTGACGCTGGCGGCCTTTTTTCTGGCGCGCAAGCTGGCGATACGGCTGAAAATCTCGCTGCTTAACCCGCTGCTGGTCGCGATGGCGATCATTATCCCGATACTGCTGCTGTTACAGCTGCCCTACTCGCGCTATTTCGCGGGCAGTGAGATTCTCAATCAGCTGCTGCAACCGGCCGTGGTTGCGCTGGCACTGCCGCTGTATGAGCAGATGCATCAGATCCGCGCCCGCTGGAAGTCGATTATTGGCGTCTGCTTTATCGGCAGCCTGACTGCCATGACCTCGGGCACCGCCATTGCCCTGTGGATGGGTGCCACGCCTGAGATTGCCGCCACTATCATACCTAAATCCGTGACCACGCCCATTGCGATGGCCGTCTCGGGTTCGCTGCATGGTATTCCCGCCATCAGCGCCATCTGCGTGCTGATTGCCGGGGTGCTGGGTGCGGTGTTCGGACACACGGTACTGAATCTGCTGGGCGTGAAATCTAAAGCGGCGCGCGGACTGGCGATTGGTAATGCGTCACATGCCCTCGGCACGGCGCGCGCGGCCGAACTCGATTACCAGGAAGGGGCATTCAGCTCACTGGCGCTGGTGATCTGCGGCATCATCACCTCCTTGCTGGCGCCGTTTATTTTTCCGCTGCTGCTGCACTGGTTTGGCTGAAAGTTTGCGAGAGATCTCGCAAAGTTGAAACATGCAACACAGGTTACATTGTCAGAGCGATGTGGATCACATATAAACCGGTGACTGGCACATCGCCTGCTGAATTTAATGAGGCTCACATGCAATCCCGTTTCCTCTCCGCTTTTGAGGCATTGCCGTCAACGCTGCAAACTGCACTTACCCCCCTGCTGAACGATCCTGACTTTCATGCGGTGCTGAGCGCCGACCAGGTCGCCTCACTGCAACAACAGACTCAGATGGATGCCGATGCGCTGGCGCTGGCGCTGCTGCCCCTGGCGGCGTCCTGTGCCGTTGCTACCGTATCGCATTTTAACGTCGGGGCGATTGCCCGTGGCGTCAGCGGCAACTGGTACTTCGGGGCCAATATGGAATTTGTCGGCACGCCAATGCAGCAGACAGTGCACGCCGAGCAGAGCGCCATTACACATGCGTGGCTGCGTGGCGAACGCCAGCTTGAGACCATCACCGTTAACTACACGCCGTGCGGTCACTGCCGTCAGTTTATGAACGAGCTGAACAGCGGCACCAACATTCGCATCAGCCTGCCGCAGCGTGCAATCAGCACCCTGGCGGATTATCTGCCGGATGCCTTTGGACCACGCGATCTCGACATCACCACCTTCCTGATGGACAACGTCGATCACGGTTATGTGGCCGAAGGCGATGAACTGGTGCAGGCTGCGGTTGCCGCCGCCAATGCCAGCCATGCGCCTTACAGCCAGTCCCACGCCGGTGTTGCCCTGCTGACCGCGGATGGCGCGATTGTTGCCGGTCGCTATGCGGAAAACGCCGCGTTTAACCCGAGCTTCCCGCCTCTTCAGGCGGCGCTGGTCCTGCTGAACATGCAGGGCGGCGATGTTCGTCAGATAAAAAAAGCGGTATTAGCGGAAGTGGAAAATGCCACGTTAAGCCAGTTCGCCGCCACGCAGGCGACGCTTGCGACATTTGGTTGCGGTGAGCTGCTGCAGGTAACGCTGTACAAAGCATAACCCGCTGTCAGAGAGACCACAGTTTTGTGAGCTTTTATGAACAAACGCTGTACTTCTGTGGGAAATTTCATAGGATCTGGCGCCAGAATTCACGTCATCACAAATTACTCTGAATAATTCAGGTTGCAGGATGGCAGCACGGTCGTGAATGTTTCCGCAGCGGTTACCCTGCCGCTGCCGGGCCTGCAGTCTGAGCTATAACGGGTAAGAAAACTGGCGCTACCTTTCCGGCGTGACGCCAGACAACACTGCAACCGGAGCATCACTGCATGGAACTCGACTACGAAAGTAAACGCCCGCTGTATATCCCTTATGCTGGCCCGATTTTGCTGGAATTTCCCCTGCTGAACAAAGGCAGCGCCTTTAGCATCGAAGAACGTAACGAATTCAACCTCAACGGTCTGCTGCCAGAAGCGGTGGAATCGATTGAAGAGCAGGCGCAGCGTGCCTGGCGTCAGTTCCAGGACTTCAAAAACAATAACGATAAGCATGTCTACCTGCGCAACATTCAGGACACCAACGAAACGCTGTTCTACCGCCTGCTGGATAACCATCTCGAAGAGATGATGCCAATCATCTACACCCCGACCGTTGGTGCAGCCTGCGAACACTTCTCTGAAATCTACCGTCGTGCGCGTGGCGTGTTCATCTCCTACCCTAACCGCGACCGCATCGAAGATATGCTGCAGAACGCCACCAAGCAGAATGTGAAGGTGATTGTGGTGACCGATGGCGAGCGCATCCTGGGCCTTGGCGATCAGGGCATCGGCGGCATGGGTATCCCGATTGGTAAGCTTTCACTTTATACCGCCTGTGGCGGCATCAGCCCGGCTTACACCCTGCCGGTGGTGCTGGATGTCGGTACCAATAACCAGCAGTTGCTGAACGATCCGCTCTACATGGGCTGGCGTCATCCGCGTATTACCGGCGAAGAATATGATGAGTTCGTGAACGAATTTATTCAGGCTGTTAAGCGCCGCTGGCCGAAAGTGCTGTTGCAGTTCGAAGATTTCGCCCAGAAGAACGCCATGCCGCTGCTGAACCGCTATCGCGACGAAGTCTGCTGCTTTAACGATGATATTCAGGGCACCGCCGCCGTAACGGTAGGCACGCTGATTGCCGCCAGCCGCGCAGCCGGAAGCCGCCTGTGCGAGCAGAAAGTGGTGTTCCTGGGTGCCGGTTCTGCGGGTTGTGGTATCGCTGAACAGATCATCGCGCAGATGAAATCAGAAGGTCTGAGTGATGATGAAGCACGTGGCCGGGTGATGATGGTGGATCGCTTTGGTCTGCTGACCGACAAGCTGCCTAACCTGCTCGATTTCCAGAGCAAGCTGGTGCAGAAGAGCGAAAACCTGCAGCAGTGGGATATCACCAATGATTCCATTTCGCTGCTGGACGTCGTGCGCAATGCGAAGCCCGACATTCTGATTGGTGTTTCCGGCCAGCCGGGTCTGTTCACCGAAGAGATCATCCGTGAGATGCATAAGCACTGTAAGCGCCCTATCGTGATGCCTTTGTCGAACCCGACTTCACGCGTGGAAGCGACGCCAGCTGATATCATCGCCTGGACTGACGGTGCCGCACTGGTCGCCACCGGCAGCCCGTTCTCGCCAGTGAGCTGGAATGGTAAGACCTACCCGATTGCGCAGTGCAACAACTCGTACATCTTCCCTGGCATTGGTCTGGGTGTGATTGCGTCGGGTGCCAGCCGCGTCACCGATACCATGCTGATGACCGCCAGCCGTGCGCTCGCTGACTGCTCACCGCTGGTGAACGAAGGTGAAGGGCCGGTGCTGCCTGAGATCAAAGATATTCAGGGTGTGTCGAAGATTATCGCGATGGAAGTGGGTAAAGCCGCTCAGCTGGCGGGTGTCGCCGTGGTGACTTCAGAAGATGTGTTGTCGCAGGCTATCGCCAACAACTTCTGGCTGCCGCAGTATCGTCACTATCGTCGTACCTCGATTTAATCGTCAGACTGCCGGATCGTCTGCGATCCGGCAGTGTTCAAAAAGAGCACAGCCAGCCGGCAGTAACTTGCTTCGCTGCGACAGCTCAAGTAGCCTTGTCCCATCTCAAAATTCTGACATCGAGTCTCCAGGCGCATGCTGAAACGCGTTCTCATTGGTCTGCTTTTCATCATCTTACTGATGATGGCAACGGCGCTCGGCCTTGATCGCTGGATCAGCTGGAAAACTGCGCCTTTTATTTACGAAAATGTCGCTTCTTTGCCGCATCGTCAGGTCGGCGTGGTACTGGGGACCGCTAAGTATTATCGTACCGGCGTCATCAATCAGTATTACCTCTATCGTATGCAGGGCGCGCTGAATGCCTACAACAGCGGCAAGGTCAATTATCTGCTGCTGAGTGGGGATAACGCGCTGCAAAGCTATAACGAGCCCATGACGATGCGTCGCGATCTGATCAAAGCCGGTGTCGATCCGGCTGATATCGTGCTCGATTATGCCGGATTCCGCACGCTGGATTCGATTGTGCGTACCCGCAAAGTGTTTGATACCAACGATTTCATTATTATCACGCAGCGTTTTCATTGTGAGCGTGCGCTGTTTATCGCCTTACAGCTGGGTATTCAGGCGCAGTGTTATGCGGTGCCCTCACCCAAGAACATGCTGAGCGTGCGTTTCCGCGAGGTCGGTGCCCGGCTGGGCGCGCTGGCGGATCTTTTCCTGCTTAAGCGCGAACCCCGTTTCTTAGGCCCGCTGGTGCCGATTCCTGCTGTACGCGACGTCCCTGAAGATGCGCAGAGTTACCCGGCGGTGACGCCGGAGCAGTTGCTGGAGCTGGAACAGAAGCTGCGGAAATAGCTGGCGCTCAACAGCTTAATGAAACTGTGCTGAAAGCTGTTATGTGCGCTGAGCTGCAGTCTGGCAGTAAGGTACAAGACTCAGGGAGCATACGCCTTTCGCAAAGACGCAAAAGACGCCATCCCTGGCAGGCTCAGCGCGGCCCGTCCCTGGCCCGCTATGCTTTGCTGCAGGCGTATGCTCCCATCGTTTTAAGTGGGTGAGTTGTCTGTTTGAATTCTCTGAGGCTTAGGCGAATCTAACAGCAATAGATAAGCCTGAAGCGCAGGGAACACGGTCAGAGGAGGAAAGCGTCCCGCGCCTGGGACAAAAACGCCGGGAGCGTTTTTGAACAACGCAACGCGTTGGCCCGTTTACGGGCGCACCTCAGGGATGAGGTGCGTAATCGCGCGGGCCGAGCGTGTCATGGACTGGCTTTTGCGTCTTTCCGATCTGACCCTGTTCCCTTCGCAACCTCGATCTCGCAGCAATGTCCCCCAACATCTCCCCATAAAAAAAGCGACCCGAAGGTCGCTTTTTTAGCGTTGAATGAAACTTACTTCTTACGTGAATATTTCAGTGAATCCAGCGCAACGGCGAAGATGATGATGCCGCCCTTAATGATGTACTGCCAGTAAGGGTTGACGCCGATATAGGTCAGACCGTAGTTGATAACGGTGAAGATCAGTACACCGGTCACGACGCCTGCCACGCTACCCACACCACCGGCGAAGGAGACGCCGCCGACTACACAGGCCGCAATCGCATCCAGCTCATACATAAAGCCGAGGTTGTTGGTGGCAGAACCGATACGACCCGCTTCCAGCATCCCGCCGAAGGCGTAGAACACACCTGACAGGGCATAAATCATGATCAGGTTCAGGTTGACGTTAACGCCTGACACTTTCGCCGCTTCCGGGTTACCGCCGATAGCAAAAATGTTTTTGCCAAAGCGGGTTTTGTTCCACAGCACCCAGACGAAAATAATGGCAATCACAGCGTAGAACGTGATGAACGAGAGTTTGAAATCACCAAAGCGTAAAAAGCCCTGCGTAAATTTCGAGAACCCGGCATCAAAACCAGCAATCGGTGAGGCGCCAACAAAGTCGTAATAAAGTGAGTTAATACCGTAAACGATAATCATGGTGCCCAGCGTGGTGATAAATGGCGTTACCTTCAGGTAAGCAATAATCACACCGTTCACCAGGCCAATCACACCGCCGATGATACATACGGTCAGGATAACCAGTGGAATCGGCACCGTATCCAGCGTCGGGAAGACCTTGTTCGCGTTATCCATCGCCTGCAGCAACGTCGCGGCGACGACCGCGGCCAGACCCACCTGACGTCCGGCTGACAGGTCAGTGCCCTGGGTCACAATCAAACCCGCCACACCCAGTGCAATAATAATGCGCACCGAAGATTGGGTCAGAATATTACTCAGGTTCATTAAACTTAAGAATGAGGGATCCTGGAAAATAATAATAGCCAGCAATACCAGCAGAACGACATAAATGCCGCCCTCTTTTAACCAGGTTAGCGCATTCTTTTTTGTAGTCGCTTTCATGTTAACAGCCCTTGCTTCATTAAAGGTGTAATGACGCTAAACGCAATATTTCGTTCTGCGTGGTCGTTTTGGTATCAACTATGCCTGCTACCAGACCATTACTCATTACCAGAATACGATCGGTAATGCCTAACAGCTCCGGCATTTCGGATGAGATAATAATGATGCCCTTTTCTCTTTTCGCCAGCTCAGCAATCAACTGGTAAATTTCGAATTTCGCACCAACATCAATACCGCGTGTTGGTTCATCAAGCATCAGGATTTCAGGCTGGGTCAATAACCAGCGGCCAATAATCACTTTTTGCTGGTTGCCGCCCGAAAGCGAACCAATTTGAGTATGATGACCGGGTGTTTTTACACGCATGGAATCGATCACCCATTGGGTATCACTCTTCATACGTTTATTATCCAGCAGTCCCATACTGTTTTTATATTTTTTGATATTGGAAATAAGCGAGTTAAAACCAATGTCGAGGAACGCATAAATACCGGTAGAGCGACGCTCTTCCGTCACCAGCGCAAAACCGTGGTTAATGGCTTCATTGGCGCTGTGATTATTAATCGGTTTGCCATGCAGTTTAATGGTGCCGCCCGATTTTTCGCGAATACCAAACAGCGTTTCGACGATATCGGTACGTTTGGCACCCACCAGCCCGGCAATGCCGAGTATCTCCCCTTTACGCAAATCAAATGAGATATCGCGAATAGACGGCTGACGCAGTGACGTCAGATTGCGAACCTCAAGAATCGTCTCGCCTGGCACGTTGGTACGGTCAGGGAAACGCTGGTTCAGTGAACGGCCGACCATCATCGAGATGATCTTATCCATATCCAGCCCTTCCAGCGGCTGAGAGGTGATCCACTGACCATCACGCAGAATCGTGATCTCATCACACAGCTGGAAAATCTCTTCCATCTTGTGCGAAATATAAACAATGCCACAGCCGCGATCTTTCAGCTTACGGATAATCGTGAACAGGTGATTAACCTCTTTCTCGGTTAACGAGGAAGTCGGCTCATCCATAATCACAATTTTCGCGTCATAGGAGAACGCTTTGGCAATTTCAATCATCTGCATCTGTGATACAGAAAGATTGGCAACTTTGTCGCGCGGATCGATATCGATATCCAGCTCGTCAAAAATCGCTTTGGTGTCCTGGTACATTTTATCCTGATCGACAAAGAAGCCTTTGCGCGGATAACGCCCCAGCCACATGTTGTCCATCACGGTACGCTGCAGAACCAGGTTTAATTCCTGGTGCACCATCGACACGCCATTTTCCAGCGCCTCTTTGGAGCTTTTATAATCGATCTCATTACCCTGAAACAGGATACTGCCGGTATCTTTTTTATAAATACCAAACAGGCATTTTAATAAGGTGGATTTTCCGGCACCGTTCTCGCCCATTAATGCATGAACAGAGTGAGGCCGCACTTTCAAATTCACATTATCTAACGCTTTAACGCCGGGAAATGATTTTGAGACATTCGTCATTTCCAGCAAATATTCTCGCTGCGCGGTCGTATTATCACTGGCCATATTTTACCTGGCTAAAAAACGGTGGTGACATAAAAAAGGCGCGACAGCGGTCGCGCCCGTAATCGATCTTATTTCACGAACTGAGACAGATTTTCTTTATCAACCGGCACGTAAGGAACGCGGACGATCTTATCGACCATCTTGAAGTTCGTTCCGTCGGTTGCCGCTTTGCCGTTCGCCAGGTTGTTGGCGATATCCAGCGTGGCTTTCGCCTGGTTTTCCGCATCATTCAGCACGGTACCGGCCAGCGCACCCGATTTAACCAGCGCCAGTGCTTCTGGCAGGGCATCGACGCCGAAGACCGGGATTGAGGTCATGTTGTGCGCTTTCAGCGCTTCAACTGCACCCATCGCCATGGCATCGTTGTTGGCAATTACGACTTCGATTTTCTTCGCGTTCGGGCCTGACAACCACGCATCCATCTTATCTTTAGCCTGCGCGGTATCCCACATTGCAGTATCCATCGCTAACTGCTGGGTTTTCAGACCATCTTTGTTCAGGGTGTCGATCACATATTTGGTACGGGCTTCAGCATCAGGATGGCCCGGCTCGCCTTTCAGCAGCACGAACTGAATCACGCCATCTTTGTTCAGATCCCAGGCTGGGGTCGCTTTCCAGTGTTTCTCGATCAGCTGACCCTGAATGATGCCAGACTCTTTAGAATCGGTACCCACGTAGTAAGCTTTGTCATAACCGGCCAGCACTTTGGCGTTCGGTTCTTTGTTGAAGAAGACAACCGGCACGTCGTTAGCACGCGCTTTGTCTACCACCACGGCAGCAGCAGCCGGGTCAACCAGGTTAATCGCCAGCGCTTTCACGCCTTTTGCCATCAGCACGTCAACCTGATCGTTCTGTTTGGACTGGTCATTCTGTGAGTCATTCATCAGCAACTGCACGCCACCGATCGCTTTCGCTTCTTTCTCGATGTCTTTGCGTACCATTGACATGAAGTTGTCATCATATTTGTAAATGGTCACGCCGATACGTGTGTCAGCTGCGTGAGCGGTTGCACCAAACATCATGCTGGCAACCAGTGCTGTAAGCGTGAAAACCTTCTTATTCATGGTATCTCCGGTTTTATTATGCAGGGTCTTTTTAGCGCTACCGCGTAACGTGCGGGAGGGCAATCGGTAAAACAGAGCGACGCGTGGGCTAACGTAATGAGGATGCTAAGCCATTGAACGCCGTCTAAAACCTGACTTCCCTGTACCAAAATGCTTCCATGAAGAGGGGGTGAACCCTTTAACCGGCTACTGAGACCACAACTGGTGCCGTTACACTGGCGTTACATAATGTTTCAGTCCGGTAAGACGCTGCCATCATAGTGAGAGCAATGTTAATTAACTGTGAATGTAATCACAGATTGAAAACGGTTACATGCCTGAATCGCCTGAATTAGTGACGGACTCCACATTTTGCCGCTGCGCGACCGAATGACGCCGCACCAGGGTTGGCATAAAGATGTGTGTTGCAGTGTCATCCAGCAGTCCGGCAGCGCCCTGCAGGGCCAGTTCGGTGGCGATTTTTGCCATAGATACAATGGGATAGCGGACGGTGGTTAACTGCGGATCGGTGTACCGGGAAATCGGGATATCATCAAAGCCAATGACAGAAAAATGCTGTGGCACCTGGATACCGTTGTCTTTCAGCGCAGTGAGTGCGCCCGCCGCCATGCCGTCGTTATAAGCAAACACCGCAGTGAGGTTGAGATTGCGCCCCAGCAGCTCCACCATCGCGGCTTCACCGCCCTGCATGTCAGGCTCTGCGCTGGCTATCCAGCTCTCCTGCGGCCGGATGCCCTGCTCTGCCATCGCCTGCATCCACCCTTCACGGCGCTGTGCCACATCCTCAATCGGATGGCTGGAGCAGAGATAGCCAATGCGGCTATGTCCCTGTTGTAACAGGGTTCTCGAGGCCATCAGTGCGCCAGTGACGTTATCCAGACTGACGCTGCGGTGTTCGAAGCCGGGGACGATACGGTTAATCACCACCATGCCGGGCACATGCTGCATAAAGTCCGCCAGTTCCGCGTCCGGCAGCGTTTTCGCGTGCACCACCAGGGCGCTGCAACGCTGACGGATCAGCACTTCAATCGCATGACGCTCTTTCTCTTCCTGGTGCCAGGAGTTGCTGATCAACACATGTTTGTGTACGCGCTGCGCCACGGTATCCACCGCCTTAACCAGCGCCCCGAAGAAGGGATCGGAGACATCCATCACCACTACCCCGATCGTGTCGCTGACCTGCGTCGCCAGCGCCTGAGCGTTGGCGTTAGGGCGATAACCCAGCGCTTCAACCGCCAGTAACACGGCGTCGCGGGTGTCAGAGGTCACGGCGTTGCTCTGATTGAGGACGCGCGACACGGTCGCCACTGACACGCCAGCCTGACGGGCAACATCACGAATAGTTATCATGCAGCAGTTCCAGAAAGGAAAAATAGGGCATCACGCCGGGTTGTACACCGGCGCTATTCTGTCAGGGGCGGGAGGCGTGCAGCGTGAATTGCGTCACATCAATGAAAACGGTTACATACAATTCTGTAACCTTTGTGATGCCGGTCATTATCTGGCGTTGTCAGTGATGCGTGATTTACCGGCGGAGAGCAGCGTAAACCGCCGCCACAGCCATTCCAGCGGACCCTGTGCGAAGAAATGTAACCAGATGAGTGAAAACAGGATATTAATGAGCCACACCGCAGGCACCATCATGACCAGTTCCAGCCGGGTGAAGTGCATATAGAAGCCAAAGCGATAGAACAGCGTGGTGCAGATGAGCGTCTGAAGCAGGTAGTTGGTCAGCGCCATGCGGCCCACGCACTGGATGGCGTAGCTGATGCGCCAGCGTGCGATCTGTGGCCAGTAAGCCAGACAGAGCGCGGCATAGCCCAGGCTGATCAGCGGACTGGCCAGATCGCGCGGCGCCTGCAGGTAAAACGCAGTCCAGCGGAATTCCCAATGTAACAGCCACTGCGCTGCCACACCGGCCACCGCAATGGAGAAGCCCATCGTCAGCAGCAGCGCCGCCGCCTGACGGTAATGTTGTGCAGGAAATTCGCCAATCAGCCAGCCGCTGCGCAGCAGTGCAGCACCGATCATCATCAGGCCCGCGAGCTGCCAGCCATACTGCGCTGCCAGCGCCATCAGCCCCGACGAAAGATGATCCAGCCGGTTCTGTATCGCTTCCCAGCCACCAGCGAGTTTCCAGTACTGTTCATATTGCAGATCGGCTGCGCCCGGCAGCCAGGAGTTAGTCGGTTCAGGATCGGAGATCGACCCAAACACCAGCAGTACCCCGCAGCCCAACAGGTAGAGCAGAATACCGGTATTCATCAGGCTTCGGGTTGACGGGACATCGCGCAGCACCCGCCACATCACCAGTCCGATAATGCCGTAGTCCAGCAGGATGTCCCCTTCCCAGAGGAAAATCCCGTGCACAAAACCAATCAGGACCAGAATCGAAAGTCGGGCAGTCAGCCAGCGACTGCCGCGCGGCAGCTGCATTTGCAGACCCGCGCCAAACAGCAGTGCAAACAGAGTGAGGAATTTGAGCTGAGCAAAGGCGTCAGAGAGCGCCCAGGTCCAGGTATCGGAGAGGCTGACGCTGCCCTGCCAGGCGGGATTCAGATAGGCGGCAGAAGGCAGGCCGAAGCCGACAATATTGAGCAGCAGAATGCCGAGAATGGCACATCCACGAATGAAATCCAGCGCGTGATAGCGTTGCATGCGGCACCCTGCATTGACGAGGCGGGCTACGTTATGCGCCCGCCGTTGACTCAACTATGGCGCACCGCGCGCAAAAATTCCTGACGGGTATTCTGACTGGACTTGAACAGGCCGCCCAGCGACGTCGTGGTAGTGGCGCTGGTGGCATCTTTTACGCCACGCGCTTTAACGCAGTAGTGCACCGCATCAATCGACACGGCCACATTATTGGTGCCCAGCAGCGTCTGCAGTGCGACCAGAACCTGCTGCGTCAGACGCTCCTGCACCTGCGGGCGCTGGGCGAAGAACTGCACAATGCGGTTGATTTTCGACAGGCCAATCACCTTTTCCTTGGGAATGTAGGCGACGGTGGCTTTGCCATCGATAATCACAAAGTGGTGTTCACAGGTGCTGGTCAGGGTGATATCACGCACGGTCACCATCTCATCAACCTTCATTTTGTTCTCAATGACGGTGATTTTCGGGAAGTTGGCGTAGTCGAGACCGGAAAAGACCTCATCCACATACATTTTGGCAATGCGATGCGGCGTTTCCATCAGGCTGTCATCTTCAAGATCCAGATTCAGCAGCTGCATAATTTCGGTCATGTGCCCGGCAATCAGGCTCTTACGCGTTTCGTCATCTATGTCGCGCGTCGGTGCACGTAACGGCGTTTCCAGTCCACGCGCAAGCAGCGCTTCGTGAACCAGGGCAGCTTCCTGACTTAGGGTGCTCATGTACTCTTCTCCGGCTGGTGTTGCGCCCGCGTGCTAATGCCAGCGGGCCCTGTAATCAGGCGCGTATTGTGAAACTTTCTTTGCAGGGAATCCAGCAATCAATCAGATTGGTGATGAAAGCTTTTCACTCAATTCTTCGCCAGACCAGCAGGCCCGCCCAGACCAGGCTGACCCCGGCCACCCACAGGGCTGGCTCCAGCCGATGTAACAGGGCCGTGGAGAGAAAAGAGAGCAGCGGGCCGACCAGTTGTCCGACCGCGTAGCCGGTGGTCAGCAGGCCAGCCATATAACGCAGATGATTGGGTGCCAGTTCGCGGGCGCAGAGCATTGAAAGCTGCACCACGCTGAGGAAGCCACCGCCCACCAGCAGCGCACCGGCCAGCAGGCCACTGAAGCCGGGCAGCAGTGCCGCAGCAAATACGCCCAGCGCCTGTGCCCAGAGCACCACGGCCAGGCGGACATGGCTGTGCCCCCAGCGCCGCGTCAGGATCCCGAGCACGATGCCGATCATCGCCGCGCCGCCAAATATCGGCCAGACAAACTGCGCGAAGATGCCATCAGGGAAACGCGTCGCAGCCATCTGCGACAAAAAGGTGGCGGGCAGAATGTAGCCAAAGCCCGCCAGACTGTAACTCAGCACCAGACGTTTAAGGTTGCGATTCAGCACCAGCGGCGCGGGGGCCTGATCCGGGCGATGCAGTTCGCCGCGACGCGGCAGGTTACGGGTAATGAGCGCAATCAGCAGCAGCGCCAGCGCGCCGTAAGCCGCCCAGGCCAGACCGGCAGAGACCTGGAATGTGTGCAGCGCTACCCCCAGCAGACCGCTGACAAAAATGCCGCAGCCCGGCCCGGCAAATACGGCCGCCGAGAGGCCTGCCCGCCCATGCCGGTGCAGTTGTTCATTGCTCCAGGCCGCCACCAGCACCATCGCCCAGCCGCTGGCCCAGCCAATCAGAAAGCGGATGGCGCCATGCAGCCAGGGGCCGGTTGCCAGTGCAGAAAGCAGCGTCAGGATCACCGCGCCCCACACGCCCGCCTGCAGCCGTAACTCGACCCGCCGGTGCGCGCGCATCGCATCAAACGATCCACACAGATAACCAAGATAGTTGAGCGCTGCCACCAGGCTGGCACTGGTGAGTGTCAGCTGGTGTGCCTGAATCATCAGCGGCACCTGCGGCGTAAAGGCGAATCGCCCAATGCCCATCGCCACGAATAAAGTTAAAAATGCGCTGAGCGCGACGCGTAACGCCATTGCTGAACTCCTGTTGTTCTGCCCTGAGATCTCTTCTGACTTGCTAACAGCATGCAGGATGACTAAACTCACGGAAAGTGAATAATATTAACCAACTTGCTTACGGGAAGAGAAGATATGGATTTAGTTCAGCTGCGTATGTTCTGTTCCGTCGCCGAAACAGGTTCTCTGGCGCGGGCAGCTGAACAGCTGCATCGCGTCCCCTCTAATCTCACCACGCGGCTGCGCCAGCTGGAAGAAGAATTGGGTGTGGATCTGTTTATTCGTGAGAAGCAACGCATTCGCTTATCGCCGATGGGCCATAATTTCCTGAATTATGCGCAGCGTATTCTGGCATTAAGCGAAGAAGCGATGAGCATGACCCGCACCGGCGAACCGGCGGGCAACTTTGCGCTGGGCTCTATGGAGAGCACCGCGGCGACCCGCCTGCCCGGCCTGCTTGCCGCCTATCATCAGCGCTTTCCTAAAGTGGCGCTGTCGCTGATTACCGGCACCTCGGGCGAAATCATCGATCGGGTCCGTGAAGGCACCCTGGCCGCTGCGCTGGTGGATGGCCCGGTATCTCATGACGATCTGAATGGCTGCATCGCCTTTCGCGAGGAGATGGTTCTCATCACCGGGCTGGATCATGGCCCAATCACCACCGCGCGCGATGTGCAGGACGATACCCTGTTTGCCTTTCGCAACAGCTGCTCTTACCGGGTGAAGCTGGAGAGCTGGTATCGCGACAGCCAGACCGCGCCCGATAATGTGATGGAGATTCAGTCCTATCACGCCATGCTGGCCTGCGTGGCGGGCGGTGCAGGTGTGGCGATGATCCCGGCTTCAGTGCTGAAACAGATGGCGGACCGGTCACGGGTGCAGGCGCATACTTTACCCGCCGCTTATCGCGACACCGCCACCTGGCTGATGTGGCGACGCGACGCCTTTACGCCGAATGTTGAAGCGCTGAAGTACCTGATTATTGAACAATTTGACGATCGCCCGCTCAACGATGAGCTGATCCACCCATTACAGGCGGCGGAATAAGCGTTCCACGCTATGTTTAAATCACGACAAACTGGCGCTATCAGGCGTCACAATCTGACTGGAAGAGGGATTGCATGAACATGATCAAAACCCGTGCCGCTGTTGCCTGGGCTGCTGGCGAACCGCTGAAAATCGAAGAAGTGGATTTAATGCCACCGCAGAAAGGCGAAGTGCTGGTGCGTATTGTCGCGACCGGTGTCTGTCATACCGACGCCTACACTCTCTCCGGCACCGACCCGGAAGGCGTGTTCCCGGCCATTCTCGGCCATGAAGGCGGCGGCATCGTGGAAGCCGTGGGCGAAGGCGTAACCAGCGTGGAAGTGGGTGACCATGTCATTCCGCTCTACACGCCGGAGTGTGGCAAATGTAAGTTCTGCCTGTCGGGCAAAACTAACCTCTGCCAGGCCATCCGCGCCACCCAGGGCAAAGGCCTGATGCCGGACGGCACAACCCGCTTCTTTAAAGATGGCAAACCGATTTTCCACTATATGGGTACCTCGACCTTCTCTGAGTACACCGTCATCCCGGAGATCTCACTGGCGAAAATCAGTAAAGAAGCGCCGCTGGAAGAGGTTTGTCTGCTGGGCTGTGGCGTCACCACCGGCATGGGCGCGGTAATGAACACCGCCAAAGTGAAAGAAGGCGACACCGTGGCGATCTTCGGTCTCGGCGGCATCGGTCTTTCTGCGGTCATCGGCGCCAAAATGGCGAAGGCCGGCCGCATCATCGCAATCGACCTCAACACCAGCAAATTCGATCTGGCTCGCAAACTTGGTGCCACCGATCTGATTAACCCGAAAGATTACGATAAGCCGATTCAGGATGTCATTGTCGAACTGACCGACGGCGGCGTGGACTTCTCGTTTGAGTGTATCGGTAACGTCAACGTGATGCGTTCCGCGCTGGAGTGCTGCCACAAAGGCTGGGGCGAGTCTGTGATTATCGGCGTTGCCGGTGCCGGTGAAGAGATCTCTACCCGTCCTTTCCAGCTGGTGACCGGTCGCGTCTGGCGCGGTTCCGCCTTTGGTGGCGTGAAAGGCCGTTCACAGCTGCCGGGCATCGTACAGGATTACCTCGACGGTAAATTTTCCCTGAACGATTTCATCACCCATACCATGCCGCTGGAAGAGATCAACGACGCCTTTGATTTGATGCACGAAGGAAAATCGATTCGCTCGGTCGTGCACTTTAACAAGTAATCAGGAGGCGTTATGGCATCCACTCTGGAGCTACTGGAAGAACACCGTATTTTTGGCGGCTGGCAGCAGCGCTGGCGTCATCAGTCAGGCGTACTGAACTGCCCGATGACCTTCAGCATCTATCTGCCGACCCCGCACGGTGATGCACCGCCGCCGGTGGTCTGGTTTCTGGCAGGGCTGACCTGCAACGATGAGAACTTCACCAGCAAAGCGGGCGCACAGCGTGTGGCGGCGGAACTGGGTCTGGTGCTGATTATGCCGGACACCAGCCCGCGCGGTGACGGCGTGGCGAACGATGAAGGATACGATCTGGGCCAGGGCGCGGGATTTTATCTCAATGCCACCCAGCAACCCTGGGCCAGTCATTTCCGCATGTTCGACTATCTGAGCAGCGAGTTGCCCGCCCTGATTGCGGATAACTTCAAGGTCAGTGAACGTCAGTCGATTATGGGTCACTCCATGGGCGGACACGGTGCACTGATGCTGGCGCTGCGTCTGGGTAATCGCTTTGCCTCGGCGTCTGCCTTTGCGCCGATTGTGAATCCCATGCAGGTGCCGTGGGGCCAGAAAGCGTTCCAGGCCTATCTGGGCGACGATCGTGCGGCGTGGCGGGAATATGACAGCTGCCAGCTGATGGCGGAGGTGTCCCATCGGCTGCCGATGCTGATCGATCAGGGCGACAGCGATCAGTTCCTGGCCGATCAGCTGCAACCGGAGCGGTTAGAAGAGATCGCTCAAGAGGTGGGCTTCCCGCTGACGCTGCGTATTCAGCCGGGTTATGACCATAGCTACTTCTTTATTGCCAGCTTCGTGGAAGATCATCTGCGCTTCCATGCTCAGCATCTGCTGGCGTAAATAATCAGGGCCGCATTTGCGGCCCTGAACTTTTCTGCATGCTGTACTGGCGGAACGCGGGCTTAAACCCAGGCCCCGCCCGATTCTCAGACCAGTGCCGGACCGGTCAGCCCATCGATCATCACCTGCGGAATGCCGCGTGAGCAGTGTTCGATACGGCCATTCACGCCATACACTTTTGCCAGCGTAGCCGGGGTAATCACCTTATCCGGCTGCCCTTCCGCCACCAGCGCACCCTGCTTCAGCATCAGCGCATGCTGCGCATGACGCAGCGCGATGTTGATATCATGCACCACCACCACCGTCACGATGTTGCGCTGAGCGGTTTCCCGGCGTACCAGATCCATGACGTGGAACTGATAGTTAAGATCCAGTGCGCTCAGCGGTTCATCCAGCAGCAGCAGCTTAGGACGACGAATCAGGGACTGCGCCAGACCGACCAGCTGCTTCTGTCCGCCAGAGAGCTGATCGAGGTAGCGCATCGCCAGATGGGCAATGCCGAGCTGCTCCAGCAGATGCATGATTTCCGCTTCACTGCTGGCGCTGTGCAGACCCCCAGAGGCACGCTGCGCCACGATGATCGACTCCAGCACATGCAGATGCACGCCCGCAGGCAGTGACTGCGGCAGATAAACCACGTTCTTCGCCCGACGGGCAAACGGCTGAGTCATGAGATCCTCACCGTTAAGCCACATTTCGCCCTGACCTTTATTCAGCCCGGCCAGCGCGCGCAGCAGCGTCGATTTACCGCAGCCATTGGGCCCCAGCAGCACGGTGATCTCCCCGCGCGGCAGCGGTGCGATATTGAGATTATCGATGACTTTGTTTTTTGGGTAACCGGCACTGAAGCCGCGTAACGTCAGCCCCTGTTCCATCATACCGTCCCCCGATGACGCAGAATAATACTCAGGAAGAACGGCACACCAATCAGTGAAGTGACGATGCCGACCGGGATGATCACGCCGGGGATCAGGTTTTTCGAGGCGACAGACGCCAGCGACAATACCAGCGCGCCAACCAGCGCACTGGCTGGCAGGTAGAAGCGGTGATCTTCGCCAAACATCATGCGGGCAATGTGGGGAGCGACCAGGCCAATGAAGCCGATCGGTCCGACAAACGCCACGGCCAGCGCCGAGAGGATACTGATGCGCAGCAGGGTCGTCAGGCGCAGACGACGCACGTCAATGCCAAAGCTCACCGCACGGTCTTCGCCCAGACGCAGCGCCGTCAGTTTCCAGCTGCTCAACATTGAAAACGGCACCAGAATGGCCAGCGCCACGGTCAGCACGCCCAGCTTCTCCCAGGAGGCGCGCGCCAGGCTGCCCATGGTCCAGAACACCAGGCCCTGCAGAGTATCTTCGCTGGCGATGAACTGCATCATTGAGACCAGCGCGTTAAAGGTGAAGACCAGCGCAATACCGAACAGCACCACGCCCGCCGAAGAGACCTGCGTCCAGCGGGTCACGGCATCCAGCATCAGCGCAGCAAACAGCGCAAAGACAAAGGCGTTGGCAGAGATTAACCACTGATCCGGAATGCCAGGAATACCCACGCCGAGGATGATGGCCAGCGCGGCACCAAACGCCGCCGCCGATGAGACACCGAGCGTAAATGGGCTGGCCAGCGGGTTGTTCAGGATGGTCTGCATTTCTGCACCGGCGAGGCCCAGCGACAGACCCACCACCAGCGCCATCAGCGCATAGGGCAGACGAATATCCCAGACAATGACGCGGGTGCCGGCATCGACGCTGTCGGGGTTAAGCAGCGTGTTCCACAGCGTATCAAGTGAGAGTCCGGCCGGACCCAGCGTGAAATCGAGAATCAGCGAGGCAACAATTGCCACCAGTAATACGCCAATCCAGATCAGGCGGCGTCGCAGCACCTGATGGTAATTTTGCATGGTGTGGTGAAGCGTCTCTTCCCCCGCCAGCAGCGAAGTTTCGGTAGTCATGTTTGAACCCTGTGTGGCTATCACGTCAGAAAACGCAGCCACAATAGTGCAGGTGATAATAATTATCAATTCGAGAACATAAGCGAGACGTGAAAAAACAGTAAAAAATGGTGTTGTTATAGGCAGGATACCGGCAGACACGGCGCTTTGAGGCTGCTCCAGTACTTAAAGCGATGGGAGCATACGTCTGGAGCAAAGCATCGCGGGCCAGGGATGGCCCGCGCTGAGCATGCCAGGGATGGCGTTTTTTGCGTCTTTGCGAAAGACGTATGCTCCCTGAGCATGTGGCTCATCTGCAACCTCAAAGCGCTGTGGCAGGCAGCTGCCTCAACAGCGCCAGCGCACAGATCTAATCTTTGTGAACCGGGAACTCCATCTCGCTGTACTTCACGAAACGACTGCCGCGCGTCAGCCTGAATCCGAACCAGATAATCAGGAACAGCGGAAGACCAATGTAGGTTGCCGCTACGCCGTACCAGTCGATGCTGTCGTTGAGGAATGCCTGATAGTTCTGGCCCAGCGTAATGATCAGGCAGAGCACGAAGGCAAAGATCGGTCCCAGCGGGAAGAAGCCGGAACGGTAAGGCAGATCGTTCAGGTCATGTCCCTGAGCGACATAGCCGCGACGGAATCGATAGTGACTGATGGCAATACCCAGCCAGGCGATAAACCCGGTCATGCCTGAGGTATTCAGCAGCCACAGATAAACTTCCTGATTACCAAACTTAGAGGTCAGGAAACACAGCCCGGCCACCACGGTCGTCGCCCATAAGGCATTGCGCGGAACGCCGCCCTTAGAGAGCTTTGCGAAAATGCGCGGCGCTTTGCCTTCGGAGGCCAGGTTGTACAACATGCGCGTTGAAGCGTACATACCGGAGTTACCGGCTGACAGCACCGCCGTCAGGATCACCGCATTCATCACTGCTGCCGCAGAGAGCAGACCAGCGTTCCGGAACACCAGCGTGAACGGGCTGACACTGATATCGTCAATGTCGTTATGCAGTAACTGCGGATCGGTGTACGGCAGGATCAGACTGATAATCAGGATGGCGAACACATAGAACAGCAGGATACGCCAGAAAATCTGCCGCACCGCGCGCGGAATATTTTTCGCCGGGTCTTCAGATTCGCCCGCCGCGATACCGATCAGCTCGGTGCCCTGGAAGGAGAATCCCACAATCATCGCCACGCCAATCATCGCCGCAAAGCCGCCTGCAAACGGCGCATCGCCTACCTGCCAGTTCTGCCAGCCCGCATGCTCCGCACCGCGCATAATACCGGTGATCATCAGCACGCCCACAATGATAAAGATAATCACGGTGGCGACTTTAATCAGCGAGAACCAGTACTCTGCCTCACCAAAGCCTTTTACAGAGATGTAATTGAGCAGGAATATCAGGCCCAGGAACAACGCGCTCCAGATCCAGCCAGGCGTATCGGGGAACCAGTAGGTCATCACCAGCTGTGACGCGACCAGGTCAACCGCGATGGTCACCGCCCAGTTGTACCAGTAGTTCCAGCCGAGCGCGAAACCAAAGCCCTCTTCGACATATTTCGCGCCATAAGTGGCGAAAGAACCCGATACGGGCATGAAGGCGGCCAGCTCACCGAGACTGGTCATCAGGAAGTAGACCATCAGGCCGATCAGCATATAGGAGAGGAGAGCCCCGCCGGGGCCAGCCTGAGCGATGGTTGCGCCGGAGGCGACAAACAGGCCGGTACCGATGGAACCGCCGATGGCGATCATCGTCAGATGACGGGCTTTTAACGCACGTCGTAATGCAGGTTGTTGTGTTGTTTTTGAGTCATTATGCATGTGTTAACGCTACGCTGGGTAAAAATGAGGCGCGATTGTAGCAGCCAGACCGCCTCTGTATAGCGATGCCATGCTGTTATTAGTTAAGTTCATGATCGCGCCCGGATTATTAGCAGTCACTCACGGCAATAGGACAAAAAGCGCGTCAGTGCCTTTGAAATATGCTTCTGCCGGTGATGAATACGATAGAGCGTCCGGGTCAGTCGCGGCAGCGGAATGGTCAGTTCTGTCAGCGTGCCCGCCTCCAGCAGATCGGCAATTACCCGGCGAGAAAGACAGCTGATACCCATGCCGTGCCGCACCGCATGTTTGATCGCTTCGGAGTTGCCCAGCTCCATGCCCAGCTGAAAACTCGGCAGGTGCGACAGCAGCAGATAATCGACGATTTCACGGGTTCCGGAGCCGCGTTCGCGCAGGATCCACGGCGCTTCCGCCAGCGTTTTCAGCGTGACCGGCTGTTGCAGAATTGCAGCATCGGGCGCAGCAAACACCACCAGCTCATCTTCCAGCCAGGGTTCGCTGACCAGCTCGGTCATGTGGCACGGTCCTTCAATCAAACCCACATCTACACGGAAATCGGAAACCGCCTGAATCACATCCTGACTGTTGCCCACGCTCAGCTCCAGCGGCAGACCGGGAAAATCACGACGATAAGCCGCCATCATGCCCGGCAGCAGATAGTTACCGATGGTGCTGCTGGCGAAGATGCGGATCGCGCCGTTATCCTCTTTAAACAGTTGCTCAATTTCCCCTGCCTGCTCCAGCAGCCCGACCGCTCGCGGATAAAGCAGCCGCCCATGCTCATTCAGCACCAGCCGTTTGCCAACGCGGTCAAATAACTGCACCCCGAGCTGGCTCTCCAGATCGGCCAGCGCTGCGCTGACCGCCGACTGCGACAGCGCCAGCAGTTGCGAGGCCTGGGTCGTGGAACCGCTCTTAAGCACTTCGGTGAACACTTCGATTTGCCGCAGCGTAATGTGCATCGTCGCCTCTTAACTCAGTGAATGCCTGACAAGGTAAATGATTAACGCCAGCCAGATCAGCCCAACTACCACCAGCCAGCCTGCCATTTTTTTGCCGCGGGAACGCTGGGCCTGCGCCCGCTCGCTGCTGCTGATGCGCACCTCTCGCGGCAGTAACCGCAACAGCACCATGACGCCCGTCGGGATGATCACCGCATCATCCAGCAAACCGACAAACGGGATGACATCCGGGATGAGATCGATCGGACTGACGCCATAGGCGACCAGCCCCAGCATCGCCAGCTTGTTCCACCAGGGCGTGCGCGGATCGCGAAAAGCGAACGCCAGCACTAATACATCTCTTTTGATCAGCGTCGCCCAGCGACGCAGACGCGAAACTATCATGATGGCTGCCTTATCGTTTATTCTGGTCAATTATAAATATATTATCAATTTCACTTTTAAGCCAGTCGCCGTCATGATCAGGACTCAACCACGAGGAGTGACCATCATGACCGAACTGAGCATCGCTAAAACGCATCATCCTGTTACGCTCTGGTTCCCCGGTCTGCTGCTGACCGCCGCGATTGCCGCCGCTGCCAGCTGGCTGGCGCAGCAACCGGCAATTGCCGCGCTGGGGCTGGGTTCACTGACCCTGGCGATTATGCTGGGCATCCTGGTCGGCAACAGCGTTTATACGCCGCTGGCGTCGCACTGCGACAGTGGCGTGGTGCTGGCGAAACAGAAGCTGCTGCGACTGGGGATCATCCTGTTTGGTTTTCGCATCACCCTACAGCAGATCGCCGACGTCGGTTTCAGCGGCATTCTGATTGATGCACTGACGCTGAGCAGCACCTTCCTGGTGACCTGCCTGCTGGGCATCCGGCTGCTGAAACTGGACCGCGATACCGTCTGGCTGATTGGCGCGGGCAGCAGTATCTGTGGGGCTGCAGCCGTACTGGCGACCGAGCCGGTGGTGAAAGCCGCACCGTCGAAAGTCGCGGTGGCTATCGCGACCGTGGTGCTGTTCGGTACGCTGGCGATCTTTATCTATCCGCTGCTGTGGCCGCTGGCGCATCACCTGTTTCCGGGCCTGAGTGCGGCACAGTTTGGGGTTTTCACCGGCTCTACCATCCATGAAGTCGCGCAGGTGGTGGCCGCCGGGCACAGTATCAGTCCGGATGCCGAGAACAGCGCCGTGATTGCCAAAATGCTGCGGGTGATGATGCTGGCGCCGTTCCTGCTCTGCCTGAGTGCGGTGTTACGCGGCAAACGCAAAGCGAGCAAAGCCCGTCAGCCGGTGACGTTTCCCTGGTTCGCGCTGCTGTTTATCGCGGTTGCGCTGTTTAACTCGCTGCAGCTGCTGCCTGCCACGGTAGTTGCCACGGTAAACGAGCTGGCGGGTCTGCTGCTGGCGATGGCGATGGCGGCCCTGGGATTAACGACCCGTTTTGGCGCGTTGCGTGAGGCCGGCGTTAAACCGCTGCTGCTGGGCGCGCTGGTGTTTGCCTGGTTAATCGCGGGCGGCGGCGCCATCAATCTGCTGGTGCAACATTTCATGGGCTAGCGGCATCGGGTATCATGCCGTTTCATCCGTGCATAGCCCCAGGAGAAAGGCATGAAATATATTGGCGCACACGTGAGTGCGGCAGGTGGCGTGGATCAGGCCGTGATCCGCGCCCATGAAATAGAAGCCACCGCCTTCGCGCTCTTTACTAAAAATCAGCGTCAGTGGAAGGCCGCCCCGCTCTCCACCGAGGTGATTGATGCTTTTCGCGCCGCCTGCGAGACGTACAAATTCAGCCCGCAGCAAATCCTGCCGCACGACAGTTTTCTGATTAACCTCGGTCATCCGGTTGAAGAGGCGCTGGAGAAATCCCGCGCTGCCTTTATTGATGAACTGCAACGTTGTGACCAGCTCGGCCTGACGCTGCTGAACTTCCATCCCGGCAGCCATCTGCATCAGATTGAAGAAGAGGCCTGTCTGAAGCGGATTGCGGAGTCGATCAATATCGCTCTCGATCAGAGCCAGAACGTGACCGCCGTAATTGAGAATACCGCCGGTCAGGGCAGTAACCTGGGGTTCCGCTTCGAACACCTCGCCACCATTATTGGACATGTCGAAGATAAGTCGCGCGTCGGCGTCTGCATTGATACCTGCCATGCGTTTGCTGGCGGTTATGACCTGCGCACCGAAGCGGACTGCGAAGCGACCTTTGCTGAGTTCGAGCGCATTGTGGGCTTTGATTATCTGCGCGGCATGCACCTTAACGACGCCAAAAGCGCCTTCGACAGCCGCGTTGACCGCCATCACAGCCTGGGTGAAGGCAATATCGGCAAAACGGCGTTTAGCTGGCTGATGAAAGATCCGCGGTTTGATGGCATCCCGTTGATTCTGGAAACTATTAATCCTGATATCTGGAAAGATGAGATTGCCTGGCTGAAAGCCGAACAGCAGGGTTAGAAAAAGGGAGCCAGCTGGCTTTTTCAAACGGCTGAGAAGTTTAGAGCGATGGGAGCATACGCCTGGAGTAAAGCATCGCGGGCCATGGACAAAAACGCCGGGAGCGTTTTTGAACAACGCAACGCGTTGGCCCGGCAACGGGCGCACCTCATGGATGAGGTGCGTAATCGCCCGCGCTGAGCCCGCCAGGGATGGCGTCCTTTGCGTCTTTACGGAAGGCGTATGTTCCCTGAGCCTATACCTCACAAAAGCAAACAGGGAGCCATCCGGCTCCCTGTTATTTTCACTTCAGCAGATTATGCATTTCTGCACATCAGGCTTTCGCCAGCTGCTCTTCCGGACGTTTCAGTACCGCATAGCTCAGACCTGCAATCGCGGTGCCGATGATAATTGCCATCAGATAGCCGACAACCGGGGTAATCGCGCCAGGGATCAGCAGGACAAACAGTCCACCGTGCGGAGCCATCAGTTTCGCGCCAATCGCCATGGAGATCGCGCCGGTGGTTGCACCACCCACGATACAGCAAGGCAGAACGCGCATCGGGTCACGGGCTGCGAACGGAATCGCACCTTCAGAGATAAAGCAGAGACCCAGAACCAGTGCCGCTTTACCGCCTTCCTGCTGACCTTTGTTGAATTTACGACGGGCAACCAGTGTTGCCAGACCCATCGCCAGCGGTGGCACCATACCGGCTGCCATGATGGCGGCCATCGGTGCATATGTCTGCGAACTCAGTAAGCCAACGCCGAATGCGTAAGCCACTTTATTCACCGGACCACCCATATCGGTACACATCATGCCGCCCAGAATTGCACCCAGCAGGACCGCATTCGCCGTACCCATGTTAGCCAGCCAGTGCGTCAGGCCATTCATGATGCCCGCAACCGGTTTGCCCACCACGTAGATCATCAGCAGGCCGGTGATCAGGCTGGCGAACAGCGGAATAATCAGTATCGGTTTTAGCGCTTCCATACTTTGCGGCAGTTTAACTTTGCCGCTGATCAGCTTCGCCGCATAACCGGCAATAAAGCCGGCGATGATACCGCCTAAGAAGCCTGCGTTGATGCTGGTAGCGATCATACCGCCAATCAGACCTGGCGTCAGACCCGGACGATCCGCGATGGAGAAGGCGATGAAACCTGCCAGCACCGGAACCATCAGGGCGAAGGCGCTGCCCCCACCGATTTGCATCAGCGCAGCGGCCAGTGTGCCCTGCTCTTTAAAGGCTGTGATACCAAAAGCGAACGACAGGGCGATGCTCAGACCACCCGCGACCACCATCGGCAGCATGTAAGAAACACCGGTCAGCAGGTGACGATAAGCCCCTGCTCCGCCTTTCTTCTCTTCTTCACTTTCATTGCTCTGACCGCCAGCCGCCGCTTTATACGGCTTCGCTTCTGCGACGGCTTTATCCAGTTCCTGCGCGGTTTTCTTCAGCGCCAGACCGGTTGAGGTGCGGTACATCGGCTTGCCGGCGAATTTCGCCAGATCGACTTCGATATCCGCGGCGACGATCACCAGATCGGCAGCAGCGACTTCTTCCGGGGTGATCGCGTTACCGGCACCCACTGAACCGCGGGTTTCCACTTTCACCCACCAGCCGCGACGGGTTGCTTCAGCCTGAATAGCTTCGGCAGCCATAAAGGTGTGCGCCACGCCAGTCGGGCAGGCGGTAACGGCAACCACGCGTTTCTGCGCGCCAGCCTGAGCCGGTGCCGCAGCAGGTGCGCCTGCCGGTGTTGCCACCGCAGCCGGGGCCTGCCAGGTTTTAGCTTCGGCTTTCGCGCGGTTCAGGAACGTTTCCGGTTCGCGTACTGCCAGCTGGATATCACCCAGCCAGACTGCTTTGCCGTTCAGCGCCGCGTCGTCCGGCACGTTTTTACCCAGCACAATCGCCAGTTCAGCGTCGGCAGGGTTATCAGTCAGAGTCAGGCCCGCAGCAGCTGCGGCAGCAGCCAGACGTTGTTGCGCCATGTATGCGGAAGCCAGTCCCAGTGTAGGGTCTTTAATCAGCAGCGTTTTCATTATCGCTCTCCTGCTGTCAGTTAACGGGTTGTAAGTCGACGCGCGCCATCATTGCGGCCAACTGAGTACGATCGGAAACGCCAACGTTGCTCTGGCTGACGGCCATGGCCGCCACGGCAGTCGCAAGACGCAGCGTGTGTTCGCTGGATTCACGCATCAGCAGGCCATAAATCAGGCCGCCAACCATTGAATCACCTGCACCCACCGTGCTGACAACTTCACACACTGGCGGTTTAGCAATCCATTCGCCAGAGGCGTTGACCCACAGCGCGCCTTCAGCGCCCAGCGAAATCACCACATGGGCGATGCCCTGTTCACGCAGTTCGTGTGCAGCACCAATCACATCCTGCAGGGTTGGCAGTTTGCGGCCAGCCCAGATTTCCAGCTCACGGCGGTTAGGTTTAACCAGCCACGGTGCGGCTTTCAGTCCTGCCACCAGCGCCTCGCGGCTGCTGTCGAAGATGATGCATGGGCAGTGGGTGCGCAGTTCGGTCATCCAGCGGGTAAAGGCATCGTGATCGACGCCTTCTGGCAGGCTGCCGCTGACGCAGACCATATCGAACTGGCCCAGCCAGGTCAGAGAATCAGTAGTAAAACGATCCCAGTCCTGAGCCGTTACCTGAAAACCGGAGAAATTGAGATCGGTGACGTCGCCGGTCTGTTCAGTGAGTTTAACGTTGATACGGGTACGGCCTGGCACGACCTGGAAACGGTTAGCGATGCCCAGCTCGCTGAACAGCTGCTGGAAACCGTCCTGATTCTCTTTACCCAGGAAGCCACCCACGGTGACATCGATACCCAGATCTTTCAGAACTTTAGCGACATTGATGCCCTTGCCCGCTGCATGCAGCCCGGTGGTTTTCACCAGGTTGACTTCGCCGCGTTCAATTTCAGGGGTATATCCCACCAGGTCATAGGCCGGATTCAGCGTGATGGTGGCGACGCGTCTGCTCATGATGCCCCCTCACCCAGACCGCTGGTGATCGCTTCTTCAATCGCGTTCAGCGCCTGCTGTGCATCGTCACCGCTGGCGGTAAAGCGCAGGCGATGGCCTTTCTTCACGCCCAGCGCAACCACTTTCATCAGGCTGCGGCCGTTAGCAGGCTTACCGCTGCCGTCGAGATTGGTCACGGTGATGTCGCTGTTGAACTGCTTGATCACGCTGACCAGCGCGGTGCCCGGACGGGCATGCAGGCCATGTTCGTTGCGAATAGTGTATTCAGCGGTCAGCACGTCAGCCTGCTCATCAACTTCGCTAGTCAGCAGGGCGTAGACGCCTGCCGCATCAGCTTTCAGCAGACGATCCGCTTTGCCCTGCTGCAGCAATGCGCTAAGGTAACCCAGCACTTCCAGCGGACGTTCATCGGTCGCTGAAACGCTGATTAACAGCGCCGCGGATTCGCCCTGATGGTCGAATGCATGTTCAGCGCGGCTGATGGCAACGCCGCTGCGCAGGTTACCGAGGCTGCTGTCGCTGAGCCAGATGCCCTGACCCAGATTCAGCGGAGCCGTTGAGACCACGTCTGCAACGTAGCTGGCATCCACCACGCCTGCGGACTGCAGCCGGCCAGCGTTCATCGCCTGCAGGGTGATCAGATCGCTGGCTGCGATGTTGAGGGTAATTAATGAGGTGTCGAAGCTGAACTCGGCGGCTTGTTTCTCGCCCATCAGCAACGCACGAAGGTCTTCCGCAGAGGCGGTTTTAAGCTGTTCGGCGATGGTGTCATCGCTCAGAACATGCGTCAGCTGACGCAGCAGCGCCAGATGTTCATCCGACTTAGCGGCAATCCCGATGGCGACATAGGCAGTCTGATCGTCACCCCAGGCAATGCCCTGCGGGAACTGGAACACCTGAACACCGGTTTTCAGCACCATATCGCGGGTATCGGTGGTGCCATGAGGGATTGCGATGCCGTTGCCGAGGAAGGTTGAGGTCTGCTGTTCGCGCTCCAGCATGCCGTTGACGTAGCCTTCCGTCACATTGCCCGCTGCGGTTAACGCGGCAGCAACCTGACGAATGGCCTCTTCTTTGTTCTGGGCGCTGGCTCCGGTATGGATGGCCTGCAATTCGAGCTGGAACATAATTCTCCTCGCTTGCTGAGATTGAATCGTTTCAGCCAGTGGGGATTTTTTTACGCCATGCTGTTGAAAACAGGTGGCGCGGTCACCGCTGAAACGTTTCAGGGATTGTGGTACAGCAATTTTCCACAGGCAAGAAAATGCGCAAACGGCATAACAGATTTTTGACGTTACGCACATTTCGGGGTGATTAAGGAGAATAAAAAGTGAACAGGCTGACGCGGTTGCTGTAAGCCAGAGATTACCAGAGCAGAAACTTCAGCAGCGTCAGCGCCTCAGGGCCCGGTATCCGCTGCCGGAACGCCCATTGGCCCAACAACACCGCGATTGCCGGACATGCCATTGCGGCCAGGGCTATTCTGGTGACTAATAACACACGCGAGTTTCAACGGGTGCCCGGATTGCAGCTGGAAGACTGGGTCAGATAAGCGCTGATGCTGGATTCTATCTAAGCGGTGAGAGGGGTCTCAGGCACGTGTGCTGGCTTCAAGCTCAATCAGGTAGGTCATGGCTGAGGTCCGGTCTGAAAGACACATATCGCCAGAAGGTTGCAGACTTCCGCATACTTTCGGCCTTAAATCTGAACCGAAAATCATGCACAGATTTTCATCCGATAACTGAATGCATCGGACATTCGCGGGTTTACCCTGTGGCATTCCGGGGATGGGGCTGGAGATGGAGGGCGCGATGCAGCAGGCACCACAATCAATACGACACTGCATTAACACCTCATACGCGACGTTCAGAATACAAAAGACAGTAACAGAACCTCAGAGGAATCGACACTGCACCCGTCAACACTTCACTTCCCGCTTCAATCCCTTACCATCAGGCATGCCCGGAATCGGTAAAGAAACAGAGGGCACTGTGCAACAGGCATCGCATTGCATGGTTTGCGCCAGCAGAGAAAGTCGCGGCGACAATAGCAGTCAACCTCACTAATTGCCATGAAAGCCGCGGCCTGACACAAAATTTCGCATCCGCCATATTGCCAGTTTTCACCGGCGCGAGTAACGTTGCGCGCACTTCACTCTCAAGATAGCGAGAACAGCAATGCCAAAAGCCAATGAAATCAAAAAAGGGATGGCCGTCACACACAACGGTAAACTGCTGCTGGTTAAAGACATTGATGTCCAGAGCCCCAGCGCACGCGGTGCCGCCACCCTGTATAAAATGCGCTTTACCGATGTGCGCACCGGCCTGAAAGTGGAAGAGCGCTTTAAGGGCGACGAGATTATTGATGCGATTTCGCTCAGCCGTCGCAGCGTGACCTTCTCTTATATAGATGGTGACGAATATATCTTCATGGATGATGAAGATTACACCCCTTACTCCTTTAAACAGGAGCAGATTGAAGAAGAGCTGCTGTTTATCCCTGAAGGCGGCATCCCTGGCATTCACGTGCTGACGATGGAAGGTCAGGTGCTGGCGCTGGAACTGCCACAAACCGTGGATATGGAAATCGTGGATACCTCACCAGGCATTAAAGGGGCTTCCGCCAGCGCCCGCACTAAACCAGCCGGAATGAGTACCGGCCTCTCCATCCAGGTTCCGGAATACCTCAGCAATGGTGACCGCATCCGCATCCATATTGCTGAACGCCGTTATATGGGCCGCGCAGACTAACCCCACGCCCGTTGCCGATCGTGATAGTGTTATAGTATTACATTATCACGCTATTCTCAGGCAGGAGTCGGTCCCATGACGCGCGTTAATCTGATCACCGGTTTTCTGGGCAGCGGCAAAACTACGCTGCTCTGCCATCTGCTGGCAGCCCGGCCCGCCGGAGAAAAGTGGGCGGTGCTGGTCAATGAATTTGGCGAGATTGGGATCGATGGCGCCCTGCTGGCCGATCGGGGTGCCACACTTAAAGAGATCCCCGGCGGCTGCCTCTGCTGCGTGAATGGCCTGCCAATGCAGGTCGGGCTGAATATGCTGCTGAAGAGTAAGCCCGATCGGCTGCTGATTGAGCCCACCGGCCTGGGCCATCCCCGCAAGGTGTTAGAGATGTTAAGTGCGCCGATCTATCAGACCTGGCTGCAACTGCAGGCCACCCTGACGCTGCTGGATGCGCGCCAGCTGGCCGATCCCCGTATCGTTGCTAATGAAAACTTCCGCGATCAGCTGGCTGCGGCCGATATCATCATCGCCAATAAACGCGACTGCTGGAATGAAGCAGACCGTCAGCGCCTGGCTAACTGGCAGCAGCAGATGCAGCCACCGCGTCCATTACTACAGACAGAATTTGGTCAGATCCCCCTTTACCTGCTGAATACGCCCCTTAAGCCCCGTGAACTTCCCGTGCCCCATCACCATCATCCGGCGAACCCCACCAGCGGCGTGGCGGCGTTACGACTGAATGGCGAGGCGCGCTGGCGTCGGGCGCTGAACCACGGCCAGGGCTATAGCGCCTGCGGCTGGCTGTTTGATGCGGATACGCTGTTCGACAGTGAGGCATTGCTGGAATGGGTCCGACAGGCAGAGGCAGATCGCATTAAAGGCGTCATGCGCACAGCAGAAGGCACAATCCGTATTAACTGCCAGGCAAAAGATCTGCAAAGTGAAACGCTCACCTCACCGCCACCCGATAGCCGCATTGAGATCATCCATTCGCAGCAGGCTGACTGGAATCGGCTACAATCGGCGTTGTTGAAGTGCCGTTTACGCTAAGACAGGTATTGTCGGCGGTTATTTTTTTTAAATGAGTTTTTGATTATGCGCGCAACCCGCCTTATTACTATCCTGCTGCTTAATGCACTGGGCATAGTGCTATTTCTTTCGTGGTATCTGCCGCCGGGACATGGTTTCTGGTCTGGCATCGATAAATCTGTTTTCTTTGGCTTCAATAATCAGATGGTGACCCATCCGCTGTTCGCGCTGATCGTCGCTATCACCAATTTCCGGGGTTTTGATGCGGTGTCACTGCTGGCGATGGGCCTGCTTTATCTGTCGATCTGGCGGCGCGAAACGCCACAGGCGCAGCGGCGGATGCTGGCTATCGGCATCACCATGCTGCTCACCGCCGTGGTGCTCAATCAACTGGGCCATTTGCTGCCGGTGAAACACTCCAGTCCGACGCTGGTCTTCGAAAACGTGCATCGCGTCAGTGAACTGACCGGTATCCCTGCAAAAGATGCCTCAAAAGACAGCTTCCCTGGCGACCACGGTATGATGCTGATTATTTTCGCCTGCTTTATGTGGCGTTATTTTGGTTTCAGCCGTTTTTTAATTGCCGCCGCAATTGTGATTCTATTTTCACTGCCGCGCGTCATGGCGGGTGCACACTGGTTTACTGATATTGCCGTCGGTTCGCTATCCGTAATATTAGTGGGTCTGAGCTGGTGGCTATTAACGCCAGCCAGTGACGTGCTGGTAAACTGGTTTTATCGCAAATTACCGGGTAAATATAAGCCCGTGATGTAAATGTTAAGCGCGGTCGGTTAAATCGCCCTGGTCTTAACCCTCCGCGCTTATAAAAAACAGCCCATCACTATTAGCCTGCTAATTAAAATCACGAAAAGAAAAGGTTATGACACGCCTGGCAGGCTAAATAATCACCAACCTCCTCTGTCAATAAAGAAAAATCTAAAAAAATGGGCTATGCCCTGAATTAGCGCCCCTTTCATCCCCTGTTCTCTTCATCATTTGACCACAATTGTCGCTAAAGTAGTCAGTGTGTTACGGTTTGATTCTCATCAAAAAAACCTATATGAAATTGATTAAAAGCACTCGCCACGGCGTCTGTAATCAGTTAACCTCAGTCGCAGTGAGGCTACAGCGGCAGAAAATTCGGATTTTTCACCGTTAAAGTGTGTCCATTAACACATTTTAGTAATTAAGGATTTGTCTTAGTCTGTTGCGCTTATTAATCTCCCTGTTTTGTCATCTGGCTGGCGACAATTTTGTCGTAAGGAAATCGAAGGAAAACCCGAATAATGGTCAAGTCTCAACCAATACTGAGATATATCTTGCGGATCGTGCCCGCCCTGGCGCTGGCAACACTCCTCTCAGCTTGTAGCAGTACCCATAGTAGTCAGAACGCGAATAACGAGAATCATGAAGTTAACAACCACAATGGTTTTTTACTTCAGGCGTCTCAGGATGAGTTTGAAGAAATGGTGCGCAATGTCGACGTTAAGTCGCGCATCATGGAACAATACGCCGTCTGGAAAGGTGTGCGCTATCGCCTCGGTGGCGATACCAAACGCGGGATCGATTGTTCCGCCTTTGTACAACGCACCTTCCGCGATCAGTTTGGCTTAGAATTACCGCGCTCGACCTCTGAGCAGCAGGATACCGGTAAAGAGATTACCCGCGGTAAACTGCGTCCTGGCGATCTGGTGATGTTCCGTGCCGGTTCAACAGGTCGTCATGTCGGTATTTATCTGGGTAACGATAACTTCGTTCATGCCTCCACCAGCAGTGGCGTCATGATCTCCAGTCTCAATGATGACTACTGGAAAAAGCGTTACCGTGAAGGACGCCGTGTATTAAGTCGTAACCCGACCTGATTACCACCTTCGATCTTCCTTCTCTTAGCCAGAGAACATGAAACGCTGCTTATGCAGCGTTTTTTTTCGTCTCTTATCTTTACTGCAGCAGATAGATAAGATAATTGCATTGTCATTCAGATTAATAACGAGACTTTTCAGACACTCTCGTTATATTCTCGGTCGCTTAAACCGAAGCTGTCGTGCGCAATAACATAATAATAATTTGATCAGGGGAAGTTCCTCATGCCACTGTCGGGGGCGTTACAGCGCCATGCAACCTATCCTCGCCGTATCGCATGGACTAGCGCGATGGCCGGCGGCTTATTCTTTCTTTTATTTACCGCACTGTCGCTTCACCAGACCTGGCAGAAGCGCGAACGACAACATCAGCAACTGCTTGAGAACAGCCGCACAGCCTTACAGCAAACGCTCTCCAGTCTGCTCAACAGCACCCTCAGTCCTCTGCTTCCGTTTACCCATACTGCCTGCCATAACATTAATCGTGAACTCACCTCACGCGCCGCCTTTGCCGGTAATCTTCGCGCTATCCTGCTGGTAAATGACGGCAATGCGTTTTGCTCCTCAGCCACCGGCAGTTTCAGTCTGCCGATTAATGTGATTGCGCCTCACAGCGATATCTCGCGTGATACCGATCTACAGCTGATGTCAGGCACGCCGTTGCAGCCAAATAAACCGGCGCTGGCGTTATGGATTAAAAATCCCGGCAGCGAGCAGTCAGGCGTGTTCGCGACGCTGAATATCACCCTGGCGCCCTATCAGCTGCTGGCGTCACGGCATCCCGAAATCACCGGTATGGCACTGATGGCCCAGCGCAGTGCCTTAACCAGCTGGCAGTCCGGCGTCGTTGAGAATACAAATCTGCCGCAGGCACTGCACCAGCAGGCGCTGACAGGTTATCCGCTGCAGTTTGTGTTGTACGGTTCCACGCTGGCGTTCAGCGATTACCAGACGATTGTGCTGAGCGGCCTGCTGCTGTCGCTGCTGGTTGCTGGCGGCTGCTGGTTGTTACTGTCGGTTTATCAGCGCCCGGGTAAAGAGCTGATTCGGGGCATGAAGCGCGGCGAATTTCATGTTGAATATCAGCCGCTGGTCACCTCGCATGATGGTCATCCTTATGGCATGGAAGCGTTGCTGCGCTGGACGCATCCGACTAAGGGCCCGATTCCACCCGATGTGTTTATTCCCTATGCCGAGTCGCAGAACCTGATTATTCCGCTGACGCGGCATCTGTTTCAGCTGGTGTCCCGTGATGCACACCTGCTGTGTCATACCATTCCCCGTCATGCGTGCCTGAGCCTCAATATTTCGCCGCTGCATCTGGCTGACAACGGGTTCCGTCAGGATGTCCTGCACTGGCTTGATACCATGCCTGCGGACCACTTTAATTACGTGTTTGAGATTACCGAGCAGGCCATGGTGCGTGGTGAAAACGTCGGAGAACTGTTCGACTGGCTGCATCAGCAGCAGATCCACATCGCCATTGATGATTTCGGCACCGGCCACAGCGCGCTAATCTATCTGGAACGTTATGACTTTGATTACCTGAAAATCGATCGCGGCTTTGTTCAGAGCATCGGTACTGATACCCAGACCTCACCGGTGCTGGATACGGTGCTGCAGCTGGCGAAAAAGCTGAACCTGAAAAGTGTGGCCGAAGGCGTGGAGACTGGCGAGCAGGCTGCCTGGCTGGTTAACCGCGGTGTGACCCATCTGCAGGGTTACATCTTTAGCCGTCCGCTGCGGCCGGAAACGCTGATAGACTATTTCCGGCGTCATAACGCCTGACACGGTCCGGCCGAAAGGTGCCGGACATTTAACAGGAGAGAGCATGCTGTTTCGTTCCGGTTTTCTGCTGCTATGCAGCCTGCTCAGCACTCCGCTGCTGGCTGCCACGGTTCTGCAAAGCTACGCCTTCACTCAGGCCGGTGACGCGAAATATCCGCCTGGCTTCAGTCATTACGATTACGCCAATCCCGACGCGCCCAAAGGCGGCAGCATCACGCAGGCGGTCACCGGCACTTACGACAACTTCAACCGCTATGCCTCACGCGGCAATCCGGGCATTAACACCGGCTCGCTTTATGACGGGCTTTACACCAGCTCAGATGATGAACCGGGCAGCTATTATCCGCTGATTGCCGAATCGGCACGCTACGCCAGCGATTTTTCATGGATTGAGATCCACCTCAATCCCCGCGCGCGTTTCCAGGATGGCACCCCAATCACCGCCCGCGACGTGGCGTTTACCTTTCAGAAATTCATGACTGAGGGCGTGCCCCAGTTCCGCGTCGCCTATCGCGGCTTTACCGTTAAAGCGCTGAACGACCTCACGGTTCGCATTGAGGCACAGAAGCCGGATAAAGATCTGATGCTGGGGTTACTGACGTTTCCGGTGATCGCGGAGTCGTTCTGGCACGATAAGAAGTTTAACGAGCCGTTAAGCGCACCGCCATTGTCGAGTGGACCCTATCGTATTACCCGCTGGAAGCTGGGCCAGTTTATTGAGTTCAGCCGGGTAAAAGATTACTGGGCCGCCGACCTGCCGGTGAATCGCGGACGCTTTAATTTTGATCGCATGCGCTACGACTATTATCTGGATGACAATGTGGCGTTCGAAGCCTTTAAAGCGGGCGCGTACGACTGGCGTGAAGAGACCTCGGCGAAGAAATGGGCCACTCAGTATCGCGGCCGCAATTTCGACGATGGCAGCATCGTCAAAGAGACCGCGCCCAATGAGGCCGCTATCGATACCCGCTGGCTGGCATTCAACAATGAAAAACCGCCGTTCCAGGATCGTCGCGTGCGCCAGGCCTTTTCACTGATGTTCGATTTCGAGTGGATGAACAAGGCGCTCTATTACGGGGCCTGGCACCGCGCCAGCAGCTACTTCCAGAACACAGAGTATGCGGCCAGCGGCGTGCCGGATGAACAGCAACGGGCGCTGCTTGAACCCTGGCGCGCGCAACTGCCGCCTGAGCTGTTCAGTCAGCCTTATCAGCCACACCAAACCGATGGCAGCGGCTATGACCGCGCCAGTCTGTTGAAAGCGTTTGATCTGCTGAAACAGGCGGGCTGGCAGATTAAAAATCGCCGCCTGGTCAATGACAAAACCGGTCAGCCGTTCACCGTCGAGTTGCTGTTGCGCAGCGGCACGAACAACGACTGGGCGTTACCGCTGCAGCACAATCTTTCGCGGCTCGGCATCACGCTGAATCTGCGGCAGATCGACAGCTCGCAGTATCTGCGCCGGCTGCGTGAAGGCGACTACGACATGATTGCTACGGTCTATTCAGCGATGCCAATCCCGACTTCCAGCCTGCAGATTCTGTGGCAGTCCGACTACATCAACTCGTCATGGAACACCGCGCGGGTCAAAGATCCGCTGGTCGATCACTTCGTAAAACAGATTGTGGCGCATCAGGGTGATCCCGCTGCGCTGCGGCCGCTGGCTCAGGCGCTGGATCGGGTGCTGCTGTGGAATGCGTATATGATCCCGATGTGGTACAACGCTGAACAGCGGCTGGCGTACTGGGATAAGTTTTCTCACCCTGCCCGCAAGCCCGCCTACAGCGTCGGGCTGGAAAACTGGTGGTACGACACAAACAAAGCCGGACGCCTGCCGGCCAGTAAACGCTAAGGAGATAACGTTGGCCGCTTACTTTCTGCGCAGACTGCTGCTGATTATCCCGACCTTATGGGCGATCATCACGCTTAACTTTTTTATCGTGCAAATCGCGCCCGGCGGCCCGGTCGATCAGGCACTGGCTAACATTCAGTTTGGTCAGACAACCGGCCTGCCCGGCAGCGGCGCGGAGAGCGCCAGTTCACGCGCCAGCTTCAGTCATCTCAATCCTGCCGATAATCAGTACCGCGGCGCACGCGGGCTGGATCCCGAAGTGATTGCGGAGATCAAAAAGCGTTACGGCTTCGATAAACCGCTCTGGCAGCGCTACGGTGAGATGCTGTGGAATTACCTGCGTCTGGATTTTGGCGACAGCCTGTTTCGCAGCGCCTCGGTGATCGGGCTGATCAAAGAGAGCCTGCCGGTCTCGATCAGCCTGGGACTCTGGAGCACGCTGATTATCTATCTGGTATCGATTCCGCTGGGGATCCGCAAAGCGGTGCGCAATGGCAGCGCCTTTGATGTCTGGAGCAGCGCCATGATTATTATCGGCTACTCCATTCCGGCCTTTCTTTTCGGCATCATGCTGATCGTGCTGTTTGCCGGTGGCAGCTACCTGGACTGGTTCCCGCTGCGCGGACTCACCTCTGCGCAGCACGACACGCTGCCCTGGTATGGCAAAGTGCTGGACTACTTCTGGCATATCGCCCTGCCGGTGCTGGCGACGGTGATTGGCGGCTTCGCCACGCTGACCATGCTGACGAAAAACGCCTTTCTGGATGAGATCCGTAAACTCTATGTGGTGACCGCGCGCGCCAAAGGGGTACCGGAGCGCCGGATTCTCTATCACCATGTGTTTCGCAATGCGATGTTGCTGGTGATTGCCAGCTTCCCCGCCACCTTTATCAGCATGTTCTTTACCAGTTCGGTGCTGATCGAAGTGATGTTCTCGCTCAACGGGCTTGGGCTGCTCGGCTATGACGCGACGCTGCAACGTGACTACCCGGTGATGTTCGGCACGCTCTATATTTTCACGTTGATCGGGTTGCTGATGAATATCCTCAGCGATCTGACCTATACGCTGGTCGATCCCCGCATCGATTTCGGGAGCCGCTCATGACGCTCTCTCCGCTTAATCAACAGCGCTGGCAGCGCTTTCGTCACAACCGGCGCGGCTACTGGTCGCTGTGGATCTTTCTGGTTATTTTTCTGCTGTCGATGGGTGCAGAGCTGATTGCCAACGACAAGCCGCTACTGGTGCATTACCAGCAGCGCTGGACGGTGCCGCTGCTGTCTGACTACAGCGAAACCGATTATGGCGGCGTGCTGGCGACAGCGGCGGATTATCAGGATCCCTGGCTGCGGCAGCGCATTGAGCAGAACGGCTGGGCTCTCTGGGCACCGATTCGCTTCAGCGACAGCACCATCAACTTTGCGACTCAGGTGCCCTTCCCCTCTCCGCCCTCGGCGCAGAACTGGCTCGGCACCGATGCCAATGGCGGCGATGTCCTGGCCCGGCTGCTCTATGGCACGCGCATCTCCCTGCTGTTCGGCGTGCTGCTGACGCTGCTGTCCAGCGTCATCGGGATTGTGGTTGGTGCGGTGCAGGGCTATTTCGGCGGCAGGATTGACCTGATTGGCCAGCGGATGATTGAAGTCTGGTCCGGAATGCCGTCATTGTTTCTGCTCATCCTCCTCTCCAGCGTGATCCAGCCAGGCTTCTGGTGGCTGCTGCTGGTCACCGTGGCTTTCGGCTGGATGAGCCTGGTGAGCGTGGTCCGGGCCGAGTTTCTGCGCACCCGAAACTTCGATTATATCCGCGCGGCGCAGGCGCTGGGCGTCAGCGACGGACGGATAATGCTGCGCCATATGCTGCCTAACGCGATGGTGGCTACCCTGACCTTTCTGCCATTTATTTTGTGCGGATCGATCACCACGCTCACCTCACTCGATTTTCTCGGTTTCGGTCTGCCGCTGGGATCGCCCTCGCTGGGCGAGTTACTGCTGCAGGGCAAAAATAACCTGCAGGCGCCCTGGTTGGGCCTGGCGGGCTTTTTCACTCTGGCGATCCTGCTTTCGCTGCTGATTTTTATCGGCGAAGCGGTGCGCGACGCCTTTGATCCGGGCAAAGGAGCCTGAATGACGACGCCACTGCTTGCCATCAATCATCTCTCCGTCGCCTTTCGTCAGGGCGAGCAGCTTCGCCAGGTCGTAAATGATGTTTCACTGCGCATCGACGCGGGCGAAACGCTGGCGCTGGTGGGCGAATCGGGTTCCGGCAAGAGCGTCACGGCGCTGTCGGTAATGCGACTGCTGCATGAGGCTGCGGTGGTGTATCCCCGGGGCGAGATTCTGTTTAACGGTGAGGATCTGCTGCGCGCCCGCGAGCAGCGCCTGCGGGGTATTCGTGGCAACCAGATCGCGATGATTTTCCAGGAGCCGATGGTATCGCTGAATCCGCTGCACACCGTAGAGAAGCAGCTGGTTGAAGTGCTGTCGCTGCATCGCGGGATGCGTCGTCCGGCGGCACGCGGTGAGATTCTCAGCGTGCTCGATCGGGTCGGTATCCGTCAGCCCGCCGCCCGCCTCAATGATTTTCCCCACCAGCTTTCAGGCGGGGAACGCCAGCGGGTGATGATTGCCATGGCGCTGCTGACTGAACCGCAACTGCTGATTGCCGATGAGCCCACAACGGCGCTGGATGTGACAGTACAGGCGCAGATCCTGACGCTACTGCGCGAACTGCAGCGGGAGCTGAATATGGGCATGCTGTTTATCACCCATAACCTGAATATCGTGCGTCAGCTGGCGGATAACGTCAGCGTGATGCGCAATGGTCACATTGTGGAGCAGAACCGCTGTCAGACCCTGATGAACCAGCCGCAACACCCTTACAGTCAGCAGTTGCTGGCTGCCGAGCCGGAGGGAAAAGCGCTGCCGCTGCCCGCGGACGCGCCGGTCATTCTCACCGTCGACCAGCTTCAGGTCAGTTTCCCGCTGCGGCGCGGGCTGTTCCGGCGACAAAAGAGTGAAAAACAGGTGCTATCCGGGCTGAGTTTCAGCCTGCGGCGCGGCGAAAGTCTGGGGCTGGTGGGTGAGTCCGGCTCGGGGAAAAGCACCACCGGGCTGGCGCTGCTGCGGCTGATTGCCTCGCGCGGCGAAATCTGGTTTGACGGCCAGCCGCTGCATCAGCTGTCACGCGGGCAACTTCTGCCGTTGCGTCGGCGCATTCAGGTGGTGTTTCAGGATCCGAACTCTTCACTCAATCCGCGTATGACGGTGCAGCAGATTATTGCTGAAGGTCTGGCGGTGCATCAGCCTGAACTGAACGGTGCGCAGCAGGATCAGCGGGTCATTGCGGTAATGGCAGAGGTGGGGCTTGACGCGGAAAGTCGCCATCGTTATCCGGCCGAATTTTCTGGCGGTCAGCGACAGCGTATCGCGATTGCGCGGGCACTGATTCTTGAGCCGGAGTTGCTGGTACTGGATGAACCGACGTCATCGCTGGATCGGACGGTGCAGAAGCAGATCCTGACGCTGTTACGCCGTTTACAGCAGCAGCGGCAGCTCAGTTATCTGTTTATCAGTCACGATCTGGATGTGGTCCGCGCCCTGTGTCACCAGCTTATCGTGCTGCGTCAGGGAGAAGTGGTGGAACAGGGAGAGTGTGAAAGGTTGTTTGCTTCACCCGAGGCAGACTATACCCGCGAGCTGCTGCAGTCGGCGCAACTCAATTTGCGATAAAGGTTTCCGCAATCGCCACGCCCTGATTTTTCAGGCAGCAGTTGGTGGCGCTCTCGTCACCACGCCGGATGAACAGGCAGGGCTGCCCTTCGCATTCGGCAATTTTGCAGTCGACCTGAATATCGGCCAGCACCTCTTTTAACTGCTGCAGAATCTCCCACGCCGGAATGCCGTCATGGCTGATCAGTCGCAGCGCAACAAAATCCTGCTCATCCAGCGTCGTGTCATCGGATTCGATGGCACTATGCTTATCGCTGGCCCAGCGAAAATGCTGTGGCAGGCGATGCACAATTGAAAGTTGCAGCATGGTTTACTTTCCCCGGATGAGTTGATGTCGCAACACAGCAGCCCGGCTGAAAACGGGTTGATCACCGCCAGGACCGGACAGGCAGTCATGCCCCGTCCGTGCGGATGACAGAAGCGCATTTTTTGCGACTTACCTCGCACTTCAGCCTATATGTACCGCGTTCACACGCCGTTAACAATCATTTTAGACGCATTGTGGTTACTTTTTTAACTAAAAATTTTCACAATCACGAAACATAACCGGCGGAATGTGCATCACTGCGGGCAATCGGGGAGAACCACTGCGCCCGATTAACGGGGCGCAGTACGGGGACGTGAAGCGTAGAAAAAGAGCAGCAGAGAGATTGTCGCGCACAGCGCGATGGTGCCGACCATTGGCCAGGCACTGTTGAAACTCACCAGCGACAGCAGCGCACCCACAAAAGCGCCGACGCCAAAACGCAGCGTGCCCGCCAGAGAGGAGGCCGTGCCGGCCATATGTGGAAACTCATCCAGGATCACCGCCATCGCATTCGATGAGACCATCGACACGCAACCGATAAACATCGCGATCCCCATCACTAACGGCAGGAAGCCGAGGCTAAAGGCGCTGACAATCAGCAACCAGATGCCCATGCAGAACTGTATCAGCAGGCCCAGCCGGAACATCGCCACCGGGCCGAAGCGGCGCACGGCGCGGCTGTTAATCAGCGTCAGCAGAAACAGAAACACCACGTTGAGGCCAAAGTAGTAGCCAAAGTTTTGCGGTGAGACGTGATTCAGCTCGATGTAGACAAAGGGACCGGCATTGAGAAAGGTAAAGAGTCCGGCAAAGGAGAAGCCGCTCGACAGCATGTAACTGAACGCCCGCTTGTGGCGGAACAGCGTCACGAAATTGCCGAGCGTCGTGCGCAGATGAAACCGCTGTCGCTGCTCCGGCTTCAGGGTTTCGCGGATCTGCGTGGTCACCAGCACGGTGGTCACCAGTGCCGCGCCTGCGAGCGCCCAGAAGATGGCGTGCCAGCTCCAGAGCACCAGCAGCCAGCCACCGATGATCGGGGCCAGCAGCGGCGCAATGGTGGTAATCAGCATCACAAAGGACATCATGCGCGAGAAGTCCTCTTTTGAGTAACTGTCACGCATCAATGCGTTGATCACCACACTGGCGGCGGCGGCCGACAGGCCATGCAGGAAGCGCATCAGAATCAGCTGATCGATGGTCTGTGACAGCGCACAGGCCGCAGCGGCGCAGGCAAAGATCAGGGTGCCGAGCGCGATCACCGGCTTACGCCCATAGCTGTCTGCCAGCGGGCCATAGATAAGCTGGCCAATCGCGAAGCCAAGAATGTAGAGGTTAAGCGACATCTGCACGCTACCGGCTGACACGCCGAACTCACGCGCAATCTGCGGCATGGCAGGCAGATACATGTCGATCGACAACGGCATCAGCATGGCTAACAGACCGAGGATAACCACCAGCCCTGTTGGCGAGTTCTTTTCCTTACGCACACCTTCTCCTGCACGAATGAGTCTGGTACGGGCCACCTGACCCGACCGGTTATCTGGTCTGCAGCTCTTTTGGCACACCGATGCTGGCGATCTCTTCTTCCGTCAGCGCGCGGTATTCGCCCGGTTCCAGATCGTCGTCCAGCACGATGTCACCGATGCGTTCGCGATGCAGCTCAATGACCCGATTGCCGACGGCGGCAAACATCCGTTTCACCTGGTGATAACGGCCCTCGCTCAGCGTCAGACGCACGTCTGTGGGGGTAATCACCTCCAGCTGTGCCGGTTTCGTCAGGCTCTTCTCGTTATGCAGCTGCACGCCCGCGGTAAACTGCGCGGCCGTATCGTCACTGATCGGCGATTCCAGCGTAACGCGATAGGTTTTCTCGCAGTGATGACGTGGCGAGGTAATGCGGTGTGACCACTGGCCATCATCGGTCAGCAGCACCAGTCCGGTGGTGTCGATATCCAGACGCCCTGCCGCGTGCAGTTTGAATGACATCGGCTCTTCGATGAAATAGATGATGGTCGGATGATCGGGATCGTCGGTTGAGCAGACGTAACCCTGCGGTTTGTTCAGCATAAAGTAGCGTGGACCGGTCTGCATCTGCAGGACGTTGCCGTCATAGACGACTTCGTGGTCGGGCAGCAGTTTGAACGCGGTATCGCGTACAATTTCCCCGTTGACGGTGACACGCTGGCCACGGATCTCGCGATGAGCGATGGCGCGGCTGATTTCCAGTTGCTGAGAGATGAATTTGTCGAGTCGCATGAATTCGTTTTGCCTGTTACTGCGGAGGGAATCTGAAACGGCCTGGTTAACCGTTGAAAATGTGCGGGAAGTATAACGTGATCCGCGCCAGCCTGACAGCGCGTTTACCGCCCTTTCATGGCATAATTGCCACCAGTTATACAAAAGTGAGCAACATGTCTTTTACCTTACGCCCCTATCAACAGGATGCGGTGAATGCCACCGTCGCCCATTTCCGTCGTCATCAGGAGCCTGCCGTCATTGTGCTGCCGACCGGTGCCGGAAAGAGTCTGGTAATTGCCGAGCTGGCACGGCTGGCGCGTGGCCGGGTGCTGGTGCTGGCGCACGTCAAAGAGCTGGTAGCGCAGAACCACAGCAAATATCAGGCCTATGGACTGGAGGCGGATATCTTTGCCGCCGGACTTCAGCGCAAAGAGAGTCAGCGCAAAGTGGTGTTTGGCAGCGTGCAGTCGGTGGCGCGTAACCTTGACCTGTTCGACAGCGCCTTCTCACTGGTGATTGTCGATGAGTGTCACCGCATCGGCGATGACAAAGAGAGTCAGTATCAGCAGATTTTTAATCATCTGCGTCAGCACAATCCTCAGCTGCGTTTACTGGGCCTGACCGCCACGCCGTTCCGGCTGGGTAAAGGCTGGATTTATCAGTTCCACTATCACGGCATGGTGCGTGGCGACGAAAAATCGCTGTTCCGCGACTGTATCTACGAGCTTCCGCTGCGCTACATGATCAAGCATCAGTTCCTGGTGCCGCCGGAGCGGCTGGATATGCCGGTGGTGCAGTATGATTTCAGCCGCCTGACGGCACAGTCCAATGGCCTGTTCAGCGAAGCCGATCTTAACCGTGAACTGAAACAGCAGCAGCGCGTCACGCCCCATATTATCCGGCAGATTGTGGAGTTCGCCGAAGATCGGCTGGGGGTAATGATTTTCGCCTCAACGGTGGAGCATGCACGGGAAATCCTGCGGCTGCTGCCGGAAAACAGCGCGCTGGTCTCCGCCGAAACGCTCGCCAGAGAGCGCGATGCCCTGATTCTGGCGTTTAAAGCGCAGCAGCTGAAATTCCTGGTGAACGTCGCCGTACTGACCACCGGATTTGATGCCCCGCACGTGGATCTGATTGCGATCCTGCGTCCGACCGAGTCGGTCAGCCTCTATCAGCAGATCGTCGGACGCGGCCTGCGGCTCTCGCCCGGTAAAACCGATTGCCTGATCCTGGATTACGCCGGGAATCCGCACGATCTCTTTACGCCCGAAGTCGGCGCGCCCAAAGGGAAGAGCGACAACCAGCCAGTGCAGGTTTTCTGTCCCGCCTGCGGTTTCGCCAACACCTTCTGGGGCAAGGCGACCGAAGATGGCATGGTGATCGAGCATTTTGGCCGACGCTGTCAGGGCGTGCTGGAAGATGATGAGGGCGGGCGCGAACAGTGTGACTTCCGCTTCCGCTTTAAAAGCTGCCCTGACTGCGGCGCAGAAAATGATATTGCCGCGCGGCGCTGTCATCAGTGCGACAAAATTCTGGTCGATCCCGACGATATGCTCAAAGCGGCGCTGAAACTGAAAGATGCGCTGGTGCTGCGCTGCGGCGGTATGACGCTGGAACAGGGCCATGACGCCAAAGGCGAATGGCTGAAGGCAACCTATTTTGATGAGGAAGGCACCAGCGTCAGCGAACGGTTCCGCCTGCAGACGCCCGCTCAGCGTAAGGCGTTTGAACAACTGTTTATGCGTCCGCATCAGCGCGCACCCGGCGTGCCGCTGGGCTGGCAGACGGCTGCTGATGTTCTGGCGCTGCAGCCGCTGCTGCGTCATCCCGACTTTGTCGTGGCGCGGGCCAAAGGCCAATTCTGGCAGATTCGCGAGAAAATGTTCGATTATCAGGGCCGCTATCGCCGCGCCAATGAGCTGCGTTAATGCGTGATGCGTGGCAGGACTGACCGGATGCCGAACCCGGCGGACGGGTATATCGTTTGCTACCACCCGGCATAACGGCTATACTGCCGCCCGCTTTTGCATGTGCATCAGCGGTATTGAATAACCTGCCTGTTACTGGGTCGCCTGTAGCAGGATTTAAATAAAGAGATATATTAATGCTCACTATCAATGCAGTAGAACGTAAAGAGCAGGGTAAGGGTGCGAGCCGCCGCCTGCGTACAGCAAACCGTTTCCCGGCCATCATCTATGGTGGTTCTGAAGCGGCTGTTGCCATCGATCTGGATCACGACTCAGTAATGAACCTGCAAACTAAGCCAGGTTTCTACGACGAAGTTCTGACTCTGTCCGTTGACGGTAAAGAAACTAAAGTGAAAGTTCAGGCTGTTCAGCGTCACCCGTTCAAGCCAAAACTGTTCCACATCGACTTCGTTCGCGCTTAATCGCGAATTACGTTGAAATGTAAAAGGGCCGGTTGAGAAACCGGCCCTTTTATTTTGTCCCTGATACACCGAGATAATCGATGTGTCAGAGAACAGAAGCCGGGCTAAGCCCGGCTTTTTTATTTGCTGCTGGTACGGCGCTGAAGCTGATCGCGCAGATTGGGGGGTGTGCCCTTAATCGTCAGGGTGTCCGTGGCCGGATCCCAGAAAATGCGTTCGCCCAGTAACATCGCATCGAAATTCAGGGTCAGTCCCCCGCCGCTTCCGGCAAATTTCGTCAGCTGACGCAGCGTACTGCGATCCGCCGGGAAGCTCTCTTCCAGTTCGTAGCCCTGCTCCTGGGTAAAAGCCTGGAAGGTTTTTTCGCCCAGCGGTGGCAGTTCGCTCGACAGATCTTCCAGCGCAATCTCCTCGCCCGCCTGCAACTGCTCGTTGCAGTAGCTGTAAACCTGCTGGCGATAGTTCTGGCGCTCCTGCTTATCCAGTTCCGACTCGTTGCAGTAGTCATCGACGGCCTGCAACAGACCGCGGTTCTGCGCCTTGGTGTCTAATCCCACTTCGGCACCGAGGAAGTCCATAAAGAAGTCAGCCACTTTACGGCCAACGCGGCCGCGCAGGAAGGTCAGGTAACGGGTCGATTCCGGGTTGGTTTCCCACTCGGTTAAATCAATACGCGCCACGATGTCCGCATGGTTGATGTCGAGATAATGGGTGCTGCTGATATCCATCTGCTCGTTGACGCGCATGCTGGACTGGCTGTTCAGCACTGCAATCAGCAGATATTCCACCGCCAGATAGCGGTAGTGAATAAACAGCACCACACCGCCTTCCGCAAACGGATATTTTGCCAGCTCGTCACGCAGACGGCCGGTCGCGGCACGGCTAAAAGCGAGAAAATCATCGTTGCCCTTACGACAATTACGCAGCGCTTCTGCCAGTTCACTCTCTGCATTGAACAGGCCATAGGCTTTGCTTTTTGCGCTGTAAACCCGGTGTAACTCCTCCACCATCGCGTTAACCGTGTTGGTGGCAGGCAGCAGCGAATCGCGCAGCGCCAGCTCAAGCTGGTTTTCATCGCGTTTGATTAACTGATGCAGGGCAATCTGGTCGATATCCAGACTCATGGTAGACTCTCCTTTTAGCACAGGCGCGTATTCAAACACCGCCAGCATCGGCTTTCAACTCTATGCGTGAAGCGAACAGGCTGCTTTCGATAAAATTGCGGTAAAAAGTACGCTGTTCCGGTAATATATCGCCTTTTGAAATGAGCTTAGACGACGATATGGCACAATCATCCCGTTACAGTGACGAACGCGTGGAACAACTTCTCGCGGAAATGGCCCAAATCCTGCACAAGGACAAGGCCCCCACCGATCTCTCCCTGATGGTTCTGGGAAATATGGTGACCAACTTAATTAACAGCGATGTCGCCCCGGCGCAACGTCGTTCTCTGGCACGTTCTTTCGCCGATGCCCTTCAGGCATCAGTGCGTGACGATAACGCCCATTAATTGGCTGATTTGACTTCATAATATGGTAACCAACCGGCAGCGCTACCGCGAAAAAGTCTCCCAGATGATTAGCTGGGGGCACTGGTTTGCTCTGTTTAACATCTTATTCGCGCTGATTTTAGGCAGTCGCTACCTGTTGGTCGCCGACTGGCCTTCTTCGCTGGCGGGGCGCATCTACGCCTATACCAGCTGGGTTGGCCACTTCAGTTTTGTCGTATTTGCCGCCTATCTGCTGATTATCTTCCCGCTGACCTTTGTGGTGATGTCGCAACGGCTGATGCGGGTGCTCTCTGCGGTGGTCGCTACCGCCGGGCTGACGCTGGTGATGGTCGACAGTGCGGTGTTCAGCCGCTTCCACCTGCACCTTAATCCGGTGGTGTGGGAGCTGGTCATTAACCCCGATCAGAGCGAGATGGCGCGCGACTGGCAGCTGATGTTTATCAGCGTGCCGCTGATTTTCCTGGTTGAGATGCTGTTTGCGACCTGGAGCTGGCAGAAGCTGCGCAGCCTGAATCGCCGCTCGTTTGGCAAGCCTGTCGCCGCCCTGTTTATCAGCGCCTTCTTTGCCAGCCACCTGATGTATATCTGGGCTGATGCCAACTTCTATCGCCCGATTACCATGCAGCGCGCCAACCTGCCGCTCTCCTATCCGATGACCGCCCGCCGCTTCCTTGAGCGTCACGGTCTGCTGGATGCGCAGGAGTATCAGCGTCGGCTGATTCAGCAGGGCGACCCGGAAGCGGTGGCAGTCGAGTATCCGCTGAGCGACATTACGTTTCGTGATGCCGGCACACGTAACAATCTGCTGGTGCTGACTGTCGATGGCCTGAACAACGCGACGCTCGCCAAAGCGCTGCCGGAACTGAATCAGTTCGCCAGCGAGAACGTGCGTTTTACCCAGCACTACAGCGCGGGTGATACGCCGGAGAAAGGCTTGTTTGGCCTGTTCTACGGTATCTCCTCCAGCTATATGAACGGTATTCTGGCCTCCCGAACGCCGTCGGCCCTGCTGGGCGCGCTTAGCACCCAGGGTTATCAGTTTGGCCTGTTCTCCTCGGAAGGCTTTAATCCACCGCTCTACCGCCAGGCATTGCTGACCGATTATTCGTTGCCTGCGACAAACAGCCAGCCTAACGCCAGTACCGTAGCGCAATGGCAGAACTGGCTGGAGAAACAGAAGGGTTCACAGGCGCCGTGGTTCTCATGGGTTGCCCTGAACGGTCCTGATGTCACCGGCGACAGTGCCAAAGCCCGTCAGCGCAGCTATCTGCGCCAGACACCGGCCGTCGATGAGCAGATTCATGCGGTGCTCGACAGCCTGAAGGCGCGTGATTTGCTGAAGAACACCGTGGTGGTGATCACCGCGCAGCGTGGACTGGCACTGGATGGCGATCCTGACAGCGCCGGAAACCGCCAGACGCTGCAGGTGCCGTTAGTGATTCACTGGCCTGATACCCCGGCGCAGACCGTTGATCGTCTTTCTGATCATCAGGATGTGATGGCGACGCTGATGCAGCGACTGCTGCATGTGCGCACCAATCCGGTGAATTACTCTCAGGGTGAAGATCTGTTTGCTGCGCGTCGTCGCCACGACTGGGTCGCGAGCAGTGAAGAGAACAAGCTGGTGATTACCACGCCGCAGGTGACGCTGGTACTCAACAACAACGGCAGCTATCGCGCTTATGATGCTCAGGGCAACACGCTGAAGGATCACAAGCCTGAGCTGGCGCTGCTGTTGCAGGTTCTCACCGAAGAGAAACGGTTTATCGCTAACTGATTAATTATCAGGCAAATAGTCGGTGGGTATCTTGCTTTAATGACGATAACCAGTAGACTTATCTTCCAGTGTTCGGCACGTAGCGCAGCCTGGTAGCGCACGGTCATGGGGTGTCCGGGGTCGGAGGTTCAAATCCTCTCGTGCCGACCAAATTCCCTGAAAAGCAGCCCAAAAGGCTGCTTTTTTCGTTTCTGTCATCAGACCTTAACTTTCCTCGCACCTCTCGCAAATCGATCTATACTTTGGATGTGTGGGTAACAAGAGGAGAGTTCATGACAGTTATTGAAAAAGACGATCCAACCGAAGCACCCGAGTCCGGCGATAAGCAACCTTCCCCGCCAGACCAGAAGTAACCCACAGGGCCGCGTCTGACGCGGCCTTTCTCTGTCTGATATCGGTGCCCCTCCCCCTCTCAACATTCAGAATCGTCCCGTGCAGCAGTTAACATTTATCTAACAATCAGCAGGTTAACGCTTGCATCAGAATCTGATCCGCCTCACAAAATCGGCCTGCCGTCGCGCTTTTTCATCAAACTGAAACAAAAATGTCACAGAAAATGACTACCCTGAACTCCCCAGAAATTGACGGATAATTTTTATGGCGATCAAAGCGAAAAGCCTGAAAGATGCAGAAGCGTTACTGCATTCGGGCATTAGCAAAGTGGAACTGGCGTATGACATTGGCAGCGACGATTTCTTTCGTCTGGCAAGCCACTGGTGCGACCGGGGTGCACGTATCAGCAGGGGTCACCACCATTTCGTAGTTTCTCTGAAGAGTTTTGCCATTCCTCCCAACGACTGATTCCGGCGGGCTGCTTGCCCTGATCCATCGAGCCTGATTTAATGCCGTTTTGGCTTTAATGGTTTCGCATGCGCTATCCCGACCTGCCGCTGCCGCCTTCTACAGGCGGCTTTATCCTTTCCGGCCACCTGAACCGCAGCGAGCCCTTGCTGGCGGTGAGTCACTTTGATCCGCAAAAATATCGTGACGCGCTGGCTGCCGAATCGGGTATTCCCCTGCCAGCCCGGCTTCAGCAGGCGGTCAGTAAACGGCGTGCCGAATACCTCGCCAGCCGACTGCTGGTCCGGTCAGTCATGGCAGAGCTGGGGATTCCTGATTTCATTCTGACCAACGCTCCCGATCGGTCTCCCTGCTGGCCCGCTGGCGTTCAGGCATCGCTGTCGCACAGTGGTGGCGTCGTCGTGGTGGCGGCAACCCGGCAGCCCTGGGCCGTTGGGGTCGATGTCGAACAGGTCATGCCGGAGACGACGGCGCAGGAAACAGCAGAGCTCTTGATGAGTGAGCAGGAGCAGGAACTGTTGCGGACGTTGCCCATCTCCTTCAGTGCGGCCGCCACCCTGCTCTTCTCACTTAAAGAGAGCCTTTACAAAGCACTGTGGCCACAACTGCATCAGCCGATGGACTTTCTGGATGCGGCACTGGTTTCAGCAGATTTCGCGCAGCAGCGGGCGACGCTGCAGCTGACTCAGGACTTCGGTGGGCGTTTTACGTCAGGGACGTTACTGGAGGCAGGCTTTATGTGGCGGGATACTCAGGTAATCACGCTGATCACCCATCGGCTTTAAAAACCGGCTAAACAGGTAAGATGCGTTCTGCAGGCGACAGGCATATTTCATCACCGAAAAACAGCAACACGCGATAATTGCTGGATTTATCTTGTTTTGTGAGCCAGACATCACGGTGCACTGCGACCTTTCAGGTATAAGGAATATTTCCCTGGAACAAGGTACGCATGAAAAATTCTATACCCAGATTATCCCGGACATTTTTACTCTTTTTGGTTGCCTCTTCAGCCACTGCTCAAAATATCTCCCCTGAGATTACGACGCAATTTGGCAAAGTGAAAGGCGCTGACCATCACAATACGCTCTCCTGGACCGGGGTTCCTTATGCGAAAGCGCCGACCGGAGAACTGCGCTGGAAAAAACCGGTTTCTCCTGACACATGGCAAACCGTCTTCGATGCGACCCGGCCCGCGACTAACTGCATCCAGGTTTCTCCGGACGGAGCCAAAGGTGACGAGGATTGCCTGAATCTGAATATCTACCGCCCGAGTGGGACCCACTCCCCGCTTCCGGTGTTGGTTTATATTCACGGTGGCAATAACCAGCTGGGCAGCTCCAGTGAATTTGCTCCGGCCTTTATCGCTGAAAAATACAATGCAGTGATTGTTACCGTAAATTATCGTCTGGGCGCACTCGGCTTTAATCCCTTAAAAGCCCTGAACGATGGCAATCCGCTGGATAATTCCGGTAATTACAGCTTACTCGACATCAAAAAATCGCTGGATTGGATCAAAGCTAATATTGAGGCTTTTGGCGGTAACAAAAATAATATCACCGTATCCGGATTTTCGGCTGGTGGCAGGGACGTGATGGCGATGCTTATATCACCCTATTTTAAAAATACTTTCGATAAAGCCATTGTTTTCAGTGGTGGCATGACCACTTCTGACAAAGATGAAGCGGAAAGCATTTTCGCACAAAGACTGGCACCTCTGGTTGTCAAACAGGGCATTAAGCCGGATGCCAGCGCGGCGAAAACCTGGCTCCTGTCAGGTTCAACAGACGTGCGTCAATTTCTCTATCAACTCCCGGCAGCAGAACTGGCCATGCTTTTTGGCGATGCGGGAATCCGCATGAATCAATTTCCGCATCTCTACCGCGATGGTGTGGTGATCCCGAAAGATGGCTTTGAGACCAAAAAATATAATGCTGTCCCCGCCATCATGGCCACAGGACAACAGGAGTTTTCTTTCTTCGCTCGTAACGACCCTATGTTTGCAGAACACGTGAAAGACGGAACGCTTGTAAACGACACCACGTTGCTGAATAAATACACCTTTGCGAATCACTATGGCGGGCTGCTATACAGCCTGTTTAATGTTAATCAGTCTGCTGAGATGATGTATAAAAATTATAACGCGCCGCTGTATGGCATGGAGTTCCGATATGGCACGGATGCGTTTGTCACGGGTGATAAATTATCCGCCATCGGTTCTTTTCACGGCGTATTTATGCCTTTTTGGGATAAAGATAAGTATGCTGAATTTACGCAGGATGCCCTGAAGCTGAAAGGCTCTCAGGCATTAGGTCAATCTTTTAATACCTACATTAAAAACTTCCTGGCAACAGGGTCACCAAACGATCAGACCCTTCCGGAATGGAAGAAATGGACGCCGGAAAATGCCGCTGCGGGGGAATCGCTGTTAGTGATGGATGCTAATAAGCAGAAAGCCATTATCTACATGAGCAATAAGACTTATAGCTATCAAGATATTCTCACCCGTATTGATCAGGACAACTCCCTGTCAGCTGCAGACAAAAATAGTGTTATCAAAAACGTGCTGAACAATCGCTGGTTCAGTGCACCGCTTGATCAATATTTCGCCCACTAATCGCATGCCTCCTGCATTAGCAGGAGGCACATCTTTACGCATCGACCGAACTGCAGATGACCTGCCGTACAGGGATATTATCCGTGAATGACTGCGTATGCGGCACCTCTGGCAATAGATTTTCAGCTTGCTGCTGACGCTTAGAGAAATGTTAAACACAACGTTCAGCGACATGCACAGAACTTAACACGGTAGCGGCTAAGTTTTGCCATCTGCCGTCAAAGCCCGGTATCGGTGCGTTTTACCGAGTCGAGCGTGGCGAGATCGCGCTCGTTACCCGTCAGCTCTGTCAGCTGGCCTTCACGCATCTCCAGCAGCCGATCGGCATGAATGAAGTAGTGATCGTCATGGCTGATGGCAAACACTGTTTTACCCGCCTGCTGTAGCCAGGGTAACAGCTCACGATAGAAGATGCGCCGGAAGTGGGGGTCCTGATCGGCCGCCCACTCATCCAGTAGCAGCACATCGCGCTCTTCTGCCACCGCCAGCAGCAACGCCAGTCGCTTACTCTGCCCTTTTGACAGCCGCAGATTGAGCACTTTATTGCCTTCAATCTTCAGCTTATCCTGCATCTTCAGCCTTTCCAGCCACTGCTGCACCAGCGCCGGATTGGCCGGAACCCCTTCCCGCCCGATTAACCGGTCAAACAGATGCAGGTCGGTAAACACCGCCGAGAACTGACTGCGCCACACATCCAGCTCATCCGCCATTATCGGCTTGCCATCCAGCAGCAGCGTGCCGGACTGAGGCTGATACAGCCCGGTCAGCAGCATCGCCAGCGTCGATTTTCCGCTGCCGTTGCCGCCAATCAGAAACACCAGTTCACCCCGGCGCAGCGTCAGGTTAATCGGCCCGACCTGGAAGCCATTATCACCATAGTGAAAAGAGACGTCCCGCAGCTCCAGCGTTTGCCAGTCAGAGGAGGCCGATGGCGCGTGGAAACCGGCCTGATAAGGGGCAAGGTCAAAGGCGTTGAGCTTACGGAAGGCAACCTGGGCACTGAGTAAAGTAGGCAATGCGCCCACCGCAGAAAGCAGCGGCGTGCGTAAGAACAGCAGCGTCAGGGAGAAGGTGGCGGCGACGGCGGTATTGGCCCAGCCCAGGCTGTTAGCCATGAAGAAAACCATGCCGATAGCGCCCAGGGTCATGATATTTGACCAGTTGACCGCACTGAGATGATAAGTATCGGCACGCACAATATGGTGACGCCAGGCGCGGGCATCTTCCTGATAAACCGTGTCGTAGACCTGCTGCGCGCGTGAGCGGTTAAGCTGCAGCTCTTTACGCCCTTCAATCACCGTCTGGTAATCGCGATAGAGGTTATCTTCAATTTCCCGCAGCTTTGCCATGTGCTGGTAAACGCGCGAGACCAGCAGCCAGCCGCCTACCAGCGTGACACCCAGCCAGACACTGGTCACCAGCAGCATTTTTGGCGACAGCCAGGCGAGATAAATGGCTGAGCCGATGGTAATGATGACACCCTGAAACAGCTCCGGCAGGCGCACAAAGGCCAGCGTAATCGCCCGCACGTCGCTGGTTAGTCCCGCCAGCAGCTGCGCACTGCCGAGCTGCTCAATGCGTTCAACCCGGCTATCGAGGATTCGCTTGATAAACTCGCCGCGCAGTCGCCAGACAAACTGATGCCCAAGCATCGTCAGCGCTAGCTGCGAGGCGAGCGTCACGGCCATCAGCACCACCAGCTGTAACAGGAACTGCGGCAGTACCGCAAACGAGGTGTTAATAGCGACAATCATTTCGCGGTTGATAAAGGCGATCATGCCGATACCCAGCACGGCGCTTAACAACGTCAGGGCAATCACCCCGATAAAAGGCCAGCGGAACTGGCGAAAAACAACGCGTAACAACGTCATGCAGGCAATCCATCAGCTAAAAAACAGCCTGCAGTGTAATGGGATGCCAAATGATAGCAATAGTTATTCTCACCACGTCGTCACCGGCGTGGCGGGTTAAAAGGCGCGACGAAACGTCAGGTTATAACGCCACTGACCGGCCAGCGGATGAACGCCTGGCTTGAGTGGCAGAATGCCGTGGTAACGCAGGCGCGATGGCCCGCCCCACACCACAATATCGCCATGTTCCAGCAGCACACGCTGGGTACTGTCACCGCGCTCGAAGCCGCCAAACTGAAACACCGCCGGTAATCCCAAAGACACCGAAACGATAGGCTGGTGCAGGTCTTTCTCATCTTTATCCTGATGCAGCGTCAGCTTTGCACCCGGCTCATAGCGATTAAGCAGGCAGGCATCCGGATTGAAGCCCGGAAAGCCCGCTTCTGCCGCCGCCTGCTGCGCCAGGGTCCGAAACAGCGGCGGCATGGGCGGCCACTTGCGCCCGTTGAGGTTGTCCTGCTGCTGATAATTGTAGCCGCGGGAATCCACCGACCAGCCAAAATCGCCGCAGTTGGTCATCGCCACCGACATGCGATGGCCGCCGGGCGTGATGCGGTGGGCAAACGGGTTCTGCTCCGCAATCGCCAGTATCTGCTGATACAGCGCCTCTGCATCCTCACGCGCGCGCCGTCGCAGGATCACGGCACCTTCAGCCAGCGGCTCCTGCCAGGGTTGCTCTTCACTAAAAAGATCTAACATCAGGGTTCTCCGGATTCAGCGGGGATCAGGAAAGCAGCAAACTGCGGCGACATCCAGCTGACAAATTTGTCGCCCTGCCTGCTAATCAGATAGACCGCCAGGTGCTGTTCAATTGCCAGCGCTTTGGCTTTCTCCGTGCCGAGTACCATCAGTCCGGTATCCCAGCCATCGGCTTCCAGCGCCGTAGTGGCGATTACCGTGGCAGAAACCAGTTTATGCTCAATAGGCCGCCCGGTAACGGGATCGATCACATGAGAAATGCGCTTGCCGTCCAGTTCATAATAGTTGCGATAGCTGCCGGAGGTACTGATACCATGTCCCTGCAGACTGACGCGCGCCTGAACCGCATTCTCACGATCGGTCGGTTTCTGAATCGCCACCCGCCACGGCTGCTGCTGCGCATTAAGGCCACGACTCAGCACGGCGCCCCCCACCGATACCAGATAATTGTTGATGCCGAGCTGCTCCATCAGGCGTGCCAGATGATCGGTGGCGAAGCCTTCCCCCACCGTCGAGAGATCGACATAGAGGCCCGGCAGATCTTTCTGCAGCCACTGGCCATCGGCGCCCTGCAGTACCCGCAGATGCTGCAATCCGGTCTGCGCACGGGCGGCGGCGATCTGTGCCGCATCCGGCGTATGGACAGGCTGTTTCGTCGGACCAAAGCCCCATAAGTTGACCAGCGGTCCGACGGTGATATCCATCGCCCCGCCGGTTTTACGGCCAATCCGCAGCGAGGTCGTGACAATATCCGCCATGTTTTCACTCACCGGCTGCGGTGACAGGTCACGACTCTGGTTGAAGCGCGATAATGCGGAGTCGGGCTTCCAGGTTGAAAGCTCAGCATCATCCGCATCCAGCTGCTGCTGAATGCGCTGCTGCAGTTCCGCTTTGCGCGCGCGCTCCACACCCGCCAGGCTGACCCGCCAGACGGTGCCCATGGTTTTCCCTTCCAGCACCATCGACGGTGTCGGGGCAGATTGATCACAGCCCGCCACCACCAGAATTAAAAGTGACATAAACAGCAGATTAATCTTATAACGCATCATTCCTCGCTTGTAACACTTTATGAAGAGCCACTACAAAGCATAAAATTCGGGTAAATTAGCTTAAAGAGAGTTGAATCTTTTTCTGAATCACGAGAACATTCACCGGTCATCTATCCTGATCCCGCCTCTTACCAGGCGATTAACATTAACAACGTAAGGAGTTACAGATGATCTATATGATTCTTGTCGTTGCCCTGGGTCTGTTTGTCTACGGCAGTTATAAAGTGGTCGAACAGCGCCGTCATCGCCATATGACGCCTTCACGGCCGCGCCAGTAACAGGCTTAGCTGCACCGATTTGGGGCATCCGCTCTCTGACGCGCGCGGCAAGTGTACCAAAACGGGCGTAATGTCTGTGGCTGTGAGAGCGGTAAAGCTGGCATGAATTCTGCACTGTTGAAACAGTGTTTATCTCTGAGAGGTGCAGAATGAAAAATTCACAGAAGTGGCAGTCAGCATGGCATCACTGGCTGAGCTTTTCAGCCTTCACCCTGGCAGGCGTGGCGTTTGAAGGGGCACGATTCGGCAGCGTGATGTCGTCAGTGACGACGGCGCCGGAAGCCACGGCGTGGCCAAAGGCTGAAGCGCTCAGCCCGGAAGATAACGCAGGAGCGCAGCCGTAACTGCGCTCCCCGACAAATCAGAACTGGTAAACCAGGCCTACACCCACCACGTCGTCGGTATTGATACCGGCTGCGTCGGTGAATTCATTGTCGTCCAGCAGGTTGATCTGGTAATCAACATAGGTGGACATGTTTTTGTTGAAGTAGTAAGTCGCGCCAACATCGATATATTTTTTCAGATTCTGTTTGCCGAAGTTCTGAACATCGGTGCCGCGTGAGGTCACATACGCCAGGGACGGACGCAGACCGAAGTCGAACTGATACTGCGCAACCAGTTCCCAGTTATCCGCTTTATCCGCATAACCAAAGACTGAAGAGTCGTTGCTGCCGAAGCGCGTTGCGTTGAAGGAGCGTGAGTACATCGCCGCCAGATAGACGTTGTTCGCGTCATATTTCAGACCGCCCGTATACACCGCCGCTTTGTCGCCACGGCCCAGGATGCCTGATGCTGTGCTGTTCTGATCGTTGGTGCGGTCAGACTGGAAGGTTGCCGCACCAATGCCGAAACCTGAACCCAGATCATACGTCGTGCTCAGACCCCAGCCGTCGCCGTTCTGCCCCAGTACGTCACGGCCATTCGGTGATTCGCTGCTGTTGCCATTCTTGCCCTGATACTGGACTGCGAAGTTCCAGCCATCCACCAGACCAAAGAAGTTGTTGTTACGGTAGGTCGCCATGCCGTTACCGCGCTGATACATGAAGTTATCCGCGCCATAAGTATCGCCGCCGAACTCTGGCAGCACGTCGGTCCATGCGCCGATGTCGTAGTTAACGCCGTAGTTACGACCGTAGTCGAACGATCCCGCATCACCAAATTTCACACCCGCAAAACCAACACGGGTGAAGCTGTTGGCTGTCCCTTCATCTTCAGAATTGTTCAGTGCTGCCTGGTATTCCCACTGGCCGTAACCGGTCAGCTCATTGCTGATTTCCGTTTCGCCTTTGAAGCCGAAGCGAACATATGACTGATCGCCGTCGGAACTGCTGTTGTCAGAGAAGTAGTGCAGGCCATCAACTTTACCGAAGAGATCTAATTTGTTGCCGTCTTTGTTATAGATTTCAGCTGCGTTTGCTGATCCTGCTGCAACCAGCAATGCAGGGATCATCAGGGAGAGAACGCGACGTTTCATTTTATTACCCTCTGTTATGTGCCTTTATTATTTGCCACTGCTAACTGAACGATTAAAAATTCAGCCGGCAGGCCATTGTTGTTTTATAGCGGGTAATAATCCACCAGGAAAATGCTACTAAATTTCCAAAACTGTTTCATACATCGAAACAGTTATTTCAAAATGTAAATATCGGGGAACTAATAAGCAGCACGGATCGGTAAAAAATGGCGCACAAAATGATAAACCCGATCTGAACTCATTGTTATCAACAGGTTACATAAGAGTATTCCGAAGCACTGAATGATAAAACTTATACGGCATCTGGTAATAGAATAGACCCCGCTATCATCATTTATTCCATTATTACCTTCATTCTCCCCGAATGAGATGTACAACTTATTATTTCCCGCCGGACAATTTGTCCGGCATTTTTTTGCCCGCCATTTGCCGTTGCGCTATATCTTCGTAAACTTTCTTTATCGGGTTAAATTAACTTCAGCCTGACTCCGCACAGATTGTTAAATTGCGCACGCTTTGCGCCAATATTGCCCAAATATCCGCCATGTTAATTTATCACCGTAATTAAGCAGGCGGAGAGTCAGGCTGGCGCGGATTCTCAGCGCTCGCGCAGCGATTCTTTGACTTTATTCAGCGGCTTAATCAGATAATCCATGACGGATTTCTGACCGGTTTTAATCTCCACATTGGCGACCATTCCGGGCACAATCGGGAATTTTCGTCCGGCGCGGTTGGTCAGCTCGGCTTTCTGGGTACGAACGTAGACGCGATAGTAATACTGATCACGTTTTACCTCATCCTGCAGCGTATCTGGCGAGACCGTTTCGACTTCACCGTGCAGATCGCCATAGATAGAGGAGTCATAGGCGGTGACTTTCACGGTAGCAGCCAGACCCGGCCGGATATAGGCAATATCGCGTGGGTTGATACGCGTCTCAATCAGCAGTTGATCCTCCAGCGGCACGATTTCCATCAGTTTACCGCCCGGCTCCAGTACGCCCCCCACCGTGGTGACCTGAATATCTTTGACGATGCCGCGCACCGGCGAGTAGAGCGTGGCACGCGTCAGCTGATCCTCTTTGCCTGCGGCAACCTGCAATTGCGCATCCAGTTCAGCATTGTTTTTCACCTGCTCTTCGTGAGCACGCACCAGATAGTCATTGCGCGCCTCATCAATTTTACCGCGCAGATCGCTGACCTGACGACGCAGACGAATTACCTCAACCTGCCCTGCCGCGCCTTTCGCCACCAGCGGTTCGGTCAGCCGCAGCTCATCCTGCACCAGTTTCAGCGACTGCTGCAGGTTACTGATGGTTTCGGTGAGATTACGGCGTCGAGACTCATAGAGCTGCCGCTCGCGCGTAACCAGATTCGGTTCCTTCAGCGTTTCGGCACTGAATTTCAGCGGCGTGCCCGACAGCTCCGCCTCCAGCCGCTCGGACGAGGCACGCAGCGTGCGCACTTTGGCCTGCGCTTCACCGAAATTCGACTGGAAGCGTGTCGGATCGAGGGTCGCCAGCACCTGCCCTTTCTCGACGATATCGCCCTCATGCACGTTAAGCTGCTTAACGATGCCGCCATCCAGGCTGTCGATCACCTGCGCGCGGCTGGAGGGCGTGACTTTACCGGTGCCGACGGTGACCTCATCCAGAATGGCGAAGTGCGCCCAGATCAGAAATATCGCCAGCGCGGCGGTGCAGAGCCAGATAATCGCCGATGTCCGGCGCTCATGACGGGCAAGATCTTTATCAACAATCACCAGACTCATGCGGCATCTCCTTTACCTGGCGTCGCGGGCGGGGTTGCACGGCGCAGGATCTCGTCACGCGGGCCATCGGCCACGATGCGGCCGTTGTCCATCACCACAATACGATCGACCATCTTCAGCAGCGCCGGACGGTGCGTCACCAGCACCAGCGTCCGGCCGCTAATCCAGCCCTGCAGCTGACGGATAACATGCTCCTCCAGCTGTTCATCCATTGCCGCCGTGGGCTCATCCAGCAGCACCACCTGCGGCTGACGCAGGATCAACCGGCTCAGCATCACCATCTGCCGCTGCCCGCCCGAAAGCCCGCGCCCGCCTTCGTTGATAATGCGATCCAGACTGGCGGCATCCTGCTGAACCAGCGACAGCGCGCCGCTGATACGCAGCGCCTGCAGCATCTCCTGTTCGCTGGCATGCGGGTTGCCCAGCATCAGGTTCTGCCGCAGCGTGCCGAAGAAGAGGCGGGAGTCGTGCGAGAGCCAGCCGAGCTGACGGCGTAAATCGGTGGGATCGATCCGCTCAATATCGACGCCATCGACAATCACCTTGCCCTGGCTGGCCTGCGCCTGACCGGCGAGGATTTTCAGCAGCGTCGACTTCCCTGCCCCGACTTTACCCAGAATGGCAATCTTCTCGCCGGGTTTAATCTGCAGCTGCTGCACGTTGAGCACGTTCTTTTCATTCTCTTCGTCATAGCTGTAATGCACATTGCGCAGATCGTACTGGCCGGTGAGCGTGGGACAGTGCGCCAGCGTGGCGGCTTCAGGCTGATCGAGCGGCTTTTTCAGCAGCTCATCCAGCCCTTTCATCGCCATTTTGGCGTGCTGCCAGCGCGAGAAGACCATGGTCAGCTGCATCAGCGGGGCGATGGTGCGTGACGAGAGCAGGCTACAGGCGACCAGCGTACCGGTGGTAATTTGCGAATCGAGCACCAGATAGACCCCAAACACCAGCATCCCCGCATAGGTGAGCTGCTGCACCGTCGAGGCCCAGCCGGTGAGGCGCGCGCCCCATAACCGCTGCTGATTACTGATGGCGGCGCTGACTTCATGGGTCTGCTCCCACTGACGCTGAAAATAGGGTTCCGCCTGCAGCGCCTTGATATCCTCAATGCCTTCGATGGTCTCCACCAGCACCGCGTTGCGCAGCGCGCCCTCACGCAGCCCCTCTTTCGCCAGCCGCGCCATCGGGATTTGTACCAGCATGCCGGGAATAACGATCAGCGGGATGGCCGCCAGCGGAATCAGCACCAGCCAGCCGCCCACAAACGACATGATAAACAGGAACAGGATGACAAACGGCAGATCGGCCGCTGCGCCGACCGTGGTTGAGGTCAGCAACTCGCGCACCTGGTCGATCTCACGCAGCTGCGAGATAAAGGAGCCGGTCGATTTTGGCCGGGCTTCATTACGGATGCTCATAGCCCTGGCAAACAGCATGGCCGAGACTTTCAGGTCGATGCGTTTGCCCATCAGGTCGGACACCTGGGTTCGCATCAGCCGGATCAGATACTCAATGGCCGCCGCGATCAGCACCCCGACAAACAGCACCCACAGCGTGGACTGCGACTGCGCCGGAATAACCCGATCGTAGACCTGCATCGAAAAGAGAATACCGGCCAGCGCCAGCACATTGCCGATCACCGAGGCCAGCGAGATCTCGGTGATGCGGCGACCCATGCCGCGAAAGTTTTTCCAGAACCAGTGTGGCTCATAGGGCTGAACAAATTCGTCGATGCGCGCATCACGGCCACGCGCCGCCACGCCAATCACACCGACATCGCCCTGAGCGCGTGCCAGCAGTTCCGATAAGGCGCTTTCACGCACTACATCGCCGCCTTCACTCAGCCAGTAGCGCGCGCTGCCGTCGGAATCGATGTTCTCCAGCACCGCCACGCTGGCATTTTCCAGCACCAGCACCACCGGCGTGATCTCCTGACGCCAGCGCAGTTTGTTCTGCGGCACCATGGTCAGATGCAGTCCCAGCAGGCCGGAAAGCCGCTCCAGCTGCTGTGACACCGGCAGATGTTCAAACCAGCGCATCTGCTGACGCAGGGTTTTGCCATCGGCAGGTTTACCGAATCGCGCGGCGACGCGCAGCATGGCGGCAATCCAGTTATCGGTATTCAGGGTGGATGTACTCATTATTAATGCCTTATCGCTATTGCAGCGAAGGAAGGAGATCGCCGCTGCTTTTCTGACGATCGATACCCATGATATCGAGCAGATTGTCTACCGCGGCGGCATACCGCACGGTGGCGTCCCAGCCATCGTAAAGCGCGGTGATACGTGAGCTGTCCGCCTGAAACACATCCTGTTCCACGCTCAGCAAATCATTCAGGCTGCGCTTGCTCAGGCGATATTCATCGGCGTAGACATTGCGGGTATGGTCGGCGCTGGCCAGCTGCACTTCCCCGGCAGCCTGCCGTTGCTGTGCGCCAATCATGTCGGCATAGGCGGTCGAGGCGTTCTGATTGATGGCGAGTTTCGCCTGCTGAACGGCAGCCTGAGCCGCTTCCCGATCGCCCTCTGCTGACGCGGTTTTGGCATTCACCATGCCGCCCTGGTAGAGCGGCGCTTCCACCTGCAGCTGCACTTCATCATCCCAGTAAGACGAACGATCGTTTTCATAGCGGGTCCGGCCCGCCTGCACTTTGATGGTCGGCCAGTGGCCGGACTCTGCCTGGCGCACCCGTTCACGGGCGGCCTCCTGTTTAGACTGCGCGCTGCGCACCGCCGCGCTGCTTTCATAAGCGATTTTATCGAGGGTGATCTGCTGTTTCAGCAGCGCCTGGGGGAGTTCTGGCAGCGTGGCGGGCACCACGCCGGTCAGGACGGTCAGCTGCGCGGTGGCGGAACGCAGCTGGGCGCGATATTGCTCCAGCGTGGCCTGCATCGCGGCGATGCGGGTTTCCGCCTGCAGCACGTCTGACTGGGAGTTGAGCCCGGCATCGGCGCGCAGTTTCGCGATATCCCGCACCCGCTGCAGTGAGGCGATATTGGTATGCGCAATATCTGCCAGCGCCTGGTAGCGTTTGACTTCGAGGTAGGCCTGCAGCGTATCTTCCGCCACGGTGGTCATGGAGTCGAACAGGCCGAATCGATAAGCATCCGACAGCGCATGCTGTTCATCGATGGCGCTGCCGGTACGGCCAAAATCATAGAGCAGCTGGCTGAGCGTGATACCGCCGGAGCCATTGTTATTCAGGCTGCCCGCGGAGTCGGTCTGATGGGAACGCCCAGCTGCACCCTGCAGGGAGATCTGCGGATACCAGGCGCTGCGGGCGGCATCAAGATCGCCCTGCCCCACGTGGATCTGTGCCGCCGCTTCCGAGATTTTCGGATTGCGGGCGAAGGCCCGGAGAATGGCATCGCGCAGCGTTAAGCTGGCAATCTGTTCTTCGGTCGGCGCGGCGCGCCAGTTAAATTCAGCTTTCGGTAAGGGTGCGGCAAAGGCCGCATTGACTGCCACGCCACTCAGGGCGCACAACAAAAGAGTTAATCGCGCTTTGTTCATTATCCATACCAGCAGGGGTTCTTATCATCATGGTGTTTTTCCTGGTGAACAAAGCGAGCAAAGGGGGTACGACTCAGAGCCTGACAGATTTATTGCGTTATTTTATTTATGGTTCGCAAGCGAGACGCTGAACGACCTTTAACATTATTAGATCAGAACCCGGGCTTATTCCTGCTAAAAACAGATGAAATCGTTAATATTTCTTCTGAGCGTTCGAAAAGTAACCACATGATGATGCCACACCAATCCAGACGGGCTTAACAGACCCGTCCGGAAGGCAGTGCGTTTACTAATGAGTTGGCGTCAGACGATGGGTTGCGCCGCAGGATGCAGCAGCAGGTGATCGGCAAGCGTGTAAGACACATCAGAGAAGAGATGGCTCTCCTGCGGCACGGCAGCAGCAGCAGATGCCTGTGCGAGGTGCGACGTCTCCGTCTGCTGGGTCAGACTGACCGTTTCCAGCAGTTGATCCACCGTCTGACCTTCCATCAGGCTGGCCGTGTCGGTATGCGAGGCCACCTGCACCGTCTGGCTGGCCGTCGCCACATTACCGGCGCTGTCTTTGGCACTGACCGTCATCGGGTATTCACCATCATCCAGCGGGGCCAGCTGTCCGGCCAGAATGGTCAGCGCCCAGCCGCCATCCGCTTTGACACTGGCGCTGTAGTGCTGATCGCCCAGGGTTAATTCCACCTGGCTGCCCGGTTGCAGATTACTGGAGCTGCCCTGAATCAGATGCCAGCTGTTCACATCGGCAGCATCGATTTTGTTGTCACCAAACGCGGTGTCCAGCGTCAGTGTGGGTCGCTGATGCACGGCGACGGTAAAGAGCGTGTCCCAGCTCTGGGTGTCGCTGTTGCCATAGTCATCCTGGCGATGGAAAGTAGCGGCGACCGGACCATCCGGCAGCGCCATGAGTTCGCTGGAGGTGAGCGTGACCATGCCTTTCGCGTCGGGCTGATAGGTTATCCCGTTGATCTCCAGGGTTCTGCAGCCCTCAATATAGAAGCTCAGATCATGCTGCGCTTCCTGATAGTTGAGGATCATGTCGCCGCCGATATCCATTTCGGTGTAGACCTGCTGTAAGTCCGTATGAATATTCAGTTCATGCGTAACGTTGGTGTAGTTTTTTGCACCATCAATCGACCAGGCACGGATCTCACCAGAGCTGATAAACGCGTTCACATCTTCAGCCGGGATGACGACCTGCCAGTGTCCTTCCTGGCCCAGGGTGGCGTTGTAATCTTTTCCGTTAGCGCCACTGATCACCAGCTGATGGCCCGGCATGACGGTGCTGAGCGTGCCGCTCAGCAGCAGATCCTGCTGGCTTTCCGCCTCGTTAATCACATCATCCGCAGTGATATTATCGAAGGTAATGAACGGCAGGCTGCTGACATGGGTGATCAGCGTGACATCATGATAGTCGGTCGCGGTTTTGCCATTGGGATCGGTGGCCGTGACTTTCAGGCTGTAAACGCCATCCGCAAGCGCTTTCATGTCACTTTCATTAAATGAGCCATACCACTTGCCGTCGCTTTCCATGTGGGCAATGGCAGTTTGCGTGCCCAGAGTCAGTTTCACCACCGACCCCACCGGCAGGTGCGTTGCGCTGCCGCTGATCTCAACGCCATAAATGCTCTCGGCAATACTTACCGCGTTGTCACCACTGACTGTGTCCACAGTCAGGATCGGTTTGATGGTGCGATCGACATAGAGACCAAAGTCGACGTCGGTAGTGGTGCTGTGGCCCGCTTTATTGGTGATGGTCAGCTCCAGGCTGTGATTACCATCCGGTACGCCCTTGAGCGCCTCCGCTGGCATCGAAGCGTTCCAGTAGCCCCACTTATTCACCGTGCTGTGCCAGCTCTGATCGTTGAAAGTGAGCGTGACGGTGGAGCCCGCTTCGCCTTCGGCCCGGCCGCGCAGATGCACTGGCTTTTGCGCTTCCCAGCCCGCGATCACGCCATCACTGGCGACAGGTTCGTACGGCCGCAGTGCGGCGGGCGACGAACTCTTCACCGTGGCCAGCGTGTTGTAATTAACCGGGCTGCTATGCAGCGACTCCGCAGAGAACGTGCTAATCGGCAGGTTTAGGCTTTGTGTCGCAACAGGAAGGCTCAGGCTTTGCAGGGGGAGTGGCGCAATGGCTGGCAGAGTGCTGTCGGCAACGGCAAAGTCGCTGACTGCCGTCTGGAAAATGGATTCAAGGCGGATATGACGAAGCGTATCGCGTGATGACATGGGTAACCTCAGTTCAGAACAGAAACGCAGAGCAAAACCCTCTGATAAACAGATTGTTAACTCTGACGACGTGATAAAGGGTCAGCTGATGCTGCCCGTTTCCGCTGGTCGGAACTGATTACCCGCAGGTAACAAAGATCAGGAAAGAGGACGCTAATAAAAGCGACAAATGGAGCCAGAATCGTTGATTTACGGCTTGATGCCGTTTGCTGCGCCTACCCTAATCGTTCATTCCGCTAATGAATATTGGCGATTGTCTGGAAAATGGAATTATCACGTGACTAAAACAAAAAAAAGCGGGTGCTTTCGCACCCGCTTCTCAGAGCAGCCTGACAGACGTGAAATCAACTACACGACATGTACCTGCAGGTTCTGCTGCACCAGCACATCACCCAGGGTGTTTTCACTGGTCAGCGCCGAGTTGTGGTAAATCTCGAACACCCTGCCCTCCACCGTGCGCTCGCCGGTGACTTCCCAGATCCCACCGTTGCTGTTCGCCAGGGTTACCTGACTGCCATCCGCCCCTTTGATCACCAAATCATCACTCTGTTTATCCGTAATATTGAGTGCCTCATTGAGATCGAGTTTCACGGCGTTAGTGCCGGATTTACCCAAATCGAGCACTTCAATGTGTTCGACTTTCAGGCCCAGCGCGGTGAGATCCAGATTGAGATGCTCTCCGTTAAGCACCAGGGTATCGGTGCCTGCGCCGCCATCAATATGAGTAAAGTTAAGGTCACTGACCGTCACGGTATCCGCACCGCTGCTGCCGGTGACCGTGGCACCCTCAGCTGTGGAGCCATCAGCCAGCGTAATGACGACGCCGCCGATGGTGTAACCCACCTCCTCAACCGGTGCTGCCGCCACAGCGGTGTCAGTAGCCACCACGGTTTCACTGCTGCTGACCGGTGTCACCGTATCCGCTTCGGTAATCAGCGTCGAGGCCACTGCTACATGGGCGCTGTTATCGTCGCTGCTGGTGCTGCTGTTGTGCTGCGTTTCCGTGCTGGCACTGGCGACCGTGGCGCTGTCATCCGCCACCGAGAACAGAGCAAGCGACTCAGTTGCCGCCAGTGTCACCGGCAGCAGTGAGCCGAGCAGCAACGTGTTGGTGGTGGTGTAGCTGTTACCCGCTACGTCGGTGATGGAGACTTTTGCCAGCGTATTCAGCGACAGCAGCAGGCCCCCCACTGACAGCAGTGACGGTGAGAAGTTAACCGCGTAACGTCCCAGCGCATCGGTGGTGGTCGTCAGCGTCGGTCCGTTGTTGCCGTTAGCCAGCAGCAGCGTGACGGTGACTTTCGATCCCTGCGCAGCATTCAGCGAACCGCCCTGCACCACCAGACCGGCAAGCAGCGATCCGACGATGCTGAGCACCGGATCGACCCCGACCAGCGGCTGATTATGCGACAGCGCGGTAAAGCTGCTGGTGCTGGTTGCGGTGTTGCCCCCGATGTCTGCCACCGTCACGGTCAGCGGATGGCTGCCATCAGAGATCCCTTTCAGCGTCGCTGACGGCACGCTGATGCTCCATGCGCCATTCGCACCGATGGTCGTAGTGAGAATATTGCCCGCCACGTTCACCGTGACCGTGCCGCCCGCCGCGTTGGTGCTGGTTCCTCTGATGGTTTCAGGGGCATTGGCTTCTGAGATGTTGAGGTAACCATCGCCACCAAAGAAGCTGTTCACGCTGACTGTCGGCGTGGTGTGACTCACTACGCCCAGCGACGCCGAAGTGGAGCCGCTGGTGCCTGCACCGTTGATGACGCTGGCGGTGACGGTCTGCAGACCATCCGTAATGGCGGCGAGGTTAGCTGCCGGAACAGAGAGACTCCAGTTGCCGTTGCTGCTTACGGTCGTGCTGTAAGTCTGGCCACCCAGCGTGACGCGCACCACCGATCCCTCCGCGTTGCTGGCGGTACCGGAGATAGTCTGTGCGGTTTTCACGTCCACCGCGCTCAGCGCACCGTCACCAAACAGTGAAGTAATGGCGACGACAGGCGTCGACTGACTGATGACGCTCAGCGTGCCGGTGCTGTTCACCGTGTTGCCGTACGTATCGGTGCCGGTGACCGCCACGGTTTTCGTGCCGTCAGTAATAGCGGCAAGATCCGCTTTCGGCACGCTGATGCTCCAGTTGCCGCCACTCACCACTTTGGTGGTGTAGGTCAGACCATTCAGCGTGGCGCTGACGGTAGAACCCGCTGACAGGCTGGAGGTGCCACTCAGGGTCTGGTTAGAGGCCAGATCAAAGGCGCTCAGTACCCCGTCGCCAAACACCGTATTCACTGTCAGGGTTGGCTGGACCAGTCCCAGGGAGACGCCCGCGCTGGTGCTGCTGACGTTACCGACCGTGTCGGTGACCGACGCACTGACGGTGAAGTTACCGTTAAGCAGCGTCGAGAGCACCGCTGGCGAGACGGTCGTCGAGAAGGTGCCGTCGGCGTTGACCAGCGCGGTGACGTTGGTACTGCCAATCGCCAGCCTGACGCTGCTGCCCGCCGCCAGCCCGGAGACGGTGCCGCTGATAGTCTGCGTGACCAGCGATTCGGCCAGGTTCAGCACGCCGTCACCAAACAGCGGATTGAGCGTCACTTTCGGCAGATTGTGAATACCCACCAGCGCCCCGGTAGTGGTGCTGGTGGTGTTACCGGCGCTGTCGGTGACGCTGACGCCCACTGTCAGGTTGCCATCGGCAATCCCCTGCAGCAGCGTTGGCGTCAGCGAGACGTTAAAACTGCTATTCGCATCGGTCGCCGTCACAAACTGCTGTGCGCCCACCGACACCACCACGCGCGATCCTGTTTCGGCACCGCCCACGACGCCGCTGATGATCTGCGTCGACAGCGCATCTGCCACGTTCAGCAGACCATCACCGAACAGCGGATTCACTGTGATGGTCGGCAGCAGCGTATCGACGCGGACACCGGCGCTGGTGCTGGCGGTATTACCCGCTGCATCGGTAACCGAGGCCCCTACGGTCACGTTGCCCTGTGCCAGCGTGCCCAGAATATCCGGCGTCACCGTGGTGCTGAAGGCGCCGCCCGCACCCACTGTCGCGCTGAGCTGGCTATTGCCCACCGAGATAGTGACCACACTGCCCTGCGCAACGTTATTTACCACGCCGCTGATCACCTGTCCGGTGGCGATATCGGCCAGATTCAGCACGCCATCGCCAAACAGTGAGGTCAGTGAAATCGATGGCGCCTGGGTAAAGATACCGATCGACGCGCTATTCGTGGCGACGTTACCCGCCGCATCCCGGACACTGACGCCCAGCGTCAGGTTGCCATCCAGCAGTGACGTGAGATCGCTGCCCGGCAGGTTAACGCTCCACGTTCCGCCCGCCTGCACCGTGGTGCTGTAAGTCTTGCTGCCAAAGGTGACCGTCACCTGTGATCCCTCAGCCGCATTGCTGATCACGCCACCGACCAGCTGTCCGGCGGCGGCTTCTGCAATGTTCAGCAGGTTATCGCCGCCAAACAGCCCGGTGAGCGGGCCTACTACCGGCACCGAATCGACAATCGCCGTGACGGTTTCACCCAGGGTGCGGGTGTTACCTGCGGCATCCGTCAGGGTGACGTTAACGGCAAGGTTGCCGTCGGTGAGCAGATCCAGCACCGCTGGTGGCACCACGATGGCCCATTTACCATCCTGACCCACTGAGGCAGAGAGCGTGGTCCCGCCCAGTACCACTGAAACTGTGGCACCGACGCCCGCCGAGAGTGCGGTCCCGGAAATCGTCTGCGCGACTGTGGTATCCAGCGCACTGAGCGTGCCGTCGCCGAACACCGAATCGACCACCAGCGTCAGGGCAGTATTGGCGACTTTGTTGACCGTCAGCGTGGCGTCGGTCTGGTTGCCTGCAAGGTCATTGACCCGCACGCCAAACACCAGCGCTCCGTCATTGAGGCTCGACAGGACGTTCGGCGCAAGATCGATACTCCAGCGTCCGTCAGCCCCCACCGTCGCGGTGGCGATCGGCGAGGCATCACCCAGGTAGAGACCGATAGTCTGGCCTTCGGCTCCCTGCGCGCTACCGGTCAGCACCTGACCGGTCACCAGCTCTGCGGCGTTGATCACGTTGTCGCCGAGGAAAGCATCAACCTGCACCAGCGGCGCGGCGGTATCTACCGTCACTGTCTGGCTCGCAGTTCCCACGTTACCGGCGACATCCGCAAGCTGCGCGGTGATGACCGACGTGCTGCCATCGGGAAGTGCCTGCATCGCGCTGGCAGGCACGGTGGTGGACCAGGTGCCGTTGCTCTGCACCACGGCGCTGTAGGTCTGATTATTGAAGGTCACAACGACCGTACGGCCTGCCTCAGCGACATCGGCGGTGCCGGTAATCGCCTGGCTGGTGGTGCTTTCATTGCCATTAACCTGGTTATCACCCGCAAAGGCGTTGATCGTCAGCGTAGGTGGCGTCAGGTCGATCAGGACGTTACCGCTGGTAGTCACCGGTGTCGTGCCATCAGTGGCCGTCACGGTGATGCCGACGCTGCCGTCCGCATTGCCAAAGGCGCTGACCGGCAAGGCCGCCGTTGACCAGTTGCCCGATGCATCCAGCGTGGTGGCATAGGTCTGACCGTTAATAGTGACCGTCACTGAACCACTTGTGCCGAGGTTAGCCGAAGTACCGCTTAACACCACGCCACCCGCCACATCCTGGCTGCTGATAATGTTGTCGCCCGACACCGTACCCAGCGTCACCAGCGGGCCTGGCGGTGGTGTCAGATCCACCGTGAGATTGACCGGCACCGCTGCGGTATTGCCAGCCAGATCGGTCACTGCCAGCGTCAGGGTGGTCGATGGCGTAAAGGTCACCATCTGCTCTGGCGTCAGCGTCACGCTCCAGTTGCCGCTACCGTCAACAATTGCCGTGCCGAGGGTTGTGGTATTCAGCGACACCGTGACGACGGCGCCCGTTTCAGCGCCTGTCGCGGTACCGCTGAGGATCTGCGGCTGAATGCTCTCGGCGTAGTTCAGTGCGTTGTCGCCAGCAAAAGCAGTGAAGCTAAGCACCGGCGGGGTTTTATCAAGCACCAGTGAGCTGGTAATGGTGGTGCTGTTGCCCGCCGCATCGGTGACCGTCACGGTGGCCGGATAGGTGGCATCCGGCAGCGCTGAAAGCTGCGCCTGTGTCAGCGGCACTGTCCAGTTGCCATTGGCATCGACGGTTGCAGGGTAAGCCGTGCCGCCCAGCGTGAGCTGCACCGTCTGATTCGCGCCCGTCTCGCCGGTGGTGCCGCTCAGCGTAATGCCTGTGGCAACATCGGCGCTGTTCACATAGCCGCCGAGGAATTCCGGACTGACCACAGGCAGCGGCGCGGTGAGATCCGCAGTGAACGGCAGCTGTGCCGACGCGCTGTTGCCCGCCGCATCCACCACGTTAACCGTCAATGACTGCGGGCCATCACCCAGAGAACTCAGGGCATTCGGCGGAATATCCACGCTCCAGTTACCGTTGCTGGCTACGGTGCCAGAATAGAGGCTGCCGTTGACATCCACGGTAATGCTGACCGCCTGGTTCGCCCCCACGCTGCCGGTGTTGCCGGTCAGAGTGAACCCTGCTGCGGCTTCACCGATGTTCAGCAGGTTATCGCCGCCAAACGCGCCAGGGGTGAAGGTCGGCACCGGCACGGCCACTTCGGTTACCACACTCAGCGCCGTGTTGTCGCTGTTACCCGCGACATCGGTCGCGGTCACGGTCACGGTGTGGGCACCGCTGGTAAAGGTGGCTAGCTGCGCAGGCGACAGGGCCAGCGACCAGCTGCCATCGGTCTGCACCGTAGCGGCCAGCGGCTGATCGTTGTTAAAGCCGGAGATCAGCACCGAGACCGTCTGACCGGCACCGGTAATGCCGGTGGTGCCAGTGAGGATCTGTTCTGTTCCCGCCTCGGTGGCGTTCAGCGCACCGTCACCAAATGGCAGATTCAGCGTGACATCCGGCAGCGTATTAACCGCCACCAGCAACGTGCCGGTGGTGCTGGCCGTATTGCCGTTATCATCGGTGACGGTCACCGTTACCGGCAGGTTGCCATCCGGCAATGACTGCAAGACGGCAGACGGCAGTTCCAGTAACCAGTTCGCTCCCCCATCAATGAGCGTCGCGGCATAGACGGTGCCATTGATGGTCACTGCAACCGAGGCCGGATCATCACTGCTGACGGCACCGGTCAGGATACCGTCCGCTGCCGCTTCCGCCGCATTAAGGCGGCCATCCGTAAATGGCGTATCCAGCGTTGGCGCAGCAATCGGGGTAATCGCGGAGGTAAAGGTCTGCGTGTCTGTGACGCTGTTACCGGCCCGATCCGTGGTGGTGAGGGTCAGCGTGTGGACACCGGCCCCCAGGCTGGCAATCACCTCTGGTGTCAGGCTGGCCGTCCAGTCGCCATTGGTATCGACCCTCACCGACAGCGGGATATTGTCATCACCCACCGTGACGCTGAGAGTCTGGCCCGCCACGACGGTGGAGGTGCCAGTCACCAGCTGAACGGAAGCCGCTTCAGTGATGTTAATAATATTGTCGCCGAACTGCGTAGCAGCGAAGTTTGCGGAAACCGGCGGGGTCTGCAGAATCTCAACGTCTGCTATGGCCTCCGCCGGATTTCCGGCAGCATCTGCCGCAGTGACGACGACCTGCGTCACGCCATTTTCGAGGGCATCCAGCGCATCCGGAGCCAGATTCAGCGTCCAGTTGCCGCTGGCATCCGTCGTGGTGCTGAACGTCAGATTGCCGACAGCGATGCTGACCACGCTGCCTTCCGGCAGATTGGTACTGTCACCACTCAGCGTTATCGCACCTTCTGTCTCTGCCACATTGAGCAGCGAATCGCCAAACGGCGTATTCAGAGTCAGCGCTGGCAGCGTGTTAAACGCCACATCCAGTGAGGTGCTGGTATCCGTGGTGATATTGCCCGCCGCGTCGGTGACCGAAACGGCGATCGCGTTAGGGCCATCCGCCAGTTGCTGTACGTCGGCCGTCGGAATGGTGAGGGTCCAGTTCCCGTCAGCATCTGCCGTGGTGGTGTAACTGACGTTATTCAGCGTCACCGTCACCGGCAATGCGCCCGTGGTGTTCCCGCTGATGATGAGATCCTGCAGCGACTCCGCCAGGTTAAGGGTGTCACCCGCATTGACCGTGATATCCGTCAGCACAGGCGGTGTCGTACTGAAACTCACCTCCTGCGTGGCGGTCGCCGGGTTACCCGCGACATCCGTGGCCGTCACAGTAAAGGTTTGTGTGCTGCCCGGCGCGACATTGTCAAAGGCCGCAGAGGGTACATTCACCGTCCAGTTACCGTCAGCGTCGATCGTGGTGGTGGTGCTGAAAGCCGCGCCACTGGACACGCTCATGGTCACCGTCACCACCGTTCCCGCTGCCAGCTGGGTGCTGCCGCCGCTGACCGCAACCTCCGCCGTGGCCTCGGTGGCATTAATCACATCATCGCCTGCGACCACATTCAAGGTCAGCGTCGGCTGTGCCTGTGCGCTGGCCAGCACAACCAGGCTGGCGCTGCTGCTGGCCGGATTGCCAGAGGCATCCGTCGCCACCGCCTGCACCAGTTGATCGCCATCCGGCAGCGTCCCCAGCGCGGCGGCCGGAACTGTCACCGTCCAGCTGCCATCCGCGGTTACCGTGCCGCTGTACTGGACGCCGTTCAGCGTCACCGTCACCAGCTGGCCTTCAGCCAGATTAGTACTGGTGCCGCCAACGCTCAGATCCTGCTGCGACTCCGCCAGATTAAGGAAGTTATCCTCACTGAGCGTTCCGATGGTCAGAGTCGGCAGGTTCAGACTGTCAGCATCGCGCGTCAGGGTGGTCTGAACCGCAACCGCCGGGTTGCCCGCCGCATCGGTCATTGAGACAACAACCGGATAGCTGCCGTCTGTCAGCCCCTGCACGACGCTGGCAGGCAGCGTCACCTGCCAGGTGCCGTCAGAGAGCACCAGGGTGGTGTAATCAACATTCTGGAAACTGACCGTAACGGTCTGTCCGGCGTCGGCCTCCGTCGCCGTGCCGCTGATGGCGACCGCTTCCAGCACCTCCAGGGAATTAATGATGTTGTCGCCGCCAATGGGGTTGACGGTCAGCACCGGCGGTGTGAGATCAACCGTGACGGCGCTGGTCAGCGAACCACTGTTACCGGCCGCATCACTGGCATTGACGACCAGGGTATTGATCCCCTCGGTCAGCGTCTGCATCTCCGTCGGGGTTAAGTTCAGCGTCCAGTTGCCCTGCGCATCGACCGTGGCGGTGTAATCATTTCCGCCCAGCGTCACGGTGACGGTCTGGCCGTCGCCGGCCACACCGGTGCTGCCGGTCAGCGTCTGTCCGACACCCTGTTCCGCCAGGTTCAGGTACCCATCGCCAAACGGCGTGTCAATGCTGACGGCCAGCGCCGCCGTTGACACGGTGAGGTCACGCGTTTCTGTGACCGGGTTGCCCGCCGCATCGCTGACCGTCACCGTCAGGATGTAGGCGCCAGCCGGAATACCGGCCAGCGAGCCCGCAGGCAGCGTCAGGCTCCAGTCGCCATCCTGGGTAACGGTAGTGGTCCAGATCTGGTTGTTAAGGGTGATGGTGACCTGCTGTCCGGCTTCAGCATTGGTGCTGCCGCTGAGGACAATCGGTGCGAGGCTTTCGGCGATGTTAACGCTGTCATCGCCCGCAACCGCGTTCAGGGTCAGGGTCGGTGGCGTCAGATCCACCGTTACGCTGCCCGGCGCGCTGCCGGTGTTACCCGCGGCATCCTGCACCGTAACGGTATAGTTCAGACTATCTTCCGGCAGGCCTGCCAGCGCCGTGGCTGGCACGCTGATCTGCCAGTTGCCGTTGCTGTCGACCGTGCCGTTATACGTGACGCCATTCAGCAGTACGCTGACGCTCTGACCATCACCGGTCACCCCTGTGGTGCCGCTCAGCGTCTGTGCTGTGGCGATCTCGCTGCTGTTGAGCAGACCATCGCCGAAAGCAGAGACAATCTGCGGTGCTGGCAGCGTCGCCAGCACGCTAAGCGTTGCTTCACTGTTCAACGTCGCCCCGCCGCTGTCCGTGGCGGTAACCGTCACGGTGTAAGGCCCGTCGGCGAGCGCCGTCAGTGACTCAGCCGGAACGATCACGCTCCAGCGGCCCGTGGCCGAGACCTGCGCGGTGTAGCTGACGTTGTTAAACAGCAGCGTAACCGTGCTGCCCTCAGTCACGTTCGCTGAGGTGCCGGTCACGATCAGCGCCTGACCCAGCTCCTGCGCATTCAGATAGTTATCCTGGCTGATCGCATCCATCGCCAGACCAGAGGCGTTGCTGTTGACGTCAAAGGTAAGGTTACTGGAAGTTGTATTGCCCGCCACGTCGCTGACTGCCACGGTGAAGCTGGCGGTGCCATCATTAATGGCCGCCAGCGCACCGGCTGGCACGGTCAGGCTCCATGCGCCGCTCGCCTGCACGGTGGCGCTGTAAACCGTCCCCTCAATATTGACAGTGACCAGCTGGCCCGCTTCGACGTTGGTGGTGGTGCCGGAGAGACGCTGATCGGTGAGGCGTTCCGCGCCATCGACCACGTTGTTACCGGCAAACGCATCCAGCGTCAGGGTGGGCAGCGTGGCTGGGTCCACTTTCAGCGCCAGGTCGCGGCTGGTGGTGGTGGCATTGCCTGCCGCATCGCTGGCGGTCACGGTCAGTGGGTAGCTGCCATTGCCCAGCCCGGTGTAAACCGTGGCGGGCAGTTCCAGCGACCAGCTGCCGTTGGCGCCAGCGGTGGTACTCAGCGTGGTGCCGTTGAAGCTGGCCACAATCAGCGCGTTCGCTTCGCTGCTGCCGTTGAGCGTGAGCGGCTGCTGACTCTCAGCGGCGTTGATGATCCCATCGGATGGCGTGATGAAGTTCAGCACCGGCGGCACGGTATCCACCACAACGGTGCCATTGGCCTGGCTGCTGTTGCCCGCCACGTCACTGACCACCACGGTGTAAGGTGTGTTGCCCTGTGGCAGCGCAGCCAGAACATCAGCCGGAACCGCGACCTGCCAGTTGCCCTGAGCATCGACCGTGCCGCTGTAGTCAGTGCCGCCCAGCGTTACGACAACGGTCTGACCGTCACCGTTGACGCCGGTGTTGCCGGTAATGAGGCCGACGCTGGCCGCTTCCTCACCGTTGAGAATGCCATCACCAAAGGCCACGCCTGGCGTCGCCACCGGCAGTGCACTGGCGAGGATCGTCAGCGTGGTGTCACCGGTCGCCAGCTGTGTGCCGTTAACATCGGTGACGGTGGCGGTGATGGTCTGAGGGCCATCCGCAGTACCGGTAAAGCTTCCTGCCGGTAAGGTCAGGCTCCAGCTTCCATCTGCCGCTACGGTAGTGCTGACCGGCGTTCCGTTAGCCACTACGGTGACAATGCTGCCGTCAGGCAGACCGCTGGTGCTGCCGCTAACGACGACGGCGCCATTCTGCTCAATAGCATTCAGGTAGTTGTCGTCGCTGATCGGTGCCAGCGCGATCGACGGCTGGGTGTTATCCACGCTGAAGTTCAGCGGGCTGCTGGTGGTATTGCCGACGAGGTTGATCACGCTGACGTTCAGCGTCTGATTGCCCTCACCCAGCTCCGCCAGGGCGCCCGCAGGCAGAATAATGCTCCAGCTGCCGCTGGCCGCGACCACTCCGCTGTATTCGGTGCCGTTCAGGGAGATGATGACCTGCTGGCCCGCCTCGACGTTGCTGCTGCTGCCGCGCACCGTAATCGGCTGCAGTTGCTCCGCCGCCGTAACGATGCCGTCACCGGCAAAAGTGCTGCTGTCGATGGTCAGTACAGGCAGATCGTCAGGCGAGGTGGCGACATTCAGATCCACCACCTGGCTGGTCTGATTGCCGTTCGCACTGTTTTCGGTGACGGTCACCAGATTACTGCCCGGAGGCAGTGCCGCCAGGGCTTCCGGCGCGATCTCCAGTGTCCACTGACCATTAACACCGACGGTGGTGCTGTAAAGCTGGTCGTTAAGCTGGACCGTGACCACATCGCCGTTCTGACCGCTGCCACTGACCACCAGCGGCTCAGCCAGCTCGCCGACATTCAGCGCGTTATCCCCGCTGATCGGTGCGACCACCAGCGGAGGCGGCGTTGTGGCAACTGTCAGCGCACTGTTCTGGCTGTTGCTGTTACCCGCCTCGTCGGTGACGGTGACCACCACCGGATAAGTCGTGCCATTGGTCAGACCGGCCAGTGCCGCTGGCGGTACGGCCAGCGTCCAGCTTCCGTCACTCTCAACGGTGCCGGTGTAGGTCACGCCATTCAGCGTCACACTGACCCGATCGCCTTCCGTGCCTGCGCCGCTGAAACTGAAGCCTGCGGCCTGTTCAGCAATGTTCAGCACGCCATCGCCAGCTGGCGGATCAATGCTGAAGTCAGGTGGCGTGGTGTCCACGATAACTCCGACAGGCGTGGTGACCACGTTGCCGCCCACGGTCGTGACGGTCACGTTGAGATCGTAACGTCCATCTGGCAGTTGTTGCAGATCGGCAGCCGGCACAGAGGCGGTCCAGCTGCCATCGGCGGCAACCACCGCGTTATAGGTCTCACCATTCAGCGCAAGGCTGACGCTGCTGCCCGGCGCAACGGTGCCGCTCAGGGTCAGATCCGTGGCCGTTTCAGCCTCATTGATAATGTTATCGGTGGCAATCGGGTTAACGGTCAGCGCCGGAATGCCGGTATCCACAGTCAGCGGTACGCTGGAACTGGTGCTGTTACCCGCCGTGTCGCTCACCGTCACGGTAATCGGATTACTGCCCTGCGCCAGCGCCTGGAGTGCAGCCGGTGGCAGCGTGACGCTCCAGAGACCATTGGTATCGACGGTTGCCGGATATGTTTCGCCGCCCAGGGTCACGCTGACGGCCTGGCCTGCCTGGACTGTGCCGGTCAGCGTCTGCGCGACGCTGGCTTCCGCAGTGTTGAGTATGCCGTCAGTGAACGGCGTATTGATTTCCGGGGCTATCAGCGGCGTGGTCGCCACCAGCAGCGTCTGGGTGCTCTGCACCTCCCCGGAGGTCACCGTAACCGTGGTGTTGCCCTGTGCCAGATTCGCCAGGTCGGCGGCGGGCACAGTCAGGGTCCAGCTGCCACTGGCATCGGTGATCGTTGAGTAAACAGTGCCGTTGGGTTCCAGCGTCACGCTGATTGGGCTGTTAGCGGGCAGGTTAGCGGAACCGCCGCTAAGGATGAGATCGCTCTGCACTTCCTCCGCATTCAGCGCATTATCGCCACTGATCGGGCCAATCGACAGCGACGGTGCGGGTGAGGTCACCACGCTGAACTGCCCTTCCGCAGGCTGCGCCGGGTTACCGGCTACGTCGGTAATCGCGACGGTAAAGGTTTTTTCACCTAAGCCGCCCAGCGATCCGGCGGGCAGCGATACACTCCAGCGACCATCTGCCAGAACCACACCATCGTATGACTGACCGTTGAGGGTCAGTGATACCGGCTGACCGGCCGGTACGCCCGTGACGCTACCGGTGACCAGAATGTCGGTGAGCTGCTCCGCGCTGTCGACCTGGTTGTCGCCGGTCACTGGATCGATGGTCAGCGCTGGCGACGTGGCCGCCAGCACGACGACGCTGGTCGATTGCGTGGTGGTATTGCCATACGCATCGCTGATTTGCACGCTGATCGGGTAGCTCTCATCGCCCAGCTGACTGACGATTGCGGCGGGCACCGTCACACTCCACGCGCCACTGGTATCCACGATGGCGGTGTAGGTTTCATTGTTGAACGTCACCGTGACCGTATCGCCCTGCGCACCGCCGCGCCCGTCGAGTATCAGATCCTGGGTGTGCTCAGCGATATTGATATAACCATCGCTGCCCGGCGTCGAGATTTCCAGCAGCGGCGCCGTGGTGGCGAAAATCAGTGAGCTGCCGGTTTGTGTCGTGTTGCCATCGGCGTCAGTAGCCACCACCGATACCGTCTGAGTGCCGTCAGAGACAGCGGCCAGATCGGAGGCCGGAACATTGACACTCCAGCTGCCATCCGGCGCCACCACGGCGGTGTAAGAGACCTCATTCAGCGTAACGCGAATGATGTCGCCTTCGTCGCCGGTGCCGCTGATGGTCAGCGGCTGCTGCGCGTCGCTGTTGTTGATCACGCCATCATCGGTGAGCTCGTTCAGCGTCAGCGCCGGTACCGCCGTCGCGACCCGCAATGCCGTATCCTGCGTGCTGCTGTTACCGGCCGGATCGGTCACGGTGACCGTGACCGGATAGGTCTGATTGGTCAGCGAGCCCAGATCGGCAACCGGAACCGAGGCATTCCAGATTCCGTTCTCATCGACAATCGCGTTATAGGTCTTGCCGTTTAACGCCACCGCCACGGTGTCGCCCGGGGTGCCGGTGCCGCTGATCAGCAGCGGCTGGGTCAGTTCATTGTTGGTAAGAACGCCATCACCACCCGGTGCGGTCACGGTCGCAACCGGTGGTTGCGTGCTGACGGCCAGCGTCTGGGTCTGAGTGGCGATGTTGCCGCTGGCGTCGGTCAGTGTGACGGTCAGCGCATAGCTGCTGCCATCTGATAGCGCCTGCAGCGCCGCTGACGGCAGTGGCACTGTCCAGTTGCCCTGCTCATCCACGGTCGCGCTATAAACTTCGTTGTTCAGCGTGACCGTTACCACGTCGCCCGGCAACGCACCTGAACCGCTGACCGGCACGCCTGCCGCTACTTCACTGCTGTTGAGAATGCCATCGCCGCCTGCGACCTCTGCCACAATCAGATTCGGTGGCAGCGTGTCGACGCTGAAGTTCACCAGCTGGTCCACGCGGTTGCCCGCCTCGTCAATGGCGGTGACGGTCAGGCTGTTAGCGCCCTGCGCCAGTAAAGCGAGATCGGCGGCAGGCAGCGGCAGGCTCCAGCTGCCGTCGGTATTGACCGTGGTGCTGTAGGTTTTGCCGTTGAGCTCGACTTCAACCAGCTGGCCTGCCACGGCTTTACCGGTGCTGCCGCTGAGCAGCAGATCGCTGCCCGATTCTGTCTGGTTGAGAATGCCGTCGGTAATCGCGCTCTCGTTCAGCGTGATTTGCGGCAGCGTGGTCACAACCACATTCAGCGGCGCGGAGTCAGTCAGCAGCGCACCCGTGGTGTCGTTGGTGGTTACTGAAATCTGTTTCACACCGTCCGTGATGCCCCCGAGATCGGCTGCCGGAACGGTGACGCTCCAGAAGCCATTGCTGCCCACCACCGCGCTGTAATTGATGCCGTTAAAGTTAAGCTGCACCGTCTGGCCCGGATTAACGCCCACCGCAGAGCCGTTGATGATCAGATCACTGTTCAGCTCCTGCTGGTTAAGGAAGCCATCCACGCTGACCGGTTCATTAATCGAGACCACGCCAGGTTCGCCTGCCGCAGGCGCGACGTTGATGTCGCGGGTGTCAGTGGCGAGGGTACCGGCTACCGTGCTGACGCTGACCGCGATGGCGCTGCTGCCCGCCGCCAGTGCGCTGAGTGCCTCAGACGGAATCTGCGTGCTCCAGCTGCCGTCTGGATTGACCGTGGCGCTGTAATTCTGACCGCCCAGGGTGATGGTGACCGTCTGACCCGCCTCCACGTTGCTGGTGCTGCCGGAGAGCGTCTGATCGACGGCTTTTTCGCTGTTATCTACCAGATCGTCACCGGCAAACACGGTGATGGTCACCGCTGGCGTCCCCGGTTGCGCCGGGGCATCCACCAGAATCGGCCGATCTTCAATGGCGTTTACGTTCGCCTGATTGCTGACCGTGGCCTCGATGGTCGCGCTGCCCGCCGCCAGCGCTGAAAGCGCGCTGGCGGGAACGTTCAGGCTCCAGCTGCCATCCGCGCCGACCGTGGTGCTGTAAGTCTGGTCGCCCAGCGTGACCGTCACGATCTGACCCGCCTCGACATTGGTGGTGCTGCCGCTCAGCAGCTGTTCGCTGGTTTTTTCCTCGTTGCTCAGCACGTCATCACCGGCGAACGGGTTGATGGTGATGGTGGGCTGGCCCGGCTCAGTCACCGGTGGCTCCACGGTGATCGGCACGGTGTCGCTGACGGTGGTGCCCGCCGCGTTGCTGACCGTCACCACCAGCGAGGCCGTTCCTGCGGCCAGCGCATTCAGTGCATCGGCCGGAATCGCGATGTTCCAGCTGCCGTCAGGATTGATCGTGCCGCTGTAACTCTCTCCGCCCAGCGTCACGGTGACAATCTGGCCTGCTTCGACGTTGGTGGTGCTGCCGAAAACCGCCTGCGCCTCCTGCTTTTCGTCGTTACTGAGGATGTTGTCTTCAGCAAAGGGATTGATGGTTAACGTCGGGGCATTCGGTGAAGTGCCGGATGACTCCACCCGGAAATCGCGGGTTTCAGTGACCGGCGCGCCGAGCGAATCGGGGACCGTCGCGTTCAGGGTCACGCTTCCGGCGGCCAGCGCCGCCAGCGAACTGGCTGGGATTGGGACGCTCCAGCTGCCATCCGCGCCAACCGTGGCGATAAAGGTCTCCCCGTTCAGGGTGATAGTGACCTGCTGGCCCTCAGCGATATTGGTGGTGGTGCCGCTCAGCAGCTGATCGGTGGCTTTCTCGCTGTTGCTGAGGATGTCATCCCCGGCAAATTCGTAGATGGTGAGGGTCGCTTCACCCGGCTGCGTCGCCGGGGCTTCCACGGTGATCGACTCCGCGTTCGTCGCGGTGTCGCCCGCCGCATTGCTGACTGAAGCGGTCAGAGTGGTGGTGCCTGCTGCCAGCGCGTTCAGCGCGGCGGATGGCACGGTGACGCTCCAGCTGCCGTCACCCTGCACGCTGGCGCTGTAGGTCTGACCGCCCAGCGTTACGGTAACGATCTGACCGGCTTCAACGTTGGTGGTGGTGCCGCTGACAGGCTGATCGGACGCTTTCTCGTCGTTACTCAGATCGTTATCGCCGGCAAAGTCATTCAGGGTCAGGGTCGGCACGCCTGGCTCTGTCACCGGCGTCTCAACGGAGATATCGCGGGTTTCGCTGGCGCTCACGCCATCGGTGTTGGTAACGGTGGCGCTGATGGCGTTGGATCCTGATGGCAGGTTGTCCAGCGCAGCGGACGGAACGACCACGCTCCAGTTGCCACTGCCATCCACGGTGCCAACGTAAGTCTGTCCCCCTAAGGTCACAGTGACCGTCTGGCCTGCTTCGACATTGGTGGTGGTGCCGGAAAGCGTCTGAGCCGTGCCTTTTTCGTCGTTGCTGAGGATGTCATCCCCGGCAAACTGATTGATGATGAGGGTCGGTTCGCCCGGCTGTGTCGCCGGGGCTTCCACGCTGATGGGCAGGCTGCTGGTCACGGTATCACCGGCCGCATTGCTGACTGAAACCGTCAGCGTCGTTTCACCGGCCGCCAGCGCGCTCAGGGCCGCCGATGGCAGCGTCACGTTCCAGTTGCCCTGTACATCTACGCTGCCGCTGTATGTCTGACCGCCCAGCGTGACCGTCACGACCTGACCGGGTTCGATGTTGCTGGTGCTGCCGGTAACGGTCTGGTCGGCGCCTTTCTCCGCATTGCTCAGCTGGTTATCACCGGTAAACGCCTCCACCGTGACTGCAGGCGGGCCTGTAACGACCGGCGTATCGACGCTGATGTCGCGGTTTTCACTGGCCTCAGTGCCAGCCTGATTGGTGACGACCGCAGAGATCGCAACTGAACCGCTATTCAGCGCATTCAGCGCTGCTGGCGAGAGCGTGACGCTCCAGTTGCCCTGCGCATCCACCACTGCGCTGAAGGTCTGATCGCCCAGCGTGATGGTGACAACCTGTCCCGCTTCCACGTTGCTGGTGGAACCGCTCAGCAGCTGGTCGCTGCTTTTTTCCGCATTGCTGAGGACGTCATCACCGGCAAACTGATTGATGGTGATAACAGGCGTTCCCGGCTCGGTCAGGGGCGGCTCGACGTTAAACGTCACGCTGCCGCTGGCAGCGGTTCCCGCCTGGTTAGTAACGGTTGCCGTGGCCGTGGTGGTGCCGGAGGCGAGTGCAGCCAGCGCATCCGCAGGAACGGTGATGCTCCAGCTGCCATCGCTGGCAACGCTGCCGCTGTAGCTCTGGCCGCCCAGGGTCACGGTGACCACCTGCCCGGCCTCGACGTTGCTGGTGCTGCCGGAGAGCGTTTGTGGCGTGGTTTTTTCGCTGTTATCCAGCTGGTTATCGCCTGTAAACGGATTCAGGCTGACAGAAGGCTCGGCGGGTGTGCCGGGATCGGCGGCAGCGACGGTAACCGGCAGGCTGCCGGTAGCGCCGGTGCCCGCCGCATTAGTGACGCTGACGTCGATGGTGGTGGCGCCAGCCGGAAGCCCTGCCAGCACGGCGGCCGGAATGGTGACGCTCCAGCTGCCGTCCGCGCCGACGGTGGTGTTGAAGGTCTGCCCGCCCAGCGTGACTGTGACAATCTGACCGGCTTCGACGTTGCTGGTGGTCCCGCTCAGCACCTGATCGGTGGTTTTTTCCGCGTTATCCAGCACATCATCGCCAGCGAACGTATTCAGGGTAATGGCAGGCGTTCCCGGCGTGACCGGAGTTCCCGGTGTTCCCGGATCGGTGCCACCGGCGTTACCGCCGCCGTTACCCCCACCACCTCCGCCGCCACCACCGCCGATGCCAACGGCCAGTCCCGCTAAGCCGAGCACACCCAGACCGCCCGCGGTGATCACACCCATTGAGGTGTTGGCGTTATCCGCCAGCAGCAGCGGCTCTACGCTGTCGAGCGATTCATAGGTTGGTGTGACAGAGCTGGACGCGAGTTCAGCCCCCTCTGCAGTCTGCGGAAAGAGCGCATGCTCCGGTGGATTGACGCCATCATCGAACACCAGTTCGCTGTGCTGGCCATCGGCGTCGTCGAGGAAGAATTTCTGATAGCGGACCGTCTGGCCGTCACGCATGTGCAGCACCAGATCGTTACCCTGACGCTCGTACTGCGTCACGATGTCGCGGGTGCCGCTGATGCGGACAACGCTGGGCTCTGTGAGGTTAATGGTTTGTGACGAACTGCCAACAGACTGCGAGATGAGGGTGCCGTTTTCGCGCGAGATGATGTCTACACGGCCTTGCGTGAGTTCTGCCATTTGTAACCTCTGTTCCACCAGACTAGCTAATATACTGAATCCATAAACATAAAATTATTTTATGCTTACAGTCTTCACTCATAGTTTCACCTTCTGAAGTTCAGAAAGTGTCTTAACCTGGTGTATGCAGATACGGCAAAGCAAAGCCGCGTCACAAACCCAAAGGAAGCGGTGGATGACGGTATTATTGTTAGTTTTAGTTGTACAGACTCAAGCAAACTGTAACGGTTCTGACAGCTTAATTTTTAGCGTAACGGTCTCAGAAATCAATTTCAATATGCAGAATTTATTATGTTTTAATCTTTATTACTTAAGCACTGCCTGAGATAAGGTTTTCAGAAAATGCGCTTTGCCTTTGTTTTTTCATGTCAATTTATTACTGACTGTTTCCATAAATGATGCGAAAAGGTTAAAAAACCACCGTTTCATAAACATGAGGGCTGCAAAAAAAATTTGTTAATTATGCGATTCAGCCATCATTTATGCGTGGTCCTGATCCGCTTTTTCCAGCCGCAAGCCGTTGAAAAGAGAAACTGAAATTTGAGTTAAGTCACCTCGGGCGGTGGGTGGTCATACCAGGAAAGTTCTGGAAAAAATTCGCAGCGCAACAAAAGTCGGTAAACTCCCGGTTTTGTCATTTATACGATGTTGCTGCACCCCTTCGGATAAGAGGCGAAACGGCCACTGACTCGCGGCCAGTGCTACACTTTTCCGCTTTACCATTGATGAATCTGACCTATGACTGCACTGGACGCTGCACAACAACATAAACATCAGAGCCGCCTGAACTGGGGCACGCGCACCATCTTCTTAATCAATGGGTTAGGGATGTCGGCCTGGGCGCCGCTGGTGCCCTTTGCCCGCGATCGTCTGCAGCTCAGCGGGGCCTCACTGGGCGCGTTACTGCTCTGTCTGGGGGTCGGTTCGTTAGCCGCGATGCCGGTGACCGGCACACTGGTGGCGAAGTTTGGCTGCCGTCGGGTGATGTGCTTCTCTACCCTGTTAGTGCTGATTATGATGCCGCTGCTGGCGACGGCTGACTCTCATCTGGTGATGGCGGCTGCGCTGATGCTTTTTGGTGCCGGGCTGGGCATGCTGGATGTGGCAATGAATTATCAGGCGGTTCAGGTTGAGCAGGCGGCGGATAAGCCGATGATGTCGGGCTTCCATGGATTCTTCAGTCTTGGCGGGATTCTGGGCGCGGGCACGGTCAGTCTGTTGCTGAGCCAGTCTTTCACCCCGCTGACCGCCACGCTGGTCGTGATGGCAGTGATGTTGTTACTGCTGCTGTGGCGACTTCCGGTGTTAATGAACGAACGTCTGCACCAGCCCGATCAGCCCTGGCTGGTGATCCCACGTGGCTGGGTGGCCTTCCTGGGCCTGCTCTGCTTTATCCTGTTTCTGGCGGAAGGGGCGGTTCTGGACTGGGGCGCGCTGCTGCTGCTGCAGAATCCGGAAATGACACCCGCCTCGGCCGGACTCGGCTATGCGGTCTTCTCCGTGGCGATGACGCTGGGCCGTTTCAGCGGCGATAAGATCATCCAGCGTTTTGGTCGCTACCCGGTAATGCTGACCGGCGCGCTGACCGCCGCAGCGGGCATGAGTCTGGCCGTCTGGCTGCCGTGGCCGGAGATCGCCCTGCTCGCTTTCCTGCTGGTCGGCTTTGGTTTATCCAACACGGTGCCGATGTTGTTCAATGCTGCCGGGAATCAACAGGATATGCCTGCGAACCTGGCGATTTCTGCCATGACAACGCTGGGATATGCGGGTATTCTCTCAGGTCCGGCTTTAATCGGATTCATTTCGCAATGGATCAGCCTCAGCGGCGCATTTATAGTCATCGCCCTGTTGCTGTTAGCGGTAGCCGCCAGTGCGCGAAAAGTTGCGCGATAATTCAGGTACCCGACACGCTATGTTGTATAAGTTTCCACTGACCTCCGGCAATGTCACCCGCTTTTTTGTGGTTTTCAATCTGGTGCTTCTGCTGGCGCTGGGCTTTATGGTGCATAACTCGGTCAACGCCTGGCTGACCGGGAAACGCTATGCCATGGACGATCTGGCGCGCGACGTGCAGAAGCGCATCGACGCCTATCGCTTTGCCACCTGGCAAATCTATGAAAACCTTTCGACCAGTGCCGCCGGTGCGACGCCTGGCAGTAACCTGCAGGAAACGCGGTTGCGTCCTGACGTCTATTATCTGGAAAAAACCCGCCGTAAAACCGAAGCGCTGATTTTCGGCTCCCATGACAGCAGCACGCTGGACATGACCATGCGAATGTCGAACTATCTCGACACGCTGTGGGGCGCGGAAAATCCGACCTGGTCGATGTACTTTTTAAATGGTCAGGACAACAGCCTGATCATGATCTCGACCCTGCCGCTGAAAGATATGGCGACACGCTACAAAGAGAGCGCCATCAGTTCCATGGTGGATGGCCGTCGCGCTGAGATGCTGCAGCAGGCCAATGCGCTGGATGAGCGCGAGAGTTTCTCGCCGCTGCGCCACCTCGCCTTCCAGAACGATCACTATTTCACGCTGCGCACCACCTTTAACCAGCCGGGCCATCTGGCCACGGTCGTCGCCTTTGATCTGCCGGTTAACGATCTCGTTCCGCAGAACATGCCGCTGGAAAACTTCCAGCTGCGACAGGATAGCTCGATGCCGGCCAGCAGCAGTGAACAGCAGGAAGTAGAAAACACCCGTGTTTCACTGGTTAATCCCAATATTGAGATTGCGGCCACCCTGCCCAGTACCTCCCTGCAGCTGGTCTATCAGGTGCCGATTACCCGCCTGATTATCGATACCCTGCACAACCTGCTCTGGCCGCTGCTGATCAACCTGCTGCTGTTCCTGCTGTCGCTGGCGGGTATCGTGCTGCTGCGCCAGCAGTCACTGCGTCCCAGCGAGAATCAGAGCGCTGAACTCGACTCCCTTCGGGTTCTGAATGAAGAGATTGTCGCCAGCCTGCCGGTCGGCCTGCTGGTGTATGACTTTGCCAGCAACCGCACCCTGCTGAGCAATAAGATTGCTGAACATCTTTTGCCTCACCTCAATCTGCAGAAGATCATTAATATGTCCGACCAGCATCAGGGCGTGCTGCAGGCCACCATCAATAACGAAGTGTATGAGATCCGCCACGCCCGCAGCGTGCTGTCACCGCATACCCAGCTGTTTATGATGCGTGACCAGGATCGCGAGCTGCTGGTGAATAAAAAACTGCAGAAAGCGCAACAGGTGCTGGATCGCAACCATCAGATGCGCCAGCAGTTGCTGCACAATCTGGGCCATGCGCTGAATCAGCCTCTGGAGAAAATGGTGACGCAGCTGGTGCAGCTCAGCCAGCGTGATGCCGATGAAACCGTGCTGGACCTGCTCGATGAGAGTCAGGGCCTGGCCCGACTGGTGGATGATATCGTGCTGCTGAACCGCCTTGAAGCGCATGACTGGTCACCCGATGCGACGGTCTTTAACCTGCAGGAACTGCTGGATGAAATCGCGCTGGAAAGCCTGCCGCTGATGCGCCGCAAAGGGCTGTCGCTGGTGGTGAATAATCATCTGGCGAATGACGAGACACGCTTTGGCGACCGTCGCGCTCTGCGTAAAGTGCTGACCACGCTGATGCACTACGCCCTGACCACGACCCGCTGGGGCAAAATCACCCTGGAAGTTAAGGCTGCCGAAAAGCAGGCCGATAGAGTGATCATCGAACTGGTGGATACCGGTGCCGGTTTGACGGTGGATGAACTGGCGAATGTGGACTTCCCGTTCCTGGGCGATACCAGTCAGGATCGCTACGGACAGGCTTCCGGCATGGCGTTCTTCCTGTGTAAGCAGCTCTGCAAGCAGATGGGTGGCAGTCTCGATATCGTGGCAAAAGCCGATATCGGTACGCGCTACAACATGCAGCTGCCGCTGGTGCTGGAAGAGAAGCGCGAAGAAGAAGAGGAAAAAATTCTGGATGGTGTGACCGCGCTGGTGGAGATCACCGTAGAGGACGTGCATAAAATCGTCTGCCGCCATCTGGAGAACTGGGGAGCGCGTTGTCTGACGCCTGATGAGCGCATCTCCGGACAGGATCACGATGTCATGGTGACCGACGATCCATCGAAGCTTACCGGCTGGGCACTGCTGCTGGCGGAAGATGAACTGGGTCATCATGCACTGAACGACCAGCAGTATCGGGTCAATTTCAATCTCAGTAATGCGATGCTCGATGCATTGCTGGCCCTGATTGAGAAACAACTGTCGCATGATGTGATGGATAACGACATGGAAGACGACGCGGCCACGCCATTGATGAGCGGCGGCTATTTCCAGCTGTTTACGGAGACAGTACCGGTTGATGTGAAGAGACTGTATACTGAGTCGGCGGAAAAGGACTACGCCTCGCTTGCTCAGACAGCGCATCGCCTAAAGGGCGTGTTTGCCATGCTCAATCTGACTCCCGGCAAACAGCTTTGTGAAGAGTTAGAACACCACATTAAAGCGTGTGACGATTCAAACATTACAAATACCACCAGTGATATTGACGCTTACGTCAATCAACTGCTGCAGCAAGGTAACCAATAAGATGAATAACTTAAACGTAATTATTGCCGATGACCATCCAATTGTCCTTTTCGGTATCCGAAAGTCTCTGGAGCAAATTGAATGGGTCAACGTTGTAGGTGAGTTCGAAGACTCAACAGCACTGATCAACAATCTGTCCAAGCTTGACGCCAACGTCCTGATCACCGACCTCTCTATGCCAGGTGAGAAGTATGGCGATGGTATTACGCTGATTAAATATATTAAACGCCACTATCCGGATCTTTCGATTATTGTTCTGACTATGAACAATAACCCGGCGATTCTGAGTTCGGTGCTTGATCTCGATATCGAAGGGATCGTCCTGAAACAGGGCGCGCCTACCGATCTGCCAAAAGCACTGGCTGCACTGCAGAAAGGCAAGAAATATACGCCGGAAAGCGTTGCGAAGCTGCTGGAGAAGATCAGCGCGGGTGGTTATGGCGACAAGCGCCTGTCACCGAAAGAGAGCGAAGTGCTGCGTCTGTTCGCAGAAGGTTTCCTGGTCACCGAAATCGCCAAGAAACTGAACCGCAGTATCAAAACCATCAGTAGCCAGAAGAAATCAGCGATGATGAAACTGGGCGTGGATAACGATATCGCGCTGCTGAACTACCTCTCCTCTGTCAGCCAGAGTCAGGTCGAAAGAGACTAAGTGACTTAAAGGCGGTGCACCCTGCACCGCCTCTCCTCTGCCTTATCCTGCCTTATCCTGTCCGCGTTTTACGCACCCGATCTGCATAGATTGCCAGCGTCACTTTCAGTACATCCAGCGTCACCGGTTTCGACAGACAGTTATCCATTCCCGCATCCATACAACGCTGTTTCTCTTCCGCCAGCGCATTCGCCGTCACGCCCACCACCGGGAAGAGATGGCCCAGCTGACGTAAACGCTGCGTCAGGCGGTAACCATCCATGTTCGGCATGTTCACGTCGGTCAGTACGATATCGATCTCATTGCGGCTCAGGACATTCAGCGCATCAACACCATCCTGCGCGGTTTTCACCTGATAGCCCAGCGTGCCGAGCTGTTCCGACAGCAGCATACGGTTAATCGGATGGTCATCGACAATCAGCACCATGATGTCGTCGTTATGCACTTTCTCCTCAACCGGTGCCGCCAGTAACAGCGCATCCGCCGCGTCGTTGCCCAGCGCGATGCGATAGATGCGCGCCAGCAGTGCCGGCACTTCATGCAGCGTGGCGGTCGAATGGATCCAGCGCCCCGGCTGACGTTCACGCGGCATATCCACATGCGATCCATCAAACGTGATCAGTGCGCGCAACGGTGCATCAATCTCCACGTCGTAATCGGTCATCACCACATCGTCTTGCCCTGGCTTGCCGTTATACTCCGCGACCTGAATGCCCTGCTGCTCCATCTGACGGGTAATAAACGCGGCAAGATAGTCGTTGCGCATTGCCAGCCAGATTTTCGTCTCCTGTAAATCCTCCAGCAGCATCAGTGACGGCTTCTGTCCTTTGTAGATCGGGATTCGCACAATGAACTGGCTGCCCATGCCCGGCTCTGAGTCGACCTCAATATCCCCGTCCATCATATTGATCAGCTTTTCACAAATCGCCAGTCCCAGCCCGGTGCCCTGGAAATTACGCTGCACGCCATTTCCCACCTGGAAGAAGGGATCAAACAGGCGCGGCAGCTCTTTGGCCGGAATACCGACGCCGGTATCACGGACGCGGAAGGCCAGATAGCCCTCAGCCACATAGGCGTGGAGGATAATGCAGCCGGTGTGTGTGAACTTAATCGCGTTGTTCAGCAGGTTAGAGATCACCTGCTGCAGGCGCAGCGGATCGCCGTCCAGCACCTGCGGAACGTCATGTTCGATAAAGCAGTAGAGCGTCAGGCGCTTCTTCACCACCAGCGACAGATAGTTGCCGACGATGTGCGTGACGATTTCACGTGGGGCGAACGGACGCGGCTCAATTTTCAGCTGCTCGGACTCGATTTTGGAGAAGTCGAGAATATCGCTGATGATCTTCAGCAGCAGGCTGGAGGAGTTGTTCATCGCCGTCACCAGCGAGTCGATACCGCTGGGCAGCTCTTTGGTCTGCAGCAGATCGAGGTTACCGATAATGCCATACAGCGGCGTGCGCAGTTCGTGACTGACGGTGGCAAGGAACATCGATTTCGACTGGCTCGCCTGCTCTGCCGCGTGGGCCATCTCCTGCAGAGACTGCTCCATCCGCACACGTGCCGAGACATCGACCAGCACGCAGATCGCCACGTTTTCATTACGATAGCGCGAATGCACAAAACTGATTTGCAGGTTGGTATTGCTGCCGGTCAGCACATCGACGAAGTTGACCTGCTGGCCGCCGATAATCTCATTCAACCGCAGGCGATCTTCCTGCGTCAGCAACGTCAGATAGTTGTGCGCCAGCTCGTTACTCAGAATATTGGTGCCGTCGCTGGTGCGTAAAATACAGATCCCGACCGGCGCAGAGGCGACAATCTTACGGTTAAACTGCTCATGCTCTTCCAGCCGGTGCGCATTCTCTTCTGCGGGCAGGAACATCCGCCGCTCAAATACCCAGGCGAGCGTAAACAGGATCACCGCAGTGAAAATATTCAGCAGCAGCGCATTAATGATCATCAGCTTGAGCTGATCCACCATCACGTCGGTGGGTATCGACCACACCACGTTAAGATCGGAAGGCGGCAATGGTTTTTTCAGGACCAGCTGACGATAACCATTCAGATAACCGAACCAGGTTTTATCATCCGGCAGATTATCGAGCGAGAAGCCCAGTCCGCCGCGCCGTGAGTTCAGCAGTGGGCGATAATTTTCATCGGTAATGGAGGCGATAATCGGCAGGCTGCCCGGCTGGATAAACTCATCCAGGCGGATATTCTGCTCAACACCCAGCAGCGCCTGTAACTTATTGGCGACGTAAACCGGCACCACCATGTAGAAGGTTCCGACACCGGGCTGAGCACTGCTGTTGATCCAGTACATCGGATTACGGCGCTCTTCTTCGCTGCTATTGCGATAACGCAGCACATTCTCACGCAGCGATTTCAGGCTGCGGTCCCGATCCGCATTGTTGCTGCCAATCGTAAAATCGGCCAGACACTGACTCTCGCCACCGATAAAGAACACCCGATTGAGTTCATACGATGAGGCGAAGTTACTTTTCCAGTAATTGATGTAGTAGCTGAGTGAATCGAGTGAGTTGCGCCAGGTATTGCTCATTGAGGTGCAGTCGCCATCTGAGAACAGCGGCGTAAACTGCGGCTGGGTGGCTTTGCCCGGCATCATGCCGGTCAGCACATCCAGACCACTGCTGGCGTTGGTTAAGCGGTTCTCGGTGATATATTTCAGCTCACGCATCATGTCCGCCGAATGGCGCACATACCACTGAATAGTGCCGTAGTTACTGGCGAACTCCTGCCGGACCTGCGTCTCTTTGTTATGCAGCACGCTGATGATGTAAAACGCCGTCAGAACAGCGCCCAGCGTCCAGATTAGCAGCGCCAGCGCGCGGAAAAGATAGCGCGAGATGCGAAGCGTAGTGCGGAAAGAGACAGGATATTTCAAAGGTAACTCGCAGTTGGCAAGGTTAGTCGCATCATCGATTTTTAATGCCCATACACTAGCTTTATCGGGCGAAAAAAGCCAGCCAGCCGCAGGCTTAGCGGAAGGTTTGGGAATCTTTTAGGATAGTGAAAGCGGCATCTGCATTTACTCAAAGCAATTCCACCATCCCAACAAGAAAGACCCGCTAAGCCCGAAGAGCAAAGCGTCCACGCCAGGGATGGCGTGGCCGATCCGCAGGGATGCGGGAATCCTTTGCGATCGGGCATAGCGGGTCTTTCGGCGGCTCCCGACTCACAGCCACCCACTCCTGTTCCCCAGCCACCCCGACCCTGCCCCACTTAAAGCAACGCAGTAATCCCAACAAGAAAGACCTGCAATGCCCTAAAAGCAAAGCGTCCACGCCAGGGATGGCGTGGCCGATCCGCAGGGATGCGGGAATCCTTTGCGATCGGGCATAGCGGGTCTTTCGGCGGCTCCCGACTCACAGCCGCTTTTATCCAGCCCCTGTCCGCAGGCACAAAAAAAACGGCAGGCCGGGTTTCCCCTGACCTGCCGTTTCTGCAACGAACCTCAGCTTACCTCAGACAAATTACTCTTCGTCTTCAGCCGCGTCGCCTTCGTCTTCTGCATCCGCTTCCGGTGCAATCTCTTCATCGTCGATCTCGGCTTCCGGCGCGATATCATCCTCGCCTTCCGCCACGCTACCGTCGATTGAATCCAGCTCTTCTTCTTCAACCGGCTCAGCAACACGCTGCAGTCCGACTACGTTCTCATCCTCTGCGGTACGAATCAGAATCACACCCTGGGTATTACGACCCACAACGCTCACTTCTGACACGCGGGTACGCACCAGCGTACCGGCATCGGTGATCATCATAATCTGATCGCCATCAACAACCTGAACTGCGCCAATCACCGGACCATTACGCTCGGTCACTTTGATTGAAATAACACCCTGCGTCGCACGCGACTTGGTCGGGTATTCACTGTTGGCCGTACGCTTACCGTAGCCATTCTGCGTCACAGTCATAATTGCACCCTCTTCACGCGGCACAATCAGAGAGACAACGCGATCGCCTTCAGCCAGCCTGATGCCGCGTACGCCAGAGGCGGTACGACCCATCGCACGGACTGCGGTTTCTGCAAAGCGCACCACTTTACCGGCCGCTGAGAACAGCATGGCTTCATCGTTACCGTTGGTCAGCGCCACACCGATCAGCTCATCGTCGTCACGCAGATTCACGGCAATAATGCCGGCGCTGCGTGGACGGCTGAACTCTTTCAGCGCAGTCTTCTTCACGGTTCCCAGAGCGGTCGCCATAAAGATATTGAAGCCTTCGGTATACTCACGTACCGGCAGAATCGCCGTAATACGCTCGTTGGCTTCCAGCGGCAGCAGGTTGACGATTGGACGTCCACGCGCGCCACGGCTTGCTTCCGGCAGCTGATAAACCTTCATCCAGTAGAGACGGCCACGGCTTGAGAAGCAAAGAATCGTGTCATGGGTGTTCGCCACCAGCAGACGATCAATGAAGTCCTCTTCTTTGATACGTGCGGCTGACTTGCCTTTACCACCACGACGCTGCGCTTCATAGTCGGTCAGCGGCTGATACTTCACATAGCCCTGATGCGACAAGGTCACCACAACATCTTCCTGATTAATCAGGTCTTCGATATTAATATCTGCGGTGTTGGCCGTAATCTCTGTGCGACGCTCATCGCCGAACTGATCACGCATCAGCTCCAGCTCTTCGCGAATCACTTCCATCAGACGATCGGCGCTCGAAAGAATGTGCAGCAACTCCGCGATCTGCTCCAGCAGCGCTTTGTACTCATCCAGCAGCTTCTCGTGCTCAAGGCCGGTCAGTTTCTGCAGACGCAGATCCAGGATCGCCTGAGCCTGCTGCTCGGTCAGATAGTACTGACCATCACGGATGCCGTACTGCGGATCCAGCCACTCCGGACGGGCGGCGTCATCGCCTGCACGTTCCAGCATCGCTGACACGTTACCCAGATCCCACGCCTGAGCAATCAGACCCGCTTTCGCTTCAGCCGGGTTAGGTGCACGACGAATCAGCTCGATAATTGGATCGATATTCGCCAGCGCAATCGCCAGACCTTCCAGGATATGCGCACGGTCACGGGCTTTACGCAGTTCGAAAATGGTACGACGCGTAACGACTTCACGACGATGGCGAACGAAGGCGTCCAGAATCTCCTTCAGTGCCATAATCTTTGGCTGGCCCTGATGCAGCGCCACCATGTTGATACCAAACGAGGTCTGCAGCTGGGTCAGTGAATAGAGATTATTCAGAACCACTTCGCCGACTGCATCGCGCTTAATCTCAATCACGATACGCATGCCGTCTTTATCAGACTCATCGCGCAGTGCGCTGATGCCTTCGACACGCTTCTCTTTCACCAGCTCCGCAATCTTCTCAATCAGGCGTGCTTTGTTAACCTGATACGGCAGCTCATGAATAATGATGGTTTCGCGGCCCGTTTTAGCATCGGCTTCCACTTCCCCACGCGCACGAATATAAATCTTACCGCGTCCGGTGCGGTACGCTTCTTCAATACCACGGCGACCATTGATAATGGCAGCGGTCGGGAAATCTGGCCCCGGAATGTGCTCCATCAGCTCTTCAATGCTGATGTCTTCATTTTCAATGTACGCCAGGCAGCCGTTAATCACTTCACGCAGGTTATGCGGTGGAATGTTGGTTGCCATACCCACGGCGATACCGGATGAACCGTTCACCAGCAGGTTAGGGATTTTGGTCGGCAGAACTTCAGGGATCTGCTCAGTACCGTCGTAGTTCGGGACGAAATCGACGGTCTCTTTTTCCAGGTCAGCTAACAGGTCGTGGGCGATTTTCGACATGCGAATTTCGGTGTAACGCATCGCCGCGGCGGAGTCGCCGTCGATGGAACCGAAGTTGCCTTGTCCGTCCACCAGCATGTAACGCAGGGAGAAAGGCTGGGCCATACGCACGATGGTGTCGTAAACGGCGGAATCACCATGCGGGTGATATTTACCGATAACGTCACCGACGACGCGGGCAGATTTTTTATAGGGTTTGTTCCAGTCGTTACCCAGTACGCTCATCGCAAAAAGAACGCGACGGTGAACCGGCTTCAGGCCATCACGCACATCGGGTAAAGCTCGGCCAACGATGACCGACATGGCGTAACCGAGGTAAGAATTCTTTAATTCTTCTTCGATATTGACCGGTGTAATTTCTCTCGCAAGGTCGCTCATGGAGCCGCTATCCCTCTACTTAATCCCGGATTTTAAAGGTGCGAAAGTATATCACACTGCAATGCTCTGGTGAACGTTAACCACCGATTTCCCCCGCTTTTCATTGCCCCTGAAAGGTGTGCCAACTGCGGTTAAGCGTTTATACTGTGGGCACATTTTGTCAGGAGTTACGATTCAATGAATGCACAACCGCAGAATCATCAGCATAACGTCGATGCGCAGGAAATTGCCAAGTTTGAGGCCGTTGCCTCGCGCTGGTGGGATCTGGAGGGTGAATTTAAACCGTTGCACCGTATCAACCCGTTGCGCCTGGGCTACATCGCGCAGCACAGCAATGGCCTGTTCGGTAAAACCGTGCTCGACGTCGGATGCGGCGGCGGCATTTTATCCGAAAGCATGGCGCGTGAAGGCGCCGTCGTGACCGGCCTGGATATGGGTGCGGAACCGCTGGCCGTGGCGCGCCTGCATGCCCTGGAGAGCGGCGTAACGCTGGACTACGTGCAGCAGACCGTTGAAGAGCATGCGGAGCAGAACGCCGGGAAATATGATGTGGTGACCTGCATGGAGATGCTGGAGCACGTGCCGGATCCCCGCTCGGTGATTCACGCCTGTGCGAAACTGGTTAAACCCGGCGGCGAAGTCTTTTTCTCTACGCTGAACCGCAATCCCAAAGCCTGGCTGCTGGCGATCTTTGGCGCGGAATATGTGCTCCGTATGCTGCCGCGCGGCACCCATGACGTGAAGAAGTTTATCCGTCCTTCCGAACTGCTGGGCTGGGTCGATGAAACGACGCTGCGTGAACGTAACATCATCGGCCTGCACTACAATCCGCTGACTAATCGCTTCAAACTGGCCCCCGGTACGGACGTGAATTATATGGTGCATACCCACCGCGCCGTCTGAACAAACAGCCCGCCTGATTCAGGGCGGGCTCGTTCTTTTCCGGAGACGCTCTCTGCCAGATGGGTCACAACAGAGACGGCTTCCCAGGCATTGTGATATCTGCCAGTGGGTTACGTCAGCCCGTTCAATGTTGCAGCTCCCGCTAGCGGCTCTCCCCCCTTTCGCCCTTCTTTTTTTCCTGAAACCTGCGGATTGAATAAGAAACACGCGCCCGATCATAATAAGAAAAAAAAGTGTGATCCGGTTGACATGATGCCAGGCCTTACAAGGCGTGGGCTAAGAAATTTCGCAAGAATTACAACCCCTCCAGCCATCATTTTTTGCTCTTGTTAAGCGGCCGTAAAATACTAAAATATGCCCCCATGTAGTTATGACTTTTCACATCACCCCCTAGATGTAGTGTTTATCCACACATTATTCACAATGAATAGGCTGTGTATAAACCGGGATTTCTTTTAATTTTTGGATACTCACGCAAAGGTAAATACGCGACATGAACCAGAGTCTGCTCGTTACTAAACGCGATGGCCGCCAGGAGCGCATTGATCTCGACAAAATTCACCGTGTGCTGGACTGGGCAGCTGAAGGGCTGAACAACGTCTCAGTTTCACAGGTCGAACTGCGCTCCCATATTCAGTTCTATGATGGAATCAGAACTTCTGACATTCATGAAACCATCATCAAGGCCGCAGCAGACCTCATCTCTCGCGATGCCCCTGACTATCAGTACCTGGCTGCCCGCCTGGCGATCTTCCACCTGCGCAAAAAAGCGTACGGTCAGTTTGAGCCGCCGAAGCTTTATGACCAGGTCGTTAAGATGGTCGACATGGGCAAATATGATCGCCACCTGCTGGAAGATTACAGCCAGGAAGAGTTCGCACAGATGGACGAGTTCCTCGACCACTGGCGTGACATGAACTTCTCCTACGCCGCTGTGAAGCAACTGGAAGGGAAATATCTGGTGCAGAACCGCGTCTCGGGTGAAATCTACGAGAGCGCGCAGTTCCTCTACATTCTGGTCGCGGCCTGCCTGTTCTCTGGCTACCCGCGCGACACGCGTATGGATTACATCAAGCGTTTCTATGATGCGATCTCGACGTTCAAAATCTCGCTGCCGACGCCAATCATGTCGGGCGTGCGTACGCCAACGCGTCAGTTCAGCTCCTGTGTGCTGATCGAGTGCGGCGACAGCCTGGACTCCATCAACGCCACCTCCAGCGCGATTGTGAAATATGTCTCTCAGCGTGCCGGTATCGGCATCAATGCCGGCCGTATCCGTGCGCTGGGCAGCCCGATTCGCGGCGGGGAAGCGTTCCACACTGGCTGTATCCCGTTCTACAAGCATTTCCAGACGGCGGTGAAGTCCTGTTCTCAGGGCGGCGTGCGCGGCGGTGCAGCGACGCTGTTCTACCCGATGTGGCATCTGGAAATCGAAAGCCTGCTGGTACTGAAGAACAACCGTGGTGTTGAAGGTAACCGCGTGCGTCACATGGACTACGGCGTACAGCTCAACAAACTGATGTATCAGCGCCTGCTGAAAGGCGAAGATATCACTCTGTTCAGCCCGTCTGACGTGCCTGGCCTGTATGATGCGTTCTTCGCCGATCAGGATGAGTTTGAGCGTCTCTATACTAAATATGAGCAGGATAAGAGCATCCGCCAGCAGCGTGTTAAAGCGGTCGATCTCTTCTCACTGATGATGCAGGAACGTGCTTCTACTGGCCGTATCTACATTCAGAACGTCGATCACTGCAACACCCACAGCCCGTTTGATCCGCGCATCGCGCCGGTTCGCCAGTCTAACCTCTGCCTGGAAATCGCCCTGCCGACCAAACCGCTGGAAGATGTTAACGACGAAAACGGTGAGATCGCCCTGTGTACGCTCTCTGCGTTCAACCTCGGCGCCATCGAAAGCCTCGGCGATCTGGAAGAGCTGGCTACCCTGGCGGTGCGTGCGCTTGATGCCCTGCTCGATTATCAGGATTACCCGATTCCGGCCGCTCAGCGTGGCGCAATGGGTCGTCGTACCCTGGGTATCGGCGTGATCAACTACGCCTACTACCTGGCGAAGCATGGTGTGCGCTACTCCGATGGCAGCGCCAACGGCCTGACCCACAAAACCTTTGAAGCGATTCAGTATTACCTGCTGAAAGCCTCAAACGAGCTGGCGAAAGAGCAAGGTGCCTGCCCGTGGTTCAATGAAACCACCTATGCGCAGGGCATTCTGCCCATCGACACCTACAAGAAAGACCTGGACGCGATCAGCAACGAACCGCTGCATCTCGACTGGGAGAGCCTGCGTGAAGAGATTAAAACGCACGGCCTGCGTAACTCGACGCTGTCTGCGCTGATGCCGTCTGAGACCTCGTCGCAGATCTCCAACGCCACCAACGGCATTGAGCCACCACGTGGCCACATCAGCATCAAAGCATCGAAAGATGGCATCCTGCGTCAGGTGGTGCCGGAGTATGAGCGTCTGAAAGATCAGTACGAACTGCTGTGGGAAATGCCGAACAACGACGGCTACCTGCAACTGGTGGGTCTGATGCAGAAATTCATCGACCAGGCGATTTCGTCTAACACCAACTACGATCCGTCACGCTTTGCCAACGGTAAAGTGCCGATGAAACAGCTGCTGAAAGATCTGCTGACGGCGTACAAGTTCGGCGTGAAAACGCTCTACTATCAGAACACCCGTGACGGTGCGGAAGATGCGCAGGATGACCTGGCACCTTCTATCCAGGATGATGGCTGCGAGAGCGGCGCCTGTAAAATCTAATGGTCAGGCGGGAGATTCTCTCCCGCCTCATTCATTTCACGAGGCCTGGCTTCGTCTACTTTTGGACAACTTTTATGGCTTACTCCACTTTCTCACAGAACAAAAATGATCAGCTGAAAGAGCCGATGTTTTTCGGTCAGTCCGTAAACGTGGCGCGCTTCGACCAGCAAAAATATGACATTTTTGAAAAGCTGATCGAAAAGCAGCTCTCCTTCTTCTGGCGTCCGGAAGAGGTTGATGTCTCACGCGACCGCATCGACTATCAGGCGCTGCCGGACCACGAAAAGCATATCTTCATCAGCAACCTGAAGTATCAGACGCTGCTGGATTCAATTCAGGGCCGCAGCCCGAACGTCGCCCTGCTGCCGCTGATTTCGATTCCTGAACTGGAAACCTGGATTGAAACCTGGGCGTTCTCTGAGACGATCCACTCCCGTTCTTACACCCATATCATCCGTAATATCGTTAACGATCCTGCGGTGGTGTTTGACGATATCGTAACCAATGAGCAGATTCTGGCGCGTGCCCAGGATATCTCACGCTATTACGACGATCTGATTGAGATGACCAACTACTGGCATCAGCTGGGCGAAGGCACTCATCGCGTCAACGACAAACAGGTTGTCGTCAGCCTGCGCGCGCTGAAGAAGCAGCTTTATATCTGCCTGATGAGCGTCAATGCGCTGGAAGCAATCCGTTTCTATGTCAGCTTCGCCTGTTCATTCGCATTCGCCGAGCGCGAGCTGATGGAAGGCAACGCCAAGATCATCAAGCTGATCGCCCGTGATGAAGCGCTGCACCTGACCGGCACTCAGCACATGCTGAACCTGCTGCGCAGCGGTGAAGACGATCCAGAGATGAAAGAGATTGCGGCAGAGTGCCGTGAAGAGTGCTTTGAGCTGTTCAAGAAGGCGGCGCTGCAGGAGAAAGAGTGGGCGGAATATCTGTTCAGTGGCGGTTCCATGATCGGCCTGAACAAAGACATTCTCTGCCAGTACATTGAGTACATCACCAATATCCGTATGCAGGCAGTTGGCCTTGATCTGCCCTTCCAGACGCGTTCTAACCCGATTCCATGGATTAACTCGTGGCTGGTGTCTGACAACGTGCAGGTTGCGCCACAGGAAGTGGAAGTGAGCTCCTATCTGGTAGGTCAGATCGATTCTGAAGTGGGCGCTAACGACTTCGACGACTTCCAGCTTTAATCATGAGCCGCGACGTTGTTATTCTGCGCAGTTCCGGCACCCGGCTGGAGTGCGCAGAAGATCACCCCAATCTGCTGTCCCTGCTGGAAGCCAATAATCTCTGCGTGGAATTTCAGTGCCGCGAAGGTTACTGCGGCTCCTGCCGGATGCGGTTGCTGAAAGGCGAAGTGCATTACCCGCAGCGGCCGCTGGCCTTTGTGCAGCAGGATGAGATCCTGCCCTGCTGCTGCAAAGCTAAAGGCGAGATTGAGCTTGAGTTATAACTGAGGCGGAGCAAGTCTGGCTTGATTTGCTGTGGGATCGAGTCCGCTTAGGGAACACGGTCAGATCGGAAAGACGCAAAAAGCGTCATCCCTGACAGCTCGGCCCGCGCCGTCCATGGCGCGGGACGCTTTCCTCCTCTGCCCGTGTTCCCCGCGCTTTGAGCTTATTTATTGCTGTGAGAGTGCCCCTGGGGTAATTCTCAGTCACATACAAATCGGGCGCCTCAGGCGCCCGTTTTATTTTCACTGATATTACTGTCTGACAGTTTCAACCACATCAATCCAGCCGTAACCGGTGCTCACTTCGCTGCCGTGTAACCAGCGACGCAGCATGTTCATCGCCATCATCGCCACCACCTTCTGCCGCGTCTCCAGATTATGCCGACCGGTGCTGAACTCCACGCGCTGACCAAAACTGCCATCCGGTGTATGCAGCGCCACTGAAATCTCTTCCTGTTCCAGACTGCCAACGGAGAGCGCCAGCGCTGCCTGCTGCTGCGCGGCCAGATCAATGGTGCGCGTCACCTGCTGCTCCAGCGTCTCCTGCCGGGCGGGCAGGATGTCAGCACCTCGCAACGGCACGCTGGCGGCGGCCAGTTGCCAGTAAAGGAGTCCGGCTGTGTATTGCTCGCTGACCGCCAGCTGCAGGCTACGCTGCTCCAGCTCGCGTGCCAGCAGCGCCGGTAAGCCTTCCGTGCCTTCAAAGATGGTGCACTCCGCCAGCAGCAGACGTACCTGCTGCCACACCTGCTCCATCGCCACCCGCTGGCTGGCCGGACCGGTGAGTTTAATCTCGATAATCGGCATCGATGAGCGATACCCCATCACCACGCCTTCCGGCAACGCCAGCGGCTCCAGTTCCGCGGCAATATCACTTTCACCCCGACCAAAGGTGGTCAGTCGAAGACAAATCGGCGGCTCGGGCGGCGAGAATTTTGCTTTCAGGCGGGGAATGATCTGCTGCTCAACCATCACTTTAAATTCAGACGGCACGCCAGGCGTAAAGAACATCCAGCAGCGATTGAGTTGCAGGGCAAAGCCACAGGCGGTTCCGACCGGATTATCAATCAGCTCCGCATTGGCCGGGATTTCAGCCTGCTTGCGATTGCTGGCCGCCATTACCCGTCCGCGGCTGGCGAACCAGGCTTCCATCTGTTCCAGCCAGTCCTGCTGCATCTCCAGTTCAACGCCACAGGCGCGGGCCGCAGCCAGCGCACTCAGATCGTCACTGGTTGGCCCCAGCCCGCCATTGACGATCAGCACATCGGCTTCATGACTGCGCGCCTGCAGCGTGGCGATGAGCGACGCCAGTGAATCCCCTACCGTGGTGCGGCTGGTCATCGGTAAACCCTGCTGGAACAGTATGTCCGCCAGCCAGGCTGCGTTGGTATCGACGATTTGGCCATGCAGCACCTCATCCCCGGTTGACAGCATCTCTACTCTAATCACGTCCGGTTCTCCTTTTCACGTTTGCTTAACTGTAGGAAGTCCACACGCGAAACACAATCGGCTTCACCCGTGATCGTGACCATTGCGCCTGGGGCAGCACGTTGAGCATAAAGATAGCGGGGGCGAAGCAGGATTAAAGGGAGGTGGGTGTGTCATGCGCGTAAAAAACCAATAAAAACGGCGGGATTTCCCCGCCGCTTTTTTACTGCTGATGTCTGCTAAAACTCAGACAGCGAGTCGCGATTAACGACGCGCCAGCAGCAGACCGAGTACCAGACCGGCGGTTGCGCCGATACCGACACCCTGCCACGGTTTTTCGTGCACGTAATCATCTGCACGGTACGCCGCCTGTTTAGCGCGATAGTAATAGCTATCGGACGCCTGGCTGACACGGGATTTCACATCGTTCAGCGCCTGTTCGGCTTTGCTTTTAAGCTCAATGTACTTCTGATCGGCCGGATCGCCTGATGCCTTAAGCACTTCTTCCAGGGTTTCGGTCAGTAACGCAATATCGTCATCGAGGCCCGATTCGAATTGATTTGTCTGATTTACCATCATTTCCTCCGTGTGAATTGCAAAGCAGTCCATTAACTATAGACATAATCTGACGCTCTGCTGATTTCCTGCTCCAGGAATCACCTGATTTTTCATTCGTTAATCTTCCTCAGTGCAGGCGGTACGCCGTTTCGCTGCGCAAAGAAGTGGAAAACGCAGCGGCAACCGCCGAATTTCGCTTCGCTTCTTTGATTAATCTGATAAATTTTGTCGTGATTGAATTTTCCAGTAACCCTACTGTCGTACCCCTCTGTTGCCTGTGATTATCGGGCCATGAAAGTGCATCTGGCACAACAGTCACGACACCCTCGAACAGCTAAGGAATGATCTCTGGCATGAATCGAAGAATGTTTATGAAAGCGTCAATGGCCTTCTCTGCCGTCAGCGGCATGACCGGCCTGTCAACGCTGTTTGCGCAATCCGCATGGGCAGAAGATGGCATTGCTGACGGAACCGCCGTACGCTTCGATTTCGACGTATTGAAGAAAAACGCGGCTGCGCTGGCGAAGAAACCCTGGGGCGGTGCACCAGGCGCGCTGCCGGAGACGCTGGCCACACTGACCCCGCAGGCGTACAACGAAATTCAGTATGACGCCAACCACTCACTCTGGAACAACCTGCCCGATCGTCAGCTTGACGTGCAGTTCTTCCATGTTGGTATGGGCTTTAAGCGGCGCATCCGCATGTTCTCTGTTGATGGCGAGAGCCGCCAGGCGCGCGAAATTCACTTCCGCCCTGAGCTGTTCAACTACAACAATGCGAAGGTGGATACGAAGCAGCTGGAAGGCAAAACTGACCTCGGCTTCGCCGGTTTCCGCGCCTTTAAAAAACCGGAACTGGCCCGTCGCGATATCGTCTCGTTCCTGGGCGCAAGCTACTTCCGTGCAGTTGACGATACGTACCAGTATGGCCTCTCGGCGCGTGGCGTCGCGATCAACACCTTCAGCAATGGTCAGGAAGAGTTTCCGGATTTCACCGCCTTCTGGTTTGAAACGCCAAAAGCGGAAGATACAACCTTTACCTGTTACGCCCTGCTGGATGGTGCCAGCGTCACCGGTGCCTATAAGTTCATCATCCACTGCGAAGAGAAACGCGTGGTGATGGAGGTGGAGAACCACCTGTTCGCGCGTAAGGAGATCCGTCAGATCGGCATCTCGCCAATGACCAGTATGTTCAGCTGCGGCACCAACGAGCGCCGTATGTGTAACACCTACCATCCGCAAATCCATGACTCCGATCGTCTGGCGATGTGGACCGGTAAAGGCGAATGGATTGCCCGCCCGCTGAATAACCCGCAGCGTCTGCAGTTCAACGCCTATGAAGATGAGAATCCGCGTGGCTTTGGCCTGCTGCAGTTGAATCATGACTTCAAAGATTATCAGGATGTGATTGGCTGGTATGACAAACGTCCGAGCCTGTGGGTTGAGCCGGTCGGCAAGTGGGGCAAAGGCGCAATTAACCTGATGGAGATCCCGACCACCGGAGAAACGCTGGATAACGTGGTCTGCTTCTGGCAACCGGCTGAACCGGTCAAAGCGGGCAGCGAGCTGAACTTCTCCTACAAGCTTTACTGGAGTGGTTTGCCGCCGGTCCGCAGCGGTCTGGCGCGCGTGGATGCCACCCGTACCGGTATCGGTGGTTTCCCGGAAGGCTGGGCGCCTGGCGAACACTTCCCGGAAACCTGGTGCCGCCGCTTCGCCATCGATTTTATTGGTGGTGATCTGCAGGCCGCTGCGCCGAAAGGCATTGAACCGGTGATTACCGTTTCATCCGGTAGCGTGAAGCAGGTTGAGATTCTGTATGTCGATCCGCTCCAGGGTTACCGCATTCTGTTTGACTGGTATCCGAACAGCGATTCCACCCAGCCGGTGGAGATGCGTCTGTTCCTGCGTAGCAAGGATGAGACGCTGAGTGAAACCTGGCTTTATCAGTATTTCCCGCCTGCGCCGGATCAGCGCAAATATGTCGACGACCGTCAGATGACGGTGGGTTGATGGAAAAAGGCGAGGCTCAGGCCTCGCCTTTTTTTCTGACAAAGTCTGCACCAATTTGCGATGAGAGCGAGCCTGCTCAGGGAACACGATCAGATCGGAAAGTCGCAAAAGCCGTCATCCATGACATGCTCGGCCCGCGCCGTCCTGGCGCGGGACGCTTTCCTCCTCTGACCGTGTTTCCTTCGCGTTGAGTTGAGAGGTTGCTGTCAGTTTCACTCTGACCTGAGTTTGTCGGCAGTATGAGGCGAGGCTCAGGCCTCGCCTTTTTTATGGCGCGTTCTTCAGCATATCGACGTGCGGGATGCCATCTTCCAGGTAGTTCTCCCCCACCGCCACAAAGCCATGCTGGCCATAGAAGTTTTCCAGATGCGCCTGCGCGGAGAGAAACATGTCCCGGCCCGGCCAGTGCTGCTGACAACTGCTGATCGCCTGCTCCATCAGACGATTGCCCAGACGTGCACCGCGAACCCGATCTGACACGATCACCCGTCCGATCTTCACCGGACTGGTCTCATCCTCTGGCGTGATAAGTCGCGCATAAGCCACCAGCTGGTCATCCGCCATGCCCAGCAGATGCCGGTTTTCCGCCTGCAAATCTTTGCCATCCACATCAAGGTAAGCACACTGCTGTTCCACCACGAACACGGCACTGCGCAACGCCAGCAGCGCATAGAGTTCCGGAGCGGTGAGTTCACTATGATGTTTATCCAGCCAGTCAATGTTCATGGTCTCTCCTTGCTAAACAAAACACTCTACCTCAGTGTGGTATCGCCAGCACCTGCTGGTCACCGCGTCTGACAGGCAAAAAAAATCAGGCCCGGAGGCCTGATTCATCAGTTGCAGTCATCTGCTTACATCAGTGGCTGAGCCATCTGCACCAGTCTGATGAGCGGCTGCGGGTAAACCCCTAACAGCAGCACCAGAATGGCGGAGATCAGAACCACCACACCACCGGCCGTAAATGCCCAGTTAGCCGGGGTATCACGGGTATGCAGTTCCGGCGGGCTGAGGTAGAGACTTACCGTCACGCGCAGATAGTAGTAGAGGCCAATCGCACTACCCGCAACCACAGCACCGGTCAGCCACCACAGATGTGCACTCACACCTGAAGCGATCACGTAGAATTTACCGATAAAGCCCAGCGTCATCGGGATACCCGCCAGCGACAGCATCATCACCGTCATCACGGCTGACAGGATAGGACGATGCCAGAACAGACCGCGATAAGAGTAGAGCGAATCGGCATCCGGGCCACGATACGGGCTGGACATCAGACTCACCACACCAAAGGCACCCAGGCTGCTGAACAGATAACCGGCCAGGTAAACACCAGAGGTTTCCAGCGACAGCTGATGATCTTTCACCGCAATCAGCGCCACCAGCAGATAACCGAGGTGGGCGATAGAGGAGTAACCCAGCAGACGCTTGATGTTGCTCTGCGAAATTGCCATCAGGTTACCGAACAGAATCGACACAAAGGCGATCATGGCCAGCACGGTTCGCACCGCTTCGCTGTCAGTCACTGGCGCATACATGAACAGACGCATGATGACACCGAAGATCGCAATCTTGCTGGCGGTCGCCAGGAAGGTTGAAACCGGTGCAGGTGCACCCTGATAAACATCGGGAGTCCAGAGGTGGAACGGAACCAGCGAGAGCTTGAAGCCCAGACCGATAATCATCATACCCAGACCCACCAGCAGCAGTGGCTCGTGGATCATGCTGTCAGTCAGGCTCTGACCCAGCGCAACGAAGCTCAGATTACCGGAGTCGGCGTAGATCAGCGCGATACCAAACAGCAGGAACGATGAGGCCGCTGCGGAAAGAATGGTGTATTTCAGTGCCGCTTCCAGCGAACGTTTCTGGCGGAAAGCGTAGCCAATCAGACCAAACAGCGGCAGTGACAGCAGCTCAATGCCGATGAACAGTGAGGCCAGATGGTTTGCACTGGCCAGCACGATGCCACCCAGCGCCGCAATCAGCACCAGCAGGTAGAACTCATCTTTGTTGTCCGGGTAACCCGCCAGCCATGGATAGGCAAAGGTACAGGTCGCCAGGCTCGCCAGCATCACCAGCGCGGTATAGAACATCGAATAGCCATCGACGCGCAGCAGCGGCGTGACATCCATCGCCCCCACCTGACCGACAAAGTAGAGCGAGAGCAGCGCCAGGTTCAGGCCAACTACCGTTAGCGTGGCGTTAACGAAGTGGTTGCGTCGCCAGGCAATGGACAGCATCACAACCACCACCGTCAATCCGACGATTAACAGCGGTAGCAACGCAATCAATTGGTGAGGAGTTATTGTCATGGCGAATTACGGCCTTGTAGTTGAAATTGAAGCGGTAAACCACTGCTGAATATTGCTCATGGCAGCGTGCGAAGTATCCAGAATCGGCTGTGGATAGACGCCCAGCAGCACCAGCAGCACCACCAGAACACCGATGGTCATAAACTCACGCGGTGACATGCCTGGCAGCGGATCTTTCGATTTCGCTTCGCCATAGTAAGCGCGCTGCATCATCACCAGCGAGTAAATCGAGGCGAACACCAGACCAAAGGTTGCGATGATGATAATCATCGGCACCACCTGGAAGCTGCCGGTCAGAATCATAAATTCGCCGACGAAGTTACCGGTGCCCGGCATACCGAGGTTGGCAACAGCAAAGAAGAGCGACAGACCCGGAATCCATTTGATGCGCGACCACAGGCCGCCCATCTGACGCATATCACGGGTATGCAGACGCTCATACAGCTGACCACACAGAATGAAGAGTGCAGCAGCAGACAGACCGTGCGCAATCATCTGGATCACCGCACCCTGCAGCGCCAGCTGGCTGCCGGTGTAGATGGCAATCAGTACAAAGCCCATGTGCGAAATCGAGGTGTAAGCAATCAGACGCTTGATATCGGTCTGCGAGAAGGCCATCCACGCACCGTAGAAGATACCGATGATGCCTAACCACATGGCGATTGGCGCAAACTCGGCTGACGCGTTCGGGAACAGCGGCAGACTGAAACGCAGTAAGCCGTACGCCGCGGTTTTCAGCAGGATACCCGCCAGGTCAACAGAACCGGCTGTTGGCGCCTGACTGTGCGCATCCGGCAGCCAGCCGTGCAACGGTACTACCGGCATCTTCACCGCAAAGGCGATAAAGAAGCCCAGCATCAGCAGATATTCAACACCGCTCGACATTGGCGTCTGCAGCAGCTGTTCGTAGTTGAATGTCCACACGCCGGTCGCGTTGTAGTGAACAAACACCAGGCCCAGAATCGCAATCAGCATCACCAGACCCGAAGCCTGGGTATAGATGAAGAATTTGGTCGCGGCGGAAATACGGGTTTTACCGTCCGATGCTTTATGACCCCAGAGCGCGATGAGGAAGTACATCGGCACCAGCATCATTTCCCAGAAGAAGAAGAACAGGAACAGATCGATGGAGAGGAACACACCGATTACGCCGCCCAGGATCCACATCAGGTTCAGATGGAAGAAGCCCTGATACTTTGAGATCTCATTCCATGAACAGAGCACCGCCATCAGACCGAGCAGGCCGGTCAGCACCACCATCAGCAGCGAGAGGCCATCGATGGCTAAATGGAAGCTGATGCCGAAGCGTGGGATCCACGGAACGGAGAAACTTGACTGCCACTGCGGAATGCCCGCTGCCTGCGTCAGTGAATAGCCTCCCTGCAACCAGAGTTGCAGCGAAAGCGCCAACGTCAGCCCCATGGTGATCAGCGCGATCCAGCGTGGCACCTTCGCGCCAAGGCGCTCAGTGAGCCAGCAGATCAAACCGCCGACGAAGGGTATGATAATTAGCCAAGGTAATAACACGGCACACTTCCCTTTTCTTTGTCTTAGTTCGGGCTATCTTACTTGCCATTTTGCTTCCCGGCAGTGCTCGCAATCCTCACATACCTCGGTATGCTCCGGTTGCTGTGCGCTGGCGGTAACCAAACTGGCCGCGACGATAACGCCCTTGCTCAGGACAATTTTTGACATTCTCAATGGGCAGATTAGCTAACCTGCCCCGCTCATCAATCTTTAAATCACCAGCAGCAGAGCCAGCACCAGTACGGCACCCAGGCTCATTGACGCAACGTACCAGCGCAGGTAGCCATTCTCACTGACCACCAGGCCTTTGTTGGCAATGCGTGACAGCAGCGCAGGCAGATTCATCAGGCCATTCAGTGGGTCGCGCTTCAGCAGCCACGCAATACCCAGATAAGGTTTGACGAACACTTTATCGTAGAGCCAGTCGAAGCCCCAGGCCGCAAACCACCAGGTGCCGAAGAAGCGGCCTGGCGCACTGTTTGCGATACGGGTAACCAGCTCACGTTTGCCCAGCCACAGTGCGGCAGCGATCAGAATGCCGACAATCGCTACGACGCCCGAGGTGATTTCCAGTCCCACTTTGCCCGCTTCACCAAACTCATTGGCTGGCAGTACGCCCGCCAGCGGTGGCGTAATCAGCGCACCAATGAAGGTAGAGAGCAGCAGCAGCACAATCAGCGGCAGATGATGGGTGATGCCTTTACCGGCATGCGCATGAATTTTCTCTTCGCCGTGGAACACGATGAAGATCATGCGGAAGGTATAGATAGAGGTCAGGAACGCCCCTACCAGACCCGCAACCATCAGATTGATGTGGCCGTTAGCCAGTGCACCAAACAGAATCTCATCTTTACTGTAGAAGCCCGCCGTAATCAGCGGCAGTGCCGCCAGCGCCGCGCCGCCAACCAGGAAGCAGGTGTAGACCAGCGGAATGCTCTTACGCAGGCCACCCATTTTGAAGATGTTCTGTTCGTGATGGCAGGCCAGAATCACTGAACCCGAGGAGAGGAACAGTAATGCTTTAAAGAAGGCGTGCGTCATCAGATGGAAAATCGCCGCATCCCACGCCTGAACACCCAGCGCCAGGAACATATAGCCAATCTGGCTCATGGTGGAGTAAGCGAGAACACGTTTGATGTCGGTCTGCACCAGCGCGGCAAAGCCTGCCAGCACCAGGGTAATGGCCCCGATGATGCCAACCAGATGCAGCACTTCCGGCGTCAGCAGGAAGAGACCGTGGCTGCGGGCAATCAGGTAAACACCCGCCGTCACCATGGTCGCGGCGTGGATCAGAGCCGAAACCGGTGTCGGACCTGCCATCGCATCTGCCAGCCAGGTCTGTAACGGCAGCTGTGCCGATTTACCGACCGCGCCGCCCAGCAGCATCAGCGTTGCCCACTGCAGCATATGGTTGTCAGCGGCAAAGTGCGCCGGTGCCAGTTCCATCATCTCGCGGAAGTTCAGCGTGCCCAGCTCGTTGTAGAGAATGAACAGGCCAAATGCCAGGAAGACGTCGCCCACGCGGGTGATGATGAAGGCTTTCATCGCCGCTTTGCCGTTTTCCGGATTGCTGTAATAGAAGCCGATCAGCAGATAAGAGCAAAGCCCTACCCCTTCCCAGCCCAGATACATCAGCATCAGGTTATCGGCCAGCACCAGAACAACCATGCTGGCGATAAACAGGTTGGTATAGGCGAAGAAGCGGGAGTAACCCTCTTCTCCACGCATGTACCAGGAGGCGAACATGTGAATGAAGAAGCCGACGCCAGTTACCACCGACAGCATGGTCAGCGACAGGCCGTCCAGCGTCAGGTTCACCTTCATGTCGAAGTTGCCGACATGCATCCAGGTCCAGAGTGACTGGGTGTAGGCTTGCTGACCACTGGCGAAGAACTCGAAACCGAGCATCAATGTCGTCAGTGCTGCCAGACCCACCGATCCCATACCTACCGTGGCCGACAGGTTCTCTGACCAGCGACCGCGGGAAAACGCTAACAGCAGAAAGCCAATCAGCGGAAATAAGACAGTTAAATAGAGAAGATTCATCCGCGCATCTCGCTCACAGTATCAATGTTCAGCGTCTGACGACGACGATAGAGCTGAAGCAGCAGTGCCAGACCAATACTGGCTTCCGCTGCCGCCAGGCTGATCGCCAGGATATACATCACCTGTCCATCGGCCTGACCCCAATAGCTCCCGGCAACCACCAGGGCTAAGGCGGCGGCGTTGATCATGATTTCAAGGCCGATCAGCATAAACAGCAGATTGCGGCGTATTACCAGCGACGTCAGTCCAAGGACAAACAGCACGGCAGCAAGAATCAATCCATGTTGTAACGGGATCATGCGTTCTCCTTTTTCACCTGAGCGGCGTCAGCATTACGGTTACTCAGGACTTCGCCCTGACGCTCTTCACGACCGATATGGAACGCCACGACCAGACCCGCCAGCAGCAGCATAGAGGCCAGTTCGACCGCCAGTACGTAAGGACCAAACAGGCTGATGCCGACCGCTTTGGCGTCGATGATGGTGCCATCAATGCCCTGGTCATTGGCTGTCAGGATGGCGTAGATCATCACCACCAGCAGCAGTAATGAAACGATGCCCGGGCCAATCCACAGTGACGGGCTGAGCCACTCGCGCTCCTGCTTCTCAGTCTGTTTGCCCAGGTTCAGCATCATGACCACGAAGACGAACAGCACCATGATGGCACCGGCGTAAACGATAATCTCCAGCGCACCGGCAAAATAGGCCCCCATCGAGAAGAAGACGCCCGCGATCGATAACAGCGAAACGATCAGGTACAGCAACGCATGTACCGGATTAGTGTGGGTAATGACGCGCAACGTCGTCAGCACCGCCACCAGTCCGCAAAGATAAAACGCAAATTCCATGCCTTGCTCCTTAAGGTAATAAGCCTTTGACGTCGATAGGCTTGGCTTCGTTTTCCGCTTCGCCCTTATCTTTACCGTCAATCGCCATACCTGCCATGCGGTAGAAGTTGTACTCCGGATATTTACCCGGTCCCGAAATCAGCAGATCGTCCTTCTCATACACCAGATCCTGACGCTTAAACTCACCCAGTTCGAAATCGGGAGTCAGCTGAATCGCCGTGGTCGGACAGGCTTCTTCACACATGCCGCAGAAGATGCAGCGTGAGAAGTTGATGCGGAAAAACTCCGGGTACCAGCGGCCATCTTTGGTTTCGGCTTTCTGCAGTGAAATACAGCCCACCGGACAGGCTACCGCACACAGGTTACAGGCGACGCAACGCTCCTGACCATCCGGATCGCGGGTCAACACGATACGTCCACGATAGCGTGGTGGCAGATAAACCGGCTCTTCCGGGTACATCTGAGTTTCACGTTTGGCGAAGGCGTGCAGCCCGATCAGCCAGATACTGCGAACTGTCGTGCCAAAACCTACGACAATATCTTTCAAAGTCATTTGTTAACCCCTTATGGCGCTGTGTAGAGAATCACTGCGGCAGTCGCCAGCAGGTTCAACAGCGTCAACGGCAGACACACTTTCCAGCCGAATGACAGCACCTGGTCGTAGCGTGGACGCGGAAGCGCAGCACGAATCAGGATGAACATCATCATAAAGAACGCCGTTTTCAGGGCGAACCAGATGAACGGCGGCAGGAAAGGTCCGTGCCAGCCACCAAAGAACAGCGTTACGATCAGCGCTGAAACGGTGGTAATCGCCACATATTCGCCGACAAAGAACAGGCCGAACTTCATACCGGCATATTCAATGTGATAACCGTCCGCCAGTTCCTGCTCCGCTTCTGGCTGGTCAAACGGATGACGGTGACACACCGCCACGCCAGCAATACAGAAGGTCACGAAACCGAAGAACTGCGGAATGATGTTCCACAGATGCGTCTGGCTGTTGACGATATCGTTCATGTTGAACGAGCCCGCCTGCGCCACTACACCCATCAGCGACAGCCCCAGGAACACTTCGTAGCTCAGGGTCTGCGCTGAGGCGCGCATCGCACCCAGCAGCGAGTATTTGTTATTACTCGACCAGCCGGCAAACAGCACCGCGTAAACCGCAAGGCCCGCCATCATCAGGAAGAACAGCAGACCGATATTCAGGTCTGTCACCATCCAGGTAGGCGAAACCGGCACGATAGCAAAGGCCAGCAGCAGGGAAACAAAGGCGATAACCGGCGCAAGGGTAAAGATAAAGCGGTCGGTAAACGGCGGGACCCAGTCCTCTTTAAAGAACATTTTGATCATGTCCGCGACCAGCTGGAGCGAGCCGCCCCAGCCTACGCGGTTGGGTCCGTAACGGTTCTGGAACAGGCCGAGCAGACGACGCTCGGCGAAGCTCATGAACGCGCCGCAGGCCACAACCACCAGCAGAATCACGATGGCTTTAACAATGGCCAGCAGAATGTCGATAACGTCCGGTGTTAACCAGCTCATTGCGCCGCCTCCTGCAGAGTATCGATTTTACCGTTCGCCAGGAATGGCGGAACGCCCGGCATACCCAGCGGCAGACCAATCTGTCCCGCCTGCAGTGACGCCGAGAAACGGACCGGCAGACGCACTGTCTCACCGGCACAGCTGAACTCAACCGCCGCGCCATTGTTGACGCCCAGTTTGGCCGCATCCTCCGGGTTAATCACCAGGGCAGGCTCAGCCATACGCTGCTGGAAGACCGGTGAACGCTGTGACATCTCTTCACTACCGAACAGCCGGTGGAGAGGCGCCACACGCCACTGCGCATCACTGACAAAGGCTTCAGGCACGGTCGTGAACCACGGTAACTCACTACTGCTGGCTTCAAACAGGCGCACACCTGGATCGCCATGACGCAGTTTGCCGCCCACTTCCACCTGGAACTTGTTCCATGCCTGCGGTGAGTTCCAGCCTGGCGCCCAGGCAAATGGAATCTGCGAACGCGGAGCCGATGGCTGGTTGTTCCCTTCCATGGAGAAGGCGAACATGGTGTCCTGATCCTGTGGCTGGCGCGGTTCGTGAACGCTGATATTCGCGCGCATCGCAGTACGTCCGCTGTTACGGATCGGAGAACGCGCCAGTTTCTGACCACGAATACGGAAGCTGGCATCAGGCGCCGCGTCTTTAATGCCCGCCAGCTGTGGCAGGCGGGTAACTACGGCATCGATCACGTGATCGAGCTGCGTCCAGTCCACGTGACGGCTTTCCAGCGTGCTGTGCAGCGAGTGCAGCCAGCGCCAGCTTTCGAGCATCACAATGTTGTTGTCGTAATAAGCCGGGTCGTAAACCTGGAAGAAGCGCTGTGCGCGGCCTTCATGGTTAATCGAGGTACCATCACTTTCGGCGAAGCTGGCGGTAGATAACACCAGACCCGCTTTCTCGAGGGTTGCAGTACGCTGATGATCAACCACAATCACATTCGTGGTCTGAGCCAGCGCCGCATCCACTACGGCTTTCGGTGCATGGCGATAGAGATCATTTTCCAGCACGACCAGCGCATCGGCTTCGCCGTTGCTCAGCTGTTCCAGCGCATGCTCCAGCGGATTACCGCCGATCATGCCCAGACCGATGCTGTTGGCGTGGCCCGCCAGCAGCGTAATGCCGACATCTGCACCACGTGCCTTCAGGGCTTTCGCCACGTTAGCCGCGGCTTCAATGACTGCGCTGCTGCCTGAGTGCGTACCGGAGATGATTAATGGCTTTTTCGCTCCGGCCAGCGCCTGAACGACAACATCCATTTTTCCGTTGAGTTTGCTGTCGAAATCGGTGACTGCTGGCGCAGATTCATCCAGCGCACTGGCGATAGCGAAGCCGAGGCGCGCCTGATCTTCGACCGGCGCACGATAGCTCCACGCCGCGATATCATCCAGACGGGTTTCATCAACGTGGGTTACAAACAGCGGATGTTTGGCGTTCTGACCGATGTTCATGATGGCGGCGATCTGCCAGTCTGCGACTTTCTGTGCCGCGGCCATATCACGCGCTTTACCTTTCACTGCCTGGCGAACAGAGAGTGCCACACGTGCGCCCACCTGTGTCAGGTCTTCACCCAGCACCAGCACCGCATCGTAGCTTTCAATTTCACGCAGCGATGGCGTATAGATTCCGCCCTCGCGCAGGACTTTCAGCATCAGTTCCAGACGGGCCTGCTCATCCGCTGGCATGCCGGTTGAGAAGTTCTCTGCACCCACCAGTTCACGCAGGGCAAAGTTACTTTCAATGCTGGCGCGCGGTGAGCCGATACCGATCACTTTCTTCGCCTGACGCAGTAAATCTGCACCGGCATTGACCGCCTGCTCTGCATTCAGCGTGACCCAGTCGTTGCCGCGCAGCAGCATCGGCTGACGTGGACGATCTTTGCGGTTCACGTAGCCATAGCCAAAGCGGCCACGGTCACACAGGAAGTAGTGGTTTACGGTGCCGTTATAGCGGTTTTCGATACGGCGTAACTCACCATAACGCTCACCCGGACTGGTGTTACAGCCGACGCTGCACTGCTGGCAGATGCTCGGTGCAAACTGCATATCCCATTTACGGTTATAGCGTTCAGAGTGGGTTTTGTCGGTGAAGACGCCGGTCGGGCAGATTTCAACCAGGTTGCCAGAGAACTCGCTCTCAAGCGTGCCATCTTCCGGGCGACCAAAGTAGACGTTGTCATGCGCGCCGTAGACACCCAGATCTTTGCCATCGGCATAATCTTTGTAGTAACGCACACAGCGGTAACAGGCGATACAGCGGTTCATCTCGTGGGAGATGAACGGGCCGAGATCCTGATTACGGTGAGTACGTTTGGTGAAGCGATAGCGGCGGAAGCTGTGGCCGGTCATTACTGTCATATCCTGCAGATGACAGTTACCGCCCTCTTCACACACCGGACAGTCGTGCGGGTGGTTGGTCATCAGCCACTCCACCACGCTTTCGCGGAACTCTTTCGCTTCGCCATCATCGATGGAGATGAATGTGCCGTCAGAGGCCGGTGTCATGCAGGACATGACAAGACGGCCGCGGGTATCTTCGGCATTCTGGAATTGCTTTACCGCACACTGGCGGCAGGCCCCAACGCTTCCCAGCGCCGGATGCCAGCAAAAGTAAGGAATATCAAGGCCCAGAGAGAGACATGCCTGTAGCAGGTTGTCCGCTCCGTTCACATCATACTCTTTACCGTCTACATGAATTGTAGCCATAGTGACATGCTTCCGTAAGGCTCGTCAGAGACGAGCGTTAATCATATTCTTGCCCCGACGCACGACATTGTCGGGGCGGCGGCACCAGGCCTGTTCCGTATTCTTTGGTGAATTACCAGCGCGCTTTCAGCAGGTTTGGCTGGATCCCGCCAATGGCGCGGGTATTGCCAAACACCTGCGGTGCCATGCCAGCTTCAAACTCTTCACGGAAATATTTAATTGCACTCTGCAACGGCTCAACCGCACCCGGCGCATGCGCGCAGAAGGTTTTACCCGGACCAAGCTGACGGCAGAGTTGCAGCAGGGTTTCAATATCCCCTGGCTGTCCCTGTTTCTGCTCCAGCGCACGCAGAATTTTTACGCTCCACGGCAGGCCATCGCGACAAGGTGTACACCAGCCGCACGACTCACGGGCAAAGAACTCTTCCAGGTTACGGACCAGCGAGACCATATTGATCTCGTGATCGACGGCCATCGCCAGCGCGGTACCGAGACGGCTGCCCGCTTTGCCGATGCTGGCAAATTCCATCGGCAGATCCAGATGCTGGTCGGTCAGGAAGTCGGTCCCTGCCCCGCCCGGCTGCCAGGCTTTGAACTTCAGTCCGTCACGCATGCCGCCCGCATAATCTTCAAGGATTTCACGCGCGGTGATACCGAATGGCAGTTCCCAGACGCCGGGATTTTTAACCCGTCCTGAGAAGCCCATCATTTTGGTTCCGGCATCTTCGCTTTTAGAGATGTTTTTGTACCACTCCACGCCGTTGGCCAGGATCGCCGGCACATTGGAGAGGGTTTCCACGTTGTTCACGCAGGTCGGTTTGCCCCACGCGCCTGCACTCGCCGGGAATGGCGGTTTGGAACGCGGGTTAGCACGACGGCCTTCCAGTGAGTTAATCAGCGCCGTCTCTTCGCCGCAGATATAACGCCCTGCGCCGGTGTGGACGATCAACTCGAAGTCGAAGCCGGTACCGAGAATATTTTTGCCGAGATAGCCCGCTTCCGTCGCTTCAGCAATCGCACGGCGCAGATGCACCGCCGCTTCAATGTATTCGCCACGTAAGAAGATATAGCCACGGTAGGCCTTCAGCGCAAAGGCGCTGATGAGCATGCCTTCCACCAGCTGGTGCGGCATCTGCTCCATCAGCAGGCGGTCTTTATAGGTGCCTGGCTCCATCTCATCGGCGTTACACAGCAGGTAACGGATGTTCATCGACTCATCTTTCGGCATCAGGCTCCACTTCAGACCGGTAGAGAAGCCCGCACCGCCGCGCCCTTTCAGGCCGGAATCCTTGACTGCTGCGACGATTTCATCCTGTGACATGCTTTTCAGCGCTTTTTCCGCACCGGCATAGCCGTTTTTGCTGCGGTATTCGTCAAGCCAGACAGGTTGCTTATCGTCACGCATCCGCCAGGTCAGCGGATGGGTTTCAGCAGTACGAATGATCTGTTTAATTGTCATTGATACTGCTCCAGCAAAGAAGGGATGCCTTCCGGCGTCAGATGCACATGCGTGTCTTCATCCACCATCATCGTTGGGCCCTTGTCGCAGTTGCCCAGGCAGCAGGTCGGCAGCAGCGTAAAGCGGCCATCAGAGGTCGTCTGACCCGGTTTGATATTCAGCTGCTGCTCCAGTGCGGACTGGATGCCCTGATATCCGGTGATGTGACAGACCACGCTGTCACAGTAACGGATCACATGGCGGCCAACCGGCTGGCGGAAGATCTGGCTGTAAAACGTCGCCACACCTTCAACATCACTCGCCGGGATACCCAGGACGTCGGCAATCGCGTTGATCGCGCCGTCCGGCACCCAGCCGCGCTGTTTCTGCACGATCTTCAGCGCTTCAATCGAGGCTGCACGCGCATCTTCGTAGTGGTGTTTTTCGTGCTCAATGGCGTGATGCTCTTCCGCGCTCAGCACGAAGACCTCGTTAGGGTCGATCGTTTTAATGGCAATGTGTTGATCGTGCATAATTAGCGGTCCACGTCTGACATAACAAAATCGATACTACCCAGATATACGATCAGGTCGGATACCAGGCTGCCACGGATTACTGAAGGAATCTGCTGCAGATGCGGGAAGCTCGGCGTACGCACGCGGGTGCGGTAGCTCATGGTGCTGCCATCGCTGGTCAGGTAGTAGCTGTTGATCCCTTTCGTCGCTTCAATCATCTGGAACGATTCATTGGCTGGCATCACCGGTCCCCACGAAACCTGCAGGAAGTGGGTGATCAGCGTTTCAATGTGCTGCAGCGTACGCTCTTTCGGTGGCGGCGTGGTCAGCGGGTGATCCGCTTTGAACGGCCCCTCTGGCATATTGTTGAGACACTGCTCAAGAATACGCAGCGACTGCCACATCTCTTCCATCTTCAGCTGAACACGGCTGTACGCATCGCTGACGCCATCGCCGACCGGGATTTCGAAATCGAAGTTTTCGTAGCCGGAGTATGGACGCCATTTGCGCACGTCAAAGTCGAGACCGGTTGCACGCAGACCGGCACCGGTGGTACCCCACGCCAGCGCCTCTTCCATGTTGTACGCAGCAACGCCCTTAGAACGACCAATCAGCACGGTGTTACGCAGTGCCGCTTTGTCATATTCCTTCAGGCGCTTCGGCATCCAGTCCAGGAAGTCACGCAGCAGACGTTCCCAGCCACGCGGCAGGTCATGCGCGACACCACCGATACGGAACCAGGCCGGGTGCATACGGAAACCGGTAATGGCTTCAACCACGTCATAGATTTTCTGGCGATCGGTAAAGGCAAAGAACACCGGTGTCATGGCACCGACGTCCTGAATAAAGGTCGAGATATAGAGCAGATGGCTGTTAATGCGGAACAGCTCGGAGAGCATCACGCGGATCACGTTAACGCGATCGGGCACCACGATACCGGCCAGTTTTTCCACCGCCAGCACGTAAGGCATTTCGTTTACGCAGCCGCCGAGGTACTCGATACGGTCAGTGTAAGGAATATAGCTGTGCCAGGACTGACGCTCGCCCATCTTTTCGGCACCACGATGGTGATAACCGATGTCAGGCACGCAGTCGACAATCTCTTCACCATCCAGCTGCAGAATGATGCGGAACGCACCGTGCGCCGACGGGTGGTTAGGCCCGAGGTTCAGGAACATGAAGTCTTCGTTGGTGGTGCTGCGCTTCATGCCCCAGTCTTCAGGCTTAAAGGTCAGCGCCTCCATCTCTAAATCTTCTTTCTGCTTAGTCAGCGTGAAAGGATCGAATTCGGTGGCGCGCGCCGGGTAATCTTTACGCAGCGGATGGCCTTCCCAGGTCGACGGCATCATGATGCGCGTCAGGTGCGGGTGACCATCAAAGGTGATACCAAACATCTCCCACGTTTCACGTTCATACCAGTTGGCATTCGGGAAAAGACGGGTAATGGTCGGCAGATGCATATCGTTTTCAGAGAGTGCCACCTTGAGCATGATGTCGCGGTTACGCTCAATCGACAGCAGGTGGTAGAAAACGGAAAAGTCCGCCGCAGGCAGGCCTGCACGGTGGGTACGTAAACGCTCATCCACGCCATGCAGGTCATACAGCATGACGTACGGCTTCGGTAATTTACGCAGGAACTCGGTAATTTCCAGTATCTGTTCACGCTTAACCCAGACCACCGGAATGCCGGTGCGGGTTGGCTGTACAGTGAAGGCATCCGGCCCAAAACGGTTACGCAACTCGCCGATCACCGGGTCATCAAGGTGATCACGGGTTTGCCATGAAGGCTGAGCGAGATCTTGCGTGGTCAAATCTGTCATACGTTACTCACCATTCCGGCCTGGTCTCAGGCACTCAAATGAAGGCGTCAGGATGGGGCCATGCATTAAATTGTGATGTTCTGCTGCAGGCGCTGTTTTCCATCCATACGGTTTTAGACTTCGTCCGGGCTGCGCAGGTTGGTGACTGCGATGCGCTCGCCGCGTTTTCTTTCACGCTCTGAAGGCATGTTGGCGCGGTAAACGCCCTGGTCGCCAACAACCCATGAAAGCGGACGGCGCTCTTTGCCGATCGATTCCTGCAACAGCAGCAGTGCCTGCATGTAGGCTTCAGGACGTGGCGGGCAGCCAGGAATATAGACATCTACCGGCAGGAATTTATCGACGCCCTGCACCACCGAATAGATGTCATACATGCCGCCCGAGTTGGCGCAGGCCCCCATGGAGATCACCCATTTTGGCTCCAGCATCTGATCGTACAAACGCTGAATAACCGGGGCCATTTTGGTAAACGGCGTACCGGCAATCACCATGAAATCCGCCTGACGTGGCGAGGCGCGCATCACTTCCGCACCAAAACGTGCCACGTCGTGAACGGCGGTAAACGATGTTGTCATCTCTACGTAACAACAGGACAGGCCAAAGTTATACGGCCAGAGGGAGTTTTTACGTCCCCAGTTCACCATGTCATGCAGGGCATTTTCGAGTTTGCCCATATAAACGCTGCGATGAACGTGCTGCTCCAGCGGATCGCTGACGATTTCCTGCTTTTGCAGAGGATAACGGTCGTTCTCACCACCGTTCGGGTCTATGCGGGTGAGCGTATAGTCCATCTTATTGCCTCTCTTTTACTGCTTATGAGGATTGGTGTGGCTGACCGTAGTGGTTTTGACCACCACGCGACGGCGAGCTGGAGCCCAGTCCAGTGCGCCAATGCGTACCAGATAGACCAGACCCGCCAGGAGCACCAAAATGAAAATTGCGGCTTCCACAAAGCCGATCCAACCGCTTTCACGGATTGAAGTCGCCCATGCGTATAAAAAGAGGGCTTCGACGTCGAAGATGACGAAAAACATCGCAACCAGATAAAATTTCGCCGACAGGCGGATATGGGTATCACCAACGGATTCAATGCCCGATTCGAATGGCGTGTCTTTGTAGCGGGCGCGCGCTCTGCCGCCAAGCAGCCATCCTCCGGTCAGCATGAAAGCACACAGGCCAAAGGCAATAACGATAAATACGATAAACGCCCAGTGCTGAGCGATGATTTCGGTGGTAGTTGACATACTCATTGCTTACTCATCAAAAGTGGCGCTGGCATCCTGCACGCGTTTCCCGCAGCAAACTGACCACATCGATTCAAGGGAAGGATAAAAACCTTTCAAATGTCGCTGTTATTACGTAATAAGCAGCTATTTTATGGGGTTTTTTACTCCTTTCTATAACCTTTTGTCAACTTTGACAAAAGTATCCAAACATTATTTCACACCTGCATCATATTATTAACAAATGATGCCCCGCTTTCCAGCTAAATCGCTTCAGTCTGTAGGGTTAATTTTAGTGTAGCGGGTATTCACACGCATGGATCGTGCATTTAACAAACATATTTTGACAGGTATGCCTCTGTTTTCCTTCCCCTTATCAGGGGTATTTTCTTGATCCAGAGCACACTTTTGCCCTTTTTGCGTTAATTTTCTCCAGCTAACAGGACAATACGGAACAAATGGTTCATTCAGGTGGATGGCAGGTTTCAGTTTTTTAGCGCGTGAAACGCAGTGAGGGGATGACATCAGGGGAAGTGGCAGGCGGACAGCCTCTGAAGAGGGTCAGAGATAAAAAAAGCCTCTCGTTCTGTTCAGGGAAGGAGAGGCTCATTTATAAGCGTTTGTTAAGGCAATGACGCGAGTGTTGGGTACAACACGTTAGCGAAACTACTCTTCGTCATCCAGCAGCAATGTACCGTCTGGATTGTTGCTCAGGTTATACGGGTCATTGGTGGACTGCATGGCATTGAAGATAGCCAGTGCCAGTTCATTATCGCTGTCAGGATTACGGCACAGCAGATACTGCGTATCTGGCAGAACCGGCAGGCCTTCAGCCGCGCCCATAACACGCAGTTCCGGACTCATCATCTCAACCGGACGTGCAGTCACACCCAGACCGGCTTTCACCGCGGCTCGCACTGCAGCCAGCGTTGAAGCGACGTAAGAGATACGCCACGGAATACCGGCTTCATTAAGATGATCAATGGCCATATCACGATAAGGACTTGGCTCATCCAGCAATACCAATGGAATGGCTTCGCCGCGCTGGAAGATGTAGTCCGCTGCGCAGTACCACAAGGTGGGTGAAGTACGCAGAACCTGATAGGTAAAGTTACCCGGGCTGGACGTCGTCACAACCAGGTCCACTTCACCCTGATTGAGCATTTCCATCATAAATGGATTACGTTTAACCCGCACATCGATTGCCAGTTTCGGATAAACCGAGGTCACGCGGTTTAGCAGGAACGGCAGAATAGTGTCAGAGGTGTCATCAGAGGCACCAATGGTCAGAACGCCCTGAATGTTGCTGTACATCAGAGACGTGCAGGCTTCGTCGTTAAAACGAAGAATTTTTCTCGCATAGCCTAAAAGCTGGATACCGTGCTCTGTCAGAAGCTTATTACGTCCATGTCTGGCAAACAGCTCTTTACCTACCAATTGTTCCAGACGCTGCATCTGCTGACTGACTGCTGACTGGGTTCTGCAGACCGCTGCAGCGGCTGCTGCAAAGGTATTCAAATCCGCAACGGCAACGAAGGTTCTCAGCAGATCGAGGTCGAGATTCAGTATCGGACGATTTGCATTAGTCATGTTTTTTCTTCACTTATAAGATTTTTACGAACTACTACCCTGGTGTTATTACAAGCTTATCAAAGTGATAAGCAGTAATGGTGCTTAATGACAGTCCTGTGTGAAGACTGACACAAAAAAAATTTTTATGTGGTACCTGCACTGTTGACTCACCTGAAGGGGTCACAGTGTTATTAAGACAGATACAACTTCTGAACCGATGGCGCTGGGTGCGCAAATGCAGGAAGCTGCGTAGTTGTCTTATTCCCACCTGAAAGAATCGGGCGGGCTAAAAATCGCACTTTGCGGGCCATTAAGACGAAGCGGCTTAGTGCACTAAATAATAAATTATACTTAATCATTTTTGACTTCAAAATGGAAATGATTTTGTGAAAAGCGCTGTAAATTTTGAGGCAAACGCATTTCCGGACCCTTATGCCACATTATTGATCACTTTTTAAGCCTTCAACGTTCTGAAATTTAGTGAAGAAGTGTTAAGTAGTGCTCACTATCCTGCGATTAGCGAGCCATCTTAAAGGCTTCTTTTGATACTTTTCCGGCGATCACAAGGCCTTAAACACAGCACTCTTAAGCAGCGTTAAGGCGTAATCATTACGCACGTTATAAAATCGTCCATAAAATGAACATTTATAAAATATCCTTTAACTATTTCTCTAAGGGTATATTTCAGGTGCAAAGAAAACGGTTATTTCGATAACGTACGCATAGCTTTCTTAATGTCAGAGCCAGATGTTGGCTCAGCAGTGCTTTATGCACATTTAAATCCTGCCTTAATCACTATTTATGGGATTATTAACCACATCCGGCTTTAACCCTTATTTTTTACGCTGCGCACTGTGCAAAAAGGTGTTGAACCCGCCAAAACGGGGCGGCACCCTTCTTTTGTGACCGTCAGGAGAGTACATTGTGCTGGTTCGAATTCTGCGGCAGCCAAAAGGATTCTGCCCATTAAGGCGGTAACAATGACTTTTCAAATTGATAAATCCGGAAAACTCGATAACGTCTGCTATGACATCCGTGGCCCGGTATTGAAAGAGGCTAAACGCCTCGAAGAAGAAGGTAATAAAGTTCTGAAGCTGAACATCGGCAACCCGGCGCCGTTTGGTTTCGAAGCACCGGATGAGATCCTGGTCGATGTTATTCGTAACCTTCCCAGCTCGCAGGGCTATTGCGACTCCAAGGGTCTCTATTCCGCCCGTAAAGCGATCATGCAGCACTACCAGGCACGCGACATGCGCGATGTCACGGTAGAAGATATCTACATCGGCAACGGTGTGTCAGAGCTTATCGTGCAGGCGATGCAGGCCTTACTGAACAGCGGCGACGAAATGCTGGTGCCGGCTCCCGACTATCCGTTATGGACGGCTGCGGTTTCCCTCTCCAGCGGTAAAGCGGTGCACTATCTTTGTGACGAGTCAGCTGGCTGGTTCCCTGACCTGGATGATATTCGCAGCAAGATAACGCCCCGCACCCGCGGCATCGTCATTATCAACCCGAATAACCCTACCGGTGCCGTCTACAGCAAAGAACTGCTGTTAGAGGTGGTTGAAATTGCGCGTCAGCATAACCTGATCATTTTCGCCGACGAGATCTACGACAAGATCCTCTACGATGACGCACAACACCACTGCATCGCGGCGCTGGCACCCGATCTGCTGACCGTGACGTTCAATGGCCTCTCCAAAACCTATCGCGTGGCCGGTTTCCGTCAGGGCTGGATGGTACTGAACGGGCCGAAGAAACATGCGAAAGGCTACATCGAAGGGCTGGAAATGCTCGCCTCGATGCGACTGTGTGCCAACGTACCGGCGCAGCATGCGATTCAGACGGCACTGGGCGGTTATCAGAGCATCAGCGAATTTATCATGCCTGGCGGTCGTCTCTATGAACAGCGCCAGCGCGCCTGGGAGTTGATTAACGATATTCCTGGCGTCAGCTGTATGAAGCCGCAGGGCGCGCTCTATATGTTCCCGAAAATCGATGCCAAAAAATTCAACATCTTTGACGATCAGAAGATGGTGCTGGATTTTCTGTTACAGGAGAAAGTGTTGCTGGTTCAGGGCAGTGCTTTTAACTGGCCGTGGCCCGATCACCTGCGCATCGTTACGCTGCCTCGCGTCGATGATCTGGAGATGGCGATTAATAAATTTGGTCGTTTCCTGCAAGGCTATCGTCAGTAATCCCGCCCGCGTATACTGACGCTATTTGGGGAGAGCCGGTCTCTCCCCTGCCTGCCAACAGGAACGCGCATGACACAAAGCCACTTCTTTGCTCACCTCTCCCGTCTTAAGCTGATCAATCGCTGGCCGCTGATGCGCAACGTGCGCACCGAAAATGTCTCTGAACACAGCCTGCAGGTCGCCATGGTGGCGCACGCCCTGGCGGTGATCAAAAATCTTAAGTTCAGCGGGTCGCTTAATGCCGATCGCATTGCCATGCTGGCGCTTTATCACGATGCCAGCGAAGTGCTCACCGGCGATTTACCGACGCCCGTTAAGTATTACAACGCGCAGATTGCTCACGAATATAAAAAAATCGAGAAGATTGCCCAGCAGAAGCTGATTGAGATGCTGCCGGAAGAGTTTCAGGCAATCTATCGCCCGCTGATTGATGAGCATCTGCACAGTGAAGAGGAACAGGCCGTTGTGAAACAGGCGGATGCACTCTGCGCCTACGTTAAGTGTCTTGAGGAGTTGTCTGCCGGGAATAACGAATTTTTACTGGCCAAAGCGCGACTGGAAAAGACGTTAGCGCAGCGGCGTTCGCCGGAGATGGATTACTTCGTTGAGGTGTTTATTCCGAGCTTCAGCCTGTCGCTGGATGAGATCTCACAGGATACGCCGCTGTAAGCCCGACGGTCTGACCGCCGGGCCGCCCCTTAAGCCTGCTGACTGAAGGTAAAGCTGCCGTCGGATCCGCGGGTGACCACCAGCGATGCCAGTGAGTCGAGCTTAAGCGCCACGTCATCCAGACGCGGTGTCTCCGCCGGGGGGTTGATAGCAATCACCGTACAGCCCGCGTTCAGGCCGGATAAAATTCCGGCGGGGGCATCTTCTGCCACCACGCACGATGTTGCCGGTAATCCCAGCTTCTCCGCGCCAAGCAGATAGGGATCGGGTTCAGGTTTGCCTTTCGCCACCTGCTCAGCGGTAATAAACACGGCAGGCCTGGGTAAGCCTGCGGCTTTATGACGAGCATGAGCAACCGGCACTGAGCCTGAGGTCACTATCGCCCAGGGAATCTCCAGTTCGTTCAGCCGGTTCAGCAGCGCACTGGCACCTGGCAGCGCCTGCACACCGTCGGTGTCCGCCGCTTCAGCCTGCTCCAGCGCAACAAACTCCGCCTGGATAGCCTCTTCCGACTGGCCTGCCATGAAATGACGCAGAGAGGTAATCGCCTGTTTACCATGGATGAAATCCAGGATCTCATCAGCGGCGATGCCATGACGGGCACCCCACTGGCTCCAGGCTCGTTCAACCGCTGGCAATGAATCCACCAGCGTGCCGTCTAAATCAAATAGAAAACCTCTGTAGGTCACGCACTCCTCCTCATCAGGCATTAATCACTTGCGCAATTTCGTTTGCACTTAAATGGTACTGGCGCGGACAAGTCTGCCACAAAGCTAACATGCGTTGATACTTTTCCCACATCGGGGTCTGCGCATTAAAACCATGCGTGCCGGAATCGAAGTGGGTATAGCGCCCTTCGGTATTGACCATAAAACGGACGTAGCCCAGCAGGCGTGCCTCGGTTGCCGCATCAAAGCCCAGAAAGGCGAGACGGCGCTCTTCCAGCTGACCTTTATCTTTCAGGTTCGACCAGGAGACGTGGAGCGCGTGATGCATCTCCATAATGTCGATCACCGTCCGGCAGATCGCCTCGCTGAGTTCGCCAAACTCCTTGTCCAGCTCACGCATCTGTAGTGCATAACCGCGTTCGATGATGGTCTGGTAACGGCGAAAACGTTCAGCATTTTCTGGCTCAAGCATGGCCATGATTTTGTACTGGTTGGTGAGAATCAAACGCTGTGCATGGGTCATTTCCATCATTCACTCCCGGTCAGAGACCGCTCAGTTAATCAACAATGGAGAAATGATTGCACAGCGTTAGCAACACGGAAATCGCCGTATCGCCTTTCTTTGATTTGGCCGCAGGTTAGCGGTAACTATTTTACCGCCAGCCCGGGATAGGTCAGAGATCGTCGAGGAAAGTACGGTCGAGCTGTTTAAATGCCCGCTTCAGCAGATCGGCCAGCGCCTGATAAGTTGGCTTGCCTTCGACCGGTGCTATCGCCTGCCCTGCTTCTTCCAGCCGGGTACGCACTTCATGAAACCAGTTAAGCAGCGTTGGCGGCAGTGGCGTCACTGAACGCTTGCCCAGCCACCACAGTCCCTGCATCGGCAGGCTACAGGCAAACAGCGCCGTCGCCACCGCCGGGCCTAACTGACCGCCCATCGCGATCTGCCAGGTCAGCGTAAAAATCGCCAGAGGTGGCATAAAGCGAATGGCAAAACGCGTTGCCGATGAAACCCGGTTTTCCGGGAACACGGGGGCCAGGCGCTTATCAGCAGGCCAGGTCTTCATATAGTGTTGGCCGCGCTGAAACATCCGAAACCAATTGGTACTGCCAGATTCATTCGCCATGGCTCACCTCAACTAATACTGCAAAGATTAAAAAATAGTTATAAATACACAACTTTACGTAACAACCTTCAATTATTTTTGTCTTTAAAGATGACTCCGGCTATTCTGACGCCGTTTTACACCTCTCCGGAAGCGGAATGCGCCTTTGGGAAGAGGCCTGAGCCATATTACGACAAGGCAATCTTCAAATTTTCGCGTAAGATTGCTGAAATTTTTTTGCGGAAACGCAGTTTTCTGTCTACCGCATGATGTTTGTCATTAATCTACCAGCTTTCATGGGCTACGCTGATAGTCTGATTGCGTTTTATTTAGCCACTCTCAAAAAATAGGTACTTCCATGTCGAGTAAGTTAGTTCTGGTTCTGAACTGTGGCAGCTCTTCCCTTAAGTTTGCCATCCTCAACCCTGCCAGCGGTGAAGAGTTCCTGTCTGGCCTGGCGGAATGTTTCCATCTTCCTGAAGCCCGCATCAAATGGAAGCTGGAAGGCGAAAAACAGGAAGCGCCTCTGGGTGCTGGCGCAGCGCACAGCGAAGCGCTGAACTTTATCGTTAAAACCATTCTGGCACAAAAACCTGAGCTTTCGGCACAAATTGCTGCAATCGGCCATCGTATCGTACATGGCGGCGAGAAGCTGACGCAGTCAGTCATCATCACGGAAGAAGTGGTACAGGGCATCAAAGACGCCTCCTCTTTTGCACCGCTGCACAATCCGGCTCATCTGATCGGTATTGATGAAGCGATGAAAAACTTCCCTCACCTGTCTGATAAGAATGTCGCGGTCTTTGACACCGCTTTCCATCAGACAATGCCGGAAGAGTCCTATCTCTACGCGCTGCCGTACAAATTGTATAAAGAGCATGGCGTTCGTCGCTATGGCGCGCATGGCACCAGCCACTTCTATGTCACTCACGAAGCGGCCAAAATGCTTAACAAGCCACTGGAGTCACTGAACATCATCACCTGCCACCTCGGCAACGGCGGTTCGGTCTCTGCGATTCGCAACGGCGAGTGCGTGGACACCTCTATGGGCCTGACCCCGCTGGAAGGCCTGGTAATGGGAACCCGCAGTGGCGACATCGACCCGGCGATTATCTTCTTCCTGCACGATACGCTGGGTATGAGCGTTGACGCCATCAATAAACTGCTGACCAAAGAGTCTGGCCTGTTAGGTCTGACCGAAGTCACCAGCGACTGCCGCTACGTAGAAGATAATTACGCCACCAAAGAAGATGCGAAGCGCGCAATGGATGTCTTCTGTCATCGACTGGCAAAATATATCGGCAGCTACACCGCACTGATGGATGGCCGTCTTGACGCAGTCGTCTTCACTGGCGGCATCGGTGAAAACGCCGCGATGGTACGTGAACTCTCACTGAAAAAGCTGGCGCTGCTGGGCTTTGAAGTCGACCACGATCGCAACCTGGCGGCCCGCTTCGGCAAGTCTGGTTACATCAATAAAGAAGGCACCCGCCCGGCGCTGGTGATTCCGACCAACGAAGAGCTGGTCATCGCCCAGGACGCCGCGCGTCTGACTGCGTAAAACACTTCTCTCCGTCAGCTCAGGCTGACGGAGTTGTTTTTGACACCCTGCCATTACTGAGAGGTTCAAACGTGTCACGTACAATTATGCTCATTCCGACCGGCACCAGCGTCGGCCTGACCAGCGTCAGCCTCGGCGTTATCCGCGCCATGGAGCGCAAAGGCGTTCGTCTCAGCGTGTTTAAGCCGATTGCTCAGCCGCGTAGCGGCGGCGATACCCCGGATCAAACCACCACCATCATCCGTAAGAACTCCTCGATTCCTGCCGCTGAACCGTTGCAGATGTCACGTGTTGAGTCACTGCTGGGATCGAACCAGCAGGATGTGCTGATGGAAGAGATCATCTCCCGTTACCATGCCAACACCCAGAATGCGGAAGTGGTACTGGTTGAAGGTCTGGTCCCGACCCGTAAGCATCAGTTCGCCAACGCGCTGAACTATGAAATCGCCAAAACCCTGAACGCGGAAATCGTCTTCGTGATGGCGCTGGGCAATGACTCTCCGGCACAGCTGAAAGAGCGCATTGAACTGACGCAGAGCAGCTTCGGTGGCCAGAAGAACAAAAACATCACTGGCGTGATTATCAACAAACTCAACGCGCCGGTCGATGATCAGGGCCGTACCCGTCCTGACCTGTCAGAAATCTTTGATGACTCGTCAAAAGCCAGCATCGCCAATATCGATCCTAAGCAGCTGTTCTCAGACAGCCCGCTGCCGGTGCTGGGTTGCGTGCCGTGGAGCTTTGATCTGATCGCCACCCGCGCGATCGATATGTGCCGCCACCTGGATGCGCGCATCATCAACGAAGGTGAGATTCAGACCCGCCGGGTTAAATCTGTCACCTTCTGCGCCCGCAGTATCCCGCACATGCTGGAGCATTTCCGTCCAGGCTCACTGCTGGTGACTTCTGCAGACCGTCCGGACGTACTGGTCGCCGCCTGTCTGGCCGCGATGAACGGCATTGAGATTGGCGCAATCCTGCTGACCGGTAACTACGAGATTGACGATCGTATCGCCCGTCTCTGCGACCGTGCTTTCCAGACCGGCCTGCCGGTGTTTATGGTGAAAACCAATACCTGGCAGACCTCTTTGAGCCTGCAGAGCTTTAATCTTGAAGTGCCTGCTGACGATACGCAGCGCATCGAGAAAGTGCAGGAGTATGTTGCCGGCTACATTAATGCGGAGTGGATTGAGTCCCTGACCGCCACGTCAGAACGCAGCCGTCGCCTGTCGCCTCCAGCCTTCCGCTATCAGCTGACTGAGCTGGCGCGTAAAGCGGGCAAACGCGTCGTACTGCCAGAGGGTGATGAGCCGCGTACGGTTAAAGCGGCCTCGATCTGTGCAGAACGCGGTATCGCCACCTGCGTCCTGTTAGGCAACCCGGATGAGATTCAGCGTGTCGCTGCGGCTCAGGGTGTTGTTCTGGGCAAAGGGGTTGAGATTGTTGACCCGGAACAGGTGCGTGAAAACTACGTGCCGCGCCTGGTTGAGCTGCGCAAGAGCAAAGGCATGACCGAAGTGGTCGCCCAGGAGCAGCTGGAAGATAACGTGGTGCTCGGCACCATGATGCTGGAAAGCGGCGAAGTGGATGGGCTGGTTTCAGGTGCGGTTCACACCACCGCCAACACCATTCGTCCGCCACTGCAGCTGATCAAAACCGCGCCTAACAGCTCACTGGTTTCATCAGTGTTCTTCATGCTGCTGCCAGAGCAGGTGCTGGTCTACGGTGACTGCGCCATTAACCCGGATCCAACCGCTGAGCAGCTGGCTGAGATCGCTATCCAGTCAGCCGATTCTGCCAGCGCCTTCGGTATCGATCCGCGTGTTGCGATGATCTCTTACTCTACCGGCACGTCAGGTGCGGGTAGCGACGTAGAGAAAGTGCGTGAAGCAACGCGTATTGCGCAGGAGAAACGTCCTGATCTGGTGATTGATGGTCCGCTGCAGTATGACGCTGCGATCATGGAAGATGTGGCGAAATCGAAAGCGCCCAACTCACAGGTTGCAGGTCGCGCGACTGTGTTTATCTTCCCGGATCTGAACACCGGTAACACCACCTACAAAGCGGTACAGCGTTCAGCCGATCTGATCTCAATCGGACCGATGCTGCAGGGTATGCGTAAGCCGGTCAACGACCTGTCACGGGGTGCGCTGGTTGATGACATCGTTTACACCATCGCCCTGACCGCCATTCAGTCTCAGCAGGCTGAAGGCTAAGCGTCAGAAGAAAACAAAAAAGGCATGCCCCAGAGCATGCCTTTTTTTTCGCCGGTAACAACGCTGTCCGCTTTAACGCGGGTTGATGTTACGCAGTTAAGCGGCCGTTATCAGGCCCGGTTATCGCCGTTGCGGCTCATCCACAGGGAGAGCGCTTTCAGCGAATCGTCCGTAAATTCATCACAGCGTGCGGTGATCTCGTCGGGCGTCATCCAGATAATCTCATCGACTTCCGATTCCTGCATGGCGAATGGACCATGTGACACGCAACTGAACAGACCGCCCCAGACACGACAATGCTGATCTTCGAAGTAGAATTTGCCATGCTCAGCAAACGGCACCGCGGCAATCCCTAACTCCTCTTCCGCTTCACGTCGCGCAGATTCCAGCATGTCTTCACCGCTCTGCACCACGCCGCCCGCGGTAGCGTCCAGTTTGCCCGGCATAAAATCTTTTATCTCGGTGCGACGCTGTACCAGAATCTTACCCATACCGTCATGAACGACGATATAGGTGGCGCGGTGACGCAGGCACTGAGCACGCATCTGTGCACGTGTTGCCTGAGCAACGACTTCATTCTCTTCGTTTACGATATCGACCCACTCGATGCCGTCACCCGCAGTTTGATCCACCATCCGTAACCCTTTCCTGTTTGGCGTACAGTTGCATACGCAGTTTGCCACGTCGTTATTTTTATGTGGCGTAAGGTAATCACTTACGCCAGCCTGAGCAAGCCCTGGCTGTTACCGATTTTTACCACTTTCTGCTAACCACAGCTGTACCGAGGCTCGCTGCCACTGAAACTCAGCATAATGCTGTAAGCGTGCGGGCAAAGGATCGCCATGCAGGACCAGCCGGTTTAGCATCACCGCCAGATCGGTATCTGCAATTGACCACTCGCCAAACAGGTTCTGTTGCCCGTCCGGCAGCAGGCGATCGACAGCCGCAACGAGTTTATCTACCGCCAGCTGCGCTGACGCGGTCAGCGGGGCAAAGCGTTCACCCGCAAACAGCACTTCCGTCGGACGTTCCTGACGGATCCACAGGAAGTCGCTGCGCAGCCAGGCCTGAATCTCTCTGGCACGGGCACGCTTCTCGCGGTCACGGGGATAGAGGCGTTCAAACTCGGGCGCCGGAAAACGCTCTTCAAGATATTCGGTAATCGCCGAGGATTCGCTCAACAGAAAGTCATCAATCTGCAGGGTCGGTACCCGGCAGGTCAGCGACAGCTCACGGTAGGCCGCGGCATATTGCTGGTTCTGCGACAAATCGACGCGTTTGAGGTGGAACGGGACCCCTTTTTCGGTAAGAGCTACATAAGCCGACATGGCGTAAGGACTGAAAAATGATGAATCTGACCACAGGGTGATGGACGGATAATTCATCGGTTACCTCAATTGGCTGTCAGGGTTGCATCATGTTTACCGATTTTTTTTTGGGAAGGCAACGCTGAGCTGATCCGATCTCTTGCTCCGGAAGAAGAAAGCGCGACGCGACTCACTATAGAGTGGCTCCACTCTTCTATGCTGAAAGGTGCAAATAACAAAAACATCAAGGGAGCCGCAACATGCACATTCTAATTACCGGTGGCACGGGACTGATTGGCCGTCACCTGATTCCGCGCCTGCAGCAACTGGGGCATCAGATCAGTGTGGTGACGCGTGACGTGGTCAGCGCGCGTGAAAAACTGGGCGAAAACGTCGCGCTCTGGTCAGGACTGGCGCAACAACCGAACCTGGATAACATCGATGCGGTGATTAATCTGGCAGGAGAACCTATTGCTGACAAACGCTGGACGGAGCCGCATAAACAGCAGCTGTGCGAAAGCCGCTGGCAGATCACCGAGCAGATCGCCTCCCTGATCAACGCCAGCACCACCCCACCCTCCGTATTGATCTCAGGCTCGGCGACCGGCTTTTATGGCAATACCGGCGACCTGGTGCTGACGGAAGAGGATCAGGGACAGGATGAGTTCACGCATCAACTCTGCGCCCGCTGGGAGCAGCTGGCACTCACGGCGGAAAGCGAACGTACGCGCGTCTGTCTGCTGCGCACCGGCGTGGTGCTGGCCCCGGAGGGCGGCGCACTCAGCAAAATGAAGCTGCCCTTTAAGCTCGGCATCGGCGGGCCGATCGGCAGTGGTAAACAGTACATGCCGTGGATCCACATAGATGACATGCTTAACGCCATTATCTGGTTGCTGGATCATGACGATCTGCGGGGACCGTTCAATATGGTCGCGCCTTACGCGGTGCGTAATGAGCAGTTTGCCGCCACGCTCGGTCGGGTCATGCATCGTCCGGCCTTTATGCGCACGCCAGCCAGCGCCATTAAGCTCATGATGGGCGAATCGTCGGTGCTGGTGCTGGGAGGACAGCATGTGCTGCCAAAGCGGCTGGAAGCCTCTGGTTTTGGCTTCCGCTGGTACGATTTGCAGGAGGCGTTGCAGGATGTCGCAGGATAAACACAGGGTGGCCCTGAGCCGCCCTGTGTTTAATTAGCTGCGCTGCTCTGCTACCGGCGACTTCATTGCCTTTTCGTCACGCGTGTGCCCCGGTTGTGGCACACGAATAATAAAGGTCAGCACGCCAGCGAACAGGTATAACCCGGTATAGGCCCATACCACCCCCACAATGTCGAAAAAGGGCAACATGACGGAGGCGATAGCCGGTGCCACAAAGTTACTGAGTCCTGCGGAGAGGTTGTAAATCGAGACTGCAGCCCCCTTATGATGCGGCTCCAGCGTCGGAAAGACGGCGGTCATCGGTACAAATGCAGCGACAAAGATTCCCAGCATGACCGCAGGGATTAATGCGACCCAGAAGTTATGACCCGCATAGACCGGCAGGTAATAGAAGGCCAGGCTGGAGATGGCCATCCCCAGGCAACCAAACCAGCGCACCTGACGGATCCAGCCCAGCTTCTCACCCGTGAGGCCCCAGAAGATATTCGTAAAGATAGTCACAAAGAAGAACACCGCCCAGATTTGTAGCCATTCAGAGATCGTAAAGCCGAGACGATCGACAAACAACAGTGGCATGACAATGGCGAAACCAAACAGCGATAGCGTGTTGATGATGCGAATCAGGCAGGCATAAAATACGTGCTGATTGGTAAACAGAATGGTCACGGCACGCGCCATTTCTGTCATCTTGTCACGCATCGGCAAATTCACACGAGAGCGATCTACCGGTACCTTGCGCAGACTGAAGTATGCGAGGATCCCACCACAGGCCACCCAGATAATAGCCAGCCACAGCGTTCCGGTTTCTCCCAGCACAGGAATGGTCAGACTTGGCAGATAGCTGCCAATCACCCCGATGCCTACAGAATACATCGCCCAGAACCAGCCGGTTGCCGCCGCCAGTTTTTCGCGCGGTAAGACCTGCACCAGCATCATCATGAAAGAGTAGATAAACAGCGGATAAGCCAGTCCGCGAATGCCGTAGAACAGCACCATTAGCGGATAGTTGCGCAGGCCAAGTCCCAGCGACATAAACAGCGCATGCATCAAGATCCATAGCACAAAGCCAATCATCATCGCGCGCTGCGGCGTGATCAACTCGGCTACCACGCCAGATGCCCAGGCCGCCAGGGCTGCCGCTAAGCCATAGAAGGTGAATACGACTGCTGATTGCGCGGGCGTAAAGCCCATATCGGTGATATGACGTGACAGAAACGCCATTTCAAAGCCATCACCCGCCATAAAGAGGGCGATAGCGAGGAAGCCCCAGAACATCTTTTTCGGTAAGCCAAACCAGTATTCATTCGATTGCATTTCAATGACCTTCTGTCTGGTTAGTCGTTATGCAGGCAGCAAGCTGCGCACCTGTTGTTGCTGGATATAGAGTTCCCGGAACAGACGGTGCCGCTTTTGCAGCACGGCACCACGCGTCTCATCCGGCAGGTAACGCGCCTGCACAGCCGGCTTGAGACACACCTCATGCTCAAGGCCGCCATCAGCCAGCCACGCTAATCGTGCAGCGCCCAGCGCGCCAGATGCGCTGGCCGGATGGGTAACGATGGGCAGTTGCAGCACGTCGGCAATCAGCTGAGCCCACAGCGTGCTACGCGCACCGCCCCCGGTCAGGCTGCACTGCTGAATGTGATGCCGGACATCGCCGAGCGCCTTCAATCCATCCGCCAGCCCAAATGCCACGCCTTCAACCACCGCATAGCCCAACAGGGCGCGCGGTGTTTCATGGCGTAAATGGAAGAAAGAACCGGAGGCATCAGGATCGTTATGGGGCGTGCGTTCACCTGACAGATAAGGCAGGAAGACCGGGGCGCTTCGCATTTGCTCATCACTGATCTGTACCATCTCCTCCATCAGCTGGCTTTCACTGACCGACAGCAGATTGCACAGCCAGCGCAGACAACTGGCGGCGCTGAGCATCACACTCATCTGGTGCCAGCGGCCCGGTAACGCATGGCAAAAGGCGTGTACCCCGGATTGAGGGTCAGCCTGTAAGCGGTCGTTTACGACAAAGATCACGCCGGACGTCCCCAGTGAGATAAACGCATCACCGGGATTCACCGCGCCCACACCCACTGCCGATGCGGCATTGTCACCACCGCCGCCCGCGACAGTGACCGCAGCAGACAAGCCCCACTCGCTCGCCAGTGACGGCTGCAGGCGTCCACTTATTGCACTGCCTTCTACCAGTTCAGGCATCTGGCTTCGCGTCAGTCCGGTGATGGCCAGCAGTTCATCCGACCAGTCACGCCGGGACACATCGAGCCACAGCGTTCCGGCAGCATCCGAAGGCTCACTGACAAAGTGTCCGGTAAGACGCCAGCGCAGATAATCTTTCGGCAACAGGACCTTATCGATACGGCTAAAGATTTCTGGCTCCTGTTCCGCTATCCAGTGCAGTTTCGGTAACGTGAAGCCGGGCATAATCATATTGCCGCTGATTGCCATTATCCGGGGATCGCTCTTCTTCAGCCTTTCACACTGCGGGGCACTGCGCGTGTCATTCCAGAGAATACAGGGACGCAGCACCTTGCCCCCGGCATCCAGCAACACGGCCCCATGCATCTGTCCCGATAACCCGATTGCGCGAATTGCGGCCCATGCCAGAGGAAACTGATGACGCAATCCTGCCAGAACCTCGCTGCAGGCTTGCCACCAGCATTCAGGATCCTGTTCAGCCCAGTGGGGATGGGGACGCTGCACGCTCAGCGTGGCGTGCTGAGACGCCACAATCTCACCGTGCCTGTCAATGATCAGCGCTTTAAGCTCTGAGGTGCCGATATCAATACCGAGATACATGATTACACCGCCGCCAGTTCAGGCTGTTTCAGCCACTGCAGCAAACCTGCAACACGGCGGGTCACCAGTTCATGAAACGCCTTATCAGACGCCAGTTCAGCAAACAGCGCGTTATCACTCAGGAACGCATGGAGCGGATCGGCGCTGGCGAACTGCTCACGGAGCGTATCGGCCTGAAGCGCACCGTCCTGATAGCAATAGGGTAAATCGTCACTGGCCCATCGCTGCATAAACAGGAAGAACAGAGCCGGAATGACCGCCGTTGCGGTGGGCTGCGCACCGCGCTGGTAGCACTGTTGCAGGGTTGGCGTCACCATACCGGGAATTTTGGACAAACCATCGGCACCGACGCGCTGATTGGTGTCTTTAATGTAAGGGTTACTGAAGCGGGCCAGCACGACGTCTCGATAATCCGCTAAATCAAGCGGGCTGGGCGACAGAGAGGGAATAACATCCTGGGTCACGTAGTCGTAAGCCAGTTGATAAATCGCCGGATGGCGGGTGCTCTCATCGATATAGTTCAGACCAATCAGTGTACCCGCCCAGGCAATCGCAGCATGTGTCGCGTTAAGGATGCGAATTTTCGCCTCTTCCCACGGCAGTACCGATTCCACCAGTTCAGCACCCACCTTTTCCAGCGCCGGGCGTCCGGCAATAAAATCATCCTCAATGACCCATTGAATAAAAGATTCGGCCATCACTGCTGCGCCATCCTGTTTGCCGGTCGCCGCCAGCACGCGTTCTGCCACTTCCGGCACAGGACGCGGTGTAATGCGATCGACCATGGTATTGGGTGAGCGGGTTTGTGTACGCACCCAGTCGGCCAGTCCGGTATCGCCTTTGGCCATAAGAAACGCCAGGAAGGCGTCACGAAAACGTTCGCCATTGTGGCGCAGATTGTCGCAGTTCAGCAGCGTAACAGGCGCACCGCCTTGCTTAACTCGCTGTGTCAGAATATGGCTGAGTGCGCCGTAGAGGGTACGGATATCGCCATCCAGATCGGCCTTCACATCTGCATGAGTAAGATCCAGTGTAAACGCGGGGGTCAGGTAGTAACCCGCTTCGGTCACGGTAAAGCTAATCACACGTGTTTCCGCACGGGCTCCCTGCTCAATCAACGCACGGATATCACTGTCCCAGGGCAAAATTTTGCGCAGCGAGGTGATGGTTTCGTAGTCACGCTCACCTTCAGGCGTTACGGTTTCCAGCACATATTCTCCCTGCTGTGCCGCGAGCTGATTAAGCAGTGGCTCCGCGTCATTACGGATATTGCCGAGCGCGATGCTCCAGCTTTCGTCACCCTGCTCACGCAGTTTATGCAGATACCACGCCTGATGTGCCCGATGAAAAGATCCCGCGCCGATGTGCATCCACACTGATTGGTTGTTCATAATCGCCTCTTTTAAACATTTGCCACACTAAAGGGCATTTGCCCGATTGCGTGTAGCATAGTCTCCATTACGCGGATCCTTCTGCGAGCCGGGTCACAAATAATACTTTTGCTCCTTTGAAGGGCATTTGCTCAGTTAGTGCTTTTCCTGCCGCGCAGCGTTAAGATGTTCCCTCAAATTCGACGGAACAGCGTGATGAGCAAAGAAGAGAAAAAGCAGGAGCTGGCCGCACGTGCCGCATGGATGTATTACGTCGCAGGCGTAACACAGCAGGAGATTGCGCAGGCACTGGGTTTGTCACGACAGGTCGCGCAGCGTCTGGTCTCCAGTGCACGCGAAATGGGCATGGTGAATGTAAAAATTGATCATCCCGTCACACACTGTCTGCAGCTGGCGCGTGAGATACAGGCGAAATTTGGTCTGGATTTGTGTCGTGTTGTGCCATCGGCCAGTCTGAATGATGAGGCTATTCAACAAATGCTGGCAGTAGAAGGCGCGGCGGTGATGGCACAATTCATTCATGAGGAAACGCCACAGGTGTTCGGTATTGGTTCCGGCAAAACCCTGCGCTCAATGATCGATGCGCTTCCCTGGGTTGATCGCCCCCAGCATCATTGCGTTTCCATGATTGGTGCCATCGCGCGGGATGATTCCGGTACACGCTATGACGTACCGTTGAAGATGGCTGAAAAGATGCAGGGCAAGTATTTCTTCATCCCCGCCCCCTTATACGCCGACTCCCCACAGGATAAAGCGATGTGGGTTCAGCATAAGGTGTACCAGCGCGTCATTGATCGCGCCTTACAGGCGGACGTGGCCTTTGTGGGGATTGGAGAAGTGATGCCGGGCTGTCCGTTGAACGCCGAGGGATTTATCACCGATGCGCAGGTCGGGGCGCTAAATGGGCGCGGCGTGGTGGGCGAAATGCTGGGTCACTTTTTCAATCACCAGGGTGAACGGGTGTGGGGCGAAACGGATGAACTGCTGACCAGCGTACGGCTGGAAAGCCAGACTCAGCGCAAAATTATTGGCTTTGCGGGTAGTGAGCGCAAGTATCCAGCTATCCGTGCCGCATTACAGGGCGGCTGGGTATCGGGACTGGTGACCGATGAGGATACGGCGCTGAAGCTACTGCAGAAGTGATATCTCAGACTGGATGCTGAGTGCGAGGGCAGAACGCAGGGATGACGCAACCTCTCAAACGCGGTTCGCACTTATTGCGCGCAGGGCACGTTACGCCGGTGCCCTGCTTCCCTCGCCTTAACTGACAGGTAACCCTTACTTCAGCGATCCCTTAAGGAACTGCTGTAAACGCGGGCTTTTCGGGCTGCCGAACACGTCCGCAGGCGGACCCTGCTCTTCGATTTTGCCCTGATGCAGGAAAATCACGTGATTTGAGACGTGACGGGCAAACTCCATCTCGTGGGTCACCACCACCATGGTTTTGCCCTCTTCCGCCAGCTTCTGCATGATGCGCAGCACTTCGCCTACCAGCTCCGGATCCAGCGCCGAGGTCGGTTCATCAAACAGCAACACCTCAGGCTCCATCGCCAGCGCGCGCGCAATCGATACACGCTGCTGCTGACCACCAGAAAGGTGCACCGGATACTTCGCCTGCGCCCGCGCATCAATGCCCACTTTATCGAGATAGCGAATGGCGCGCTCACGCGCTTCCGCTTTGCTCAGCCCCAGCACCTGAATCGGCGCTTCCATCACGTTTTCCAGCACCGTCATGTGGCTCCACAGATTGAAGTGCTGGAACACCATGGTGAGGCTGGTACGCAATGCGCGCAGCTGCTCTTTGTCAGCCACTTTGAGCTGACCATCTTTGTCACGAACCAGCGTAATTTGCTGGTTATTGACCACGATGCTGCCTTCGCTCGGTTTTTCGAGGAAGTTGATGCAGCGCAAAAAGGTACTTTTCCCTGAACCGGACGATCCAATGATACTGATCACATCGCCCGCTTTTGCAGTTAACGAGACCCCTTTCAGCACTTCATGTTCACCGTAACGTTTATGCAATTCGGTGACGCTTAATTTATTGTCAGCCATAGTTCTACTCAATGCGATGAAGAGGGTTTCACGTGGGCCAGCCAGCGACGTTCCGCCAGGCGGAACAGGCTGATCAACACGTAAGAGATAATCAGGTACAACACAGCCGCAAGGCCAAAGGCGGTAAACGGCTGATAGGTCGCCGAGTTAATATCCCGCGCGATTTTCAGCAGATCCGGCACGGTGGCGGTGAAAGCCAGCGCCGTGGAGTGCAGCATCAAAATCACTTCGTTGCTGTAGGCTGGCAGTGCCGTCCGCAGCGCCGAGGGCAGAATAATGCAGCGATAGAGTTTAAAGGTGGAGAAGCCATAGGCCCGCGCCGCCTCAATCTCACCGTGTGGCACCGAGCGAATCGCACCCGCAAAGATTTCCGTGGTGTAGGCACAGGTGTTCAGAGTAAAGGCGAGCAGCGTACAGTTCAGGCCGCTGCGGAAAAACGCGTTCAGCAGTTCAGTGCCTTTCACAATTTCCAGCGTGTACATGCCGGAATAGAACACCAGCAGCTGCACATAGAGCGGCGTACCGCGAAACACATAGGTAAAGAGCCAGACCGGAAAAGTGATAAACCGGTTAGGTGAAACCCGCGCTATCGCCAGCAGGATGGCCAGGCAGCCGCCAACGGTCACCGAGAGGATCAGCAGCCACAGGGTGATCGCCACTCCGGTAAAACGGTAACCGTCAGTCCAGAGCAGCGATTTCCAGTATTCCTGAATAATCTCAATCATAACTCGCCCTCTTCACACCGACCGTATAGCGACGGTTCAGCCACCACAGCACGCCGTTCGACAGCGTGGTAAACACCAGATAAATCACACCCGCCACAATGGCGAAGTAGAACGGCTGCCAGGTACTTTTACCGGCCAGCTGCGTCGCCTTTACCACATCTTCCAGCCCCAGCAGCGAGACCAGTGCGGTGGCTTTCAGGATCACCTGCCAGTTGTTGCCGATACCCGGCAGCGCATAGCGCATCATGGCCGGAAACAGTATGCGGCGGAACACCTGCGCGCCGGTAAAACCAAACGCGGTGGCCGCTTCAATCTGCCCCTGCGGTACGGCCATAAAGGCCCCGCGGAAGGTCTCGGTGAAGTAGGCACCATAGATAAAGCCGAGCGTAATGATACCGGCCACCATCGGATCGATATCAAACTGCGCCATGCCCAGCGCATCGGTGATCTGGTTGAGGACAATCTGCAGACCGTAGAAGATCAGCAGCATCAGTACGAGGTCTGGCACGCCACGGATCAGCGTGGTGTAGCCTTCAAAAATCATCGCCAGTGGCCGGCTGCGCGACAGTTTCGCGCCTGCGCCAATCAGGCCCAGCAGCACTGCCAGCACGACGGAGGTGAGAGCCAGCTCCAGCGTCACCAGCGTGCCCCGAAGAATTACATCAGAATAGCCATACAGCATCGAGAGGGTCCTGTCGTGGGGTGGAAACGAAACGCTGCCCGCCAGCAATCGACGGGCAGTTTAGCTTTACCTCTCCGTTGCAGATGCCATCCGCCATCAGCGGAACGGCGCCGGTTTCTGCATCAGGCAGAACCGGCTCAGTCCCGGCAACATGGACACGGAGGGTAAAGCGACAGGATGGTTAGTCGCCGTACACATTGAAATCGAAGTATTTCTTCGCAATCTTGTCGTAGGTGCCATCTTTACGCATGTCAGTAAAGGCTTTGTCGATGGCCGCTTTCAGTTCGCTGTCATCTTTACGCAGTCCCATACCGGTGCCGACGCCAAAGATCTTGTCATCTTTCACGGCCGGACCAGCGAAGGCGTAGTTTTTACCGACTGGCTGTTTCAGGAAACCTTCGCTGGCCTGGACTTCATCCTGGAAGGCTGCATCGATGCGACCCGCATTCAGATCCTGATAAACCAGATCCTGGTTAGCATAAGGAGTGACGTTAACCCCTTTTGGCCGCCAGTTCTGATTGGCATAGGTTTCCTGCGTGGTGCCCTGCAGCAGGCCGATATTTTTGCCTTTCAGCGACTCGATGGTCGGCTGAATTTTCGATCCCTTTGGTGCCACTAAACGCGCGTTAGCGGCGTAGAGTTTTTCCGAGAAGGCGATCTCTTCCTGACGTTTTGCTGTGATGGAAAGTGAGGAGATGATGGCATCAATTTTCTTCGCTTTCAGCGAGGGGATCAGCGCATCGAAGTCGCTTTCAACATAGGTACACTGGGTATGAATACGTTTACAGATTTCGTTAGCGAGGTCGATATCGAAGCCCACTAACTTGCCTTGCGCGTCTTTCGACTCAAACGGTGGGTAAGTTGGATCTGTGCCGATGCGGATTGAACCCGGCACTGCCGCGAAGACGCTGGCAGCACTGGATAAGCCCAGCATCAGGGAAAGAGCCAGAACACGCTTTTTCATAGATTACCCTCAAGTGAAGTGCTTTTTGTTATGTGGTTCGTGATGTGTTTGCGCAAAGTAATTTGCATGTTTCATGCCAGATCTGCAAGTTATCCACGCAGTTAGCGTGATGTCAGACAGGCGAAAACGCTGTGTTTGTGAGGGGAATATAGCAGTGTGGTGAAAGAGAAAAAGCGACGTTGTTAACTTTTGGTGCATCAAATGCACGAAGAGTGATCCGAGGCGCGCTTATGCACTAAATAAGTGCGCCAGCGGAACTTTATGCACCCTGCCAGCGCGCGAAAAGATCTTCCGGTAATTCGATATCAAACTGGTCAATAACCCGGTTGACGGTCTGATCGATCAGCTGATCGATCGTTTCAGGCCGGTGATAAAAAGCCGGTACAGGCGGCATGATAATCGCACCCAGTTCGGCGGCGGTGGTCATCATGCGCAGATGGCCAACATGCAGCGGGGTTTCCCGCACGCACAACACCAGCTTACGCTGCTCTTTTAACACGACATCCGCCGCACGGGTCAGCAACGAGTCACTGTAACTGTGAACGATGCCTGAAAGCGTTTTCATTGAGCAGGGTAAAATCGCCATGCCCAGCGTTTTAAACGAACCCGACGAGATATTAGCTGCAATATCGCGCACGTCATGCACCACATCGGCCAGCGCCTGCACGTCACGCAGCGAATAATCACTCTCCAGACCCAGCGTCTGACGTGCCGCCTGGCTCATGACCAGATGCGTTTCTACTTCTTCCACCTGCTGCAGCACCTGCAGCATGCGCACGCCATAGATCACCCCGCTTGCGCCAGAGATGCCAATGATGAGTCGTTTCATATTCCAACCTTATGTCAGCCAATGCGCCATCATACGCGGCCAGCGGGTTTCTGAAAACAAACAGGGCGGGATTGCTCCCGCCCTGCTTTATGCTGCCCGCCTGTCAGAGGTATCAGCCCTCGTTGTGCAGCTCAAGGTTTTCGACTTCATTCTGGCGCTGAAGCGCTTTGGCATCATCGTTACGCAGCGACTCCAGATACTCCAGATATTGCTGATCGACATCTTTCGTCACGTAAATTCCGTTGAACACCGAACATTCGAACTGGGCAATGTCCGGATTCTCTTCACGCACCGCTTCAATCAGATCGTCCAGGTCCTGGAAAATCAGCGCATCGGCTTTAATCAGCTGGCGAATCTCTTCCACTTCGCGGCCGTGCGCAATCAGTTCCGTGGCGCTCGGCATATCGATGCCGTAGACGTTCGGGAAACGAATTTCCGGTGCCGCGGAGGCCAGATAAACCCGTTTTGCGCCCGCTTCACGTGCCATCTCAATGATCTGCTCTGAAGTGGTGCCGCGAACAATCGAGTCATCCACCAGCAGGACGTTTTTATCACGGAATTCAGCGCGGTTAGCGTTGAGCTTGCGGCGAACCGCGCTGCGACGTAACTGCTGACCAGGCATGATAAAAGTACGGCCAACGTAACGGTTTTTCACGAAGCCCTGACGATAAGGCTTGTCGAGGATACGGGCGATTTCCAGCGCGATATCGGTTGAGGTTTCCGGAATCGGAATCACGACGTCGATATCCAGATCTTCCCACTCGCGGGCAATTTTCTCGCCCAGCTTGGTGCCCATGCGGACACGGGCGCTGTAGACGGAGATTTTGTCCAGGAAAGAGTCGGGACGCGCAAAATAGACATACTCGAACAGGCACGGATTGCTTTTCGGGTTCTCAGCACACTGGCGGGTAGACAGCTGGCCCGCTTCAGTGACATAGACCGCTTCACCCGGTGCGACGTCACGGATGAATTCAAAGCCCAGCGTATCCAGTGCCACGCTCTCGGAGGCGACCATATACTCGGTACGGCCATCCGCGATAACGCGCTTGCCCAGTACCAGCGGACGGATGCCGTTGGGATCACGGAAGGCAACCATGCCGTGACCGATAATCATCGCCACGACGGCGTAAGCACCGCGTACCTGCTGATGCACGGCAGCCACCGCAGCGAAAATGTTGTCGGCTTCCAGCGGATCGTTTTGAAAACGATCAAGCTCCTGCGCAAAGATGTTCAGCAGGATTTCAGAATCTGAGGTGGTGTTAACATGACGGCGGCCCTTTTCAAACAGGTGCTTACGCAGCACATGGGCGTTGGTCAGGTTACCGTTGTGCGCCAGGGTGATGCCGTACGGGGAGTTTACATAGAATGGCTGCGCTTCAGAGGCACTGGAGCTTCCCGCGGTTGGATAACGCGCGTGACCGATCCCCATATTGCCCTGCAGACGCTGCATGTGGCGTGCTTCGAAAACGTCGCTGACCAGGCCGTTTGCCTTTCGCAGGCGAAAACATTTCAGCGCATCGATTGTACAAATGCCTGCGGCATCCTGCCCGCGGTGCTGGAGCACCGTTAACGCGTCATAGATCGACTGGTTGACCGGCATGAAACCGGTGATACCGACAATACCGCACATGTTGTCATTTCCTCATTAAGCCGCACTCCCGGTCACATCACCGGGGTAAAAAACTCGACGTGCTTTTCAGGTAATCAAAAAACCACCTGATTATATAACTGAACTCGGGAATGAGTTGAGACTGTTGCCAGTCCGGACTTTTGGAAAACCCAGTGAATGTATCGAGGAAGAACAGCAAAGCGGCTACGATCAGCACACCACGCAATGCCCCGAAACAGACGCCCAACACCCGGTCGGTTCCCGACAGGCCGGTTTTTTCCACCAGCGTGCCGATAACGTAGTTCACAATGGCCCCCACAATCAGGGTCGCCACAAACAGCACACCGATGGCGATACCGTTACGAACCAGTTCGTCGTCAAAACCTGTAAACCAGACTGCAAGGTAGGCGTAGTAATGACTGGCGACAAAAAACGCGCATCCCCAGGTAACAAGAGATAAGGCTTCCCGGACAAACCCACGGACGAGGCTGACCAGAGCCGAAAAACCAACTACCGCAATAATGACGTAATCAATCCAGATCATGAACTCTTCCAGCGCCAGTGCAATTGCACCCCTGCATCCAGTTCGGGGCGCATTCTAACAGAAAAAGAAAACGTTTGCGTAGCGGTTTTCTTTTTCTGCATCCATAAATGCGGCGATGAAAAAAACCTCAATCGCCCGGTAGATTCTCAGCCGGACAGGCCGTTGAAAATCGTCACTATTTTATCCTGCAACGCGCCGTAAGCGTGCTGCGTGCCGGGCAAAAGACGCTGCCTGTTACTGCTATCGGCAGCGCCAATCGCCGGCTTTAGCGGGCGCTGTACGGTTTCACCACACCGCCCAGTCCTGAGATGCTTTTCAGCTCGCCAACCGCGCTCTGCATTTTGGCTTTCGAGGCATCCGGGCCTACGTAAATGCGGGTGATCTGACCCTGTACCGGCGTTGACGGCACGGTAAAGGCGCGATAGCCCGACAGCCGCAACTGCGCGACAATCTCATTCACTTTGCTGGCGTTTTTCAGCGCACCTAACTGCACCACATAAGCCTGCCCTGCTGGCGCCGTCGTCTCTGCGGCTTTCGGCGCCTCTTCCTGCTTCGGCTGTTCGACCGCTTTAGGCTGTTCAACCGGCTTCGGTTTAGGCTGTTCCACGGCTTTTGGCTTCTGCTGTTCGACCGGTTTCTGCTTAGGCTGTTCGGTAACTTTAGGTTTCTGCTGCTCTGTCACTTTCGGCTTCGTCACCGTCTGTGCAGGTACAGACTGATGAACCGGCGGCGGCGAGACAACGACCGGATCGCTCTCTTCGTCCGGCTGAGTCCGACCCTGCTCTGCCGTGGCGTTGGTTTTGCCATTGCCAGTGCTGCTGCTGACCGCATTGCCCGCGCCCTCCGGCGGCTGAGCCGGCAGCGACTGGGTGACCGGCGGCACCATTTCGCTGTCCTGCTGATCGTCAGGTTTCGGCACCAGTGGAATGGCGGCGAACTCCTCTTTGTAATGCTTTTTCTGACCATCCAGCAGCCCTGGCAGCACAATCACGCCAACGGCGACCAGAATAACAGTGCCGACTAAACGGTTCTGAAACTTACTAGCCACGTCCTTTCTCCGTTTCAATCGATTCCATGACCTGTGCAACGGTGTGGAATGAACCACAGACCAGCACAGTGTCCTGCGGCGCTGCCCGCTGGCGCGCCTGCTGCCAGGCGAGCTCTACCGAGGTAAAGGCTTCGCCCTGCGACAGACACTCCCGCAGTTGCTCAGCGCTGGCGCCGCGCGGACCGTCAAGCGGTGCGCAGTACCAGACATCGACCATGGGTGCCAGCGCCGCCAGCGTACCGGGGATATCTTTATCATGCAGCATGCCCACGACGGCATGCACTTTGCCGCGTTTCGGCAGCGCCGCCAGCCGCGATGCCAGCCAGGTCGCTGCATGCGGATTATGGGCGACATCCAGAATCACGCGCGGTGATTCACTGATAGTCTGAAAACGTCCTGGCAGCATCGCCAGCGGCAGGCTGGCGCGAATCTGCGCTTCACTGACCTCAAGCCCTGAAACACGCAGCGCGACCAGCGCGGTCGCCGCGTTAGGCAGCGGCACCTGTGGCAGCGGGAGATCGTTCAGCTCGCCCTGCGCATCACGTAGCGACCAGCTTTCGGCCTGGGCATGCCAGGACCAGTCGCGGTCGCGCTGTAACAGCTGAGCGCCTTTTTCCTGCGCGACCATAGCGATGCTGTGTGGCATATCGGGATCACCCACTACCGCCGGTTTCCCCGCACGGAACACGCCCGCTTTCTCGCGCCCGATGCTTTCGCGATCCGGGCCCAGCCAGTCGGTGTGATCCAGCGCAATGCTGGTGACCACGGCGACATCGGCATCCACTATGTTGGTGGCATCCAGTCGTCCGCCGAGGCCGACTTCCAGGATCACCACATCCAGCTGCGCCTGGCGGAACAGATTGAGCGCGGAGAGCGTGCCAAATTCAAAATAGGTCAGCGAAATGTCGGCTCGTCCGGCTTCAATCTCCGCAAAGCTGACGCAGTGCTGCGCTTCACTCAACTCCCCGCCCTGCACCCGAACGCGCTCGGTGTAGCGCACCAGATGCGGCGAGCTGTAGACGCCAACGCGGTAGCCCGCAGCGATCAGCAGCGTTTCCAGAGTGCGACAGGTCGTGCCTTTGCCATTTGTACCGGCCACGGTAAAGACAAAGGGAGCGGGTTTCAGCAGGTCGAGACGAAGTGCTACCTGACGAATACGGTCCAGACCCAGTTCGATGGCCTGAGTATGCAGGTGCTCAAGATAATAAAGCCACGTGGCCAAAGGCGACGTGGCTTGAGGAAGGTGAAGATTGTCCATATGTCCCGTTTTGCTTATTTATACCTGGCAGACTGGTGCTGCGGTATACGGTGCATTGGTAAGAGGCGCTGTGGACGCGCCTCTCTATCTCTTGTCAGGCCTCGTTGCTTTCCGATTCAGTCGTCGCAGGAGCGGACTGTTCACCATCATGCAGCGGTGCCGGCAGGTTCATCATTTTTGCCAGCAGGCTTGCCAGTTTGTAGCGCATTTCCGGACGGCGAATGATCATATCGATCGCGCCCTTCTCAATCAGGAACTCACTGCGCTGGAAGCCCGGCGGCAGTTTTTCACGCACGGTCTGCTCGATCACGCGTGGGCCGGCAAAGCCGATCAGCGCTTTAGGTTCCGCAATGTTGAGGTCACCCAGCATCGCAAAACTGGCCGAAACACCACCCATGGTCGGGTCAGTCAGCACGGAGATATACGGTAGACCGCGCTCGCGCATTTTGGCCAGAGCCGCACTGGTTTTCGCCATCTGCATCAGCGACTGCAGCGCTTCCTGCATACGGGCACCACCACTGGCGGAGAAGCAGATCAGCGGGCAGTTATCTTCTAACGCCTGCTCAACCGCACGCACAAAGCGCGCACCGACTACAGAACCCATTGAACCGCCCATGAAGGCAAATTCAAAGGCTGCCGCCACAACCGGCATGCCGTGCAGCTGACCTTTCATGACGACCAGCGCATCTTTCTCGCCGGTGTCTTTCTGGGCCGCTACCAGACGGTCTTTATACTTCTTGGAGTCACGGAACTTGAGCAGATCTTTTGGTTCAAGTTCACTGCCCAGCTCAACCATCGTGCCCTGATCGAGGACACTGTTGAGACGCTCACGTGCGTGCATACGCATGTGATGGTCACACTTCGGGCAGACCTCAAGGTTACGCTCCAGCTCGGCGCGGTAAAGAACCTGGCCACAACTGTCACACTTGGTCCAGACCCCTTCCGGGATACTGGCTTTGCGCACAGGCGTTCCGGTGCTTTTATTAAGAATGCGTTCAATCCAGCTCATTGATGACCTTTCTGTTTAAAACTGACCTGGTCCAGTCGTCTTGATACTGCTGAAAACCGCTTCAGCAGACGGTAAATGTCGCTCATTAAACCACAACCTGTTCAGACTGTGGATAAAAATCTGGTCTTACCCCTGAGCGAAGTCTTACGGCAGCTTCTGCTGCTTAGCCTGACGGCGATGACGCCAGACTTCAATCACACCCGGCAGAATCGAGACCAGGATAATGCCCACAATCAGCAGCTTCAGGTTTTCCTGCACCACCGGCAGATCGCCGAACAGGTAGCCGGCATAGGAGAACAGCAGCACCCATAACAGCGCCCCCGTCACGTTGAACAGCGCGAAGTGGCGATAGGACATATGGCCCATACCGGCAACAAACGGCGCGAACGTACGGACGATCGGCACAAAGCGCGCCAGGATAATGGTTTTTCCGCCGTGACGGGCATAAAACGCATGGGTTTTATCCAGATGGCTGCGACGGAAAATTTTCGAGTTCGGGTTACTGAACAACCGTTCGCCAAACAGGCGACCAATGGTGTAGTTCACTGCATCACCGAGAACCGCCGCGACCACTAATAATGCCGCCATAATGTGTACATTGAGATCGTTACCCGGCAGCGCGGCCAGTGCGCCCGCCACAAACAGCAGCGAATCACCCGGCAGGAACGGCGTCACCACCAGTCCGGTTTCGCAGAACAAAATCAGGAACAAAATAGCGTAAATCCAGATACCGTACTGTGCAACCAGTTCGGCAAGATGCACATCAATGTGCAGAATGAAATCAACCAGAAAATGGAGAAACTCCATAGCGCGCCCTTTTAAGTCCTGAAAGTGAATTAATCCGCGAGGAACAATGGTCCCATCGACGGCTGTGGTAACGCAAAGTGGGATGGGTAATCCACCGCCACCAGATACAACCCCTCTGCCCGGGCTGTGGCTGCGGCTAATGTCCGATCCTTCGCCGCCAGCAGCGTTGCCATCCATGACTCCGGCTTGTTGCCGCAGCCTATCTCCATCAGGCTGCCCACGATATTGCGCACCATGTGATGCACAAAGGCGTTGGCTTTGATATCCACAATCACGTAGGGCCCCTGACGCGTCACGTTGAGGTGAATCACGTTGCGCCACGGGGTACGCGACTGGCACTGCACCGCGCGGAATGAGGTGAAATCATTCTCGCCTAACAAACATTGCCCGGCGCGCTGCATCTTCTCGGCATCCAGAGGATGGTAGAAGTGCGTGACGCCCTGTGCCAGCACCGCCGGGCGCAGACGCTGATTGTAGATCAGGTAGCGATAACGGCGGGCCGTGGCGCTGAAGCGGGCATGAAATTCATCCGGCACCGCTTTCACCCAGCGCACGGCAATATCCGGCGGCAGGTTAGCATTCACGCCCAGCGTCCAGGCGCCATCAGGTCGCTGCGACGTAGTCTCGAAATGGACCACCTGCCCCGTCCCGTGAACGCCCGCATCGGTACGGCCGGCACAAAAAATGCTGACCGGATGATCGGCAACTTTCGACAGCGCGCGCTCTACCTTCTCCTGCACGCTGCGGACTTCATTCTGACGCTGCCAGCCGTAGTAACGGCTGCCGTCATACTCGATGCCGAGCGCCAGTTTTTGCGTCTGACCATCGGACATGGTTACAGATACTCCTGAACCAGTTTCTCAGCGGTTTTCACCGCCATCAGCGCGCCGCCAAAACGAATGTTGTCTGCCACTGACCAGAACTGCAGCAGCTCCGGGATACCGTAGTCGTTACGCACAGAACCGATGCTCAGTTCGCCGTTGCCTGAAGCATCCGTTACCGGCGTCGGCACTTCATCTTCTTCGCTCAGACGAATATCGGACGCCAGCGCCAGCTCGGCCCGCGCTTCTTCCGCAGAGAGCGGGCGCAGGTTTTCGATATGCACAATCTGCGCATTACCGTAGAACACCGGAGCCTGAACGCTGCTGACCGCAATCGGTAAGCCTTCGTCCTGCAATACCTTACGCACCTGATCAATCAGACGACGTTCGCTTTCCACGCTGCCTTCTGCATCGGGCTGTTGGGGCATCAGGTTAAACGCCAGCTGACGACCAAAATGGTGTTCATCGGCCGGGATACCATTCAGCAGTCGGGCACTTTCCCCGGCCAGCGCATCCACCGCCACTTTGCCGTAGCTGGAGACCGAGATCAGGTTAGTGACCTGTAAACGACTCAGACCGGCCGCATCCACCAGCGGTTTTATCGCGGTCAGCAGCTGGCTCACCAGATTGTCCGCCACGCTGATGATGTTGCGATTGCGATAATCAGCCAGCACCTGCGGATTCACATCCGGCACCACCAGCGGCACATCAGGTTCCAGCGCAAACAGCTCGCTGCTGTCGATCACCAGACAACCCGCGTTGGCCGCTTCATCGGCAAAGCGCGCTGAGGCATCACGTCCCGCCACGAAAAAGGCCAGCTGCGCCTGTGACCAGTCGAACGTCTCTGCATTTTCGACCCGCACCGAGCGGCCTTCGTAACGCTTGATTTCGCCCGCGCTGTTTTCGCTGGCCAGCAAATATAATTCACCAACCGGGAACTGGCGTTCCGCCAGCAGTTCCAGTACAGCGTTCCCTACTGCGCCTGTCGCGCCAAGTAGCGCAATATTCCAGCCGTCAGACATGTTGGTTTACTCCAGACAATGACATAAAAACAGAAGGCGGTGATATTCACCGCCCAGGGATTCAGATTTTTCCCCGTCGTCTTTCACGTTGCATCTTTACTGGCTGCGTTCACTCATCCGGATCACTTACCCGAGTAAGCTTATCCGGATTCGTTCTATTGCCGCCTCAATGCAACCCGAAATCCATGGGGTATCTCCCCCCGGAACCCGCCGTCATGCAGACATGCCAGCAGTGCGCGCCTTCCGTTCACTGACGGATTCAGTGTGGAAACCGCGCCGGGGCGCCTGACCTGCAGCGCCCGTTATTTCGGGGAGGTTGTTGCGTTAAAGCCCAGCTGGTTCAGCATCTCAGCCGTTGTGGCGTCATCACAGTTGACCCGCAGCGACGACCATTCACGGCGCTCCAGATACTGCTTACGCAGGCGATCAAACTCGCCGGGTTTCGCCGCCACTTTACGCAGGGGGGCATCATCGCGGCGCACATCATACACCAGATGCGCCAGGCGTTTCAGCGTTGGCTGATCCAGCGGGCCATTCAGAGTGATTTCACTGAATTCCGGCTCCGGCAGTAAGGTGCTGAGCGGCACCTGCTGCGGCTGACCAATAAAGTCGCACCAGGCTTCAAAGACCTGTGTGGTGCCGCGTGCTTTGCCTTCCAGCGTGTAGCCCGCGATGTGCGGCGTGGCGATGTCGACCTTATCCAGCAGCGCCAGCGAGAGATCTGGCTCCGGCTCCCAGACATCCAGCACCACGCTGAGATCGTGGCGCATTTTCAGCACTTCCAGCAGCGCGCCGTTGTCCACCACCGGGCCGCGACAGGCGTTGATCAGAATGGTGTTGGGCTTCAGCGCCATCAGCAGCGCCGCATCCGCCAGATGCCAGCTTTTATACGGACCCTCTTTAAACAGCGGCGTATGGAACGTCAGAATATCAGCCTGCTCTGTCACGGCTTCCAGCGACAGGAAATCTCCCTCGTCACCCCGATCGGCGCGCGGCGGATCGCACAGCAGGGTTTTGATGCCCCAGGCTTCCAGCCGCTTTTGCAGCCGCCCGCCGACGTTACCGACGCCGACAATGCCGACCGTGCGGTCACGCAGCGCAAAACCATCACGTTCCGCCAGCAGCAGCAGCGCAGAGAAAACATATTCCACCACCGCAATGGCGTTACAGCCGGGTGCGGCAGAGAACGCAATGCCTGCCTGCTGCAGCCAGTTCTCGTCGACATGATCGGTGCCCGCCGTGGCGGTTCCGACAAATTTCACCGGTTTTCCCGCCAGCAGGGCTTCATTCACCTGGGTGACTGAGCGCACCATCAGGCCATCGGCATCGGCGAGTTCAGCCACCGGCAGCGGACGTCCTGGCACGGCGACCACGTCACCGGTGCGGCTGAATAACTCACGGGCATAAGGCATATTTTCATCGACCAGAATTTTCACTGCGGCGTTCCTGTCAGTTGCATAGAGGGGAATGATTCTGGCACAAAGCGACGCGTTAGCCTAACCGCGCGCGGTAGCGATCGGGCGTGGTGCCCGCCTGTTGCTGGAACATCACAATCAGCGCCGAGGCGGAGCTGTAGCCCAGTTCATGGGCGATACTCTGCACGCTTTCCCCCTGCTCCAGCAGCACGATGGCGCGCAGAAACCGCAGACGCTGCCGCCACTCACCAAACGTCATATGAAGCTGCTGCTGGCAGCGCCGCGCCAGCGTCCGTTCGGTGGTAAAGACCCGCGCCGCCCAGCCTGCCAGCGTGGTGTTATCGCCCGGATTCGACTCCAGCGCATGTAACACCGGCGCGAGAAATTTATCCTCCGAGGTAGGCAGATAGCTCTCCTGCACCTGCGCCACCTGCAGGCGATCGCGCAGTACCTCGCACAGCCGCCACTGCGCATGCGTTTCGGGTTGCTCAATCTGCTGCTCAGCGAACTCATCCATGATGGCATGAGCAATCGGATCGACCAGCAGCAGGCAGGCGCGCCGGGGTAAGCTGGCACATAACGGGGCTGCCAGATTAAAGGAACGGAACTGCGCCTGGCGATGGTTATAGCTGCTGTGAAGCTGACCGGGTGGGATCCAGACCGGAATATCAGCCGGGGTCAACAGGCGCTCGCCTCCGACCTGCATCTCCAGTACATGGCTTTTCACGATGATGAGCTGCCCCCAGTCATGGGTATGCGGCAGATATTCGGTGCGGGCATTGGCCTGCTCGTAGCGCATAAAGTAGCGTAACTGCGGCGCATCAACCGGCGGCTGGTAGGTCACTTTCAGGGTCATTCTGTCCGCTCAACAGCTAATTTTGTCCGATATTAACTATCTGGATAAATCCGGACAAGCGTACACTGCGCCTCATTAATGGCGTGTCGTGGCGTATGGAGAGTCAGCATGTTTTTCCTGTATCCGCTCTTTGCGGTGATGATCTGGTCGATCAATTCCATTGTCAGCAAGCTGTCGGCCAGCGCGATTGATCCGGCGGCGATCTCCTTCTATCGCTGGCTGCTGGCGCTGCTGGTACTGACGCCCTTTGTGCTGCCCGGCGTCTGGCGCGCGCGTCAGGCCATCAAACCGCATCTCGGGCGGCTGGCGATCCTTGGTCTGCTCGGCATGGTGCTCTATCAGAGCCTGGCCTATTACGCGGCACACAGCGTCAGCGCCCTGTTTATGGGGATTATCGGCGCTCTCATCCCGCTGCTCACCGTGCTGCTGAGCGTGGTGATCCTGCGGATTGCCCCGACGCTCGGCATCCTGCTCGGCAGTATCATCTCCTTTACCGGTCTGGTGTGGCTGGTCAGTGAGGGCAACGTGATGCAACTGCTGAATCATGGAATGGGCAAAGGGGAACTGATGATGCTGGCGGCCTCCACCTCCTATGCGCTGTATGGCGTCCTGACCAGACGCTGGGCGCTGCCACTGCCGATCTGGCAGAGCCTCTATGTGCAGATTTTATTCGGTGTACTACTGTTACTGCCCGGCTTTTTACTGGCACCGGAGGTCGCGCTTAACCGGCACAACCTGCCACTGGTGGCATTTGCCGGGCTGTTCGCCTCCATCATCGCGCCCTTTTTATGGATCCACGGCGTGCAGCGACTCGGAGCGAGCACCACCAGCATTTTTATGAATCTGACACCGTTGTTTACTGCACTGATCGCCGTGCTGTTTCTGCATGAGCAACTGCACAGTTACCACTGGATCGGCGGCGGGCTGACGCTGGGCGGCGTGATACTGGCGCAGCGACTGCGGACGCCGTTAGCCCGGCGGAAACCGGTCAGTCAGCCACGGTCCTGAAGATCGCCGTCTGCAAGTTTGCCGGTCGCGCATGAGATTAACGACTGAAGCGTAAATCTCCCACCGAAACGCGTGCGCCCCCGTGGGATTTCCCGGGGGCTTTTGCTATCATGTCGCATTCATTTTTCCGGCGCACCTCACGCTGTTCTGTTTTCCCAAGGAATCCGCCATGCAACCTCTCAGCGGCCCCGGTGCGCCGGTCGATCGTTCATCTGTTAATCCGCAAACCGGCGTCACGCGTCAGGGTTCAGTGGCCGGTGAACAGCCTCTCTCTCCTGCGCAGCGCACGACGTTAGAACGCCTGATCGTGCGTATCTCATCGCTCAGCAATCTTAAAGCGCCTGAATTGTGGGCGGGCGTCCGTCATGAAGTGGGCGTTAAGAGTGAAGCGGAGTTGCAGTCGCGTCATTTCCCGGCCGCGGAACAGTATCTGAATAATCGCCTCACGCAGACGCAGAACGGTCATGCCACGCGTCAGCTGATGACTCAGCTCACCGATCTGCTGCCGAAAGGCAATAACCGTCAGGCCGTCAGCGATTTTATCCGTCAGCAGTTTGGTCAGACCGTACTGAGTGCGCTGAGCCAGGACCAGCTGCGTCAGGTGCTGACGATGCTGCAGAACGGGCAGATGACCATTCCCCAGCCGCAGCAGATCCGCGTCAGCGATCGCACGCTGCTGCCTGCAGAACACCATACCCTGAATCAGCAGGTGGTCCGCCTTGCGGCCGCCACCGGCGAATCCACCGGTAAACTGTGGACGGCGGCGCTGAAGCTGGTGAATCTGACCAGCGGCGATCCCATCCCGTCGCGCCACTTCCCGCTGCTGACCCAGTATCTTCAGGTGCGCCAGACGCTGAGTCAGCACAGCGCACCGACGCTGCACTTGCTGGAAGCGTCGCTGAAACAGCCACTTGATCAGCAGGAGCGGCAGCAGCTGGAGGATTACAGCCAGCAGCGTTTTCAGGCTACGCCGCAGACGGTGCTGACTGCGACGCAGACCCAGGATCTGCTGAACTTCCTGTTCAGCCGTCGTGCCGATCGGGCAGAAAAACTCCTTGAGCAGCCGCTGGCCCCCAGCGAGATCAGACCGCAGCCGATCTGGTCGCCATTCGTGGCGTCACTGCCGCCCGCGATTCAGCCTCTGGCACAGCGTCCCCTGCTGGGCTTCTTTGTCGTACTGGTCGCCATCACTCTTATACTCTGGCTGGTACTCTGAGTTAACAGCCGCAGGATGCTTTGGTCGCGGCGACAGGCCATTCGCCCGGTGTATCACCCCAGGTCAGCGGATGACCGTCACGCTTCCAGAAATCCAGCCCGCCAATTAACTCCTTCACCTGAAACCCCAGCGATGCCAGCTTCAGGGCCGCTTTCGTCGATCCGTTACAGCCAATGCCGTCACAATACGTGACATACACTTTGCTGCGGTCAAGCCGGGCCGTCGTGGTGGCATCCATCCCGCGATGCGGAAAGTTTATCGCGCCGCAGATATGCCCGGCGCGATAAGCCTCCGGGGCACGCGCATCGATCACCACGATATCCGGGAGCTGCTGCCCCAGATCGTCCGCCAGATCCCAGGCGTCGGTGTAATAAGCGAGTTTTGCCTGCAGATAGGCGAGGCTTTGCGGCGGCGTGGCGGCGGGAATGCGTAAAACGGATGACATAACGATTCTCCTGTTGTGGTGAGTTCGCAGTTTACGGCAAAGTGGACTGCTGACTGATACCCATTCTATGACCGGGATAAGACCCATATGGCTTCACCGCTGTTACAGCTTTTCCAGCATCAGACCAGTGGCGGCGTGCGTGAGCGGCTCTGCTCTACCCTCCGGCTGGCGATCAACCGGCATCATCTGCACGCCGGTCAGCAGCTACCGTCCAGCCGACAGCTGGCGCAGGATCTGCGCGTGTCACGGGTGACGGTGGAAGCGGCCTATGGCCAGCTGGAGAGTGAAGGTTACCTGCGACGTGAAACCGGTCGCGGTACCTTTGTCGCCATCAGCATCCCCACAGGCTCATCCTCCTTACCGGCCCGGCCTCAGCCCGTCCGGTTTTCGGCGCGGGGCCAGCAGGTGCTGGCAACCGGTGGCTGTCAGGATCCTCCTTTTCCTCACGCGTTCGCCGCTGGTTCACCGGAGTTACGCGCTTTTCCCCATGACACGTGGCGCCGCCTGACCAGCAGCGTGCAGCGATCCCTGGGCAGCACTGCCATGGGCTATGGCGATCCCGGTGGCTACCTGCCGTTGCGCAGCGCACTCGCGGATTATCTGGCGCTCTCACGGGGCGTGGCGTGCCAGCCGGAGCAGGTGATCATTCTGACCAGTTCGCAACAGGCACTGCAGCTACTGGCCATGATGTTCGTCGATCCCGGTGATGAGGTGTGGATGGAAGAGCCGGGCTATCCCGGTGCACGTAATGCTTTTCTGGCCGCAGGTGCAGCGGTGCGCGGGATTGCGGTCGATGCTGAAGGTGCTGTGCCCGCCAGCGGCAGTGCAAAGCTGATGTATCTGACGCCATCGCATCATTATCCTGGCGGCGTCACGCTGAGCCTGCCCCGGCGTCTGGCATGGCTGGAGTGGGCCAGGCGCAACACGTGCTGGCTGATCGAAGACGATTACGACAGCGAATTTCACTATGACGAGCGTCCGATCCCTGCGCTGCAGGGCCTGGATCGCCATCAGCGGGTCATCACGCTGGGTACCTTCTCGAAGTCGCTGTTTCCCTCTCTTCGTCTGGCCTGGATGGTGGTGCCGCCTGCGCTGGTTATGCCGATAAGCCAGGCACGCAGCGTGCAGGATGGGCACAGCGCGCTGCTGCCGCAGGCCGTTACCGCCGCCTTTTTGCAACAGGGACATTTCGCCAGCCATCTGCGGCTGATGCGTCAGCTCTATCACAGTCGTCGCGATCGGCTGCTTGAGCAGATTGAGCAGCGGCTCTCGCCCTGGCTCACGCCGATAGCCAGCGGCGGCGGATTACAGCTGACGGTAAGATTGCAGAAGGATGAAGCGCGCTTAACCGCGCTGGCGGCACAACAGGGTTTGCTGCTGCCGCGTCTGAGCCCGCTCTATGCCGGGCCAGTGTCGGAGCAAGGCTGGATACTGGGCTTTGCCGCGCTGACGCCTGACGAGATTGTGGCGGGATGCGATAAGTTGCTGCGGCTGCTGCAGCGGGAGGCTTAATACCGGGGGTAAACGAGGTCACGCAGAGGGGCTGTAAAAACAAAAAGGGCCGGCAAGCCGGCCCTTCAGAGTGCTGACGTAATGATTACGCCTGATATTTACGCAGGGTCAGTGTGGCGTTGGTGCCACCAAAACCAAAGCTGTTAGACATCACGGTGGTCAGCTCTTTTTCCATCGGCGCAGTGACGATGTTCATACCGGTTGCGGCAGCATCCAGCGAGGTGATGTTGATGCTTGGCGCAATAAAGCCATGCTCCAGCATCAGCAGCGAGTAGATCGCTTCCTGCACGCCAGCGGCACCCAGGGAGTGGCCGGTCATCGCTTTGGTCGCTGAGATGTAAGGCGTGTTATCGCCAAACACTTCACGAATCGCACCCAGCTCTTTCACATCACCCACCGGGGTAGAGGTGCCGTGGCTGTTCAGATAGTCGATAGGTGTATCGACACCGTGCATCGCCATCTTCATGCAGCGCACTGCGCCTTCACCTGATGGAGCAACCATGTCTGCACCATCTGAAGTCGCACCGTAACCAACGATTTCGGCATAGATGTGCGCACCACGTGCCAGCGCATGCTCCAGCTCTTCAACTACAACCATGCCACCGCCACCCGCGATAACAAAACCGTCGCGCTCATTGTCATAAGTGCGTGACGCTTTTTCCGGGGTGTCGTTGTAACGGGTAGAGAGCGCGCCCATGGCGTCGAACTCACAGGCCATTTCCCAGCACAGCTCTTCGCCGCCGCCCGCAAAAACGATATCCTGTTTGCCCAGCTGAATCTGCTCAACGGCATTACCGATACAGTGCGCCGAGGTGGCACAGGCGGAGCTGATCGAGTAGTTTACGCCATGAATCTTGAATGGCGTGGCGAGGCAGGCAGAAACGCCAGAAGCCATCGCTTTGGTGACGACGTAAGGGCCAACCGCTTTCAGGCCGCGTGGGCTGCGCATTGCGTCAGCACCGAACACCTGGAAACGTGGAGAACCGCCGCCTGAACCTGCAATCAGACCCACACGTGGGTTGCTCTGATACATTTCAGTGGTGAGGCCGGAATCTTTAATCGCTTCTTCCATGGAAAGATAAGCATAGATGGACGCATCACTCATAAAACGCACAACTTTGCGATCGATGAGGCCGGTGGTATCTAATTTAACGTTACCCCAGACGTGACTACGCATGCCGGAATCTTTCATCTCTTCAGAAAAGGTGATGCCAGAGCGTCCTTCACGCAGAGATGACAGCACCTCCTGCTGGTTATTACCAATACTGGAAACGATCCCTAAGCCAGTAATCACAGCACGTTTCATTCAATCTTCCTCATCCACTTCTTCTTAATTGGCATGCACTCTAGCGTACACTTGTACGCCGAACAAGTCCGATCAGCTATTTCCTTTTGTAAATTTGCGTCATGTCACGCGGGTCGCTAGAATCGCGCCACTGCCTGAAAAACGAGCCTTTACCGTGAAATTAACACCGGTTGAACATGCGCAGCTAAACTGGAATGAACAGGGTACACCTGTTTCCCGAGCGTTTGGCGACGTCTATTTCTCTAACGACAATGGTCTGGAAGAGACACGCTATGTCTTCCTTGGCGGCAACGGTTTTCCCCAGCGTTTTGCAGAGCATCCGCGCGATCTGCTGATCGTGGCGGAAAGCGGTTTTGGCACCGGCCTCAATTTTCTGACGCTGTGGCAGGCGTTCGATGCCTTTCAGCGCGAACAGCCCGATGCCACTTTAAAACGTCTGCATTTCATCAGCTTTGAGAAATTTCCGTTAACCCGTGATGACCTGGCTGCGGCGCAGCAGCACTGGCCTGAACTGGCCCCGTGGGCGGAGGCCTTACAGGCGCAATGGCCCGCTGCCCTGCCCGGCTGTCAGCGACTGCTGTTTGACGGCGGACGCATCACCCTCGACCTGTGGCTCGGCGATATTAACCAGTTGATGGGACAACTGGATGACAGCCTGAATCGTCAGGTGGATGCCTGGTTCCTGGATGGTTTCGCGCCCTCGAAAAACCCCGATATGTGGACGCCAGACCTGTTCAGCATGATGGCAAAACTGGCACGCCCGCAGGGCACCTTCGCGACCTTTACCGCCGCAGGTATTGTCCGGCGCGGTCTGCAGCAGGCGGGCTTTGACGTTATCCGCCGCAAAGGATTTGGCCCGAAGCGCGAAATGCTATGCGGGCCGTTACAGGATGCGCCTCCGCTGCCTGCCGCGCAGCCCTGGTATCACCGTCAATCTGCGGAACAGCGCGACGTTGCCCTGATTGGCGGCGGTGTCGCCAGTGCCACGCTGGCGCTGGCGCTGCTGCGTCGCGGCTGGCGGGTCACGCTTTACTGTGCCGATGCAGCGCCTGCGCTGGGCGCATCCGGCAATCGTCAGGGCGCGCTCTATCCCCTGCTCAACCAGCATGACCCGGCGCTCGCCACCTTTTTCCCGGCGGCCTTCAGCTTTGCCCGCCGGCTCTACGATCGGTTAAACCTGACCTATGAGCATCACTGGAGCGGTGTGCTGCAGCTGGGCTGGGATGAGAAAAGCCGTAAGAAAATCGATCAGATGCTGGCGATGGGTTTGCCCGAATCTATCGCCTATCGGGTCGATGTGGCAGAAGCGGAGAAGCTGGCGAATGTCGAACATGGCTATGGCGGCATTTTCTACCCGCAGGGCGGCTGGCTCTCACCGGCTGAGCTGACCACCGCGATGCTGGCGCATGGCGAAACCCAGGGATTACGCATTCACTGGCTGCATCGCGTCAGCGAACTTTCACGCGAGGACGATCACTGGACGCTGACGTTCAGCGATCGTCCGGCGGTGCGTCATGCCACGGTGGTGCTGGCAAACGGTCATGCGATGTCCGACTTTGCGCAGAGCGCCCCGCTGCCAACCTATCCGGTAGCCGGTCAGGTGAGCCATGTTCCCTCGACCCCAGGCCTCGATGCGCTGCAGACCGTGCTCTGTTACGACGGCTATCTGACGCCCGTCAGCCCGCAGTTTGGCACCCACTGCATTGGCGCCAGCTATCACCGTGGTGAAACCGCAACCGATTACCGGGAAGAGGACCAGCAGGAGAACCGCAGCCGCCTGCTGCAGTGTCTGCCTGACAGCGACTGGGCAGCGACGGTGGATGTCAGTGACGGAGAGGCAAGAATGGGTGTGCGCTGCGCTACGCGGGATCATCTGCCGATGGTGGGCGGCGTGCCGGATTATGACGCGACGCTCATGCAGTACGCCGATTTAGCGGCGCAGCGGCTCGCAGGTCGCGACGTCGCTGACGCCCCGGATTTCACGGGCCTGTATCTGTTTGGGGCGCTGGGTTCTCGCGGCCTGTGCAGTGCGCCGCTGGCGGCCGAAGTGCTGGCGGCTCAGCTAACGGGCGAACCGCAGCCTCTGGATGCCAGCACGCTGGCAGCGCTCAATCCGAATCGTTACTGGGTAAGGAAATTACTGAAGGGAAAAGCCGTGTAGCGGACGCTCAGGGCGGCAAGCCGCCCCGAACGGTTATGCAGAGATCTGGCGTGCCTGAACAAACAGGTTATCCCACATCCCGACCACTAAAGCCTGATCGCGCGGTGAGAGTTCGCCGGCAGCAATGGCATTTTGCAGGCTGCGTGAGACCTGAATCTGCAGCGCTTCTGGCGTATGTTCGCCCAGTTGCTCCACTTCAGCGACGGCCAGTGTCAGATGCCCGCGCAGATAACCGCTGGCGAACAGCTCATCGTCACTGGCATGCTCGACCATGTCGTCAATCAGGGCCAGAATACGCGCTTCAAATTCTGCGATCATCTCAATTCCTCTATTAATAATGCCTTCCTGCATCACAGATCGTCCGGCCAGGGAAACTGCGACGCTGTTAATGAAGGCCTGCCATAAAATTCCGCCAGGGCGGTAATAAAACGCGCGGGACGGTCGGGAATGCCCGACGTCAGATAGCTCATGACCTGAGCATGCACTTTACGCTGGAACCCAATGCGATCCGGCTCACAATCTCCGTCGAGATTGTCACAACTCACGTTGAAGGGAAAGCCTGCTGCCGTACAAAACATCCACTCCAGCGCCTGCGGCTTCACTTCCACCGCTTCAAACTGACTCTGGGTCAGCGCATCGCGGCCATCCGGACAGTACCAGTAACCAAAATCGACCCGTTTGCGGCGGGCTTCACCGGCGATGCACCAGTGTGAGATCTCATGCAGAGCGCTGGCGTAGAAGCCGTGGGCAAAGACCACACGGTTCCACGGCGACGCTGCATCAGCAGGAAGATAGATCGGTTCATCGTCGCCTTTAATTAGACGGGTCTGAAATTCATCGCTGAAACAGCGATCAAACAGCGAGATCAGCTGTTCATAATGATGTGTCGGGTTCATGACGGTATCACGTTTTAGGTTACGAATGCAGCGTAGCCAGCCAGGCCAGAACTGCGCTGCCGTGGCTGTCCCACAATAATTTAATGCTCATGACAGCTGAGACAATCACCACCATCGGGCGGATCAGTTTCTGTCCGCGGCTCAGCACCAGCCGTGCGCCCAGACGTGCGCCGCAGAAAGCGCCGAGCATCATGACAAGGCCGGTTCCCCACACCACTTTGCCGCCAAAGATAAAGAACAGCAGACTGCCAAGGTTTGAGGTGAAGTTGAGCACCTTGGCATGGGCGGTCGCTTTAGCCAGGTTGTAGCCGCAGAGCGTGACGAAAGCCAGCGCATAGAAAGAACCTGCGCCCGGTCCGAAAAATCCGTCGTAGAATCCCACTGCCCCGCCGCCGACCAGCGCATAGGCCAGGCCGTGCAGGCGTCGCGCCTGATCGACTTCGCCCAGGCGTGGCATCAGCAGGAACCACAGGCCAATCGCGATTAAAAATAGCGGCAGCATCTGGCGCAGGAAATCCGCCTGCAGGCGCTGAATCAGTATCGCGCCCAGCACGGATCCCAGCAGCGTCATGGCGATGTTCAGCCACTGTTCGTTCAGGTTGACCGCACCACGCCGGATAAAGTAGAGACTGGCGGAAAACGATCCGCCGACCGATTGCAGCTTATTGGTCGCCAGCGCCTGGGCCGGAGAGAGGCCCGCAGCCAGCAACGAAGGTACCGTCAGTAATCCTCCGCCACCTGCGATTGAGTCAATGAAACCGGCGAGCATGGCAATTAAAAACAGCAGCCCGACCAGCAGCGGGCTGACCACAAACCAATCCATGGAATCCCTTACAGTAGATGTTTATCCAGCAGGGCCTGACAGGCAGGCGGTAACGGCGGTGGCTCACGTTTCACCGGCGCGCCGGAACCCGGCTGTTTCGGCAGGAACCAGCTCTGCAGCTCTGCGCCACAGCCATCGCCCGGCGGCGGTGCGGGCTGATCTTCACAGCCGATACTGCCCGCCGGGCAACGCAACCGCACATGCATATGCGCGCGGTGAGCGAACCATGGACGGACTTTACGCAGCCAGTCACGATCGTTACCCGCATCAGCACAAAGCTGCTTTTTAATCGCCGGATTGACGAAGATGCGCGTCACATCGTCATCTTTCGCCGCCAGTTTAATCAGGCTGTCGATTTCCGGCTGCCAGTGGCGTGCAATCACATTTTTATCGCCCGGCCCGACCAGATCCAGCGGCTGCGGCTTCAGCAACTGCTGCGCGCTCCAGCGGGTTTTCGGCAGTTGCAGCCAGATATCTACATCCAGTCCGGTCTGGTGACTGGCGTGACCGCTGCTGAAACGCCCGCCTGCCGCCATGCCCATGTCGCCAATCAGCACGTTACCCAGTTGCAGGTTATGCACCTGGGTGCTGAGCCGCTGAATAAACTGAATCAGATCGGGATGACCGAAGTAACGCCGCTGATCCTGACGCATCACCTGATAGTAAGGTGAATTCAGCGGCAGCGACTGCGCGCCCACAATACAGCCGTTGGCAAAGCCGCCGATGGACTGCGGTGCGCCACTGATCGGATGCTGAATGTTTTGCCATGGCGTCGCCGCCAGGCTGGAGGCGCTGATCAGCAGCGCACTCAGGGTAAGCAGGAGCGCTTTCATGCCATCACCAGCGCGGCACGGAGCTGTTAACATCACCGTTCTGCGCCCGCTGGCGCAGCAGATGATCCATCAGGACGATCGCCATCATCGCCTCAGCGATCGGCACGGCACGGATCCCGACGCAGGGATCGTGACGACCTTTGGTGATCATCTCTACTTCTTCGCCGTCGCGGGTAATGGTTTTACCCGGCACGGTGATGCTGGAGGTTGGTTTCATCGCCACATTGGCGCTGATGATCTGACCGCTGCTGATGCCGCCCAGAATGCCGCCCGCGTGGTTGCTCTGGAAACCGTCGTGGCGGATCTCGTCGCGATGCTGACTGCCGCGCTGGTTCACCACTGCAAAGCCGTCACCGATTTCAACGCCTTTCACGGCATTGATGCTCATCAGGGCATGCGCCAGATCGGCATCCAGTCGGTCGAAGACCGGCTCGCCCAGGCCTGGCGGCACGTTCTCTGCCATGACGGTGACCTTAGCGCCAATGGAGTCGCCCTCTTTTTTCAGGCCACGCATCAGTTCATCCAGCGCCTCCAGCTTGTCGGCATCCGGGCAGAAGAACGGGTTCTCTTCCACGATGCTCCAGTCCTTCAGCTCACAGGCGATATCACCGATCTGTGACAGATAGCCGCGCACCACCACACCGTGTTTCATCTGCAGATATTTCTTGGCGATGGCGCCTGCCGCCACGCGCATCGCGGTTTCGCGCGCCGACGAGCGGCCACCGCCACGATAATCGCGCTGACCATATTTCTGCTCGTAGGTGTAATCCGCATGGCCCGGACGGAACAGATCTTTAATCGCGCCATAATCCTGCGAACGCTGATCGGTATTCTCTATCAGCAGGCCAATCGAGGTGCCGGTGGTCACACCTTCAAACACACCGGACAAAATTTTCACCTGATCCGGCTCGCGGCGCTGCGTGGTATAGCGCGATGTGCCAGGACGTCGGCGATCGAGGTCGTGCTGAATATCGGCTTCGGTCAGCGGGATGCCAGGCGGCACGCCGTCAACAATACAGCCCAGCGCAAGACCGTGGGACTCGCCAAAGGTAGTTACTCGAAAAAATTGCCCGATGCTGTTTCCGGCCATGCTGTTTCCTTCTCAGGGTTCGGCGGGCGAGGCTTCGCCCCACTTTTAGTCTTTGTAAAAAGAGAAATGGTGTTGTGCGTCAACAATCTGCTGGCGCGTCAGCGTAAAGACGCCGTCACCGCCGTTGTCGAATTCCAGCCAGGTAAAGGGCACATCGGGATACTGCTCCATCATGTGCACCATGCTGTTACCCACTTCGCAGACCAGTACGCCCTGCTCGCTGAGATAGTCCGGTGCGCAGGCCAGAATGCGGCGCACCAGCTTCAGGCCGTCACTGCCTGCCGCCAGGCCAAGCTCGGGCTCGTGGCGATATTCGTTCGGCAGGTCATCCATATCTTCCGCATCAACATACGGCGGGTTGGTGACGATCAAATCATATTTCAGCTGCGGCAGTTCGCGGAACAGGTCGGCACGAATCGGCGTGACCTGGTGAATCAGACCATGCTCTTCAATGTTCTGCTCGGCGACGGCCAGCGCACCGGTGGAGATATCCACGGCGTCCACTTCCGCTTCCGGGAAAGCATAGGCGCAGGCAATCGCGATGCAGCCGCTGCCGGTACACATATCCAGAATATGACGGGGCGGCGTACTGACCAGACCGGCAAAGCGGTTCTCAATCAGTTCGCCAATCGGTGAACGCGGCACCAGCACGCGCTCATCAACAAAGAATTCGTGACCGCAGAACCAGGCTTTATTGGTCAGATAGGCGACCGGGATGCGCTCGTTGACGCGACGGATGACGCGCTCAACAATCAGCAGACGTTCGCTGGCAGTCAGACGCGCACTGCGCATATCTTCGGGAATATCCAGCGGCAGCCAGAGTGACGGCAGGACCAGTTGAACGGCTTCGTCCCAGGGATTGTCTGTGCCATGTCCGTACCAGATTCCGGCAGCGGAAAAGCGGCTGACCGCCCAGCGCAGCATGTCCTGAATGGTGTGCAGTTCGTTCACTGCCTCATCGACGAAAATTTTGTCCACGTAGCCCTCCGCAGGCCTTTTGCTAAATCGGCCAGTAGTGTGCCATGAAGCCGGGGAGAATTCAGCGCAGCGAGGTGAAAAAGCTGACATTTAATGACACTTAACGGTAAGGTAGCGGCTCTGCTGTGTGACAGCCTTTTCTGATATGACTGACCTGCCATGAGTAAAAAAACGCCACTAAGCCCGGATGATCAAGCGCTATTTCGCCAGTTAATGACGGGAACGCGGCAGTTGAAACAGGACACATTTGTCCACAAAGCGCCGGTGAAAACCCGCCAGATCCCGGTCAAGCGTCTGCTTTCAGAGCAGGCGGATAACAGTCATTACTTTTCGGATGAGTTTCAGCCGCTGCTCTCAACCGAAGGGGCAACCCGTTACGTGCGCGCCGATGTCAGCCACTTTGAGCTGAAAAAATTGCGTCGTGGTGACTATACGCCGGAGATTTTCCTCGACCTTCACGGTTTAACGCAGCAACAGGCCAAGCAGGAACTGGGCGCACTGATCGCCGCCTGCCGCCGTGAACATCTGTTCTGCGCCAGTGTTATGACCGGTCATGGAAAGCATATTCTGAAGCAGCAGACGCCGCTGTGGCTGGCCCAGCATCCGTGGGTGATGGCATTTCATCAGGCACCGAAAATGTTCGGCGGAGACGCCGCACTGCTGGTATTGATTGAGATTGAGGAGTGGCAACCGCCTGAGTTGCCCTGAGAGAGGGGCCGGTGTGATCGGCCCACAGACGTCAGATCGCTTTCGCCAGTTTTTTGGGACTGACCTGCCACAGCAGTTTACCGGCACTCGCCGCGGGATCGAACTCCACACAGGCAATAGCGGAAGTGGCGAACATTGGCGGTGCTTCCTGCGGGCACAGTTCAGAGACTAAATACCCCACCAACGGTAAATGTGAGATCACCAGCGCCGATTTCACACCTTCATTCGCCAGGGCCTGCAGATAGCACCCGACCATCTCCGGATCGCCACCCGGCGTTAACTCCGGCAGAACGTCCTGGCCTTCCGGCAGGGGAAAGGCTTCACGCACGGTCGCGAGCGTTTGCTGCGCGCGTAAATAGGGACTCACCAGAACTCGCTCAATGTCCGGCGTCTGACTGTTAAGCCAGTTAGCCATCTGACGTGATTCATTGCAGCCACATAAGGTCAAAGGCCTGACTGAATCACTGGCTGCTTCCAGAGCCGCATCGCCGTGACGCATGATAAAAACTTGCATAAAGCACCGCTGTTGTTTGTCGACATCGCCCGACGCGTAGCGTCTGACTCTTCACTCTGCGAATGAACGCTGTGTTTTACCCTAATGGCTTCAGTATAGTCAACCGGTTGTTTATTAAATAAGCACTTCTCAGAATCATGCTGCGCCGCACATTCTGGCGGCGCTTTTCTAAGCCGCTGAATCGGATTGGTTATTCCATTTTCAGCAGAAATGTAAAATTTCGTCTATTTTCTGGCCGCCTCAATCAGCGATTCGCAGGGGGTAAATCGTTCCCCGTGTTGCTGCGTAAGCCGGGTTAATCTGTTGACGACTTCCGCCGCCCCCAGTTTGTTCATGTAGTGGAACGGACCGCCCAGAAATGGCGGAAAGCCGATGCCAAACACCGCACCGATATCGCCATCGCGCGCGCAGCGAATCACCTGCTCATCAAGACAGCGGGCCGCCTCATTCAGCATCATCATCACGCAGCGTTCAGCAATCTGCGTTTCACTCTGCCGTGCCTGCGGCGTGACCTTCAGCAACGTATACAGCGAGGCGTCCGGTTTTTTACGCTGCCAGCGCGGCTGGTCATAGCGATAAAAGCCTTTACTGTTTTTACGTCCCTTGCGGCCATCCTTCAGCACCGCATCAAAAGCGGCAGGCGCGGCAAAGCGTTCACCATAGGCCTGATGCAGGATGGGGCTGATTTTGCTGCCGACGTCGATACCGACCTCATCCAGCAGCTGAATCGGGCCGACCGGGAAACCAAACTTCACCAGTGCCCGATCAATATGCTCAATCGGCTCGCCCTCCAGCAGGCAACGCATCGCTTCATTTATATAGGGCGTCAGGATGCGGTTCACATAGAAACCTGGCTTGTCTGCCACCACTATCGGGGTTTTACCCTGGCTGCGCGCCAGCGCCACAATTGTCACCAGCGTTGCAGTCGAGGTGTTCAGATGGGGGATCACTTCCACCAGCGGCATCTTCTCAACCGGACTGAAGTAGTGCAGACCGATAACGTTTTCCGGACGCTGCGCCTTAGCGGCGATCTCTTCAATTGGCAGCGAAGAGGTGTTCGAGGCAAACAGCGTGTGCGGCTGACAGTGTGCTTCCACTTCGCTGACCATCTGCTGCTTCAGGGCTAAATCTTCGAATACGGCTTCGATCACCACATCGCGCTGTGAGAAGCCCTGATAATCGATGCCGCCCGTGATACGGGCCATCTGCTGCTGACGCTGTGCCGGTGTCAGCTGGCGTCGTTTAACCTTTTTGCTCAGCAGTTCCCAGCTGGTTTTCAGCGCATGGTTCACGCCCTCCAGGCTGATATCTTTGATCCGCACCGGCACGCCCGCGTTGATAGCAGTGACGCTGGCGATGCCGCCGCCCATCAGGCCGCCGCCGAGAATAGCAACGCTCTTAACCGTGGCGGGCTCAGCTTCACCGCCCCGCTCCTTTTTCATGGCCGTGGTCGCGAAAAAGATCCCGCGCAGCGCAGCAGACTCTGGCGTCATCGCCAGTTCACCAAAGGCACGCGCTTCGGCGTCGTGTCCGGCGCGGCTGCCCTGCTCCAGCCCGATGCGCACCACCTCGATAATGCGGTTTGCCGCCGGATAGTTACCCTGGGTTTTGGCTGCTGTATGCCGGGTCGCCAGCGCAAACAGTGCCTGGCGGCCCACCGGACCGTGCAGCAGACGGTCGCGCAGCGGCAGCGTGCGTCCGCTGACCTTGCCCTTTTTCACCCGCGCGATAGCCGTTTCCAGCAGAATCGCCTGCGGCACCGCATCATCGACCACGCCCAGCTTACGGGCCTGCTTAGCGCGCAGCGTTTTGCCGGTCAGAATCAGCGGCAGCGCCTGCTGCACGCCGATTAAGCGTGGCAACCGCTGAGTGCCGCCGGAGCCAGGCAGTAAACCAAGCTGCACTTCCGGCAATCCCAGACGGGTTTTATCATCCAGCGAGCAGATGCGCGCATCGCAGGCCAGCGCCAGCTCCAGCCCGCCGCCCAGGCAGGCACCGTGGATCGCCGCGACCACCGGGAACGGCAGCGCGTCGAGCATCGCCATCACTTCCTGGCCCTGTTTTGCCAGCGCTTCGGCTTCCTGCGCACTCTTACAGCGATCGATCATGCTGATGTCCGCGCCCGCGATAAAGTTGTCTGGTTTGCCGGAGATCAACACCAGGCCCGCCAGCTGCGGATCGCGCCGCGCCTCTGCAATGATGGCGGTGATCTGCCCGGCAAACTCCACTTTGAGGGTGTTCATCTTTTCGTCAGGGACATCGATTGTGATAATGCCGACGTGATCCAGTCGCATCTTCAGATGAAACGCATTCTGCTCCATTATTCGGCCTCCAGAACCATTGCCGCACCCAGACCACCTGCTGCACAGGCGGTGACCAGGCCTAATCCGCCACCCCGGCGGCGTAATTCATTCAGCGTCTGAGTAATCATGCGCGCGCCCGTGGCGGCAAAAGGGTGACCATAGGCGATTGAACCGCCGAGCACGTTAAAGCGCTCTTCATTCACTTCGCCCAGCGCATGCGGACGATTCAGTACATCACGGGCGAAGCGCTCATCACGAAACATTTGCAGGTTGCTCAGCGTCTGGGCGGCAAACGCTTCATGCATATCGATTAGGGTCAGATCGGCCAGAGAAATGCCAGCGCGATCCAGGGCGAGCGGTGACGCGTACGCCGGGCCCAGCAGCATGTCCTGCTGCACCCCGATGGCGGTAAAGGCGTAGCTGCGCAGATAGCCCAGCGGGCTGAGACCCAGTTCGCGGGCGCGGCCCTCGCGCATCAGAATCACAGCGGCCGCACCATCGGTCAGTGGCGTGCTGTTGGCCGCCGTCACGCTGCCGTGCTGGCGATCAAATGCCGGACGCAGCCGGGCGTAATCCTCCGCTTTGGCGTTCATGCGGACGTTATTGTCCTGATCGATGGCGGTTTTCCACGGCGGCACAAAGGCGGCCATCACTTCCTGATTCAGTACTCCGGATTGCCAGGCTCTGGCGGCATGCTGATGGGAGCGCAGCGCCAGCGCATCCTGTGCCTCACGGGTTATGCCGTGACTCTTGGCCATCTGCTCTGCCGTGTCGCCCATACGCAGGCCGGTCGAATACTCCGCCACTGCGGGCGGCACCGGAAGCAGATCGCGCGGACGCAGCCGTCGCAGGATTTGCAGTTTCTGCCCGACGCTGCGGGCTTTGTTGAGATCCACCAGCGCGCGGGCCAGCGTTTTACTGACGCCGATGGGTAGCACCGAAGAGGAGTCTGCCCCACCGGCAATGCCTGCAGAAATAGTGCCCGCCATCAGACTTTCTGCCACGTTCGCTACCGCCTGGAAACTGGTGGCGCAGGCACGGCTGACGCTGTAGGCATCGGTATTCACACTCAGCCCGCTGCTTAATACAATTTCACGCGCAATGTTCGGCGCTTCCGGCATCTGCACGACCTGACCAAAGACCAGTTGTTCGATCACCTCAGCGGGCAGTTCACTGCGCGCCATTAATTCGCTGACCACCATGCGTCCTAACTCAATGGCGGGAATGCCATGAAAGCCGGTTGCCTGGCGCAGGAAAGGGGTGCGTAATCCGTGGGTTATTGCGATGCGTTCACCATCACGCGTCAGCAGCGGCTGCGCTTTGCTCATTGTTCTCACCTGTGGCTGGGACTGTGGCATCATTGCCTGAAGAGGTCTGACCTGATCAGTGTTAACCACAAGCGGGTGAGCCGCCAATATCGGAAAGGAAAAAGTGCGAAGGGAAACACGAAAATGAAAAACGCCGCATTAATGCGGCGTCTGGGACTTAACGCAAACCGAGCTGAAAAATCATCGTTTCAGCCTGGCAGCTGAAGGTGAAATCGATATCCAGCTGCACACCCTGATTCACGTCGCTGAAGCGCGATTCAATGACGCAGGGTTCAGATTCTACCTCGCGGGCTCGCCGGGTGAGCTGCGCCAATTTGGCTTCCGCATCGGCACGCTGCGCAAACCACTCCGACCAGCTGGCAGTGCAATCGGTGTTATCCATTACCGTGCCCACATCAACACAGCAACAGGCTGCAGTTTCGGTCGCACTGCATTTTTTAATGGCATCAGTCATTTCATTCTCCTGACCCGCGATCTGGCGGGTTGCGCGATTTTATGGCCGAAATTTTACCTGCTCGACGAAAGATGCGCCACGCGCACGGCCCTAAGCGACGAATATCACAATAAAAATTGATCCAGAACAAACTGGAATCGGTATGCTGTGCAGAATCGGGGCCGTTTTGTTAAGCAGATCGAATTTTAAGCGATCAACCCTGAAATATTTTAAAAACAATATTGCAACATGTACACAGGTCGGACCTATACTCTCCGCACTGGTCTGATATGTGCGTTTTACATCAGTCCCTACAATCCGCCGTCCTTTGTTACGCGACGTTATAGCGTTAAATAATAATTCACATGAGGTTGTGGTCATGAACCATAAAAACCTGTTTGCAAAGTCAGCCGTGGCGGCTGCAGTGGCGCTTGTCTCTTCACACGTTTACGCAGCTGGGTTTCAGTTAAATGAGTTTTCTACGATTGGTTTAGGTCGCGCATATTCAGGCGAAGGGGCAATGGGCGATACGGCGGCGTCAGCCAGCCGTAACCCGGCGACGATGGCGTTAATGGATCGTCCGGAATTTTCTATCGGTGCGGTTTATATTGCGCCGGATGTCAACATCAGTGGTCGCAGTCCGAGTGGACGCAGCCTGGATGCGAATAATATTGCGCCGAATCAGTGGATCCCCAATATTCATTACGTCCAGCCGATCAACGATCAGTGGTGGATTGGCGCGTCTGCAACGTCAAACTATGGCTTAGCAACAGAGTTTAATAATGGTTATACCGCTGGCGGTTACGGTGGTAAGACCGACCTGATGACCGGCAATTTTAATCTCAGTACCGCTTACCGCCTGAATGAACATTTTAGTGTGGGTGTCGGTTTCGATGCGGTTTATGCCAAAGCGAAGATTGAACGCTATGCCGGTGAATCAGGTGCAAGGCTGGGGGTTCCGGCTGATACGCAGGTTGCCCATCTGAAGGGCGATGAGTGGGGCTACGGCTGGAATGCCGGCGTCCTGTATGAAGTGGATGAGAATAACCGCTTCGGCTTTTCTTATCGTTCAGAGGTGAAAGTCGACTTTGATGGCGATTACAAAAGCAGCCTTTCATCCCGGCTGAATGCGGTGAACGATCCGGCAGTGTCAGGTGTGCCTTTTGGCACCAACGGCACCACCGTTCCGGGCGCGTTAACCCTGAATCTGCCCGAGATGTGGGAAGTGTCGGGCTGGCATAAAGTGGCACCGCAGTGGGCGGTTCACTACAGCATGGCGTATACCAGCTGGAGCCAGTTCCAGGAGCTGAAAGCGACCGGTTCAAACGGCCAGACATTGTTCTATAAAGATGAAGGCTTCCGTGATGCGTACCGTATTGCACTGGGCACCACCTATTCCTACGACAAGAACTGGACTTTCCGTACCGGTATTGCGTTTGATGATAGCCCGGTTCCGGCGGATAAGCGTTCTATCTCTATCCCGGACCAGGATCGTTTATGGCTGAGCGCCGGTACATCTTATGCCTTTAACGATAATGCCTCGGTGGATTTAGGCCTCTCTTATATGCATGGACAGAAAGTGACGGTGAAAGAAGGTCCTTACACCTTTACCTCTGAAGGCAAGGCCTGGCTCTACGGCGCGAACTTTAACTATAAGTTCTGACTGGCGGGCGCGATCAAAAAGGGCGACTCTGGTGAGTCGCCCTTTTTTGTGGCTGCGGATCGCTTACTGGCTCAGGGAGGATGCGCTTACTGCGCGTCGATATCCTTCAGGTCATCCTGAATCGCGGCAGCGTTAGGATTGTCTTCCGGCTTGAGCTTACCGCCACGCGCCAGGAAGTCGTGACGCTGGAAGTAGGCGTTACGGATAAAGGCGTACGGATCGCTCTGCTGTTTCAGGATCGCATCTGAATCCAGCAGCTGCGCGCGGGTCTCGATCCCTTCAAGCGTCCACTTACCGATCGACATTGGCCAGGTCAGCCAGCCGAGGATCGGATAGAGCGTATCGACGTAGTCGCCGCCATCCTGACGAACCGTAAAGCTGCCGTAAGCAGGCAGTTCAACATACGGGCCGTAGCCGACGCCGTAATGACCCAGCGTCGTACCGAAACGGTGCGGCTCTTCACGCGCCAGTTCCGGGTTCGCTTTACCGGCAACGTCAATGAAACCACCCAGGCCCAGCACGCTGTTCAGGAAGAAACGGGTGAAGTGAATGCCCGCATCACGTCCGTCACCCACCAGGATGGCATTGACCATGCTGGCAGGCTCTTCCAGGTTGCCCAGGAAGTTGCTCAGGCCGGTACGTGCCGGGACCGGCACATAATCGCGCCAGGCGACAGCGACCGGACGCAACACATACGGATCCAGCACGTTGTAGTTAAAGTTAAACATCGTGCGGTTAAAACCTTCGAACGGATCGCTGCGCTGAGCAGGATCGCTATTCGCTGGCTTTGAACTGGCACAACCCACCAGAAGGACGCTGGCCACAGCCAGGCTGGTCAGGCGATAATTCATTCCAATCTCCCTGTGCGGATCAAAAAGGTCTGCCCATCGTTCAGGTCACAGTCCGGTGTCTAATCGGCTTACCCGATGAGCATAGCTGACTTTGTGCCAGAGGCAGCAGGCAATGGCACGCATCATTATTAACGGTTAACAGTTTGTACGTTCAGGGAAGCTGCTTATTAATCTCTACCGCAATTGACTGATGCCCATCCCAGGGCGTTACGGCGCTCAGACCCAGCCAGTCTCCCGGCTGCGGATTGGCGCTGCCATCGCGGGAAATTCGCACCCGAACCTCTACCTGATGCTGCGCCGAAAGCAGGCGATCCGGCATCATGGCGTTGCTGTCATCCAGCGTCAGCGACAGCGGGAAGTGGCTGAGCGGCATTCGTTTAACCGCCACCGGCACCGGTGAAGCCCCGTCAGAAACCGAAATATACAACACTCCGTCCGGCGGTAACATTTTTTCTGCCTTGGGTGTCAGCGTCACGGTCAGCGCGAGCTGACGACTCTGCTGTCCGGCCTCACTTCTGGCCTTTTCAATGCTGCGGGCGATCATCGCGTGCCGCTGATCACCGGCAGGCAACAGAGTTAAAATTGTCTGCCATGCCTCGATAGCCTGATCGTATTGCTGTTGGCCGTAGGCGTTAAACGCCAGCAGGCTCAGCGTCCGCAGGTTTTGCGGATCCGCTTTCAGCAAGGATTGCAGCAGCAGTGACGCCTGACGGTTATCCTGCGGATCGGGGGACCGCGTCAGAACTTCCGCATAATCCTGCTTCAGCGCCAGATCGTTGGGGGCCAGCTGTAAGGCATGCTCAAACGCCTGGCTGGCGATCTCCGCATTATTCAGCACCATACCGAGCCGCCCCAGCATGGTCCAGTCGGCCAGATTATCCGGTTCGGTTTGCAACGCGGTACGCAATCCGAGCTGTAAACGCGCCAGCTCTTCCATGCTCAGCGGTTTAGCGCCGGGGTCCATCAGGCGGGCTCGCAGTTCAGGATACGCCTGCTGTACCTGCATCCAGCCGGTGAATTGTGCCAGGCCGCCGGTTTTCAGATAAGTCCCCAGCGAAACCGCAATCAGCACAATCAGACCCGGCAGCAGAATCCAGCGGCGGCTGGTGTGTGACTGCAGCGTCTGTGCTGGCGGAATATCCGCCAGCAGCGTCTGCTGTAGCTCCCGCTCCATCAGCGGACGCTCGGCCACGACGCCCTGCTCTTCATCCTGCGCCAGCTCCTCTATCCGCTGATGGTAGAAGCGCTGATTAAGGCGATCGCGATCGCCTGCGCTGGCCTGACGTTGCCGCCAGCCCGCCGTCAGGAAAAGCGTGCAGACCGCCAGCAATAACAGAAAAAGGGTGATCCAAAATGCACTCATTACGGCTTCCTGTCTGACTTCAGTAGCGCATTAAGACGCTGTTGCTCATCTTCATCCAGCTCACTGCGCGTTTTGCGCTGACGGCTGCGCAGGATGATCACCGCACCGCCCAGCAGCGCAAACAGCGCCGGGCCAGCCCACAAAATCACGGTTGAGGGCGTGACCGGGGGTGAGTAACTGACGAAATTGCCGTAGCGCGCCACCATGTAGTCGATGATTTGCTGGCGACTCTGCCCCTGCTTCATCAGCTGATAGACTTTCAGCCGCATGTCGGCGGCAATCATCGCGTTCGAGTCGGCAATGCTGTTGTTCTGGCATTTCGGACAGCGCAGTGACGCGGTCAGGTCACGGTATTGCTCTTCCTGCGCCACCGAGTCAAATTGCAGCGTGTCGATGGTCGCCCACAGGTTGATGCTGAACAACAGGCCGCAGAGCAGTAACAGCGTTCTCATGATCCCGCCTCCGCACTGTATTTAATCCACAAGGGTTTCACTTCCTGATCCCAGACGCGCGCATTCAGATCGCCCGCGTGGCGATAACGGATGATCCCTTTACCGTCGATCAGGAAGGTTTCCGGCGCGCCATAGACGCCGAGATCCAGCCCCAGCATACCGTTGCCATCATAGAGGCTTAGTGCATAAGGATTACCCAGCGTGTTCAGCCAGTTAACGGCTTTTTGACGATCGTCTTTGTAGTTCAGCCCGACCACGCGAATGCCCTGCTCCGCCAGCGTATTCAGATACTGATGTTCGGCGCGGCAGGTCGGACACCAGGTCGCCCAGACATTCAGCAGAATCGGTTTGCCATCGGTCAGCACGCGCTGGTCGTAGGTTTTGCCCGGCTGATCCAGTGCTTCCAGCCGGAACAGCGGCACCGGTTTGCCGATCAGCGCGGATTCGAGACGGGTGGGATCGTCGCCATCGGCGTTGCGCGTCAGCTGCCACAGCAGCGCCGCCGCCAGCAGCAGAAACAGCATCAGGGGAATAAACAGGATTTTCTTGTTCATGTCCGCGCCTCCGTTCCCGCTTTTTTGCGCGAGCGGTAGCGGGGATCGAACAGGCAGAACAGCCCACCCAGCGCCATCAGCGCGCCACCGAACCAGATCCAGCGGACAAAGGGTTTGTAGTAGATGCGCACGGCCCAGCTGTCATCCTCCAGCTCTTCGCCCAGCGCCGCGTAGAGATCGCGGCTGAAACCGCCATCAATCGCCGCTTCGGTCATCATCGTGCGGGCGGCGGTATAAAAGCGTTTTTCCGCCTGCAGGGTTGCTTCGTGTTTGCCGTTGCGGGTGACATCAATGATGCCCATGCCGCCGCTGTAGTTTGGCCCCTGCAGATTCTGCACGCCGCGGAAGACAAAGTGATAGTGATGAATATCGACGCTATCGCCCGCCTTCATCCGCACATCCCGCTCCACGCTGTACTGCGTGCTGAAGGCAATGCCAATCACCGTCACACCTACGCCCAGGTGGCCCAGCACCATCCCCCAGTGACTGCGCGACAGGTGACGTAAACCGGTAAAGAACGGATGACGATGGGTGGCGCGTTCGTGGAGCTCCAGCAGCGTCAGCACGATAATCCAGAGTGACATCAGCAGGCCAACCACGGTCATCGCCTCAATCCGATCCTGCAGCCACCAGGGGATGATGACGGAACAGGCCAGCGTGACAATCAGCGCCAGCGCCAGCCGTTTTGCCAGCTTCTGCGGCTCATCACGACGCCAGCGCACCAGCGGTCCGATCCCCATCAGCAGCGCAAACGGCGCCATCAGCCAGCTGAACATAGTGTTGAAGAACGGCTCGCCGACCGAAATGCTGCCCAGGCCCAGCTGCTTGTGAATCAGCGGCAACAGCGTGCCGAGCAGCACCACCAGCATCGCGGCAATCAGCAGCACGTTATTGCCGAGTAAAAACGATTCGCGCGACCAGGTTTCATTCTGTACCCGGCCACGTACCTGCCCGCCTTTGATGGCATAGAGCAGCAGCGAACTGCCGATGACAATCACCAGAAACGCGAGGATAAACATGCCGCGCGCCGGATCGGAGGCGAAGGAATGCACCGACACCAGCACCCCGGAGCGCACCAGGAACGTCCCCAGCAGGCTTAAAGAAAACGCGGTGATCGCCAGCAGCACGGTCCAGGCCTTAAAGGTGCCGCGCTTTTCGGTGACCGCCAGCGAGTGCATCAGGGCGGTGCCCGCCAGCCACGGCATAAACGACGCATTCTCAACCGGATCCCAGAACCACCAGCCGCCCCAGCCCAGTTCGTAATACGCCCACGCGGAGCCGAGGACGATACCGATGGTCAGAAAGACCCAGGCCGCTGTCGTCCAGGGACGTGACCAGCGCGCCCAGGCCGTATCGAGTCGTCCAGCCATCAGCGAGGCGATGGCAAAGGCAAACGCCACTGAAAAGCCGACGTAACCCATATAGAGCAGCGGCGGATGGAAGATCAGGCCGATATCCTGCAGCATCGGATTGAGGTCATGCCCGTCAATCGGGAAGTCCGGCAGCGTGCGGCCAAACGGGTTGGAGGTCAGCAGGATAAACAGCAGGAAGCCGAGATTGATCATCCCCATCACCGCCAGCACGCGGGCCAGCGCATCCTGCGGCATTCCGCGACTGAATATCGCTACCGCCAGTGTCCAGGTGCTGAGCAGCAGCACCCACAGCAGCAGCGATCCTTCATGCGCGCCCCACGTGGCGGCGATGCGATAGTAAACCGGCAGCAGACTATTAGAGTTCGTGACGACATAGGCAACGGTAAAATCGTTGCTGATAAAGGCCCAGACCAGCAGCGCAAACGCCGCCGCGATGCAGGCAAACAGTCCGCAGGCCAGCGGACGCGCCATCGCCATCAGGCGGGCATCCTGGCGCACGGCGCCCCACAGCGGATAGCTGCTCAGCAGCAGGGAAAGTCCCAGCGCCAGGCAGAGCAGAAAGGTTCCGATTTCGGGCATCATGATGATTTATTTCCCGCCTGATACAACGACTGCGGGCCGGTGTGATTACTCTTCATCGCGTCTTCAATCTCCGGCGGCGTATATTTCTCATCATGTTTCGCCAGCACTTCTTTGGCGATCACCTGGTTGCCTGCCGCCAGCACGCCCTGCGCCACGACGCCCTGCCCTTCCCGGAACAGATCCGGCAGGATGCCTTCAAAACTGACGCTGACCACGCCGCGCGCATCATAAAGTTTGAACGACACCGCCAGCGTTTTCGGATCGCGCCGGACACTGCCGGGCATCACCATGCCACCGACGCGCAGCCGCTGGCCCGCTTCCGGCTTCTCGTGCGCTTCGCCTTTGCCGTAGAGGATTTCGCCTGGGGTATAGAACAGATCGATGTTTGAGCGCAGCGCATACATCACCAGCGCGGTGGCCATGCCGAGGCCGAGCAGAATCGCCACTGCCGCATAGAGGCGGTTGCGTCGACGGGTATTCACAATGTCTCTCCTGCCGCTTCAGCCGCGGCTTTTTTCGATTTCGCCGCCCGGATGCGACGTTCCCGTGCATCGCGCTGGCGGATCTCAGCCAGCAGGCGACGGCGCAGCAACAGGGTATGCAGCATCAGGCCGATAAGTGGAAGCAGCGTACAGGCAACTGCCAGCCAGACGTAGAAAGCGTAGCCTCCCATCGCAAAGAAGGCGTGCCAGGAGGAAAAAGCAGGCGTCATGACGGCTCTCCCCGCTTTGCCACATCAATCGCCCAGGGACGATGACGCTCGGTTAACAGAATCAGGTTGCGCAGTCGCATCAGCGTCAGCGTGATAAACAGCAGCAGATAACCGAGGATCGCCCAGCGCAGCGGCGTCCGCATGACCGGCGCAATCGCCTGCTGGAGAATGCCAGACGAGCCCTGATGGAGGGTGTTCCACCACTGCACTGAGAAGTGAATGATCGGCAGATTGACCACGCCGACCAGAATCAGAATTCCGGCGGCCCGGCCTGCGGTGCGGCGATCATCAAAAGCGTGATAAAGCGCGATCACGCCCATATAGAGGAACAGCAGCACCAGCTCCGAGGTCAGACGCGCATCCCAGATCCACCAGGTGCCCCACATCGGCTTACCCCACGCGGAACCGGTGACCAGCGCAATAAAGGTAAAGACTGCGCCCACCGGCGCCATGGCAGCAGAGACCAGGTCGGCCATTTTCATCTGCCACACCAGGCCGATAAAGGCGGCGATGGCCATCGAGGCATAAATGCCCATCGACCACATCGCGGCGGGCACATGAATGTACATGATGCGGAAACTGTCGCCCTGCTGATAGTCTGCGGGTGCAAAGCCAAATCCCCAGACCCAGCCCAGCAGCAACGCCGCCAGCCCGGCGATGGCAAACCATGGAACCAGTCGCCCCGAAAACTGATAGAGCCGCTCGGGCCTGGCCAGCTGATGTAACGCTTTCCACATATCAAATGCTCACATTAACGATAAAAGAGTTTTACCGCGTCTTTTACGCGCGGTTATTGCAACGTAATGCGCAGCGCCGCCGCCGTGGCAAACGGCGCGAGCGTGGCGCTGCCCAGCAGCATCGCGCCCAGGATCGCCAGATAACCGCCAATCGGCAATCCCTGACTGGCTGCCTCCATCGCCGCACTGGCGAAGATCAATACCGGAATAGCCAGCGGCAGCACCAGCAGGCTGAGCAACACGCCGCCGCGCCGTAAACCCACCGTCAGACCCACGCCAATCGCACCGAGGAAACTCAGCGTTGGCGTGCCGAGTAGCAGCGTCAGGGCCATCGCCCGCCAGCCATTAAAATCCAGCGACAGCAGCAGCGCAGCCAGCGGCGACAGGATAATCAGCGGCACGCCGGTGACCAGCCAGTGCGCCACCACTTTGCCAGTGACCGTCACCGGCAGCGGCGTCGGCAGCAGCACCAGCTGCTCCAGCGAGCCATCGCTGAAGTCATCGCGAAACAGCCGTTCCAGCGCCAGCAGCGACGCCAGCAGCGCAGCAACCCAGGCAACCCCCGGTGCAATGCGCGCCAGCTGTTGCGGGTCCGGTCCGATGCCCAGCGGAAACAGAGTAATGACGATCAGGAAAAACCAGAGCGGATTAACCACATCCGCACCGCCGCGAAAGGCAATGCGTAGTTCACGCTGGATGAGGCGAAACAGCATCAGTCTGCCTCCTCGTCGCCGAGGCGAATTTTACGCACCCGCGCAGCCTCCGCAGGCAAATCCTGGTGGGTTGTCAGGATCACTGCACCGCCGTTATCGGCATGCCGGGCGAATTGCGCCATTAATTTTTCAATACCCGCTTTGTCGATGGCGGTCAGCGGCTCGTCGAGAATCCAGATGCGGGCCTGGCTGAGCCACAGACGCGCCAGCGCCACCCGACGCTGCTGCCCTGCCGATAACCGGCTGACCGGCACCTCTTCGTCGCCCGTGAGATCGACACTTTCCAGCGCAGCAAAAATCTGCGCATCGCTGCACCCGGGATGGTAAAAGCGCAGATTTTCCAGTGGCGTGAGCACGCCTTTGACACCGGGCTGATGGCCCAGATAGAGCATCGTACTATGCCAGGTTTCGCGCTGCCGCAGGATCGGCTGCTGCTGCCAGCATATTTCCCCCTCTTCCGGACGGCTCAGGCCAGCCAGCAGGCGCAATAACGAGGTCTTACCGGCACCATTCGGGCCTTCAATCTGCACAATGTCACCTGCGGACACGCGAAATGAGAGCCGCCGGAAAAGCGACCGTTCGTCGTATGCACAAGTGAGCGTAATGATTTCCAGCATCGAGGGGGGAATCGCACAATCTAAAAGTGGCCGGAATATTACCACAATGTTGCTGTGGGCCGAAGTGTGACCCAGCGCTCAGTTTCAATGCCAGAGGATTATTCGTGCGGTATCGCCAGGAGTCTGAATAAAAATGCAGTTCCGAAAAACGTTGTTACGCTTATTCGCATCGGTCGTTACATTTCCGGCAAATAAAAAACAGCTACGCTTATTACGCTACAGCACTATCACCAGGAGAAAATATGAAGCCTTCATCAGGTAATGAACAGGGTCCTAACGACGTAGAGAGCGAAGAGAAGGACAAGGGCACTGACATCGAAGTCGATGAGGAGGCTTTACCCTCCCGCGCTGCGGCGATCCATGAAGAGATTCGTCAGGATGGCGAAAAAGAGCTGGAACGCGACGGGATGGCACTGCTCTGGTCAGCCATTGCGGCGGGCCTGTCAATGGGTGCCTCGCTGATGGCTAAAGGGATATTTCAGGTGCATCTGGATGGGGTGCCTGGCGCCTTCCTGCTGGAAAACCTGGGGTACACCTTTGGTTTTGTTATTGTCATCATGGCGCGCCAGCAGCTGTTTACAGAGAATACCGTCACTGCCGTGTTGCCGGTGATGCACAAACCCACCTGGAGCAATGGTGTTCTGCTGTTACGGTTATGGGGCATTGTGCTGCTGGGTAACCTGATCGGGACGGCGCTGGGCGCGCTGGCGTTTAATGAGATGCCGATCTTTGACGACGCCACCCGTCAGGCATTCACCGACATCAGTATGAAGGTGATGGAAAACACCCCCGGCGAGATGTTTGCCAATGCGGTGATTTCCGGCTGGATTATCGCCACCATGGTCTGGATGTTCCCCTCTGCGGGCGGTGCCAAACTGCTGGTGATTGTCATGATGACCTGGCTGGTTGCGCTGGGCGATCTGGCGCATATCGTGGTGGGATCGGTGGAGGTACTCTATCTGGTGTTCAATGGCAGCATCAGCTGGCATGAATTCTTCTGGCCGTTTGCCCTGCCGACTCTGCTCGGCAACATTACCGGCGGCACTCTGATTTTTGCGCTGATCAGCCATGCGCAGATCCGCAATGACATGAGTGAAGCGGCCGTTGCCAAGGCGAAGGCGGAAAAACGGAAGCAGGAGAAACGCCGTCAGCGTGAAGAGAAGGAAGGCGCTGAGTAAACGACAAAGGCAGACAGTTCACCCTGTCTGCCTTTCGGATCTGTTGGCTGGAGGCGATTTGCTCTGTGGTCGGCTGAAAACGTTTATCGGGGTGTCTGCTGCAAAGGGGGAGCGAAGATTTTCAGAGTGGGCGTGCCGCTTCAGTCTGGGTGGCATCCCTGACTTCAGCACTGCTGTTTACGCTTTCTGCGCTTAACGTCAGCGTGTGCAGAAAACCAGGATTGCTGGCGGAATGAGCAAACGGACGGCGATGTAGTGAATCTCACGGCCTCTTTGCGCTATACTGCGCCCCGCTGTCCTCTTAGTTAAATGGATATGGATATTAAAATTAATAAATTCATTAAAATCATAAAGTTAAATAAAAACACTCAAATAAAAAGTACATAAATATGTACACAACATTATCTTAGAGAAAATCTCATAGTAATTAGCTAGTCGCCCAAGTCACATTCAACTTAAGTAACTGTTTTATATTATCTTTTTCAATATTTTTCCTAACATTCGCCCTCAGTTGACTACATTTTCATTTACTATAAATCTTGCACCGGTGCAAGCCTCAGGCTATAGTGAACTTGTATGCTTTATACAGCATTCTTATTGATTTCCTTAAGTTAACCATATTAGGAGTAAGCATGATTATGAAATTTCGATTCTCAGACGAGCATCCGGATTTCTAAATTAAGCTTTTAGGTCCGGACAAAAAGAAAGGGCGAATCTCGCCCTTTCTTCAATTAAGATACTGGTAAAATGGATAAAAACTCGTATTTTTCTTTAATCAAACATCCAACGTTTGAAGTACTCATTAATTTTGGCTTTCTCGTAGTGATAATTCTAACCGGCGCTATTTTAGGAAGTAATCTAAGGCGAGGAAAAATTTCCATTACAGAAGAAGAAAAAAACCTAAAAATACTAAGCTCTCATTCAATAGGGATTGGATCAGCATTCATCTGCCTGCCATTCATTGCATCATTTTTGCATCTAAATTATGAATCCATCCTACTACCTTTAGGTGATAAATCTCCTTCAGTTTTTATTGAACAAATTTTCATGTTGATTTCTCTTGCTGGCATTGCATCTTACTTAGGTTATGGGTTGTTGGATAACATTGCAAACAAGGTTCTTCAAAGTGAAGTGAAAGTGCTCAACGAAGAAAGTAAAGAAACAAAACATGATATTGATTCATTACAGCGTGAAAATAAAGAGCTTAAACAACGCGATATTGAATTAAGAATTGATCTTCTATATATCAAAGCCAAAGATGCTGTTGAAGCCGCTCAACGCTATAGTCAACAAAAGCCAATCACTGATGAAGACAAGCTTGCATCCCAAAAGAAATATCATGATGCAATCTCTTTTATTAATGAAGGTTTAAAACTGATTGATAAGAAAACAAATTATAAGCTTTATGATAAGTTTTTAGTACTTAAAGCATTCGTGCTAAAACGCATTAACGATGTACAAGGAGCTCTGAAAATAATTAAAGAGCTATTAAAGAATGATAATAGCAACCCAGTGCTACTCTATAACCTTGCTTGCTATACGCTGATTTGTAAAGATTATGTGGACATCAAGGAAATCAAAGAGTTAGTTACAAGAGCGCTTACAGTTCCTACTAAAGATAAAACTCATCAGACACTACAGAAAAAGTTAATTGAGAAAGTTTTATCGAAGCTTGACGATGATATCAAAGACTTATTCAATGATGATGAGCTAAACCATATCAGAACACTAATTAAGCCTTGAAAGGGCCATAAGATTATCGCAAAAATCAGTCACCCCAAAAGCAGCACGGAAGCTGCTTTTGGACGAAAAAATTAATTGTAAATTAAATAATTGGAAAATTTGGTTCATACACAGCTAATATCTTCGCTGTTACTTTGCCAATAACGATAATCTCGTTCAATCCGTCTCCGTCGATTGTCTTACCATCCTGAGTGATAATTCCTGAGCTAAACAGTTTACCCAACTGCGGGTAGCCATCGAATTGGAACGCGACTGTGTCGCCTGGCCTAACCGTGACTGACCGATCCACCAGCACAAACCCATCTGGCGTCTCCAGGCGCATTACGTTTGCCGGGTTTGGCATTAGGACGGCATTAAGATCGATGCGTTTTTCAACGAAGTCAGCTGCAGGTGATGGAAAACCCATTCTACAGCCCTCCGTTCGGGTTGAACTGCTTGTAAGTTTTCGCCTCACCTTCCTGCGTAGAGGCGTCACGGAACGTCACGGTGTTTGTCTTTATCCACTGGTTAGCCTCCCGCAGGCTGAAGTGCCAATTAAGCTTCTCCAGTTGATGGACAAACTCCTGAGTAGTGACGATGACGCCCAGTGACTGGTCTCGCTTCATAGCGTTCATAAATGCGTGTTTGATTTCATAGTCGCGCGGCATGATAAATCCCCCTTTGATAAGCACTGTATGAATAAACAGTAATATCGATCGGTAAGATTGATCAAGGCGGAGCGGTGCACAGATTTGTAAAGGTACTGATGGTGCAGGGTTTTTAGTTGGCGGCTTGGGAGGCGGTTGGCTAATCTCAAATTACCCAACCCGTAGCCTTCTCAGAGAGAAGCGGTTGAGTCATTGCCCGGTCGCCGGGCTTTTTTAAGACTTTCCGCATGAGGTATTGGTTGGCTCTATGGCTTAGGTTTGCAGTTATCGATGACGATTCTTCGGCTGTTTGAAATGACATAGAAGGTATTGTTGTTCTTTGCCATCCACTGGGATCCGTAAAGAGCCATTACACCGTCATCAAGTTTGATATTTAATTTCGGCGAGACGATTTCCTTCACCTTCCCATCAGGGTCTATATAAGATGCAGAGAAAACATCCCCTTTAAAAATAACGTCTGCTTTAGCATTAACTATTTCAGAACCTGAAAGTGAGTGATCTGGTGATGACTGATTTAGCAAACATGAGCCATTAAAATCTGCTGCGAGCGCATTATGAATTGATGCAAATAGCATGAGCGAAAAAATCGGAGCCTGAACTATAAAGCGCTTCATTCAATTTATTCCTAAGGTAGGATGCATGACCTGCATCCTACTCTATACATAGATATTTTTCACTTATCTTGTTGAGGTACCTGAGGCCAGGCAATGTCTGGTGCCTTGCTCATGTCTAAACGATTCAGGGCAATACGATACGACTTCCATTTTTTGAGCTGAGCCACCTCTTCAGACGTAGCCTCTTCAAGGTCTACTGCATCCTGTAGTGGATTGATGGCTACGGTAGCTTCAGCCATCAAGTCAGCTCGCTTAGCTTCTGCCTGAATGGCCAGTTGCTCACTGGTCGGAGCCGGAGGATCCACAAGAACAGGCTTGCCATTCTTATTTGGCTGAATAGTTTTCCCACTCTCTTGCCCAGAGAGAAGTGATAAATATTCTTTTTGTGATATTTCCACCTTATCGTCTGGAATGAAGTCATGGATGGAGCTTAGATAAAAGCTAGCAGTTGATGCAGAGTAAAAATATTGCTCTTCCATATATGCCTCTTAAATTACGCCTACTGCCATCCACATAACGCCAGTGACATTTTGTGTATTGGTAGAATTGATTGTTATGCTGCCTGTAGTTGATGTAGCCACCGCAATTCTATAGTTGTTGGTTGAGCTTGAGTCCAGCGGGCAAATTAACTGGAAAACACCACGTGTGAATGTCAGTGGATACGTTGCTACAACACTTCCTGCTACAGGAACTGCAGCAGTACCCCACTGCATCACTAAGCCGCCGGGAAACTTCTGATAACCGGGAGACGCAGTATTGTTAGCAAAGAGAGTTGTGACCGGGAAAAGTGCTTTCAAAGCCTTAAGCATCTGTCCGCGATCTGCTTTGTTTAATGCAATACCTCCACCTTCAACTACCCCGCAAATCTCTTCCTGCACCGAATCGAAGAAGTTTTGATCGAGCGCAGTAGGCAACTCGCCTGTTTGCGGATTGCCACCGGTGAAGCCATTTTTACCCGCGCCGAATTTATCCTTCTGCGCAGTAGACGTATCAATGCGATGCATAATTACTCCGGGTATTTGAAAATAACGTAAGTGTGAGACGGTGCCAGCTTCGTCAGTACGCATTCGGCAATGGTGTCGCCCCACATGCGCAGGCTGTCAGTACTGTTGCTGATAGCCGTCATCTCGGTGATCTGCGTGGCGGATGGCATGTTCACCTGCCAGTAATAACGCCAGTCGTCGCTATAGAGGGAGTCGGTACAATCTGACAGGCAGTTAAACTGGCTTTTGTTGTAGCGGGTGATGGTGACGCCGGTGTAACCCAGCGCCTCCAGCTGAGCCAGATAGAACGCCTCGTTGATACCGCCCGCCAGATTGAGTTTTGCATCAAGGCGCTGACGCCGCTGCTGCAGAGTCTGCACGCCCGGCGGCGCGCAGCTGTCAGGCAGTCCGCTGATATTTTCATAACGGTCAATCAGCTCAGTAACTGAGCGCGGGTCAGTTTCCAGCATCAGGGCATCACCGCGCCCATGCACCGCTGCCAGTGAGGGGGCGAATCCCGTCAGCAGCAGGTCATCACTGTCCCACGCAGGCCCGCGTGGCAGCAGTGCACCCAGCATCTGCCGGTATTGCGCTGTTAAGTCCATGAGATTGTCCCCACCACGCCCACCTCGCCTTTTGCTATGGTGATATCAGCCGCCGGACTGACCAGCGTGTGGCTGTATTCGCCTGTCGCTATACTGATGGCCTCACTGATGCGGGAGGGCTTCAGTACGCCTTCGGGTACGCCATCGCGAAGCATCATTGACCGAAGCTCAGCCTCAACGGCGTAGCGCACCGCTGGGGTGTCCGGGTTCAGGCGAATCTGGAAATTAACGGTATGAGGCGTTGGTGCAAATACATAAATATCCGCACCGGCCACCGGGGCCAGCGGCTCAATATAAGCCTTGACGGCGGCAACCGTGGCGACGTCAGGGATCGGGTTTATCAGGTCGCTGTTTGCCACCATCACTCCTACCGTTCCGCGCCCGCTCCAGTGCCGGTAGGTCCATGCCCGGGTAATGCCCGCCACTTCTTTAGCCCACACCTCATAATCACCATCAGCACCGCCCTGCGGAGTCCAGTACCAGCGCTCAATGACTCGCGCGCGCCAGAGCTCTAAATCTTCAACATCAGCACCGCCCTGAATGCTGTCCGCCACCCCTGCAGACGTAAGACCGGTGATCGGGCTGACCAGACGCATGGCAAGCCCGTCATCGGTATTGCCAGCTTTACCTGTTGTATTGCAGCTAACCGGTACGCGCAGAATTCCGCCGGCCGAGGTGGCCTTTGCTGTTACTGTGAAGGATGTCAGGTCATCGCGCTGGATAATGGAACCCGCCGGGACGGAGATGTCGTTTGACGTCACATCCCAGCGCACGAAGCCGGTTGCCGACGTGGCGGCCTTGCGCGGGCATCGTTTCATGTTGGCGTGACGCGTCAGCCAGTCCTCATCGGCGAGGTCCGGCAGCAGGTTACGCGCCAGATAATCGATGTAGCCATACACGGTGTGCACCGCTGCCGCCTGCACCCGGCCATACACTTCTGCATCGGTGCGTCGCAGTGGCGCCAGCGTCGAATCGGCTGCCAGTCGGGTGAGAATATCGTTGCGGACGGTGGTGATTAACTGGGGGAGTGTCGGGCGGGTAAATCCACTGTCAGCCATTAAGTTCACTCCATAAATCGTCAAAGGAAAATGCTGTCCGGGTGCCGTCTTTCTGGCTGATAACCACCGAAGCACTGAGCTTATTTATGCCGGTTCGCTCGGCTTTTACGTCTACTCGTGCCGCTACGCCGTCATCCATCAGCCACTGAAGCGCCTGGCTGATAAATTCACGCGCTTTGAGCGGCGTTTTATTGGTGAGTGTCGTGCGACTGAGAAGATAAAGGCGGGAGCCGATGCGGTCATTCTGCACGGTCGGGAAGCTGTCGCCCCACCAGCCGTTATCCTGCTCCGGGCTGTCGTCAGGCTCGGCCTTTCGCCAGGAGAACAGTGAGATAATCACCGCGCGCGTCAAAGGGTCGGGCGGCCACGTCACGTCACGCTGGACGCCGTTAATGACAATAATCATGACTCCTCCATTTTCTGCGTTGTCGCGTCAGTAATGCCGCCGCCAGAGCCATTTTCTTTGTGGGTGTGGACGTTGTAAGCAACGCGCATGGCTGACATCGTCAGGCCGGAAGAATCGCACTTATCTTTAATTTCGCCGGTCGCCTCGATGTCCATTTCGAACCGCGCTTTGGTCGCATTGGTAAAGGTGATCGGATTGCCCCCACCGTTGACGACGATCCCTGCACGGGAGAGCGTCACCGACTGGCCCTGATCGTCATACACCGCCACCTCACCGGATTGCAGATCTTTAATGCGGTAGCGGCGATCAGAGACAACCAGCACCACGCCGTGTGACCTGTCACCGTCAAAGTAGGCTGCCACGGCCTCTGCACCGGTCAGCGGTGCGGCGGTAAACCCGTATGGCTCCATGTGCTCGATATCGCTTTTGCCTTCACCTCCGGCCATTTCAACCTGCAGCATCTGGCACTTTGTAGCCGTGCTCAGTCCGCGAACCACGGCGCGGGCTAGAAGATTTGACAGCGCACGGCCCATACCTGAAATCGGGTTAGCCATTAGAAATCATCCTCTTCTTTCTTTTTCTTCCGCTTGCCGGGCTTCGCTGGCTCAGGGAGGTAGGCATCGGGCGGACCGACACGGATTTCGGTCACAGTGCCGTTTTCATCCTGCTGGTAGGTCACCTCAGCAATAACCATCTGCCGATTGTTAAAGTCGAGGATGGGATCGAAGACGACAACCTGCAGGTTAGGCAGCCAGAGTGATCCGTTACCCTGCCTCCATCCCTGCACGGTGTAGGTCACCTCATCGGTACGCGCGGCACGCTGGCGCATCTCAAACTCTGCGCGTGCGCTGCAGGTTGCCGTTGTGGCATTGCCGGTCTGGCGGATAATCATCGGGCGATAGCGCTTCAGTCCGCCATCAATAGTTTTTGAGCGTATGGCCGTAGTCGTGGCCTCGCCAAAGTCGTCGTCGTTACCCTTACGCTGACCGGATACCTGATAATCACTGAACCGGTCACGGATGCTCTTTTCGGTGTCACAGGAAAGAATGTTTTCACCCAGCACCAGCGCGGTATGCGCCTGCTGACTGCCAATGCCGCCGATAACCAGATTGCCCTGCGCGTTGTCATACGCCAGCGCCTGCTGCAGCCCGAGCATTTTATTCAGCACGTCCATGACCGTTTCGCCCTGGTCGGCCTGAATGCCCTGTAGCGCACCTGACACGCCGCCCGCATCCACCACCGTGATGCTGAATGGTTTTGCCAGTTCGGCGGCCACCTGAGCCAGCGTGCGACCGGCATATTGTGAAGGCGTAGCAGAGCAGTCGATGAGGTCAGCCGTTTTACTGCGCCCTGATATCCCCACGCTGATGCTGCGTGCGTCATACCGGACAGGCGTCGCCTCGATGTAGCCGGTCAGCACTTTGTCGGTGCCTATCAGCACCTCCACGAGGTCACCGTTTTTGATCCGGTTGCTGCGGTTAGCTTGGTCGGTGTCACCGGGCCAGCTGCGGGTAATCTCAACGGTAAAGTCGCGGGCGATGCGCTCAATGCCGGCTGCAATACGGACCGAAGTCCAGCCGCCCCACTCCTGCCCGTTAACACGAAGAATTACGGTGTTGTTCATCGTACCGGCACCCTGAGTGACTGAACCGGCACGAAGCCGGGATGGCGGATGCCGTTGCGTGCCGTGATGTCACCGGCACGGGATGCGGAGTCGTACCAGTCAGCGGCCAGAACCAGCGCGGGCATCACCTGCGTCGGTGTGCGCTCCGTCATCCGCTCGACCTGCTCAAGCCGGGCTGAGATATCGCGATTAACATCGGTGCGTACGGTCACCAGCGCCTGATAAAGCCCGTCGTCTGAAACCCGCTCCATCTCAAGGTCAATGGCCTCGTTGAGGCTGTCACGCACCTGCGCGAGGTCATCCCATGAAATAACGGTGCTGTTATCCAGAGAAGTGGTTACGCCGGAAGAGGCGGAAACAGTCGCTGTCGCTACAGTGTCCGTGTCTGAAGCCGCATTACCTGACTCAGGCCGAATGTTGCTGACGGCAGGATGCGACACTATAACCGGCTGCTGCGGGTCCTGCTGGCGCGTGACAGTGCGGTTTGCTGGCTGCGGCAGACTGGTGACTGTGGCGGCTGCCTCACTTATTGCCGTGGTGCGTACCGCCTGCGCAACGTAATTGCGCTGCGTGGTCTGCGCCTGCGCTGTCTTACTGTCGGTTTTCCAGACGCCGCGAGGGGCCAGACCCGAATCAACCGTGACTCCGGTCAGCCCTTTAATCATCGACATCAGGTCAGATGCATTGCCCGTCAGCCGCGTTCCGGCACGCCACATGGTCTGCAACCGGTTAACAAAGCTCATGCCGCTCGATGGAGGGCTGAGCATTACCGATAAATCACCCTGCATAAGACGCGATGCGGCGCTGATGCCAGAGTCAACATACTGAAAGGCGCTGGTCACGGTATTAAACATGCCGGTTGCCTCATCCAGCACGCCGTCCTGCAGGAAGTCAGGCATCCCATCCATACCAAAGGCACCGAACGCCGATGAAATAGCGTCATCAAGAAACGAAACGGAAGAAGATAATTTCTGGCCGGTTGCCAGCCCCGCGGTCGGGAAAGAAAGCTTGCCAGACTCAACGAAGCTGAAACTGATGCGGCACATGCGCCCTTCGCTCTGCGAATGACTGACGCGAATAGCATCATCCACGACCACCGTCATTTCGCCGTAATAGGGATGAACCAGCGTACAGGAACCCGGCTTTTCGATCGCTTCAATCAGCCGGTTGCGCTGTTCAAAGAAGTCATCGCCAATCAGATAAGCCTGAACGCTGAAGCGACGCGTTGCCCGCCCCAAATCCTCCGCCCACGGCTTATCGCGATTAGGGTACTCATGCACCTGCACGCGACGCCCAAAGGTTGCTTCGTCGCTGTCCACCTTAAACGCGATGCCACGCAGTGAGGCATCCTGCAGATTATCTTTCCAGGCCATGGCTTACTCCGGGCATAAAAAAACCCGCCGGAGCGGGTTGTCGTTGTAAATTCATTTCAGTCAGGCATTATGACCTTGCAGTTAATTTCCTTCACACCTGATGTGCCATTTTTATTAACTCCAGCTTTGATTTTTCCGCTTTTCATTACTTTCAGGAAAAATTGTCCACCAGGAAGTGTGAAACCAAAATCATAACCGACGATTATATCAGAATTAAGATCATCATTTTTAAAGTTGGCTCCTATCCAGTCCAGCCTTGCGTCAGGTCCAGTCCCATCTTTAAAAACATAAACTCCTAAGCTTTTTCCAAACTCATAGGTAGCGTTGGTGATAAGAAAGGTTCCACTTGCTGAAGGTGATGGGCACTGAATTACTATTTGTTCACTAAGCTTTCCATCTCCATCAGCAGCTTTTATAACTTCATTTACGAAATTAGTTGTAAAGCTGTTGTCCTTAGCTAGGGATACTGCTGAAAACAAAAATAGAATTATTGCTGCGCTTTTTTTCATATTCCATTACCAGAGTTTTAAATTAGAATATTGGAGAATGTCACTTAGCAGAAAACATCAATTATTCCCACTAAATCGATTATAACCAACATCATAATTAAGCCAAGGCAATGAGTTACCCGCGGGTGCTACGCGCATGCCAGGAGGTGCGTTATCGAATGTCACTTTCAGCTCACCAGCCTGCGGTCGCCCTGCAGAAGATGGCCGGTCGAGACCCACCTTTGGATCATATCGCCCTTCGGGTATCGGGTTATCCATCCCCAGAAATTCACGCAGCCTCGGGAAAAATCCGTTATATCCTCGCTCACGCTCCTGTGACTGCAAACGGTTAACGAGTAGCTGTCCTTTGCTTACGCCCTGATCGCTTGCCTGCTTATCTAAATCCTGTAATTGCTTGAGAAGCGAAATTGCTATGCCAATTGTGATGGTCATTGCACCTAGGCGGCTGATTTTATCAAGCAGGCCAGACAGTGAACCTGCGAGAGTCACAGCCTGCTGCAGAGAGCCAATCGTTTTGATAGCAAAAGACCCGGCCATTACTGCGCCGATACCCTCAATTACGGTCTGCCAGCCACCCATCTCCTGAGCGACATTGTCTATCTCAATCCAGACCTGCTTAACGACCGGGCCAACCTGATCCCAGTTGTTAATTATCAGCAAGGCACCAGCACCAAGAGCAGCTATGGCCAGTTTGGCTGGCGACAGGTTCATTACCATATTAAGCACTTTGAAAGACTGCGAAACGGCCCCGACAGCCGCACCCACTGCAATCAGAGAGATAGCGAATTTAGCAACTGACCTGACCAGTTCCGGGTTATTCCTGACAAACTTTTCCGTCTGTTTTATGTATGGCATGAGTGCAACAACACCCTGCTTAAGCTGCGGCGTAAGTGCATCACCCAACGCCAGGCTTACAGCAGTTATGCCATTCTGCATCAGCGTGAGCTTGTTTTCAGTGGTGTCTGCGCGGGAGTCATATTCCTTTTGCATTGAGCCTGCGTACTGCTGTGCATCAGCAACCTTCCCGAAGTTTTTGCGAAGCAGGTCGAGGTTGTTAAGAAGCGGAGCAATAGCCTTTATTGACTCTCTTCCGAATAACCATTCAAGTGCTTTTGATTTGCTTTCTTCAGGAAGGTTTTTGATCCCCTCCAGCACCTTGAGCATGGTCGCCTTGGAGTCCTTCACCATGCCACTTGCCAGAGACTTAGGTGCCATCCCGATTTTTTTCAGGACCTTCTTAGCATTACCCGTATTGACGTTGGAAAGAGAAAGCATGAAGTTCTGAATGCCAGTGCTGGCTACTTCAGACTGAACACCCATCCCTGCGATGGTTGCACCCAGCGCAGCAAGGTTGCCAGTTGAAACGTGGTTGACCGCCGCGAGCGAACCAACGCTGGTGACTATTTCAGAGATTTTAGCTGCGCTGGCAGGGCCGGTATTGCCGAGGTAGTTCACCTTATCCGCCAGTCCGACAACATCTTTCTGCGTCATTTTGAAGGCGGTTCGCCAGGTCGCCATCATCTGCCCGGACTCTTCCGCAGTCTGGTCAAACGCTATACCCATCTTGGCTGCATCTTCCGCAAATCCGACAAGCTCATTCCGGGCAATGCCTGCCTGACCGGCGGCAGCGACAATCTGACCGATACCGTCTGCTGTGATCGGCAGCTTCGTTGACAGGTCAATAACGTCTTGGCTCATTTTCCTGAAAGCGTCAGCGTTATCCAGACCGTCAACAACTTTACGGATATCGGCCATCGTTGATTCAAACTTAATGGCCTGATTTACAGGAATAGCCAGCGCACCCAGGATGGATGCGCCGATAGCTGTTGCTCCTACAGCAAGCGATGAGAATTCCTTCTGAAAACCCTTGAGCTGCCGCTGCATCCCTTTCATCGGGCCGGTGAGCTGGTCAACGGCCGTGATGATGGCCTTTAACTGAAAGCTGTCAGCCATTCTTTATTTCCTCGCTTATGCGAACTGCCTCTTCCTCAAGCTCCAGAAAATCGGAAAGAGCTGACCGCTTAATTTCAAGAGGGTTTATTCGCCAGAAGTGAGCGACGTTGTAACATCGCTGCCGGAGATTTCTCCCGCTCCCGAGCCGGTAAAAAAACCCAGAATCGTCATTGAGGCTTTGAAAATATCAATCTTCGCCATCTGGCTGGCAGACGAACGGGGAACGCCAGCCAGGACAGGTATGTAACGAAGCGACACAGAGCTATCGATTTTGATGTTGCCTTCGCTGCCGATGGTAAACGGAAAGCCGATCTGCTCAATCTCATCGAAAGTTGGCTCGCGTAACTCCAGCACATGGATAGTTTCACCGTGTGCCGTAATTGGTTTTGAAAGCTGAAGTTCACTCACTGATAGAATCCTTCTGAGCCGTGGAATTCAACATCAACCGTGCCTTCTTCCGCGTTATGGTTAGCCTCGCCGAAAAGCCACGCCTCTGACAGCACATAGACCTGACCATTTGCCAGTTCAGAAGTGATCGTCATGTTGTCAGAGTTAGTGATTTTATCGACGGGGAAGTTTTTAGGCACTTTCAGGGTGCCTTTGGTATATGGCGCACGGTGTGTTTCTTTACGATCCACAGAACCGTCAATGCCAATGACATCATCATTGACCCGCGTGTTCATCGGCACCTCGATACCGCCGGTCAGCGAAAGCTGCTGACCATCAATTTTGAAATAACAGGTACCCGCAATCTTTGACATTACGCGGTCTCCTCGCTGTATTGCAGACGGAACTGATTCAGCAGCGCAAAGACGCGCAGCTGATTGACGTAATCCGGCGGGAACAGGACATCCACGCGGGTCGGGTCGCTGACGTTGCGTTCTACCACCAGATGCTGCTTGAAGAGATCGAAGTTCTCCACAATGCCTGCCCGCTCCATTGCCCGATAGCTGGCGCACATCTCACCCTTCAGTACGGCAGGCGTCACGATGGCCTGACCCGGACCAAAGCGCGTACCGTCATTAGCCAGCTTATGGCGCGGGTATTTACTGGTGATAATGCTTTTCAGCTGACGGATAACGTAAGCGCTGGTATGCAGCGTTTCGCTGTCCAGGTAGCTGTTGTCTGCCACGCCATAGGCATTTTTCTGATAGGTAGTAATGTCGCGCTGAATGCGCAGCACGCCGCTCTCAGCGTAGGCCGTGGCAATACCGTGCTTCAGCAGCGACTGTTGCTCGGTCAGGGTAAAGCGGCTGCCTGCCGGTGCCGGTAATGCGCCGATCAGCTCACCTGTCTGCGTCGGGCGGGCCGGGTCAGTGCGGATAAACACGGCGTTGCGTGCGGTGCGCAGTGCGACCAGCTCATCCGCTGCAGTCTGAACAGCAGGCTCATAACCGGCAACGGTAATGTGCTGGTTGTTCATGGTGTCGCCGAAGGCAACCAGGTCAGAGAGCGTGCCGATTTTCGCCGTGTAAACATGACCGTAAAGCTGACGCGCATAGCCCCAGCGACCGGAAGAATCGTTCATCTCCAGCGCCAGTGTCTGCAGCGATGCGGAATCACTGAACGGCGTGCCGATGAAGTCAAACGGCTCATCGCCCATCGCGGCCACGGTTGCAGCCAGTGACGGTGAGCCCGTACCGCCCGCCATAGCGGCAATCACAACGTTAACGCCGTCAGGCGTGGCTTCGCTGCCCACGGTGCCGTAGTAGTTCAGCGCCAGCGGAATACTGTTGCCGGTCAGGCCTTTGTGACGGGCAGTAAGTGTGACAACGCCAGCCGCTGCAGCGGCGGTCACCGGCAGGTCAGCATTGGCGTTAACGGCAGCGGCCAGCGTCGCGGCCACGGCTGCCGGAGCGTCGCCGGTCACCACGGCGGCCTGAACGCGCACCGCACCGATATACAGGCTGAGAGAACCTGACGCCTGCGCATTGCCGGTCAGCGTCACGGTGCCTTTGGCAGTCTCGCCTTCTGGCTCGGTCACTGCGATAACCCACAGCTCACCAAACGGATCGACAGCGCGATACTGTGCCACCATGCGGGCCAGCTGGCTGCCACGGCCTGCAACCTTACCCGCCAGCGCGGCAGACGGCATGATGGTCAGTTTGTTTTTAGCGATGGTGCTGTCAGCTGAGGCGAGGCCAATCAGCAGTGACGGGCCGCTGCTCTGCGTGGTGTTCGCTTCGCTGTTGTCCATTTCGGCCCAGAACAGCGGCACGCGTAGGTCTGACGGAATAGTGGGGAACGAGGCTGACATTATTCACCGCCCTTTTTCTTGGCGTCAGCAGCGGGCTTTTCTTCTTCCGCGCTGACTTCTTCGACATCACCATCCGCAATGCGGCGGTGCCAGTAGCTGCTCTCTTCGACGTTCCGGCCTTCTGAAGGCAGCAGATCGCCCCGGACAGGGTCAGGAACTGACCGCCCGCGCTTGGGTCTGATTTGCATGATTTACTCGCTGAGGTTGATTTGGGTGTGGTGTTCGATAAGGCCGTCAGGACCATTGCCCGGATTGATGTAGTCAACATTAATGTCGACCGTTTTCAGATCGTCCAGGGCGTCGAGATCATCCTGCTGGCGCGTGTCTTCTTCAGTGATTTCCCGCGTCAGCATGAATTCAAACTGGTAGTAGAGGCGACCCCGATCCATATCCAGAAGCTGTCCGCCAGAATACGCCACCGGACCTGCGTCTGAATCAGGCTCCCAGCCCAGCAGCGCCTTCCAGATTTGCTGCCGCACGTCCTGCACGGCGTCATACCCTGCCGCCTGACCGCGCTCGTCGCGCGTATTATCCAGCACCACGACAACAGCAAAGCCTTCGGTTACGTTCTGCCAGTAGTCAGTCAGGGACTTCTGCTCAGCGGTGACGTCTTCGGTCGGCACCACATACGCCGCAGGCAGCTTCATCTTTCCGGTTTCGGGGATAGACTTGAATTCAGCCGCCCCGGCTACGTTGCCCGCGAACATCGGACATCGCGCCCGGAGAGCGGCGATCACCAGTGATAGCTTCATTTCTTTTTCCTTTCAGGACGCAGGGAGGTACGCAGCGCACGGGTAAGCACATAGCGCGTCCACGTTTTGCGCGCCTCCAGTACCTCCGTCATGTAGTTTTTACGCGGGGCAACGCGCCAGCCATTACCGCCGGATTTGCCTTTGTGGTGACTCTTTTTGCGTTTAGCGCCACGCTTCACGCCGTAGAACAGAAACGCCGGGTAAAAGTCACCCTCAATAAGGCGGTTGCCTTCTCCCCGCTTCTGGTTTGGCGCAATGCGCACCATCAGGCCCGGACGGCTTTTTGATGCGCGGGGAACGTAATAACCAATTGACCGCGCCAGCCTGCCGGTTCTGAATCCCGGATACTCGCCCGGAGCAGAACGACCGCGGCGCATAACCAGACGCCTGGCGTCACGCATATGCACCTGACCAATCTGAATGAAGGCGCGGCGCATTTTTGCCCGGTTGAAAACGAGGTCTTTAGGCTGTTCAAAGTCAACGTGCAGAAGCGGCTTAGCCATACATATCTCCGTCGCTTTCCACAACCCTAAGCTCCTCGCACTCCATCAGCAGATAACGACCGGCAGAGTTGAGGTCGCGCAGGCGCTTGACGCGATACACGTAGCCGCCGTAAACCACCTCAAAATCTGACGTAATGCCCCGGCGGTAACGGATCGTCATGTAGTGGGTTATGGTGTCATCAGCCTGAACGGACTCATGATAGGTGGTGGCACCCACCTGCCGGACCTTCGCCCAGACGTCCTTTTCATTCTGATAAACAGGCTCGGTGCCGTAATCCGCTGCCGCCTGGTCGATTCGCTGGCGCAGGTGAATGCGCTTATTCAGCTCACCGGGGTCGGGAAGCGTGAAGACGGCGCTGGTATTTGATGAGCGTTGCTGCATGCTAATACCCCGACACCGGCAGACGCCGTGAATAAAGCAGGAACTCAAAAGCCTGCGGCGTCTCCGTCATCTCCAGCTCTGATACTGAACTGCGATGCTCATACCAGTGACTGACCAGCATCAGCAGGGCAAGCCGGATATCTTCGGTGACTACCATGCCATCCGTATCAAGCGGTGCAATATCTGCCACCGTTTTATAAAGATTGCGGTTGAGGTAGGTCACCGCCTTTGCCTCGGCTGCCAGCGCAAAAAGCTCAAGCAGCCGATCCTCTTCCGTGAAGTCGCTCTCCAGACGGCACTGCTGTTTAATTTCTTCAAGTGTCAGCAGCATGACAACGCCTTATTTTTTGGCTTTTTCCTTCGCCTCAGCTGCCGCTTTCGCGCTGGCTTCAGCATCCGCTTTTTCCTGGGCTTCAGCCGCGGCCTTTGCTTTGGCCTCTTCTTCAGCCTTCGCAAGCGCTTCGGCTTCGGCTTTTTCCTTCGCCTCAGCTGCCGCTTTCTCCGCTGCGCTGTCATCCACCTCACTGGCATAGCCCAGCTTAATCAGCTCGCGACCGTGCTGTTCGGTGGTCTCGATGGTGTTGCCTTCAGAAACGACAGTACCGCCGAAATAATTCGGTTTAATCAGAAGCAGTTTCATGTGTTACTCCCGGAAAAGCGGCCCGGAGGCCGCCATTGCTGTTACGCAGCTGCAGCAGGTGCGGTGAAGGAACCGTAAACGAACGCTTCAGGACGCTTAACGGCCAGCGCCAGACGCTCTTCACAACGAATTGAGATCATGTTTTTCTCAAAGTCGTCGGCGTTTTCGGTGGAGATAACCACGTTGGCATCTTCGCGGTCGAAAATCTGCGCACCGGCATTGAATGCGCCGGTCAGGAATTTACCCTGGAACGCAGCCGCTTCGGTCGCGACAACCGGCAGACCCCAAAGGGTAGGACCGGTCAGCGCTGCCGGGTTCGCCAGAATGTAACGGCCCAGCGAATCTTTAGTCAGCTCGATCTTCGCCCAGTCGATGAAGTGCAGAACATGGCCGGAGGCCGGGAAGCGTGCCAGCTGCGCCTGCAGCATAGCCAGTCGCAGATCATCGATACCGCTCTGATTCGCCACGCTGAATGCAGCAGCGTATGCAGATGCCTGCGGAACGATACCGTTCAGGTGCGTGCCGGTGCCGTCACCGAACAGAATTTCCTGCTCTTCAACGTACTTCAGGCCGTAGCGCAGTTCGGCGTCAATCGTCGACTGCAGCTGAGGCATATCATCCAGAATCTGCTTGGCGGCTTTGAACAGGTGCGCGATGGTGCGGACCGGTGTGATTTTTTCCGCAAAAGTGATATCGCTGTACGGCTTCTTGGTGTTCTCAGCAACGGTCGCTGCATTATTGGTGAAGCCGGTCTGCTGAACCCAGTAGATGGTATTGGATTCAGTACGCCCCGGCGCAATCAGATCGCGGATAAAGAGGCGCTGTTTAGGCTGCTGATCGATGCCAGGCAGACGGTCAGGCGCTACTATTGTGCCTGGCACGTTCACTGAAAGCAGTGCCGCCTTAACGGGGATGCTCAGACGCTTATTGCCTTCGATGCTTGCTGAAAACGCCTTCAGCGCTTCAGAAGAAACAACCTGACCGCCCACGGTTTCAATAACGTTTTTAGCATTCGCCAGCGGCATCTGTGCAACGTGCTGCTCCAGATCGCCCAGCGATGCTTTCAGTGACTTGTTTGCCTCAGTCAGCGCGTTAAATTCAGTGGCGATTTTATCTACTGCTTCTTTGGTTTGAGCAGACAGCTGGCCGGAGTTTTTCGCTTCTTTTAGCGCATCTTCAGCCTTCTGACTGAAAGTGCCGGACACTTCCTCCAGCTTTGCAGATACTTTTTTCAGTAACTCATTTACATCTGACATGATGAATCCTTATTAGCCGAACGCGGCGAGCGCGTTTTTAAGTTGAGCAATATTTTCGGGGTTGATTTCGTCGGTAGCGCCCGGCATACCTTCAGGGGTGGCAGCAGCGCCAGGCTTGCTGCCGGTTAACGCTTTAAGAAGTTTTCGACGCTCGGAGCGCGGTGCATCGGTTTTTGCCAGCATCGCGTCCAGCTTGCGCAGTGCAGCTGCAGGGCTGTCGTCGCCGTCAGCAATCTCATCTGCCGCCAGCAGGCGATCTGCAAAACCTTTTTCAACCGCATCGCTGCCGCCGATATAGGTTTCGGCATTCATCATCGCGTCGATGGTGTCCGCATCCAGACCGGTACGTGCGCCATAGATATCGTTCATCGCCTTATCAAAAGGCACCATATCCGCCGCAATCTGCTGCAGGTCGTGACGGTTGCCCATCGCATACACCCAGCAGTTATGGATCATCAGAAAGGCACCGCGACCGATCTGCACCTCATCACCGGCCATCGCGATAATCGATGCAGCGGAGGCTGCAAGGCCCAGCACCTTGACGGTGACCTTCCCTTCGTACTCACGCAGCAGGTTGTAAATCGCCAGGCCTTCAAACATGTCGCCGCCAGGCGAATTGATGTTCACGGTCACGTCGGCACCGCCGATTGAGCGGAGCGCGGCAGCGATGCGGCTGGCGGTAACGCCGTCGCCGTACCAGTCAGCGCCAATGACGTCGAACACGGAGATGCTGTTTTCATCACTCTTTGCGGCCTTGATGCCGCCGTTCCAGCGATCCATTGCGGAAGACGGCAGATCGCGGTTTTCGCGCGCAAAAGGCCGCCCCTCCGGCGCTGCCGGAAGACTTTTTACTGTCATTGGGGATGCTCCTAAGCCGCCTGTTTAAGCGGTGATTGTTCGAAAGGAATGTCAGGGAAAACGGCATTGTGAACTTCGCGCAACAGCGTGGCCCTTGCGGCGGTGCTGTTTTTGCGTAAGTCCTCAAGCGGTGTCAGATTCAGCTGCACCGTGTAGATATCACCACCTTCAATCGGCGGCAGATTTTCCAGACGGCGCACATCATTACGGGACATCCAGCCGTTCTGCAGCGCGGTGGTGTAATAAGCGGAGCGTCCGGCGCTGTCGGCACGAAGCAAGCCTTCAACGGAGAACTCAGCAAACAGGTCTTCATCACCGTTCAGCAGGCAGCGTGATATCTCCTGCTCAATGTTCACAAGCATCGGCCGAAGCGTATTTGTCAGGAACAGCAGGTTCATGCCTTCAACGCTCGACGCCCAACTACTCTGCTTATCAACGTGACCGACCATAAACGGCGGCACGCGGAACCAGCGGCAGATTTCCTCAATACTGAATGATCGTGACTCCAGCATCTGAGCATCTTCAGGGTTAAGGGTGATGCCCTGGTAGGACATGTCGCCCTCAAGAACCATCACCTTGCCCGCGTTTTTCGAACCGACGAACCGGTTAAGGTTTTCGCGGTTTTTCTGTCGCTGTTCTTTTGTCAGCAGATTCTTTGAAAGAAAGAAGCCTGACGTCTGAATACCGTTTTCAAAAATTTTTGCGGCTGACTCTTCGACCGCCATCGCTGCGCCAAACACGTCACGCCCGGTACGCATCGGCATCATGCCGCATACGCCATCCAGACCAAAGCCCCGGATGTGCATCATATTTTTAACCGGGATGATGCGCGGCACGCCCTTCTCTGTGTAGGTGTACTGCAGTTCGCCACTGTCGAGCCGCTCCACCTTCATGCTCTGCGGAAGCAGCGGCACCAGAGAAACCAGCTTAGTGCCGATCATCTTTTTCTCAACGTAGGCATTACCACGCAGGCAGATACTGGCAACCACCATCAGCATAAAGCGCGACGGCGTCATTTCACTGTTGGGACGGCGGCACAGCAGCTGATAAGCAGGATGGTTGAGCGCCAGCTTGCGCGAGCCGTCAGCGGCACGTTCGTAAACCTTCATCGGCAGAGTTGAAACTGACTCGCTCAGCAGGCGCACACACGCCCAGACAGAGGCCAGTGCCAGCGCTTTCTCTGCTGTCACGACCTTTCCGCTGCTGCTTGTGCCGTACCACTCCTGCCAGAATGCAGCGTCATTAAGCCCAATCGACTCACCGAGCCAGTTCACAATCGCGCTCTTGATGCGACCCGGCTGTTTTTTTTCCTTCATCAGATACCTACCATGATCGGGTCATCAAAAAAGTCATCAGGATCGCCGCTGTCTACCAGCACTGCATCCTCTGCGGCACCGATTGCCATAGCCGAAGCCACCACGCCATCGATGCGGCCGGTACTTTTCTTTTTGGCAAATATGCGGTTGTCCTTCTGGTCAGCCTCAAGCACCGCACAGGCGGCATTCCAGCGCAGGCAGGGGTTAGGCCGGATGACCAGCACCCGGTTATTCAGATGCTCCTCAAACAGCTCAATAGAACGCGGCATCCACAGACCGGATTCCTGCGCCTTGTAAAAGCCCTGCCCGTGCGGAACGAGATCGACGCTCACAGACTCGCTTTCCAGCTCGGGCTCAAGGTACTTAATGCGGTACTGGTCAAACGCGATGCACTTAATATCGTATCTGGCCGCCAGTTCACCGATGCGCACCGCCACAAAACCGTAGTTGACCGCCTTACCCGGCGGCGCGTGAATAAAGCCATTACGCAGCCAGGCGTCATAAGGAACATGGTCAGTTTTGGCACGCTCCAGCAGAGAATCTTTCGGCGTCCAGAACTCAACTAAAAGCTTTTTGGATTTCGGAAAGTAAAGCGCAAGCGCCGTCAGGTCACGGGAGCCGGACAGGTCCAGTCCGCCATAGCACTCTTCCCCCGCTAAATCCTCCGGGTCAAAGTCCTGTTCGCAGTTCATCCAGGTGTCGCTGTCAATCCACGGATCGGACGCTTCCACCCACTGGCAGAAGTTTAGGCGGCGGACGATGCTCTCTTTTGACGGCATGCCCCGCGCCTGCGTTACCTGCTCCCGCAGATATTTATCGGTGAAGGTCTGGCCCAGCGACGGGTTAGCCTTGCCCCAGCAGGATTCATCCTTAAATGGGTCGTCGCCCTCATCCAGCGAGCAGATGAAGCTGAAAAAGCTGTCATCGACTAAATCACCGGCTGCCACCTTGCGACCGTATTCGTGATATTCGAAACAGACACTGGTTTTATCGTGGCCGCTGTTGGTGATGAGGAACATCAGCGCCTGACGGCGGCCCTTTGTACCGGCGCGCATCATCTCAACAACGGCGTTTGTTTTGTGCTCATGCACTTCGTCAATCAGTGCGCCGTGCGGGCGCGGGCCTGACTGACCATCATCAGAGCTGATCGGCTTAAAGAAAGAGCCTGTCTGCAGGAACGCAAGGTTCCACACGTTAAGCCCGGTGCCAGATTTGGTGATGCGCTGTGCCAGCGCGGGCGACTGATCGACCATCGTTACCGCATCGCGGAACAGGATCATTGCCTGGTCTTTTTTCGTGGCCGCCGCGTAGACTTCGGCGCGGGGTTCCTTGTCTGCCATCAGCAGGTAAAGACCGACGCCGCCCGCAAGCGGCGACTTGCCAGAACCCTTGCCGGACTCGATGTAACTCATGCGAAATCGACGTGTGCCGTCTTCCGCCTTCCAGCCGAACAGGGAGCCAACAATGAAACATTGCCACGGCAGCAGGATGAAAGGCTTACCTTCATGCTCGCCCCCGTTGAGCTTCAGGACCTGAGCAAAGAAGTTAACAACACGCGTAACCGCTTCGACATCCCAGAACAGTCCACGCTTTGGCCCTTCATCCAAATCCCGGATGTGGCGGGCGCATGCAGCGCGGATATCTGGCCCGGCAAGAACAGCCCCGCTGGTAACGTCCATTGCATACTGCGTCGCCGGATCAACCGAAGAACTGGTTGAGCGGGTCTTCTTCTTTTTCTCCACCATTCACGTTCACCTTTGACCGGGCAGCCGGTGTCAGGCCGAACTCTACCAGGTAGCTTTTGAAGCGCCGGTCTGCATCAGCCAGCATTGAAACAGCCGGGTTGGCCTTGATAAGAAATCCGCCTTCGGTCTGAACCGTGTATGTCCTTCCCTCTTCGGCAATAGTGATTCGCAGCTGAAGAATGTCGGCATAGATATCGCAGAGCCTTTCCAGCGCAAGAACATCGGCGACGGTCAGCACGCCCATTCCATCAAGCAGAACGGTCAGCTTTCCCCACGCAACCTTTCCCCAATCGGTGAGGTGTGACGGCGGGCTGGGGATTTCTCTCGCGGGTGCAGGCTCTTTGTCGTTAAGTTTTCGCTTGCCCGGATTGCCAGTAACGACTTTAAGGTGGGTCGGTTTTGGTCGTCTTCCGGCCATAAAAACCTCCCAGAAAAAAACTTTTCATTTCGCGGTTGTGCATAAAAAGGGGGGCGGGCGGTCAGGAGGTCGTTAGCCTCTGAACTCTGACCCCACCCTCCCCGGTGATGATGATAATCGTTCTCACCTAGCCACATCCCCTCTCACCCCTGATGTTAAATGATATTTATTCTCATTTACGCCAATGTGATGACGGGTCGAGGGGGAGGCCATTCTCATCGCACCCTATGACGTGTCCGCGCTTCTCTTCGCGCTGCTTGGTGGAGTCGTGATGCTGCTTGCAAAGGGGCTGCCAGTTCGCCTTATCCCAGAAGAGCTTCTGAGCCTTCGCTATCTCATCCTGTATGCCGCCGTTGATTGCTTCCTTCAGCCTGTGTGGCTTGATGTGGTCAACGACAGCAGCCGCCACTGCTCTACCCTGCCGGTGACACATGGCGCAGAGAGGGTGCGATTTGAGGAATGAGAGTCTGGCTTTATCCCAGCGACTGTTATAAATGCGTGGCTCAGACATCAGAGTTTCCTGCTGACTGGATGTGTTTAACCCTCGGCAATGGTGAGACCACCAGCCGATGATTCATCGTGTTTATGCTGAAACTTGAACTCAGTGAATACCGTTTTCAGCACAAAATAAAGCGTGAGAAAGTTATTGATTAAGAAACTTAGATTCGCTATTAATCTTTAGTTGCCACTTTCAACCACGAAGGAACGTTTGTATGAACGAACAAGAACAACTCAAGCAATTCCTATTTGCCCAGACCTGCGTCCTGCTGGCAGGGCGTCTCGCCAATTCAGATCATATGCCTACCGATTACATCAAAAATAAATTTGAGGATACTTTCAATGCATTGGCTAAGGAATACAAAAGGCCATACATTGATAGCTCTACACCTAAAAAATAAACTACATATCAGGGGCGCTAAATGCGCCCTTTCATTATCACGCACCTGATCGCTCAATTGCATTATCCCAGCCCCCATCTGCACTGCGCCTAGGCATGACTGCCATTTACTTACATAATCGCATATGTGGTAGATGGACCGATTTCGTAACGCTTCACAGCGTGGCTAACCGTTATCCCCTGTTAATCACTTCATCAAATACTTATGACGCTTATAGAGATGAGACGCATACATATTCTTTTTTTCACATGATTGTTGCTATGATGGATTTCACTTCCAATCCCATTCTTTTTCTAATCTTCAGTTGAGGGTAACGTATATGTCATCAATTCGAGGTTGTGTAATTGAAGGCGTTGAAACCGGGATAATTTTCCCAGCAAACGCAAACATTGACATTTCCAGTACCAGCGTCAAAAAGTGCAAGGTCGGCATGTTCGCCTTCGATAAGGACTATGACGTTGAAAAATTCCTTAGAGCTTTAAGCTCTCATCAAAAGGAGTTTGATGAATTAAAAAATGAAGTTTCTTCTTTGAGAACTCGTAAGCCTAAGTTAATTAGAAGAATTATTAAAATGTCTTCTATCGCATCTTTGCTTTCTACTTCGGCTGATTTAACTACTGTTGTTGATTTTCTCATAACACAATTAAAAAACGCCGACATCATCTAGAGCTAAATCAGTGAGGCGCGATTGCAAATGCGCCTTTTAATGAACTCAGCAATCATCATCCGGCTGAGCAACTGCACGGCAGGCGAACATGCAGGCATGTTGCATTGATGTTTTTGCCTGGGCCAGCCAGCGAGGATCGTAGTCTTTAGCGCCTTTCAGGTAATCCAGTTGGGCGATAAACTGGCGACTAATTTCTTTGAGACGATTCATTTCCAGAATGTCTTTGTCGGTCAATGTGCGATAACCCTGCACTTTGCTTCCGTCCTGCGGTTTTGCTTCGCTCATGTATTTACCTATCTGGTTGAGTCGATTTTACGGATAGCCGCGCGGTCAATATTGCACTGCCCCAGAGCGCCATATAACTCAGCGTTGAGGCTTACGCTGTCACCGAACGTCATATCCTGAGACGGCGCGGGTACGTCAATCTGGCTTGTCAGTTCAGCCGGAAGGCTTAGCTGTGGCTGCTTTACTGTCCGGTACTCCACCAGCGGCTTTTGCTGCATCGCGCAGCCTGTCAGCAGCATCAGGGGGAACAGGAGCAACAGCACACTTGTCCGCCGCAAGGTAACGCTTAATTTCATTCTGTAGTTTCCGGTTCTGCTGGGCTGTTACGGCACGCTGCTCTGTGACCTGAATCATTACGTCATTCTGCTGCTTAACGGCTGCCACAAGGTCAGTGACGCTTGATGCCAGACCATCGTTTTTGGACCGCAGGTCGTTAATCTGATCGTCTTTGCTGTTGGCTAATTTCTCCAGCCGCTGATTAGTTGCCTCAAGCTGAGAGCTGCGAGCATTGAGCATCCAGAGAGCTAGGCAGATAAGACCAATGACGATAACGGGTGAAAAAGTTTTGATGAGGTTTAACGGGTTCATGTCAGAAATACCTCTCTTTCAGCTGCGCGGCGCTTAACGAGTCCGGGCAACTTCTTACCACCAGCGTTAACCCATTTGCCGAACTCATCAGCTGCGCCAGCGTAGTCACCAGCATTGAGCTTTTTGATAAGGGTCGATTTAACGAAGTTACCGGACCCAAGGTTAAACACGAATGACACCAACGCATCGAATTGCCCCTGGGTGAGCTTTACCTTTACGTTGGTATTAACGGTCAGTTCTGCCACCTGTAAATCTTCACGAAGAAAAGCATCAGCCTGTTCGCCGGTGATCACGTCTCCTGCTCTGACTGCGTGGGTATGCCCGTACCCGATAGTCAGAATGCCAACGCTGTCTTTGTAAGACTTAAGCTCCAAGCCTTCAAAGCGCTTGATGAGGTTGATGCCGTTATTGCTGACCTTCATTTGTATCCCCTGCTTTTCTGTCTATCCACCCGCGCAGTCTGGCGCTGATGTAGTCATTGCCGACATACCCGATGTACACCGCGAAGACCTGTGCGGCTGCGTCAGGAATGCTCCAGTTGAAGAGAGCGCCGACTACCTGAAGTGTGGGAGCAGCGAAGAACGCCAGCGCACTGCAGGAAACAGCGTCAAGAACCCGTTTACTCCACGGGCTTTTTGCATAGGCACTGCGTAATAGTGAAAACATGCCTGCTACCCCGGCATATCCCCATTCTGTTTTGTGGGCATACAGCCACAGCAGCACTGTGGCCCAAAAGCCCGGGTCTTTTTCTGGAGGCATGCTCTTATTCCCGCCACCGGGATGATGGCGGCTTACTTTCATTGAGAGGATTGCGCAGCACCACGGTGTCAATAAAGTGTGTGGAGACTGATTGGTGTGCGCAAAAACGAAAAAGGCCCACCGAAGTGAGCCTTAGAAATTTTATGACTTGTGCTTACGCTTATTTACTGACAACGTCCCCAACGCATTTAACTGTCGACCAGCAGTTGTGACCCCAATCTACGCCACCAGATTTGCAGACAGCGTTTACTACGGCATCACCGCCCATCATCGCAGCCTTATATCTCATGTCTTGAAGAGCCTCAGCTCCATTTGCAACATCGGGACCTGTGCTTGTAGCGAAAAGGTTTCCACCAATTTCAGTAACCATCATTGATGAACCACCCTTTCGAGCACAGCTCATTCCCATTACCTCACCGAGCATTTTGGCTTTTGGGTATGGGTTATTAGAGTAGCCTTCCATATTAGCGAGCCTGACTCTAGCGTCATGAGGCATGTCCTCAATGTCATTTGAGGCGCAGCCAGCGAGTGATACTGCCGCCATTACGACCAATAAACACTTTTTCATAGTTATTTCCCGGGAGGTTTGGATGGGAAACTTTATACACCTACTGACGAAATCGTTAAGCAAATTTCAGTTTGTTTGATTTGAAACAAGTTCGTTAGCTACCTTTGATAAGCAATCGCTCAGCAAAAAAAGGCCCACCGAAGTGAGCCTTTGAATTGGATGCTTAAAGCTGTCAGGCAGCGACTAATTCAAGCCGCTTGCCCAGCGCATTTAACGCTTTTTGAACCGTATCAATTTTGGTCGAGTGGTGCAGATCGAAGATGCGCGTTACCTCCTGCTTTTTAACTCCCATGCGTGAAGCCAGCTCAACCTGAGTTAAGCCGGAAGCAAGGAAAGCATTTAGCAACAGCACCTTTGCCGACACACTCGCCGGAACCTCTACAAAATCGCCGGTAATCGGACCCGGTGCCGGAACTGGCTGGTTATCTTCAAAGTAGAAATCAAATGAAGTAACCAGCGCATCCAGCCCCATCGCCAGCGCTTCCTCTCGCGTATCGCCCTGAGTAAGCGCTTCCGGTATATCCGGGAACGAAACCACATATCCGCCGTCGCACGGTTCGAGATTTATCGGGTATCGCATATCGTGTTAGTGAAACTTCGCGAGAACCAGCCCCGGAGGGCTGGTTAATTATTTCAGGCCTAACTGCTTCATTATGGCCTTTCGCAGTGGTTCTTTTAACTCAGCGCCGGGATGCCTCGGCATTACACTTCGCTTCCCGTTGTATCTCAGCTTCAGATGGTTAGTACCGTTTGAAACTTCGACTCCCTGAGATTCAAGCCACCGCCTGAACTCGCTCTGCTTCACTACTCCTCCTGTCTGTTGAACATGGAACTATAGTAATCATTTTTGCTTACCACGTCAACATTATTGTTTACTCAGGAGCGATATAAATACTTTTTGAAGGAACCCTGACGCGAAAGCGGTAACTGCCTTGCCCGTCGGCAACAGGGTTAATTTGTCTATACCCTATAGGGGATAAGTAATTGTCTATCCCTTGCAGGGGATATTTAAATAAAAAACGCCTCCAGGCTGGTGAGGCCCGAGGCGCTTTGACATCCACATTTGGAACTGACTTTTAGCAGATAAGCTGCACTGCTTGGTAATCGACCTTATCAGATTACTAAGGAAAATGCGGACCGCGTTAGAGGTTTTTTAATATTTTTTTTCGGTGTCAATTCGTCGTCCATATCAAGCCGCACATCCAGCATTGCCAAGCACCCCTCAATAAAGCCTTCTGCCATCTGGATTTCAATTCTGACTATCTTCTCATCGCGTTTAGCCTGTTTAGCCAGGGTGCGCTTTGAGATATTGAAAAAGTAATGCAGCACAATGATCGCATGTTCATCCGGGCGCTTAGCTTTAAGCCGTGACAGGCAACCTTCAATAATCAGTCCGTCTCCATCGCTGCATGTAAGCGTTAACTTTGAGTCCTGCGGCAGCAGCCCTTTAAATCCCGCTGCGATTGCTGAGTAATCGACACCGCTGCTGTCTGATTTAGCCCATCCCGCCCAGCGCTCTAATACCTGTGACATGTCACGCATATATAATCCTCTCCACACACTTTATTTTTTGTCTGTCCCGATAACACCGACTGCAATCGCGAAATCAAGGAACCTGAATAGCAGCTCAACCTGACTGCCATATTTTGCTTCAAACGCTTTCATATCCCGGTGCAGTTCATCGTGATGCGCTCTGCATAGCGGTATCACGAATAAATCATGCGCCTTCGTTGCCATTCCCCCCTGCCCGTGTCCGATGATGTGATGAGGATCGTCAGCTTGTCTGCCGCAACATGCGCAGCTCTGCGATTTTACCCATCGTGTGTATTTCTCATTCTCCCAGCGCTTACGCTTGGGTCGCTTCATGAAGGATTCTGGTGATTCAGGATCGGCGCGCAGGTCGATTATTTTTTTGACCAGCTGCGCAGCATCCTGAATAACTTCGCGTGCCGGTCGGGCCGGAACGATACGGGCTTCTTTAAGCTCGCCGCTCTGGATGCTCTCTTTTGGCATGCGCAGAACGCGCCTGGCTGGTGCCTCTGGTATCAGGTCAATCACATCATTCAGGGTCGCCCACCAGCACAGTTCCGGCAGGGTCAGCTGGTGGTCACCTGTTAATGCCATCTGGTTACACGCGGCTCTGATTATCCAGAGCGCGGTGTTACCCTTCGCGATGCTCTCAACCTTGCCAGGGACACCATTTTCCCTGAACTCATTATCGTGGCTGTAGCAAAGAGACACCAGGCCGTTTTCAGTTTCTGACACAGTAAATTCATGGTGATGCCAGACGCCCAGCCTCTCCCGCTCCCATTGGCAGCAGTTGAAAGACTGGACGAAAGATGCCAGCGCATTAGGCCCACCAGCGGCCTTAATCACACGTTCATGACTGAAGAAAGGAATCAGCGAGGGCTCATCAAGTAGCGGCTGTGTACCGTCATTTAGGCGGCCAGATGGAAGGTCTGCCATATCCAGTGTCGGAGTGCTAATCACAACACGTCCCTGAAACAGCCTCAAAAGATCGGGACCAGGCTTAAGCAGTACAATACCTGTGCGCGGTGCCACCTCGGGTGTAAGTAACGCTCTCATGCGGCCACCTCAATGCACGCTGTCGAGCAGGCGAAGCAACTCGGCAAATTTTGATTCGAAGAAATGAGGCTGAGTCTCACGTGGATTAGCAGGGCTAGTGATATTTTTGCCGTACATGCAGCCCTTAGCTGTCAGTGACCAGAATAACTTCACACCATCGGTGCCTGACCGGCTGGCTCTACTTTTATGTTCAACGATCCCCAGCTTCTCAAGCTGACGATAGGCCTGGCTCGCATTCATTCGAATACTGTTGGCCTTAAGAAGTGCACTCAGTGAGAGCGTGGGACGGCTTGACCCGTCTTGTGCGTCAATAGGTGCATCAATAGCATACGCAGGCATCATGTTAGGGATACCGTAATGCTGTTGAATCTTCTGATATGCGCCAAGCTTTGAGGAATTTGAAAAGTTCAGCATTCGGGAGGCTGATTCAAGCAGGATGATGCTGGCCTGCACTTTTTCTGGCATTGAAACTACGGGGGGCTTTGATGCCAGAGAATCGTACGTGCGGATTACTTTTAAACTGAATTCGGCGCTGATCCACATCGCATATGAGTAGACCAGCTCTTTGCATACGAACGTGCCTTGGTTCATTCCGCCCTTAATTACCGATACAGGAATTCCTGTATCGCTCAGAAGCTGAACGAGTTCATTGGTCTGTTGAAGGTTACGCCACAAGGAAGGTTCATGTCGTCGTTCGCCGCCTGCTGCACGATGAAGATCGTTAAGGCAATAACGGCCGGAGTTGTCCTGACGAACGGAAACCCCATCAATCACTAGAAGCTGATTCATGCTTTTTTCTCCACACACTGTTGTCAACCGGCCCCGCCCCATCATCTGCAAATGAACGGGACCAACCTTTACCAAAAGCATCTGCAATATGCCCTAGGTATTCTCACTATAAACGCTATTTTGATTCATTTCACTTCCATGTTGAGAGGTAGGGTTTTCTCGTCTGCCTAGTCTATTTACCCACCACTTACTTTTTTGTTTGAAGTGAGGATTTTGTGGGCTGGGGGGTGTATTTTTTACGCACCTATTGATATGATATTTTAAAATTAGAATGGATCATTGAGCCTCCTTATCTCAGCAAAAAGCCATTTTGATAAAAACTCACCCCCAACTGCTTTCCACCTCTGAAAGGCACCAAAAATGGATGAAACTTATTTTTCTGATGCAATTGATAATTTAAAAAAGAGAGCAGCATCAGCTCGAAGGACAAGAACAATAATTGCATCAGTGTTATTCATTCTCTCCCTTATAATTTTTGGAATTATATATATAAACACAACCAGCGGCCTTGCAAAAGGAATGAGTGAAGTTTATAAGAAGTTATCATCAAACAATAATGATAAAATAGCTAATGAAAATGAAAGATTTATTTACAATACTTTTAGAGAAATGTACCCACCAGATAAAGGTACACCTTCCGATTCAAAAACAAAAATCGATGATTCAATTAAAAAAGATAATAATAACTTTTTACTAAAGGCATCGCAGGATGAATTTGAACGTATGGTTAAAAGCATAGAAGTTAGGTCGAAATTGCTTGATAGCTATGCAGACTGGAAAGGCGTTCGTTATAGAATGGGTTCAGGCGAGCAAAGTCTCATTAACAGCGTTACGACCTCTGTCGCAACAATTGCATTTTCTCTGTGCTCAATGATACTACTTTTATTTCTTGTACAAATATCTTTAATGTTCATGCGGTATTATGCCCAACTAGCAGAGCTTTACGAATCCCAAGCTCTAGCTTTGGTTGTATCAGAAGGAAGTGCAGATAAGGCTATCTTATTTGCAAAGGAGTTTTCCCCAAGAGTTATTTCAATCGGAAAATCACCAGAAAGTGCTTATGAGAAAGCTTTTGACATAATAGGCAACATAATAAACAAGAAAGAATAGCAACTGATAGCCCTGCCTCATTGACGATATTGCTTTGATTGTCAACGCTGCGTTATATAACTTATAACATCTGAATTTTAAACCAGTTGTTATAAGTTGCCCTTCCATATAAAACCTGAATGAAACATCAAATCAGTAAGATACACTTGCTTAATTAACTACCACTGACAGCTAATAAATTAAATTAAGAATGTCATTCTCTTTGTAATGAATTAATTAAATAAGTGCAAGGTTATTTTTTTCTCTTCACAAATATTGATCTTCTAAAAGCGTTAAAGGTTGAATGGTAATTTCTGTCCTTCCCTGCTTTACCTGTCTTCCCCACTCTATAGTGAATCGCTTAATTTGTTTATCATCACACCATACACCCGCATGTGTAAGGCAATCGAATAATGCTTTGAGATAGTTATCAAGATCACGCTGGCGCTTGTCTGGCGGTAACAGCAAAACACTCACCTCAACATTCACTGTAATCGGCTGTGGTCGGCGTTTAAGTTGCTCCATGACGGCGGCAAGAGCATTGGAGCGGAAACAGCGCCCGGAGGCGCTGATCAATACTCCCTTTCTGGTGTTACGCCAGTATGTGTTAACGCTTGGCGGGAACGGGAGAGTTAATTTCATTCAGACTCCTGCTCACCACGGGCCAGCCATGCTGCATTCCAGCATTTCCATGCGTTAGCTGTAGCCGGATCATCATACTCGCCTTCAAAAATATGAAGGTCGAATCCCCAACAGTCCGCCCATTGCTCAAATGTCTGCCTCTCAAGCTCATCGTTGTTTTTCATCGCCACCACCACTGAATGCATAAATGCCCCATCCAGACGGCCCGCATTGGGCCATCATTCCAGATACTTACGTATTCCCAAGCCAAACGCCTTTGCCAACTTATTGCCAGCCACCATCCACCCTGCCTGCCAGGTATCGGTAACTTCATGCCACCCTCCCGGTAAAGCGACTCATGCTGCATCCTCCCCAACACCTGGAATAGTCATCTGACCGGCGATTTCACGAACTGCCTGACGCAGCATGCGGATGTTTGACCAGCAGTCACGATTAGTCTGCTCCACCAGCGCGATGAACTCCTGAACCGTGCATGGCTTATCCTGGCGAACTTCTACAAGCACCGCTGAGAAGCGCTGCAACTGCTCTATTGCCAGCTCTGAATCGTCGTACTGCTCGGACACCCATAGCTTCAGTTCAAGGTCGTCCTGATGCTGCTTGATGAGACGTACTGCGCTGGCAATCGTCTCTGCTGGCACTGTCACACAGGTAGGGTTCTCAACAGAGTCAGCCGCCCAGGTATGCGCCCATTTGGATTCGCTGTAGGTGTACTCAGCTTTCATTTTGAATGCTGCAATAACGCACGCCCACGCTTCAACACCGCTTTGCTCAAGGATTTCGTGCTTCAGCAATGGCAGGTCATCGCCATAGTCTTTTTCAGACTGAACGGGTTCCTCACTATCAGCTTTCAGGTGTTCGCGCGGCTCACCGTCTTTGGGTTCGGGCCAGATACGGGCCTTGTTGACGCTGAGTTTCAATTCCATCGCGGCATTGAGTTCTTCCTCGGTGATACCGGCGCGACGCATGGCATCCCACAGCAGAAACTGAAGGTCAGCCCACTCGGACAGGTCGTCAGGTGCTTCAGCTGCTTCCATCGCTTCTTTTGCCAAATGCTTCAGGGGACCAATCGGGCCAACATCGCCAAACGTTTCCTGAGACCATGCCGCATGCTCCGCCCGAATTTTTTCACGCAGTTTTGCCGGTGATACGATAGCTGCTGAGCGGGTCAGCTTCTTCTTCCCAGCTGCTTTGGCCTTTTGCATCTGCTCCTGAGCAACGGAAGAAGCTTTCACGCCATGCTCACGCTGCAGGGCTACTGCTGTGGTTGCGGCCACTTCGCCAGACTTAACCATTTCAATCAGCGGTTCGCCAACAGTCAGCAGTTGAAGGTGCTGTTCAACATCGGTGACCGAGCGCTTCACCTTAGCGGCAATCTCAGCTGGCTCTAAGCCCTGATTCACGAGGCGCTGATAGGCTGCTGCACGTTCCAGCGGTAACAGAGCGCGGCCCTGACTGCTGGTGACCATGAATGCCACGCTGTCAGCTTCACTACCCACGAAGTCCTTACACTCAAGGCGAAGCGTGTAGCCTGCTTCCTGTGCAAGCTTCGCACCATAATAGCGGTGATGGCCGTCGATGATCTTAATGCCTTTCTCAGTGACCTTAACAGCCAACGGAGGCACTTGCTCACCAGCGATAAAGGCATCGCGGAACTCTTCGACATGGGTCTGATCGATATCACGGATGTTGTAATTAGTTTCGACATAGAGCTCATCAACGCCCAGCAGGTAGGTTTTGCGGGTGGTGATATCGGTGTCGCTGTTTTTCTTATCGTCGTAAATGCGCGCTAAAGTACTCATGCTGTGGTCAGCTCCCATGTCAGGACCAAAATCAGTGCGGCAATCATCACGGCTGCGGTGCGGATGGCCTGATAGAAAATCTCATTGCGTTCGTAGTGGCTCTTGAGGTGCGCTTTCATTGGCGATCCTCACTCAGGAAGCTTTCGCCAATTCGGCCTGTATCAAGCCCGCTGTAGCTGCCACAGTTGAAAGAGCCCCTTACAGCACAGCGGTCGCAGTTCTCTTTGGCTTCGTTGCGTGATGCATCGAACTTGGCTACCAGCATTGCTTCACGCCATACCTGTGCTGCACGCAGCCAGAACCCTTTTCTCTCCAGTTCGGCGGCCTGCTTCGCCTTGTAGTTGTATCTCTCGCTCTCAACCGGCAATGGGGCTGTGTTAATCGAGTAGCTCCAGTCACTAGACCGCTTGAGATTCCCTCTGGTGAACAACGGTTTGATAAAGCGCTTAACTGAGGTCTCATGCAGGCCGGTAAGCTTGCAGAGTTCGCGGACCTTCAGCGGACCATTGCGGGTAATCAGTTCAAGAATTTTTGATTCGTGGTTGATCATGATTATTCTCCCGTTAACCGCGAAAGCCGTGAGGCACTGAGCTGTCAGGCTGCGGAATGACAGTGATATCCCGCTGCATATTGCGCTTCAGAGCATTCCACTCAGAGCGTGGCGGACGACCGGCCTTATCCCATTTAGTAGCAGACTGCAGATAGCCAGGCAGATTGCCGGGGATGAATAGGGTCTTGGGACGCATGTACTGGTATTCCTCAGTCCCTTCCCAGTGGGCGTGTTTGTAATCCACCACCAGGCAAAGCTCATCCACCGTAAATGCATCTTTCAGCCGGGATTTGATGTGACCCATCGACGACTGTGCCTCTGTGTGCTTAGCGCCAGTAATTTTGTTCAGGTGACGTAAGACTTCGCGAGAACGATGAACCAGCGACCACTCATCGTCTGGTTGCGCCGCAACCTGACAAGAAGGGGTTGTTGTAATCTCTGTAGTATTCTCTGTTGTATTCTCTGTAAGAGTGGGACAAGTTGACCTGATGGATTGGCCCAAGTTGACCTTATCCATTGGGACAGATTGACCTTCTCGATGAGGACAATTTGTCTTCTTCGATGGGGTCAATTTGTCCCCATCGGTCAACAGTGGGTTTGCGTGGTTAATCGCATAAAAATTTGTACGGTCATGCTGCGTTTTCTTCAGCTGCTCGACATAGATGAGTCCATGCGCCTTTAGCGACGTAAGCGCCCTTTTCACAGTCTTCTCAGACCAGAATGGAAACTGCTCAGTCCACTCATCAATGGTGTTATAAACCCAGCGTTTGCCATCGTGCTCAACACCTGAATTGGTATCCTCAAGCCAGTAGCAAATCTGTTGCAGCACAATGGCCTCATTTAGCCCAATGCGTTGTGCAAGAGCCGGGCTAATCACCAATGGTTTAACTTTCAGAAGTAGGCTCATGAGTTAATTTGACCTCTCTGAAATACTGCTTAAAACGTTCGAGAGAGCTGAAGCACTCGCCGTGTTCGTAGTTGCCACGCAGGTAGATAACCCTATCGTTCTCTGGCTCCCATCGAATGACCCGCACAGAGATACCGCGCTTATCACGGAAGATTCGGTCGAGTTCACGCATTCGGTCTCCCTCATTCGCTGGTTGGCATTACCCACAGCCCAGTCAACAAAGCTGTGGTTAACTTCTTCGCTAACACCTGGTACATTAAGCACATACCGCAGCGGCTCACTGCTGAAGCGGCCACCAGCTGAAGGCAGGCAACGAAATTGCGGTAAGCCTGATAATCTGGTTAAATTGATCACGCGATTAGTTCTCCACACACGTTGATTTAGTCGCATCGAACGCCGCGGGCTGCAATCCTGCGGCGTTCACCTTTTCTGGCGGGCAAAAAACCCGATATAGCAGTGTCAGATGCTCCTGCCACTTAGCCATGACCTGATAGCTGTTCTCTTCAATCTGCTCGCGCTCAGCAGCGTCAATTACGCCATCTGCTGTAGCCTTGCGGATATAAGCTGAATGCTTGCCAATCCACTCAACTGATTCCATCAGGCGCTGATTGATATCCCCGTTATCGACATCTTCAATGTCCACCAGCGGAACGTTGACGCTGTTTGACTGACGGGACACCGCATTAGCGATGTGCTTGGTGTCGCTTGCCTGTTGCAGGACCATCGCCCAACCCATTGGGAAAATCTGATCGCCATTAGTACGCAGGCGATTGAACAGTGCATCTTCAGTCACACCCAGCCATTCAGCTGCTTCTGCATACCCGCCCGGTAGACTTGAAATAGTCTTCTTGATTGCTGCCACCAGCCATGCCGGTTGCCTTTCAATTTGCCATTCTGGTTTACCCACTGCTTGAATCCTCTTACTGTGGTTTCGCTGTCAACGAAACGGGTGATACATTTTCATTGCCGGTTTGGTATCTCTGCGGATAAAGAATTTCCAGCTCGCTAATTTCGCCTTTGAAGAAGACCGACAGCTTCTCAGCAACTTCCAGCGAGGCGACCTGGATACCTCGTTCAATACGGCTCAGGTTGCCAACATCAAGACGAATCGCTGTAGCTACATCACTCAATGTTTTTCCTTGCGCCTTACGCAAGTTTCTTAACGGTGTGACCATAAATACCCCCTTTAATTGCGTAATACGCATAATATTGCATGCGCGCGGATTGCGCAAGTTGATTTGCGTTTCGTGCAAACCAACATTTAAATAGGGTCATGAACATAGGAAACCGCATCAGAGAGCTTCGCTTACAGCGAGGTATGAAAATGAGCGATCTGGCCGAAGCTGTTGGCGTGGATCAGGCAAACATCTCCAGACTTGAGACAGGAAAACAAAAATCATTTACGGAGCAAGCGCTTATTAAGATAGCTGAGGCTCTCGAAGTCAGTCTTTTTGAATTATTTACTGCCACCCCCTCTGAAATTACTGTATATAATCACAGTAAGGATAACGTAAAAGATGGCAAGGGGGAGGATGTGTATCGTGTCGACTTACTTGATATAACCGTGAGCGCTGGACCTGGTGCATTCGTAAGCAGTGACACCGTGGATGTCATTCGTTCTATTGAATATAACTCTGAGCATGCTAAATCTTTCTTCAGCGGGAAACCTGCGAAGATGGTGAAAATGGTCAACGTTGGCGGTGATAGTATGTCCGGTACTATTGAGCCAGGTGATTTAGTTTTCGTCGATATATCAGTGAATAAATTCGATAGTGACGGCATCTATGTGTTTGGCTTTGACGGTAAAGTGCACATTAAGCGACTTCAAATGATCCCGGATAAACTGCTGGTCATCTCCGACAACACACGCTATCGCGACTGGTTCATTGACGAAGCAAATGAACACAGGTTCTACATATTTGGCAAAGTCATGATCAGCCAGTCTCAAGCTTTCAAGCGTCACGCTTAGCCTCTTCCAATTCAAAAACGCCCGGCTTGTCCGGGTTTTTTTGTGCCTGTCGCATTAAATTTGCATATAACGCAATTTATTACTTGCGAATATCGCATAATCGAATTATTGTTTCTTCATCAGGACAGCCCAAACGTTTGCAGTCGTGACTGTCCATTGTGTGGAGAACAAATGAAGCTAATTAAAAACATGTCGAACACAACAATCCGGGACCTAATGACCTTTCTTCGTCTCTTCCCGGATGCCGATGTGATCTGCTGTGGTGATGCTGGCGTGGTGAGTGTGCAGTGTGATGTTGAAAACGTGGTTCGCGGACCAGCGTTTTAAGAGTACGGAATTGCTGTGTTGGCGGTTACTCAGAAAGTTTTGTTTAACCGCCCTTTTTCACAACGACAAGGACATTTGCAAAGCGGGTGTTTTCGAACGCTTTAGAGACGTGGAGTAAGTGTCCTTCTCGTTGTGGTGAATGCGGCTAGCGCGCGCGGAAGACTGACAAAGATTGCACACAGTCTAAGAGTCTCCGCTCTGGTATCTGTCAGTCTGACCAGAGCACCGGGAGGCACCCGGCACCGCAGCAACCTTTCAAGTGTGTGGAGCAATCGGGCTGTGGGTTATTGCAGTAACCCACCAGCCAACTTAAACGAATCCCAAAAGTATTTTATTGCCATCACTGGCAAGGGATTCATGCAACCAAAAATCGTGTGTGGAGAATTTCATGGAAAAGCCAAACGACCATATCACTGTAGGCATTATCACCCTGCCCTACAGCCATATCCTGAACGGCTGGGTAATGCCTGACGGTTCAGTAATCACTAATCCTATTAAGGCGCAGAACGAAGCTGAGCGCCTTAACAGCACCATCACCATTCACTGAGGGCGATGACATGCATCATTTCAAATCGAATAAAGAAGTCGTCGCTGCCGGCCACCTGTTCGCTAAAAACATCGGATCGGAAACATCATTGCTGGATATGGCGAAAATGGTTACTGAACTGGCGTCACGTCTCGACGTGGCCACCGTTCGCGCCAACCTCATGGCTGCAGAGGTTCTGCGTATCAACAGCATCCTGCCTGACGCTATTTCAGCGTTACAAGCAGCAGGCAGTGACCTGACCATGATTGACGATCTGAACGTAGCACTGGCGACGCCAGCCTGTGACCAGTGGATTCGCACACTGCGTGGTGAAGTCCTCGGAGAAGCGCGACAGGCGGTAACAACGCTGGGTAATCACCACCAGCCAGGCATCTCTCATGCGATAAACATCATCTCTCAGATGGAAATGGATTTGCTCCGTACCCGCACGGTAACACTGAAGGTGGTGTCATGAAAAAGGTCGCCCAGTTCCGGCGCAGCAACGGGGCTAATGCCGGATTCAGTGAAAAGTTAGCCTGGCAGTTATCAAAGGGTCCGGCAACGGGCCGGGAGCTGGCAGAACGTCTCGATATGACCCTCAGTGAGTTCAACCGTTTGGTTCTCCACATAATGCGCAGAGGTGGCGAAACGCTACAGGTTGAAGGAACGAATCAGGTCTCTCTGGGTGGCGGCTCTATTGACCGAACTTACGCCCTGGTCAGAAATCCACGCCGTGTTGCTCGCCCACCATGCAAGCCGATGGTGATCAACCACAGAAATGACTGCTCTGAAGAGGCAAAGAAGCGCCACTGTGAAGCAGCTAAACGCCGTGCCCGACTGCTTGCCAGTGGGCTATATCTGGAATGCATGGGTTAAGGAGAAGATTCAATGAGCATCAAACCTTTAAACGTTCAGCGCGATCAATATGGCTACTGGTCTCACCCAGATTATCTGGCTCTCTGTGATGGTCGTGAATCTATACCTACAGATGAATTCAATCAGTGGATGGAATCAAACGGCCTTGAGTGGCAAATAGAATACCGAGACGAAGAGGAAATCGATCCCAGTATTGATGGTTATGACCTCTCTACATGGCTCCCTAATGCGCCTGCAGGAGATGGCTGGTTCGTTGGCTCTATCCATGACACTGACGACGGCGCAGTATGTATTTGGCTCCGCGCCGGTAAGGATGGTGAGTAATGGCTAATTACAGCGAAATGACGGACTTTGAAATTGACGTAGCTGTAGCAGCAATCATTCATCCCGGCAGAAAGATTACCAACTTCGCAGGTGAGGCTGTGGTCTGGTTTGGAAATCTGGAGACGCGGATTGTCCGCTACTGCAAATCATGGACTGACGCCGGACCGATAATACAGAGCAATGAAATTAATCTCTTGTTCAATTGGAACGAAGAAGGTGTCCACGGCGCGGCGGCTGGCTTTCCTCATAAAGATTATGAAGATAAAAATCCTCTTCGTGCAGCCATGATTGTGTTCCTGATGATGCAGGCAAAAGCTTGATGCCTAAATCTCCCGCCGAACGCAAAGCCGCGCAGCGTGCCGGACAGGCTATTACAGTTTAAGTTATACATCATACGAAGAAAAATCGAAAAGCTGGAATATTAGTGGTTAAAATGTTACTTATAAACCACTTAACATATTGAATAGTAATTTAAAAGAGGTAAAAAACATGGAGTCATTCGGCATAAATTATGAAAATGGCAATATAGAAATATTAGGAATCCCTGACGCCAATAGATTATTCAAATTACCTAAAAGCATCTCAAAGGATTTAACCGATCTAAACCTACACATGACAGACTTAAATATTTCATTAGAAAGCTTGGATTACATACTTAACAACCCACAGCTTGATAGAACCAACGTGTGTGAATCGCTTTGGCGGTCTTCGATAGTCCATTTTATCAAATGCTTTACTGACCAAGTAAAAGGTGGCGGAAAGGGCTCTAGAACAAAACTGAATGAAAATGAAATTTTTTCGAATCTTGATCCAGCCGCTTTAGAAGCTTTTAAATTTTTTAAGTCACTAAGAAATAAGCATATTGTTCATGACGAAAATGCATACTTACAGTCTTTACCAGGCGTGGTTCTTAATGATGGCACTAAAGATTATAAAGTCGAGAAAGTCATTTGCGCCAGTTTTATTGCCGTAACCTTAGGACAAGCTAATTTTAACAATCTGTACAACTTGGTGAGCGACACCTTGAAATACACGATTAAGCTTTTCGACGAAGAATGTAACAGGCTAACTTCGTTACTTGAGCAACACCCTGATGAATATTTTTATAAAATGGAAAAATTGGAGTTTGAGGTTCCTTTATTAGAAGATATCAAAAAGACTCGTAAATAATACAACCCTGATGCAGCAGGAATGTGTGGAGAAGAATATGCACCACGACTTTATGAGTGAAAAAGAAGTTTTGGACGAAATTGGTAAAGCGAGAACGGCACTCTGGCGGCTGCGTAAACAGCATGGCTTTCCAGCGCCAGTGCTAACACATCCGGCGCGGTATAGCCGCAGAGCGGTTGAGAAATGGATTTGTGATGGAGGGATTAACCGAGCTGTTTAACGTGCCAGAATATTTTATCTGCGTACAGCTCATATGCCTTTCTTTGATCTTCCAGCCAGTCGTGTTTGTTGTACACAGCCATGACACCACCAAGTTCATGCCCCAGCATTTTCTCAGTGACATGGGGCATGATCCCCTCACTTGATAGGTTAGTCACCAAAGAGCGGCGGAAGTCGTGGGTGCGCCACTCAGGAATATCAATCGTATCTCTCAGCTTCCGCATATACAGATTCGATGAAGAGCGGTCGATGGCTTTATCAAGCTCCTGCCCCGGAAACAAAATCTTATTCCCGCTGTTAAGAAGGCGCTCAACCATAGGCTTCATTTGTTCAAAGATGGGACGCCGGATGATGTTCCCCATCTTTGAATGTTCAGATGGTGTGGTCCATATCCAATCGGTAGTATTAAACTCAGCAGCGTTAGCCAGTCGAAGCTCAGACAAGCGAGCCCCCCACAGCAATAGCATCTGATGAAGCAACCTGTTGGAAGTGACGATCTTGCTGTTCTCAAGCGCCACCCATATTTTTGCTAACTCGCTGTAGGTCAGAACGCGGTCACCAACGTCTGGCTTCTTGCCAATATTTTTGACGCTCAGTTTTGTGATCTCACATGAAGGTATCAGCTGCCTGCTGATGCACCAGTGAATGACTGATCGGAGTTGAAGCAATAGAACGCGGGCTTTTTTCTTATTCAGCTTTTCCTGCTTATCAAAGAACTGGACCCAGGCTGATACAGGGATGTTGGCTACAGGTACATCCTCAAATTCGTTGTACACGGTGTTGTACACAACCGATTTGTACAGTACCTGTGTGTTGTGCTTTAGGTCTTTAACGTATTTTTCCCACCAGTTATCGAGGCACTCCTTCAGAGTCAGCTCACCAGTGCTTCCGGCAAAATAGGTTTTTGGGTTAACCCCCTTCGTGTACAATCCACGCATCTCGCCTACGGCAATGCGGGCATCTTTCAGGGAAGTTGAAGGGTAGCGACCGACAGTGAGACGCACAGGCTTACCATTCCAGCGGTAGCGGTGCTGAAATGTAATCGTGCCAGATGGAGTGATGCGAACGCTCAAGCCGTCGCCGTCGGTTAGTTCCGCTGGTCCGTTGTAAGCTTTGCCATTAATGCTTCTTAATTTGGTGTCACTCAGCGCCACAATGATGTCCTGTACACAATCTCTAACGGCATTCTGTACTCAATGTGTACTCATTGGCAAGTGAACGAAGCGATGTTGAAGGTGAAGTTAAGGCAACCAACCGAAACAAAATAGAATGCAAAGCTTGTAAAAATCTGAGGTTTTACGATAGGATGCGAACCGTCGGAACAACTTCAAAACTTCCGCGAACAAAGTCCTCTTAGTTAAATGGATATAACGAGCCCCTCCTAAGGGCTAGTTGCAGGTTCGATTCCTGCAGGGGACACCATATGTTAGCCCACCTAAGTATTTCAAAGTCTAGTCAACTCTTTAACTTCAAACACTTACCTCTCGTTAATAGCCCATTGACGTTTATCGCTGTATCTCAAAATCCACTCTGTTTAGTTGGTACATATGTTGGTATGTTAAGTTCGATATTGCAGATACCATCATCTGAGGGTTTTTAGTATGGCGCTCACCGAGTTAAAAGTAAGAAATACAAAGCCTTCTGATAAGCCTGTCAAGATGACCGACGGTAATGGTATGCACCTGTTGATCACCACAAGTGGTTCCAAATACTGGCGTTTTCAGTATCGCTTCGCTGGTAAACAGAAAATTCTCGCACTGGGTGTCTATCCTGAGGTTTCATTGTCCGAAGCCAGACGACGAAGAGATGAAGCTCGTCAGCTCGTTGCAAACCATGTAGACCCAAGTGAGAAGCGAAAAGCGCAAAAGATTGAGAGCAAGGGCTTGCTAACATTTGAGCAAGTTGCACGACAATGGCATACCAGTAACAGAACCTGGTCAGAAAGTCATAGAACAACTGTTTTGAACAGCCTTGTTTCCCATGTGTTCCCTGTCATCGGCAAACGTAATATCAGCGAGCTAAAAACTCGTGATTTGTTGGTTCCTTTGAAAAAAGCAGAAGCTTCAGGACACCATGAACTGGCTTCCCGCTTACAACAGCGCATTACGGCGGTAATGAGGTATGCCGTTCACAATGCTTTGATTGAACAGAATCCTGCAAACGACCTCGCTGGTGCTGTTGTTTCCACTAAAAGTGTTCATCGCCCTGCCCTTTCTCTGGAGCGATTGCCAGAGCTTATGAATCGTTTGGAAGCATATAAAGGAAGAGGCATTACCCAAATTGCAGTGCAGTTAACACTCCTGACCTTTGTCCGTTCGAGTGAACTGCGATTTGCTCGCTGGTCAGAAGTCGATCTCAAAAATTCACTGTGGACTATCCCCGGAAAGCGACAACCTATGGAAGGGGTAAAATATTCTGCAAGAGGGGCAAAAATGAAAACGCCTCATTTGGTTCCATTAAGCTCACAAGCTAAAGCACTTATGGAAGAGCTTCATACAATCAGTGGTAACAAAGAACTTATGTTCATTGGTTTTACCGGGGACGACAAACCTATCAGTGAAAACACAGTCAACAAAGCACTTAGGGCGATGGGCTACGATACGAAAGCTGAAGTCTGCGGGCATGGTTTCAGGACTATGGCATGTAGTGCCTTAATCGAATCGGGATTATGGTCGAGAGATGCTGTGGAAAGACAAATGAGCCACCAGGAACGCAACAGTGTCCGGGCTGCTTACATACACAAAGCGGAGCATTTGGAAGAACGAAGACTCATGTTGCAATGGTGGGCTGACTATCTGGATGCTTGTAAAGAAGAAGCACAGACACCTTTTTCCTACTCTGTTCAACAATCAGAAAAATGAGTAGCAAACGATACGTATTTAATATTTATAATCGATAACTCAATGGGGATGCGAATATCTATCAAGAATTCAAATCTCCCCTTTGTAAAATAAATAATTACTTTAATACATACATCCATTCAGCATAATCGTGGCAAAAACGATGATGGTTATTAATGACATACTTCAAAAATCGATGTTTATAAATCATCCAAATAACACTGCAAATCAATAAGTTAAACCATCCTCATGTTACAAGATTTTCATTTCATTCTTATCACTCAACCATCCTCTCCCCCTGGTTCATAACAATGAATCTTCAAAAGCGGTTTTGTTTTGTAGCTAAAAAACAAACTTAATAAATTAATGCCAAAAAAGGTTGCAACCAGAACGAAATTGATCAATTTTTATACAGATTGGCTTTCCACAGTTGCACTAAGGCACTGCAATGGATAATAAAAATGAGAAAAAACAGAAGGTTAAAGTAGCCCAATATCTACGGATGTCTACAAATCTTCAGGAATTTTCGTTAGATAACCAAGCTCAGTTCATAAAAAAGTATGCTGACGACAACAATATGGAAATCTTGCATACTTATGATGATGCAGGAAAAAGCGGTGTATCCACGTCAGGAAGGCATGATTTTAATAAGTTAATCAACGATATACTCACTAAGGAAATCAATATTGATGCTGTGCTTGTATATGATGTAAGTCGTTTTGGTCGCTTTAAAGATCCACAAGAAGGCATTTACTATAAATATTTATTAAAAATGAATAAGGTAGATGTCATTTACTGTGCTGAAAATCTTCCTGCGAATAGTGATACTGAGACGTTCATACTTTCATCACTTATGTATGCTGCGGGAGCCTTTAGTAAAAACCTTTCAATCAAAGTATTTGCCGGACATGTAAATCTTGTTAAGCGAGGATACTATCAAGGTGGAGTGCCTGGATACGGACTTAAAAGAAAGTTACTTGATAATAATAACAAAGCGAAAATGATACTCAACAATGGTGAGAGAAAGAGTCTGCAAACAGATAGGATAGTCTTAGTGCCAGGAAGTAAAAAAGAAACGGACTTAGTAAAGAAAATATTTAACATGTTTATTTTTGAAGGATTGAATGAGTATCTCATTGCTTCAAAACTAAACCAAGAAGGATATAAATACAGCGACAAATCGGATTGGACACGAAGCCGGATACATTCTGTGCTTATAAATAATCGCTATACTGGTAAGTATACATATAATCGAACATCTCAGAAACTGAAAACTAAAAGAGTTCAAAATCCCGAAGAAGATTGGATTGAGTATAATTCCTTTTTTAAACCCATAATTTCAAAAGAAAAATTTAGGTTAGCGAAAGAAATTATTAATAACCGCTCAATAAAAATGAGCAATGAAGAGATTCTTGAATTTTTAAAAAAGATCCTTTCGACTCATGGAAAAATATCAGGTTTTATCATAGATGAAGAGGATAATGGTCCATCAAGCAGTGTAGTAGCTAGCCGCTTTGGAGGACTTCTACCAGCATATAAGCTGATAAATTACACACCCGAACGAGATTACCGTTATTTAGAAATAAACTCATCCCTGCGTATTAAACATGACCATATTATAAATAAAATACACCAAGAAATTAATAACAGCGAAATATCTATATTAGATAATAAACTAATCACTATAAACAAAAGCTTGACCTTTACCATAATACTTTCTCGATGTCGAAAAATGGGTTCTGGAAAATGTAGATGGATAGTTAGATTAGACAGGGGGCTAAATCCTGAAGTTAATGTGATTGCAAGAATGAACAGTCTTAATACCGAACCTGTAGATTATTACATCCTACCTTCGCTTGAAGGTTTTGAAAATGAACTGAGTCTAAAAGAAAATAATAACCTTTTATTTGAGATGTATAGATTTGATAACATCGGGACCTTCTTTGATATGCTTTCAACTACGGAAATGGAGGTAGCCTAAATGAACGACGACCAAATTCACATGCTTGAAATATCAAAAATAAAAGTTGTAATTCCTCGTTCCCGGAACAAGTTTAAACATGCTGAGATAACAGATAGTATTGATACAAGTGGATTAAGAAAACCAATAACAGTAAGAAGGATTACGGATAGAAAATACGAATTTGCCTTAATTTGTGGTCAGGGTAGACTTGAATCACTCTCAGCTTTGGGAGAAGAGCTAATACCTGCTTTCATACTGGACATTGATGAAAACAAAGCATACATAATGAGTTTGGTTGAAAATATGGCTCGTGTAATACCAAGAGCGGGCGAGCAGTTCCAACGAATAAAAGAAATGAATGACCAAGGTTTATCTAACAAAGAAATATCCTACTCTACTGGCCTATCATTACACTGGATTACCAGCTTGACTATGCTAATTAGCAAAGGAGAAAACAAACTATTATCTGCTGTAGAATCAGGAAGCATTCCAATTTCACTTGCAGTTGAAATTGCCAGAGTAGACTTCGAAGGTGGGCAAGAATTACTAATTAAAGCTTTTGATGAAGGTTTAATAAAGCATAAAGATGTTGGTAAAATAAGAGATATACTGGATTCCCGAGATGAAGGTTTAAAAGGTTTTCTGAACAATAGTTTCGGAGTTGCAAAGAAAAAGAAAAAACTCACTACTGATGAACTTAAACAGATATACCAAGATAACATTTCACAGCACAGAAAAATAAAAAACAAAGCTGAGTATGTCGAGAGAAACTTACTCATAGCCAGTCAAATATTTAAAGAGTTATCTGAAAGCGAAGAGTTTAGTAAAATTTTAAACGAAGAGAATTTAAATGGAGTAGTAAAGGTTATAATGAAAAATACTTCTTGCTGAGGTTAAAATGATTAAATATTGCTTTAATGAAAAAACAGTCAGCTTTAAATTATCTGATCTTATTTATACAAAAAAACCTCCTACCAACTACAAAAGTAGCCAAAAATACATTCAAATAAAGAGCACGATATCTGCACTTGGATTAGTCGAACCTATACTGATTTACATTGATGGGGCTGATGGCACTGCAAAAATCCTTGATGGTCATCTGAGAGTTGAGGCATTAAAAGATATTGGAGAAGAAAGAGTTGCTTGTCTCGTTTCAACTGTTTACGACACTTATACGCCTAACAAAAAAGTTAATAGAATAACAATCATTCAAATTCAAAGAATGTTAAAAGAGGCTGTTAGAGTAGGTGTTCCTGAAGACATGCTTTGTTCAGCTTTGAATATAAGTTCCGATTCATTAAAAAGTAATCTATCTGTTCTTAAAGGCATATGCCCTGAGGTTATAGAATTATTTAATGATAGAGATATACCTAAAAACACATTTATGATCTTAAAAAGAATGATCCCTTTTAGGCAAATAGAATGTGCAAACTTAATGATAAAATTTGATAATTATTCAAAGATTTTTGCTCAATCGCTTTATCACAGTTCATCACCTGAGCTTTTAAACGATAAAGGTAAACCTAACATTGATGAAAGATCTGGTAATAGAAAAGCAATTGAAAGGCTTGAGAAAGAGATGGCTCAGGTCCATTTCGATACGCAAAAGATAAAAGAAAATTACGGTTCCAATAGTTTGAAACTAACGATTGTTATTTCTCACATAAAAAAAATACTCGAAAACCCTAAGGTTTTCCATTGGCTTCTTAGGAATAAAAAAGATTATCTTAGTGAACTGACTAAGATATCTGATATTGATAAACTAACCTAGCCTCTAAACCTCTAAAAATTTATTAAAATGAGTTTAATGGTGTTATATTCAAATAACACCACCTTTTAAGGTTGTTAAGTTAACCAGCATTCGGTAAGAATAGCCTTAATTTAGAAATCAATCCTCCGCCCCTCAAAATCCTGATAAATAAATTTGAATTTCTATAATTTTCAAACGACTTTTTTCTTTGATTTTTTGGGTATATCATGATGAGAATAGTAGATTTTTGGCTTCAAATTAAACCCTTCAACCACCTCCTTCCAAGTTTGTATAGCTAATAAGAATTGTATGGAATTAATATCTATTAATTCTTTAACCTTTTTTGTAGTGGCAATCCATAAAACAACATCGGTAACGGACCTTTTAAACTCCATTGATCCTCTCTTTATTTTTTGGATGGTTGTTATAGACTGTTGGATATTATAAATGAGATCATGTGGTTTATCTGATATCTTTACGGCTATTAATGCCCCGTGTTTATAGAGATCTGCAACTTCAACATTATAATCTTTCCCGCCCTTACGTAGTGAAGGTATTTTTTTAAGCTGTCGATCTAAAAGCGTATAACCTTCTTCATTTGCCATTTTTTCATTGAAGTAATATTCTCTGTAGTCCAATTTATCTTTAGAAGTACCTTTGGCAATTTGTTGTGCTTTAATAACTTGCCATGCTTTGAACTCATCTTCCTTAAGATCATTTTTAATCTCAAAAACTATATTCCCTAAGGAATTATAAAGATATTTCATAAAAGCAGTGTTAAATCTATTCCAAACCCCTCTTTTAAGAAAGTAGTGCTCGCTTACTTCAGTGTAAGTAATGCTAAGTATTTCTTTCAAGGATACTGTGTGACCATTATTAGCCTCATTGGTTATTTTAACATAAACCTTATTAATATCCTTTATAGCATTGTTATTGATAAATTCTTTTATATCTGTTATTTTTATATCATTGATTTTACTTGCCGATTGATTATACTTACTGCTTCCCTCAGTTTTTGTGTGTAACTTAAAATATGTCAAAGCGTTGTTTATTATAATTGAGGCACCAAAAGATTGAATCTCATCTATAATAACATTTGCGTTTTCTGTGAGAATTGAATTAAGTAGACGCTCATCAAGCTCTTCTATTTTTAACTCGTCCGTTATCTTTTCTGATTTAGGAAATTCAATTATTTCCTTAGTTGCCAATGAAGAATCTATATCGTTGAAGACATCAACCAATGCAGTAGGATCACCATCTAAAGTTAGCTGGATAGAGTCTGAAAATGTAATATTATTTGCTCCCCACTTATCTGTCTCTTTAGCCTTTGTTTTAAGATGTTCAATTGATTCGCCAGGGAAATATGAGCCTTGCACAAACTGTGAATATGATGATGCCTCCTGACTCTTACCTCCGCAAAAAAATCTACTTTTCTTAAGCAAGATGTTCTCATCATTAGCTATACGCATTGCTACATTCAATCCAAAGTCTGTCTCTATAAACTTGCTTAGATAAAAATGCGATTTACCAAGACTAATAAGATAGCAATTTTCGGGGTCTTTTTCTTTAAATCCTATCAAAAGGCCAAAATAGAAAATATTATGCGGCTTTTCAATTCCATCTTTAAAGAAATCACTAAATACATCCCACCACCAAACTTCGTTTCCTTTTAGCTTATCAGAAAAATAAAACTTAAGTTGATAAGTTTTATGCAAGATAGTCTTTTGCTCAATAAGCCCTTCCTTAATGATTTTCTTGGTTAAATCTGGTAATAGCTTGCATGGCATTCTATATATGTTATAACTCACTGACATTATAGATCCTTTTGTTACTTTTATTGAGGAACACTAAAAATTGCAAATGTGCAGGTTCATAAAAAATATACGCTAACGAGCTAAGATACTCAGTGAATTTAACAACTGCGTATCCAAGGTTTCCCTTGCCGGTGTGGGTAGTCCATTAGCAACTCTATAATCCTTGATAGCTGTTCGTGTCGCAGGTCCCATGCTCCCGTCAATATTGCCGTTGTAGAACCCCTTATCGAGTAAGGCGAACTGCACTCTCATGATCAACCGCTTACGTTTTTCTGTATCCGAAGTCAGCCCACTACTTGCACGGTTGGCACCTGTCGTTCCTGATGAGTTTGTAGTGGCGGAGGTGTCAGTGTCATTGGAGCGAAGTGAGCGAACAGAGGAAGATGACGACGAACGAGTTCCTGAGCTGGATGAATCTGAGGTGCTAGGGGAGCTGTATGTTTTGGGATAGTAGGGAGTGCTTCCTCCATAGTAACCACCGCCTGATGAAGAACGGTGGGAGCTGTGGCTACGGTGAGAACTGTGACTTCTGTGTCCTGCAATGTAGAACGGCACTTCGGTGTTGAGTGGGGCTATCACCAAATCATGCTCATTCAGGGTCATACCAGGTAAGTCACTGGCACCAGTAGATGAATCACTTGCCCAAACAGAGTTATTAAGAGCCAAAAAACCAGGAAGCAGAGCCGCGAAATTAAACTTTTTCATATTATTGGTCTCGGAGGTTGATGAAAACGGCCTTTTGATGAACTGAAATAACCAGCACAGGAAGACTTCTGAGTGCATCCATCACATTCTTTGGGATAGTAATTTTTCCAGTCAGAGATCGACTGAGTTGCAAAATCCCATGCCCTTTCAGGAAGGTGGCATAATGGATAATTGAAGATGGTAAGAGGGATACCTGACCTGTGTGCAGTGTCTACAGCCGAAAGGATTTGTTCGCTGTAGTTGTCGTGCTCTATGAAGATTGATGACCAGTTTTTACGGGCCCATCCAATCGACTCTAACCCCATCAGGGAGATCTGGTTAATGTTCGAGAACACACGACCAGCAAACTCTACTATGTCATCAAGCTCTGTGTAGTTCGCCTGAGTAGGGATGACTCTCAGTTCTATGTTGATCCCAGAGTTACCAGCATTGATTATTCCCCTGACTGTTTCATCAAAAGCTCCCTCGCTTCCGACCAGATAGTCGTGCACTGATGCTCTTGAAGAATAAAGCGGTATCCCAAACGTGATTTTGATCTTATCGCTTCTTTCCTTCATTTGCTGGGTAAAGCTGACATCCGCAAACTTCCTTCCGTTGGTTAGAACATGCAGTGCTGTGTCAGGGGAGTTTTCGATTATAAAGTCCAGAAAATGCAGGAAGTCTTCGCCATAGAGCAAAGGCTCTCCCCCGCTCACTCCCACTACTCCATTCAAAGAGAAGGAAGCGATAGCGAGAGCTGACTGGTTGAGAAGCCAGTCATCGTTTCCAGCTTTAGGAGGCTGAGAACAAAAAAGGCAACTGTTATTGCACCTTTCAGTGACAAGGACAGTGTTGTGGTTTGCTCTACGGGACAGTATCACCCGGAGCATGTTACCGTTGTTGACGATCCCAATGTCACCATCTTCAACGGAATCGAAAAGTTCCTGGCTCACAATCGAGTCTGCAAAATATGCAGGCAGTCTGGCATCGAGTTGTGTCGCAGTGACAAGCAAATTTGGCAGATAGAATTGAGGATTCTCGGGCTTGGTTTTACATAGGCAATAGAAGCCTTGCTGAACTGGTAAGTCTGATGAAAACCGGAAAATATCGTTTCTCAGCACCTCAGACATAAGCCCACCTTTTGAGCATCTCAGCCATTGGTCCATCCTGAGAGATTTCATTCAGCAGGAAGCGGAACATCCCTTTGTGATACTGGCAGAAGGTTGACCGACTCTTGTCACCAACAGGCTCGCCATGAACACTGATGTTCTGACAAGCATCTGCTCCACAGAAAGGTTGGTAAGCACAGGTATCACAACCGGGCATGGCGAAATTAAATGAAGATGAGAGAGCGGAACGGTAGTATTCGTTGCTACTGAATGAGAGTGAAGCAAACTCTCCTGCACTGAAATCTGCTTCGGGATTTACTTTCTGGAGCATACGGCTTTCGTCGCTTCCGTAGACCTTGCCATCATAGTTAAACAGGATGCAGTTCAGCACGACTCCACTTGGTGATTTCAGATCTGCATAACCACTGAAGCCCGGATTGAAAATTCGCTTTAGATGTATCGAAGCCGAGTGCTCAACTACAGGTATGCCCTTCTGGTTCTGAAGCAACACTTCCTGCATTAACTTTCTATAAAACTCAAAATATTCAGGCATTGAAAAAGTGAAGCTCTGCTTCTGAGCAAACCCATAAGGACTTACTGGCCGGATAAACATGTCAGTAAGGCCAAGTGACAGATGAGCATCCACTATGGAAGCTGGCTCTTTTATTAGCTCTTTTGTAACTGTGGTTACCGTAGCTATCCGGTTTGCTCCCAGCTCTTCTGTGATTTTTCTAATGCCCGTGACGGCTTTGTTGTGAGCCTGAGAGTCGGTGAGGATACGGTTTTTATTATGGACGGCTTCATTACCATCCAGCGAGACGGAGAAAGTGATGTTCCGTCTTTTAACCCAAGAGAGGATGCTTTCATCGAGTATTGAGAGACTGGTGGCAATAACCATTTCGAAAGCACCACTACCTAATGAACTATCGCACTCTTGATAAATTGCCTGGACGAGATCGAATCTGAGAAGCGGTTCTCCGCCCTGCACTTCAATCTTGTATGGCGGGGTGCCCAGCTGCTTAATGGTGCTGACGATTTGCGGTATCAGTTCTGGATTGAGGTCATAACCATCAGCGGTAACCGATGCTCTGCTGACCTGGCAATACTTGCAGGTGTGATCGCACCTGAGAGTCGGCACAATCATAAAGATTGGTCTGACGGCCAGTTCGTTCATCAGTCGCTTGGCAAAGGCAGAACTTAGGGAGGCTTTTGAAACTGCCTGAGTAGCATCGTCTGAAATGAACAATCTTCTTTCAAGTAGCCGGGAGGTTGTTTGTTCTGGAGGGAATTTGTTATCGGCAAGAAGATGTAGCTGTTCGTCATCGACGAAGCTGTGAAAGCCAGCAAGGTTGCTGATAAAGACTTTGCCGTTGCTAAGGCGGTCAAAGTTGAATGGCATCGTATTCATTGAGAGAGTCTCGAATCAATACTCCTCAGAACATTGTCGATGATAGAACTCCTGACCTGTCCGGTATGAGCCTGAAGCTTCTCCCTGAGCTTGTAGTCATTCAGCAGCCGTTCGAACTCGAACTCAACCTCGTCGTTCCAGTTTTCAAAACAAACAAACCAGTTCTGGTCGTCTTCTTCGAGCTTCCAACGGGCGACAGTGCTCATCCAGTAGAGGCTATTTCGAAGCACCCATTCAGAATACATTGTTTTTGATATGTTTTTTTTCATAACATTACTATCCAGAAAGTATTAAAGAAGAAATCCAAAAAATTTTAGTTACCTTTTAAAGAAGGCAATGAACCTCAAAAAAAACGACCACAAACAGCAAAACCCAACAACTACCTGTTTTTACTGTGTTTTATTTTCTTAAGTTACAGAAGATTCTTATTCTGCAATAATAATCATCATGTTTTAAAATGTAAATTTGTTTTGAAAAGTTTTATGATACATGACAATATGATTACATGAATTTATGTTTTGATTAAATTCCGCTCAATAAGAGTCGTTGGCTAAGCTATTGATTATAAATGCAATGATGAAGAATCAATCTAATGTCTGAGAGACCAGCGGAAGATGTATGTTTCACATGTCAGCAGTCCCTGCATGATTCTGTGATAATTGAAAAAGATGGCGAGGTGTTCAAAAGTAGGCCTTCATGTTCCTGCAAGGCATGAACTCATGTTTTCTATGAAGAAGATGATTTTGTTATGCGAAATATGGTTGATTGTCGATTCATCGTCCAGTCATGGTGTCAAGAATGTAGATTACAAGACGGTATGAAACTAAATTAGTTTTCAAATGTTAGTCATTTTTAATAGGTATTTTTTAATGAGCACTCCAGTAAAATCTATAGTAATTAAAAAGATGTTTGCCCACCCTTAAAAACATTGCCCCCCATAAAGTATTTCTTATTGTAGATAAAATAGCTAATTTTTTTCGAATCTTTTACAGAATTAAATCTTCTAGATAATCCTTTGTTCTGCATGTGATTTTTTCATTTCAATCTGTGACCCGCTCTCAGTCGCAAGCATTTTATGCTGGAATTTCTCATAAAACATCTTTTAATTCATTAGAATGCATTGATCAAAGTCAAAATATCCCTTTCAAGCTCTATTATTTACATTGTTAACACACAAAAGTATCATCGCGTAATATTTTTATAATTAACGAAGTGTGGAAATAAATATGAAAGTTATTGAAAAAATGCTTTTAAGTACTTTTTATAAAAGCATAAAATCAATGATTCGTCGATCCTATAAGAAAGGATTCAGGCACGGTAAGTATAACGGTTATTCGAAAGGCTATCAGAACGGGACACTCAAATACATTATCAAAAACGAACTTGATGATTTAGTTATGTCACCAATTGACAATTCAATCTATGGACCAGAATTAATTGGTGTTGAGGAAAAATTTAAAAAATTAATGTTCGAGAAAGTTAAGATTGCAACTGATGGTGGAATAATAAGCACCCCGTCAAATTCCCAATGGGACATGATTTTTTCAAATCATCCAGCTACGTGCGTTGTTGCTGGAGCTGGTTCAGGAAAATCAACGACATTAGTTCTTCGTTTAGTTTTCATGCACTTTTATCTGGGCATTCCACTTAATAAAATAACTGTAATTTCGTTCACTAAGAAATCATGTGAAGAACTAACGGAAAAAGTTATAACAGTTTTTCAGTTCTGGGACACGAAAATTGACACAGAAAAATTAGCTTCTATAGTAAATACTTTTCATTCGCTGATTTATAGATTCTCTATAAGCTCTATGCCAGGTTTGAATGTGTTTGACTTCCTTGGTAAAAAACCAGATGAAGATGAAACAGCCTTAGAGCTTCCACTAGGAAGAAAGAGTGAAGCACAAGCTGAAATCTTAAGAAGCGTATATACTAACTTATACTCCAAAAATGTAAATTTCAAAAAATCCATAGATATTCTTCTCAATTTATCCATAACTGCCTCTGCAAAACTTGATAAAAATGAAGATAGAGATTGGCTTATAAATTATGCCGCCGAAAGAGACCTTGTATTAGTAAATAAAATCAACGAACTTTGGCAAAAAAAAGGCAAATGGCCGATTAAAGGCATTGTAGCTGAACCTATGCAATGCTTTAGTGTCAATGGAAGATATTTTTATTCTAATGGATATATTGAACATAATAAAATGCCCGTTTTCTTATCTGGTAAGATTGGAAATGAAAAGCTATATGACGATAAAGAATTACTCGATGATACCGAAGCAGATCAGAAAAAAATAATATTATTGTGTAAAGCTATATATTTTAAAAATAAAATCACTTCAGGTTACAACACAAAAATTTCAATATTTCTTAATAGTGAATCTAAGATAAACTCCGTAACAAACTTTCTAAACACTTTCGAAACGGGTGAGGCACCAAGTAATTTCTCTGTAAAACTTAATGGTGAGATTTCAGACTCTAACATTCTTGAACTTTTATATGATCAAGGTTCTTTTATTGAAAGTTTGGGAAAAGAGATAGTGCCGACAATATCTAAAATGCAACTTAGAGAGAAAGGTGTTGAACACTACTTCTCTAATGCGTTGGGGATTTTTTGGCCAGCATTTGAAGATGAACTCTATAAAAACAACATTATGACGTTTAACAGAATGTTTATGATATTTTCAAATGAGTCGGTATTAAAACAGCGTAGGAGTTTATTTGCTAATAAATATCTGAGATTTGAGAATCTTTTGGTAGATGAGTTTCAAGATATTTCTCCACAAATTGCTTACTGGCTTAAATCAGTACAGAGAGAAAATGCAATTTTAGCCAGAAAACCAACTATAATGGCTATTGGTGATGATTGGCAGTCAATTTATTCATGGAGGGGGAGTTCGCCAGACATATTCATGAACTTCTCGGGTTTCTTCCCAGTTCATAGTAAATTAAAAAATCACCACACTGTCATGATGATGGAAAACTATCGTTCTGATTCGAAAATTTTAACCGATGCTGAAAAAATGATGGAGCTTGTTAAAGGTAAGATAAAAAAAGCATCTTTACCATGCAGAATAGGTGATGGTGATGAGCACGGGGTTATTTGTTATGAATATGATGACAAAAATAAAGAGTCATGGAAAGTCAATGCAGTAGAATTAATTCATCAACAATTAACATTAGTTAAAGCACAAAAGAAGAAAGATAAGACTCATGTTATCGTTTTAAGTAGGACTAATAAAACTTTAGATGCAATTAAAGAGCTATATATTAAAAAATATAACAACGAAAATGGGATTAGCTTTTTAACTGTTCATAAAGCAAAAGGCTTACAAGGTGAGGTGTGCGTAATTTTTGATGACAGCAAAGCTCATACTGGTCATATTTTTAGAAATGAAGTATATCGACAGATACCTTATTTCAAACATAGCTACGACCAAGTGATGACTGATGAGTCATATCGTTTAGCATATGTTGCAATAACACGAGGAATTAAGAGAGTTTTCTGGTTTGCGCCCAAAGAAAGTGACGGTGCATTTTCTCAATTTAAATAAAACATTGAAGAGGGAGTTATTCCCTCTTTTATGATTATCACACTCAGCATTTGAAATACTTTTAACCATCTCGATTTTGATATTATTTCTATTTGAGTTAAATCATTTAAGCTAAAGCCAAGACGTAACCATCAAAAACAAGACAATTCACTGATGGTAAAAAATTTACTTCCTAGCTTAGTTGTAATTTCTTAAATGGAAAATTGGGAAGTAAAATACTCAATCAAGTCTTGTGGTTAGATAATTACTTGGGCTATTTACAAATTGAATTTTAGCTATCTTAATGAGAAATTTTGTTTTTTTTCCAATTAATAGGTTTAATTGCATTAGCGAATTCAATTGTTGTCATTCGTTCGGTCTCAATGACATAGTCACGAGATATCGATGGATTATCATTCAATAAGCCGTCGATTGAGACATGAAGGTCGTGCTCATCTAAACAAATTGCACTACCTGCAAAACCGACCCTGACCTTGGATAAGTCCGAGCTTGTTAAACTCTTAAACTCAGGATAGTCATCGACCGGTAAAGAAACCAGAGTGCTATCAGAGAAACAGATAATGAAAACCCTTGAGCTGGCATCAAAAACTATAGATTTTGCATATCCATCTTCCTGTAACTTCTTGGTACCAATTTCCATTTCCTTATCGTATCTTTCCTTTGTTAATGGTTCATAAACATCAGTTCTCGCTTTTATTTTCATAATGATATCTCCACAGTATTATTACTACCCGCCAACTCAATAACAGTTTTATTAGTACTTTCATTGTAAGTTGATTTTAATATCTTTTGTCCTCTACTATTCAAGTTTTTGGATGATGAGTCCCAGTATTTATTGTCTAAACAGGTGGTACCAACCGCTGTCATCCATACCTTTCTTGCTTTTGACAAATTATTTTGTTTTTTCAACTCTTGGCAAATATCATTTATTAAACTATCAGTAGGTTTGTTTACTAATGGCTTTGCATCCCAAAATTCTGTATCGCTATGACAAAAGCTAAACTTTATTCTGATTTGCCAATCGATGCCATCGACATGAACATGAGGTGGACAATGCTCATTACGGAGCAAAACGGCTATCGCAAAACCTTTATAATTGCATATAATCATGTTATATCCATTTTTCTAAATTGTCAAACTTCTCTTGACATACGAGATATCATTGTGATAATGGCTTGAAATTATTATATAAATTTTAATAGCCTACTCCATACATTTCTCATAAATCCGAAAAACATAATATTTCCTTAAGATATACCACATAAGTATTTTTTTCAAATCCTATAATGAGTGTTTAACCAACTATAAATTAAGTGTAATTTTATAAGCAAGGGCTAACTCATAGATGCTCCGCATCTTTGAGTTGCCTTGCTTTTTCTTCCCTTCGGTTGAAAAAGAAAGATCAAAGCTACCCCACAAGCAAATGCCAACCCATTGACACTATTGAACTTTATGGTATTTATTACATATAGCATATGGATTTGCTATTAAGCTTAAATATCAAAAGGAGTTGATATGGAAAAAACAAATATTATTTTCGATGATGAGTTTCCTGGTTCGTTTACCAATGATCCTATCGCAAAGAAGCTACCGCCTAATCGTCTTCGCAGATACTCTGTGACTGTCAGATTAAATGAGGTTGAGCTGAGCAAACTAAACCAGTCAAGAGGACAACTAAGCAGGAGCTGTTGGCTGAGATCTTCAGCTCTCAAGCAACTTCCCCCTTCTGTTCCCGAAATCAACAAAGAAGCCTGGCAAGAACTTACTGGTTCGCTACAGAAACTAAATGATCTTACTTCGTTCCTGCTTCGCAGGGGTGAAGATGCTCAGCCGCTATCGCAGGAAGTAAGCGCTTTAAAAGTGAAACTGTCGCATGTGAGAGATGCTCTGCTGATATTCGAAAAGTGATCATCCAACATGAAGGGTATGAATAAAATAAAAAGGGGTAAGAACTTTCGAGGAGTCATCTCGTATGCGCTCGCCCCTGCTCCTCATCACAAGACTACACCAGTAGTGATTGGTGGCAATCTTGTGGGCATCACTGTAGACGAGCTGACCGCTGAGTTCGCAAACACTCAGAAGCTAAGAGAGGATGTTACTAAACCAGTTTGGCATAACTCCCTTCGTCTCCCAGTCGGTGAATCACTCACAAATCAACAATGGAAGAACATCGCTGACGACTACATGAAGAGAATGGGCTTCTGTGACACTCACCTTCGTTGTTATGTCCTACACAATGATGAAGCTGGTCAGCACATACACATCATTGCTTCCCGTATAAACGTTTTAGTAGATGGCCAACTTTACTTGGGTAAGAACGAGAATCTCGTTAGCACCAGAATCATTCAAGACCTTGAAGGGGATCATCAGCTCACACGAACTAAAGGTCCCTTTCCTGCTAAACAGCCCCAGAAGCAAAAGAAGCTCACTCGTAACGAAAAGATGATGCAGGACAGGACCGGAGAGAAACCTTCTAGAGAAGTGATACAGGAAGCTATAGATGCGATCCTGACCTTCTTCGATACCATCACTATCGAAGACTTCATATATGAATTACAAAAGCAAAACATATCAGCGACAGCAAACATCGCATCTACTGGCAAGATGAACGGTTTTTCATTTGAGCATCAGGGAGTCGCTTTTAAGGCATCACAGCTCGGTAAGGCATACAGTTGGTCAAACATGAGTAAACGAATCACCGTCACTCAACCAATAGAGGCTGTTGCTCCTGAATCGATTGCCGACAATGTAAACGTTTCGAATCCCATTGAAGTTCCTCCCACAGCTACACCAACACCCCTTACTGCAAATACCAGAGAACATATCCGATCTCGCTGGTTGCAATGGATACCTTACCTCGACGAGCTTGTTGCCAGTTTAAAAGCTGTTAGTTCAACGATACTCAATCCTCTCAAAAGTAATGTCATCTATACAGCAATACGAACCGGCAACTCTGAAACACCAGAGTTTCCTGAGGTAAATTCTCAAGACTCGGCAAGAAAACCGCAATTTAAACCTCTTTAAACGGCTAGTTTTCAGATAGTTAAAATGATTCCCTAAGCCAAACACAACAAATATTTTCATTTCAAATCATATTGATAGATAAAAACGATCGATCGTTATTACTGATCAATTATCTATTCATGATAGCCAATGACTATCAAAAGAAAGCGATCGATCGGTATAAATGATTTGCTAGACCCTGTTTCCTAGCCGTAATGTAACTTCAAAAGAAACCACCTAGCACACTGATTTATCAGCAGAATAAGCTGATGCATACGTGCGCCTTCGATTCAGAGAAACTAACCTTGGACGAACCTATGACAGCAACAACTGAAGTAAAACAGCCCAACTTCCTTATGATGAAACGGGTATGGATTGCTATTGCACTTCCGATTGTCATTTTCTATTTCTCTGGAATTCAGGGGCTGGTCCAGCTTGCAATCGTATGGATTTTCGCAAGCATCATGCTCTTGATGTTTGCTTATAAAAAATTCCGCATCAAAAAGTGGAACGCCAGCACCAGAGACCATTTTGGCGAGCAAGACGGTATGTGGAGTCATGAGTTTGGTTCCACTTTTATGAAGCTCGACCAGCAAAGAGGACTTATCCATCTCAAGGAAGAGAGCAAACAAAAAACCTATCCGTTCTCAGCAATCAAAGAGTGGCGATACAATTTGTCTACTACGAGAGAACGGGCTGGTATCAACAAAGAACTCGACCGCACTCATGATTTTAGAGAATCGGGCTTTTACATCGCAGTGGACGATGTTCAGTATCCAGAATGGAGAGTAATGTTCTTTCCTCAAAAGGGTGACTTCAACTCACAAGAAGGCATCAGGGATACTGAGCTACAGCTTAAGCGGTGGATGAAAATCTTTGATAAAATAATTAATAAATAAACACTTCAAAATAAATGGAAATGATAATCCTTTATCGTTTCCATTTTATAAATAAAACTAACTAAAAAAAACACAATCATTAAATATTTTCTGAATACTATCTTTCTCAAGTTCATTATCAGAAAAAAGAACAACTCTTAGGTTTTTAACAGCTCTTGATGTTGACACATATAAGAGCCTTCTAACTTCTTCTAAGTCAGGAGACAACTCTACATTTAAATCCGAATTTAGAAGACTGGAGAAATACGTATGCTTTTTGTTCATCTTATCGTTTAAAAATACAATTACATTTTCATACTCAAGTCCCTTAGACGAGTGACATGTCATGACATTCACTGGACTATCGGTTTTATTGGAATTGATGTATTTCATCCAATGAATCATCTCATCAAAGTCAACCTTTAAAAAATTCTGGAATACTTCGTCATCAAACTTAACCTTTCTCAAACCACAGTATCTGACTAACTTTTCTTTCCAAACGTCTTCACTATCAAAATCGATTGGTAAAAGAGACTGAAATAAAGATTTAACTCTCTTATTTTTGGTGGTGTTAAACAACTCATATAGGTTTACAAAGTACTCTTCTAAGCTGCAATAACTCAATGTATTCAACTTACGCACTGCCATCCCAATATCTTTAACTGTGCATTCTTGCAAATAAATCTTTGGAAACAATTCAATTATTGGAGCATCGCTTTTTACTTTTAACAAGTAAGCAGGCTTACAATAAGAATACATAATAGAAGCAAAAGAACCAAATTTATCAACATTGTTCACAACAAACTCATCATTGACTTTTTTATAATTGTTTTTGTTTTCTGCAACAAACAAATCATTCACTTTTGAATATAAGTTTGAAAAATTACAAACTTCGGCAAGCATCTCATTTTTTGACACAAGACAAGCCATTTGGTTAGATAAACTTACATCCCATTCGGACCGATAAGAATCAATTATTTCTTCAATATCTGATTTATTACATTTTGACATCGGATAAATATAACATCTAACACTACCAAGATTTTTATTTCTAAAAATAGAAACTTGCTTTATAGGCTGATGTCCCCCTCTGATTTTATTTATACAATCAATAATTTGATCATGTGATCTTCTATTAATGTTTTTATGAACTTCATCGAAGGTCAAAAACGAAGTTCGACTACCTGAACTGTAGATCTCTTGAGATGGATCTCCAAATAATCCAATTAAATATTGAGAATCACTTGGCTTCAAACGTTCTGTAATTAATTTGAAAAAAGCAACGACATTATCATGTGTATCTTGATATTCATCAACAAAGGTATATGGGAATTTGTCAATAAGAATATTTGCAAAGTAAGGATAGTTTTCCATTAATTTATATGCATAAAGTAAAAGTGTATCATGGCCAATCCTATTCTTATAAAGACATTCTGCATTTCTTATGTTGTATTCTATAAAGTCATAACCTCTAACGCCTTCAGCGATGTTTTTTAAACAATTTGTATAATTATAGATCCTTCTAATACAAGAAAATATTTTAAGCACGTGAGATTTGTTTGTTTTTAATTTTTTACCAAAATCTTCGCCAAGTTCATCATTTAATAGTTGCCAAAAATCCCCAGCATTAAGTTCTTGCATTTTATAGTAAGATTCATTATCTTCCAAAATAAAGTCTTTAACTGCTTCTATTTCAGCTTGATTCAACCCCCTATAAACCTGATATGCAGGCTTGTCATTCTCATCATGAAATAACTCACTTTCATGTTTTTTTATTAAATCAGTCAAATATTTAACATGAATTACAACAAGAGCATCCATATGATGTTGAATCATGTCCCACAAAAAATTATGAATTGTAGACACATGAACTAAGTTATTTTCACCCAGCCTGCTGATAACTTCATCTTTAGCATTATTAGTATATGTTATACATAATATTTTCTGACTCGATAATGCTAATTGCGATTTTTTATCTTGCATTATTTTCTTTATTAAACTTATCAAAGCATGTGTCTTGCCACTACCAGCACCGGAGAGAAAATAAAATGGCTTTCTGTCATTAACATATCCAAGTAAAGTATCAAAGACCTTGACTTCTTCTTTAAGCACATCTTGAGACTCTTCATACATCATAATTCAACCTCGTCAGCGAACTTGTAATTTGAAAGCCAATCAATTCCTTCTTTAATATACTTAGGAATGCTTAATTGATGTTCCGAACTTTCTGCCGAGTTTACCAACGAGTATATAATTGAGTTGCTAAATTTACTTTTACTTTCGGATAAATTCTTTTGTAACCTGTAAGAGTGTTTGAATAAAACATTTTCATCTACGTTTTCCCCACCCAGCAATTCATCCATTACAGAAGGGATAACTGTTTTTAAAATTTCTATAAAAAGAGGATTGTTATAATTCTCTAAAATTAGTGCTTCTTCAAAACTAGTAGCATAATATTTACTTAACAGGGTCTCTGAAGAGTAAATTTCAACAGGTTCAATTTGATATGAAACCCTTACATTTTCTTTTATGAAATATTTATGGAAGGTATTTACTTTTGAGCTTCCATGAATGAAAGTGAGTGTTTTATTAGTTGTTAGTGTAGTTTCATCAATTGTTTCGAGTTGCGGATACAGAGGGATTTTAATTTTCTTATTCTCTTGCACTTCAACCTCTTTATATAAGGATTCCTTTTCTCTTTGGAAATCAATATCAGTAATAATTAATGAAGGTATTCGTAGAGCATTCAACAATTTTATGTAAACACTGCCGTGAGCACCATCTATTCTAAATACCGATATCTTTTTTCTTCTAAGAGTAACATCCTTTTATATGAAAAAGTTAACAAGTCTTTCCTCGGTAATCCCTTCAACTAATATGATAGCATCAGAAAAAAACAATTCTGGCACTTGATGCTTTATATGTTTTTTTATGAACTGAAAATAATCTTTCTCACTCTTACCCATAGCAATATCAGAGTCTTTAATTATAATATTTTTGCTAAGCCCTTTTTCTGGATATGTATAATTAACTTCGTCAAATGAGCAACTCTCTTGGATCACACTATTCAGTATATGTGATGAATGTGTAGTGATGACAATTTGAGTTTTTAAATTGGCAAAATCTCTGCTTGATAGTTTTAATATTGCAAAAAGTGCTTCTTCTATATGACGAATGAAATTAACTTGCATTTGTGGATGCATAAAAAGTTCAGGTTCTTCAATACATAAAACCTGAACTTTACTTTGCTTTTTCATATATTTGCATCTATAAGAAAAATCAATAATTTCGCTAAGTATGTTGATCAGGTTAGTATAACCTAAACCGAATTGCCCTTCTGGCACGTGATGTTCACCGTCTATGTATTCATAAGTGACAAGATCGGTCATTAATTTATCGAAGGTAAGATCAGCTCTTAAAGAGAAAGCCAATGCGTTTTCAGAGACGATTTTTTCCAAGACCGATTGAATCCCCTTCTGATGATTTCTTCTAATTTTACCAGTCAATCTACTATTATTTTTTTCAACTAAACTATTAATACTCTGTAAACTTCTATCGTTTACTTCGTACATATACCTAATTATTTTATTAAAAGATTTAGCCAGCAACCTTTTATCATGAATATTATTTGAAGCCGATATAACCTTAAGATCAATTATATCTTTTAGCCTAATGCTTTTCTCTCCCTTACCGTTTAATCCTTTTACAACTCGTCTGAATTGGGTCTCTGATATCTTGTCCACTAAATATTTTAATTTTGAAACTCTATCCTTTTTTTTCAGAGTAAGAAAGTCAATCCCTTTTTTTATGTCAACTTCAAACAAATCCTTGTCTTTAACAACATAAAATATTTTAACTATAGCTGACTGCGTTTTTTTAACATCTTCGCTGTCACTAATAGTAATAAATTCCCCAAAGTTAGTCGCTAAATCTTGATCACGATTATCAAGAATCACCTCTAAAACAAAGCTTAATTCTGGGGTTTCACTGTAGTCACCTTCTATATAATCATTCAACAAACCATTTAAGTAATCAAAATTAAAATATGAGCCGACTAACTTATCTCCTTCATCAACAATAAACTCTAGTGCTTTAGTTATAGTAGTTTTACCTGCATTATTTTTACCTACTATTAAAGTGGTTGATGAAGCAACTGGTGATTCCTTATTGTCTCCTGAATTAGCTTTTACAAAGCCTATTAAGTTATCTTTGCTACCAAATTTTCTGAAATTGTTTATTTTGATACTTTTAAGATACATTCCTTTATGCCTCAAAGTTTGATTTTAATTTTGATTAACTGACTTTCGCTGGTTATGCAGACTTAAATAAAAGAAAGAATATAACTATCTATATGAGTAATTGTTAGCAAGCCTTCTGCCGTGCAAGACATAATACTTTACAATTTTTCGTGCAGATTTACACGAAATTTTCTTCACATAATGCTCTCATAATGGTGAGATTAATGCGGATAAAAATTATTGCTAAAAATAATAATTACATTAAAATCATCTAGTTAAAGGGTTTTTCTTGCTTTATTATGATAATGAAAGATTTCTTATCATATGAGGAAGTTAGGTTTAAATTTTGCAGTGCTGATACTCATATCTTTAAGGATGCTGTATGGATAACTATTGGGACAGGAACAGGCAATTAAACTATTTTCTAAGTATGGCAAGTCTTGAGGCTAATCACTTAGTCAATGTTGCCACATCCCTCTCACAGTTCCATCTCAAGGATGCGCTTGTCCGTGTAAAGTTTCAGGATGAAATAAGGGAGTTCACCCGCTTGCAGATCCAGACCATTCGCACTTCTACCTCGGATGATAAGTGTCAGGATTGCATCCAAAATCTTAAGCAAGAAGCCCAAAAATTAAAGATTCAGGATCGGATGCTCAGAACAGGAGAAGCCCTAGTATCGTCTTCTGTGAAGTTTTACCATGACCATGAAAAGGTCATTGGCTATGTCATCGACGGAATAGGAGTTGTTCTTGGGACTGTTCAGTGGCAATGTTATCGGTGTTGTTGCTGGTTCTGCAATGATTGCTAATGGTGCAGGCTCAATGGTGGAAAGCATAGACAAGCTAAGAGGAGTTTCGAACCCTTCCAATCCGGTGATTGAAGCTTATGAGGATGTAGCTGAGTTTTTTGGGTTTGATAAACGCTTGGGTCTGCTTGCATACCAAGTGGTTGATCTTACTACATCTTACTACGGAATTTTCAAATTAACTTTGAAACCCGAGGCTTGGAGAATATTCAAATATCTCCCGACTGATTACTATCGCCAAGTGCAGATGATGAGCAAACAAGACTTGTCTATAAAAGGTGCAACAGCAATCTGGAAAGGTAGCGCTATAGGTGTGAACCTCTATCAGATGAACCACAATAAAAATGGAAACTAACTTTTGCTCTTACCTGCAAACCTGTGTGCTTTCCAAGCAAGATTCATTGGTATGACAAAGTAAACGATTATGGCGCCGATGATAAGGACGATTGCATAAGAAATCAGGCTTTCTTTATGCCCTTTCGCTATACCATAAATGAAAACTGATAAAATTATGAGCATGGAAATTATACCGGCCCAAAAGCGCTTGCTCAGCTCCTGAATGAGAGACTGAAGTGTATCTGATTTGTTCTCATCTCGGGTAAGTATTTCATTAAGCTTGCGGATATCCTTCGCCGAGAATCCATTCTGGAGGAGCTTTTGCTCAAAATCATTCATTTCATCATCCTGAAACGCCATAAGATAAAACAAAATATATCATACATCAAAGCTGAGATGCCATATGATCCATTCGCAGAACACTCGCCCTAAGTTAAGTGTAAAGGTCATATGGCATAGTTATTGTATCGCCATACTGAATAAAAAGTATATCCTAAACTCTTTTCTTCATTTTGAAACCATCCACTTTAAGCTCTGGTGAAGGCGTAAAGCTCTGTTTTTGAGTAGCAAATATTCTTTCAACTTCATACTCATTCCAGATAATGTATTCAATAATAAACTTGTAGAAATACAGCACTCGTTCGAGACTGACTGTTGAAGGTATTGTATAGAAGTTTGGACTGAGCAAAGCCGAACTCAAAACTGCAATAATGTTGCTTGGCCCCTTCAGATAGGGATTCTGATATTCTTGCTGATACTTCAAGAAGTATCCTACACAGAACAGGTAGGCATCTTTTACGATTTTTTCTTTATTACAGTCTGATTCATCGTATCTAAGAATGAAGCGATTGAGGAGTATCAAAAATTTCTGATCTGGCAAATATCTGTTTAATTTATTCATAGTAGCATCCTTGCTGTTGTGAATGTCATCCTGACATTTAAAGAAATATCATAATATTTAATCATGTCAATAGTTAAAACCTATCAACTTCCATTTGAATATCTTTTTTAGGCAAAGGACGATTAAGCTCTTCGGCTGTCATTTGTTTTAAATGAGAATTATATAGCCATATATTAAACTGCTCTAAATATTTGTTATTCAATGCTATCAAGGCTTCGTTTTCAGTTTCGAGTCTTTTTATTCTCTGACAAGCAATTTTTAAATTAGCAGGTTTAACCGCACATGTTTCTTTCACACCAGACTTGAGAAGCTTCTTTTTTGAATTAAAACAATCCGCAATTTTAACATGACTACTTAAAGATTGCCTTGAAGGTCTCTTCCCAATAATCTTTATCAACTCGTCACATAAAGCCTCCCAGGTCAGCTTCTCATCGTCATTCCAGGTATTAATAACTTTCATTATCAACTTTTCATCATAACCAGTAATATGTTTAGCCATTTACTCTCCTTTTATTATTTTAGTTTGAAATTTATACCATTTATCAGCATTAACATTCCCATCATTTTTATCATAATTGGTTTTTTCAAGAATTTTAGTATGTATCATCATTAGTTGGCCATCATCCGTTCCAGAGTCTTGTAAGGGATAATAACTACAAGGCTCAAAAACATATGAGTGCTTGCAGTAGCCATGCTTAGTGACGAGCACAGCTCCATCATTCAATAAATCGAAATCAGTTATGTCCATAACAGCTATTTCTTTTTTCCTATGGCTATTACCGGCTCCGATTGAAGTTTTATCTTTTATGAGATTGTTCATTTGTAAGTGTGAACGGTGATCATAGGAAACATTTTGTGAGACCAGCTTCCTTCCAGACCATCTGGCAATGCTAAACTCGTCCATGCCATTGATTTGAGAAAACGTATTAAGTAGATGTCTTAATTGATGGGTCCTAAGCGAATACGGGCTACCATCTTCGTTAATATAACCGTGTCTTTTAAACAAGTTTGTAGTGCCTTTGATACTTGCAAAGGCATCAATATCCGATCTAAAAAACTGAGCAGTGGGTCTGAACAAAGGTGCCAAATGATTGCTCGTTTTCTTACATAATTGTCCCTCAAATAACAGACACAAAGCATTTGAATATTTGATTTTCTTCTCTTCATCATACCAGAGAAAATTTTGAGGTTTTTTACTAAAGAGTCCATATCTGTATAACTCAGGAACTTTCCCTTCCATCGTTTTTGCAACAAATCTTGGATGAGTGGACAACTTTCTCAACCGGGCTATGGCCTTTTTAGCTACGGGGACCATTACTGAAGGAATCCATTTGATGTCTCCAGCATACCCCTTCGCTGAAAAAAACCTTAAACCATATCGTTCAATGCCGTTCTCATCATGCTCTGTAATCTCACAATCCGCAGGAAGGCTTAAAATTTCCGAGATTCGTCCTGGTGCACACATCAGCAGTGTAAGAACAGACGTTGTGAAAATGTCCCTCACAGACAGTTGGCTTTCATCTTTTGAGAAAATCTCCGCAATGCCTATGACGGATTTTATATCTGGTAATTTTGAGTGCCCTTCCAGCGAAGGTTCATAACCTTGCCAACTCTGAGTTATTTTATGCCTTAACGGATTTACCCAAAAAAAGTATGATGAACTTGTCATTCTGTTTTCACTCAAAAATAAACATAGTTTCTCAAGTTCCTTACCAATTCCAACTGCTGTTAATTTCGTATATTTAGCCGTTGCTACTCTTACACACTCATCAAAAATGTTATTATTACACTTGACTACATTAGCTTCACCGTATGATTTCAATAGCACAAACTCAACGATCTTCAACATTGCCAAAGCATTCTGGTTTGATTTTGACTTGTTAAAAGAATGAATATGAAACATATAAGCTTTAGCAAAATCAATGAAACCATCATCTAATTTATCTTTGTTATTTCGATTATTTTTCATGTCAAACTTGTTGAACTTGTAACATCCCTTCCATACATTGCTTTCCCATGTAATCGCTAACTTTGAGTTAAATATATTACTCTTACAAAACTCAATAAAACCTTCAACATTAAATGATGGATTATTAGTATTTATTGGCTCGAATAAAATCACATTGGTCATTCAGAACTCCAGGCTCTAAAATTTTTGCAGGTAAAACACTCTACGTGTTCGTGTTTACAATCAGTGAATCCAAAAGAATTTAAAACATACTCTGTAAAGAGCTTCTTGTTCTGTGTGCTGTCGTCACCAAGAAATATCTTAGATAGAGGTTCAAAAAATGAATGAAGTTTCGTATCAATATCATGAACATTATCTGGGCTATTTTTTACGTATATCCCTGATGAGTTAATAGATTTATGGTCTAATGCTTTAGAGATCACTTCAACTGAGGCTCCTTCCTTTGCTAAACGTGACCCAAGGGTATACCGGAATCGTCTGGCATTCAGCCTTATAGGATTATGGGTTCTTGTTGACTGTATATTAAATTTAGTGGTGATTTTATCTAATTCTTTAGAGATAATTGAATTTTTCATATGGAAAAAATCAGTTGCCATACTGGTATCTAAACTTTGGCCAGATTGAATTGATATGGATTTTTTGGTATTCATGAATATAGGTAATTCATTTTTTATATGACCAATATTCTGACCAACACCATCTTCAATATGTTTTTGATTCATATCAATCAAGGTTGTTAGTTTCTCATAAAGGCAGTCATCGATACTTACCAAGCTAAACTCACTTCTAAAGTCCTTCCTTTGTTTTACTTTCGGTATGTTTAGAAACCAACCTTCTCCCGTTCTGATGAGATCTTTCGCTTTTAAAGAAGTTAACTGTAAAGGCCTCCTTCCCGTTGTTGCTAATAGAATAATGTAGCAATAAATAAACAGATAGATTTTGTTTTCTTTCAATAATTTCCTGATACTTTCAAGTATGATTTTCAGCTCTTGTTCAGTTAGCGGTCCACTATTTGGATCTCTTCGTTTGACGGCTTCTCCTGTCAAATTAGTTTTGATTTTTATTTTTCCCAGCATTGTTAAAGCTGAAGTTTCAACTCCTACATAACCGAGCTTTTTCCACTTCGTTAGAAATTTCTTTATAGAATTTAGATTGTAGTTTTTCTCAGGGCCTAAACTAACATTAAATTGATAAACCGCATTAGCATCTATCGTCTTAAGGTCTATCATCCCTAACCATTGACTAAAAATCTGGTTTATGTTTTTTGTGTAACCTGCACTGTATTCAGCCGCAAAGTATGCCAAGGTAGTAAGGTAACCAATACGCATCGACTCTGGCATTTTGTCGGCAATCTTATGTGGAAAAATACAAGTCTCTTTATCTAATTGCCATTTGATATCAGAAAGCTTGAAGCTATACCCCTGCATTGTTGCAAAAAACAGATTCTCTTTTCTTAGATTACATGTTGCCATTATATTGACCCTCAGTTATCTTTTTCAAAGATTCATATACTCTTCCAATAACTTCTTTTTCTTTTTCTGATATATGTTTGAAATTATAGTTTTCAGACATTTTTGAGTCTTTTGACCACCCCATGAGATAGCATCTCAATCCTGATTTACGACTGATTTCCAAATTTGAACCATCAATTTCATTTGAATAGAAATAGTTCCATGAATGCCTCAATCTATGCCCCGATAAATTCTTTAATTCCGGGCTTGCTTTTTTAATGGTTGAAATTATTTTCTCATATGCTGAAACAGATAATGGTTCTCCTGCCGTTTTTCCTGCGCTGTGAGTTACAAACAGGAAGTCATGTTTTTTCTTTTTAGTGGTTTTACTCCTACAAGTTTGTATGTAATCGAAGATCTCCATCACTAACTCGTCTGATAATGGGATTATCCTTTCGCCAGTTTTAACTAATGGTTGATTCAGCCTCCGGTCTTCAATGCAGTCATGTCTTCTGAAGATACTCAGTGTGTTATTTATAAGATTTAGATCATTTACTTTAAGATTTAGTAATTCACCTGCTCTCAACCCACAATTCAGTAGCAAGGTAAAAATGAGCCTGTTCCTTCCCTGAACCTCCTTCTGAAAGGGGTTTTCGCTCCCTTCGACTTCCAACAGCTTAAACAGAGTTTTTATTTGTTCTTCATTCAATGATTTGTCTTTTCTGTCGTTCATGCTGTATGATTTATTTCTTGGGAGATGTGCTCTCAAATTTTCTATGAAAGTATCGATTTCATATCTGGCATGGATTCCCTTTATAGAATGAATCAATCCGCACAACCATTTTAGGTAATTTGAAAAAACGTGTATCCTGTAACTAAACGTTCGTGTAGCAATCTGCTTTCCTTTGAGTAATCTTACATTCGTAATTTTTTGTTGATCGAATCTTTGCTTTGCATACCGTATCAGGTCATCTACTTCGGCTACACTTAGGAACCGCTTGCTTTCAATCCTATCGATGATTTTAATGTTCCTGCTTTTCATAAAATTGCTAAGGATAATTAGATTCGTTGCGACTATCTCCATCGTTGATGCAGTCGCACTTCTGTTCCTGACATTAGTTGTGAGATAAAGGTTCTGATAGTAAACTGGTAGCAGTGTTTCTTTGTTGAGAATCAAGCAACCTCGCTCTCCATTACTCATGACAAATTTTTTTATTTTGAATGACATTATAATAACCCTCCGAAAACTTTACATTTAGTAATCACTACGGCTTATCATTATTTTATCGATTTAAACTTTGCAATTTTATTTTGTTATTTTTGGGTTTATTTATAATCCATTTAGATACTTAAAAAAATTTCTTTCACGTGAAAGAAACCAGTACGGCTAGTAATAAGTAGTCATACCCGATTCAAGAAGAAAAACTAATAAAGCCTTATTGCACAAGTAATACAGCGGCGCCAAAAACTAATTTGGAAAGTATTCTGTTAAATTTTACTACTTTTTGATATTAAAACTTTACACTTTTGAAATGATGACATTTAAAATTATATTTTTTATTTATGTTTGTCCATTGTAAATACTTTCTACTTCGTTCCAGTATTCCTCTTGAATAACTTTAGCTTTACTGCGGAGTTCATCTCCCATATGAATTACCAATGCTCCTCTTTCCAACATGTCACATAGCAAAATTTTATTTATATCTTCATTGCTTAGCTTGAGAAGATTTATGTCATCTGTCATAAATGAATCTTCATCTGGGAGAAGACATGGCATTGTTTTCACATAATGGTCCAGCATCCCTTTTTGCACACTTAAGCTACACAGCAATACATGGTCTTCGCCCTTTTCAGTCTCTTTTACAGCAATATTAATTTCATTCTTGGTGATTTTCTTCGATAATTTTCTGAGTAGCTCATTACATTTAATCACTGACAGTATGGTTTCATAGATATAGTTTCGGCTCTCTTCATTTAACTCAGGTAAAACCTGAAATGGATTGTATTCGCTATCTTCGAGGTAATAGCTTAAACAGGCCACGGATTTCTTACTCAATGTATTAACAGGTAATAACCTGATAGCTTCAGCATCAAAAATCTTATCAAAGCTTTTTTGACTAACAAGCTGTGAAAGGTTGCCAATATTCAAGAATTCTTTGATTTCCACATGATCCTCACTTTGTCGATGTTGTTCGTCTAGAGCCTAACTATGAAGCTGTTCTCGAATTGCTAATGGTGTCAGAAATCCACTCATCGACTTCAATCTCAATGAAAGCTACAGACCTTGCTCCCAGTTTGATAGGTTTAGGGAATTTATTTTCAGAAATCAATCGGTAAATCCATGCTTTCTTGTAACCTGTTTTATGCATGACTTCTGGTAAGCGGATGAGTCTTGTGGTTTGTTTAGTAGATGTGTTCATGATTGTATCTCCTCTTCTTGTCGATGAGTTGATACTAAGTAGACGGGAACAGGCTTTGAAGGGATGTTGTGGACATTATTACTTGTGGGTCATTACTACATTAGTGTTTTGGGGGACGTTTTTTTTAAAAAAATCCCCCTTGACATTCTAAAAAGAAAGGAAGTCACACTTTTGTTAATCTGATCAATCTCAATCATTACGACTTTTTGAAAGAGTCTTTTTCGAAAACCAATGATTACTTCATAAATTTTAAATTGTTATCTACTGAAGGAAAAATATTCTTTAAATGTTTTTAAAATAGTTGTTGTATTGCTTGGTAGTTCAACAACACCTGTTTCTTTATTAAAATATGATTCAAGAACTGCTATGTAAGCGTGTCCAACTGCCTCAGTCAATGCTATAGCTGTTGTTGCCGAGATCGCTCCACCAACGACACTGCCCACGCCTGGAATGAATTTTAATAAATTCGAAACAACAGCTTTTCCAACCTGAGCAATAGCAGTTATTCCTAATATTCCAGTAACGACGCTTGTTGCATTTGATATATCAGAGCTAAGTTCAAACTCCGCATTTATCTTATAAATCATAGTGCTTTGAGCAGCGGCTATTAGTGGTGCATCTGAACCTGGGATAGGTGATGCACCGACTACACCCGCAGCAATGGATGCCGCATGAACAACTGTTCTTGCACTGCTTTTCATTGCTTCAAGTCGAATTTCAGACTTTACCACTTGAGCCTTTTTTAGGGCGTTAGTTGCCCCTTTAACTCCCTCTGGGAGTAGTTTCAAACTAATGCCAAGTAACTTATCCATACCATGAGATGGTATAGTAATACTTTTGTTAATCCTATAGTCAGATGAAAGAACCTTCACGTAATTTAGGTTTTTTATTTTATTTTTCTCGCTGGTAATTTCTTTAATCGCACATTCTATAAACTCATCCTCAGACTCACCATAGGCTTTCGTAAATACTACAATTGTTGGAATTTCATATTCTTCCGTTAACTTTAAAAGTTCAATATCTCTTGGCTCAATTCTTGAGCTTGACGAATCCACACATAACCAGCCAAGATGAGGCACATCATCAACATGTTTATACTCTTCAAAGCTATTCTTGATATCTTTTTTAAGTTGATTAATGGTTAGATCGTAATCTTTTGCTTCAATTCCTTTTGTATCCCATAGAACGACGCCTTTCTTTTTAGATTTTATTTTGGTGAGATGTTGGGTTACAGGCTTACCTTTCCCTGCTTCTGCTAAATTTTCGCCAAAAAATGAATTAACTAAAGTGCTTTTTCCAACACCTGTAGCTCCAAAAAGAATTATGTTGAATTTATCTTTTCCATTAAAAGCGTTGTCTTCAGCTTTTTTTGAATCGAAAGTATTAGTTTCTTTATTATATGCATCACCAACAAACTTATCAAAAGCATCAAATACATTAGAGGCTTTATTTACCATTTAATTTTCCTTAATTAATGAGATAAAAACAATCATAGCTACCGTAATAATCTATGGCATTTCTGTGTAATAAATTTTTGTTGGTCTACGAAGCCTAACGATGGTTCTGAAATGATTGTATTTCGGATTTTTCTTAATTACTACGTATTTTTCAGATATCTTTTGCTTACCTATAGAACTTAAAGCCTCCTACGATACGGCCTTCGCTCTAACTTACTCTAACACTTGAGTTTTTGGTAAAAAATGGGCAGAATTTAACCATTGGTGATAAGCAAATATATATCTAAGTTAGTTCTCTTAGCTTTGACAACGGTATATCTATGAGATGACAATTCTTGTTTATGAAACTCTCAATGTTTTTACTGGTTTCTCCTGACATAGCTTTCTCAGCTATTGGACGGTCAGTGTCCTTGAGTTGCTCATCTCCTCGAACCTCATCTGTGAGCTTTGGATAAAGCACTCTGGAAAGGATGGTGTTTGAAAGAGAGACATCATTTAACTTAGCCCACATGAGCATATCAATCATTGGAAGGATACGGTAGTCAACCAACTTTAGAATCTTTCCCAGACCAAAAGCCTCTTGCTTCCTGCCCTTGATTCCATACTCTTTCCTCCACACAGGAAGTAGCGCACGAAGCGAGCCTATGATTTCGTCATCCGATGAGCTTTCGAGGTCGAAAACGGTATACACATGGCTTTCGTTTGTTCCTAGAACAACGGCTCTCATACTTTGAGTAGGTGACTTCTCCCTGACCTCTTTCTTGAGTTGATCACTACCTTTGACAAACGATTCTTGCGAGAACATTTCAAGTGATCTTCTGAGGCTTTCAATATGACCAAAAGTGATTTGTCGTATGTGCGTTTGGCTTTCTGCCAGATGAGTGTCGAGGTCAATTCTTTTACTGATTAGAGGGCTACCTGCAAGGATCTGGTCAAAATGATCATCTCCTTCTCCAAAAAACTCAATTGAGTCGAGGATGTTCTTTCTTACCTGTAACTCCTTATGTAAGCCTTTTAAAGTGCAAGACTCAACATCAACATAGTTGTCGTAGTCAAACCAAGCCTGTAGCTCTTTGTAGATCTGAACCGTATCCATACTGAGGCCTTACATTTGTGTTTTTATAGCTCAATGTAGAAGTCAGCTCATCATCACCTTGAACCAGCTCTTCAATCAACAAGCTGTGAAACAGTAACAACGGCTGATAAAATTGAGTATAATTAAGACGCTTTTTTCAGTGTCTCACAACAGTTTTTAAGATTATTTTTGAGTGTTGGTATCTATGATGGTATAAAAACCTTAACTCCTATAAAAACCTTTCAAATCAGAATTTTAACCACCAGTTCGATTTCTGCAGGGGACACCAGATACACCTCTCCTGACATCGACCAGATTCACCAGAACCCCTAATAATCACTTTTTTAGCACCGCTTTTACTCTGATGCGTTCTGTTTTATTTCAGCATAGCGGACAGCCAGTTGTTTCAGATGCATCTCCAGTTGAGACCTGGCAGCGGCTGGTAAAGGGATTCCAGCAGCATTTTCTGACAGTACACGCAGTTGCTCTTCAGCTGGTATGGACTGGTTAAAAGACTGTCGGATAGAAAATACAACCGACTTTAGTTCGCTGACCGTCATGTATTTGCCCTTCTGCTCATCAAGCCCGTTCAGGCGATCACTCAGTTTTTGTAACGTTGTCATTCCCTGAAACCAGCCATTGAGTTGTTCTGTCGGTAATGCGGAAGAATTAATTTGTTGCTGCCACTTTTGTATTAAAGGCTTAGCCTGCTCCGGCCACAACGACTGAGCCTGTTCGATGAGTTTTCTGCTGTATGCAATATTCCAGTCAGGAGGCAATTTATCCAGTCGGGCAAGCTGTTGTTGTGTTTGTGCTATCCCTGTTTGTGATGACAGAGATTGCTGACGCAATATATCCAGCTCTTCAGGAGAGAGAAGTTCAGGCAACGGTGCCAGTGAAGCAGCAAGCTGAGTCTGTAGCGGGTCAGCCCGGAGAAGAGACTGCCAGCCCCATATGGTTGCTACACTTACCACCAGCATGGTACACATCCCGGCGACGAAGGCTTTCCACTTTTTTACCGGGGCAGGCATAACTGCCAGCACGTCTATGTTTGGCTGCTGTTCCGGTTGCGCGACATACACCCACTTAACTGCACTGTCTGGCGTATCTTCAGCAGGACTACCTGTAATGCCCCTCGTGGTGGTGGCTGCATCCTTCATCACGGTGGCAGGCAACACGATACCCGGCTGAATATTCGACCCGGTGCTGGTTATGCCATCACTGTTTTCCAGCCGGACAGCACTGTTATACATCAGGGTACGCAACGTATCGAGCTGACTGAGATGTTTTAGCTCCAGCCGCTGCAATACCTCTCCCAGACCTGTAAGCCGTTGCTCCGCCCGATACAACTGGGTAAGGTCGCTGTAATTCAGCGGGAGCGAGCGCATCCGTTGCTGCAGGCGCTGACTCAGACTGCTGAGGATTTCCATGCGGGCATGGACTGCCTGAGGCCACAACGCCCCCCACTGATGACTTATCAGAGCCTCGAGTATCGTCAGCCCTTCATTGAGTCCGAATAAGCCAGCCAGTTGCGTACGCGCAAGCGTATACCAGGCCGTCGTCTGTAACTCCACACCGTTCTGTTCAAACAGTGAGAGGCAAAGTTTCTCAACATAATGCCAGTTCACATCCGGGCGAGCCGGATGGGCCAGCTTACTCAGTTCATCACGCAGTGCGGTATAATCCGGTAGCGTGCGCGGGTCACCACCGGTTTTTAAGGTTTTATGCAGAGTCATCCCGTTGCTCCTGCCAGGTCCGACGCGGCCTGTCCGGGTTCCGCTGTTTTCTTCCGGAATCCCCGGTAAATGAAAATCCGTATTATCAATACAACAGCTATCAGTAAGCCAAAGAACAGACCGACGATTCCGGCCGGATTCGGGACAGATTCAATAAATCGCTCATTAAGGTTAATTAATGCGCTTACCGCAACATAAATTTCCCAGACAATAACGCCAACAATAACCAGGATAATACCCGCCGCATTGTCATCTTTTTTTCTCCGTGCCATGTTTTATTTATTCCCTTTCTTCTTTTAATCCTGCCTATTTAATCTGAATAACGGGTAAGAGGATTAATACTGCTTCCCAGAGCAAATCGGTAATAGGGTGTATCCGGGCTTGCTGGCCATATATAGAGGAGCACATCCAGGTTGCCGGGGTTGCGTAGTGACCGGTTCGTCATTTTCTGTAACGCTTTGCCTTTTCGGTTTAATTGCCCTAGTTGTCTTTTTCGTCTGCGTTTTTCGGCTGGAAGTGGAAGACTTTAACTGATTGCTGACTTCTGAAGATGAAGATGAAGAACCCTCTCCGGAACAGAATCGTTCAGACTGACTTAGACTCCCCCATACAAAAATACCGGCATAAATTTTATGCATCGGTCGTGGTAACGCAGAACGGTACCGGCAATATCAAAAGCCCCGCTATTCACCAGCAGGTCTGTGACGGATATTGTGAACGGTTCCACGGTCAGTCCGATCCCCCCAGCCACGTGTCCATCTGCTCCTGAAGCTGCCCCATTCGCAGGCGAAACTCTGCAATATCAGCCTGCGTCTTGCTGACAGATGAAGCCGTAGCAGACTGTCTGGTCTGCAATTTTTCGAGAAACCGTGATTTTACTGACATGTTTTTATCTGGCCTTACAGACGGGTTGTGGTCTCGATATACTGCTGCTTCAGATGCCTCATCCTTGATGGCCGCCACTTCCTCCATGCTGTCTTTCAGGAAGAATTTCGTACCGGCAGAGCCGATAAACGGCATATGTGCGGCGGCAGACACTTTTGAAATGTTGCGCAGCAGAGCGACATCCTGCGCAGACGCATCAAATTCGTAGGCAGAAATCAGCGCAGCGATAGGCTCTCCACCCGGGGTGTCATACTCATCGATATATGTATGTTTATACAGTCCGCTCTGGATGATTTCCGGGCTGTCTTCGAAGTCCTGACGCAGATCTTCTTTGGACATATCCAGCAGTTCAATCTTCACGTTCTGACGGAAATCGGTTTTGTCGACCAGCGATTTCACGCCGCACCACAGGCTCTCTACCGCCTGAAATTCTTCGCTATGCATTACCGCATCCAGCTGACGGCTAATCTGGTAGTCCAACTCCGCGATATGATGGTCAATCAGGTTTTTGTCCAGTTTTTCGACTTTTGAACCCGATTTAGTCAGACACTCCAGGAAAACCTGCATGCCCGCTGTTAAACGTTCATCCGCAGAGGCATCCGACATCGCCTGTGCGTCCTGCCAGATATCCAGCGCACTCAGCTCGGACACCGGGTTCAGATTGATTTTTTCAAACAGGGACGCATAAACCCCACCCGCAGCAGGACGTTCCAGCACCACGCTTTCGCCACCCGCGGCATTCTCACTTTTTACAGACATCAACATCTTCCTTATTAATCCGTTAAATCATCGTGACGGTTATGGCTGTTTTGGGGCCAGGGCTGAAAGTTCGGCTCTGAGTTCTGCACTTAATGCCGGGTCGAGCAGAATTTTTTCCAGCTCCTTTCGGAAAGCCTGATTGTCCAGCAGGTTCGCTTTTAAATCGCGAAGCAGATTGAGCATGGAAAGCATCGCCTTCAACTGAGGTATTTGACGGGAGACCTGTTCCGGAGTGAAATCCTTCATGCTCCGGAATGTCAGTGAAACACTATTTTCACTGCCGTCATCAGCAAGCGTGTTTTTAACGGTCAGATTGACTTTTGGGGAATATTCGGAAAGAACAGAATCAAAATTATTTTTGTTCAGATTAACTTTTTGGCGCTCAGACAGTGATGCAGATTCCTGACCATTACTGAAGTCGCCCGCCACCAGTAATTTCAGGGGGAGCTCTGTTTTCTTGCTCACGCCCCCCGTATGCAAATCCAGTTTTAAATTAATACGTGCCTTGGGTATTTCGGACTGAAAGGATGAATCAGACATGGCTATCCCTGCTCTATTGCGTGATCGAAACCGTCACAGCCAGTGTCAGATATTAAGAACGGCTTACCCTGCCAGAAAACATTCCTGCTTTTAAACATTAACTACAAAGCAGAACCGGCGGTCAGAAGCGAGTACATTCCATTTACTGGCGATATGACGCGGTATAGAAGCGTGAATCTGAAAGTTTATTTTTCAGACAAAACCTCATGGCGCGAGTTTAGAAATAGTGGGTCAGATAAAGGAAATGATAAGATGTAACAAAAGGTAACAGTGAAAGGCTGGCGGGAATGAAAAGATAGCAATCTGATATATAAGACTTTTCTTAAGCTAATCGCTCACAGGCGCATGACAGCTGAGATTGCCAGATGTTTCAGCCAGCTGTTCAGTTCAGAAAGGAGCAGAAAAATGCCTGACGGCTAAAAAGTGCGGTAGATGATCATTTAATAGAATTGGGTCAGTAATTGATGACGACACTCAACCCAAACAGGTTATTTACAATCATAAGATATGTTAATAATTTGTGGCGCTTTATGCGCTGCTTATAGCGCCTGTTGTCGCTAAGAAGGTCATCCCTTCCCCCGCCGACACGCCGACGGCGTCATGCTATACACCTGCCGGAAACGGTGGCTGAAGTGCGCTGAAGAGTGGAAACCACACTGAAGGGCAATATCGGTCAGCGTCAGATCGGGCCGCTCAAGCAACATCCGTGCACGATCCATACGACGGCGCATCACAAACTGGTGCGGCGCTTCGCCCGTGGTGTGACGGAACATGCGGGCAAAGTGAAACTCACTCAGTGCCGCTTCCTGCGCCAGCACCGCCAGAGTTAAAGGCTGGTCGAGATGTGTTTCAATAAATTCCAGAACCCGCCGTAATACCGCTGGAGCCAGTCCACCCCGCACCTGGGGCAGTTGCCACTTTACTTCACTGTAGTGCTGCAGCAGATGGGTCAGCAGCAGTGTTGATGCGCTGCTCAACGTCAGCTGGCTGGCGGGCTGTTGCCAGTCGCTGCTCAGCAGAAAGTGCCGATAGAGTTGGGTGATGCGGTCATCAGTGGAAAAAACTTTCTCATGCAGATTTAACTGCGCCGGGCTGCGGTCCCAGACCTGTTCGGCCAGCTGTCGCAGCTGGTTCTCGCTGCAATAGAGATGAACAAAAGCGAGATCGGCACGCAGATCCCATGTCGATTCCGTGCCTGCCGGCATCAGACAAAAACGATCCGGTGCGCCCCCGTTACGCCAGCCGTGTGCGGTTTTATGCCAGGTATCGTAGCCGCCCGCGACATAAAGACTCAGGGTGTGATGATCGCTGAGGTTGGTGACGCGATCGCCACTGTTAAACCAGGCCGCCAGCTGAATGCCGTTGTTAAGTTGCACCTGATCGCGCAGTTGTGCTTTGTGGCGTTGCAGCATGTCAAAGGTCTGGTAACGACTCATCGGGGTATCAGTTCAGGTAAACAGAGTGCCAGTTTACGGATTGCGCGGGACAGAGAACAGGACACATTGGGACGGATGTCAAAAATGCGCAAGATTTTGCAAACTCTGCGCAAGCCGCTGCAAGAACCGAACGCATTACCGGCGCAGACTCGGCGTTTTGCAGTGGAGAATCTGGCAATGAACCTGTTTTTATATCTCTCAGTCGTTCTCATCTGGGGCACGACATGGATTGCTATCTATGCGCAACAGTCTGCGGGCATCAGTGCCGTTACCGTCGCTGTCTTCTGGCGCTTTTTGCTCGCTTCACTGGTCATGTTATTACTGCTTAAGCTGATAAAACGGCTGCACAGCCTGACGCTGCAGGACCATGTCTTCTGTATGCTGCAGGGCTGCTGCGTCTTTGGCTTCAACTTTGTCTGCTTCTATTACGCGTCCGGCTATATCAGCAGCGGACTGGAGTCGGTCATTTTCTCGATGGCCGTGATGTATAACGCCATTAACAGCTGGATATTTTTCCGTCAGCGCCCTTCCGCGCGTCTGATTCCGGCGATAGTGCTGGGCATGGCGGGCATTGTTGCGTTGTTCTGGCACGATTTGCGTAGTACGCAGGCTTCTGCCGGATTGATGTGGGGAATTGGCTTGAGTGCGCTGGGCACGCTGGGATTTTCATTTGGCAATATGATCAGCCAGCGGCATCAGCGTCTGCAACGCGACGTGCTGACAACCAACAGTTACGGCATGTTATACGGTGCGCTGATGATGGCTTTGATCTCACTGCTACAGGGTGTTTCGCTGCAGCCAACCTGGAACACGCAGTGGCTTGGAGCCTTAACCTATCTGGCCATTGTGGGATCGGTGATGGGTTTCGGCGCTTACTTCACACTGGTGGGGCGTATCGGCGCCAGTCGGGCGGCTTATACAACCGTGTTATTTCCGCTGGTTGCGTTAGCGCTTTCTACCCGCTTTGAGGGGTATGAGTGGCATGTCAGCGCCATCCCTGGCCTTGTCATGATTTTGCTGGGCAATATCGTGATGTTTGCCCGCTGGCCGGCAAGCCGTCGCCGGATCACTATCTGACACGGAGCGGGCTTCAGGCCCGCGTCCGCACAGGCGTTACGCCCACTGCTGCTGAAGAAGTTTCTGTGGTTGATTGATCGCTTTACGCGCGATCCAGTAGAGCAGAACACGCTCATCGTCACTGTCACGATCGGCCATCGACAGGAGTTTCAGTGCCAGCGTCGATTTGGTCACAGGCTGTTGTTCTGTACTGAGTTCAATCACCGCCTGACCGATGATGCAGCAAACGTCATCCTCACTGGTGCTGGATTCATATGTCCGGTCTTTCATATTTCCTCCTGTTAAGTGAGCTGTAAGCCTGGCAAAAAATCTGGAAACCTGCTCACAGAAACAGCTATCTGAAACATTATCTTACGGCTAATTACGCTTATTCATTAAGTTGCCGCTTTGCTTACTCTTCACGCGGCGTCGCGAATCCTTTCCGATGCCATTCATACCGCCTGAATGGCATTTCATTCCCTGATCCGTTCCGTTCATGCCTTTACTGCTCACGCACGCGAATCACTGTTTTATTCTGACTGCAGTTTCCAGATTCCCGGACGGGAGAGAAAAATCATGAACCAGACTCAACAGGCTTCTTACCAGCGTTCCCGCTGGCTTACATTGTTCGGCACGGTAATCACTCAGTTCGCGCTGGGGTCAGTCTACACATGGAGTTTGTTTAACGGCCAGCTGTCGCAGAAGCTGGATGCCCCCGTCAGTCAGGTCGCTTTTTCTTTTGGCCTGCTGAGTTTAGGTCTGGCTATCGCCTCTTCGCTGGCCGGGAAATTACAGGAACGTTTTGGAGTACGCCGCGTCACTATCGGTGCGGGTGTACTGATGGCGCTGGGTTTCTGGCTCACCGCCCATGCGAATAACCTGATGATGCTCTATTTCAGTGCCGGACTGCTGGTGGGTCTGGCCGATGGCGCGGGTTACCTGATGACGCTGTCAAACTGCGTGAAGTGGTTCCCGGAGCGCAAAGGGATGATCTCTGCCTGTGCGATTGGCGCATACGGTCTGGGCAGCCTGGGGTTCAAATTTATCTGCGGGGCGCTGCTGGCGACGGTCGGTCTGGAGCAGACCTTTAGGATCTGGGGCGTGCTGGCGATGTCGATGATCATCCTCGGTGCGCTGCTGATGCGTGAAGCGCCACTGCTGCAGAATGGAGCTGCTGCGCAGGGCCAGCAGAATGCGCGGGATTACACGCTGGCACAGTCGGTGCGACTGCCGCAGTACTGGATGCTGGCGCTGATGTTCCTGACCGCCTGCATGAGCGGCCTCTATGTGATAGGCGTTGCGAAAGATATCGGCGAAGGGCTGGTGCACCTCTCCACGCAGACTGCTGCCAGCGCGGTAACGGTCATCGCGATTGCCAACCTGAGCGGCCGGCTGGTGCTGGGCGTGCTCTCTGACAAAATGATGCGCATCAGAGTCATTTCACTGGCGCAAATCGTGTCGCTGATCGGAATGAGCGTGCTGCTGTTTACCCGGATGAATGAAATGACCTTCTTCCTGTCACTCGCCTGTGTTGCCTTCAGCTTTGGCGGCACCATCACGGTATTCCCGTCGCTGGTCAGTGACTTCTTTGGCCTCAACAACCTGACAAAAAACTACGGCCTGCTTTATCTCGGCTTTGGTATCGGTAGCGTGCTGGGCTCGCTGGTCGCCTCGCTGTTTGGGGGCTTCACCGTCACCTTCAGCCTGATTATGACACTGCTGGTACTTTCCCTGTTCCTGTCACTCACTATCCGCCTGCCGCAGAGTTCCGTCACGGCAGAACCGGTGTTGCAACGCCACTAATACTGACCAAAAAATACAGCGGGCCGCGATTAAGCGGCCCGTTTACGTTTAGCCGCGGAATCGCGGCTCGGCCATTCCCGCTACCGCGACATCCACGGCAAAGATATCGCCAGATTGTGGATAGCGCGCCAGCTCCTCTTCGGTACGGTCTTCGCGCGAACTGGTGATGAACAGCGTTTTAAGATCGGCACCGCCAAAGGCCACCATGGTTGGCCACTTCACCGGCAGCAGGATCTCATCCACGATTTCGCTGCTCTGCGGATCGATACGCACCACGCGTCCGCCATCAAACTGTGCTGACCAGTAAAAGCCTTCGCTATCCACTGCGGCACCATCCGGTAATCCCCCTTTCGCATCGAAGCGGCGGAACAGGGTGCGTTCGCCCGGTTCACCCTGCTCATTTAACGGATAACGATAGAGCGCTTCATTCGGCGTGTCGCTGTGATACATCCAGCGCCGGTCGGGAGAGAATGCCAGTCCGTTGGAAATTTTAATGTCGCGCGCTTTCACCTCCAGCTTCAGGTCCGGCGTCACGCGGCACAGCAGCCCGCCATTTTTGTCCTGCGGTTCCCACAGGCTGCCGCACCAGAAGTTACCCCAGGGATCGACGCGGCCATCATTAAAGCGGCTTTGCGCGGCTACTCCCGGATTCTCTGCGATTTTCTTCTCAGGTTTACCCTGTGCATCCAGCAGCCAGACACCGCCACGTAATGCGGCGATCAGCCCGCCCTGCTCACGCAGACCGATGCATCCCACCTCTTCCGCCTGCGGGAAGGTCTGCAGTTCGCCGCTGACCGGATCAAAACGGTGAATGGCCGGTGCCAGGATATCGACACAGTAGAGCACCTGCTCTTCGACAGACCAGAGCGGGCATTCGCCCAGTTCAGCCTGTAAAGCCAGAATATTTTTCACGTCATGCGCCATGTTTTTCTCCCATTGAACTGACATGCTAATAATGTAGTGGTAAAAACTTTCAAATGAGAATTATTTTCGCTTGATTTTGAGACTATTCTCTTCGGTAGTATTTAATATTCAGTTCATTCCGATTTATTTAATTCCCTCTGCTGTAAAATTCAGCATCCTGAAATATTCCGTCATATCTTCCTAAATAACTCTACAAAGCCTGCATCTTCACTCCACTTTTCCAGCGTAACGTCGTAGTCATTGGAAAAGAGGAGAAGCTTCCGATGAAGAGATTAATTAAAGTCGCTTCGGTGGTTGCGCTGATGACGTTATTAAGCGGTTGTATCATCAGCCCCAGACACGACAATGGCTGGCACCGCGGAGGTGGCGGCGGATATCATGGAGACTACTATGGAGGTTATCACGGTGGGTATCATGGCGGTCACCATCGCCACTGACGGGCAAAGATGTCACACAGCATAAAATAAAAGCAGTAAACTTTAAGGGCGGGATAATTATCCCGCCCGTTTTATTTAGCTTTTCAGCGCGTAATTACACTGGAACCAGGCTTTCTTCAGTCCCGGAATATGACTCTCCTGCGCAGGCAACGCCTCGACTTTATCAAATCCTTTACTGCTGCAGTAATTCGCCAGATCAATATCCATTGCATCACGATTGACCTTTTGCGGGTCAAAACGGTACTGCACAGTATTTGAGTCTGGATCTTCATCAACGCGTTCAAATGCCCCGGGTTTGCTGGCAGTACATCCACTCAGCAGAATCAGCGCCACTGCGCCGGTAATTAGTTTTTTCATTTAGTTATCCTCACGTTGCCGCGCAGTTTATGACGCAGCCAGTCACGCATCCATAGGATTAATGCGCGAAAAATCAAAACTTGAGAAGCTTTCACCGATTAATGTAATACGATTAAACGGCTATCACTATCGTGCCAGAGATGACAGGATGTATTCAGACCGAACGAAACGAAGACTGCACCACACCAGGAAATGCCAAAAATAAGAAATCTGTTCCTCTCTCTTCCCTGCCCGCGCTTAGCGGGCTTTTTTTCGCCCGCTGAACGCTGACTTACTGGCCTGTCATTGCGACCATTCTACGTAACAGGTTAGCGGCGCGCTTGTCAGGTAATGCCAGAATGGCACTGTAGAGATCAATCGACATGGCACACAGCGAAGAGCGATCAACCGCCGTATCGGCAGGCATATTCAGCTGCTGCAGCTTATCGCCCCACCTGAGATAGAGTCGGCCGACGATCTCCTGCAGATCATCCTGCGCCTGCGTCTTATCCAGTGGCTGTTCGGGCGGAGGACTGTTGAGCAGCAGCTGCTCCATGGCCTCTGCCTCTTTGTGATTCAGCGACGCAGGAAGTGTGTTCAGCAAATTGATGCCACCACTCACCTGCGGATAGAGATATCGGAAGCAGAGACCCGGATCGATCTGGTTCAGCGCGCGCATCTCTTCCACCGAGACGCCGATATAGTTAACCACCGCCGCATCCGTTCCACGCATCAGCCGTTGGTTAATGACCTCAATCAGCCAGCCACGCAGCTCGCCCGTCGCTTTATCTGCGGGTTCCCCTTCGCGGATTCGGCGGGTCAGCTCCTGGGTCAGCAACAGCCATAACGCCGGTTCCTGAGTCTGCAGCACCCGATAGCCCGGCATCTTTGCCAGTTGATTCACCGCCTGCTCACGCTGCGTGGCCTGCAACTGATGCGGCGCGACCCAGCTGAACCAGAGCAGATTCGCCAGCATCAGTGGCAGCAGAAAGAGGATCAGCCCCTGCCATAAACGCAGCAGGGTCGTTTTGATCAGCACAATGACGATGAGCGCCAGCAGCGCAAAGGCGGCCAGCGTAATAAAAAGCAGAGAATTCATGCTGCGGGGTTAATCCTTACGCACATCGATCAGCACAGGACAGTGAGCACGCTCGATAACCGACGCGCTGACCGAGCCTTTTAACAGCCGATTAAACGAAGAGAGATGTCGGCGTCCCATGATAATCATGCTGGCCTTAAGCTGTTGCGACTGGGCAACGATGGTATCTGCGGCGTCACCCGCCAGAATCATGCCGCGCGCATTAATGCCTGCGCGCAGTAACGGGGCCAGTGCATGGCGCACCACCATTTCCGCCGTATTCTGCTCATCCTGCGCCGCCACAAAATCGGCCGGGTCTTCACCCGCATCGATTTCCATCGGCTGATTACAGGACGAGTAGGCAGGATCGACACAGCAGAGCACGACGACATCGGCGCGATGCGCCAGCGCTTCTTCAATCGTTAAGGCAACCACTTTCTCCGCAACCGGAGAGTGGTCAATGGCCATCAGCAGGGTTTTCATCAGATGCTTATCCTTCAATCGCGGCGACTTTGCCGATTTCACGCACCAGCGCCTCTTTGCACTTCAGCATCTCGTCACGAAAACGGGCTTCGTGTCGAAGAAAACGTGCAGAGGGCACCAGCAAAGAGACAGAAAAGCGACCAAACAGCGTATCCAGCGCAAACGCCATGGTAGAGATACCTTCCAGCGTTTCACCGCGATCCACGGCGATACCGGTTTCGCGCACTTCCCTGATAAGTTGCAGCAACTGCGGCAGCGTTTTTACCGTCATATCGGTTAACTCCTGCCAGGCGTCGCCGACGATGGTCCGCACATCTTTTTCACACTCCAGCGCCAGCAACGCCCGTCCACCGGAGGTGCTGTAGAGCGGCAGATTGAGTCCCATATGCGGAACGACCCGAAGCTCCCGCGACGCCACCACGTGGTGAATAATCGCCAGCTGGCTGCCGCTGGCGCGCGCCAGCGAGACCGTTTCATTAGTGTCGGAAGAGAGTTTTTCCAGCAGCGGACTGACCAGATCGACCACGTCGGTGTGGACGCTGGAGATCAGCTTTAACAGGGCTGGCCCCAGTCGCAGTCCACCCGCCCCGCTGCTGCGCACCAGTTCAGCGCTGTCGAGTGCGGCGACAATGCGCTGTACCGTTGAACGGGGCAGTTCCACCGCCTGAGCAATCTCGCCGAGGCTCATGCCGCCCGGCTGTTCGCCCAGCGCATTAAGAATTTTTGCCGCACGGGCGATGACCTGAATACCGCCCGTTTTTTCCTCCTCGCGGCTGGAGGGTTGATGTGCCATAGCGTCGTCCTGTTTGAGCTGCCTTACTGTAGCGCGAATGCCGCACTTTTCACAGCCTGTACCACATTGCAATACAGCATACCGGGATGTAATATTACGCCCTGTATCACATCGCAGTACACTGCATCATAATAACGAGATCGCCTGCAATGAACGCTAAGCCAGCCGCCGCGCCGGCCCCTCATCCTTTTACACTGCGACTGGCCCTGGGCCTGGTCGGCGTGCTCATTGCTGCGCTGACCTCCGGGCTGAACGATCGCGTCAGTGATATCGCACTGGCCGATATCCGTGCCGCGATCGGCATCGGTTTCGATCAGGGTAGCTGGATTATCTCCGGTTATCAGGCGGCCGAAGTCGCCGCTATGATGATCGCGCCCTGGTTCGCCGTCACCCTGTCGCTGCGGCGTTTTACGCTCGGCGTGTCGGCGGGATTTATGCTGACCGGCATTCTGCTGCCGCTGGTGCCGGACCCAACGCTGTTTATCAGCCTGCGCGTGCTGCAGGGCCTGTTTGGTGGCGCACTGCCGCCGATGCTGATGACCGTCGCCCTGCGCTTTCTGCCGCCTCCCTTTAAGCTGTTTGGCCTGGCGGGCTATGCCCTGACCGCGACGTTTGGCCCCAACATGGCGGCCTCGCTGGCCTCACTGTGGACAGACCATGTCAGCTGGATGATGGTGTTCTGGCAGGTAGTGCCCGGCATGCTGGTTGCGATGGTGCTGATTAGCTGGGGGATACCGCAGGACCCGCTGCGTCCGGAACGCTTTCAGCAGATCGATCTGTTCGGCATGGTGACCGGCTGCAGTGCTGTCGCACTGCTGGTTCTGGTGCTGACCCAGGGTGAGCGCCTGGACTGGCTGAACTCCCCACTGCTCGCCGGTATGCTGCTTGCCGCGCTGCCGCTGCTGCTGGTGTTCCTGATCAATGAGTGGTTTCACCCGCTGCCGCTGTTTAAATTGCAGATGCTCCGGCGACCAAATCTGGCGCACGGTCTGCTCGGGCTGGCCTGTGTGCTTATCCTGGGGCTTTCGGGTTCCGCGCTGCCGTCGGCCTATTTTGCGCAGGTCAGCGGCTTTCGCACCCTTGAGTTTGCCCCGCTGGCGCTGACGGTGGGCCTGCCGCAACTGCTGATTGCGCCACTGATTGCAGCTCTGCTGAATATTCGCTGGATTGACTGCCGCTGGATGCTCACGGCGGGCGTCGGCCTGCTGGTGACCTCCTGTCTGCTGGGCACGCAGATCACCAGTGACTGGGCACGACAGAATTTCTGGTTGTTGCAGATCCTGCAGGCGTTCGGCCAGCCGATGATTATTCTGCCGATCCTGATGAGTGCCACCAGCGTTGTCGCCCCGCCAGAAGGCCCGTTTGCCTCAGCGATGTTTAATACGGTGCGCGGCTTCTCCAGCATCGCCGCCTCCACGCTGGTTGAGGTTTTCCTCTCCCATCGCGAGCAGTTTCACTCCAGTATCCTGATTAATCAGGCCGCCAGTCGCAGCTGGCTGATGACCGCGCCGACGGCCGATCAGGCCAGCCACAGTTTGCCGCTGTTGCCGGATGGCAGCATCAGCGCCAGCGATAATCTCAGCGGATTCGCCACCCTGGTGCGGCATCAGGCCACGGTGCTGAGTCTGAGTGACAGCTGGCTGATGCTGACCGGCTTTGCCGCCTGCCTGTTATTGCTTACCGCCATCCTGCCCAAACGGGTCTGGCCGCCTCAAACTTTGATTCAAAACCCTTCCCGGAATAACTGAATATGCGTGCTTTCGAAATGAGAAGAACCCTGCTGCTGAGTCTGCTGCTGCTGGTGTTACTGGCCATCGCCTTTGCAGTCTGGTCAATGATGACCGGCAACGATCACCGTACCAACGATGCTTACGTTAATGCGGATTACACCCTGGTGGCGCCGAAAGTCTCCGGATACATCAGCAACGTGCAGGTGCAGGATAATCAGCAGGTCAAAGCGGGCCAGCTGCTGGCAACGCTGGACGACCGTGACTACCGTGTTGCGCTGGAGAGTGCCGAGGCTGACCTGCAGGTGAGTCAGGCGAAACTGCTGAGCAGCCAGGCCCAGCTTGAACAGCAGCAGTCGGTGATTGATCAGCAGAAAGCCAGCGTCGCGGCCAGCCAGGCTTCCGCGCAGTATGCCGGTCAGAGCGCCGATCGCTATAACCGCCTCTATAAAAGCGGCACCGTAGCCGCCGACGATCAGCAGAAAGCGAGCTCGAATCAGCGCTCCGCGCTGGCAGCCGTGCATCAGAGTCAGGCCGCGCTGGCGTCGGCCATGAAACAGGTGGGTGTGTTACAGGCCGCGGTGCGTTCAGCAGAAGCGGATGTCGCCGCGGCTAAAGCCAGCGTCGATCAGGCCAGGCTGAATCTCTCCTACACGCGCATTACGGCTCCCGTTGACGGCATGGTCGGTCAGCGCTCGGTGCGGATTGGCGCGTATGTTTCAGCCGGAACCCGTCTGCTGGCGGTGGTGCCACTGCAGCAAACCTACATCACGGCTAACTACCTTGAGACGCAGTTAAGTGATGTGCGTCCGGGTCAGCGGGTGCGAATCAGTGTGGATGCCCTGCCGGGCGAGACCTTTACCGGCCATGTGGACAGCATCGCACCGGCCACCGGCGCAACTTTTTCGGCGATTGCTCCCGACAACGCCACCGGCAACTACACTAAAGTCGTTCAGCGTCTGCCGGTTAAAATTGTGCTGGATGGTGGCCAACAGCATCTGGCTCAGTTACGTGTCGGCATGTCGGCGATCCCTGACATTCAGGTGCCGTAAAATTGTGAGCAATATCTCAGAACGGACCTATTTCATTTGGTCGGGATTACGCGTAAATTAGCGCCTGATCCTGTTCTGAGAGTTATTCAGATCGACCCGGAAAAGAGCAGACCATTACTGAAATGGCGATCTCTTTTCCACATCTGTTCGCGTTGCACTGGTTTGGGATCGCCATCATCGTAACCGCTCAGAGGAGTTGCTTTGTGAAATATGCCTTGATGGGAATATCTTTTTTCGCGTTACTTTGGTTCGGCACTTTTGTTCTGCTGCTGAAGTAATGGCGTGACAGTGCCGCCACGGGGCGACCATTGCGTCGCCCCTGCTGGCTGTCAGCTCTCTTCTTCTGTTTTCATGCTGCCCGGCAAGACGCCATCGGCACGAAACATCGCTTTAATTCCCCGTACCGCCTGACGAATACGATCGCTGTTTTCAATCAGCGCAAATCGCACGTGCGTGTCGCCATAGTCGCCAAACCCGATGCCGGGTGAGACACAGACCTTCGCCTCCTGCAGCATATGTTTGGCAAACTCGAGCGAACCCAGATGCGCGTAATGGTCGGGAATTTTTGCCCAGACGTACATCGAGGCTTTGGGGTTATCCACCATCCAGCCCGCTTCATGCAAACCTTTGACCAGCACATCACGGCGGCGTTTGTACTGCTCAGCGATGTCGCGCACACACTGCTGATCCCCTTCCAGCGCCGCAATCGCTGCCACCTGCAGCGGCGTAAAGGTGCCGTAGTCATGGTAACTTTTGATTCGTGCCAGCGCGGCGACCAGCTCTTTATTGCCCACCATGAAACCGATGCGCCAGCCCGCCATGTTGTAGCTTTTAGACAGGGTAAAGAATTCCACGGCGACATCACGCGCGCCGGGCACCTGCATAATCGACGGCGCTTTCCAGCCATCGTAAACGATGTCTGCATAGGCCAGATCGTGGATCACCAGCACGTTGTACTGCTTCGCCAGCGCAATGACCCGCTCGAAAAAGTCGAGCTCCACACACTGTGCGGTGGGGTTAGACGGGAAACCGAGGATCATCATTTTTGGCTTGGGGTAGCTCTCGCGGATGGCGCGTTCCAGCTCATTAAAGAAGTCGACACCCGCCACCAGCGGCACCGATCGCACCTGCGCGCCGGCAATCACCGCTCCGTAGATATGAATCGGATAGCTGGGATTGGGCACCAGCACGGTATCCCCATGATCCAGCGTCGCCAGCATCAGGTGCGCCAGCCCCTCTTTGGAACCGATGGTGACAATCGCCTCAGATTCGGGATCGATTTCCACCTGGTAGCGATCGGCGTACCAGCGCGAGATCGCTCTGCGCAGTCGCGGAATGCCGCGCGATGTGGAATAACCGTGGGTATCGTCACGCTGCGCCACCTGGCATAACTTTTCGACGATGTGTGGCGGCGTCGGGCCATCAGGATTGCCCATTGAAAAGTCGATGATATCTTCGCCGCGCCGACGCGCAGCCATCTTCAGTTCAGCGGTGATGTTGAAAACGTAAGGGGGTAAACGTTCAATACGCGAGAAACGACGGGGTGTGCTGTTATCAGCCATGATGTCCTCTGGATTACGTAAGCGCCCGGACCGTCCGAGCGACGCGGGTCACTGCGGTGACCCGTTACGAACATAACGTGGCGAGGATCATTTTGTCGAGGGTGGCGGAAAATTTTTTATTGTTGCGGATTCAGCCGTCCCAGCAGCCAATCGTTCACCCAGTGGCCGTCCAGCAGATAATTATCCCGCAGCGTGCCCTCCAGCTGAAAGCCGTTTTTCTCCAGAATACGGCGTGAGGCCCAGTTTCCTTCAATCACCATCGCCTTGAGTTTGTGGAAATCCGCTTCCAGCAAAAACTGGCATAGCGCCGCCAGCGCTTCGCTGCCATAGCCCTGACCGCAGTGGCGATGCAGCAGCATGTAGCCCACTTCCGCCTGACGATGTGGCTCCCATTCGGGGCTGCAGCCAAACAGGCCAATCGGCTCACCGCTGTCACGTCGTCGTGCCACCAGGCAGAGCATGTGAAAACTGCCCGGCTGCCAGGGTGCCAGACGCGTGGTGAAGCGCTGACGGATATCCGCTTCATCGGGGATTTCGCTGACCCATTTCATGGTGTCGCGATCTTCATGGACGGCACGAAAAAGTTGCCAGTCTTCTGGCTGTAATTTACTGAGGGTTAATCTGGCGGTGACAAGTTGCATCTGCTGCTCCCGATGGGCGCGGTTTTCCAGCGGTCGCTGGCGCGCGTCATCGCGCAACATAGCAAAATGGCATCACAGCAACCAGCCTTAGCGGGCTGAAAAACCGTTCCCCTTTATTACACTCAACTTTTCCTCTTTTTACGGATTGGCCGTAAAAATTGATCTGAAACACGATCTCCCGGCGTGATTGATCGGGACGCTAGCGGTTCGCGATCACATTTTTTATCATAAGGCACTTTCCCTTGCCGACGAGGCGCCTGTGTCCTCCCACTTCACGATGTTACTGGCAGTATTTGACCGCGCCGCCCTGATGTTGATCTGCCTGTTCTTCCTGACGCGCACCCGTCCGTTTCGTCAGCTGCTGCAAAAAGATGAACATACCCGCGCAGAAAAAGTGGCAGTGACGGCCATCTTTTCCCTGTTCGCGCTGTTCAGCACCTGGTCGGGCGTCAATGTCGACGGCTCGCTGCTGAATGTGCGGGTGATTGCCGTGATGGCGGGCGGCATTCTGTTTGGTCCCTGGGTCGGTATCGCCACTGGCATCATTGCGGGTCTGCACCGTTTTCTCATTGATATTCACGGCGTGACCTCGGTGCCCTGTCTTATCACCAGCATCATTGCCGGTATTGTGGCGGGCGGTATTAACCGCCGTGTACTGAAGGAGCATCGCTGGCGCGCCGGTATCGTCGGCGGCATGCTGTGTGAAGCTCTGACGATGCTGCTGATCGTTCTGTGGGCGCGCCCTGCCTCACTCGGACTGGCGATTGTGTCGGAGATTGCCCTGCCGATGATTCTTGGCGCATCCAGCATCGGTATCATTGTGTTGCTGGTACAGAGTGTCGAGGGCGAGAAAGAGGCGATTGCCGCCCGCCAGGCTAAGCTGGCGCTGGAAATTGCTAACAAAACCCTGCCGCTGTTTCGTCAGGTGAACAGCGACTCGCTGCGCAATATCTGTGACATTATCCGCAGAGAGATCAAAGCCGATGCGGTGGCGATGACGGATAAAAAGCAGATCCTGGCCTACGTCGGCTATGGCGAACATAATTATCAGCATGGGGATGATGGCATCAGCCCGACGACGGCGCAGTCGATCAACAGCGGTAAAATTATCATTAAGAACAATGATGAAGCGCACCGCACTAAAGATATCCATTCGATGATCGTCATCCCGCTGTGGGAAAAAGGCAAAGTCACCGGCACGCTGAAAATCTACTATCGCCGCGCGCACCGTATTACCGGCTCGCTGAAGGAGATGGCGATTGGCCTGTCACAAATCATCTCAACCCAGCTTGAAGTGTCGCGCGCCGAGCAGCTGCGTGAGATGGCCAATAAAGCGGAACTGCGCGCGCTGCAAAGTAAAATAAATCCCCATTTCCTGTTCAACGCGCTGAATGCTATCTCCTCCTCTATCCGGCTCAATCCCGATACCGCCCGCCAGCTGGTGATCAACCTGTCACGCTATCTGCGTTATAACCTGGAACTGAACGATGATGAGCTGATCGATATCCGTAAGGAGCTGTGGCAGGTGAAAGATTACATCGCCATCGAGCAGGCGCGGTTTGGCGATAAGCTGACGATGATTTATGACGTCGATGAAGATCTGCATTTTCTGCTGCCGAGTCTGCTGATCCAGCCGCTGGTAGAGAACGCCATTGTGCATGGCATCCAGCCCTGTAAAGGCAAAGGCGTGGTGACGCTGAGCGTGCGGGATCTGGGCGATCGGGTGCGGATCGCCGTGCGGGACACCGGCCAGGGCATCAGTGACGAAGTGATGGAACGGGTGGCACGCAATGAGATGCCCGGCAATAAAATCGGCCTGCTCAATGTGCATCATCGGGTCAAACTCCTGTCGGGTCAGGGACTGAACATCGTGCGGCATCAGCCGGGTACTGAAATTTCTTTTACGCTGAGTAAGAACGGCCAGCGCCTGGCGGAGAATCTGTTATGAAAGCCATTATCGTGGAAGATGAATTTCTGGCGCAGCAGGAGCTGAGCTGGATGATTCAGCATCACAGCAAAATCGAAATCGAAGCCTGCTTTGATGACGGTCTCGACGTGCTGAAGTATCTGCAACAGCATCGGGTGGATGTGATTTTCCTGGACATTAATATCCCCTCGCTGGATGGCATGCTGCTGGCAAAGAATATCCATCAGTTTGCGCACAAGCCGCTGATTGTCTTTATCACCGCATGGAAAGAGCATGCGGTAGAAGCGTTTGAGCTGGAGGCGTTTGACTACATTCTGAAGCCCTATCAGGAGTCGCGGATTGTCACCATGCTGAACAAGCTGGAAGCCACCGCACAGGCGCTGCAGGCGGTGAGTCATCTCAGCGCCACACCCGCGCCGCAGACGGTCAACCTGATCAAAGATGAACGCATTATCGTCACAGACGTGAATGATATTTACTACGTCGAGGCGCATGAGAAGCTGACGTTTGTCTATACCCGACGCGAGTCCTACGTGATGTCGATGAATATCAGCGAGTTCTGTTCACGCCTGCCGGAGCAGCAGTTCTTCCGCTGCCATCGCTCTTACTGCGTCAGCCTCAGCAAAATCCGCGAAATCGAGCCGTGGTTTAACAACACCTATCTGCTGAAGCTACGCGATCTGGAGTTTCAGGTGCCCGTCAGCCGCAGTAAGGTGAAGCAGTTCAGACAGCTGATGCGCCTGTAGCTTCAGACGGTGACGAAACCATTCAGGCAAGGGAGTGGCGTGCAGGGAAACAGGAGAAGTCAGGCGGTGATTTCCCGATCCTGACCGGCTGAAGCCGCCAGGTCGGGAAAATCGATCGCGCGCAGAATGCCACTGCGCGCGGGGTAAAGCAGAATCAGATTTCACGACCCAGCGTCTGACGCAGATGTGCGCCCGCGCCCAGCAGGCCAGGCTGATCGTGCGTAATCATATAGACCGGGATGCTGGCAACGTAGTCGCGGAAGCGGCCTTTATCTTCAAATGCCGCACGGAAGCCCGACGACTTAAAGAACTCCAGGAAGCGTGGCACGATGCCACCCGCAATGTAGACGCCACCAAAGGTGCCGAGATTCAGCGCCAGGTTGCCGCCGAAACGCCCCATGATGACGCAGAACATCGACAGCGCACGACGGCAGTCGGTGCAGCTGTCATCCAGCGCACGCTGGCTGACATCTTTCGGCTTCAGGTTTTCCGGCACGCGATGATCCACTTTCACAATCGCACGATACAGGTTAACCAGACCGGCACCCGACAGCACACGTTCAGCTGAAACATGGCCCAGCTCTTCGCGCAGTACTTCCAGGATCTGGTCTTCTTCTTCGCTGTTGGCCGCGAAATCGACATGACCGCCCTCGCCCGGCAGGCTGACCCAGCGCTTGTCCACATGCACCAGATGGCTGACGCCTAAGCCGGTACCGGCACCATAAATCGCAATAGGCTTATCTTTAACCGGTTCTGTGCCGCCAAACTGAATCACGTTTTCGGCGGTCAGCATCGGGATCGCCATGGAGACCGCGGTGAAGTCGTTAATGATTTCCAGGTGTTCAAAACCGATGTTCTCTTTGAGCTTGCGCGTTGAAAACGCCCAGTCATGGTTGGTCATTTCAACCCAGTCATCGGTAATCGGGCAGGCGATAGCAATACAGCCATCTTTAACGTCCTGCTGTTGTTCATCAAGATAGTGGCGGATGACGGCTTCGAGGCTGTCGTATTCTGATGTTGAGAATGTTTTGGCCTGGGTGATGCTGCCGCTTTCCACCTCACACAGGGCGAGGCGCGCGTTAGTACCGCCGACATCGCCGACCAAGGCATAGGTTGTCATTCTTCTGTTGCTCCGCTTGGGGTCTTAAGAGTTGGAGGACACTATAAATTTCTGCCCATAAAACAACAACGCTCACCGGTGCGATTGGTGAGCGTCTTACTCAGTTGTGCTACAGCCTAACCGCGTTAGTCCACCCTGCACAGCGGCAACTATCTGAATCTTAGCCGCCGTTGCGTTGATTCAGGCAGGCGGTGACTTTTCTTAGCAGTGGCGGCAAATCGTCTTTCGGCATAACCACCTCAACCAGCGACAGCCATTGAGGCGCTGAAAGTCGCGCCATCACCTCGTCTAACTGCACGGTTTCACTGATGCGCCAGCTCTGCGCCTGGCCCTGAAGGCTAAGGGCGTGTGGCAGAGCCGTCCAGTTCCACGGGGCGATATCATTGTAACGTTGTGTTGCGCCATGAATCGCCCGTTCGACGGTATAGCCTTCATTATTCAGCAAAAAGAGTATCACTCGCTGCTGGTCGCGCAGCATGGAACCCAGTTCCTGAATCGTCAGCTGCGCCGAACCGTCACCGATAATCAGGATAACCCGGCGACCGGGGTCGGCGGTCTGCGCGCCAAATGCTGCCGGAAGAGTATAGCCGATTGATCCCCATAATGGCTGAACCACCAGCTCCGCCCGAGAGGGCAATCGCAACGCGGCGGCACCAAAGGCAGCCGTCCCCTGCTCGGCCAGAATCAGGTCGCCGGGTTGCACAAATTTCTGCATCGCCTGCCAGAAAGCGTGCTGACTGATCACCGCCGCAGGTTCTGCCGGTTGTGCAACGGACAGCGTGGCGGCGGGCTGCCACTGCCGGCCATAGCGTTCAAACAGCGCCTGCAGTTCACTGAGCGCATCTGCCATCGACAACGGCGCAAAATTTTCACCGCCGACGCTGGCACTGAAGGGCTGCAGATCGATCAGTCGTTCAGGATTGAACTGCTGCGTGAAGCCTGCGGTAATCGTGTCGGTAAAACGCACGCCGACGCAGATCGCCACATCCACCTGCTCGATCTGTTCGCACACCTGCCCTGCACTGGCCTCACCGGCATAGGTTCCGACATAACCCGGCTGCTGCTCATCCAGCACCCCTTTGCCCATCAGCAGACTGGCACAGGGAATCGCGCTCATTTCCCGCAGCACGGCCAGGGCGGCCTGCTGCTGCCAGCGCAGCGCCAGAAAATCGGCCAGCAGTGAAACGCGTTGTGCCGGTGCCAGTAAATGTTCTGCCGCGGCACGGAAAGCGCGGCGCGTGTCAGCCGATGAGGGTTGATGACTGTTGAGGGGCTGCGCGGGTGGCGGCACCTCTAACGCCGCCACGTCGACGGCCAGCGAGAGATAGCCGGGACGACGGGCCTGCAGCGCAGCGATAATCACCCGATCAATCTCAGCCGTGGCATTGTTGGCAGTCAGCTGTGCCGTTGCGGCACTGACCTCTGCGGCCATGCGAATGAAATGCTGGAAATCGCCATCGCCCAGCGAATGATGCACGCAGTCACCCTGTTGCTGGGCCTGCATCGCGGGTGCCCCGACGATGTGAATCACCGGCAGATATTCGGCATAACTGCCCGCGATGCCATTAATTGCGCTAAGCTCGCCCACGCCAAACGTGGTGAGTAACGCTCCCGCGCCGTTGCAGCGCGCATAACCGTCCGCCGCATAGGCTGCGTTAAGCTCATTGGCGCAGCCAACCCAGCTGATTTCAGGATGGGCGATAACGCGGTCAAGAAACTGCAGGTTATAGTCGCCAGGCACGCCGAACAGATGCTTTACTCCCATCTCCTGCAGACGGGTCAGCAGGTAATCTCCAACGGTGAATGTGGACATTGCGCATTCCTTTCAGGGAAGAGTCGGGTTAAGTATCTGACAGAGAGTGAAATTAGCGAGGCGAATCCCTGTTTTCGCCAGCCGCAATGCCTGGAAAGTCGGCGTTACGCTGGCGGATTATTCTGTAAAAACGCGATCTGCTGCGCGCTGTCACTGAGTGTAACCGTATACACTGATAGACTTTTGGCACATATCCCCGTTTTTACTCAGGAGCGCTGAATGTCCTCTTTCCCTCATCCCGATCGCTATCAACAGATGGAATATCGTCGCAGCGGCCGCAGCGGCATTAAACTGCCCGCCATTTCGCTGGGACTGTGGCACAACTTTGGTGACAGCACCCGGGTTGATAACAGCCGTGAGCTGCTGCGTCATGCGTTTGACCTTGGCATTACCCATTTCGACTTAGCGAACAACTACGGCCCGCCTCCTGGCTCCGCAGAAGAGAATTTTGGCCGTATTCTGCGGGAAGATTTTCGTGCCCATCGTGATGAGCTGATTATCTCCACCAAGGCGGGCTACACCATGTGGCAGGGACCTTATGGGGATTGGGGGTCGCGAAAGTATCTGATCGCCAGCCTGGATCAGAGCCTGAAGCGCATGGGACTGGAGTATGTGGATATTTTCTATCATCACCGTCCCGATCCGGAAACCCCGCTGGAAGAGACGATGCGCGCGCTGGATCATGTGGTGCGCCAGGGCAAAGCGCTTTACGTGGCCCTTTCAAACTATCCGGCTGACCTTGCTGCGCAGGCGATCGCGATTCTGCGCGATCTCGGCACGCCTTGTCTGATCCACCAGCCGCGCTATTCGATGTTTGAACGCACGCCAGAGCAGGGATTGATTCAGACGCTGGGTGATGCGGGCGTCGGCTGTATCGCCTTCTCTCCGCTGGCGGGCGGTGTGCTCACCGATCGCTATCTGCAGGGCATCCCGGAAGATTCGCGTGCAGCCAGCGGCAGCAAGTTCCTCAGTGAAAGCCAGCTGACCGAAGAGAAGATGGAGAAGGTCCGCAGGCTGAATGTGATTGCGCAGCAGCGCGAACAGAAGCTGGCGCAGATGGCGCTGGCGTGGGTGCTGCGTGACGATCGTGTCACCTCGGTGCTGATTGGTGCCAGTAAAACGGCCCAGATAGATGATGCCGTAGCGATGCTTGCCCGTCGTCAGTTCAGCGATACCGAATTAGCGGCGATTGACGCGGCTCTGATGTAACCTTTTTACCGCCCGGTGCTGGTCGGGCGTTTTTTTCGCCAGAATAGTCTCAATCCCGTCTCTCTCCCCAATTTCCTCACAATCTTCCGACACAATGATACGGTAACAACAGCAATACGCAGGCATAATCACTGCGCCGCAACAGCATCAGCCTGTTGATGAGGAGAATATAATGAAAAGAGCTCTTATTTTTGCTGCCCTGCTGGCTCTGTTTTCGCCGCTGGCATATCACACAGCCGAGGCCTCCAGCGCCTCTATTTCTCTGGCCCCCGGCGTGACCCTGAATCTGGGCGATCGCGATAATCGTGGTAACTACTGGGATGGCGGTCGCTGGCGTGAACCCCGCTGGTGGAATGACCGCTATACCTACAACGAACGCCGCTGGTGGCGACACGAAGAGTGGCGTCGTCAGCAGCAGTGGGAGCGTGAACGCCGCTGGCAGGAGCGCGACCGTGAGCGTCGCTGGGATCATCAGTATCGCCGCGATCGCGATCGTGACTGGGATCATCATGACCGCCGTGGTCCAGGTCCTGGCCCGCGTGGTTTTGGGCCTCACGGACCCGGTGGACCCGGACCGCATGGCCACGATCGCCACTAATAGAAACGCTCAGCAGGATGAATCTGACCGCAACGGATAAACTTAACGCGCAGGTAATCTCTTAAAGCCATGCAGGCCAGACCTCCTGAACAAAAAACGCCCGGCATAAAGCCGGGCGTTTTTTTGTTTCCAGGAACGCTTACAGCCCCAGCGCTTCACCCACCAGCAGATAAAGGTTCAGCGCAATGACCAGCAGCACGATCAGTCGTCCGGTGTTCTGCATCAGACGTGAGTTCACCATATCATCGCCCATCAGCTCGCGGTTGCCGGTAAAAGAGAGCAGCGGAATCAGCGCCAGCGCGATACCGAAGCTCAGCAGCACCTGACTCATCACCAGCACCTTTGTCGGATCCCAGCCTGCCCAGATAACAATAAAGGAGGGCAGCATGGTGACCGTACGACGTACCCAGAGCGGAATATGAAAACGGATAAAGCCCTGCATCACTACCTGCCCCGCCAGCGTACCCACCACCGTTGAGGATAATCCGGCCGCCACCAGACTCAGACCAAACACCGTCGCCGCGGCCTGGCCTAACAGCGGTTGCAGCGTCAGATAGGCCTGATCGAGTTCAGCAATTTTACTGTGGCCGCTGAAATGGAAGGCCGCTGCCGCAGTCGCCATCATCGCCAGGTTAACAAACCCGGCGATGGTCATCGCAATCGCCACGTCCAGTTTGGTTGAGGAGTAACGCTGACCTTTGCTGTCCTCACTCTTGCCCTGCGTCAGCGCAGAGTGCAGATAAATCACGTGCGGCATGATGGTCGCACCCAGCACACCGGCGGCCAGGAATACGGCATCCGACGTCGGTAACGCGGGCAGCGCCATGCCGACCACCAGCTCTTTAATATTGGGCTGGGAGAAGAAGAGTTCGACGATATAGGCTGCCGCGACAAACAGCAACAGTCCGCCAATCACCAGCTCCAGCGGCTTTTGTCCGCGACTCTGTAACATCAGTATCAGGAAGGTGGCGATACCGGTCAGCACCGCGCCCTGCATCAGGGAAATGCCAAGCAGCAGCTTGAACCCCAGTGCGGCACCGATAAACTCCGCCAGGTCGGTAGCCATCGCGATAATTTCCGCCTGCATCCAGTAAAACCAGACGGCAGGCCGTGGAAAGCGATCGCGGATGTGTTCGGCGAGATTCTTTCCGGTAGCGATACCGAGCTTGGCGGACATCAGCTGGATCAGCATCGCCATGATGTTGGCCCAGACCACCACCCACAGCAATTTGTAGCCGTAAGCAGCGCCCGCCTGAATGTTGGTCGCAAAGTTGCCCGGATCGATATAGCCGATAGCGGCGATAAAGGCGGGCCCCAGCAGTGCGAGTTTGACTTTTCTGACTCCGCGAGCGGCGCGCTCGGCGGTACGACTTTCAAACATATCCGGTACCCTGTCTGAACATTTGCCTGCCCCGGCAGCTTAGGGGATGGCATGTGCAAGTGAAATTCGTTTATTGTTATCGGTGTAATAGATGCTGCTATAAAGTATAGCCATTGCTATACATTACAGTAAAGGAAGTGATTGCTAAAAATGTGAGCAACGGTGTCACTCTACGCTCAGTGTAAAATTCAGACAATAATTATGTGGTTATCCGGAGTGAACGATTTGTAAACAGGACGTGATCGCTGGAACTTTTCTGGAAAATATAGCGATAGCGAATACTTATATTGTGGTTCAGATCTCGTTTTTAAGTAACGCGTTACATAGAATACGCAACAAAATACAACCCTCCTCAAATTTGGAGCAACCATGTCCCATATTTTGCAATTTCTTTTAGCACTGGTGGTGGTCGGGATACTTTCCTTACTGGTGAGTCACGATCGTAAAAGCATTCGCATTCGCTACATTATACAGCTACTGGTGATTGAAATTGTGCTCGCCTGGTTCTTCCTGAACTCAGAAGCGGGACTCGGTTTCGTCAAAGGATTCGCAGGCTTCTTTGATCATCTGCTGAAGTATGCGGCCCAGGGCACCAACTTTGTCTTCGGCAACATGAACGACAAAGGTCTGGCCTTCTTCTTCCTTAACGTGTTGTGCCCAATCGTATTTATCTCTGCCCTGATCGGTATTCTGCAGCACTTCCGTATCCTGCCGTGGGTGATCCGCGGTATCGGTACCGTGCTGTCGAAAGTCAATGGCATGGGAAAACTGGAATCTTTCAACGCCGTGAGTTCTCTGATACTGGGACAGTCAGAAAACTTCATCGCCTATAAAGATATCCTGGGCAAGATGTCACAGCGCCGCATGTACACCATGGCCGCGACGGCGATGTCGACCGTTTCGATGTCTATCGTCGGTGCCTACATGACCATGCTGCAGCCGAAGTATGTGGTTGCTGCGCTGGTGCTCAACATGTTCAGTACCTTTATCGTGCTGTCGCTGATTAACCCTTACCGCGTTGAGAACGAAGACGACCTGCAGCTGCAGGATCTGCATAAAGGTCAGAGCTTCTTCGAGATGCTGGGCGAATATATTCTGGCCGGTTTCCGCGTCGCGATTATCGTAGCCGCCATGCTGATTGGTTTTATCGCGCTGATTTCAGGTCTGAATGCGCTGTTTGATCTGATCTTCGGTATCAGCTTCCAGGGTGTTCTCGGCTTTGTCTTCTATCCGTTTGCCTGGGTGATGGGTGTCCCTTCTGCCGAAGCGTTGCAGGTCGGCAGTATTATGGCGACGAAGCTGGTATCGAATGAGTTTGTTGCCATGATGGATCTGCAGAAAATCGCGGGTCAGTTGTCGCCAAACTCAGAAGGTATTCTGTCCGTGTTCCTCGTGTCGTTCGCTAACTTCTCTTCTATCGGCATCGTAGCCGGTGCGATTAAAGGTCTGAACGAAGAACAGGGCAACGTCGTTTCCCGCTTTGGCCTGAAGCTGCTGTACGGCTCAACGCTGGTCAGCGTGCTTTCTGCCGCTATCGCCGGTCTGGTTCTGGCGTTCTGATACGCTTTTAAGCATTAAAGGGCGAGCCTGGCTCGCCCTTTTCTTTTTGCGCCATCCCTGCTCTTCTTCCCGCTGATTTGCCTTTTCCGCTTTAGCGCTTCTTTTCCCTCTCTGCTTCCATTGCTTACCCCGGTCACACCTGCAGCTAAACCGTGTGCGGCAGGCTGCACAAGGTCACGCCAGGGGCGCGGGAGGCGTTATAGAAGGTCGTGCCAGTTAATTGCGCGCGCAGTTGCGTGACGGGCATAGAAAGCAATAGCGTTTTTATCCGCACGAACAGGCGAATGAAAGATAAAGCAGAAAGGATTTTGACAACGACGTGTCAGAAAATGGTGGAGATAAGCGGGATCGAACCGCTGACCTCTTGCATGCCATGCAAGCGCTCTCCCAGCTGAGCTATACCCCCACATCTGGAATCGTTTTTCAGTGCCAAACTTCTGGAAGGAAGTTTGGTGGAGCTAAGCGGGATCGAACCGCTGACCTCCTGCATGCCATGCAGGCGCTCTCCCAGCTGAGCTATAGCCCCGAACCGAAAAACTGTCGCGTTAAGCGACGGACGGCATAATATGAAACCCCCTCCAGGGTGTCAACGGCAAAATGACATTCTCTGTTTGATCGCTGAAAAAGGCGGCAACCTGCGAAGTTTCAGCAGCATGCTGCAGGTGAAAATCGTGTCTGGTCAGGCAGGACCGTTTTTTAACTGTTATTCAGGCTGCAGTCAGGTTAATTCACGGTTAAATATGTTATAGGAATTTTCTTGTCTTCGTCTTTTTCGCATGCAAAACTTAGCCCGCTAATTTAGTGGCCGCCGGAACCCTCTTCCCGCGCGCCGCGCGTCCACCAGGCGTAATCGTCCCCATTAATCATAAAAAAACTATTGAGATACTATGTCGCTGCATACACCTAAAGAAATCGCACAACTGGCGATCCAGTCAGGCGTGGCTAAAAGCCGTTCGCCCGTCAGCATCCTCCTGATTCTTGGCTTTATGGCGGGCGCATTTATTGCGACCGGCTTCCTGCTGGATCTTCATGTTATTAACTCCCTGCCCGCTGAATGGGGCTCATTTTCTGGCCTGTTAGGTGCCGCCGTCTTCCCGGTGGGTATCATCATGACCGTGCTGGCGGGTGGCGAGCTGCTGACCGGCAATATGATGACCTTACCCGTTGCCTGGTTCGCCCGTCGCATCAGCTTTATGAGCGTAGCGCGTAACTGGTTCTGGGTGACTCTGGCTAACTTCCTGGGCAGCGTGGCTGTTGCGTGGTTCTTTGGCCATATGCTGGGCATGACCGAAGGCGATTACCTGAAGAAGACCGTGGCTATCGCCTCTGCAAAAGTCCACGCCGATTTCCTGCACGCCTTTATTTCAGGCGTGGGCTGTAACTGGCTGGTTTGTCTGGCGGTCTGGCTGGCGTTTGCCAGTAAAGATATGGTCGGCAAGATCTTCGGCATGTGGTTCCCGGTGATGGCGTTTGTAGCTATCGGCTTCCAGCACGTCGTCGCCAACATGTTTATTATCCCGGCCGCCATTTTTGCCGGTCAGATGACCTGGGCAGAGTACTTCCCTAACTTCGTAGCCGTCTTCCTGGGCAATGCCGTAGGTGGCGCTGTCTTTGTCGGCCTCGCTTACTTCCTGGCCTACCGCCCTGCCGCTGAACCCGCCAGTAATCCGCAGTAATTCTGTTTTGCCTTTTGTCATCAGACAAAAGGCAATTTCAGCCTCAGTTACTTTTCACCGTTACGTTTTGCTGTAATATGTACCGCTAATGTATTTAACAGGGACAGCATCGTGAAAAAGGAATGGCTTACCCCCGAAGAACTGGCTGCAGAAACGGGTTACAGTCGGCAAACGGTGAATAAATGGATCAAGCGCGAGAACTGGACAACGACACCAAAGCCCGGTGTACAGGGCGGTAAGGCGCGTCTGATTCATATTGATGAGCGCGTAAAGAGCTTTATTCAGTCGACCCGCAATCTCAACGAACCCGCAGCAACCTATGGCGCAGTGGCAAATTCATTACCTGCGTTATTGATAAGTTCCGTCCAGCAAATGAGTCAGGATGAACAGGAACAGTTCACCGCATTAATCTTACGTGAAGGGATTAAAGGCGTGCTGGAGCGGCTGGGAATTGGTGAAGAGTAAAGAAACCGGAAGCATGACGCTTCCGGCTGTGTTTATTATGCCTGTGCTTCGCGCTCACTGATAAAGGCCAGCGCCTTTTCGATACGCGCCACACTGCGGCTGCGGCCAATCGCTTCCACGGTGACATCCAGACCCGGTGACTGACCGGCACCGGTCACGGCCACACGCAGCGGCATGCCCACTTTGCCCATTCCGACTTCCAGCTCATCTGCGGTGCTCTGAATCGCCTGATGCACGTTTTCAGCGGTCCACTCCGTGATCGCGGCCAGCTTATCGCGCACCACTTCCAGCGGCTGACGCGCAACCGGACGAAGATGTTTCTTCGCCGCATCCGCATCAAACTCAGCAAAGTCTTCATAGAAGTAGCGGCAGGATGCCGCCATCTCTTTCAGCGTCTTGCAGCGATCGCCCAGCAGCCCTACCAGCTTCGCCAGTTCCGGACCGGTGCGGGTATCAATTTTCTGCTCTTCAATATGCCACTGCAGGTGTGTCGCCACATATTCTGGCGGCAGCGTGGTGATGTAGTGATGGTTCAGCCACTGCAGTTTCTCGGTGTTGAACGCACTGGCAGACTTACTGACGGCATCCAGGGTAAACAGCTCAGCCATTTCCGGCACGCTGAAGATTTCCTGATCGCCATGTGACCAGCCCAGGCGAACCAGGTAGTTGAGCAGCGCTTCCGGCAGGTAGCCATCGTCACGATACTGCATTACCCCTACCGCGCCATGGCGCTTGGAGAGCTTTTTACCGTCATCGCCCAGGATCATTGAAACGTGGGCATAAACCGGCACTTCCGCGCCAATCGCTTTGAGGATGTTGATCTGACGGGGCGTATTGTTGATGTGGTCTTCACCGCGAATGACATGGGTGATACCCATATCCCAGTCATCCACAACGACGCAGAAGTTGTAAGTTGGCGAACCATCGGTACGGCGGATGATCAGATCATCCAGTTCCTGGTTGCTGAACTCAATCGGGCCACGAATCTGGTCGTCGAAGATGACCGATCCTTCCTGCGGGTTGCGGAAGCGCACTACACACGGCTCATCATCGGCGTGATGTTCATGGCTGTCACGGCAGCGTCCGTCATAACGCGGCTTTTCGTTGTTGGCCATCTGCGCTTCACGCAGGGCTTCCAGACGCTCTTTAGAGCAGTAGCATTTATACGCCGTGCCCGCTTCCAGCATTTCATCAATGACCGCGTTGTAGCGATCAAAACGTTTAGTCTGGTAGTAAGGGCCTTCGTTCCAGTCGAGGCTCAGCCAGTTCATGCCATCCATGATGGCTTCGATAGCTTCCGGCGTGGAGCGTTCCAGATCGGTATCTTCAATACGCAGCACGAACTCGCCCTGGTTGTGACGGGCAAAGAGCCAGGAGTAAAGTGCGGTACGGGCGCCACCGACATGCAGATAGCCGGTCGGGCTGGGCGCGAAGCGTGTTTTGATTTTCATTGAGTATTGCCTTAGATGCGCGGGTTCTCTGTCTGGATGACAAAAAACAGGTTAGACGCGAAAAAACAGTGGGCACATTCTAGCATCTGACGGTGAATCCTCAATGCATGCCCGGCGGTTGCCCCTCGGGAAAAGCGGCTTTTCTGCCAGTAAAACCAGCACATTGGCTAAAAGCGCGACAGGATGTTTAAAAATAAACCGAACGCGCATTTATGTTTTAAAAAGCGTTGACTCAAAATCAACTATCCCTATAATGCGACTCCACACAGCGGGGGTGATTAGCTCAGTTGGTAGAGCATCTCCCTTACAAGGAGGGGGTCGGCGGTTCGAACCCGTCATCACCCACCACTCTTAAGAAGGTTTAAGGTGGCCCGCAGTGACAAGAGATAAGATATGGGTGATTAGCTCAGTTGGTAGAGCATCTCCCTTACAAGGAGGGGGTCGGCGGTTCGAACCCGTCATCACCCACCATATCTTAGTCAGATGACACTCTTGTGAAGCAGTACCGAAGTGGGTGATTAGCTCAGTTGGTAGAGCATCTCCCTTACAAGGAGGGGGTCGGCGGTTCGAACCCGTCATCACCCACCACTTCGGGTCGTTAGCTCAGTTGGTAGAGCAGTTGACTTTTAATCAATTGGTCGCAGGTTCGAATCCTGCACGACCCACCAATTCAGAATAAAGCGCCTTTCAGGCGTTTTTTTCGTTTCCGGGGCACGGACTTAACCGTGCAGGATGAGAACCTGCTGCAGGTTCGACTGAATCGCCAGGCGATTCAGGCTGATGCGTCAGCATCACCCGGAGGGCGAGGCCCACAATGGGCTGAGGCTATCCTGCACGACCCACCCATTCAGAAAAAAGCGCCTTTTGGGCGCTTTTTTCGTTTCTGCCGTTACCCCAGGCTGGCTTCCCGTCTTTCCTGTGACCTCAGGCTTTAAAGAGCGCGCTGGCTCAGGGAGCACAGGCCTTTCGCAAAGACGCAAAATCGCCATCCATGGCAGGCTCAGCGCGGAAAATTACGCACCTCATCCCTGAGGTGCGCCCGTAAACGGGCCAACGCTTTGCGTTGTTCAAAAACGCTCCCGGCGTTTTTGTCCCTGTCCCGCGATGCTTTGCTACAGGCCTGTGCTCCCATCGCTTTGAACGTATTAGCTGTCTGTTAGCTTTTTTGGTGCCTGCTTGTTTCTGCTGCGCGGATCTAATCTGTCACGCCTTTTCGAAACCTTAACAGTCTCCGCTCTCAAGTCATTTCGCAGCGTGCCGATAACGTATGTGACGACTTACAGGGAGAAAATGATGTCTTCAATTTCCGGAATTTTAAGCAGTGCGGTCAGTGGCGGTGATAGCGGCGGCGGCAGTGTGGCCTCGCAGGTCGCTGCGCTGAATAAACAGATTCAGAATGTCTTAACCCAGGTCAAAGAGCTGGCTGACGACAAAGAAATGACTGACGAACAGAAAGCTGAAATGCAGCAGATGTATCAGTCACAAATCACCATGTTGCAGGCGCAGATTGCTCAGCTGGAACAGAAGCAGGCGGAGCAGGATCAGCCAAAAAGTGACAGCACACCTGTCAGTACGAACAAAGCGGACGGTATTAACCGCCCTACCGACACCAACAAAGTTGACGTCTATATCTAAAACGCGGGTCTGGCTTCGCGTTGTTGCGCCAGCAGCGCCGCCTGCTGGCGCACCTCCTGCCAGATGGCTTCGGCAGCCGGCGTCAGGGAGCGGTTTTTGCGTTTAATTAGCGTCAGGCTGCGATTGATTTCCGGATAGAGACGCCGCACGGTGAGGACGCTGTCTGCCGGTAGCGGTAACGCCAGCGCGGGCAGAATACTGATGCCAATCCCTACCTGTACCATGGGAAACAGCGTGGCCGGATGACCAATCTCCTGCACCACCTCAGCCCTGATATTCTGCTGCTGCATCGCCGCATCTATCAGTACCCGACTGCCGGACGCGTAATCCTGCAATACCATCGTGCGGCCATCCAGCATCGACCATTCAGCCCTGTCCACCTGCGCCAGCGGATCGTCATCGCGACATAGCAGCAGGAAAGGCTCATCAAGAATCGCGATGCTGTCGAAATCGCTGTCGCTGAGCGGCCCAATCACAATCCCGAAATCGACTTCGGCGTTACGCACACTTTGCAGCACCCACTGCTGGGCGCGATCGTGGAGTATCACTTTGATATCGGGAAAATGGTGCTGACTGGCGGCCAGACATTGCGGCATCAGATGCGCGGAAATGGTCTGGCTGGCGGCCACTCTGACGGTGCCACTACGCTGCTCGCCAAAACTGCGGATATCCAGCAGCGTGGTATGAATTTCCTCCAGCAGGCGCTCCATGCGTGACGCCAGCTGTTTGCCTGCCTCTGTCAGCATGACCTCTCGGGTGGTGCGATCCAGTAACCGCACGCCGGTTTCCGCTTCCAGTTCTTTAATACTGTGGCTGACCGCCGACTGACTCAGCCCTATCGCCTGCCCCGCCTGACTGAAACCACCGTAGTGTGCCACTGCAATAAAAGTCCGAAGCTGACGCAGCGTGTAATTCATCGATTTCGCTCATAGATTAATTCAATAAATCAATTTTATTTCTAAAACTACCTGTCGCACAATCGCGCCATTGAAAAATTTACCGGATCTTAACAATGGGCTTTTTAAAACTCGATCCGATGATGGTTAAACTCATCATCACCGTGCTGCTGGCCACTTTCCTGCCAGCGAAAGGGATCTTCGTCGATATCTTCAGCTACCTCGCAACGGCTGCGATTGCGCTGTTGTTCTTTATGCACGGTGCCAAACTGTCGCGTGAAAAGATCATCGCGGGCAGCAGTCACTGGCAACTGCATCTGTGGATTATGTTCAGCACCTTCGTGCTGTTTCCGGCGCTGGGTCTGTTGCTGGTCTGGTGGCATCCGGTGAATGTCGGACCGGAAATTTATACCGGCTTTATCTACCTCTGTATTCTGCCTGCCACCGTGCAGTCCGCCATCGCCTTTACCTCCATGGCGGGCGGTAACGTCGCAGCCGCAGTGTGCAGCGCCTCGGCGTCGAGCCTGCTGGGTGTGTTTATCTCGCCGTTGCTGGTGAACCTGGTGATGGATATTCACAGCAGCGCGCCGAGCGATGGTCTGGAGCAGATCGGTAAGATTATGCTGCAACTGATGGTGCCTTTCATTCTGGGTCACCTGTCACGCCGCTGGATCGGTGGCTGGGTAGAGAAACACCGCAGCCTGATTGGCAAAACTGACCAGACCTCGATTCTGCTGGTGGTCTATTCCGCCTTCAGCGAAGCGGTGGTCAACGGCATCTGGCATCGCGTTGGCCTGATTACGCTGCTGTGGATTGTGGCGGGTTCCATCATCCTGCTGACCGCTGTGCTGATTATCAACCTGCTGGCCTCGCGCCTGTTTCGCTTTAAACGTGCCGATGAGATTGTGGTGCTGTTCTGTGGCTCGAAGAAGAGTCTGGCGAATGGCGTGCCGATGGCGAACATTCTGTTCCCGGCCAGCACCGTGGGGATCATTGTGCTGCCACTGATGATTTTCCATCAGGTCCAGTTGATGGTCTGCTCGTTTATCGCCGGACGTTACAAGCGGACCAATGAGAAACAGCAGGTTCTGAAAGTTAAAGATTCGGTAATGGAGTCACAGAAGTAAACCAGCTGCCCGCCTGCGCGGGCAGGTTTACTTGCGGGTCTGGAGCGGTTTAACTAATCCTTCCAGACCCTCTATTTTTATCGTCAGGGTCAGCTGCATCAAATCCCCCAGCAACCCGGACGGGAAGTCGCCACTGCGGGCAAACCACAGCAGGTAAGGCTCAGGCAGATCGATCAGCATCCGCCCTTTATATTTGCCAAATGGCATCGGCGTATTGGCTATCGCTACCAGCTGATGTTCATCCATCTCAGGCACCCAACAGACGGATCATTTCCGCTTCATCAATCACTTCAATGCCCAGCTCCTGAGCTTTCGCCAGCTTTGAACCGGCCGCTTCACCGGCAATCAGCAGATCGGTTTTCTTCGAGACGCTGCCGCTGACTTTTGCACCCAGCGCAATCAGCTGCGCTTTGGCATCATCGCGGTTCATCTGTGATAGCGAACCGGTCAGCACCACGGTTTTACCGGCGAACGGACTGTCGATCTCTTCGGCTTTCACCACCACCACCTGCGGCCAGTGAATACCAATCTCTTCGGTCAGCTGACGGATAACCTCACGGTTGCTCTCCTCCTCCATGAAGTTGCGAACGTGTGCGGCAACGACTTTGCCGACATCCGGCACCGCAATCAGCGCGTCAAGATCGGCATCCATCACCTTCTGCAGCTCACCAAAATGGTTAGCCAGGTTGGCGGCGGTGGCTTCACCCACTTCGCGAATGCCCAGCGCATAGAGGAAGCGCGCCAGCGTGGTCGACTTCGCTTTCTCCAGCGCATCAACCACATTTTGCGCCGACTTCGGCCCCATGCGATCCAGCCCGGTCAGCTTGCCGGCCGTGAGACGGAACAGATCGGCGGGCGTATTGACGTACTCTTTCTCTACCAGCTGGTCGATGATCTTATCGCCCATGCCATCAACATCCAGCGCCCGACGCGAGACAAAATGCTTCAGAGCCTCTTTACGCTGCGCGCCGCAGATCAGGCCGCCGGTACAGCGCGTGACCGATTCGCCCTCGACCCGTTCCACCTCGGAACCGCAGACCGGACAATGAGCGGGGAACAGGACTTCACGCGTCTCTTCAGGGCGCTCAGCAATCACCACATTGACCACCTGCGGGATGACATCACCGGCGCGACGGATGACGACCCGATCCCCGATGCGTAATCCCAGCCGCTCGATTTCATCCGCATTATGCAGCGTGGCATTGCTGACAATTACGCCTGCGACCTGCACCGGCTCAAGGCGCGCTACCGGCGTGATCGCGCCCGTACGGCCAACCTGAAATTCGACGTCCCGCACCCAGGTCAGCTGTTCCTGTGCCGGAAATTTAAAGGCAATCGCCCAGCGCGGCGCACGTGCCACAAAGCCCAGCTGCTCCTGCAGAGCCTGTGAATCGACTTTGATCACGACGCCATCAATATCAAAACCCAGTTTCGGACGCTGTTGCTCAATATCCCGGTAGAAGGCCAGTGCTTCTTCCGCGTTGTGCACCAGCTTGATGCGGTCGCTGACCGGCAGGCCCCAGGCTTTGAACTGTTGCAGACGCCCCATATGGCTGTGCGGCATCTCACCGCCTTCCAGCAGGCCAAATCCGTAGCAGAAGAAGGTCAGCGGGCGTTTGGCGGTGATGCGCGGATCAAGCTGACGCAGAGAGCCTGCCGCTGCATTACGCGGGTTAGCAAAGACTTTGCCGTCAGTGCGGCGCGCTTCTTCATTCAGCTTTTCGAAGCCGCGCTGCGTCATAAACACTTCGCCGCGCACTTCCAGTCGGGCCGGAATGTTGTCGCCTTTAAGCCGCAGCGGGATAGCGCGAATGGTGCGGACGTTGGCGGTAATGTTCTCGCCGGTCGTGCCGTCGCCGCGCGTTGCCGCCTGAACCAGCAGGCCATTTTCATACATCAGGCTGACCGCAGCGCCATCGAGCTTGAGCTCACAGCAGTAGGTAATGTCGTCACTGCTTTTCAGTCGATCCTGTACCCGCTTGTTGAAAGCCAGAAAGGTGGCTTCATCAAAGGCGTTATCCAGCGACAGCATCGGGACTTCATGGCGCACCTGCTCAAACACCGTCAGCGGCGCAGCACCCACGCGTTGTGTCGGCGAGTCCGGCGTAATGAGATCGGGATGTTCCTCTTCCAGCTGGCGCAGTTCACGCATCAGGCGATCGTATTCAGCATCCGGCACTTCCGGCGCATCCATGACGTGATAGAGATATTCGTGATGGCGCAACGTGGTGCGCAGTTCGGTGATGTGATCCTGGACGGATTTCATAAAGCCCCATCAGATAAAAAACCCCCGACAGGCGGGGGTTTGTTTTAACAATTCAGATAGCGGTTAGCGCAGGTCTCAGACGCCAACCACATCGCGGATACGCGCTTTGTATGTTTCCAGCTTCTGTGGCGTCATCATGCGACGCTCATCATCCAGCACCACGCCGCCAACATCATCAGCGATACGCTGTGCCGACTGCAGCATCAGCTTGAAGTTCTGATTCGCATCGCCATATGAAGGCACCATCATAAAGATAGAGATGCCAGGCGTGCTGAAATCAGTCATCAGGTCAGGGTTGAACGAGCCAGGCTTAACCATGTTAGCCAGACTGAACAGCACCGGACCGCTGCCTGCCGGACTGAGGTGACGATGGAAAATGTTCATTTCACCAAACTGGAAGCCCGCCTGCAGAATACCCTGCAGCAGGGCCTCACCGTTCAGTTCGCCGCCCGAATGTGCAGCAACATGCAGCACGAGGACCGCTTCTTTTGGTTTTTCCGCGGGCGCTTTAGCAGCAGGCGGTACCGGCGCGGGAGCCTGAGTGACTTCTGGCTGCGGCTGTGGCTCAGGTTCGGCCTGGTACTGCGGTGCAGGCTGTGCTGACTCAAGTGGATCAAGATCCAGCAGCGGGTCGGCCTGAACGGGGGGTGCGACGAAAGTCGGTGCGGGCTGCTGACGAACCGGTTCAGGGCGCGGCTGTGGAGCAGACTTCGGTGCCGAATTGAAAAGCGGATCGCTTTCAGTTTCGGGCTGCGGTGCGGGTCGTGGCGCAGGCTGACGCACAGGCTCAGCGGGCGCTTGCTTACGCGGCGCTTCTGGCTGTGGCTCGCGGATCTCATCGAAACGCGGTTCCTGATGGACGTTGCGCTCAGAACGAACACGAACCTCGCCGACGCCGTCATCTTCGTCGTCAATCAGGTCCGGCTCATCATGTTCATCACGTTGTTTTAGACGTTTGTGCGGGCGATCGCGGAACACTGACGAACGCTCTTTACGGCTGGTCCACAGCCCGTGAAGAAGGAGCGCTATAATGGCGATCGCGCCAACAACGATTAATATCAGACGCAAATCCTGCATCATTGTATTCTCTGTTGTTCCAATACCTTGCCACCGCGGCAAACTTTATCCTCTAACTGTATTTGCCCTGCTACACAAGTGCAAGTCTGTGCAGTATTTTCTGACAAATAAGATAGGCAACCCACGCTTTTTCGCTGTTTTTTTACCCAAACGGCACCTGGCCTGGAGAAAAAGCCAGGTTATAGTGAGCGCGCCTTAACACCTTCAGGAGAATTGGCTTTATGGCCCTTGAGAATTCCGTCTCAAATTTTAACGGCGTGCACTACTTTAGCAAGGGCTGGAAACTGGTCCGTCTCCCTGGCATTCGCCGCTTTGTGGTGATGCCGCTGCTGATCAACATCATCATGCTGGGCGGCGCATTCGTCTGGCTGTTCTATCGGCTCGGTGACTGGATCCCGCGCCTGATGGCCCATATTCCTGACTGGCTGCAGTGGCTGAGCTATCTGTTGTGGCCGCTGTCGGTGATTGCGATTGTGCTGGTGTTTAGCTACTTCTTTTCGACGCTGGCAAACCTGATTGCCGCCCCTTTTTGCGGCCTGCTGGCCGAGCAGCTTGAAGGCCGCCTGACCGGTAAACCGCTGCCCGACAGCGGCTGGGCCGGGATGATTAAAGATGTGCCGCGCATCATGAAGCGCGAGATGCAAAAACTGGGCTATTACCTGCCCCGCGCGCTGGGACTGCTGCTGCTCTACTTCATCCCGGGTTTTGGTCAGACGGTTGCGCCGGTCCTGTGGTTCCTGTTCAGCGCCTGGATGTTATCCATTCAGTATTGCGACTATCCGTTCGACAACCATAAAGTGCCCTTTCAGCAGATGCGTAACGCCCTGCGTCGGCATAAAACGGCCAATATGCAGTTTGGCGCGCTCACCAGCCTGTTCACCATGATTCCGATTCTGAACCTGGTCATCATGCCGGTTGCTGTCTGCGGTGCCACCGCCATGTGGGTCGATCGCTACCGGCCACAGCTGGCCCGCAGTGAGGTGCGGTAGACTGTTCAGCGCGCCTTATGCTCTTTTTTGCAGGGCTTATTGCCGGGGGACATATAGATATACGATTTCTTTCCTTCCGCCCCCAGGCAGAACAGGTATGCTCATAGGGTTCCCAATAATTCATACAGTTAAGGGCAGGCTATGAGTAAGATCTATGAAGACAACTCTTTGACAATTGGTCATACGCCGCTGGTTCGACTGAACCGCATCGGTAACGGCCGCATTCTTGCGAAAGTTGAATCCCGTAACCCGAGCTTCAGCATTAAATGCCGTATCGGTGCCAATATGATTTGGGACGCAGAGAAGCGCGGTATTCTGAAACCCGGCATTGAGCTGGTTGAACCGACCAGCGGTAACACCGGTATCGCCCTGGCCTACGTTGCCGCTGCGCGCGGTTATAAACTCACGCTGACCATGCCTGAAACCATGTCAGTGGAACGCCGTAAATTGCTGAAAGCACTGGGCGCGAAGCTGGTGCTGACTGAAGGCGCCAAAGGCATGAAAGGCGCTATCGGCAAAGCGGAAGAGATTGTCGCCAGCGATCCGGACAAATATGTACTGTTGCAGCAGTTCAGCAACCCGGCTAACCCGGAAATCCATGAAAAAACCACCGGCCCGGAAATCTGGGAAGACACCGATGGTGAAGTAGATGTGTTCATTGCGGGTGTCGGCACCGGCGGAACACTGACTGGCGTGAGCCGCTACATCAAGAACACCAAAGGCAAGAAAGATCTGATTACGGTCGCGGTTGAACCAACCGATTCACCGGTGATTGCTCAGGCGCTGGCGGGGGAAGAGATCAAACCCGGCCCACACAAAATTCAGGGTATCGGCGCAGGCTTTATTCCGGGCAACCTGGAGCTGAATCTGGTTGACCGCGTGGTGGCCATCACCAACGAAGAAGCGATCAGCACGGCACGCAGGCTGATGGAAGAGGAAGGTATTCTGGCCGGTATCTCATCCGGTGCAGCCGTCGCTGCGGCGCTGAAGCTGCAGGAAGATGAAACCTTCGCGAACAAGAACATTGTGGTGATTCTCCCCTCCTCTGGTGAACGCTATCTGAGTACCGCGCTGTTCGCCGATCTCTTCACTGAAAAAGAGCTCCAGTAGCAGAGGCGGATAGTCTGAAAATGGAGAAAAAAGCACCCGGTCGGGTGCTTTTTTGTGGTGCAGATCTCACTTTCATCACCCGGCAGATTGATTTCAGTGACGCCGATCTGGTATTCAGACTGCCAATTATTTCGATGCCTGAAATTAATCCGCGCTTGAAGTGGATCAAGCTGAATCGATTTACGGATTCAGTGAAACGGCGAATCACGGCATAATTAACCGGTGACGTGTAGAATCGGTTTTGAGACGCAACGGATTGTAGATTTGACGCATGCGCGTCTTTGGTCAGCATGAAGCTATACCCGCGCACCTACACAGGCTAAAGTGAAGGCTCCAGGCTAGACTTTAGATCCATAACACTCATCCTGATAACGTTGGGGAAATAGAATGTTCCAGCAAGAAGTTACCATTACTGCACCAAACGGTCTGCATACTCGCCCAGCTGCGCAATTCGTAAAAGAAGCCAAAGCTTTCCAGTCAGAAATTACCGTGACCTCTAACGGTAAATCAGCGAGCGCGAAAAGCCTGTTCAAGCTGCAGACACTGGGCTTAACCCAGGGAACGGTTGTGACCCTTTCCGCGGAAGGTGAAGACGAGCAGAAAGCAGTTGAGCATCTGGTCAAACTGATGGCTGAACTGGAGTAATCTCCGCTCAGCTCGCCAGCCAATCGACTCCTCTGCGCCATTGAGTGCAAACATCTTGATCGCGGACAATCTGTCCGCGTTATTGCTTTCGTAGAGTACGTGTCCCGCGACAATGGCACCGCATAGAGTCCCATCAGCCATCGTGATTAAAAGGTAGCGTTATGATTTCAGGCATTTTAGCATCACCAGGTATCGCTTTCGGCAAAGCACTGCTGCTGAAAGAAGACGAGATCGTCATCAACCGTAAGAAAATTTCTGATGACCAGGTTGAGCAGGAAGTCCAGCGCTTCCTCGATGGCCGTAGCAAGGCGGCATTACAACTGGAAGCGATTCGCGTCAAAGCAGCTGAAACCCTCGGTGAAGAGAAAGCATCAATCTTCGAAGGCCACATTATGTTGCTGGAAGATGAAGAGCTGGAGCAGGAAATCATCGATCTGATCAAAAAAGATCACGCTTCTGCCGATGCTGCTGCCAACTCTGTCATTGATGGCCAGGCGAAAGCGCTGGAAGAGTTAGATGACGAATACCTGAAAGAGCGTGCGGCTGACGTACGTGACATCGGTAAGCGTCTGCTGCAAAACATCCTCGGTCTGCACATCGTTGACCTGAGCGCGATTCCGGACGAATCCATTCTGGTGGCAAAAGATTTAACGCCGTCAGAAACTGCACAGCTGAACCTGAAAAAGGTGCTGGGCTTTATCACCGATCTGGGTGGCCGTACCTCACATACCTCAATCATGGCGCGCTCGCTGGAAATCCCAGCCATTGTCGGAACCGGCAATGTGACCGTCACGGTTAAAAACGGCGATTTCCTGATCCTGGATGGCGTTAACAACGCGATTCACGTCAATCCTTCAGAAGCGATTCAGGAAGAGCTGAAAGCCGTACAGAACCAGTATCTGTCGGAAAAACACGAATTAGCCAAGCTGAAAGATCTGCCAGCCGTCACGCTGGATGGTCATCAGGTTGAAGTCTGCGCCAACATCGGTACCGTGCGCGATATCGCCGGTGCTGAGCGTAACGGTGCTGAAGGTGTAGGCCTCTACCGTACCGAATTCCTGTTCATGGACCGTGACTCTCTGCCAAGCGAAGAAGAGCAGTTCCAGGCGTATAAAGCCGTCGCTGAAGCGATGGGTTCACAGGCCGTTATCGTACGTACCATGGATATCGGTGGCGACAAAGATCTGCCGTACATGAACCTGCCGAAAGAAGAGAACCCGTTCCTCGGCTGGCGCGCGATTCGTATCGCCATGGATCGCAAAGAGATTCTGCATGCACAGCTGCGTGCCATCCTGCGCGCCTCCTCCTTCGGTAAACTGCGCATCATGTTCCCGATGATCATTTCGGTTGAAGAAGTGCGCAGCCTGAAAGCGGAACTGGAACTGCTGAAAGCGCAGTTGCGTGAAGAAGGTAAGGCCTTCGATGAGAGCATCGAAGTGGGCATCATGGTGGAAACCCCGGCTTCAGCCGTGATTGCGCATCATCTTGCGAAGGAAGTCGACTTCTTCAGTATTGGGACAAACGATCTGACGCAGTATACTCTGGCGGTCGATCGTGGTAATGATTTGATCTCACACCTGTACAACCCAATGACGCCGTCTGTGCTTAACTTAATCAAGCAAGTCATTGATGCATCTCACGCTGAAGGTAAATGGACCGGCATGTGTGGTGAGCTGGCAGGTGACGAACGTGCTACACTACTGTTACTGGGAATGGGGCTGGACGAGTTCAGCATGAGTGCCATTTCTATCCCTGGCATCAAGAAAATCATTCGTAATACTAATTTTGAAGATGCGAAGGCATTGGCAGAGCAGGCACTGGCTCAACCGACGGCGGAAGACTTAATGAACCTGGTCAACAAGTTCATTAAGGAAAAGACGCTCTGCTAATCTGCATGATGCTGGCCCCAAATTACTGCTTAGGAGAAGATCATGGGTTTGTTTTCTAAACTTTTTGGCGAAAAAACGGATAGCGCTGGGACAATCGACATCGTAGCGCCTCTGTCAGGCGAAATCGTGAACATTGAAGACGTACCAGATGTGGTGTTTGCAGAGAAAATCGTGGGCGACGGTATTGCGATCAAACCCAGCGGCAACAAAATGGTTGCGCCTGTGGATGGCACTATCGGTAAGATTTTTGAAACCAATCACGCTTTTTCGATCGAATCAGACAACGGCATTGAGCTGTTCGTCCACTTCGGTATCGATACGGTTGAACTGAAAGGTGAAGGCTTCAAACGCATCGCTGAAGAAGGCCAGAAGGTCAAAAAAGGCGACGTGGTTATCGAGTTCGATCTGCCGTTGCTGGAAGAGAAAGCGAAATCAACCCTGACACCGGTTGTCATCTCCAACATGGATGAAATCAAGGAATTGGTTAAGCTGTCTGGCCAGGTCACCGTCGGCGAAACGCCGGTGATTCGCATCAGAAAGTAAGCATTCGTTTATAACATAACGGCACCCTCGGGTGCCGTTATCGTTTCTGCGGTATACGTTTTCAGGGCTGCCAGTGTGGCAGACGCAGCGTCAGTTCCAGTCCGCCTTCCGGCCGGTTTCTCGCCTCGACTTCACCATGATGTGCCAGCACCACCTTGCGCACGATCGCCAGTCCCAGACCATAACCTTTGCCCATCAGCGGCGAATTCACCCGCACAAATGGATCGAAGATGCTGGAAAGTTTCTCCTCATCGACGCCTGGCCCCTGATCGCGCACCTGAATCGCCAGCCACTGCTGCTCTGCACGCAAATCAACCTCAATCCGCTGGCCTGGCAGGGAGTAACGCAGCGCGTTGCGTAGCACGTTCTCGATACCGCGACGTATCAGCTCTGCGTTGCCCCGCACGGTATAATCGGCCTGATTCCCGACCTGGAATTCTACCTGCACGCCAGGGATCTGCGCTTCATAACGGACATCGGTGATCACCGCCTGCAGCAAACCGGTCAGGTCAAAATATTGCTCATCCGGGATGCTTTCATGCTCGGCCCGCGACAGCGTCAGCAGTTCGCCGATCATCTTGTCCAGCCGGCGCGCCTCTTCATCGATGCGATCAAGCGAACAGTTCACGCTTTCTGGCGTCTGTCTCGCCAGTCCGGTCGCCAGCTGCAGTCGTGCCAGCGGTGAACGAAGCTCATGCGAGATATCGTGCAGCAGCTCTTCACGGGCGCGTACCAGTGTATCCAGCCGCTCAACCATGGCATCAAAGGCTTCTGCGACGTTTGAGATTTCGTCATGGCGCTTACGCATGACCGGGAACAGCCGCACGCTTAAATCACCTTCAGCCACACGGGAAAATCCTTCCCGCAGCTGGCGCATGGGACGCGTCAGATTCCAGGCCAGCAGCAGGCTGAACAGTAATCCCACCGAACCGGCGAAGATAAACATCGGCTCAGGGATATTCAGGAATTTTCGCGGCATCATATTATGCGTGCTGTCTTTACGCATGCCATCCAGGTCGTAGCGCAGCTGATACTCTTTGCCATCGGCACCGCGAACCCAGCGCACCACCTCTTCAGGAAGACGCCCTACGTAATCCAGGTTGCCGCTGTTTTGTGACTGTGGCGATTTTGCCTGCTGCGTCACGTGGAAAAACTGCCGGTCGCTGCTATCCCAGTCCGACAGCATCGCATTGAGTGCCTCAGGCCCCGCCCGCTCCAGCACCGACGCGGCAGAGGTCATCTGCAGATCCACAATGCGACGGATAGCGAGGATTTCAGGCGGTTCGTGCCGTTTACCGGAGAGCGTGAAGCCGAGCCAGATGAGCTGGCTCATGATGACAAAAACGATCCAGAAGCCGATAAAGATCTTCCAGAACATGCGCCCACGGTAACTCTGCCTCATCGAATGCGGTAACCGATGCTGCGAACGGTTTCGATGTTGATGCTGTCAGCGGTTAATGCGCTGAGCTTCTGACGGATGTTGCTGATATGGACATCGACACTGCGATCATAGGCTTCGCGCGGACGCCCCAGCCCTTTTTCAGAGAGCTCATCTTTCGAAACCACTCTGTCCGGCGCGCGCAGCAGCAAATCCAGCAGATTAAATTCCGACGCAGTCAGATCGAAGGTCCGGCCCTGCCATTCGCTCATGCGGGTGGCAGGATTCAGCGTCAGCTCGCCCCAGCGCAGCGGCTCTTTGGCGTCTGGCTGCGGCACCTGCTCTTCGAAACGACGCAATACCGCGCGCAGGCGGGCCACCAGCTCGCGGGGATAACAGGGCTTGGGCATATAGTCATCCGCACCCATCTCCAGACCGATCACGCGATCAATATTGTCGCCTTTGGCAGTCAGCATGATGACCGGAATCCGGCTGTTCTGGCGCACCTGACGCAATACATCGATGCCGCTCATGTCGGGCAGCATGATATCCAGAATCATGGCGGTAAACTCTCCGGACAGCGCGCCCTGAATCCCGGCGCTGCCGGTCAGAACCAGCTGAGCATCAAACCCTTCAGCGATCAGGTACTGGCTTAACATCGTGCCTAATTCGACATCATCATCAACAAGCAGAATTTTCATGGTTATCTCTCAACAGAATTGGCGCTATTTTGTCCTGAGCCGGGCATTCGCGCAGCCTGATTTACGTGATCCTTACAGATTCAGCCTGTCCGGTAAGGTAAATTCTGGCTGAAAAAAAGGCCTGTGGGCAGAAATTGCGCGCACAGGCCTGATTTTGTATCAGCAGAGGTTACTGATGATAGAGTCCGGTCGAGAGATAACGATCGCCGCGATCGCAGGCGATCGCCACCACCACGCTGCCCGGATTCGCCTGTGCAATGCGCAGCGCACCCGCCACCGCGCCGCCTGAGCTGACGCCACAGAAAATGCCTTCACGGCGTGCCAGCGCCCGCATGGTCTCTTCCGCTTCTTTCTGCGTCATATCCATCACATCATCCACCAGATCGGGCCGGTAGATCCCCGGCAGATAGGCCAGCGGCCAGCGGCGGATGCCGGGAATGCTGCTGCCTTCACTGGGCTGCAAACCGATTACCTTCACGCCGGTGTTGTGCTCTTTCAGGTAACGCCCCACACCGGTAATGGTGCCGGTCGTGCCCATGCTGGAGACAAAATGGGTCATGCGCTGGTTCGACTGCTGCCACAGCTCCGGCCCGGTGGTCTGATAGTGGCCCAGCGGGTTATCGGGATTATTAAACTGATCCAGCACCCGGCCTTCACCCCGCGCCGCCATCGCCTGCGCCAGATCGCGCGCGCCTTCCATGCCCTGCTCTCGCGGCACCAGAATCAGCTCCGCGCCGTAGGCCCGCATCGCGTCCTGCCGTTCCTGACTCATGTTGTCTGGCATCAGCAGGCGAAGACGATAGCCTTTCATCGCCGCGATCATCGCCAGCGCAATGCCGGTATTGCCACTGGTCGCTTCAATCAGCTGATCGCCAGGTGAAATCTCACCCCGCAGCTCCGCCTGATTGATCATCGACCAGGCCGCGCGATCTTTTACCGAGCCCGCCGGATTATTGCCTTCCAGCTTGAGCCAGACCTCACTGCCGTTGGCAGGCGTCAGGCGCTGCAACTTAATCAGCGGGGTATTGCCGATGGTATTTTCAAGAGTCGTCACGGTGCGGTTCCTGGCATCTTACACACTGGAGGCGAAAAAAAGGCGGGAGTCACACTCCCGCCCGCTGTTGTTGAGAAAATATCAGGCGCTTTGAGCAAAGGCAACAGCGCGCAGCGGCGTATCGCCCTTATAGAGGCGCGCCTGCTCCAGGCCAACGAACAGGCGTTCGCCGCGAATCGGGGCCGTCTGCTCACCTTCAAACACCAGCGAGAACGGCTCACTCTGCCAGCCAGCAGGCTGAACCACCAGCTGCCAGAAGTGGCCACGCGGGCTGACTTCCAGCACCTGCACCGGCAGCGGAGTTTCCAGACTGCTGCGGCGTGACACGTCGATTTCCCACGGACGCAGGAACAGCTCTACCGCGCCCTGATGTGCTGAGGTATAGCCCAGCGGCCAGTGATGCGCACCAACGTGGAACTGCGATCCCTGGATTTCGCCATCAAAGCGATTCACTTCACCCAGGAACTCCAGCACAAAGCGGGTTGCCGGATCGCGCCATACATCATCCGGCGTGCCGACCTGTTCGATATTGCCCTGACTCATCACCACCACGCGATCCGCGACTTCCATCGCCTCTTCCTGGTCGTGGGTCACGAACACGCTGGTGAATTTAATCTCTTCATGCAGCTGACGCAGCCAGCGGCGCAGCTCTTTACGTACCTGAGCATCCAGCGCGCCAAAAGGTTCATCCAGCAGCAGAATCTGCGGCTCAACCGCTAACGCACGCGCCAGCGCTACACGCTGCTTCTGGCCGCCTGACAGCTGGGCCGGGAAGCGGTTCGCCAGATGCGCCAGCTGCACCATTTCCAGCAGACGGGTGACACGCTGTTTGATCTCCGCCGCTGAAGGACGTTCACGACGCGGCAGCACGGTCAGGCCGAAGGCGATGTTGTCGAACACCGTCATGTGACGGAACAGCGCATAGTGCTGGAAGACGAAACCAACCTGACGATCGCGCGCATGCAGGCGGCTGACATCGTTGCCATGAAAACGGATCTGACCGCTGTTCTGATGCTCCAGCCCGGCAATAATGCGCAGCAGCGTGGTTTTACCCGAGCCTGATGGGCCAAGCAGCGCCACCATTTCACCCGAGGCAATATCCAGAGAGATATCGTTCAGCACCGAGGTGCGACCAAAGGACTTGTTGATCTTGTTAATCTCAATGCTCATGATTTCCCTCCTGTTGCAGGCGTTTGTGCTGTTGCTCTAAACGCCACTGCACAATGCTTTTCAGAAACAGCGTTACGATTGCCATCAGGGTTAACAGGGCGGCTGCAGTGAACGCGCCAACGGTGTTGTAGTCCTGATGCAATAATTCAACCTGAAGCGGGAGCGTATAGGTCTCACCGCGAATCGATCCCGAGACCACCGAGACCGCACCAAATTCACCAATCGCACGGGCGTTGGTCAGGACGATGCCATACAGCAGCGCCCAGCGAATGTTCGGCAGCGTCACACGACGGAACATCTGCCAGCCGGACGCGCCCAACAGCACCGCCGCTTCATCTTCATGACTGCCCTGACTCAGCATGACCGGGACCAGTTCGCGCACCACAAACGGACAGGTCACAAACACCGTCGCCAGCACCATGCCAGGCCAGGCAAACATAATTTGAATATTATGCGCATCCAGCCAGCCGCCTGCCGGACCATTCACGCCCCAGAACAGCAGATACATCAGACCGGCCACGACGGGCGACACGGCAAAAGGAATATCGAACAGGGTTAGCAGCAGCTGACGGCCCGGAAAGGTAAAGCGCGTCACCAGCCAGGCGAGCAGCGTGCCGAACACCAGGTTCACCGGAACGGTAATCAGTGCGACCATCACGGTCAGCCAGATGGCGTGCAGCATATCCGGATCGGCCAGATTGCTGAGGGCAACAATCAGCCCCTGATTCAGCGCTTCCCAGAAGATGGAGGCCATCGGCACCACCAGCAGCAGAATGGAGATCAGTGTGCCGATACCAATCAGCAGCCACTTGCCCCAGTTCACCGGCTGACGCGCCGCGTGATTAAGCTGTGAAACCTCAGCCATTAGTGACCTCCCAGACGACGGCCAAACCGGCTCTGTAATGTGTTAATCGCGAATAACAGAATCAGCGAGGCCGCCAGGATCACCGAGGCGATAGCGCTGGCCGCCGGATAGTCGAACTCCTGCAGCCGGACAAAAATCATCAGCGAGGTGACTTCGGTTTTCCAGGCGATGTTACCGGCAATAAAGATCACCGCACCAAACTCACCCAGGCTGCGGGTAAACGAGAGCGCCGTACCGGCCAGCAGCGCAGGCGCCACTTCCGGCAGTACCACGCGACGGAAGCTCTGCCACGGCGTGGCACCCAGGGTTTCGGCCGCCTCTTCATACTCCGGGCCTAACTCTTCCAGCACCGGCTGCACGGTACGCACCACAAACGGAATGCTGGTGAAGGCCATGGCGATGGCGATACCAATCCAGGTGTAGGAAATTTTGATGTCGAAATGGGCGAACCACTGACCGTACCAGCCGTTAACCGAAAAGAGTCCGGCCAGGGTCAGACCGGCTACCGCCGTGGGCAGTGCAAACGGCAGATCCATCAGGCCATCCAGCAGTGTCCGGCCTGGAAAACGATAACGGGTCAGGATCCATGCCATCAGCATGCCGAACACCGCATTAAACAGGGAGGCGACACCGGCAGAGAGCAGCGTCACCTTATAGGCGGCAACCAGCTGCGGGTTGGTCACCACATCCCAGTACTGTTGCAGCGTCATCTGCGACAGCTGCATGATCACCGCGCTAATCGGCAGCAGCAGAATCAGGCAGGTAAAGAGCAGGCTGGTGCCGAGGCTGATACCAAAGCCGGGCAACACACGTTTCTGGCTGGCTGCAAACATTATCCGCGCCCCGCCGCTAACAATTTATCGAGCTCACCGCCGCTGGCGAAATGCGTCTTCATCACCTTGTCCCAGCCGCCAAAGGCATCTTCCACCCGGAACAGACTGGTCTGCGGGAAGCGATCTTTCTGCGCGGCCATCAGCTGTGGATTGTTCACGCGATAGTAATAGTGCGTAATAATATTCTGCGCTTCAGGCGTGTAGAGATAGTTCAGGTAGGCGCTGGCCGCATCCGCAGTTTTGTTGGTGGCGACATTCTTATCCACCCACGCCACCGGAAACTCCGCCAGAATGTTGGTTTTCGGCACCACCACTTCATACTCATCTTTGCCGTACTGATTGCGGATGTTATTCACTTCCGACTCAAAGCTAATCAGCACGTCACCCAGGCCGCGCTCGGCAAAGGTCGTCGTGGCACCGCGACCGCCGGTGTCGAACACTTCCACATTTTTCAGGAACTGCGTCATGAAGGCCTGCGTTTTGGCCTGATCGCCACCGTCCGCTTTATCCGCTGCGCCCCAGGCGGCCAGATAGGTATAGCGGCCATTACCGGAGGTTTTCGGGTTCGGGAAAATCAGCTTCACATCGCTGCGGGTCAAATCTGACCAGTCGTGAATCTGCTTTGGATTTCCTTTACGCACCAGAAACGCCATGGTGGAGTAGAAAGGTGAGCTGTTATTCGGCAGACGGCTTTTCCAGTCTGCGGCAATCAGGTTGCCTTTATCGTGCAGCACCTGCACATCTGTTACCTGGTTGTACGTGACCACATCTGCGCGCAGACCCTGCAGGATAGCCAGCGCCTGCTTCGATGAGCCGGCGTGCGACATCTTGATGGTCAGGGGATCGCCGGGATGGCTGGCATCCCACTGTTTAACAAACGGGGCATTCAGGGCAACAAACAACTCCCGCGACACATCGTAAGAGCTGTTAAGAAGTTCAGTGGCATTGGCTGCGCCGGCCAGGCTCAGCGACAACGCGATACCGCTCACGATTTTTTTCATCGCTTGTAATGTCATTTGGCACCCTGAAAAAGTTTGATGCGGATCTCACCCGCTGAGGCACCAGTTTATTTATAACTCAGTGAAAACCAGTAACGGTTTTATATATCGTTTGATGATTTCAAAGTCGAAAAAAGCATAAGACGGCGGCAGAGTTTATGCAGAAATCAGCAAAAGCCGATGGGGAGAGAGAACCGCGTGCCGCGTGGGCTGGCAGGGATTTTGGGCGGATCAGCGGCCGCCAGACGGGCGGCGCGCTGATAAGGCAGGCTTAACGCTGCCAGACAATCTTGCTGATTTTCCAGTTTTTCAGGGTATCGTCAGAAGGCATCAATCCTTCCGGCCCGTGCCAGTCGCCATGATAGACATAGGTCAGATGCTGACTGCCTGGCGCACGACACGCCACGTCACGCGCATCGGTGCCGCTGGCTAAAGTGCAGTTGTCGAAGGCTTTGCTGAACTTATTGCTGAAGGCATCCCCGACTTTGCTGCCGTCGCTGCTGGCAATCGCGCTGTCCATGACCTCAATACGCTCGACCTGCGACTGTCCGTAAATCACCAGCTTAACCTTGCCGTCATCCAGTGCCTGCCAGAAAGCGATCACCTGGCCGTTCTGGCTGCGCATGCCCTGACGCAGGGTATAGTCACCCTTCAGTCCGTCCTTAATTGCATCCTCTTTCATGGCGGTCGAGGCGGTTAGCCCACCCACACCCTGTTCAGTGGCGGTCAGCGTGGAACCGAACCAGTTCCACGGGAGCGCCGAAGACCAGTGATACGTCAGCGGATTCCACCAGCTTGCCTGCTGGCTGCTGTCAGCGCCGGAACCCGAACTGGCACAGCCGCTCAGTGCAACGGCGGCGATCAGTAGCGTGGAACGAACAGCTTTCATGAGAACTCCTGTAAATGCGATGCCGGAAAGGCGGAACTGATTGGAGTCGCAAAGCGACAAAAAGTTTAGTTGAGATGATGTTCAGGCAGAAAGCAGTCGCGGCAACGGCGATTGAACTGCAGCCAGAGCAGCGCCAGCAGGTCGAACAGCGTCAGCAGCAGAGGCAGCGGTGAGCTGAGCAGATCGCCCTGCGTAAATTGCCAGCCCTGCCAGAGCAGGTTGATCAGCAGCGACAGCGCCAGTGCGCTGCGCCAGGCATGCCAGAGTCGCGGCAGGCGCGTGCGATACCCTGTCAGCAGCAGGCCCGCCAGCGCCGGTAATCCCAGCGCCAGACCGACCCAGAACGCCTGCCGGTCCGGATAGAACAGCGCCAGCAGATCGTTGCCCTGCTGCCGTGACGCTCCGGCCATCACCAGTAACAGCCAGGTGCGCGCCTGAAGTAACAGGATCAGCCAAAAAAGAAACGGCAGCCGCAGCTGCCCTCTGGCGTCATACTCATCCGGCTGATAGCCGGACAACGGATTAATATTCACGATCTTCGATCAGACGTTTACCGAACAGCAGCGCATCGACTGGCTCATAATCGAGCTTCTCATAGAAGGCCACCACCTGATCGTTCTCTTCGCGGATCATCAGATGCAGTTTCGGACAGCCGCGCGCGATCAGCTTCTTCTCCAGACGGTTCATCAGCGCATTCGCAAAACCGCGTCCCTGATAGTCAGGATGCACCGCCAGATAATACGCCGCGCCGCGATGACCATCGTAACCGCCCATCAGCGTACCGACGACCACGCCACCCACTTCAGCGACCAGAAAGAGATCGGGGTCGTGATTCATTTTGCGTTCGATATCCAGCTCCGGATCGTTCCACGGCCGTAACAAATCGCAACGTTCCCATAGGGTGATCACTTCTTCAAAATCTTCCTGGCGGAAGGCGCGGATTTCCATCTTCTTTACCTGCAGATAAGCACAATTTGCTGATTATCACGCATTCTCTGCCGCACGCAACCCTCCATCACGGACGACAAATAAAAAAGCGTAAATTTTCTGTTCGCGACCTGCAATACAAAGTAATGCCCTGAAATGTTTCTGTGATCGCAGGCGGCAGAGGCTTAGGCTATAACACCGGCAAGATTCCTGTTACCGGACCCGCACATGCACCTGCTTAAACGTTTGATTCATCGTCGCCAGTTACTGCTTTCCGGGCTGGCGCTGGCCATTTTATCGCCGCGCGCGGTTCAGGCTAAAGAAAAGGCCCTTACCGGGGCAAATCCTCATACGCGCCCTGCCCCACCGGCGAAAAACGGCAAACGTATCGTGATGATCGATCCCGGCCATGGTGGCATCGACTCCGGAGCCGTTGGCGAAGAGGGTTCTGAAGAGAAACACATCGTGCTGGAGATTGCTGGCAACGTGCAGCGCCAGTTGCAGAGCCATCCGCGTATTGAAGTGCGCCTGACGCGCGACAGCGATCACTTTATTCCGCTCTATCAGCGTGTCGAGATCGCCCATCAGCACGGCGCCGATCTCTTTATGTCGATTCATGCCGATGGCTTTACCAGCCCTGATGCCAGCGGAGCCTCGGTGTTTGCGCTCTCTAACCGGGGAGCCAGCAGCTCGATGGCGCGTTACCTGTCACAGCGCGAGAACGATGCAGACAAACTGGGCGGCGTGAAAGCACAGCAGCAGGATCACTATTTGCAGCAGATCCTGTTTGACCTGGTGCAGACCGACACCATCAAAAACAGCCTGACGCTGGGCAAGCACGTGCTGGACCAGATTCGCCCGGTGCATCATCTGCACAGCCAGCACACCGAACAGGCGGCCTTCGCGGTGCTCAAGTCACCGTCGATTCCCTCAGTGCTGGTTGAGACCTCCTTTATTACCAATCCGTGCGAAGAGCAGCTGCTTGGCACGACCGCATTTCGCCAGAAAATTGCCTCTGCGATTGCCAGTGGCATCGTCAATTACTTTGATGAGTTTGACCGCCGCAACGCCTGATGCGGGAAGCCGGTTTGCGCCGGGCGACGTGCCGCACTCATGCAAGCGGCGCGGTTTTGCGTATAATCGCGTCAGACTTTGACAAACGATAAGCGAAAAGATGGCTGATATTTCACGCGTAAAAGCATTCCTGCTCGCCCTGCAGGATGAGATTTGTAACCAGCTGGCAGCTGAAGATGGCGGCGCACAGTTTGCCGAAGATAGCTGGCAGCGCCCTGGCGGCGGCGGCGGGCAGAGCCGCGTCCTGCGCAACGGCGCGGTGTTTGAGCAGGCGGGCGTCAACTTTTCGCATGTGCATGGCGATCAGATGCCGGCATCGGCTACCGCGCACCGGCCAGAGCTGGCGGGTCGCAGCTTTGAAGCGATGGGCGTGTCGCTGGTCATCCACCCGAACAACCCCTATGTGCCCACCAGCCACGCCAACGTGCGCTTTTTTATCGCCGAGAAACCCGGTGCCGATCCGGTGTGGTGGTTTGGCGGCGGGTTTGACCTGACGCCGTTTTATGGCTTCGAAGAAGATGCGCTGCACTGGCATCAGACCGCAGCGAATATCTGTCAGCCCTTTGGCGAGGAGGTCTATCCGCGCTATAAAAAGTGGTGTGATGACTACTTCTATCTGAAGCATCGTGATGAGCAGCGCGGCATTGGCGGCCTGTTTTTTGACGATCTCAACACGCCCGACTTTGAGCAGAGCTTCAGCTTTATGCAGGCGGTGGGTCGTGGCTTTATCGACGCCTATCGGCCGATTGTGGCGCGCCGGAAAGATCATCCGTGGGGCGAACGTGAGCGCCAGTTCCAGCTCTACCGCCGTGGTCGCTATGTGGAGTTTAATCTGGTGTGGGACCGCGGCACCCTGTTTGGCCTGCAGACCGGTGGCCGCACGGAATCGATCCTGATGTCGATGCCGCCGCTGGTGCGCTGGGAATATGATTATCAGCCTGAACCTGACTCGCCTGAAGCGGCCCTCTACCGCGATTTCCTGCCGGTGAAGAACTGGCTCAACCTGCCCGTCTGATTGTTTCTGCCGTTGCAGCGCGGGCCGCAACCCGCGCTGCGCTTACCTCTCGCCTGATCGGCCTCTTCTTTTCAACAGGGCACGGATTGCTACAGTGTGGCCTGCGTCATTCCTCCTGACTGCTATGCTTATGGATGGAATATGGCGCACCCCACGGTAAATACCGCATGACGGCTCCTTCGCACCGCCTCGCAGCGCAACAATCAGAGAAACCGCATTTCCATCATAAAGTCTCTGTTGCAATGTTATGGGTTCGCGTTACCGGTAGCAGAACATGCCACAGACCGGCTGCGAGGCCTGAGGTGCTCCCTGTTCGCTTTCATTTTTCTTTTCAAGGAGTTTAGAGATGAACCAGCTAGAAGCCCTAAAACAGTTCACCACCGTGGTGGCGGACAGTGGCGATATCGAATCGATTCGTAATTACCACCCGGAAGACGCCACCACCAACCCCTCTCTCATTCTGAAAGCGTCCGGTCTCGAAGGGTATAAACACCTGATGGATGACGCCATTGAGTACGCCAAAAAACAGGGCGGCAGCAAAGAGACGCAGATTATTAATGCCAGCGACAAAGTGGCGATCAACCTCGGTATGGAAATCCTGAAGAGCATACCGGGCCGTGTTTCGACCGAAGTGGATGCGCGCCTCTCCTTCGATCGTGGCATGTGTGTCACCAAAGCAGAAAAACTGATTCGTATGTACGAAGAGCACGGCATCGATCGCTCACGTGTGCTGATCAAGCTGGCCTCGACCTGGGAAGGCATCCGCGCAGCGGAAGAGCTGGAGAAAAACGGCATTAAGTGCAACCTGACACTGCTGTTCTCCTTTGCCCAGGCGCGTGCCTGTGCCGAAGCGGGCGTGTTCCTGATCTCCCCGTTCGTGGGCCGCATCTATGACTGGTACAACTCACGCAAGCCAATGGAACCCTATGTGGCGGATGAAGATCCGGGCGTGAAATCTGTACGTCGCATTTACGATTACTACAAAAAGCACCGTTACAGCACCGTCATCATGGGCGCCAGCTTCCGTAAAGTGGAGCAGATTGTGGCGCTGGCCGGCTGCGATCGCCTGACACTGTCGCCAAACCTGCTGGAAGAGTTGCAGAACAGTGATGCGCCACTGGAGCGCAAGCTGGAGCCATCAACCGAAGGCTTCCATCAGCCGTCGCCGCTTTCTGAAGCGGAATTCCGCTGGGAACATAACCAGGATCCGATGGCAGTTGAAAAACTCTCAGACGGCATCCGCCAGTTCGCGGTTGACCAGCAGAAGCTGGAAGATGTGCTCGCCGCACGCCTGTAGTCTTCATTTTAGTCGGGCGGGACTTTCCCGCCCTGATGCATAACTAAGGGAGAACTTTATGTCCTCACGCAGAGAGTTGGCAAACGCGATTCGTGCACTGAGCATGGATGCGGTCCAGAAGGCAAACTCAGGCCACCCCGGTGCGCCGATGGGTATGGCCGATATCGCCGAAGTGTTGTGGCGCGACTTCCTTCAGCACAATCCGACCAATCCCGCCTGGCTTGATCGCGACCGCTTTATCCTCTCCAACGGCCACGGCTCGATGCTGCTTTATAGCCTGCTGCACCTCAGCGGTTATGACCTGCCGATTGAAGAGCTGAAAAATTTCCGTCAGCTGCACTCTAAAACGCCGGGTCACCCGGAAATCGGCTACACGCCAGGCGTAGAAACCACCACCGGCCCGCTGGGTCAGGGACTGGCAAACGCCGTGGGTTTAGCGATTGCAGAGCGCACGCTGGCCGCACAGTTTAACCGTCCGGATCATGACATTGTCGATCACCACACCTATGTGTTTATGGGCGATGGCTGTCTGATGGAAGGGATCTCGCACGAAGTCTGTTCACTGGCGGGCACCCTGGGTCTCGGCAAACTGATCGGCTTCTACGACCATAACGGCATCTCTATCGATGGCGAGACCGAAGGCTGGTTTACCGACGACACTCACAAACGCTTTGAGTCCTACAACTGGCATGTGATTGGCGACATCGACGGCCATGACGCCGATGCCATTCGTGAAGCGATCAAAGAGGCGCAGAGCGTCACCGATAAGCCTTCACTGATTATCTGCCGCACCATTATCGGTTTCGGTTCACCGAACAAAGCGGGTAAAGAAGAGTCGCACGGCGCGGCGCTGGGTGAGGCCGAAGTTGCCCTGACCCGTAAGCAGCTCGGCTGGAACTATCCGGCGTTTGAGATCCCGGCTGAAATTTATCAGCAGTGGGATGCCAAAGCGGCCGGTGCCGAACGCGAAAAAGCGTGGGATGCGAAATTTGCGGCTTACAAAGAGGCCTATCCTGAGCTGGCCAAAGAGTATGAACGTCGCATGAATGGCGAAATGCCTGCCGCATGGGAAACCGAAGCGACCCGTTTCATTCAGGAGCTTCAGGCTAACCCGCAGAAAATCGCCAGCCGTAAAGCGTCACAGAACTCACTGGAAGCCTACGGCAAAATGCTGCCGGAATTCCTTGGCGGTTCAGCTGACCTGGCACCGAGTAACCTCACGATCTGGTCAGGCTCCAAATCGATTAAAGAGGATCCGGCCGGTAACTACATTCATTACGGCGTACGTGAATTTGGTATGACGGCGATTGGTAACGGTATCGCGCACCATGGCGGTTTCGTTCCTTACACCGCGACCTTCCTGATGTTTGTGGAATATGCGCGTAACGCTGCGCGTATGGCGGCGCTGATGAAGGCACGTCAGATTCTGGTCTACACCCATGACTCCATCGGTCTGGGCGAAGATGGCCCGACGCATCAGCCGGTTGAGCAGATCGCCAGCCTGCGTCTGACGCCAAACATGAGCGTATGGCGTCCCTGCGATCAGGTGGAAACGGCTGTAGCGTGGAAAGCCGCTGTCGAACGCCATCACGGCCCGACTGCGCTGATCCTCTCCCGTCAGAATCTGCTGCAGCCGGAGCGTACCCCGGAGCAGATCGAAAACATCAAGCGCGGCGGCTACGTGCTAAAGGATTGCGACGGCACACCAGAAGTGATTCTGATCGCGACCGGTTCAGAGATTGAGATCACCCTGGGTGCAGCCGAAAAGCTGACCTCAGGCGGTCACAAAGTGCGGGTGGTTTCACTGCCTTCAACTGACCTGTTCGATGCACAGGATGCGGCTTACCGCGAATCTGTGCTGCCGAGTGGCGTGAAAGCGCGTGTGGCGGTAGAAGCGGGTATCGCTGACTACTGGTTCAAGTATGTCGGTCTGGATGGCGCGATTGTCGGTATGACCACCTTTGGTGAGTCAGCCCCGGCCAGTCAGCTGTTCGCCGAGTTTGGCTTCACGGTAGAGAATATCGTCAGCCACGCTGAAGCATTACTCAAGCCCGTTTAATGTCTCTGCCCTTCCCGGCGCACCGGGAAGGGCCATTTCATCTTATAGCCTGAAACAGAAAAATATCTCTATTCCCCTCTTCCCGCCCCGCGCAAACTGATTACTATAGAGCCGTCATACATAATGCTGCCTGTGCACGGGCTGTCCGTCTGTTCCTGCTGTTGTTCCGGGCGGGATAACGCGGCTCAGCGACCGGGTGCATCCTGATGAGTGAAGGCAGATTTTCCTCCGATATTTATAGCGAAGCCACTTCCGTTGAACATGCGCACACCCTATTTACTGGCCCTGATGGTTTCACTGCTTCCTTTAAAAAGCATGGCGCAGGTCGCGCCCGATCCCCTGCTGGCCTCACAGATTGTTGATCGCTATGCGGAACATATCTTTTATGGCAGCGGTGCAACCGGCATGGCGCTGGTGGCGATTGATGGTAACCAGCGGGTGTTCGCCAGCTTCGGTGAAACCCGTCCCGGCAACAATGTCCGTCCGCAGAAAGATTCGCTGATTCGCATCGCCTCGCTGAGTAAGCTGATGACCAGTGAAGTGATGGTGAAGATGGCTGAGCGCGGACAGCTTCGCCTTGACGATCCCCTGAGTAAATATGCGCCGCCGGGAGCACGCGTGCCGACTTACAATGGTCAGCCGATTCGCCTGATTAATCTCTCGACCCATACCAGCGGACTGCCGCGTGAACAGCCAGGCGGCAAAGCACAGCGTCCGGTGTTTGTCTGGCCAACCAAAAGCGAACGCTGGGCGTGGCTGGCGCGGGCAAACCTGAAAGCGGCGCCGGGCAGCAGCGCCGCCTACTCCAACCTGGGCTACGATCTGCTGAGCGATGCGCTGTCACGCGCCGCCGGTACGCCCTACCCGGCGTTGTTTCAGCAGCTGATTACCCGACCGCTCGGCATGAAAGACACCACCTTTACGCCGTCGCCTGAGCAGTGCGGACGCCTGATGGTGGCGGAAAAAGGCGCCAGTCCATGCAATAACACGCTGGCGGCGATTGGCAGCGGCGGCGTGTACTCCACGCCGGATGATATGGGTCGCTGGATGCAGCAGTTCCTGAACTCTTCGGTTAACCATCGCACGCCGCAGATCGACCGGCTGCAGACGCTGATTTATCGTCGCGATCAGCTGAACAAAGTCGAAGGGATGGATGTCCCGGGTAAAGCGGATGCGCTGGGCATGGGCTGGGTCTTTATGGGCCCGAAAAATGGTCGCCCAGGCATCATTCAGAAAACCGGCGGCGGCGGTGGATTCATCACCTATATGGCGATGGTGCCGCAGCATAACGTGGGGGTTTTTGTGGTGGTGACGCGCTCGCCGCTGACCCGCTTTACGCCAATGAGCGACGGCGTGAACAATATGCTGGCCGAACTGGTCGGCAACCAGCTTGGCTCACCGATGATGGTGCAGGCTATTCCTTAACGCTGCTGTACGCCACCGTCAGACTGGCTGACCCACAGGGTTGGCCAGTCATCACTGCTGTGCCAGGCGTCACAGGTCGACTCTTCCGCATACTCCGCTAACACAAAACGCGTGCCATCAAACTGCCAGCGAGTGGCCCGGCCACAATCCCCTAATCCACGTCCTTTACCAAAGGTGTAGAGCTGACCACTGGCCGCATCATATTCCGCGTTAATCAGCTCAAGCTGTCGATCGCTGGCACCCGGCGGCGTAAACGGCAGCGTTAAGGTGATGCCGCGCGCCACATAAGGCGGGCTGCGCGTCACTTCAAACGCCAGGTCGATGACGTTATACGCCCCCATTTCACAACTCACCAGCAGCAGCGCGCGCTGGTCGGTAAGGGGCGCCACGCTGACTTCACGACGCAGCGGATCGAGTGAGCATGAGTCGGTATTGACCCGCCAGGTGCCGTAATCAATTAAGCCGCTGGTCTCATCGCGCGTCAGTGCTGCAGGCGGCTGGACAGCGGGCGGCAATGGCGGTAGCGCAGGCGGCGGCGGAACGTCCCAGCTGGCGCGGTTGCCACGCTTGATCCACGCGCTCATGCTGTTGACGCGACCCTGGGTGTCATCCATCAGCAGCAGCGCGGCTTTCATGCCGCGCAGGGAGATCAGCGCATTGGGATCAAAAGTCAGCTGCAGGGTTTTGGCCTCCATCACCAGATCCAGGAACTCATCAATGGCGATGGCATTGCTGGTGGCGAGATGATGGGGTTCGACCGTCCAGTGTTTGAGGTCGGGTTTCAGGCGGCGCTGGTCGAGCAGCAGGTTATCCTGAAGCGTACCGCCAGGCAGCGCGCCGCTGTAGGCACTGCCGTAGTCGATTCGCAGCAAGGGGCGATCGTTGACGCCCGCATGACGCGAAATCGTCATCACCAGCCCTTTGTCGCCCGGAATATTGCGCGCCACGCAAAAGGCTTCGTTGTTGCAGGTGATTTGCCAGTCGTTGAATGACTTTTGCAACGGTTCCGCCTGAACACAGGCAACCCACAGAGACGGCAACAGCCACAGCGATTTCATCCAATACGACATTAAGAAGATCGATCCCCGAATACCCAGAGTGGAGAGGATAGCGCATCAACGGGCCTGACAGGGTTCGCATTCTGTGAACCTGTGCAAAAAGCGCAGTTAACTGCTTAAAAAGCGTGCATAAACCGAAAACTCGCCCTTCCACTTTCAACGCTGTCGCGCGGCAACAGGCTTCACGGCACAGTTATCTATGGCTTCAGCCAGCCCGCAATCTGTGCATGCTGTAACAGCATAATGGTTTTGCCGTCGCGAATGCGGCCATCGGCGACCATCGCCAGCGCATCCGGGAAACTCAGTTCCAGCACATCGATTGACTCATCCTCGACGCCACCGCCTGCGTTGTCACGCAGCGATTCATTGTATTCCGCTGCGAAAAAGTGGATGAGTTCGGTCACGCCGCCCGGCGACATATAGCAGGCATAGAGTTTCTCCACCTCGCCCACCGCATAACCGGTCTCTTCAATCGCCTCTTTACGGATGCAATCTTCCGGGGAGTCGTCGTCCAGCAAGCCCGCGCAGGCTTCGATTAACAGGCCGCTGTCGTTACCGTTGACGTAAGTGGCGATACGGAACTGGCGCGTCAGGACCACGCTGTTCTTTTCACGGTTATAGAGCAGGATGGTCGCCCCGTTTCCGCGATCGTAGACTTCGCGTTTATGGCGGATAACCTCGCCACGGCGATCGGTGATGTCATAGGTGTAGTTACGCAGCACAAACCAGTTTTCAGACAGGAGCTTATCTTTGATGATGTTGATCTTAAACGACATGGAGACTCCGCTACCGCATAAAGGGAGTCGTTCATCATAGGGGCAAGCCGGCGGGAAAACTATCCTAATTCGCGTCTCCACGCGTCGGTTTCCGGGCAAAAAAAAGCCAGCCCGGAGGCTGGCCTTCATGTTGCAGAGCCTGTCAGCGAGAGGTGTCGTCAGCCAGTCGGGTCGGCTGAGGTTCCTCTTCGTGATGATCCTGTTCGGTCTCAGCTATTGCGTTAACACGCTTACGCACACCAAACCATCCCAGCACCAGCAACACCGCAATCAGCGGAATAGAGGCAATGGTGTATGTCCCGTTCGGGTAATCAAACGCCATCAGCACCAGCACGCTGAACAGGAACAGCAGCGTCAGCCATGAGGTAAACGGTGCGCCTAGCAGCTTGAAGCTGACATCATCCGCCTTGCCCTCTTTAATCGCTTTGCGCAGACGCAGCTGGCAAACCACGATAAAGGCCCAGGAGGAGATGATGCCCAGCGAGGCGACGTTCAGGACGATCTCAAACACCTGAGAAGGCACGTAGTAGTTAAGGACTACGCCAATCACATAGACGGCGATGGTCACCAGAATACCGGCATAAGGCACCTGCTGACTGTTCATCTTCGACATGAATTTTGGTGCAGAGCCACCCATCGACATGGAGCGCAGAATACGTCCGGTCGAGTAGAGGCCGGAGTTCAGGCTGGAGAGCGCCGCACTCAGCACCACGATGTTCATGATGCTGCCAACGTAAGGCACGCCCAGCTTCGAGAAGAAGGTCACGAACGGACTCTGACCTGCCTGATAGGCATTCCAAGGCAGCAGCAGCACCAGCAGGACCACAGAACCGACGTAGAACAGGCCGATACGCCAGATCACGCTGTTGATGGCTTTCGGCAGCATGGTTTTCGGGTCTTTACATTCGCCGGCCGCTGTTCCCACCAGTTCGATAGAGGCAAAGGCGAACACCACGCCCTGAATCAGCACCAGCGCGGGCAGTAAGCCGTGCGGGAACATGCCCCCGTTATCGGTGATCAGATGGAAACCGGTGCTGTTGCCATCCAGCGGTTTGCCGGTGCCCAGGAACACCACACCCACCACCAGGAAGATGACAATCGCGAGCACTTTCACCAGCGCGAACCAGAACTCCATCTCGGCAAACCACTTCACGCCGATCATGTTCATGGTGCCGACAATGGCCAGCGCGCCCAGGGCGAAGACCCACTGTGGCACATCACCAAACGCCCCCCAGTAGTGCATGTAGAGCGCGACGGCGGTGATATCGACGATACCGGTCATTGCCCAGTTAACGAAATACATCCAGCCTGCCACGTAGGAGGCTTTCTCTCCCAGGAACTCGCGGGCGTAGGAGACGAAACTGCCGCTGCTGGGACGGTGTAAAACCAGTTCGCCCAGTGCACGCAGAATGAAGAAGGAGAAGATGCCACACACCAGATAGATGATGGCTAAGGCGGGGCCAGCAGCCTGAAGACGGCCACCTGCACCCAGGAACAAACCGGTGCCGATAGCACCGCCGATCGCAATCATCTGTACATGACGGTTACCCATCGCTTTCTGGTAACCAGCATCGTGAGAGTTCAGCCAGCGACGTTTTGCAGCACGCATCTCACTTGGGGTTTTCTTTTTAGATTTCATAGCATTCCTGTTTGTCCGGACCATCAGTCGTCGTCTCCCCAGTGCGGACGTAACGTCCTGCAAAATGGGGGATTTTCCTCTGTGCCTTTGCCCGTGAGTGAGTGCCGGGCAACGCGGGAATTTACGGCGATGAATCCTACCCGTTCTGCAAGAACGAAGCAAAATATACCGGGCAGATGCACAGGCTGATTTGTAAGAATCCATCCTGATGCACAAAAACAAAAAAACCGGCCATTTTCAGGCCGGTAAAAGCTACAGGGATGGAAACAGGAGGGTTGGGCTAGCGATAAATCTCTGCGGTGCCGCTCCACAGGCTGGAATCGCCTGGGTTATCGACACCGATAACACGGTAATGGCTGGCGCCCATCTCTTCCGCTTTTTGCGACAGCTGGCGATTGGCATCGTCCAGTGAGCCGCGAACGCCGGAGACCGACACGCTACCGATGCTCTGCATACCCTGCGCCTGCGACTGATCGACCGGCGCAGCGGCGAAAGTGGCAAAGGAGGCGGTAGCCAGCAATGCACCCGCCAGTACAGCATTCAGCTTTTTCATTGGATGCTCCTTAATCTGAGAGGGGTTGAACTGATGAATGGATGGATTATTAACGCTGCAATGAAAAGCAACATCGGGACGATGTAAAACTGTCCCCTTTTACCCATAAAACCGTAGCGCATCCTGGGAACTGTCAGTCGCGGTCATTTTGTGTGCGATGTGTTACGTCCTGTGCGATAAACAGGAGATGGATCATTTGCGTAACGTAACGCCACGCTTATAATTCCCGCACTCTGAACAGGGCCATTCATGTGATCGTAAAACGTTCCGTTACTCAAAGCATCGCTCAGGCGCTCAGCGCCATTGTCCTGCTGTCGCTCCTTACGACCGGCCTGGCCTTAGTCACGCTCCTCAGCAGTCAGCGCGACGCCGAGGCGATCAACCTGGCGGGTTCACTGCGCATGCAGAGCTATCGCATGGCCTGGGATGCCAGCCGTCAGCCGCAAAACCTGGCGCATCATTTCGCGGTCTATCAGCAAACGCTGGATGCCCCGGTGCTGCAGAAGCTGGATCATCCCTGGGTACCGCGTGAAGTAAGCGTTCGCTACCAGCGTCTGCGCGCCGCCTGGCCTGGCCTGCAGCAGCAGTTGCAACAGGGCGATACTCTGGCATATCAGCAGCAGGTGCCGATTTACGTCGGTGAAATCGATCGCTTTGTGCTGGGCCTGCAACGCTATACCGAACTGAAAATGCATCTGGTCGCCGCCAGCAGCCTGGTGGGTGTCATTGCGATTGTGGCGCTGGCCCTGATGACAATTCGCTTTACCCGACTGAAGGTCGTGCGGCCCCTGAATGCGCTGGTCACAGCCAGCCGCTACGTCGAGAATGGCAATTTTGCGTTTCCGCCGCTGCACGTGGAGCAGCAGAATGAGCTGCAGGTGCTGTCGCACGCCTTTAGCGGCATGGCGGCGCGTCTGCATTCCCACTATCAGCTGCTGGAAAGCACGGTTCGCGAGAAAACAGAAGATTTAACCCAGGCAAATCGCACACTGTCGCTGCTCTATGACAGCTCACAGATGCTGACCGCCAGCCCGCTGCATCCTGCCCTGTTTGAAGCGGTGCTGACCAATGTACTGACGCGCGAAAAGCTGACGGCGATCCAGCTCGACAGCGACCAGTTCCGCTTCCGCGCCGGTGATGATAAGGCGGCCGGTGAGTGGCAACGCCAGCCGTTACAGCAGGATGAACAGCAGATTGGCGAACTGCGCTGGCTGAAAACGGGCGCCTCTCCGCCAGAGGAGATGATGCGCAGCCTGGCGGCGATGCTGGGACGCGCGATCTGGATCTGGCAGGTGCAGCAGCAGTATCAACAGATGCTGGTCATTGAAGAGCGCGCCACCATTGCGCGGGAATTGCATGACTCGCTGGCGCAGTCGCTCTCCTTTTTACGCATACAGCTGACCCTGTTGCGCCGAACCGTCGATAAAGAGGACAGCGCCGCCCACACCATTATCGCTGACTTCGATCAGGCGCTGGCTGATGCCTATCGACAGCTGCGCGAGCTGCTGACCACCTTCCGTCTGACCATCGAGAAGGCGGATCTGGTGGCGGCGATGCAGGCGATGATCGCCTCGCTGCAGGAAAAAAGCGGCGCAGAGATCCAGTTCAGTTATCAGACCGGTCTGCAGAGTCTGGAGGCGCAACAGCAGGTGCACGTGTTGCAGATCGCCCGTGAAGCGCTGCTGAATGCAATTCGTCACGCCAGCGCGCAGGTTATCCGCGTGGACTATCAGCACAGTGAACAGGGTGAGCACTTACTGACGATTACAGATGATGGCGTGGGGATGAACAGCACGGATGAACCGCCGGGCCATTACGGCCTGACCATTATGGCCGAACGTGCCCAGCGCCTGAGTGGCAATCTGACCCTTCACGCACAGCCACGGGGTACGCGGGTGGAGTTGCGTTTTCCACCGCAACCGGCACGGCAGCTGGCGTAATATATCTTTCAATGAATTAAAACAATCTGTCGGTTACAGGCAGCAGGCGATTTCAGGCACCAGGACGGGCCAGCGAGCGCAGGCTCAACCCCGCCGCGGTCTGAACCGATAAAACGGAGAAACTATGCAACAGTCGGCATTAACCTTGATGATTGTGGATGATCACCCGCTGATGCGGCGCGGCGTGCGTCAGCTGCTGGCGCTGGATCCCCGGCTGGCCGTCATCGCTGAGGCCAACAACGGCACCGAAGCACTGGCGGAGGCCCGCCGTCAGGAACCTGACATTATTCTGCTCGACCTGAATATGAAAGGCATGTCCGGGCTGGATACGCTCAAGGCGCTGCGCCACGAAGGGATCAGCTCACGCATTCTGGTGCTGACCGTCTCCGACGCCCGCAGTGATATTTTCGCCATGGTGGATGCCGGTGCCGACGGTTATCTGCTCAAAGACAGCGAGCCGGAGATTCTGCTGGGACATATCCTGCAGGCATCGCGGGGCGAGAAAGTCTTCAGTGAAGGCGTTGCCAGCTATCTGGATAATCGTCAGCACAGTGCCGATCCTCTGCGTCAGCTCACCGAGCGCGAGCGGGATGTGCTGCAGGAGGTGGCGCGCGGCCTGTCGAACAAAGAGATCGCCACCATTCTGCATATCTCTGAAGAGACAGTGAAAGTGCACATCCGCAACCTGCTGCGCAAGCTGGATGTGCGCTCGCGCGTCGCCGCGACGGTGATGTGGCTTGAAAGCCGCAAATAGCCAACGAATTTACATTTTCTCCTCATTTTCTCCACGATTTCCCCCGCTGCCGCACGTAAAGTGAAAGGCGGCGGAGAATCGTGGCAAAGACCCTCCGATTTCTCTGCCTGTGCGCCCCTTGCCGGTGGGCCTGACCGATAATAATAAGTCCTGAGGAGTGTCGATTTAATGTCGAATTTCTTTATCGACCGCCCCATCTTTGCCTGGGTGCTGGCGATTCTGCTGTGTCTGTGTGGCACGCTTTCGATTATTTCACTGCCTGTTGAACAGTATCCCGATCTGGCACCGCCCAATGTGCGTATCACCGCTAACTATCCCGGCGCATCGGCCGAGACGCTGGAAAATACCGTCACCCAGGTGATCGAGCAGAACATGACCGGCATCGATAATCTGATGTACATGTCCTCGAACAGCAGCAACACCGGCCAGGCGCAAATCACCCTCACCTTTACCGCCGGGACCAATCCCGACGAAGCCCGTCAGCAGGTTCAGAACCAGTTGCAGTCCGCGCTGCGCAAGTTGCCGCAGGCGGTGCAGTCTCAGGGCGTGACGGTCAATAAAACCGGTGACAGCAATATTCTGATGGTGGCGTTCGTCTCCACCGACGGCAGCATGGATAAGCAGGATATTTCAGACTATGTCGCCAGTAATATTCAGGACCCGCTGAGCCGTATTGATGGCGTCGGCCAGGTTGACGCTTACGGCTCGCAGTATGCGATGCGCATCTGGCTCGATCCCAACAAACTGATTGCTTACGCGCTGACCACCGACGACGTGGTCAGTGCGATCCAGTCGCAGAATACCCAGGTTGCCGTGGGTCAGGTCGGTGGCCTGCCATCGGTGCAGAAGCAGGCGCTGAACGCCACGGTCAACGCCCAGTCGATGCTGCAGACCCCCGAGCAGTTCCGGGCCATTACGCTGAAGAACAATCCTGACGGTTCTGTCGTGACGCTGGGCGATGTCGCCACCGTCGCGCTGGGCGCGGAAAAGTATGATTATCTGAGCCGCTACAACGGCCAGCCCGCGTCAGGCCTGGGCGTGAAGCTTGCGTCCGGTGCTAACGAGATGAACACCGATAAGCTGGTGCGGGCGCGCATTGAGGAGCTGTCGCACTACTTCCCGCACGGTCTGGAAGCGAAAATCGCCTATGAAACCTCACCGTTCGTCAAAGCGTCGATCACCGACGTGGTGAAGACGCTGCTGGAGGCGATCGTGCTGGTGTTCGGCGTGATGTATCTGTTTATGCAGAACTTCCGCGCCACCTTAATTCCGACCATTGCGGTACCGGTGGTGCTGTTCGGCACCTTCAGCGTGCTCTATGCCTTTGGATTCAGCATCAATACGCTGACCATGTTTGCCATGGTGCTGGCGATCGGGCTGCTGGTGGATGATGCCATCGTGGTGGTGGAAAACGTCGAACGTATCATGCATGAAGAAGGGCTCTCGCCGCGTGCCGCCACGCGAAAATCGATGGGCCAGATTCAGGGCGCGCTGGTCGGTATCGCGCTGGTGCTTTCTGCGGTGTTTGTGCCGATGGCGTTTTTCGGCGGCACCGTCGGCGCCATCTACCGCCAGTTCTCGATCACCATTGTCTCGGCGATGGTACTGTCGGTGCTGGTGGCGATGATCCTGACACCCGCGCTGTGTGCCACGCTGTTAAAACCGGCGAAAACAGGCGAACCGCATGAGCGTCGCGGCTTCTTCGGCTGGTTCAACCGGCACTTTAATCACAACGCGGACCGCTACGAGCGCGGCGTAGCGGGTATCCTGCGCACGGGCAGTCGCTGGCTGCTGCTCTATCTGGGCATTATCGGCCTGATGGCGTTTCTGTTTCTGCGGCTGCCGACGTCGTTTCTGCCGCTGGAAGATCGCGGTGTTTTCCTGACTCAGGTTCAGCTTCCGGCAGGCGCGACGCTTGAGCAGACGGCCAGCGTGGTCGCCAGAGTCGAAAACTATTATCTCACCGAGGAGAAGGCGAACGTGCTGTCGGTCTTCTCGACCATCGGCGCAGGGCCGGGCGGCAATGGCCAGAACGTGGCACGTCTGTTTGTGCGACTGAAAGACTGGGAAGCGCGGCCCGGAGCCGATCGCACCTCGTTCGCCATTATCGATCGCGCAACGAAGGCGTTTCAGAAGATTAAAGAGGGCCGCGTGATTGCCAGCAGTCCGCCGGCGATCACCGGCATGGGCAGCAGCTCCGGCTTTGATATGGAACTGCAGGATCATGCCGGTATCGGTCATACCCAACTGATGGCGATGCGCGACAAACTGCTGGAGATGGCGGGCAACGACAAGTCGCTGTCACGGGTCCGGCACAATGGACTGGATGACAGCCCGCAGCTGCAGATCGACGTGGATGCCCGCAAAGCGCAGGCGCTGGGCGTATCGCTGGACACCATCAATGACACGCTGACCACGGCCTGGGGCTCCACCTATGTGAACGACTTCCTGGATCGGGGCCGGGTGAAAAAGGTCTATGTGCAGGCCGCCGCCGAATTCCGCATGCTACCGGATGACGTCAACAAATGGTATGTGCGCAACAGCAGCGGCAAAATGGTGCCCTTCTCCGCGTTTGCCACCAGCCGCTGGGAAACCGGTTCCCCCCGTCTTGAACGCTACAACGGCTATTCATCGCTGGAGATTGTCGGCGAAGCGGCCAATGGCGTCAGCAGCGGTACGGCGATGGATGAGATGGAAAAGCTGGTCAATGCCCTGCCGCTGGGCGTCGGGTTCCAGTGGACCGGGGCTTCTTATCAGGAGCGGCTCTCCGGTTCGCAGGCACCGGCGCTCTATGCGATTTCGCTGCTGGTGGTGTTCCTCTGCCTGGCCGCGCTGTATGAGAGCTGGTCGATCCCGTTCTCGGTGATGCTGGTGGTGCCACTGGGCGTGGTGGGCGCGCTGATCGCCACCTGGATGCGCGGGCTGGAGAATGATGTCTACTTCCAGGTTGGCCTGTTGACGGTGGTCGGGCTATCCGCCAAAAACGCCATCCTGATTGTGGAATTTGCCAACGAGATTAACAGCCGGGGACGTGAGCTGGTGGAGTCCACGCTGGAGGCGTCGCGGCAGCGTCTGCGGCCGATTCTGATGACCTCACTGGCCTTTATCTTCGGGGTGCTGCCGATGGCAATCAGCAGCGGCGCAGGCTCCGGCAGTCAGCACGCGGTGGGCACCGGTGTGATGGGCGGAATGATCTCCGCCACGCTGCTGGCGATCTTTTTTGTGCCGCTGTTCTTTGTGCTGGTGCGCCGTCGCTTCCCGCTAAAAGAGAAGCCACACGACTAGCGCCAAATAAAAAGCGGTCACTGATGTCAGTGACCGCCTTATTTATGTGTGTGTTAAGAATTCCAGCAAGTGGGATAGTCCTGCTTTTCTCTTAGCGTATTACTTGTTGCGTAACATCGCTTCGATAAATTCTTTCCAGGTTCCCATTTCGGTGTCAATCATAATGCCCTCTCTTATTGTGCTGGCAATATTACGCTCTTTTTTTAATCAGGTGAATACGTTTACACCTGTTATATCTATCGGCAAGCCGCATAAAAACATGAATGTTGCTGATTCTGGAAGCTGACGCACATTTCAGCAACCCCTTAAGCGCATTGAAGATAATTTATTTTAAGCCCAGCGGTAGACTATTTTATCAACATGGCGAAATTCTTAAGCACGCATCGATAAGCAGGGTAATAATTACCTGCGAAATTGATAGCGTTTACCCGGGGCGACATAACGGCACGGCGTGCAGGCTATCCGGGCCGATAACCGCGCCCGTGCAGATGCCGCAACGGATCACACTATGGTAAACTCGCGCTTTGGCTGCTTTTTTCAGCTTTCTTCTCACAGGACAATAAGGATCGGGCAATGAGCACGCAGTGGGTGATGTTCGGGATTAAAAATTGCGACACCATAAAAAAAGCCCGGCGCTTTTTAACAGACGCAGGTGTTGAGTATCACTTTCACGACTACCGTGCGGATGGCCTGAGCGATGCCCTGCTGCAGTCATTTATCGATGCGCTGGGCTACGAAGCCCTGCTTAACACCCGCGGCACCACCTGGCGTAAACTGCCCGAAGCTGACCGTGAAGCGGTGACCGATGCCAGCAGCGCTAAAGCGCTGATGCTGGCGCATCCCGCTATGATTAAGCGTCCGCTGTTGCGCGCCCCGGATGGCGCCCTGCTCGCCGGTTTCAGCGAAGCCACCTATCAGAATGCTATCCAGGAGAAGTCATAATATGTTTTGCCCGGTCATTGAGCTGACGCAGCAGCTTATTCGTCGCCCCTCTCTCAGCCCCGATGATGCCGGATGTCAGGCTCTGCTGATCGCCCGTCTTGAAGCCATTGGCTTTAAGATTGAAACGATGAACATCGACGACACCCTGAATTTCTGGGCCACCCGTGGCGAAGGTGAAACGCTGGCGTTTGCCGGTCACACCGATGTGGTGCCGCCTGGCGATGCCAGTCGCTGGATTAATCCGCCATTTGAACCGACGATCCGCGACGGCATGCTGTTTGGCCGCGGTGCGGCCGATATGAAAGGCTCGCTGGCGGCCATGGTCGTGGCTGCGGAACGTTTTGTGGCGGTGCGTCCCAATCACAGAGGCCGCCTCGCCTTTATGATTACCTCTGATGAAGAGGCCAGCGGGGCCAACGGTACGGTAAAAGTGGTTGAACGGCTGATGGCGCGCCGCGAACGGCTCGACTATTGCCTGGTTGGCGAGCCGTCCAGCACCGAAGTGGTGGGTGACGTGGTGAAGAATGGCCGCCGTGGCTCGATCACCGCCAATCTGACGGTGCATGGTGTGCAGGGCCACGTTGCCTATCCGCATCTGGCAGATAACCCGGTTCACCGGGCGATGCCTGCGCTGACTGAGCTGGTCGCGACCGAGTGGGATCAGGGAAATGAGTTCTTCCCGGCTACCAGTATGCAGATTGCCAACGTTCAGGCGGGCACCGGCAGCAACAACGTGATCCCCGGCGAGCTGTTTGTGCAGTTTAACTTCCGCTTCAGCACCGAACTGACCGATGAGATGATTCGCCAGCGAGTCGCAGAGCTGCTGGAGCGTCACCAGCTGCGTTACACCATCGAGTGGAAACTTTCGGGTCAGCCCTTCCTGACCACGCGCGGTAAGCTGGTTGATGCCGTCGTGAAAGCTGTGGCGCACTATAATGAAATTAAGCCGCAGCTGCTGACCACCGGCGGAACCTCCGATGGCCGCTTTATTGCCCGGATGGGCGCGCAGGTGGTGGAACTGGGGCCGGTGAATGCCACCATTCATAAAATCAATGAGTGTGTGAAAGCCTCCGACCTGCAGATGCTGAGCCGGATGTACCAACGCATCATGGAACAACTGATCGCCTGAGGCGGTTTTAAGGAGCAGCAAATGGAATTTATTAAAGATTACTGGTGGATCCTGGTGATCCTGCTGATGGTTGGCGTGCTGATGAACGTTTATAAAGATCTGAAACGCATCGATCACAAAAAATTTATGGATAACAAACCTGACCTGCCGCCGCATCGTGATTTCAACGATAAATGGGATGACGACGACAACTGGCCGAAGAAGAAGTAAACGAAAAAGCCCCTGCAATGCAGGGGCTTTTTTACATCATCGCGATAACGTCATCGTCACCGGGTTTTGCGCCGCTTAACGCCTCATCAAAGTAGCGTTTTGGCACCGTATAACGCAGATGATTCAGCGCCAGTTCCATGCTGCGGTGATCGATGGCATGCGCCAGATCGTCAACGATATCCAGCGTCACATCGCCACCGCAGGCAGTCAGCCGCTGCTCCGCCTGCTGCGCATGATGCAGCGGGATCTGCTCATCATAATCACCGTGGATCAGGTGAATCGTGGTGCGGGTACTGGCGTGCTCAGGCAGGGTAATAAACCGGCCATTAAACACCACCGCACGGCCCGCCAGATTCGGGTACGCTTTGACCGCTTCCAGCACCATACTGCCGCCCTGCGAAAAGCCGACCAGGGCTGTCGCTTCCGGGCGCACGCCGCTCTTTTTTTGCCAGTGACGCACAGACTCAACAAACTGCGGCATCGCCGCATCAACCCGCTGCTGGATAGTCTGATCGTGAAGGTCGGTTTCGCCAAACCACTGACGAACCGCGCCAGGCGAGCCGACGGACACGACCAGTGCGTCGGAAAACGTTTTCGCAAACCAGTTGCCAATCTCACCCATTGAATCCGGGTTATCGCCAACGCCGTGGTAGAGCAGAAACAGCTGTGCTGTGGTAGCAGGCTGTTGAACGATTACATATTTCAGTGTCATGTTGACCTCCTGTGTTCACTCTACGCTGCGTGGAACAAAATGATATGAGGATAATTTGAGCCAGATGGTCGAATTATTTCAATGGCCAGTGCAGCGACTCCGCCGTCACACCCAGGCTTTCGAGGAGTGAAGCCGCCTGCTGACGCAGCTTAGCGATTAGCGCTTTGCGTCCGCTCACGCCCGCCTGCCGGGCCAGCTCGCTTAGCGCATCGGGTGCGGCAACCGCAGCGGCCAGTAACGGGTTGGGCGTGACGCTGGCCTCAACCAGACGCTGCAGCACCGGCAGGCTCGCCTCCAGTGGGCGCTGCGCCCAGGCAAAACCAGCCGCCAGATGGCGATCCTGCGCGGTCAGTCCGTCATCCGTGACCTCTTCAAACTGCAGCTCCAGAGCAATGTGCTGACGCAACAGCGGCCAGTCGCGCGCCAGCTGGTCTGCCGCCCGGCGCGCCAGTGTCCTGCCCGCAGCAGAACAGGGCAGGATAGCCATCGCCGCATAACAGCCGCTGCTGGCTTCGCGCTGACTGCCCATCCGCACCAGGGTAAAACCACAGGCGCGCCAGAACGACCAGAGTGATTCAGTGTAGCCGAAGCTGACGGAGAGATAGTCGTGATCGGCTGCCGCCCTGGCCGCGGCGGCCACAAGCTGCTGGCCGGTTCCCCGGCGACGACTCTCAGCCGCCACGGCAATGCGGCTGATCCGCAGCGAGCGCAGGGTTGCCGCCTCAGCCAGACCGGCATGGGCTGCCAGTGACTGTGCCACCAGATTCCCGCGCGGTCGTCGGGTGCCCGCCCAGACCGCCTGCGCCAGGTCAGGTTCAAGTCCGCCCTCCTCCACCAGCCAGAGCGCGCCCTGTAACGCAGGCGCCTCGCCCGCCCGCCACAGTTCCATACCCGGCGCATCCAGCAGGCGGCGCAGGTCAAGCGGCGAAGTGCGGTAGTGCGCGCTGGTGAGCAGACGGTAAGCGGCCTCAAGCGTGCTGAAATCGTGACGTTCAACCCGCTGTGGCGTCACCGGGGCGTCGGGTGCAGCGGTGGTGGCATCGTCAAACAATAGCGCCTGATTCAGCCACTGCTCCAGCGGATCGAAACGCGACCAGCGCAGCGGCTCATCCAGCGTGAAATAGTGAACCCCGGTAAGCCCGGCGCAGAATTTAAGGATAAACCCGCGCCCGCTGCCTTCGTAGCCCTGCACGGTGGTGGTGAGCAGCACGCGGGGATACCGGCTGACCAGCGCCTGCAGCAGCGGAGCCGGGATCGCCGCGGCTTCATCCACAATCAGCCAGTCCGCCGGTGGCGGCGTCTCCAGCGCCAGCAGCGCATCGGGTGCCATAAAGTGAAAGTGCTCCCCGGCAAAGGTGGCCAGCACCTCTGTTGAGGCTTTGGCTGGCGCGGTGACCAGACAATGGCCATGCTGCCGGGCCAGCATCCCCGCCAGCGCCGATTTACCCCGTCCACGGGCGGCGGTCAGCACGGCGACACCCGATGGCAGCGTCATCAGCTGATCAAGAATTGCCTGTTGCTGTTGCGGTGCCTGACAGTGCCACTGCGGCCAGTCCGGCTGCGCCGGCAAACGGCATGGCTGATGCTGCCGCGCCAGCAGCACCTGGTCATCTGCCAGAATCAGCTGTTGCAGGTGGCGAACAAAATGCGGGGTTGGGATGGGTTCCGCGACGTCCGCCCAGCGCAGGCTGTCGGTGTCAGGCTGTTGCGACCACTGTTCCCAGGGCGGCACCAGCAGCAACAGCCAGCTACCGGCGGTCAGCGTACCGGCCAGCGCCGCGAAAGCTTCGGCATGAAAACCCTGACGGGCATCGAATAGCGCATGACGAAATTCACGGCCAAGCAGCGTGCGAACCGCGCCTGGCTGTTTGTGCAGAACTGACTTTTCAGCGGATGCAGAGAAGAGCGGCGCCGGACTCAGTTCAATCCAGTCGCCGATGAACGTTTCACGCCACTCCGCAGCCCGATCTAAGCACCAGGCCGGGTCGCCGCTGATGACTGCCAGACGACGCACACCGGCCTGTTGCATAAACGGCTCCGGGATCATCAGTTGCTGGCGAAGGTGTTGCACTGTCCTGGATCGCCACCATCAAATCCGCGCTTGAACCAGGTGTAGCGCTGCTCAGAAGTCCCGTGGGTAAAGCTGTCCGGCACCACGCGGCCCTGACCTTTCTGCTGCAGGCGGTCATCACCAATGGCCTCAGCGGCATTCAGCGCTTCCTGCAGATCGCCCGCTTCGAGGATGTTCTCCTGCTGCATGTAGTGTCCCCAGACACCAGCAAAACAGTCCGCCTGCAGTTCCATTTTCACGGAAAGCTGGTTGACCTGCGTCTGGCTGGCGCCCTGCTGCATTTCACGCACTTTCGGCTCAATGCCCAGCAGTTTCTGAACATGGTGGCCCACTTCATGCGCGACGACATAGCCCTGGGCGAAGTCACCGCCTGCGCCGAGTTTGGTTTTCATCTCGTCATAGAAAGAGAGGTCGATATAAACGGTCTGGTCGGCAGGACAGTAGAACGGCCCCATCACAGACTGTCCGGTCCCGCAGCCGGTGCGGGTTGCGCCGCGATACATCACCAGCTTCGGCGCAACATACTGCTTGTTCATCTGCTTGAACAGTTTGCCCCAGGTATCTTCCGTAGTCGCCAGGATCACCTTCGTGAATTTGGCGGCCTCGTCATCATTAACGCTGACACTACGCTGTTGCTGCTGGCTGGTCGGTGCAACTTCGCCCCCCGTCAGCAGTGCGGTCAGGTCGTAACCGTAATAACCTGCGACAGCGACCACGATCAGCAGAACGATACCGCCTTTACCGCGCGGCAGACGAATCTGACGGCCTCCGCCACCTAAACCGGACGACTGGTCGCGACGGTCCTCTACATTGTCGCTTTCGCGACGCCCTTGCCAGCGCATGCTGTATTCCCTCAGTCATTTTTTCAGATGGCATGATTTTAGTTGTGTGAGGGAGCAATCACCAGCTTTAGACCAAAATGAAAAAAGGAGAGCCGGGGCTCTCCTCTTTCTTTCTGCGTTCTTTGTGCGCTAAAGGCAAACTCAGTCGAGTTTCACGCCCAGTCGCTGTGCTACGGCTTCATAGGCTTCGACCACGCCGCCAAGGCTCTGACGGAAACGGTCTTTGTCCATTTTATCCATCGTCTCTTTGTCCCACAGGCGCGCACCGTCTGGCGAAAACTCATCGCCCAGCGTGACTTCACCGTTAAACAGACCAAACTCCAGTTTGAAGTCGACCAGAATCAGCCCGGCATCGTCGAACAGATTGCTCAGCACGTCGTTGGCTTTAAAGGTCAGTTCCTGCATCCGCGCCAGGTTCTGCTTGCTGACCCAGCCAAAGGTTTCGCAGTAGGATTCGTTGACCATCGGGTCATGCTTTGCATCATCTTTCAGGAAAAGATCAAACAGCGGTGGATTAAGCACCATGCCCTCTTCCACACCCAGACGTTTTACCAGCGAGCCTGCGGCGCGGTTACGAACCACGCACTCTACCGGCACCATCTCCAGCTTCTTCACCAGCGCTTCGGTATCGGACAGCAGCGCTTCCATCTGGGTCGGGATACCCGCTTCCTGCAATTTGGTCATGATGAAGTGGTTGAACTTGTTGTTAACCATTCCCTTGCGATCAAACTGCTCGATTCGGGCGCCATCACCTGCTGACGTATCGTTGCGGAATTCGAGTATCAGCAGATCCGGGTTATCGGTGCTGTATACGGTTTTCGCTTTACCGCGATACAACTCAGCTCGCTTTTGCATCTTGTTCACTCCAGACTTGAAATAACGGGTGTTCAGCGGCCAGTGCCGCTGCGGCGATTGCCTTGACGCAATCGTTTACTTCGCCGCGCGCTATTATGCCAAAAACAAAATAAAAAGGCCGGAGAATCTCCGGCCTGAGGCAACTTTATTTGTTCAGCGCCGCCTGGAACACGGCCACCAGCGCATCGTTCTGCGACTGGGTCAGCACATGCCCTTTCGGGTCGATGAACTGCAGACTGGTGCGGTTGTCGAGATCACCGACCTGCACTTTGTAATCACCGTTTTCTAATTCCGGATCTTTCGCACCGACTGAATCCCAGTCGCTGCTGCTCAGTGACTTATAGGTCACCTTCATGCTGCCGGTAGAGCGGGTGGTATCGGTCACGTCCATCCCGACGCGTTTCATCGCATCAGGCAGACGCTGCCACGCCACGTTGTATGGCGTACGCAGGATCAGCATGGGCAGGCCGGTATCATCTGCACCGCTCTGCACATCAATGGCTCCACTCACACGACCCGCTGCCGCGTTTTCACTGGCGGTATCAATCTTGTCCAGACCGGTGCTGAGTTCATTCAGCATCTGCGCGGTATAACGCTGGATCTGTACAGGTGAGGTAATGGTTTTACCATCCTGCTGCAGCTCCAGCAGACGCACGGTAAGCTGCTGCTGATAGCTCTGCGACTGCACGCTGATCTGGTAGCGGCCACGATACTGCTGATCTTCATCAGCACGGTTCCACTGCACCCAGTCGGTCGTCAGCTGCTGGCCGGCGTCATTACGTGAAGCAATCGGGAATTTGTTGGACTGCACGACGCTGACGACGCGTGGCCAGACTGAACCGCGGTTGCTGTCAATCATCAGTGCGCCAGTGTTGTTGCTGAACTGCGCGCGGGTGCCGTTCATCAGCGCCAGCGGCTGGGCTGGCGGACGGATGTCGAGCTGCTTGCCGGTCGGTGCCTGGCTGGTGATGCGCGGCACGTCGTAATCACCACGCTGTACCGGCAGGATCATTCCGGCAGGCGCTTTCAGTTCACTTAACTGACTGGCTTCAAGATAAGATTCATCACCGCTGACCTGGCGCTTGTAACGCTGATCGCTTGAACAGGCCGACAACAGCATCAGGGTAGAAAGCCCCACCACTGTGGCTACTGTTGACCGCTTTACTGAGTAATTCATTCAAACTCCCTAAATTATCGCAAACCCGCTTTCACCAGCGCCTGCTCCACTTTCGGCTGGCCGGCTGCAGTCAGTGGCGTCATTGGCAGACGCAGCGTGTCGTTAGCGATTAATCCTAGCTGTTTCGCAGCCCATTTCACCGGGATAGGATTGGGTTCACAGAAAAGCGTCTGGTGCAGGTGCATCAGACGCTGATTCAGGCGGCGTGCCTCGACGAAATTGCCCTGCTGTGCAAGTTGACACAGTTCGACCATTTCGCGCGCAGCGACGTTCGCGGTCACCGAAATGACGCCTTTACCGCCCAGTTGCATAAAGTCCAGCGCAGTCGCGTCATCGCCACTCACCAGAATGAAATCTTCATTAACCAGCTCTTGGATCTGACTAACCCGCGATAAGTTCCCGGTTGCCTCTTTGATTCCGATAATATTTTTGATTTCGGCCAGGCGGGCAACGGTTTCCGGCAGCATGTCACAACCGGTACGCGAGGGAACGTTATACAGCATCTGTGGCAGGCTGGTGCTATTCGCAATCGCTTTAAAGTGCTGGAACAGCCCTTCCTGCGTCGGACGGTTGTAATATGGGGTCACGGTCAGGCAACCCACAACGCCGGAATTTTCAAAACGCTTAGTCAGAGAGATGCCTTCAGCGGTGGCGTTTGCCCCGGTTCCGGCAATCACCGGAATACGGCCATCGGCCAGCTCCAGGGTCAGCATCACCACATCACCATGTTCTTCATGGCTCAGGGTAGCAGATTCGCCTGTGGTGCCGACGGAAACGATCGCCGCGGTGCCGCTGGCGACGTGATAATCAATCAGTTTTTTCAGACTCGACCGGCAGACATTACCGCTGTCATCCATTGGCGTAACGAGTGCAACAATACTTCCCGTAAACATTGGCGATCCCCTCGACAAACAAGTGCTTCATGGTACGTTTTACACTTAGGGAAAAGCAAGCAAGCCACGCCATTCCCGCGCTTGTCAGCAGTTTTTTTTATGTTTACCTTATGGTTATTAGCGAAAGCAGAGGAAAAGCCATTTTGCCGCAATCTCAGCCCCATCATCTGGTGATCACCGCGCTCGGTGTTGACCGTCCGGGTATCGTCAATACCATTACCCGACACGTCAGCAGCTGCGGTTGCAATATTGAAGATAGCCGTCTTGCCATGCTCGGGGATGAGTTCACCTTTATCATGCTGCTGTCGGGCAGCTGGAACGCGATTACACTGATTGAATCTACCCTGCCGCTGAAAGGCGCAGAGCTGGAACTGCTGATCGTGATGAAGCGCACCAACGCCCGGCTCCGTCCGCCCATGCCGGACACGGCGTTCATTCAGGTTGAAGTCGCCGATTCGCCCCATATTATTGAGCGCTTCACCGATCTGATTGATAAGCATCAGATGAATGTGGCCGAACTGGTGTCGCGCATCACACCCGCGCATCACGATTTGCCGCCAACGCTCTATATTCAAATGACGGCCCACAGTCCGACGCGAACCAGTGGCACCACGTTTGAGCAGGCGTTTAATACGCTGTGTCAGGAGCTGAATGCCCAGGGGACGCTGCGTCTCTACAGTGTGTCAGATGCCGACAGCAGCGAATCTGTCAGCGCAGTACGCTAAGCTTTGGTCCATAAACCGGAGTTATTTCTCCACATAACTGGCGAGTGCGCGGCTATGTGGTGAAATACCCCCTGATGGTAATCCTGCCTCTGGCCGTTTCTGGCCGGATGGTGTATTACCCACAGCCTGAATAAGAAAATGGAGAGATGTGATGAATCCACTGAAAGCCGGAGATACTGCACCCGCATTTAGCCTGCCAGACCAGGACGGCGAACACGTGAATCTGACCGACTTCCAGGGACAGCGCGTTCTGGTGTACTTCTACCCGAAGGCGATGACACCAGGCTGCACCGTGCAGGCGTGCGGTCTGCGTGACAACATGGATGAGTTGAAGAAAGCGGGTGTGGAAGTGCTGGGTATCAGCACCGACAAACCGGAAAAGCTGTCAAAGTTTGTCGAAAAAGAGCTGCTGAACTTTACGCTGCTGTCAGATGAAAATCATGAAGTCTGCCAGGCGTTTGGCGTCTGGGGTGAAAAAACGTTTATGGGGAAAACCTATGACGGCATTCATCGCATCAGCTTCCTGGTGGATGCTGAGGGCAAGATCGAAAAAGTGTTTGATAACTTTAAGACCTCGAATCACCACGACATGGTGCTGGATTACATTAAGTCAGCCTGATGTTGAAGGGCGCGGTAGCCCGATCGCCGCGCCCTGCTTACTTTCCCTTCCCCGCCCGTTTCACCCTGCCGTTGCAAAACCTTCCAGGTTTATGCGATTAAGGTGCAGCCACGATAACGCAGTTACGTCCGGCATTTTTCGCCTCATAAAGCGCCGCATCTGCCTGTTTTAAGCTGCTTTCCAGTCCGGCATCCTGTGACCCGTTCCAGGCCGCGACGCCGATAGAGAGGGTGATTCGCCCCACGTCGGTGAGCCAGGCTTCGGCAATGCCAAGCCGCACGCGCTCCGCAATAATCTGCGCCTCATCCAGTGGCGTTCCCGGCAACAGCATCAGAAATTCCTCTCCGCCATTGCGACAGACGACGTCAGACTGACGGGCGCTGGCACGCAGCGTGCTCGCCACCTGCTGAATCACCCGGTCGCCCACGTCGTGGCCCCAGCTGTCGTTAACGTTTTTGAAGTGATCGATATCCAGTGCCAGCACCGAGAAAGGCTGGCGCACCGTGCGGTAGTACTCCAGCACGGCATTAAGCCCGCGGCGATTCAGTAACTGGGTCAGCGGATCGGTCTGCGCCTCCGAGCTAAGGCGGCCGATTTTGTCCTGCACCAGACCAATCCCGGTGAGCAGCGCGCGCTTAACCTGCGCCGCCTCAAAATACCAGGCGGTGATGCCACCGATCTCTTTTGAAACGCCCTGCGCATCCATCCGGCTGGCTTTACGGGCCAGCTGGAAGAGTGGCCGGGCAATCAGCCGCGCCAGTACTACAGCAACCAGCAGGGTCAGCAGCGCAAACGGCACCGAGTTTTTCAGGACTTTCATTAACAGACCCGACAGCGGATCCAGCGTGATTTTAATCGGCTTCAGCGCCACTACCGTCCAGCCGGTGGTCGGCACCACCGCAAAGCCTGCCAGCTGTGTCGTGTTACCCGGACCGGCCATCATCAGCGAGCCATTGGTCTGGTCATCACGCGTACTGACGATGGCAGGCAGCGTTTTGCCAATCAGCTGACGATTCTGGTGATATAGCACCTCATTATTGCTGTCGAGCACATAGATCGTGGTGCCATCCCGGTAGAACTGCTCACCCAGCAGCGCATTCAGAATGCTTTTTTTCTTCAGATAGATCGTGCCGCCGATGTAGCCCAGGTAATCCCCCTCGGGGCTCCAGACTGGCCAGGAGACAAACACCAGCAGATTATTGGCGGCAGAAAGCGTGGGTTTACTGATGATGGGCTGTCGCAGCGTCAGCGCCTCCCGCGAGGCGTCGCTGGTGAGGTGCATCCCTTTCAGCGTCAGGGATTCAGGCGAGATCGCTTTGATCACGCCCTGCGCATCCACTATTGCGACTGAGTTAAAACTGGTGGTCTGCTCGCGCAGGCGATTAACTTCGCTTTCCAGCAGCCCCGCATTACCAAAGTCACGGCTGAGCTGATTCGCGCTGTAGTGCAGTTGCGACTGCGCCAGCTGGAAGAAAATTTCACTGGTTGAGGCGAGCTTGGCGGCATAGGCCCGGTTCGCCTCCAGTGTGGAATCGATCAGCACCTGGCGCTGAACCCGCCAGGTGGCATAGAGCGTATTCGCGAGCGTGATAACAATGCTGACAATCACCAGCAGGGCGATCAGATTGCGCAAATCGGCCTTGGGCCGAAAGAGCTTTAGCATGGCGTCGCCGCCCCGGAGATGAATGTCATGTCGTAAATGCCTGATTATATTTTTATGTGTGCCAGAGGCCCTGATATCCGGGCTTAAGTCTACACTGTGTCAGCATTTTTGAGCAGCATTAAGACAAATTTCACCCCGCTTAATACAGATTTGGCTGGCACTAATCGATTAATCCCTGGCTGTCATAAAAGGGCCAGGGGCCAGAAAAATGACCAATCGCACACTGATGCGTGACCATTCCCTGCCCCGGTTGCCAGCAGTGCAGCAGAAAGCCGGGCGGTTCCAGAATAAAGTGAGCCGGTCCCTCGGGATCCAGATCCAGCGCCACCTGATGTGACACGCCCGGTGCGACGCAGGCCAGGGTTCCGGCAAAGCGGGTCTGCAGGCTGCGATGCAGATGACCACACAACAACCGCTCGACCTGCGGATGGCGGGCAACGATCGCCTCAAGGGCCTCCGGCTGACGCAGCCGTTGCCGATCCATATGCGCAATGCCACAGGCAAAAGGAGGATGATGCAGCATCACCAGCGTGGGCACTTCGGCAGCCGCGCTCAGTGCCTGATCCAGCCATTGCAGCTGGTGCTCGTCCAGCTCGCCCCACGGCTGTTGCGGCACGCTGGAGTCCAGCGCCAGCAGCCTGACGCCGCCCACGCTCAGCTGCCAGTTCAGGGTCGGTCCCGACTGCAGATAGGCGTGATCCGGGAAGGCCGCACGCAGCGCCTCGCGGTCGTCGTGATTGCCAGCCATCAGATAAAACGGCAGCTCCAGGTGCTGCAGGGCTTCGCGCAGCGTCTGATACTCTTCCGGCCTGCCAAAATCGACCAGGTCGCCGGTAATCACCACCGCATCGGGTCGTGGCTGCAGCGTGTTAAGCGTGTCGATTACCTGCAGCAACGCCGCATGGGTATCGACCTGTTTGTACGAGAGGCGGCCATTGGCCTTGATATGCAGATCGCTGATTTGGGCGATCACTGTGGGTTGAACTGACACAACAGACTCCTTAGCAACTGAATTCCAGCGCGGCCTGACTGGTCAGCGACCAGCTGATGCGCTGCCCCGCCTGCCAGATTTCGCGCGCATGACGCTCGACCTGAATGGGGCTATCCAGCCCGATATCGATCAGTAAGCGCTGTGAGGCGCCGAGAAACGTGCTGCCGACCACCACGCCGCGCTGCGGATAGCGCGTGTCGTCGGCGAGCAGCACATCTTCCGGGCGGCAAAAACGCAGGGGCTGACCCGTGGGATCGTGCGCGATGCAGTTAATAGCGCCGACAAAATCAGCCACAAAACGCGAAGCCGGCCGCTGATAGATGCCCTGCGGCGTATCGAGCTGCACCAGACGGCCCTGCTCCATCACCGCGATGCGATCGCCCAGCGCCATCGCCTCCTGTTGATCGTGCGTGACGTAAACGGCGGTGATCGCCAGCCGCTTGAGCAGCGCGCCGATCTCCAGTCGCAGTCGATCGCGTAGTCTGGCATCAAGCGCCGCCAGCGGCTCATCAAACAGCAGCACTTTAGGCCGGGCGGCCAGCGCACGAGCCAGCGCCACCCGCTGCTTCTGCCCGCCGGACAACTTATCAATCGCGCGATGTGCCAGATGGGTCAGATCCACCAGCGCCAGCATCTCTGCGACCCGCGCCTCACGCTCGGCACGCGGCACGCCCTGCACCTTCAGGCCATAGGCGACGTTCTGCGCCACGTTGAGCGTCGGGAACAAGGCGTAGTTCTGGAACACCATGCCGACATTACGTTTCTCAATCGGCAGCGCGGTAACGTTCCGCTGATCAAACCAGATCTCACCCGGCGCATCGCTGCTTTCCAGACCGCTGATGATGCGCAGCAGCGTGGTTTTGCCGCAGCCCGACGGTCCCAGCAGCACCAGTGTTTCTCCGGCGTGGACCCGCAGATCGAGCGGATGCAGCGCGACCTGCTGATTGAAGCGACGCGAGCAGTGGCGCAGCGTCACATTGACGGCCTCTTTCATACGGTTTCCTCGTTCTGCTGCCGCGACGTTTGCCGTTCCAGCCAGTGATTACAGGCGTTGAGCAACAGCAGCAGCGGTAAAATCATCATGATAAAAATCAGGGTGTAGGCGGATCCGACTTCCAGCCGCATCGAGGTGTAGCTGTCGGCCAGCCCGACCGGCAGGGTTTTGGTCAGTGGCGTGTGCAGCATCCAGGTAATGTTGAATTCCCCCACCGACAGGGTGATGACCATAAATGCGCCTGCCAGAATACCGTTGCGGCAGTTCGGGACGACCACCGTAAAGAAGCGACGCCAGAAGCCCGCGCCCAGGCTGGCGGCAGCCTCTTCAAGACGCGGCAGATCTATCGCCTGCATCACCGACAGCACCGGCCGGATCATAAACGGCAGCGTAAAGAGCACATGACCGATCAGGATGAAGAGCCAGCTGTCGCGCAACGCGCTGAACTGACCATAAAGCAGAATGATACCCAGCGCGGTGGCGAGGCCCGGCAACGCCACCGGCAGCATCAGGCACTCTTCAATGCGTGAGGCCCAGCGTGACGGTGACTTCAGTAAGCCCCAGGCGGCGGGCACACCAGCGATGACCGTGACCGCCAGACAACTCAGGGCGATCAGCAGCGACAGCCAGAAGGTGTCGGCATACATCTGCCACACCTGCTCCACCCACTTCAGCGTCAGCCCGCTGCGCAGGCCCGCGAAGTAGTTCTGCGTCACGCCCGCCAGCATTGAGAGCACAACCGGCACGATCATAAACAGTGCAGTGAGGCTGGTGATCGCCACCTGCAGCCAGAACAGACCCCGGCGCTTCATGATGATCGCTCCTTCCGGCGTGCAGCAAGCCCGTTAGCCAGCATCAGCGCCAGCCAGGCCACCGCCCCCATCACCACCGAGAGTGCCGCCGCGGTGGCAAAGTTGGCGTAATTGGTGAACTCGCCGTAAATGGTCAGCGGCAACACGGCGAGTTCGGTGCCAAGCGTAAAGGCGGTGCCAAACGCGCCCATGCTGGTGGCGAAACAGAGCGCGCCGCAGGAGAGCAGCGCCGGTTTCAGCCCCGGTATGATGACGTCCATGATGATGCGCCACTGGCTGGCCCCCAGTGAACGGGCCGCCTCTTCCAGCGATCGATCGAGCTTCTCACTGGCCGCCACCAGCGTCACGATAGCCCGCGGCAGCGAAAAATAGAGATAGCCAATAAATAAGCCGCTGAGTGAATAGGCGAAGACCCAGCGCTCATGAAACAGGCTGAGGCTGAGTTGTGCCAGCACACCCTGACGCCCCGCCAGCATCACCATCAGAAATCCCACCACCACACCCGGAAAGGCCAGCGGAAAGGTCAGCAGCGCCAGCAGCGTGCCTCGTCCGGGAAAGCGCTGCCGCGCCAGAAAGCAGCCCACTACCGCAGCAATCAGCAGCGTCACCAGCGTCACCGCCGCCGAGAGCAGCACGGTATTCAGCAGGCTCTGCAGATACTGTGGCTGGCTGATCACCGTCCAGTAGCCACTGTGGTGCGTGGTGCGATCCTCTGTCATCCCCATCTGCAACAGGCGGGCAAACGGCAGCAGCCAGAAGGCCGCGAAGAAGAGCAGCGCAGGCAGCAGCATCCACGGCCAGTTTGCCCCCAGCGGCCGGAGCCGGTGGCGAACCGGACCGCCAGCGGCAGAGGGAGTGATGGCTGAGATCGACATCAGCGAATCTCACTCAGATAACGCGCGGAGAAGCCCTTCTGCGCATCGGCCATCTGCTGATAATCGACCGTATGGGCGCGTGCATAATCGCTGTCAGGCAGGAAATATTTTTTCGCTTCGGCTGACATCGCGCCAGCCCGGACCGGACGCAGCCAGGCATTGGCCCAGATCGCCTGACCGGCATCTGACAGCACGAAATCAATCACTTTCTTACCGTTGGCCGGATGCGGCGCGTTCTTCACCAGGCTGATGACGTACGGCACCGTGACCGTTCCCTCGCTCGGGATCACAAACTCGACGTTGGCGTGATCTTTGTAGCGGGCACGATAGGCGTTGAAGTCGTAGTCGATCAGAATCGGGATCTCGCCGGAAATCAGCCGCGCATAGGCGGTCTGCTTAGGCACAATCGGCTGGTTACGTTGCAGCGCTTTGAACCAGTTAATCGCCGGGGTGAAGTCATGCAGGCTGCCGCCTTTGGCCTGATTCACCGCGACCGCCGTGACATAGCCCACAAAGGCGCTGGCCGGATCGAGATAGCCCACCATGCCTTTATATTCCGGCTTCAGCAGATCATCCCAGGATCGCGGCACCGGTGCGCCACCCAGCGCATCCACATTGACCATAAAGCCCATAGTGCCGGAGTGCAGTGCCACCCACTTGCCCGCCGGATCCTTCATGCCTGCCGGGATCTGATCCCAGTTAGCCGGTTTGTAAGCGCTGACCACGTCGGCGCTGACGGCCTGAATGCCGAAGCTGACGCCGTAATAGACCACGTCGGCGACCGGATTGTTTTTCTCGGCGACCAGCTGCGCCAGCGCCTGTCCGGAATTTTTATTGTCCTGCGGCACATGAATGCCGGTGGCTTTTTCGATCGCCTGGAGCTGCGTGGCCCAGTCGGCCCACTCTGGCGGACAGTTGTAGCAGATCGCATTTTCCGCCGCCTGCGCCCACGAACTGGTGAGCGTGCATCCGGCCAGCAGTGCAGCGCTGGCGATCTGTTTGAGATTAACGGTGAGTGACATGATGTTTCCCTGAAATAGAACCATGAAATGCCGGGGCGATACTCTCCCCGAGCCGTAAGTGATGGGCCAGCAAATGGGTTTTGCCGCCCGGATTCAGAAGCAGATCAATGGCGCGCGTGCCCATCAGCGCAATCGGCTGCACCACGCTCGCCAGTGACGGTGAAAGCTGTTCGCCCAGTTCGATGCCGTCGAAACCGATCACGGAGAGCTGATGCGGCACGCTGATCCCAGCGCGCGCAGCGGCACCCAGCAGGCTGATAGCCAGCAGATCGTTACTGCAAATCACCGCCGTCAGCGGCGAAGGGGCATTCATCAGCGGCAGCAGCGATCTGAAATCGGAGTGGATATGGCTGGGCATCTCAATCATCGCCTGCGGCTGCAGACCCGCCTGTTGCATGGCCTGGCAGTAGCCGAGATAGCGCAGACGCGCACGGTCAGATTGCTGCATCGGGCCAGCGGCCATAACAATGTGGCGGTGGCCGAGAGCGATGAGATGGGCGGTCGCTTCCGCCATCGCTTTGCGGTTGTCCACGCACAGCGCGGGCCATTCATGCTCTTGCGGCACGTTGTGGGTCAGCACAAAAGGCATCTTCGCCGCAGCCAGCGTCGGCAGCAGCGCACTGCTGTCGGCGTCTGCTACCGTCAGAACCAGACCGGCGACACGCTGAAGCAGCATATGTTCGACGATGGCCGCTTCCCGCTCAGGCTGATAATCGCTGGTCGCGACCAGCAGCGCATAGCCTGCCTGCCGGGCCTGCTGCTCCATCGCCTGCAGCTGCAGGGCAAAAACCGGATTAAGCAGTGAAGGCAGCAGAACGCCAAGCGTCGTGGAGTGTTGGGTGCGAAGCTGACGGGCAATATGATTCGGGCGAAAGCCCATCTGTTCAGAGGCGGCAAGCACCTTCTGCAGCGTGCCAGGTTTCAGCAGGTGAGGATCAGAAAAGGCGCGCGCAGCGGTTGCGCGGGAGACCCCTGCCAGTCTGGCTACGCTGATTAAATCGGTCATGACGGCCTCGTTTATCGTGAATGAGATCGATCTCATTGCGACGTAAACTAGCGACGTTATATGACAGGCGTATCACAGCAATTTGACGGGCAGGTGACAGCGGCAGTGACGCCGCTGTGGGGGAATTAAAGCATCAGGAAGGCGTAACCGCTGTTTTCCAGGGTGGCAACGGTGGTGCCGCTGGAGATGGTGTGGGTAACCATCGGGTCGATCCAGTTGCGATCGAGCTGATGAAACGCCACTGACTGATCGCAGATAGTGACCTGAACGCCCGCTTTTTTCAGCTCGCTGATTAGCTTCAGGTTCGGGTTATCGACGCCGTAGGCTTTGCTGAACTGGTCATTATTCAGGGCGGATGAAACGGCGTCGCCGTTAATTGACACCACAAATTTCAGCTGGTCGAGTGGCACACCCGCCGCATAATAGAGGTTGGTGACACGCGCTACGCGCTCCAGACCCAGATTCGGCTTACGAATATCGCCGTCATTGTGGTTAATCTGGAAAACAATTTTATTACTCAGACCCGCTGTCGTGCCGGGTTTAAATGCAGGCGTATCGACATAATGTATTTTGCCGTAGCCTTCGATTGCTGGTGTACTCCAGAAATCAGCAGGCTCGGATTTATTATCTGCCATTTTGCCGCTGACCTTATCGAATAATTCCGGCAACTGTAAAACATTGCCCCCGATAAAGCCGGCTACGGCTGCCATCACTACTAAAGCTGCTGGACGCATTAATTCTTCTCCCGGTCGTTTAAAACATCAATTACATTGCCAGCCACGCGTAGCCCTGATTTTGCAGGGTGGATACGGTGGTCGGACTTGAAAGCGCATGGATAACGGATTTATCAATCCAGTTATTTGGATAGTGATGGAATGCCACAGACTGATCGCAGACCGAGACTTTCACTCCCGCCTGATTCAGCTCATTAATCAGCTTCAGGTTTGGATTTTCGATGCCATAAAACTTTTTAAAATGGGCGTTATCCAGCATGGCTGGGGTCGCGTCACCCGTGACTGACACCACAAACTTCAGCTGGTCGGCCGGAACGCCAGAGGCGATATATAAATTCACCACGCGTGCCACACGCTCCAGTCCCAGATTCGGTGCGGTCATCGCGCCATCGCTTCGGGTGATCTGGAAAACAATTTTGTTGCTCAGGCCCGCGACCGGTTTAAACGCGGCATCAGGCTCGTAATGAATTTTTCCGTACCCTTCAATCGCCGGTGTACTCCAGAATCCTGGGGCTTCCTGTGGCTCGGTGGCAAAATGACGTGTCACTTTGTCGTAAATATCGCCACTCTGTGTGACAGCCGCGCCAACGACGCCGCCAATAATGGCGATTAACGCGTATGAAACAACTGAACGCATAACACTTCTCTCCGGCAAATAATGTCTGGCAGATTCAGGACTGAATCAGGTCGGCTATCTATACCACAGGGCCGGTATAATTCTCGCTTCTGTAAATCCGGGTCAACGCACGGCTGATAACCGCTGAAATTATTCATGTCAGGAATTAATCGAAAATTTTCATCATGCGGTAAAAAGAGTCTTACCGGGAATGGACCTGGCTATTTCGCCTGCTGGCTTTGGGTATGAACGTAACCGGAATAAATAGCAGCCAGGCTAATCTGGAATCAGGAAGCGTAAAGCAGCAGGGACGATTTACATTATCGATGACGGAGAGACGTTTCACGGCTTAGCGCGCAGAGTTTTTTCAGAGTAGACCTGGAAAAAGTCATGCCATATTCAGTTTTTTTGAGTGAATTTACATAACTTTATAAAAAGAACGTGAACTGCGTCGGGTGTCAGACAGCATATTCTGCTTTAATCCGCCGGAGCACTACCGCAATTGAGAGCTTAGCGGCAACTTAAGTGCCTGCGACCCCGGCGACAACGCGCCAGCCTTCACTCGTTTAACCGCCGTTTAAGTTGGCAGGATGTTCAATTTTTTTCTTCATAATCGGCAATCTTGCACAAATTGCGCCGGGCGTCTGGCAGAAAACGACATTTCTTTCTTTTGGTGCTCTGGTTAAGATAGTCACGAACCGTCGTTATCTGCGAAAAATGGAACATTCCCGCTGCGCACCTGTCCATTCTCAGGGCCTCTCTACAGGATTAAGGCATGTTGAACCGGTTAAAGAAAACGCTGATCGCCGCGCTCCTTCCGACGCTCATTTTCACCACGCTGACACCTGCCAGAGCTGATGTCAGTGACTCACTTCCCGATATTGGCACCACGGCCGGTTCGACGCTGTCGATTAATCAGGAACTGCAGATGGGCGACTTCTATGTGCGCCAGCTGCGCGCCAGTGCGCCGCTGATCAACGATCCGCTGCTCAATCAGTACATTAATCAGCTGGGACAGCGGCTGGTGTCGCACGCCGACTCGGTGAAAACGCCCTTCCACTTCTATCTGATCCAGAACGATGAGCTTAACGCTTTTGCCTTTTTCGGTGGCAACGTGGTGCTGCACTCGGCGCTGTTCCGCTTTACGGATAATGAAAGTCAGCTGGCCTCCGTCATGGCGCATGAAATCTCACACGTCACCCAGCGCCATCTGGCGCGCGCCATGGAAGATCAGAAGCGCAATGCGCCGCTGACCTGGGTCGGTGCGCTGGGCTCTATTCTGCTGGCGATGGCGAGTCCGCAGGCCGGCATGGCCGCACTGACTGGCACCCTGGCCGGTACGCAGCAGGGGATTATCAGCTTTACCCAGGGCAATGAGCAGGAAGCCGACCGCATCGGGATTCAGGTGCTGCAGCGTTCAGGGTTCGACCCGCAGGCGATGCCGAACTTTCTGCAGAAGCTCGCCGATCAGAGCCGCTTCTCCTCGAAACCGCCTGAAATCCTGCTGACGCATCCCCTCCCCGACAGCCGTCTGGCGGATGCCCGCAACCGCGCCAACCAGATGCGGCCGGTGGTGGTGCAATCCACTCAGGACTTCTATTTCGCCAAAGTCCGGTCGCTGGGCATGTACTCCACCGGGCGTAATCAGCTTACCGATGAACTGCTGAGTCAGTATGCCAGCGGCAATTCCCGTGAGCAGCTGGCGTCACAATATGGCAAAGCCATACAGTTTTTGCAGGCGAAGAGTTATGCCGATGCGAAGCGAATCATCACGCCGCTGCTGGCAAAGCAGCCCAGTAATGTCTGGTTCCTGGACATCATGTCGGACATCGACATCGGCCTGAATCAGCCACAACAGGCCATCGCCCTGCTCACCGCCGCCACCGGTGCCAGAAACAGCCCGGTGGTGCAGCTCAACCTGGCGAATGCCTATGTGGAAGCGAAACAGTATGCCAGTGCCAGCCGTATTCTGAACCGCTATACCTGGGACAATAAAGACGATCCCAACGGCTGGGATCTCCTGGCTCAGGCCTCTGCGCAGCAGGGACTGCATGATGAAGAGTTATCGGCGCGGGCAGAGAGTCTGGCGCTGAATGGCCAGCTTGATCAGGCGATCACTACCTTAAGCAGCGCCAGCGCACAGGTACCGCTCGGCAGCCTGAAGCAGGCGCGCTACGATGCCCGTATCGATCAGCTGCGCCAGTTACAACAGCGCTTTAAGCAGTATCAGAAAGGCTAAGCCCTCACGCTGCCAGCGCGGCGTGAAGAGAGAATAAAAGGAGAGTCTGAGATGGTGACGATTTATCACAACCCGCGCTGCAGCAAGAGCCTAGAGACGCTGGCGCTGCTGAACGCCCGCGGCATTGAGCCGGAAGTGGTGCTCTATCTGCAGACGCCGCCCGATCGCGAAACAGTGCAAATCCTGTTACAGAAACTGGGGATGCAGAGCGCACGAGAGTTAATGCGGACGAAAGAGGCAATCTACAGCGAGCTGGCGCTCGGCGACAAAGGCGAAAGTGCGCTGCTGGATGCGCTGGTTGAAAATCCGGTGCTGATTGAAAGGCCGATTGTGATCAATGGCGACAGGGCGCGGATCGGACGTCCGCCGGAAGCGGTGCTCGACATTCTTTAAAGGCCGAGCGTCTCTTTAACAAAGGGAATGGTGAGTTTACGCTGCGCGCTGATCGAGGCGCGATCAAGCCGATCCAGCGTATCGAACAGCGTGCGCATTTCACGATCCAGTCGCTTCAGCAGGAAGCGACCTACATCTTCCGGCAGCTCAAATCCGCGTAATCCGGCACGCAGTTGCAGCGCCTGCAGTTTGTCTTCATCAGAGAGCGGCTGCAGTCGATAGATCTGTCCCCAGTCCAGCCGTGAAGCGAGATCGGGCAGCTGCAGATTCAGCTGGCGTGGCGGACGATCGCCGGTAATAAACAGGCGCGTATTGCCGGTTTCCAGAATACGGTTATAGAGATCGAAGATCGCCATTTCCCACTCCGGCTCGCCTGCAATGCATTCGATGTTATCGATGCAGACCAGCGACAGCTGCTCCATCCCTTCCAGCACTTCCGGTACAAACCAGGTGCGTTTATCCAGGGGAACGTAACCGACCGCTTCGCTGCGCGCTGACATTTCGGCGCACGCGGCGTGCAGCAGATGGCTCCGCCCACCGCCTTCGCGTGACCAGAAGTAGAGATAGCTGCCATGTTGTTGATTGAGAGCGCCTTTCAGGGCGGCAATCAGCGACGGGTTTTCCCCCGGCCAGAAGCTGGAGAAGGTTTCATCGTCAGGTAAATAGAGTGGCAATGACAATTGTGCCGGCGTGTTCAGAAGCACCTCAGCAAGAGAACAAGCAAAAAATCGGGGGAAGTCTAACACAGTTTTCAGAAAGAGATGAATGGGGCGTCCCTGCCCCGGATCCTGTCAGGCTCGCTGCGATCAATGCTCGCGCGGTTCCTCAGCCTCCAGCACCACTTCTTCCGGACGTAGCCACGAGATCACCCGGAAGATCAGCGCAAGGCCAACGCCCACGATCGTCGCCAGCGCCATGCCTTTCAGCTCCGCCGCACCGATATGCACCTTCGCACCGCTGACGCCGATGATCAGGATCACCGAGGTGAGGATCAGGTTCTGCGCTTTGTTGTAATCCACTTTGGATTCGATCAACACGCGAATACCGGATGCGCCAATCACGCCATACAGCAGCAGCGACACGCCGCCCATGACCGGAACCGGGATCGCCTGGATCACCGCCGCCAGTTTGCCGACGCAGGAGAGCAGGATTGCCAGAATCGCTGCGCCGCCGATCACCCAGGTACTGTAGACGCGGGTAATCGCCATCACACCGATGTTTTCACCGTAGGTCGTATTCGGCGTGGAGCCAAAGAAGCCGGAGATCACGGTGGACAAGCCGTTGGCAAACATTGAACGATGCAGGCCAGGGTCGCGAATCAGATCTTTTTTCACGATGTTGGCAGTGACCACCAGATGACCGATATGCTCGGCAATCACCACCAGCGCCGCAGGCAGAATCGTCAGCATCGCCACCCACTCAAAGCGCGGCGTATAGAAGGTGGGTAGCGCAAACCACGGGGCTTTGACCACGCCGCTCCAGTCAACGATGCCCATAAATGCGGAGAGCAGATACCCCGCCACCACGCCCACCAGAATCGGGATGATCGCCAGGAAGCCACGGAACAGCACGGAACCGAAGACCGTCACGCCCAGCGTGACCAGCGAAATCAGCACGGTTTTGCTGTCGGGCGCGCTGCCTTCTGCGGGCAGCAGGCCGGCCATATTCGCCGCCACACCCGCCAGTTCCAGACCGATGACGGCGACAATCGCGCCCATCGCCGCAGGCGGAAACATCACGTCGAGCCAGCCGGTGCCGGCGCGTTTCACAATCAACGCCACGATACAGAACAGCACGCCGCACAGGATAAATCCGCCCAGCGCCACCTCATAACCCAGCGGCAGCAACAGCAGCACCGGCGAGATAAAGGCAAAGCTTGAACCGAGGTAGGCAGGAATTTTGCCTTTACAGATAAAGAGATAAATCAGTGTGCCGACGCCGTTAAATAACAGCACCGTCGCCGGGTTGATGTGGAACAGGATCGGAACCAGTACCGTAGCACCAAACATGGCGAACAGGTGTTGCAGGCTGAGTGGAATGGTTTGCAGTAACGGCGGTCGTTCACTGACGCCAATGGCGCGACGAGTCATCATTTATCCCCTTATGTTTTTTTATCCCCGGAGATTCGCGCCTCTGGCACAGCAGCAGTGAAGCCGGTGCGCCTTGCGGCAGACCGAATCCTTTCGGGGCGTTTTTTTTGCCAAAAAAAAGCCGACTCTCTGGTCGGCTGTGCGATTTATTTGGTTCCGAAAATCTTGTCCCCGGCATCGCCGAGCCCGGGAATGATGTAACCCTTTTCGTTCAGTCCCTGATCCACTGACGCAGTGTAAAGCTCGACGTCAGGGTGCGCTTTCTCCAGCGCGGCAATCCCTTCTGGTGCGGCAACCAGAACCAGCACTTTGATGCTGGTGCAGCCCGCTTTCTTCAGCAGGTCGATAGTGGCAATCATGGAGCCACCGGTCGCCAGCATCGGGTCGACCACCAGCGCCAGGCGCTCTTCGATGTTAGAGACCAGCTTCTGGAAATAGGGAACCGGCTCCAGAGTCTCTTCATCACGGTAAACACCGACCACGCTGATACGTGCGCTGGGAACGTGCTCCAGCACCCCTTCCATCATGCCCAGGCCGGCACGCAGGATCGGGACCACCGTGATTTTTTTGCCTTTGATCTGATCGATCTCTACCGGGCCGTTCCAGCCCTCAATGGTGACGCGCTCTGTTTCCAGATCGGCGGTCGCTTCGTAGGTCAGCAGGCTGCCCACTTCAGAGGCCAGCTCGCGAAAACGCTTTGTACTGATATCATGCTCACGCATCAGGCCCAGTTTATGTTTGACCAGCGGGTGTCTGACTTCCACGATCTTCATTGGTGTTCTCCCGGAATGAGTTGAGCTAAAAAAAATCGCGGGATTATACCGCCTTTTGCGCTCTGCGCCACCTGCTCTTGCGCAAAGCCGCGGGATTTACCAGGACAAAGAGAGGATTAATGAAAATCGCCTGATGCGCAATCCCGGACTCGCAAACGTTTGCCTGCACTGATAGAATTGCCGCGCTTTATTTTAAACCACCAACCGCAATTCGCGTGGGGACCTCGCAGTGACCGACAAAACCTCTCTCAGTTACAAAGACGCCGGTGTGGATATTGATGCTGGTAACGCTCTGGTTGACCGTATTAAAGGCGTAGTGAAAAAGACGCGTCGCCCGGAAGTGATGGGTGGACTGGGCGGTTTTGGTGCGCTTTGCGCGCTGCCGCAAAAATACCGTGAACCTGTGCTGGTCTCCGGCACCGATGGCGTTGGCACCAAGCTGCGTCTGGCGATGGATCTCAAACGTCACGATGCCATTGGCGTTGACCTGGTCGCGATGTGCGTTAACGACCTGGTGGTTCAGGGCGCTGAGCCGCTCTTCTTCCTCGACTACTACGCCACCGGCAAACTGGATGTGGATACCGCCTCTGCGGTGATCACCGGCATCGCCGAAGGTTGTCTGCAGTCGGGTTGTGCGCTGGTAGGCGGTGAAACCGCTGAGATGCCAGGCATGTATCATGGCGAAGATTACGACGTGGCCGGTTTCTGTGTCGGCGTGGTGGAAAAGTCAGAAATTATTGATGGCAGCAAGGTGCAGGATGGCGACGTACTGATCGCCCTCGGCTCCAGCGGCCCGCACTCCAACGGCTATTCGCTGGTGCGCAAGATTCTGGAAGTCAGCAACACCGATCCGCTGGCTGAACAGCTGGAAGGCAAACCCCTGGCCGATCATCTGCTGGAACCAACCCGCATCTACGTGAAAAATATCCTGAGCCTGATTGAGCAGGTCGATGTGCACGCTATCGCACACCTGACCGGCGGCGGCTTCTGGGAGAATATTCCGCGCGTGCTGCCTGACAATACCCAGGCCGTCATCGACGAGAAGAGCTGGCAGTGGCCGGCGGTCTTCAGCTGGTTACAGCAGGCGGGTAACGTCAGCCGTTTCGAGATGTACCGTACCTTTAACTGTGGCGTCGGCATGATCATTGCCCTCAGCCCGGCTGATGCGGACAAAGCGATTGCGCTGATGCAGGCCGCAGGCGAGAAAGCCTGGAAGCTCGGCGTGATTAAAGCGTCTGATGCCGAAGAGCGTGTGGTCATCAACGGATGAAGAAGCTGGTTGTACTGATTTCCGGCAACGGAAGTAACCTTCAGTCCATCCTTGACGCCTGTGAAAGCGGGCGGATTCACGGCAGCGTCGCTGCCGTGTTCAGCAACCGTGCCGCCGCTTATGGCCTGACGCGGGCGCAGGAGGCGGGGATTCCCGCCCACGCACTTGCCGCCAGCGACTTCGCTGACCGCGAAGCCTTTGATCGCCAGCTCATTGCTGAAATCGAAGCCTACCGTCCGGATCTGATTGTGCTGGCCGGTTATATGCGCATTCTCAGCAGCGCTTTCGTGGCGCATTTTCACGATCGCCTGCTGAATATCCACCCTTCCCTGTTACCGAAATATCCGGGTCTGCATACCCATCGTCAGGCGCTGGAAAATGGCGACAGCGAACATGGCACGTCCGTTCATTTCGTGACGGACGAACTGGATGGCGGTCCGGTGATCCTGCAGGCCAAAGTTCCGGTCTTTCCTGGCGACAGTGAAGCGGAGATTACCGAGCGGGTGCAGCATCAGGAGCACGCGATCTATCCGCTGGTGATCGGCTGGTTTGTCGAGGGTCGGCTATTGATGCGTGACGGCAAAGCCTGGCTGGATGGCGAACCGCTGCCGCCGCAGGGCTATGCTAACGATTGACGCACCGGAAGCCAGGGCTTCTTATGAAGTACTGGCAGAGTAAAGGCTCAGGGAGCCTATGCCCTCCGTAAAGACGCAAAAAATGCCATCCCTGGCAGCTCAGCGCGGGCGATTACGCACCTCATCCCTGAAGTGCGCCCGTTGCCGGGCCAACGCGTTGCGTTGTTCAAAAACGCTCCCGGCGTTTTTGTCCATGGCCCGCGATGCTTTACTACGGGCATAGGCTCCCATCGCTTTAAGCATATGAGCCGTCTGACACAAAAACCTGTTCTGCTCCCGTTGCTGGCTCAGCCGTAACGCCCCGTAATGTAATCTTCAGTCCGTCGCTGCTTCGGCGCGGTGAAAATCCGGTCGGTCTCATCAAACTCCACTAACGCGCCCTGATGCATAAACGCGGTGTAATCTGACACGCGCGAGGCCTGCTGCATGTTGTGCGTCACCAGCACCAGCGTGAAGTGCTGCTTCAGCGTGGTCATTAACTCTTCAATCACCAGCGTGGAGATGGGGTCCAGCGCGGAGGTCGGCTCATCCAGCAGCAGCACTTCCGGCTCAATCGCAATCGCGCGGGCAATCACCAGCCGCTGCTGCTGTCCGGTTGAGAGCGTCAGCGCATTCTGTGACAGCAGATCTTTGACCTCACTCCACAGCGCGGCTGCACGCAGCGCACGTTCACAGGCTTCGTTAAGCACACGCCGATCGCGTACACCCTGCAAACGCAGCCCGTAAACCACATTTTCATAGATCGATTTTGGAAAAGGATTGGGCCGCTGGAACACCATGCCGACCCGACGGCGCAGCGCGGAGAGATCCTGCTCCGGCCGCAGGATCGGCTGCGACCCCAGCAGCACATCCCCCTCTACCCGGCAGTGATCAATCACGTCATTCATGCGATTAAAGCAGCGCAGCAGCGTCGATTTGCCACAGCCCGACGGGCCAATCAGCGCGGTAATCCTGTTTTTGGGCACCTGCAAAGAAATATCCTGCAGCGCCTGGCGCTCGCCATACCACAGCGACAGATGGTTAACGGTCAGCGCGATATCCGTGTCGGACGTCATAGTCATAGCCTGTTATTGAGTCATAAGGCGATAGCGTTCACGCAGACGGTGACGCAGGCCCATCGCCAGCAGATTAAGCGACAGAATAATCAGCACCAGCAGCAGCGCGGTGGCGAACACCAGCGGCCGGTCAGCTTCAATATTCGGACTCTGAAACGCCAGATCGTAAATCTGGAAGCCCAGATGCATAAACTTGCGATCCAGATGCAGATAAGGAAACACCGCATCGACCGGCAGTTCCGGCACCATTTTTACTACGCCAACCAGCATCAGGGGCGCGGTTTCACCGGCGGCACGCGCCACTGCCAGAATCAGGCCGGTCAGCATGGCCGGCACCGCCATCGGCAGCACCACGTTCCACAGCGTTTCCGCCTGGGTCGCCCCCAGCGCCAGCGAACCCTGCCGCAGGCTGTTGGGGATGCGCGATAAGCCCTCTTCAGTCGCCACAATCACCACCGGCAGCGTGAGTAACGCCAGGGTCAGTGACGCCCACAGCAAGCCCGGCGTGCCAAAGGTGGGGTTGGGCAGCGCGCTGGCGAAGAAGAGCTGGTCAATGGTGCCGCCCACCAGCCAGACAAAGAAGCCCAGACCAAACACGCCATAAACGATTGAGGGGACGCCCGCCAGATTGACGACCGCGATGCGTACCAGTCTGGTCAGCGCATTGCGTCCCGCATATTCGTGCAGCCAGATGGCGGCGATGACGCCCAGCGGCATCACCACGACCGACATCAGCAGCACCATCAGCACGGTGCCAAAGATCGCCGGAAACGCCCCGGATTCACTTTCGCCCTCGGCGGGTGAGTCACTGACAAACCGCCACAGCTGATGCAGAAAATGCACGGTTTTGCCGGTCAGCGTCATCGCGTTCGGCTTCCAGCTGTCGACAATTTCGGTCAGCGGGATCGCATGTTCAGTGCCCTGCACATCCCGCAGAATTAACATGTCACGCTGACTCTGCAGTTGCAGAGAAGCCAGGGTCTCACTCAGCTGAGTAAAGCGGCGCTGCAACGCGGCCTGATTGGCCTGATATTCCGATTCTGCCTGCAGATCAAAGCGCCCGGCAGCACGGTTGGTGGCCGCCTGCTCATCCAGCTGCTCACGCTGGCTGTTGATGCGCGCCATATCAACGCGGCGAATCTGGTTAGCCTGCCGCACCAGCATCTGCACCTGTGCGAGCCGCTGATGAAGCAGCGCATCGGGATCCTGCGCAGTTAACTCTTCATTATCTTCACGCAGGCCGACAAACCAGCCATAGGCCTCACCGTGGCTGCGGCGTTGCAGCACCATGACATCCGCTGGCTGGCTGACCTTTGCGGCCGCGCGGCTGTAGACGACGCGGAAATCGGGTGCGTCCCAGTCACGGTTACCGGTTTTGATCAGATAACGGTTCACCAGGCCGCCGCTGTTGCCCTGCTCATCGGCCGGAGCCGGAAAGCGTCGCTGATGTTCCAGGGTTTCGCCCAGCAGGCGTGTTTCGCCACCTTCAGGCTGACTGAACGTATAAAGGTCCACGCGCTGCGGCCAGAAAGCGCGCACGCCCTGCCAGGCCAGCAGCCCGATCAGCAGCGTAAAGGCCAGCAGGCAGACGGCGACGGCACCGGCGGTTAACCAGCGCCAGCGGTCATTCTGTCGCATCGCCTTCATGCCTGCTCCTCGTGCTGGCTGTAGCGCTGACGCAGTCGCTGACGGATCAGCTCGGCAACCGTGTTAATCACCAGCGTAAACAGCAGCAGCATCAGGGCGCTGAGAAACAGCACGCGATAGTGGGCACTGCCCGCTGCCGCTTCCGGCATCTCAATGGCAATATTGGCGGAGAGCGCGCGCAGCCCGCTGAACAGGCCACCTTCACTTTGCGGTGTGTTGCCGGTCGCCATCAGCAAAATCATGGTTTCTCCTACGGCCCGTCCCAGACCAATCATCAGGGCGGCAAAAATACCGGCGGACGCACCAGGCAGCACGACGCGGGTCAGGGTCTGCCACGGCGTCGCGCCCAGTGCCAGTGAGCCCTGCCCCAGCGCCGCGGGCACGCTGAACAGCGCATCTTCAGAGAGGGTGAAAATCAGCGGCACCAGCGCAAAGCTCATCGCCAGCGCCGCCACCAGCAGATTGCGCTGCTCGTAATGCGGCAGCCAGTCGCCCGCATCCGGTATCACCAACGTTGGCAGCCACAGCGTCAGCAACGTGACCAGCAGCAACAGCGGCAGCAGAATCAGCACCTCACGGCCGGGCTGACGCCAGCGCGGCGGCAAACGTGCGCTGAACACGCCGCACAGCAGCAGCGAACCCGCCAGCGTCAGCGGCAGCAGCAGCACGCCCACCAGCGCCTGACCAATATGCGGCGCGAGCCAGATCCCGGCAATCAGTCCCACCACCACGCTCGGCAGCGCGCCCATCATCTCAATGGCCGGTTTAACCCAGCGCCGCAGACCTGGCGCCATGAACCACGCAGTGTACATCGCCGCAGCCAGCGCCAGCGGGGTGGCAAACAGCAGCGCAAGACTGGCCGCTTTCAGCGTTCCCATCACCATCGGCATCAGGCTGAACTTAGCCTGATAGCTGTCACCGGCCGCGGTCGATTGCCAGACCCAGTCGGGGCCGGGGTAGTTTTCATACCAGATTTTTTGCCAGAAATTGCGCCAGGTGACGTCCGGCCACGGATTGTCGAGTCGCAGCGTCTGCCAGCTTCCCGGCCGCTCAATCAGCAGGCTGTCGCCACGGGGAGAAAACTGCGCCTGCACAATGCCAGGCTCCAGCTGACGCTGCAGTATCGGGCCATTCTGCTTGCTGGCGAACAGCCGCAGCATCCCCTGTTTACTGAGCGTCGCAAACACACGACGTTGTGATTCCGTCACCAGAATCGTCTCGCCATCGCTGTCGGCAAAGGTCCGGATGCGCTGCAGGCGTGGCCCCTGATCGCTGGCAATCGCGAACCACTGCGTGACGCCGCTGTGATCCTGAATCAGCAGGCTTCGGCCACCCACCAGCAGATGCAGACTGGTCGGACGCGCCGGCAGAGTGTGGGTTTCGCGCAACACTGCCCGGTCATCATCAAGTTGCCAGACCCGCAGCAGAGTGCCTTCGGTGGTATAGAGCAGATCGCCGGATGGCGAGAGCGCCAGCAAATCCAGCTGACGTTGTGGCAGCGGAATAATCGAGGCCTGGCGATCGGTGCCCAGCGTCAGCACCCGAAGTCCCGCCTCGGTGAGTGCGGCAATGCGCCACTGACCTGCATGGCGCGTCGCCAGCGCCATCTTCGTCACCGCGCCATCGGGCAGATGAAAAGGTTTGTCGCCCAGCGGGAAACGCCACTGATGGTCGGTTGTGGGCTGCATCAGCGTCAGCGCGCCCTGCATATTCAGCAGCAGCGTCTGCCCATCGGCACTCTGCACGGCGTCATCGGGTGCAGGGGTCAGGGCCAGCGCCGGTTCTGCAGGCTGACCATCCAGCGGAATAAAACGGGCCGCACCGCGCGCGCTGATACGCCAGCCAACATTGCCCTGATTACCAATCGCTAAGGCTGGCGCACGATCCCAGAGTTGCTGACTGGCCGCCACTTGCAGGCCTGGCGCATTAAACAGCGGTAACACCACGCCAATCAGCCAGCAGAACAGCAGCAGCATCAACAGCAGGATCGCCACGCCACAACAGGTGACCAGCCGCCGCGTCAGACGGTCAACGGCACGACGCTTGCGATCGCTGAATTGGACAGGAATGTGGTTTGCGCTCATGCGGTTCCGGTGGCAGCCTGAAATAAGCCGCTATGTTGCCCGTAGCCGATTGATAAGACAACTCCTGGCGTTGGACAACGCTGCCATACTCTCGCCATAATGTTGGTGGATACTGGATCTTCAGTCCTGCAACCGCTAAATGGAGTGAGAATGGGTCAGGTAAAGCTTTATATTGAAAAAGAATTAAGCTGGTTATCCTTTAATGAACGGGTTTTGCAGGAAGCAGCAGACAAAAGCAATCCACTGATTGAGCGGATGCGCTTTCTGGGGATCTACTCCAACAACCTCGACGAATTCTATAAAGTGCGTTTCGCCGACCTCAAACGCCGCATTCTGATTGGTGAAGAGCAGGGTTCTGCCAGTACGCCTCGCCATCTGTTTAAGAAAATTCAGCAGCGGGTGATGAAGTCCGATCTGGAATTTGATGCGCTTTATAACGATCTGCTGCTGGAGATGGCACGCAATCAGATCTTCCTGATCAATGAACGTCAGCTCTCAGCCAATCAGCAGGCGTGGCTGCGCCACTATTTCAAACATGAACTGCGCCAGCATATTTCGCCGATCCTGATCACTCAGGAAACGGATCTGACCGAATTCCTTAAAGATGACTACACCTATCTGGCGGTTGAGATTATTCGCGGTGACAATATTCAGTATGCGCTGCTGGAGATCCCGTCCGATAAAGTGCCGCGTTTTATTAACTTACCGGCAGAGCCACCGCGCCGCCGTAAGCCAATGATTCTGCTGGACAACATTTTACGTTATTGCCTGGATGACATTTTTAAAGGCTTCTACGACTACGACGCGCTCAACGCCTATTCAATGAAAATGACGCGTGACGCCGAGTACGACCTGGTCACGGAGATGGAATCGAGCCTGCTGGAGCTGATGTCCTCCAGCCTGAAGCAGCGACTGACGGCGGAACCGGTGCGTTTTGTCTATCAGCGCGATATGCCCGACACGATGGTGTCGCTGCTGTGCCACAAGCTTTCCATCTCTAACCTGGACTCCATCCTGCCAGGCGGCCGCTACCACAACTTCAAAGACTTTATCGGCTTCCCGAACGTCGGCAAAAACAACCTGGTGAACCGCCCGCTGCCGCAGATTCGCCACATCGGTTTTGATGGCTTCCGCAACGGCTTCGATGCGATTCGCGATCGCGATGTGCTGCTCTACTATCCGTACCACACCTTTGAGCATGTGCTGGAGTTGCTGCGTCAGGCGTCGTTTGACCCGAGCGTGCTGGCGATCAAAATCAACATCTACCGCGTCGCGAAACACTCCCGCATCATGGATGCGATGATCCATGCCGCCTATAACGGTAAAAAAGTCACGGTGGTGGTGGAGTTGCAGGCGCGCTTTGATGAAGAAGCCAATATCTACTGGGCGAAACGCCTGACCGAAGCGGGCGTGCATGTAATTTTCTCTGCGCCAGGCCTGAAAATCCACGCCAAGCTGTTCCTGATCTCGCGCCGCGAAGGCGAAGAGATTGTGCGCTACGCGCATATCGGTACCGGCAACTTTAACGAGAAAACCGCGCGCCTCTATACCGACTACTCACTGCTGACCGCGGATGCGCGCATCACCAATGAAGTGCGCCGGGTATTCAACTTTATTGAGAATCCTTACCGGCCTGTGACGTTCGATCACCTGATGGTGTCGCCGCAGAACTCGCGCCGGATGCTGTATGAACTGATCGATACCGAAATCGCCAACGCCCAGCAGAATAAGCCCTGCGGCATTACTCTGAAAATCAACAATCTGGTGGACAAAGGTCTGGTTGATCGGCTTTATACAGCCTCCAGCGTAGGGGTGAAGGTCAATCTTCTGGTGCGCGGAATGTGTTCATTGATCCCTGATTTGCCTGGGATCAGTGAAAATATTCGTGTCATCAGTATTGTTGACCGTTATCTGGAACACGATCGCGTCTATATTTTTGAGAATGGCGGCGATAAAAAGGTGTTCCTCTCCTCCGCTGACTGGATGACACGTAATATCGATTACCGCATCGAAGTGGCAGTGGCGATCCTCGATCCCCACATCCGGCAGCGCATACTCGACATTATTGCTATTCAGTTGAGTGATACGGTGAAAGCCCGCATCGTCGATAAAGAGTTGAGTAACCATTACGTCCAGCGTGGCAATCGCCGTAAAGTGCGCTCGCAGCTGGCCATTTATGATTACATCAAGAACCTGGAACAACCTGAATAAATCCTATGCCAATTTCTCATAAAAGTACGCCAAAACCCCAGGAGTTTGCGGCGATTGACCTGGGCTCGAACAGTTTCCATATGGTGATTGCGCGGGTTGTCGATGGTGCGATGCAGGTACTGGGCCGCCTTAAGCAGCGCGTCCATCTGGCTGACGGGCTGGATGCTCAACACAACCTCAGCGAAGAAGCGATGGAGCGGGGCTTAGCCTGTCTGGCCCTGTTCGCCGAGCGTCTCCAGGGGTTCAGTCCCAGCAACGTGACGATTGTCGGTACCCATACGCTGCGCGAGGCGATTAACGCCGAAACCTTCCTGCAGCGCGCTGCCGAGGTGATCCCCTACCCGATCGAGGTGATTTCGGGCCATGAAGAAGCGCGTCTGATTTTCATGGGCGTTGAACACACGCAGCCGGAGAAAGGTCGCAAGCTGGTGATCGACATCGGCGGTGGCTCTACCGAACTGGTGATTGGTGAGGATTTTGAACCGCAACTGGTCGAGAGCCGGCGCATGGGTTGCGTCAGTTTCGCCCAGCTCTATTTCCCGAAAGGCGAAATCAGCCGTGAAAACTTCCGTCGCGCCCGTTTAGCGGCTGCGCAGAAGCTGGAGACGCTGGCGTGGCAATATCGTCTGCATGGCTGGCAGTATGCGCTGGGCGCCTCCGGTACCATCAAAGCCGCCTGCGAAGTGCTGCAGGCGATGGATGAGAAAGAAAAGCTGATTACCCCTGAGCGTCTCGAAAAGCTCTATGACGAAGTGATGAAACACAAATCCTTCTCTGCCCTGAGCCTGCCGGGCCTGTCAGAAGAGCGCAAAGGCGTGTTTGTACCAGGACTGGCGATTCTCTGCGGCGTCTTTGATGCGCTGGCGATTCGCGAGCTGCGTCTTTCCGACGGTGCGCTGCGTGAAGGCGTGCTCTATGAGATGGAGGGCCGTTTCCGTCATCAGGATATTCGCAGCCGTACGGCGCAAAGTCTGGCGAACCATTACGCCATCGACAGCGATCAGGCGCGACGCGTGCTGGAAACCACCGAGCAGCTCTATCTGCAGTGGAGCGAGCAGAACCCAAAACTCGCGAATCCGCAGCTGGCGGCACTGCTGAAATGGGCGGCGATGCTGCACGAAGTGGGCCTGACCATCAATCACAGCGGTCTGCAGCGCCATTCCGCCTACATTCTGCAAAATACCAACCTGCCGGGCTTCAATCAGGATCAGCAGATGCTGCTGGCGGCGCTGGTCAGATTCCATCGTAAAGCGGTGAAGCTGGATGAGTTGCCACGGGTCACGCTGTTCAAGAAAAAGCAGTTTGTGCCGCTGATTTTCCTGCTGCGCCTGGGTACCCTGCTGAATAATCAGCGCCAGGCTACCACGCGTCCGGATGCATTAACCCTGAAATGCGATGACGGCCACTGGACGCTGATTTTCCCGGCGGGCTACTTTGCGCAGAACAACCTGGTTCAGCTCGATCTTGAACGCGAGCAGGTTTACTGGGACGACGTCACGGGATGGAAACTGATCCTCGAAGAGGAAGTCTGACAATACGGGCGCCTGGCGCCCGTTTAACTGAAATGATGAATATGACACAACCAACCGCACCACTTTCAGGCGAAAACTATTTTGCCGAAACCTATGGTTTAACGCCGCCCCACTCCGAAGTGGTTGCGGCTCTGCCCCAGCTCAACGTCGGCAAGGCGCTTGACCTTGGCTGTGGCGTGGGACGCAATACGCTGTTTCTGAATCAGCACGGTTTTGACGTCACGGCGTGGGATCATAATCCGCAAAGCCTGGCGCGCCTGCAGGACATTATTGCGCAGGAAAATCTCAGCGGGATTCACACCGAGCAGCGCGACCTGAACAACACGCGCTTCAATGGCGGCTTTAACTTTGTGCTGTCGACCGTGGTAATGATGTTTCTGCAGCCGCAGACCATCCCGCAGCTGATTGCCGACATGCAGGCCTGTACGGTCAGGGATGGTTTTAACCTGATTGTGGCAGCGATGAACACGGACGATATGCCCTGCCCGGCTGATTTTTCTTTTGCTTTCAGGTCAGGCGAATTAAGTCACTACTACCGCAACTGGCACATCGTGAAGTACAACGAGCATCCTGGTCAGCTGCATCGTAAAGATGAAAATGGCAATCGCATTACCTGCCGCTTTGCTACGCTGCTGGCGCAAAAAGCGAGTTACTGATCTTTATCTGCTGTTTTTTTCAACAGCGATTGATTTCATCTGGGGACTGTGACTAAATATTGCAGTCGCCCAAGATGGGCTCATTACAGGAACCACCCCGCGTGAACAGCGCTATTTCTCCCCGAAGACGTCAAAAAACCGGCACCATGACCCGCATTGTGCTGCTGATTAGTTTTATCATTCTCTTTAGTCGCCTGATTTTTATCCTGCCTGCTGCCTTCGAGCATCATCAGCAACAGAAAGCTATTCCTGGACCGGTCACCGTTACATCAGGTGATACGCGCTAACGAATACTGACTTTTTGCCTGAAACGCACCTGAAACGTAAATGATATCCAGATAACTGGACTCTTTTTTGCATCCCTTTTTCAGGCGAAACGCTACACTTCGTGCTGGTGCTTTCAGACTAAGGGATCCAATGTGTCTGCTTCTCAATCTCAACGTTTAAGTGAAATACGTCATCGCATTCTGACGCTGCTGCTCAACGAGCACGATCTGGTTGATGCTCTGCTGGAGAAATCCGGCGATCTCAATCCTGAACAGCAACGTGAAAATGCGGCCCAGCGTGATGCGCTGGAACAGGACATTCTGCAACTGCATGCCGCTGACCTCGCGGATATTCTCGAAGCCCTGCCCGAAGAAGAACGTCAGGCGCTGTGGCGACTGGTACCGAATGAGCGGCGCGGCCATGTGCTGGTTGAAGCCTCTGAAACGGTCTGGGCCAGCCTCACCGAAGAGATGAGCGACCGCGATATCCTGCGTGCTATTCAGCCACTGGATATTGACGACCAGGTCTGGCTGGCGCGTTATCTGCCGCGTGACCTGACCGGACGCCTGCTGGCGACCGTAGAGCCGGCCCTGCGCGCCCGTATGCTCGATATGGTGCAGCTCGACCGTGACCGCGTGGGCCGGGTGATGGATTTTAATATCCTGACGGTGCGCGACGATGTCACCCTGGCGACGGTGCAGCGTTTTCTGCGCAAGCGCAAAAGCATGCCGGGCGGTACCGATAAGCTGTTTATCACCAATAAAGAGAATCAGCTGCTGGGCGAGCTGCTGCTGACGGATATCCTGCTTAACAAACCCAAAACGCTGGTCAGCGACGTCATGAACGCGCGTCCTACTACCTTCCAGCTCAACGATAAGGCCGAAGACGCCGCCAGCGCCTTTGAGCGTTATAACCTCATCTCTGCCGCCGTCACCGACGCGAAGGGCAAACTGATTGGCCGTGTGACCATTGAAGACATTATCGACCTGGTGAATGCCGAAAACGAAAGTAACATTCGTAAAATGGGCGGTATCAGTCAGGAAGAGGATGTCTTCGCGCCGGTGCGTAAATCGGTGCGTAAACGCTGGGCCTGGCTGGCGATAAATCTCTGCACCGCCTTTGTCGCCTCGCGGGTTATCGGTCTGTTTGAGGGAACCATTTCGCAAATCGTGGCCCTCGCGACCCTGATGCCGATCGTCGCGGGTATCGGTGGCAACACCGGTAATCAGACCATCACCATGATTGTGCGGGCGCTGGCCTTACATCAGGTTGAACCGGGTAACTTCTCGTTTCTGATTGTCCGTGAACTTGGCGTGGCGCTGATAAACGGCCTGTTCTGGGGCGGCATCATGGGCGGCATTACCTGGCTCATGTATGACAATATGGCGCTGGGCGGGGTCATGATGCTGGCGATGGCGCTGAACCTGCTGCTGGCCGCGCTGATGGGCGTGCTGGTGCCGCTGGTCATGACCAAAATGAAGCGCGATCCGGCCGTCGGCTCCAGCGTCCTGATCACCGCACTGACCGATACCGGCGGCTTCTTTATCTTCCTGGGACTGGCGACAATCTTCCTGCTGCCACACTGATCAGGCATGCAGGCCGTAACGTTGCAGCGACCCGTTAAGATTGCGTTGCCGCGTTACCTGAGCCAGCTCACGGGTCGCCGCAGGCAGCGTATAGTTGCCACGCTGGCTCAGCCACTCCAGCACATCCGCTAAGTGCCAGATGGCGGTTTTACCGTCATGTACCGGCAGCGGAAACGGCGGGCGGTGGCTGAGCATTAGCTTACGCATATTCTGACGCGTCATGCCGATGATCTCCGCTACATCCGTCAATCCCACAAAATCGGGTGCCGCTTCCACCAGCGTGGCACCCGGTATCGCGCGCAGCACATCCTGTTCCGCCTGCATCAGGACATTCGTTGCAGAGTCAGCCTCCCGGGTAAATTCCAGTGCAATGCGCCCCGGCATCCCCATGCCAATCAAAGCATCATCACAGCCTGCTGCTGCCAGCGTTTCCAGCATCTCATCAACCGGCGCATGCCCTTCTGGCAGGCTGAACCGCAGTGTAAAAGAATATTCCATATGCCTCTCCTTGTGCTGCATCAGGACTTCAGATAGTGACAGTTATCAACCACGCGCCGCAGGGCACGGGCATGCTGATGTGCATTTTTCGGTGTGCTCCAGATGCAGGTCAGACAAAACTCCCCACATCGGCACATCAACAGATTTTGCGGGCAGTACATCTTGCCCCAGGCGTGATGGCCTCCCGTGACAACCAGCCAGCCATGGGTTTCGGCGTAACGTAACGCCGTCTCGATCTCTTTATTGGGATGCCGCTTCCTTGCCATGTGTGTCCCTATCCTGACGCCGAATTAACGAGTTGTCAACTGACAACCTGATGAATATTTCTTAATGCGGCTCAGCATGCGCAGACTTTTTCTCGCAGTAAAACGGTCAGGGTATAAACTGGAAAACGTCACGCAAAAAATAAACCGCGCCAGCGAGAATCCGGCCGGACCAACGTTCAACAACGGAGGCAGGAATGTTTAAAGCAGAGGATTTTGTTCAGTCGAAAACCGGCGGCCCTAAAATGCAGGTGCTGCGCGTCGAAGGCGACACCCTGTGGTGCGCACGCGTTGATGATGCGGCGAAGAAAGAGATCGAAGTGAAGGCAGAGAGCGTCAACCTCTATCACGAAGAGGGTGACTTTGGCGTGTGCTGAAGTGAAACGGCCCCGCTTGCGGGGCCAATCGATCAGGGCTTGTCCTGCTGAAGATTGTCATTGCCCAGGCCGCCGATAAACGGCAGACGCAGCCGGAACGGCGAAAAATCGAGTCCCATGTTCAGACCCAGCAGGTTCACTTCCACGCCCTCTTCTGCACCCAGCGTTACGCCCGCCACACCCAGAATCGACACCTGCACACCCCGTCCGGATGGCGGCAGCCCGATTGGGCGCCACAATGGCCGGTAATCTTTGCCCAGCGCATTAGCGGGCAGATCCAGCCTTAAAGCCGGCACTTCGCGGCCAATGTGCGCCAGGAAGGTGTTGCTGTTCGGTCCGGGCCAGGCGCGGTAAGTTGTCGGCCAGGGATAGGATTTAATGGCGGCCTCTATCTGCGGAATCATCGCTTCGGCTTCCGGTCCGCGATGCTCCACCAGCAGCCGGGGTTTTGCGCCATACCAGTAGCCATCCGGCAGGTTAGTGTTGCGACGAACTTTATCGCCACTGCCCCAGCTGATCACTTCATAGCGCGTGTAGCGTGTTTCACCGGCACGTTTGAAGATAATCCACGGATGCACCGCTACTCGCCCTTTCCAGCCGTAAGTCGGCGCGGCATAGACCTGCACGATAGCCAGGTTATATAAGGCACGCGGATCGGGCGCTAACCCGGACGAATCACGCCGGGCGGTCGCCCAGCCGCCAGGCTGTGCGGTTTCGCTGTGACGCGTCGCCTGCGCGATGCTGGCCCCCAGCGACAGCAGCAGCACGGCCACAAAAAACAGGCTGAACACTTTGAGTGAGAGCATGACTACATTCCTGATGACGTAAGAATCACGAAACGCCTGAGAAGAAGGCGGTTTCAGTAAGCGGCGGCGTTGGGATAGATCGGTGAAAGCAGGACACAGCTGAAGTGCAGGCTTTTACTGCATGGAGGATAGCGTAATTCCCGGCAATGTGAACAGAAAACCGCCAGCCGCGTCAGCGGATGTGGTGAAAGGTTAAAACGGTGAAGCTACGAGAGGTTGAAGTAATAAAAAAGCCCGCCGGGAGGCGGGCTTCAGAGTCAGAGATTAACCGGCTGAGGCCGGTTTATTCCCACTCAATCGTCGCCGGTGGCTTACCGCTGATGTCATACACCACGCGGGAGATGCCATCGACTTCATTGATGATGCGGTTAGAGACGCGGCCCAGGAAATCATATGGCAGGTGCGCCCAGTGTGCGGTCATAAAGTCGATGGTTTCCACCGCACGCAGCGAGACAACCCAGTCATATTTACGGCCATCACCCATTACGCCGACCGAACGAACCGGCAGGAAGACGGTGAACGCCTGGCTGACTTTGTTGTAGAGATCCGCTTTGTGCAGCTCTTCGATGAAGATGGCATCGGCACGACGCAGCAGGTCGCAATACTCTTTCTTCACTTCGCCCAACACACGCACGCCCAGACCCGGACCCGGGAATGGATGGCGGAACAGCATATCGTACGGCAGGCCCAGCTCCAGACCAATCTTACGTACTTCGTCTTTGAACAGCTCTTTCAGCGGCTCAACCAGGCCCATCTTCATCTCTTTCGGCAGGCCACCCACGTTGTGGTGCGACTTAATGACGTGTGCTTTACCGGTGGCAGACGCCGCCGATTCAATCACGTCCGGATAGATGGTGCCCTGCGCCAGCCACTTAACGTCCTGCAGCTTCAGTGCTTCTTCGTCGAACACTTCCACAAAGACGCGGCCGATGGTTTTACGTTTGGCTTCAGGTTCATCAATACCCGCCAGCGCATCCAGGAAGCGCATCTCAGCCGGTACATGGATGATGTTGAGACCGAAGTGGTCACCAAACATATCCATCACCTGCTCTGCTTCGTTCAGACGCAGCAGGCCGTTGTCCACGAAGACGCAGGTCAGACGGTCGCCGATGGCGCGATGCAGCAGCATTGCGGTTACAGAGGAGTCCACGCCGCCAGACAGGCCAAGGATCACCTTGTCGTTACCCACCTGCTCACGCAGGCGCTCAACGGCATCTTCAATGATTTTGGCTGGCGTCCACAGCGCTTCACATTCACAGATGTCGATGATGAAGCGCTCGAGCATCCGCAGACCCTGACGGGTATGGGTCACTTCCGGATGGAACTGCACGCCGTAAAAACGCTTCTCTTCGTTGGCCATAATGGCGAACGGACAGGTTTCTGTGCTGGCAACGGTCACGAAGTCAGCCGGGATCGCCGTGACTTTGTCACCGTGGCTCATCCAGACATCCAGCAGAGGTTTACCGGCGGCGCTGATCGCATCTTCGATATCGCGAACCAGCGCGCTTGGCGTGGTGACTTCGACCTGCGCATAACCGAACTCACGCTCGTTTGAGCCCGCAACGGTGCCGCCCAGCTGCATCGCCATAGTCTGCATTCCGTAGCAGACGCCCAGCACCGGCACGCCAGCGTTGAAGACATATTCAGGGGCACGCGGGCTGTTCAGTTCGGTGGTGCTTTCCGGGCCACCGGAAAGGATGATGCCGCTTGGATTGAACTGGCGAATCTGCTCTTCGGTGACATCCCATGCCCAGAGTTCACAGTAAACGCCCAGTTCGCGCACGCGGCGTGCAACCAGCTGAGTATATTGTGAGCCGAAATCGAGAATCAGAATGCGATGCTTATGGATATTTTCCGTCGTCATTGAGGGGTTTCCAGAACGGTGACTTGATCAATAAAAGCGCCCGGCTTGAGCCGGGCGGGAAATCGGGATTATGAACCCATGCGGTAGTTCGGTGACTCTTTGGTGATGGTCACGTCATGCACGTGGCTCTCATTGATGCCCGCGCCGCTGATGCGGACAAATTCCGCTTTGGTGCGCAGGTCGTCAATGGTCGGGCAACCGGTCAGGCCCATGCACGAACGCAGGCCGCCCATCTGCTGATGCACGATCTCTTTCAGACGGCCTTTATAGGCCACGCGACCTTCGATCCCTTCCGGCACCAGTTTGTCAGCGGCGTTATCGGTCTGGAAGTAACGGTCAGAAGAGCCTTTGGACATCGCGCCCAGTGAACCCATACCGCGATAGGATTTGAATGAACGGCCCTGATAGAGTTCGATCTCGCCCGGTGACTCTTCGGTCCCCGCCAGCATTGAACCCACCATCACACAGGACGCACCGGCGGCGATCGCTTTCGCGATGTCACCAGAGAAGCGGATACCGCCATCGGCGATAACAGGAATACCGGTGCCTTCCAGCGCGGTCACGGCATCAGAGACAGCCGTGATCTGCGGAACGCCCACGCCGGTCACGATACGGGTCGTACAGATAGAGCCAGGACCGATACCCACTTTAACAGCGCTGACGCCTGCCGCGACCAGCGCCAGAGCGCCTGCACCAGTAGCCACGTTACCGCCAACAATTTCCAGGTCCGGATATTTAGCGCGGGTTTCACGGATGCGTGACAGCACGCCTTCAGAGTGGCCGTGTGAAGAGTCAATCAGCAGCACGTCAACGCCCGCAGCGACCAGCGCATCAATACGCTCTTCGTTACCGGCACCGGCACCCACCGCGGCACCGACACGCAGACGACCCTGCGCATCTTTACAGGCGTTAGGTTTACGTTCGGCTTTCTGGAAGTCTTTAACGGTAATCATGCCCAGCAGATGGAAGCTGTCATCCACCACCAGCGCTTTTTCAACACGCTTTTCGTGCATTTTGTGCAGCACGACATCACGGGCTTCGCCCTCTTTCACCGTCACCAGACGATCTTTGGGGGTCATGACCGCAGAGACAGGCTGAGAAAGGTCGGTGACAAAGCGGACGTCACGACCGGTGATGATACCCACCAGTTCGTTGTCGCGGTTGACGACCGGGTAGCCTGCAAAGCCGTTGCGCTCGGTCAGCACTTTAACGTCAGCCAGTGGCGTGGTTGGCAGGACGGTCTGGGGTTCAGTGACCACGCCGCTTTCATGTTTCTTCACCTTGCGCACTTCTTCCGCCTGGCGTTCAATCGACATGTTTTTATGGATGAAGCCAAGGCCGCCTTCCTGTGCCAGCGCAATCGCCAGGCCCGCTTCGGTCACGGTGTCCATGGCAGCGGAGAGCATAGGAATATTTAAACGGATATTTTTGGTCAGCTGAGTGCTGAGATCGGCCGTATTAGGCAGGACGGTGGAGTGTGCAGGGACGAGCAGAACGTCGTCAAAAGTGAGTGCTTCTTTAGCGATTCTTAACATGGCAATACTCCACCTCGGGTGATTGAGAATAGATAAAATATTGCCGCGGCATTATACAGGCCGTAATCGATTGCCTCCAGCATTATTTACGAAAAACTCTTGATCCACACCGGCAGCAATGTAGTATCGATGAATTAACCTGCTGATTTGGAATTTGATCTTCGTCACATGTCGCTGCCACCCATCGCCAATATTTTTACCGTCAGCCGTCTCAATACGACAGTGCGTCAGTTGCTGGAGAAAGAGATGGGCCTGGTCTGGATCAGCGCCGAGATCTCCAACTTCACCCAACCGGCTTCCGGTCACTGGTACTTCACGCTGAAAGATGATGGCGCTCAGGTTCGCTGCGCCATGTTCCGCAACAGCAACCGGCGCGTCACTTTCCGACCGCAGCATGGTCAGCAGGTGCTGGTTCGCGCCAATATCACGCTCTATGAACCCCGCGGTGACTATCAGCTGATTGCCGAAAGTATGCATCCGGCGGGTGAAGGCTTGCTGCAGCAGCAGTTTGAACTGCTGAAGGCAAAGCTGGCGACCGAAGGACTGTTCGATCCGCAGCATAAGCAACCGCTGCCGGAACCGGCGCGTCAGGTCGGGGTCATCACCTCCTCCACCGGCGCGGCGCTGCATGATGTGTTACGCGTGCTGCATCGCCGCGATCCCTCCCTGCCCGTCGTGATTTATCCGACCGTGGTTCAGGGCATCGATGCGCCAGCGGCTATCGTCCGCGCGATTGAAATGGCTAACCTGCGCAACGAGTGCGACGTCTTAATCGTCGGGCGCGGCGGTGGCTCGCTGGAAGATTTATGGAGCTTTAACGACGAACGTGTGGCGCGCGCTATTTTTGCCAGCCGCATTCCCATCGTCAGCGCGGTCGGGCATGAAACCGACGTCACCATTGCTGACTTCGTCGCCGATTTACGCGCACCCACCCCTTCCGCCGCGGCTGAAATTGTCAGCCGTAACCAGCTTGAGCTGCTGCGTCAGTTGCAGTCACAGCAGCAGCGGCTGGAGATGGCGATGGATTATTACCTGGCGCGCCAGCAGCGGCTTTACACCCGTCTTGAGCATCGTCTGCAGCAGCAGCATCCACAGCTGCGTCTGGCCCGTCAGCAGACCGCGCTGTTCCGTCTGCAGCAGCGTCTGGGTGAAGCGATGGAAACCCGCCTGCGTCAGGCCACACGTCAGCAGGATCGCCTGGCGCACCGGCTTAACACTCAGCAGCCGCAGCAGCGCCTGTTTGAGGCGCAAAAGCAGCTGCAAAGCTGGCACTATCGCCTGCAGCAGAGCATGACGAAACAGCTCAGCAGCAGTAAACAGACGTTTGGTCAGTTGGTGGCACAGCTGGAAGGCGTCAGCCCGCTGGCGACGCTGGCGCGTGGTTTTAGCGTGACCACTGACACCGCCGGACAGGTGGTGAAGAAAACCGCACAGCTTCAGAGCGGCGATCTGCTGCGCACCCGCCTTGATGACGGCTGGGTTGAAAGCCAGGTGACACAGTTGTTGCCTGAGAAAAAGCGCCGCCGCAAGACCGCTTCCTGACGCTGGCTCTGCCCTTCTGCTCACACTTTTCCACTCACCGCTGGCCTCATGAATGAGGTCTAACCAGCCTGGCGGGTCTATACTTTTTGACACATTCATAGTGCCAAGGAGTTTCAGATGGCTTACTGCGTTATTCCTCCCTACATCCTTCGCAAAATCATCGCGCACGGTTCCGGCCACCAGCAGGAGCAGGCGCGTCGCACCCTGACACACGTTCAGCACCTGATGGCGGAGCACTGGCAAAAGCCGACCGGTGTCAAAACGGCGGCAGGCGGTCATGTGGATCGTGAAATTTATGATGCGCAAAGTCAGGAAACTCTGCCGGGTAAATTGATTCGCCAGGAGGGCCAGCCCGGTAATGATGATGTGGCGGCTGAGGAAGCCTGGGATTATCTGGGCGTGACCTATGATTTCTTCTGGCAGGCTTATCAGCGAAACTCACTGGATAATCAGGGGCTGAAATTACTGGGTACCGTGCATTACGGTGAGAAATACCAGAATGCCTTCTGGAACGGTCAGCAGATGGTATTTGGTGACGGCGACGGCGAAATCTTTAATCGCTTCACCATTGCGATTGACGTTGTGGCGCACGAACTGGCGCATGGCGTCACAGAAAACGAAGCCGGTCTGATCTACTTTGAACAGGCTGGTGCGCTGAATGAGTCGCTGTCGGATGTTTTTGGCTCGCTGGTCAAACAGTTCAGCAAAAAACAGCGCGCCGATGAGGCGGACTGGCTCATCGGTGAAGGCCTGCTGGCGAAGGGTATTAACGGGCGTGGTCTGCGATCGATGTCTGAACCCGGCACCGCCTACGATGATCCGATGCTGGGCAAAGATCCGCAGCCGGCACACATGGATCACTACGTGAAGACCCGGGAAGATAACGGCGGGGTTCATATTAACTCCGGCATTCCTAACCGAGCCTTTTATCTGGCGGCTACCGCGCTGGGCGGTCATGCGTGGGAACAGGCGGGATATGCCTGGTACGACACCGTGTGTGACGACGAACTCCCGCAGAATGCGGACTTTAAGACCTTTGCCCGCTTCACCGTTCAGCATGGTAAAAAGCGGTTCAACGACTCGGTCAGCAGTGCCATTGAACAGGCGTGGAAGGAGGTTGGCGTGCTATGAGTGAACTGCCCGAACTCACCGATGATGCCACCATCATCGTCGCGCGTGAAGGCGGCATGGCCTTTATTCCGGGGCTGCGCGCCGAACGTCGCTTTATGCTGGGCGAGCTGCCGCCTCCTGAAAAGCAGCGCGTCTGTCATGCGCTGGAGCAGGCGATGCCGCTGGGTGAACCCGAGGAGAAGGCCGCGCAGGTGGGCAGTGGCGACCAGCGCTATTTCCGCATCCAGATTCAGTATGCCACCCGCCGCGAGGTGGGCACCATTGTGCTGCTGATTCCGGAACAGGTGGCGCCGCCAGAGTTGCAGGCGCTGTGGCGCGACGGGAAATAAGCAAAAAAAAGGGCCGACAATGTCGGCCCTTTTCCTTAAGCGTTCTTACTTGCTGTCTGGCAGCGCGTAAGCAATCACGTAATCACCACGGTCCGGTGACTGACGTGCGCCACCTGCAGAAATCAGGATGTACTGCTTACCATCTTTCGGTGAGACGTAGCTCATCGGGCCGCCCTGACTGCCCACCGGCAGACGTGCTTTCCACACCTCTTTACCGGTTGAAGAGTCAAAGGCGCGCAGGTAGTAATCCTGTGTCCCGGCGATGAACACCAGGCCACCCTGCGTTGCCAGCGTACCGCCCAGCGTTGGCATACCAATTGGCATTTTCATGCGCATCTTGATGCCGAACGGACCGGTGTCCTGCACAGTACCGACCGGCACCTGCCAGACGATTTTCTGCGTTTTCATGTCAATCGCCGACAGCGTACCAAACGGTGGCTTCTGACAAGGGATGCCCAGTGGTGACATAAAGCGGTTTTTATTCACCGCATATGGCGTGCCTTTCAGCGGAACCGCACCCATACCGGTGTTGATCGCTTCGCCGCCATTACTGCCACGCGCCGTTTTATCGGTATCCGCCGGGATCATCTGAACCCACAGGCCCAGACGCATGTCATTGACGAACAACAGGTGGTTGTTCGGATCGATCGACATGCTGCCCCAGTTCATACCGCCCAGCGAACCCGGGAAGCTGAGAGACTTATCGGTATCCGGCACGGTGAACAGACCGTTATAGCGCATTGATTTAAAGCCAATGCGGCAGGCCAGCTGATCAAACGGCGTTGCACCCCACATGTCAGACTCTTTCAGCGTCTGGTTGCCAATCTGCGGCATACCGGTCGAGTGTGGCTGCGTTTTGGTGTACTGCTCATTCGGGATATGACCCTGCGGCATCGGCAGTTCTTCGACTTTAGTCAGCGGCTTGCCGGTCATACGGTCAAGCACGAAGATCATACCGGTTTTGCCGCCAATCACGACCGCTGGCGTGGTGCTGCCATCTTTTTGCGGGAAGTCGATCAGGCTTGGCTGCATCGGCAGGTCAAAGTCCCACAGATCGTTATGCACGGTCTGATAGACCCACTTCTCTTTACCGGTCGTAGCATCCAGCGCCAGCACTGAAGCACCATATTTGTGATCCAGTTCGGTACGGTTCGCGCCCCACAGGTCCACTGACGAACTGCCCATCGGAATGAACACGGTGTTCATTGACGGGTCGTAGGACATCGGTGCCCAGGAGTTCGGCGTACTGCGGGTGTAATCTTTACCCGGCATCAGAATCGCATTCGGGTCAACATTGCCTGGGTCAAACGCCCAGCGCATTTTGCCGGTGATAACGTCAAAGCCACGCAACACGCCGCCAGGCATATCGGTCTGCACGTTATCCGCGACACGACCACCCACTACGACGGTGGTGCCGGCCAGCGTTGGCGCAGAAGTCAGCTGATATTGCGGATCCGGTGCCTTACCCATACCGGCTTTAAGATCAACAATGCCGTGATTGCCAAAGTCTTCACAGAACTCACCGTTGTCGGCGTTGATCGCAATCAGACGCGCGTCGATGGTGTTCATCAGAATACGGCGCTGACAGCTGTCACCGGCTGGCAGCACAGCCGCCGTCACCGGGACTGAACCCGGCTTGTCTGGCTGTTGCACAGGTTTGGTGGCGTCAAAGTAAGCCAGACCACGGCAGCGCGGCCAGACTTCAGCCTGGGCGTTGATTTCACGTTTCCAGATCTGCTTACCCGTGTTGGCTTCAACGGCAATGACGTTGTTGTGCGGCGTACAGAGATAAAGTGTGTTGCCAATCTGCAACGGCGTCTGCTGATCTTCTGCGCCGTTACCGGTCGGGCTGACAGGCGTATCACCGGTGCGGAAGGTCCAGGCGACCTGCAGATCTTTCACGTTGTCGCGGGTGATCTGATCCAGCGCCACAAAGCGGCTGCCCTGCGGCGTGTTACCGTAGTTATCCCAGTCTTTCTGCTGTTTCGCTTTATCAACCGGAATCAGTGGCAGCTCTTCGCCTGTGGCTGCACCGGTAGGATGTGGCTGAAACATCTGCACCATGGTGACCACCATGCCTGCCGCCAGCAGCGCAGAGAAGACGTAGGACGGTTTTGCCAGTGAGTGCTTACCTTCGTGCTTACGCAGTGAAGGCCAGATCAGGAAGGCCAGCACCATCAGTCCGGCTGGCACCATCAGGCGCGATACCAGCGGCCAGAACTCAAGACCCGCGTCGAACAGCGACCAGATCAGGGTGCCGATAAAGACCAGCAGGAACAGAACCACTGCCGATGATTTGCGACGGAAGAACTGAATGGCGGAGAGGACAGTCACGATACCCGCAATTAAAAAGTACGCGCTGCCGCCCAGGGCAACCAGTTTACCGCCGCCAATTGCAAAAAACAGACCGGTGGCAAGCAGCACCAGTCCGAGCAGCACGGATGCGATTCCCAGCCCCTTTCCGGAACGGGAGGATGTTTCAGCCATAACACTTACTCTCCTGAATAAACAGAGCGTCCGGACAGGTGCTGTCCGGACTCTGGCGCGTTATGCACGTCCGCGCAGAGCACTGCTCTGTTTCAAATCGAATATAAACAGACCCGCGTCCGTGAGAATCTGTGGGCCGGAAGAGCACGGATGTGGCTGACCCCTCCCACGACGCGGCAGGATTGTACCACCTGGTACGTTACAGAGTGAACATATCCAACCGGTTTGTTACGGCTCAATAGCATTTTTGCTACAAAAAGGGCCGGGCGTCGCTATGGATTCTCAGACAGATTAAGCGTAGCTGAAAGCGGCGTCAGTGACCTGGCGGCTGGAAAAGTACGTGCCTGCGGGAAATCAGCCCGTGTCCGTTACGGCAAAAATAGTCCACTGCGCCGCAGGCTTTCAGCACTTCCAGCGGCTGGCGACACGCGGGACAGCAGGGTTGCGCGGGATAGTGCGCACCACAGGCACTGCAGTTCAATTCACCGTCGCTGAGCGACAGCGGATGCTGACATTTTTCACACATCACACTCATTATTTTCTCCCTGCCCTGCCCTGCTGAATTCAGAGCAAAAAAAAGAGGGCCGGATGGCCCTCATTTTCTTAACGCTTATTCTTTTTCATATGCGCCAGCAGACGCTTACGTTTACGCTGCTGCGTGGGTGTCAGCAGGTTACGTTTGCCTTCATAAGGGTTATCACCCTCTTTGAACTGAATGCGGATTGGCGTTCCCATCACGTTGAGTGATTTACGGAAATAGTTCATCAGGTAGCGTTTGTAAGAATCGGGCAGATCCTTAACCTGATTACCGTGGATCACCACGATAGGTGGGTTATAACCACCAGCATGCGCGTATTTAAGCTTAACGCGACGACTGCGCACCAGCGGTGGCTGGTGATCGTCTGCTGCCATGTTCATGATGCGGGTCAGCAGCGAGGTGTTTACGCGCTTCGTCGAACAGTCATAGGCTTCAGTGATCGATTCAAACAGGTTACCGACGCCGCTGCCGTGCAGTGCAGAGATAAAGTGGATGCGGGCGAAGTCGATAAAGCCCAGACGGTAGTCCAGCGTCTCTTTCACTTCATCACGCACTTCCTGCGACAGGCCATCCCACTTGTTGACCACAATCACCAGCGAACGACCACTGTTGAGAATGAAGCCAAGCAGCGAAAGATCCTGATCGGAAATGCCGGCGTGGGCATCAATCACCAGCATCACCACGTTGGCATCTTCAATCGCCTGCAGCGTCTTGATCACCGAGAATTTCTCGACGGTGTCAGAGATTTTGGCACGCTTACGCACACCGGCAGTGTCGATCAGAACGTATTCACGTCCATCACGTTCCATCGGAATGTAAATACTGTCACGGGTGGTGCCCGGCATATCGTAGACCACTACGCGGTCTTCACCGAGGATGCGGTTGGTAAGCGTTGACTTACCTACGTTAGGACGGCCAACGATCGCCAGTTTGATCGGCAGGCCCGTCGGGTCGAAGTTCTCTTCTTCCTCTGCGGCTTCCTGCTCAGCAATCTCATCAGCTTCAAGCGCAGCCCAGTACGCCTGGTTCTCTTCTTCTTCAGTCAGCTCGACCGACTCAACTTTGTCCATCCACGGCAGCAGTGCCTCTTCGATCAGACTGCTCACACCACGACCATGCGATGCCGCGATGGCGTGGATCTCGCCCAGGCCCAGTGAATAGAAGTCGACCACCGCCTGATCCGGATCCATGCCGTCAGTTTTGTTCGCCACCAGGAAGGTCGCTTTCTGACGGGAACGGAGATGCTTAGCGATTTGCAGATCGGCGGCCATCAGGCCCGCACGTGCATCGACCATAAACAGCACAACATCGGCTTCTTCAATCGCCAGAAGTGACTGCTCGGCCATCCGCGTTTCAACACCCTCTTCGGTGCCGTCGATACCACCGGTATCAATAACAATAAATTCGCGCCCTTCCACTTCGGCGCGACCATATTTGCGATCGCGAGTCAGTCCAGGAAAATCCGCTACCAGCGCATCACGTGTGCGGGTTAAGCGGTTAAATAGCGTAGATTTTCCCACATTGGGACGCCCAACCAGCGCGACCACAGGTACCATAACAAAATGCCTCAATAAATAATTAATCGCCCGAATGGCGTGATTATAACGGCTCTGGCCGTCAAGTTCAGGCTTAAGGCGCAAAGAATACCATGCCTGACTAAAAACGAAACGGCCCCTGATTAAATCAGGAGCCGTCGGAACGGAGGATTTCACCTGCCAGACGTTTACCCGTTAACGGGTAATCGCATAAACCTCACCATCTTTCGACTGGATCAGCAGCTTATCGCTGGCAACCACCGGCTCGGTCTGGAAGCCTGAGCTATCCAGTTCCTGCTGCGCGACAAAACGACCATCAGTGGTGTTCATCCAGTGCAGATAGCCTTCGCTGTCGCCGACAACCAGATAGCCGTTGTAGAGCACCGGTGACGTCAGGTTGCGATGCAGCAGATCGCTCTGACGCCAGATGGCAACACCACCGTCAGCGTTCAGCGCAATCACACGATCGTCCTGATCGACCAGATAGATACGACCCGCATCAACAATCAGATCTTTCACACCGCCGATTTCGCGTTTCCACAAAATCTGACCTGAACGCAGGTCCAGCGCAGACAGATTGCCGTTGTAGGCCAGGGCATAGACGACGCCGTTAACGATAACCGGTGTGGTATCGACATCGTTAAGACGATCGATCTCAGTCGCACCGCTGACCTGAGAAATACGCTGCTGCCAGATCAGCTGTCCCTGGTTCATCACCACGGCACTGACACGGCCGTTGTCGCCGCCGACAATGGCGCCGCCAAAGGCGACAGCTGGCGCAGATTCACCGCGCAGTGACAACGCTGGCATATCCAGGTTGACGCTCCACTTCACCGCACCGCTGCTCTGATCCAGGCCCTGCAACATGCCGTTGCTGGTATGAATCAGCACCAGACCATCACTGACCACCGGACGGGACAGCGCTTCGCCAGCGACTTTCGTCTGCCAGGCCAGGCTACCATCACTGCTGTTCAGGGCATAAACCTGGCCGCGTTCGCTGCCAACATAAATGCGATCGCCATCCGCCGTCAGGCCGCCTGATAACAGGGCTGAGATGTTTTTCGAGAAGAAGCCGGTTTTCTCAGAGAGATCGACTTTCCATTTTTCTTTACCGTCTGCGGCATCCAGCGCTTTGACGATACCAAAGCGGTCGGCAGCGTAAACCGTATTATCCTGCCAGGCAGGATGCAGATTTGAGTAGAAATCACCGACGCCATCGCCTACCGAGGTGTTCCACACTTTCTGTGGCGTGAACTGATTTTCCACCTTCGGCAACGGGGCCATTTTTACTACATCTTCTTCGCCGCTAAACAGCGAACAACCGCTGAGCAAAGTGACTGAAATCAGTCCCGGCAGCAGGTATTTACGTAATTCCATGCGCTCTCTCTTGACTGGCTTAGCTTAAGTTATTCATCTTCATCTGCATCATTTGCTTCAATGCCGGAGAGGCGTCAGATTCAACCCCTTTACTCCAGGCATCGCGCGCGCCCTGCTTGTCGCCTTTGGTCAGCAGCGCTTCGCCGCGAATATCGGCCACAATGGCTGTCCAGCCATCACCCTTCACACCGTCAAGGGTTTTAAGCGCCGCATCCGCTTGATTCTGTTGCAGTTGAATGCGTGCCAGACGCAGGTTAATGACCGCCTGCAGATTGGCATCTTTGGTATCTTTCAGTCCGTTTTGCAGCAGCGTCGCCGCCTTATCGAGCTGGCCAGCATCAACATACTGCTTCGCCAGATCCATCGCCGCCAGCGCACCGTAGGTATTGCTGTTTTCACTGGCAAAACGGTTTACCGCTTCCAGCGTCTCCGGTTTACCCGCCTGCATGGCGCTGGTCAGTTGCTGATACTGCGCAGAAACTGACTTCGCCGTATCGTCCTGATGACTGCTCCAGTAACGCCAGCCACCCAGCGCAGCAATGCCGATCACTACGCCAATGGCTAACGCTTTGCCATTGTTGGCAAAAAAGTTGCGCAGCGCGTCGGTCTGCTCGTTCTCATTGCTATACACTTCCACGCAATCCCTCTCCTTTCTATGGTTGGTGCTGTGTCACGCTTACTGTAACAGCGTACGCAATACAGCAGCAGCCTCTGCCTGATCCAGCGTTTGCTGCTCGCCACGGCGCAGATCTTTAATCACGACCTGACCGGCTTTGACTTCATCCTCGCCTAACACCAGGGCAACACGCGCGCCCCATTTGTCAGCACGGGCAAATTGCTTCTTGAAGTTGCCGCCGCCAAAGTTGGTCATCAGCCTCAGTTCTGGTGCTTCGTCACGCAATTTCTCAGCCAGCTGCATCGCAGCAGACTGCACGCCCTGACCTGAAGCGATAACATAGACATCCACATTGCTCGTCGGTTCAAATTCAGGATTAACCGCCTGAACCAGCAGTACCAGACGCTCCATACCCATGGCAAAGCCAACGGCTGGAGTTGCACGACCACCGAGCTGCTCAACCAGGCCATCGTAGCGACCGCCGCCGCATACCGTGCCCTGTGAACCCAGGCTATCGGTGACCCACTCAATCACGGTGCGATTGTAGTAGTCCAGACCGCGCACCAGACGCTGATTGACGGTGTAGCTGATTCCGGCATCATCCAGCAGGGCACACAGGCCGCTGAAATGTTCGCGTGATTCGTCATCCAGATAGTCGCCAAGCTGTGGCGCATCATTCAGCAGCTGCTGAACATCGGGATTTTTACTGTCGAGAACGCGCATCGGGTTGCTGTACATGCGACGTTTGCAATCCTCATCCAGCACCTCTTTGTGCTGCTCAAGGAAGGCAACCAGTGCGTCACGATAGTGAGCACGTGCTTCCAGCGAACCGATAGAGTTGAGTTCCAGACGAACGTGTTCAGAGATACCCAGGGCTTTCCACCAGCGGGCATTCAGCATGATCAGTTCAGCATCGATGTCCGGTCCCTGCAGACCAAACACTTCCACGCCAATCTGATAGAACTGACGATAGCGGCCTTTCTGCGGACGCTCATAGCGGAACATCGGTCCCATGTACCACAGGCGCTGTTCCTGGTTGTAGAGTAAACCGTGTTCGATACCGGCGCGCACGCAGCCTGCCGTGCCTTCCGGACGCAGCGTCAGGCTTTCACCGTTGCGGTCATCGAAGGTATACATCTCTTTTTCAACCACGTCGGTGACTTCACCGATGGCGCGTTTAAACAGTGGGGTTTGCTCTACCAGCGGTAAGCGAATTTCGCTGTAACCGTAGCTCGCCAGCGTCTGCTTGAGAACGCCTTCAATCCGTTGCCAGAGGGCAGTATCGGCAGGCAGGTAGTCGTTCATCCCGCGAATCGCCTGAATATTCTTCGCCACGTTAGAATCTCTTAATGCAAAAAAACCTGTCCGGCATCATACCTTATGAGGATGAAACCGCACAGGTTCAGTCAAAAAAGTCACGCACGCAGACCGCGTACGCCATTATTTTTCCAGATGCTGCACATCAATACGGCGACTGGCATCCAGCATCGACGCTTTAGCACGAATGCGCGCTTCCAGCTGATCGATCATGTCATTGTTGTCGAGACGATCGCGCTGACGCACACCATCCTCGTAGAAACCACTCTTCTTGCTGCCGCCGGTTACGCCCAGCGTAGAGAGGGTCGCTTCACCCGGTCCGTTGACCACACAGCCGATAATGGAGACATCCATCGGGGTGATCAGGTCTTCCAGACGCTGCTCCAGCGCGTTGACCGTACCGATAACGTCAAACTCCTGACGTGAACAGGTCGGACAGGCGATGAAGTTAATGCCACGAGAGCGAATGCGCAGTGATTTCAGGATATCGAAACCGACTTTAACTTCTTCAACCGGATCGGCCGCCAGCGAGATACGCAGCGTATCGCCGATCCCTTCTGACAGCAGCAGACCCAGTCCAATCGCTGATTTTACTGCGCCTGCGCGCGCGCCACCCGCTTCGGTGATGCCGAGATGCAGAGGCTGTTCGATCTGTTTCGCCAGCAGGCGATAAGATTCAACGGCGAGGAAGACGTCGGAGGCTTTTACGCTGACTTTGAATTGATCGAAGTTAAGACGGTCGAGATGATCGACATGGCGCATGGCAGATTCCAGCAACGCCTGCGGCGTTGGCTCGCCATACTTTTCCTGCAGATCTTTTTCCAGCGAACCGGCGTTCACGCCAATTCGAATGGGAATATTGTTGTCGCGTGCGCAGTCAACCACCATGCGGATGCGCTCATTGTTCCCGATATTACCGGGGTTGATGCGCAGGCAGTCGACGCCATACTCGGCGACTTTCAGGGCGATGCGGTAGTCAAAATGAATATCTGCAACCAGCGGTACGTTCACCTGCTGTTTGATCAGTCTGAATGCTTCTGCGGCATCCATGGTAGGCACTGAGATACGCACGATGTCGACACCGACGCGCTCAAGGGCTCTGATCTGATTTACCGTCGCTTCCACGTCAGTGGTGCGGGTGTTGGTCATCGACTGAACAGCGATTGGCGCGCCGTCACCGACCGGCACCTTGCCGACGTAAATACGTTTGGATTTACGGCGGATAATGGGTGCTTCGTTATGCATATTATTTCTTCTCCACAATTGCCCGGTACACGATACGCTGTTATTGCGCACCCAATGTCAGGCGAGCAACCTGGTTATTACGGATAAAACGACTTAAATCAACGGGCTGATTCTGATATTGCACCTGAACAGCGGAAGGCGCGCCAATTTTCAGACGATACGGAGGCGTTCCTGCGAGGCTGAGTTTACCACCACTGCGCTGGATGCCGCTGAACAGTTTTTTGCCGGTCGCGTCACTCACTTCCAGCCAGCAGTCGGCGTTGAAGGTCATGACCACTGCGTTAGGGTCAGCCGCCGGTTCACTGACCGCGGCGGCTCCCACTGGCATCTGAGGTGCCGTGCTGGTACTGGAATTTGTGGCTGCAGGTGCAGCCGCTGAGTTGTCCACGGGCGCCTGGCTCGGCGACACCACGGCATTGCTGGTGGAATCCGGCTGCGCCGTGGTCGCGTTATTGCTGGCGCTGGCGGCCGGAGCCGCACTCGCTGGCGCGCTGGCCGCGTTATTACCGCTGGCCGGGGTGGTGCTTTCGTCAGGCGCGGCAGGTGCCGCGCTGTCACCGCTGGATTCACCCAGCGGAATCGACTGTCCGTTATCGCCGCCGCCGCTGCTCTGATCGGTCATCGGCACCAGATCATCCTGCGACGCTTTATGATTCTGCCACCACCAGGCGCCGGTCAGACCCACCACCACAAACACCACCAGCCAGGTGAAAATCATCAACCAGCCGTCGCGTTTCTTGCGGCGTTTGCCCAGAGAGAAACTTTGCATCGGCTCGATCTTCGAAGAACGAATCGGTGTCTGTTTCGCCATCATCGGCAGCAGTTCCTCTTCAGGAATGTGCACCAGACGCGCGTAAGAGCGAATATATCCGCGCAGGAACGTGGTCGCTAAATCGGCGGGCGATTTATCTTCCTCGATATCACGCACGGTTGAGAGTTTCAGGCACAGGCGTTCAGCGACGTTCTGCTGCGTCAGCCCCATCTGCTCACGGGCCAGACGCAGGCGTTCACCTGTTGATTGTAATGCAGAGTTTTCTTGAGTGGCTTCAGTATTCATTAGCTAAATAACGCTGGTACTGTATCGATTGCGGAAAACGTCGCGCTAACCGGTCGCCATAACGTGAAACGTCAGCGGCATTTCCCTGTAGCGCGGCGAAACGTAAGTGTAACGCCAGACTTCGTGCCGTTTCGGGCAGCTGTTGCTGGTAAACGTCGAGCAAAACCTGCGCCTTCGCCAGATGGTTATCTGCCATCTGCTTTTCAGCTTCCGACAGCAGCGAGTCAGCTTTGCGCCTGTCAGCCTCAATGGCCTGACGTAACGTTCTGCCAGCAGCAGCCACATCGCCAGCCTGCAGATAACAAAATCCTGCCAGTTCAAGCGCGTCATTGCGTGCATCAAACTGCTGTGCTGCGCCTGCCAGACTAAACTGTTGATGCGCTTCGTCATACTGCCTTAAAGCGCAGAGAAACGCACCGTAATTGTTAGCAACAAAACCATTATCCGGGGCCTGCTGCTGTGCCAGTATAAACCGTGCCTGCGCCGCTGTCTGATTGCCCTGCTTCTGCGCCAGTCGTGCCAGCGCAAGCGAGACCCGGTAATCATCTGGCGCGGCGGCCTGTGCCCGCAGAAAGTTTCGCTCAGCTGCGGCATAGTCACCCCCCGCCAGATAGTGCATCCCTAACTGCAGACGCACCTCTTCTGCGCCAGGTTCGCGTGGCTGGCTGACACAACCGCTTACAACAAACAGCGCCAGTAAAAAGGCAGGTATTCCGTTACGCATTATCGTTTCCATCCGGTTGACGTTGACAGGCTGCAGCCTGCCACGCGTCATCACGTCAGGAAACGATCTGTGTCAGCCTTCTAGAGAGGCTTCACAGATATGGCTTCACCCGCCATTTTAAGGCGCATCGTACGCTTGGTACGGTCAATCACTTCTCCGGCTAACTGACCACAGGCGGCATCAATGTCGTCGCCACGGGTTTTACGCACGATGGTGGTAAAACCATAGTCCATCAGCACCTTGGAGAAACGATCGATGCGGCTGTTTGAGCTGCGGCCATATGGCGCGCCCGGGAAGGGGTTCCACGGAATCAGGTTGATTTTACACGGTGTTTCTTTCAGCAATGCGGCAAGTTCATGCGCATCATCGGTGCTGTCATTCACGTGATCCAGCAACACGTACTCAATCGTCACACGTCCCTGATTGGCATTGGATTTACCAATGTAGCGTTTTACCGCCGCCAGGAAGGTTTCGATGTTGTACTTTTTGTTGATCGGCACGATGTCATCACGCAGCTTATCGTTAGGCGCATGCAGGGAGATCGCCAGCGCAACGTCGATCATATCGCCCAGTTTATCCAGCGCAGGCACCACACCTGAAGTGGACAGGGTTACGCGACGCTTTGACAGACCAAAACCGAAGTCATCCAGCATGATTTCCATCGCCGGCACCACGTTATTCAGGTTGAGCAGCGGCTCGCCCATGCCCATCATCACCACGTTGGTGATAGGACGCTGGCCGGTGATTTTTGCTGCGCCGACAATTTTCGCCGCACGCCACACCTGACCAATAATTTCTGACACCCGCAGGTTACGGTTAAAGCCCTGCTGTGCGGTCGAACAGAATTTACACTCCAGCGCACAACCCACCTGTGAAGAGACACAGAGCGTAGCGCGGTCCCCTTCCGGGATATAGACCGTTTCCACCAGCTGGTCGCCCACGCGAATAGCCCATTTAATGGTGCCGTCGGTGGAGCGCAGCTCTTCCGCCACTTCTGGCGCGCGGATTTCCGTCAGCTCCATCAGCCGGTTACGCAGCTTTTTGTTGATGTCGGTCATCTGCTCGAAGTCATCGCAGCAGTAGTGATAAATCCACTTCATGACCTGATCGGCGCGGAACGGCTTTTCGCCCAGCGACAGGAAGAATTCGCGCATCTGCTGACGGTTAAGATCCAGCAGGTTTATTTTCTGGCTTTTCGGGGAAACGACAATGGGGGACGCGGACGCGGACGTCTCAATCTGTTCGGACATAATATTCTCTGGCCTCGTTGTTACACGTTATGGCGCTGTTCAGGGATAGGTGAAAAAATTGCGCCTTCATTAAGCGATGTCAATGAAGGCGCAATATTGTACAACATCTGCGGCCTGATAACAGGCGGGAGTGACCTCCCCTGCGCAGATTTTTGTAAAGCCGATGTAACGTTTATCGCGAGGCGATTAACGGGTACGTGGGCAGATTTCGTTTTCGCCGAAGAAATAGGCGATTTCGCGGGCAGCAGACTCAGCAGAATCTGAACCGTGGGTCGCGTTTTCGGTGAAGCTGTCTGCGTAGTCAGCACGCAGTGTGCCAGCCAGTGCGTTAGCCGGGTTAGTTGCACCCATCAGGTCACGGTGACGCTGAACGGCATTTTCACCTTCCAGCACGGAAACAACAACCGGGCCAGAGGTCATGAATTCAACCAGACCATCGAAGAATGGCTTGCCCTGGTGCTCAGCATAAAAACCTTCAGCCTGCTCTTTGCTCAGCTGCAGCATTTTTGCGCCAACGATTTTGAAGCCAGCGCTTTCAAAACGGTTGTAGATAGCACCAATCACATTTTTAGCGACGGCGTTTGGCTTGATGATAGAAAAAGTACGTTCGATTGCCATGATGACCTCTGTCTTGACGTTCTGAAGAAACCGGTGGCGTCCGCCCCGGTTAAGAAACGGCGCCGATTATAGGGGCTGAGTCCGGCATTGCCTACCAGAGATCCCTGATTTGTTGAAAATTCTTGATCTGAGTCGAAGCAGACGCGCAACGGTTATGATTTAGCGCAGAAAAGCGTCAGCCCCGACTGAACGTGACCGAGACAAGCTGCCCCTCTTCATCCATCACCACCAGCTGATACTCGCCCGGATGATCAAGGCGGAGCGAGAGGCTGTCCGCCGCATGTTGCGTCATCAGCGGTTCACCATTCAGGAACCACCAGCGCTGCGTGCCCTTCCCTCCCTGCACCGCGACCGGAATCATCAGCACGCTATTGCCCGGCAGCGGTTTAACGATTTGTCCTTCAATGACGCCGGTGACGATCAGCGGTGCGCTATTGCCCTGCTGTAACGGCGGGCAATGGGGATCTGCAGGCGGTAAGCGCTGCGCCCGTCGCTCCTGAGGCGGCAGCCAGGCTTCCAGCGGCAGCGGCCAGACCAGCCTTTCGTGACGGGTCGCGCCGGGGCAATCTGCTGCGACGCGCAGTCCCTGCGCATTCTGCCAGTAGCCCAGGCGTAATCCACTGAGGCTCTCCTGACCCGGTGCCAGCAGGGTTGGCGGCAGCGTATCCGAGGCGACCCAGCTTTGCCGCCGCTGGCGACAGTTTTCATCTCCGGCAGGCAGCGGCTGACCGCCTGGCCAGCAGATGGTCGCGACCGTCACCGAAGCCGGGCGTGGATCGACCGGCACGTCGCGTCTGCCCAGGCGGCTCATCAGCACGCTGTTAATCTGATTCATAATCGGCACGGCAGAGGCGAAACCAAACTGCCCGGCAACCGGCGTCGCATCCGGTCGCCCGACCCAGACGCCAATCAGATAACGCGGATTAATCCCCACCGACCAGGCGTCACGGTAGCCGTAACTGGTGCCGGTCTTCCAGGCCAGCGGCACCACGTCGGGTACGCTGCCATTACCGGCAGGCTGCGCTTCGCCTGCGAGAATACGCCGGATGATCCACGCCGATTCCTTTGATAGCAGCGGCCGCTGCTGCAACGGTTGATCGGGCGTCCAGCGCAGCTGAGCGGCATTGCCGTGACGGGCAAAGGCACTGTAGGCCGCGACGATCTCATCCATGCGCGCCCCGGTGCCGCCAAGAATCAGTGAAAGATTGGGTTCCGCGCCGGGCGGGAAACGTAAATTCAGACCCACATTGCGCAGACGCGCCGCAACGTTTTTCGGTCCCAGCGCCTCCAGCACCTGCACGGCAGGCAGATTCAGGGATCGCACCAGCGCATCGCTGGCACTGACCGGCCCGTGAAAGCCGGTGTCAAAGTTGCCTGGCCGGTAATCGCCAAAGCGACGCGGCACATCCTGCAGCAGCGATTCGGCATGAATCAGCCCCTCGTCCAGCGCCATGCCGTAAATAAAGGGTTTTAACACCGAGCCGGGCGAGCGCACGCTGGCGATCATATCCACATGCCCAAAACGGCTGTCATCGGTAAAGTCAGCCGAGCCGACGTAACCGCGAACCGCCATAGTGGTGTGATCCACCACCAGCATCGCCAGCGAAGTGCGCGGCGGAAGCTGGTTTTTAACGTTCAGCGCCAGGCTTTCCAGTTCGCGCTGCAGTGAAGGATCGAGCGTGGAAATAATCTTGTCGCTGGCGCTGATCGACAGCAGACGCCGGGCCAGCAGCGGCGCCATCTGCGGCATTTGCCGTGGCGGCAGCCAGACCGGCTCCTGACGGATTTCCGCCACCTGTTCAGCAGACCAGATGCGGTACTCCGCCAGCCGATCCAGCACTTTATTGCGTGCGGCTTCTGCCCGCTCCGGCCAGCGATCGGGCCGCAAACGACTGGGTGCCTGCGGCAAAACCGCCAGCAGCGCCGCCTCGCCCGGCGTCAGCTGTGACGGAGATTTCCCCAGCCAGCTCCAGCTTGCCGCGCCCACCCCTTCCAGCGTGCCGCCAAAGGGCGCACGGTTAAGGTAGAGCGTCAGGATGTCACGCTTGGAAAGATGCCACTCCAGTTGCAGCGCCCGCCACGCCTGAATCAGCTTGCCCCGCAGCGTGCGGGGTTGCGGATCGATAAGGCGAGCCACCTGCATGGTCAGCGTGCTGCCGCCGGAAATGACGCTTTGATGGCGCAAATCCTGCCAGGCCGCACGCACCAGCGCCAGGGGATTGATGCCGGGGTGATACCAGAACCAGCGATCTTCGTAGGTGAGCAGCGCCTGCAGGTAAGCCGGAGCCACCTCCTCTGGCGTGACGGGATAGCGCCAGATGCCCTTGCTGTCAGCAAAGCGCCAGAGCGGCGTGCCGTCGCTGGCTACAATCACCCGCGCAGGCTGCACCTGTTTAAGCGGCAGCGGGAACAGCCGATCCAGTCCCCACGTCGCCAGCCATAACGCCAGAAAAAAAAGCGGCAGCGCAAGCCACCGCTTTTTAATGGCGCTGATGTTAACCACGCCCTGCATCCCTTACTGGATATGCAGCTGCGGCGGCGTACTGCCGGTAGCGCGCCACTCCGGCACATACATCGACTCCACCTGCGGCGGCGGCATCAGATAGCGACCCGGTGTCACCGCCCGCGCCAGGTAGACCAGCGTTGCGGGACGATAGGTATCCACCGCCAGCGCCGCGACAAAGCGATCGTCACGGAACTCAATGTGCTTAATGTCAGCCTGCTGCATGTCGCCCATGCTCTCCTTCAGCGCATCCGCACTGTCGCCGAGGCTGGCGCTGCTGTCGGCCAGATTCTGGTTTTCCAGCTCCAGACCGGCAGGCAGCAGATCCACCACCAGCGCATCACTGATGCTGCGTTTCGACGAAACGGTCAGACGCACAACCAGCAACTCACCGCTGCGCAGATTACTGAGATCGGCGGCTTTGCCATCCAGGGTGAAGTATTCACGTTTTATCCCGAGCACATTGCTCTCCGGCTGAGGCGCGGCCAGCGGATAGCCGGTGACGTCCAGACGACCATACAGCGGCGCACTGCCAGGGTTACGGATGGTTAAGCCCTGCAACAGTCGCTCAGCCCCCAGCCCTTTATTCAGCGGTGCATCGCCCTGCAGAGGCTGTGAATTGCCCGACAGAAGCGCCTGCCAGCTTCCGCCCTGCGCACGCTGCAGAGTATGCGCAGCCAGATAAAGCGCGTTATTTTCCTGGGTCGAGAACCAGCGTTTGCCATTGACCTCTCTGGACAGCGACAGCAGCAGACTATTCTGCAGATCAGGCTGCAGCTTATTCTCTGCCAGCAACGCAATCATCATGCCTTCATCGCGCACCGTGCTGCCATAGTCGCCGTACCACTCTTTGTCCGAACGCGTCAGCGTGGCACCCTGCATGATCGCAAGCGATGCGCGCTGCCCGTCACCCATCAGCTTCAGCGCGACGCCAAGCTGCATCAGCGCCAGGCCGGAGCGGGCTTTCTCACGTTTTTCATACAGTGCACGCAGCGCACCCAGTGGCGCGCGCTGCTGACGCGCCAGCACCAGTCCGGCGTAAGCCTGCACGCTGAACTGCAGCGCAGCATTGTCGTCACTGCTGCCGCCGCTGATCTGTGTCGGATCCTGCAGATAGCGCAGCAGTCGTGCGTTCGCGCGATCGACCACATTATCCGGCAGCGCATAGCCCGCCTCGCTGGCACGCAGCAGGAAGTCCGTCACGTAAGGTGTCAGCCAGAACTCCTCTTCGCTCTGTTTATCCCACAGTCCAAAGCTGCCGTTGGCGCGCTGCATGCCCGCCAGACGGGCGATGCCGGTGTCGACGGCGGCCCGACGTGCCTCATCGCTGCTGGTTTTAATGCCCATGGCGGTCAGCTCGGCATGACTGGTGTAGAGCGAAGGCCAGAGCCCGCTGGTGGTCTGTTCCAGACAGCCGTAAGGATAGGCATAAAGCGCACTGATATAGCTGGCGATGTTCAGCGGCGGGCGATTGCTCAGCGTCAGCTGTCCACTCAGCGTCTGCGCATCCAGACCCGTCAGTGCCGCGGCCGCGACCTGCCAGGGCTGATCGGGATTGATAACGGCATCAAAGTTCAGCGTCAGCGCCGGATAAGGGGGCCGGACGCCGATTTTCCACTGCTGTTTGCCGGGCTTCACCTGTTCGCCCGGCAGGTTAAGACCGGAAATCTGCACCGCGATCTCGCCATCGCCAAAGCCGGTTTTCGCCGTGACCGGAATCTGCAGTGTGGTGCGTGCGCCTTTGGCCAGCGTCACGCTCTGGCTGGCCGCACCGGCCAGATCCACTAAACCACTGCTGGTCACATCCACTTTCAGGGTTTGCGGCAGATCGGTGAGGTTAGTGAGATCCAGCGCCAGGGAGGCCGAATCACCGCTGGCCAGGAAGCGCGGCGTAGCCAGTTCGCTGATCAGCGGCGCCGCGACCACCAGCTTGCGTTCGGCCGCGCCAAAGCTATCGTCGCTCCAGGCCTGAGTCATCAGCCGCAGTTCGCCGTTAAACGCCGGGATCGGCAGCGTAATCGATCCGTTGCCCTCTTTATCCAGCGTCACCGCCTGTAACTGCTGCGCCACGATATTGACGTGCGTCACCGGTTTTTTACCGCCGCGCGTCATCGATTCATCTTCGCCATCACCACCAAAACGCAGCGCCGCCAGACGGCCACCGCCTTCGATCAACTGACCAAAGACGTCGTACTGATCGACGTTGTAGCGTTTACGGCCAAAGAAAGCCTGCCACGGATCGGGCGTTTTAAAATCTGTCACGCTCAGTACGCCGCTATCCACGGCTGACAGCAGCACATTGACTTTTTCCGGCAACGGACCGCCGTCACGACTGGCGTGAACCTTGACCGTGAGGAGTTGCTCTGGACGGATTTTATCAGGTGCATCCAGCGTCAGGTTTAAGCGGCGCGCCTCTGTCGCCATCGGCAGATGCAGCAGCCCCACCGCGCGTTTTGGCGTGGCGCCACTGACCTTATCGCCGTCACGAACCACGATGGCGCTGAAGTAGAGATCGTGACGCCGCCAGCTCTCAGCCACAGGGACATCCACCGTTGTGCCGCCCTTTGGTACGGTCAGCGGCTGCCACCAGAGCGTGCCGCTGCTCGACTCCACCATCAGGTAGCCTTTACCGGCTGCCGGGGACTCAACCTGCAGATGCACGGTATCGCCCGGCTGGTAAGCCGCTTTATCCAGCTTCAGCCTGACCTGATCCGGACGCAATGCGCCCGTGCCGTTGGTATTGTCCTGCCAGTCATAACCAGCCTGGAAACGCACGCTGCTGACGATCTTTTCGCCGTCCTGCACTTCAAGCCGGTAGTGGCCCCACTCGACCGGGAAGCTGACTTTGGTGCTGCCGTCAGCCGGGACAGAGATGGCGCGTTCATCTTCCTGCAAATCCTTGTCGCCATACTGCGACTGCCAGCCTTCGCTGTCCGAGAAGCTCCAGTAGTAATCACGGCGTTCACGGATCAGGCGCACATCCAGCTTGTCTGCCGCCAGTTTCTTGCCCTGACTGTTGGCATAGACAATGTCGAATTCGGCCAGGCTCTCTTCCGGCACGGTAGGCTCATCGTGATAGCTGTCACTGCGGTAGTCATACACCGCCTTGTTCCCGAACAGCGGCCGGATACCCGGCAGGGCTTCAGCGGGCCAGATGGCCTGCGTCGCGCGACGGGTAACGGGACGTCCGCCGGTCTCCAGCAGGCTGGCCTGCAGGATCAGGTTGAGCGGCGAGTGCAGCTGATCCCACTGACTCTCTACCGACAGCTGCGCTTTACCGCTGGCATCAAGCTTGAGATCCACCTCATCCAGCGTGCGTTTTAAACCTTCTTCGGTGATGTCACCAAACTGGTAGCCCGGTAGTGCAGCCACGGCTTCGCGAGCCGGTCGCAGATAGAGTTGTCCCTGTAGCGTGTTACCCGCCGCCGGTGCGCCATAGAGGTAGCGCCCCTCAATACCGAACTCAACGCTGGCATCAGCAGGCTGCGGTTGCGGATCGTTTTTCAGGGTTAAGGCCATGCGCTCCGGCAGAAAGTCCTCGACGTGAAATTTCCATTCGCGCTTGAGGTTATCGCCGGTATTGAGTCGAAGCATCCAGTCGCCGGTCATGGCGGACTCAGGCAGCGCCAGTCGCTGCTGGTAGAGTCCCGCGTCAGGCTGCCAGACAAAGGTTCGCATCACCTGGCCATCGGGCTGCACCAGCTCCGCTTTTATTGGCTGAGCGGGCAACGGATGCCCATCGGCATCGCGAAGCAGCGCATTCACGATGACGATTTCGCCCGGACGGTAGATATCACGCGGCCCGAAGACAAACAGCTGTTTGTCATAACCCTGCGGTCCGGCAACCGGAAACTCAGCGAGATCCAGCGCCGGACGCGCCAGGTCGATCATCGAGGTCTGCTCACCCTGTACGGCCAGCAGGATCCTGCCTTTTTCATCCGCCTTGAGGCGCAGATGACCGGTGCTGTCACTGGTCCCACTCTGCAGCACCTGCCCTTTCGCATCCAGTAACCTGACGCTGACGCCGGAAAGTGGCAGGCCGTTTGCCAGGCTCTGGGCGAACAGTTCGAACTGTGTCGGGAAGCGATGCAGAGAGAGGCCAATGTCACTCAGGGTGAACAGCGTGGCGGGCTGGCTGTAGCGGTAAGTCCCGGCCTGCTTCATCACCGCCAGATAGACGCCCGGCTCCTGCAGAGCGGCAATGTCACTCATCGGCAGCTGCAGTTTTTCACGGGTGTTACGCGCCGGGTTGAGCTCAAAGCGCCCGGAATAGACCAGCTGGCTGCTTTTCAGCAGATCCTGTGACTGCCAGCTGGAGAGGTTATTGCCGTAATTCCACTGGGAGAGAAACTCTGCCAGGCCGGCATTCTTAATGCGGAAGAAATCGACATCAACCTGGTTAACATTCAGCGCCAGCACCGGCAGTCCCTGGGTGATACGCAGCGGCAGCAGCGATCCGCGACTGGCAAACCCGACCATCGGCTGGATATCACTGGTGGCAATTTTCTGGCTGTAATTGTCGGCGAGCGTCTCACCGCTGGCCGCGCGCAGTCCTGCATCGACCGTAACGGTGAAATGACGGGACGGCTCGGGGTGACGGAAGCGCAACGTTTTGCGGTTAGCGGAAAGCTCCCAGCCGCCATCCACCCGGCCCTGTTTATCGTCGGTCAGCCTGACTTTTTGCGCGATATCCTGTTTATCATCCAGCGGCTGACTGAAGGTTAAGACCAGCGCAGCGGCACCGTCGATCTGCAGTTCCGAGAGATCGATAATCGTCAGCGGTTTGCTGACCTGAGCGGTTGCGGGAGCCTCTGCCGCCTGAAGAGGCAAAACAGGTAACAGGGTCGCTGACAGCAGCGAGCCACCGATCAGCATGCTGAGCAGCAGCCGGGTCGTGCGTTTCTTCATGGTAGTTCCTTCACCGGGACGCAGGGAGTGTCGTTTGATTACGCCGCGCAATTTCATCTCAATGCTCGCATTTAATCAACGCTTCTCTTGAGATGGTGCGCACATTCCCTGACACTGGTATGACAGATTGCTGAGATGAGGTTGTTATGACGACGCCACTGTTTGTGTCCGCCGACTGGTTACAAGAGCACTACAACGATGAGCGGCTTCAGGTGCTGGATGCACGTTTGTTGCCACCCGGAATGGAAGCGGTTCGCGATGTCCAGGCTGAATATCTGGCGGGTCATTTACCCGACGCCCCCTACTTTGATATTGAAGCGCTTTCCGATCACACCAGCCCCTATCCGCATATGCTGCCGCGCGCCGAGACTTTTGCCGTCGCAATGCGCGAGCTGGGCGTCAGCAGTGATAAGCATCTGGTGGTGTACGACGAGGGCAATCTCTTTTCCGCGCCGCGCGCCTGGTGGATGCTGAAGACCTTTGGTGTGGCGCAGGTGTCGATTCTGGCGGGCGGTTTGCAGGGCTGGAAAGAGGCCGGTTTTGCGCTGGCAACCGGCGAAGTGACCCTGCCGGAAGGTGAGTTTGAAGCCCACGCGGATGAGAGCCGGGTGAAACGCCTGACGGATGTGCTGCTGATCAGCCATGAAGGCGGCGCACAGATCGTTGATGCGCGGGCTGCCAATCGCTTTAACGCCGAAGTGGACGAGCCGCGTCCCGGCCTGCATCGCGGGCATATTCCAAACAGCCTGAACGTGCCGTGGAATACGCTGGTTGAGCAGGGAAAACTCAAGCCGGAAGCAGAACTGCGCAGACTGTTTGCCGATGCGGGCGTCGATATTAGCCAGCCGGTGGTCGCCAGCTGTGGCTCAGGCGTGACGGCGGTAGTGTTGATTCTGGCACTGACCGCGCTGGGCGCACGGGATGCCACGCTGTATGACGGTTCCTGGGGCGAATGGGGTAGTCGCGACGACTTACCGATAGCGAAATAAAAACAGGCGGCCTATGAGCCGCCTGATTTTTTAAGTGCGTCAGATAATCCGCTCACTGCCCTTGAAGTCACGCAGGAAACTGCCCCAGCGACGTTCGTAGAAGGGGGTGATGTGGGCGGTAAAGAAGTGGCTGATGCCGCGATCGTTGAGCGTCACTTCACAGATATCCACCGGCGCATCGTCCGGCAGCGTATCCGTTGCCACACTGCCCGCCGCCTGAATGATTGCCTCGATGTTGCTGTCCGCTTCAATACCAATCAGCAGATTGGGCGCTTCGTCGGCCCGCTCACGAATGCTGGCGATAAAGGCCCGGCGCACCTGCTTATGCTTAGCGAACAGCTGGGTCAGCGAGTCGATCATCTGCGCTGGCGGTTCCGCCACCTCAGAGAGCAGCAGTGACTGTCCGCCTTCCAGCACGGTTTGCTGGCTTAGCGCACTGCCCTCTTCGGCCAGCAGATGGGTAATCTCAGCCGCAGTAAACTCTTTGCCGGAAGGCAGTTTGGGATTGAGAAACAGCGTCTCGCCGCGCGTAATCTCAAACAGCGTCCGTACCGGCAGACGCAGCCAGGACTGCTCACCGCTCACCGCTTCACTCATCGCCTCTTCCGAGGTGAAAAAAGGAATGATGCTGCTGCCATCCTCTTTTTCCCAGTGCTGCAGATCAACGGGCGTGCTGGCATCAAGCTGTTGCGAGGTGCTTTCGCCTGGCACAAAGGCGTCAGATTCCAGCAGCAGTTGGAAAAACTCGGGCCGATGGGCAGGCTCAGTGGCCGCCAGCTTCAGCACCTCTTCAAGACGGTTCATAGTTTCCCTCTGAACGGTTTCCCTCTGAACAGCGGCAGCATCAGCCACCGCTGAGATCGGCTTATTTCAGTAACAGATTAGCGAGGGTACGCACGCCAAGACCCGTTGCACCCGCCGCCCACTGATCAACGGCGCCTTTACGATAGGTCGCGGAGCAGTCGATGTGCAGCCAGCCCTGCTGATAGTTGCTGACGAAGTGTGACAGGAACGCCGCCGCGCTGCTGGCACCCGCCGCATGAGACGGACTGGCGATGTTATTAAGATCGGCAAAGTTAGACGGCAGATGGCTGCGATGGAATTCGGCCAGCGGCAGACGCCAGAAAGGTTCGTTCTCACTTACCGCGCTGCCCATCAGCGACTGCGCCATCACATCATCAAAGGTGAACAGCGCATGGTAATCGTTGCCCAGCGCCGTCTTAGCCGCGCCGGTCAGCGTTGCGGCGTCGATGATCATCGTCGGATTCTGCTCGCTGGCGTCGATCAAACCGTCAGCCAGGACCAGGCGACCTTCCGCGTCGGTGTTCATCACTTCCACCGACTTGCCGTTGCGATAGCGAATGATGTCGCCCAGCTTGAAGGCGTTGCTGCTGACCATGTTATCGGCACAGCAGAGGTAGAGTTTGACGCGCTTGTTAAGGCCGCGCGAAATCGCCATGGCCAGGGCGCCAGTAACGGTCGCTGCGCCACCCATGTCAGACTTCATCGAGTCCATGAAGCTGCTCTGCTTCAGGCTGTAGCCGCCGGTATCAAAGGTGATGCCTTTACCCACCAGGCAGGCGTAAACCGGCGCATTCTCGTCGCCGGTCGGGTTGTAGTCGAGCGCCAGATAGACCGGCGGACGATTTGAACCGCGTCCCACCGTGTGCAGGCCCATGTAACCCTGCACCCGCAGTTCATCGCCTTTGGTAATGCGATAGCTGACGGCGTCACCGCCCACTTCACTGATCAGATCGACGGCAGTGTGCGCCAGCTGCTCCGGCCCCAGATCTTCTGCAGGCAGGTTAATGACGTTGCGAACCCAGTCGATAATTTTCAGACGGCGGTCAAACTCCGCCTGCTCATGTTCGCCCAGTTCAGGCCATTCAACCTGACGCTGGCCTTTCGGGCCACGGAAGCCCTGCCAGAATGCCCAGCACTGCTCAAGGTGCCAGCCTTCGCCGGTCAGCGCCACATGGCGGATACCCTGGCCGTCGATTTTGTGCGCCGCACGCTGAATAGTATTCAGCGCGTCCGCGCCGGTCAGGTGCAGTGTCATGCCGCTGTCGTTGCTGCTGAGAATCGCTTTCTCGCCCCAGCGCGCATCGGCGGGCTGGCTGCTAAGCGTAATAGTCATGGGTTGTGTGGTCATCGAAAAGCTCCGTAATCGTTATCTGTTTCATCCAGCCTGATTGTTATAACGGCTTTAATAAGATGTTAAATGTAAATCGCAGAGAGACCTGATAACAGATTCCGCCGGGCGTTGCCAGCGAAGTGCCCATATTGGCGCAGTTTCCGGACTTAAGCCGGGTATCAGGATTTCATTAAGTCCCGCAGGCGGGTCACTGATTTCTGCACCAGCGCAATGGCGTAGTCGATCTCTTCTTCGGTCGTGAAGCGTCCCAGCGAGAAGCGCAGCGAACTGTGCGCCAGCTCTTCACTCAGGCCCAGCGCGCGCAGAACATAAGAAGGCTCCAGGCTGGCAGACGTGCAGGCCGAGCCGGAAGAGAGCGCCAGATCTTTCAGCGCCATGATCAGTGACTCACCCTCAACGTCAGCGAAACTGAGGTTAAGAATGTTTGGCGCGCGCAGGTGTCGATCGCCATTAAGCGTCACGCCCGGCAGTGTGCTGATGCCCTGCCACAGACGATCGCTCAGCGCCTGCAGACGTGCCATCTCTGTTTCGCGCTCTTCGGTTGCGATGCGATAGGCTTCGCCCATGCCGACAATCTGATGCACCGGCAAGGTGCCGGAGCGCATTCCGCGTTCATGTCCGCCGCCATGGATCTGCGCGGCAATCTGCACGCGCGGTTTACGCCGGACATAGAGCGCGCCGATGCCTTTCGGGCCATAGAGTTTGTGGGCAGAAAAGGACATCAGATCGACGGGTAACTGGCTGAGATCGATAGGTAATTTGCCGACACTCTGGGTGGCATCGACATGGAACAGTATCTCACGTTCGCGGCAAATTTCACCAAAGGCGGCGATATCCTGAATCACCCCGGTTTCATTATTCACGTGCATCAGGGTAACCAGAATCGTGTCGTCGCGCAGCGCCGCACGCAGCTGCTCAGGCGAGATAATGCCGTTAGCCGCTGGCTTCAGATACGTGACATCAAAGCCTTCGCGCTCCAGCTGCTGACAGCTGTCGAGCACCGCTTTGTGTTCTGTCTGGCTGGTGATGATATGTTTGCCGCGCGCCTGATGGGCGTCGGCTGCACCTTTGATCGCGAGGTTATCGGATTCGGTGGCGCCAGAGGTAAAGACGATTTCGCGCGGATCGGCATTGACCAGTTCGGCGATCTGATTGCGGGCAACATCAACCGCTTCTTCAGACTGCCAGCCAAAACGGTGCGATCGCGAGGCCGGATTACCGAACGTGCCATCCAGCGTCAGAAACTGCATCATTTTGCTGGCCACACGCGGATCGGCCGGCGTGGTGGCGGCGTAATCCAGGTAAATCGGTAATTTCATTGCGCTACAGCTCCGTATAGAAAATCATACGTCTTTATAGCAGATTCGGCCCTGACCGCGTTAGCAGTAAGGGCCGGAACAGCGGGGATTACGAGGCGCGTTGGTTGACGTTAATTTCCTGCGAACGCGGGCTCTGGAAGCGACGATTATCGATCGCATTCTGACGATCGGCCACGTCCAGGATCTCCTGATTATTCACCAGCTCAGCCAGCGTAATATTGTTCAGGAAGTCACTGATACGCACGCTCAGATCGCGCCACAGCACGTGAGTCAGGCAACGTTCGCCGCCCTGGCAGCCTTCTTTACCCTGGCATTTCGTCGCATCAACAGACTCATCCACGGCGGTGATCACTTCACCAACAGAGATGGTACTGGACTCTTTACCCAACAGATAACCGCCGCCCGGGCCACGAACGCTGGAAACCAGACCATTTTTACGCAGTCGGGAGAATAACTGCTCCAGATAGGAGAGCGAGATGCCCTGACGCTCGGAAATATCCGCCAGCGGGACCGGACCTTCATGGGAGTGAAGGGCAACGTCCAGCATTGCAGTAACGGCATAACGTCCTTTGGATGTCAGTCTCATAGCGTACGACCTCAATAGCGTCCGGTTATCGGAGGATTAGCAACAGATGCCATGAAGTCTGCCATTCCCGAGTAAATTGGTCAACTATTTAACCTGGTAAATTAGTCAGGTATTTAACCTGGTAATTTACTCAACTATTATCTGCTTCTTTTTTCTCGTTTTTACGCTTTTCAAACGAGGAAAGCATGCCGCGCAGGATGTTCAGTTCATCACGTTCCGGGCGCGCGCGGGTGTAAAGACGACGCAGTTTGCTCATCACCTGGCCTGGATTCGCTTCGCGGATAAAGCCGCTGTTCAGCATCATCTTTTCCATATGCTGATAGAAGCGCTCAAGGTCATCCACCAGCGGATAAGGTGACTCTTCAAACGTCGGTGCCGCACTAGCCTGTTCCTGCGACTGTAGCCACGCCATGCGCACTTCATAGGCGATAATCTGCACCGCCATCGCCAGGTTCAGCGAGCTGTATTCCGGGTTAGCCTGAATCGCGACGTGATAGTGACACTTCTGCAACTCTTCATTCGTCAGGCCGACGCGTTCACGACCGAAGACCAGCGCGACCGGTGCCTGCTGCCCCTCTTCCACGCTTTTCACGCCGCATTCACGCGCATCCAGCATCGGCCAGGGCAGCGAACGGGAACGTGCGCTGGTGCCCACCACCAGGCTGCATCCGGCGATCGCCTCATCCAGTGAGTCGACGATTTTTGCATCGCCGATAACGTCGCTGGCCCCGGCGGCCAGGGAGATCGCCTGGGAGTCAGGTTGGACCAGCGGATTCACCAGATAGAGGTTGGTTAAGCCCATGGTTTTCATGGCGCGCGCAACGGAGCCCATGTTACCGGTATGAGAAGTCTCGACCAGCACGATACGAATATTTTGCAACATGATTAGGGATACTCAGAAACGGGTCAGTAAAATCAGTAGAGAGAATCCTAACATAAAGCAGGACATTTACCGAACACGCTGCTATACTCCGCGCCGTTTTCCCCGTTCTTTAACATCCAGCGAGAGATACCGATGCATCCAATGCTCAACATTGCCGTGCGCGCAGCGCGCAAGGCCGGAAATTTAATTGCCAAATATTATGAAACCCCGGACGCCGTCGAAGCCAGCCAGAAAGGCAGCAACGACTTCGTAACCAATGTTGACCGCGAAGCAGAACGCCTGATTATCGAAATCATTCATAAATCTTACCCGAAACACACCATCATCACTGAAGAAAGCGGTGAGCTGGCGGGCGAAGATCAGGACGTTCAATGGGTTATCGATCCGCTGGATGGCACGTCCAACTTCATCAAACGTTTACCTCACTTTGCTGTTTCTATCGCTGTGCGCATTAAAGGCCGCACTGAAGTCGCCGTTGTTTACGATCCGATGCGCAATGAGCTGTTTACCTCTTCACGTGGTCAGGGCGCTCAGCTGAATGGCTATCGTCTGCGTGGCAGCACAGCCCGCGATCTGGATGGCACTATTCTGGCGACCGGTTTCCCGTTCAAAATGAAGCAGCATGCGCCTGCTTACATGAACATCATGACCAAACTCTTTACCCAGTGCGCTGATTTCCGTCGCACCGGTTCTGCTGCGCTGGATCTGGCCTATGTGGCTGCAGGTCGCGTAGATGGCTACTTTGAGATTGGCCTGAAGCCGTGGGATTTTGCGGCGGGTGAACTGCTGGTTCGCGAAGCGGGCGGTCTGGTCACTGACTTCACCGGTAACCACGGCTATCTGCTGTCAGGTAACCTGGTCGCGGGTAACCCACGCGTAGTGAAATCGATGCTGTCGAACATGCGTGATGAGCTGAGCGAAGCGTTAAAACGCTAAGTTTCAGTACAGAAAAAGGCGGCCTCTCAGCCGCCTTTTTTATTGCCTGTTATTCAGTGATGATTAACGACGTTCGTGTGCCAGCACCTGACGGGGCTGAGTACGACGACCTACCCTGCCCATCACACCAGCCAGTACGGCTTCGATGATCAGCAGAATCAGGGCATACCAGCTTGCTTTAGCGGTGGCAGCAGCGGCTTTCTCACCGGCTTCACGCGCTTTCTGTTCGGCCTGCTGTTTCAGTTCCTGATACTTCTGAACGGCCTGCTGATAGCTCTGCTCAGTTTTGGCGACAATCTGATCCACTTCCTGATCGCTTTTACCGGTACGCGCTTTGATAATATTTTTCAGCGCATCGCGGTCGGCGGCCTGCAGGGTATCTGAATGACGATCCATCACACCTTTTACCCAGTTAGTCAGATCGGTATCCGCTGTCTGCGGGTGGTTCGCGGTGTTGTTAGCCTGGTTTTCTGCATTCTGCGCTTCTTTATTTGCATCCTGCTTCAGATTCTCTGGCTGTAATTCCGGCTTACCGGTCTGGCGTAATGTTGTTTCCAGTTCGTTCTGCAGGTTATCTAAATTAATATTATTCTCCTGCAGCTTTTCTTTAGCCATTTGAGTAACCGAAGGCGCAGCAGCGGAAATACCACTTCCCAGCGCCTGGAAACCTGAACCCACAATATTCATTGCGCCACCTAATACACTGGTCGCCAGTGTAATAGCCAGGTAAATAGTGAAAATTGTGCTAAGGCCAAACATCAGTAAACCGTGCAGTGCGCCTTCGCGCTGCGCCAGTCGACCGGCAACATAACTACCTGCCGCCATCGCGACCAGCATTTCAATGGCCGTCCAGACCAGTGCGCCAGTGCCAAGGCCATCAAGAGGATTCTGTTCTTTCATCGGATCAATGGTGGTAGCACCAATGGCGGTTCCCAGCAGCGTCAGAATGATGTGAACGATTAACGCACAAATGACACCGGCAAACACGGCGCTCCAGGAAATACGCTTCAGCGGTAATCCAGCGGGCCCGGTCGCCAGCGTTTCGGTGTAGCCATTATTAATACGGGTATCAGCCATGAAATATACTCCTCGCAATAAACAGAAAGCTGTCTTGATCTTTTATCATCCCGACGGCGGAATGCCGTTTTGGTATTAACAGCGTAGACAGGGAATTCTTATTTCACCACTAAAGCAGGCAGAGAAATAATTAACGAGGTGAATTTAAAGATAATTAACGAGAAGAAGAGCGCAGCGGAAACTTTATTTCCGCTGCGTTTTTAGTCAGAAAGGTCGAATGCCGCCGCCCAGCGTCAGCTGGGCTGACTGCCATAATGCGATACCCGCCACGATTAAAATCAGGCTGCCGACCAGGGCCATCACGGGGATCAGCAGTCGCGTTATGCCGGTGGCAACACCAGGCCGGGCCAGCCGTTGCGCCACCGAACGCGCCTGCTGCACCAGCAGGCCAATCGCCGAAATGGTCAGTGCCGTGCCGACCGCCATCACCGCAGCAGAGAGAATGCCCCAGCCATAAACACCGATCACTTTGGCAAACAGCAGCATCATAATCGCGCCGGAACAGGGACGTAAGCCCATCGACACCACCACCAGCAACTGGGTTTTCCAGCTGACGTTGCCGTTTATCTGCTGCGGCGTCGGCAGATGCGCATGGCCACAGCCACACAGCTCATCATGCTGATGATGAGGCTGAGGCTGGAAAGCACGAAATACCGGAGCGGGCCGGGGACGCAATGCCCGCCACAGCGAACGCAGCGCCCGATAGCCGATCATCACACCCAGCCCGATTACCAGCAGATAACTGCCCTTCTCCATCCAGAAACTGCTGAGATGCAGCTGGCGCGACGAGGTTTTCAGCACCACCAGCATCACCGTTACCAGCACAATCGCGACCGATCCCTGCAGCAGTGAGGCAAGCAGCGTCAGCCTGATACTGGTTCTGACGCGGCTCGGATGGGTCGCCAGAAAGGTCGCGATCACCACTTTGCCGTGGCCCGGACCCAGCGCGTGCAGCACGCCATACAGCAGGCTGAAGATCACCAGCGACATGCCAGCCTGCTGGGGCTGCTCCGCCACCTGTTGTAATAGCTGAGTCATCTGCCGGTGCAGATCTTTCTGCCACAGCACGCTCTGCAGCAGAATCTGCGACCAGTAAAGCCAGACCAGCAGCGCACAACCCAGGAAGAGTCCTGCCATCAGCCAGAGTGGCCAGAGTCGGGTGGCCCGTAACGGTGTGGAGATCACTGACATGTCAGTACCACCGTCTGCGCGAACTGGCGACCCAGATCCATCTCTTCGGCCGGGGCATCGGCTTTATCCAGCGACAGGGCATATTGCTTCAGGGAGTCACTGGGCTTTGGCGTGTTCAGCGCAAACTGGCAGCGCGTCTGCAGCGCCGGTGGCAGCGTTAACGCGCCAGGTTTGTCGTAGAACATATCGACAAAATAGGTGGGATCAAAGGTCAGGATTTCAAAGCGCTGGCCGGTCAGCTTCGGGGGTTCAGCCAGCGGCAGAATAAATTCCAGCACGGCTTTATGGCCGTTACGCGACAGATTGTATTCCGTTGGCAGATTCAAAAACTTTACCCGCTGTTGGTTGTGCCAGATTTCAGAAAAGTAGTGCTGGCCCAGCACGTTCGCCATCACGCCCGCCGCCAGCTTTTTCCACACCACGCTGCCTGGTTTTGCGTCGCCCGCGTCATACAGCAGATCGGCGGAGGTAATCTCATCCATGGTCCAGGTCATCTTTAATCCGGTAAAGGTATCGCCCTGCACCACCAGTTCCGTTTTCATATCGATGAAGCTGTGCGGATGTGCCAGCACAGCCGGACTTAATACCATCAGCAAAGCAAAGAGTGCGCGTTTCATAATGTTATAAAGTAACGTTTCCGATGAAAAGGATCTATAAGTAACAAAATTATGTGACCCGCCTTAAACCTCCGGCAAATAAACCGCGTAAAGCGCGCAGGCGCTGACCGGGTTGACTATTCTTAGCTCAAAATAGCCTGCTGGAAATCTGATTGATGAGTTCTGCTACCCCTTTGGCACCACTCTTCTCCCGTTCACAGCGTCAGTGCCATCTTTTATTGCTGCTGTTTCTGCCGACACCTTTGCTTACGCTTGAAAAAGTCTGCCAGCTGAATGGCGTCGATCCTGCCGTTGCCCGACAGGATATCGCGGATGTGGGCCTTGAGATACAGCGATATCACCAGCTGGAACTGCATCAGATGGTGGATGGCAGCTTTCGTCTTCATGGAACAGAGTTGGATCGGCGCCTCTGTCTGTTGCACAACCTGCGACGCAGTCTGCGTCTGTCGCAGGCGTTCGTCTGCGAGCATTTTGCCGCTCCTCTGCGTCAGCGCCTGAAGGTGATGAAGATTGAAAAGGCGCTATGGGATGAGACCAATTTACAGGCACTGATTCAGCACTGCAGCCTGCGTCTGAAGCGCGACTTTAGCGAACGCGACCGGCTGTTTCTGCAGATATTCATGAAGTACGGGTTGTGCCAGCGTCAGCCGGTGCTGTTCAGTGAGGCGCAGTGCCTGTGGCTGCAGCAGAAGCCTGAGCGGCAGGCTGCCGAGGATGTGATCTACCACTGGCGCAAACGCTGCCACATTGCCCCGCCCGTCAGCGAAGCCGACTTCTGGACGCTGCTGTTCAGCCAGATCCATACACCCGTCGTTGACGCCATTGCCCATCCTGCTGAGCAGCAGTTAATGAACGCCACTCAGCAGCTGATCAATGACTTTGAAGCCTATGCCGGGATTACCTTCGCGGACCGCGACGAACTGCTGCATCAGCTCTATCCTCATCTGGCGCAGGCGCTGGATCGCACTCACTTCAATATCGGTATCGACAATAGCGTGGCACTGGATGTCAGCCGCCTCTATCCTCGCCTGCTGCGCACGACGCATGAGGCTCTGCAGGCTTTTGAGCAGCATTACAACATCACTTTTACGCCGGAAGAGGTGAGCTTAGTCACTATTATTTTTGGTGCCTGGCTGATGCAGGAGAGTGCGCTGCAGGAAAAGCAGGTGCTGATCCTGACCGGCGACGACGCCGATCTGGAGCAGGATGTGGAGCAGCAGATCCGGGAGATCACCCTTCTGCCTGTCAATATTACCTATCAGGACATAAAGCAGTTTCAGCGGGATGGTGCGCCGCGGGATGTCGATATCATCATCTCGCCCTACCCGACTTCGCTGCCCTTGTTCTCTCCGCCGCTGGTGCATGCCGAACTGCCGCTGACGTTACACCATCAGCAGCGCATTCGTTATTTACTGGAGTCGTAGCCCGGACGCAGGAACAGCGCGGGCAGCGCCACCAGCGCCATTACCCAGAACAGATGTCCCTGCAGATGGGTAAACAGCACGCCGCAGATCATCGTCATCACCGCTATACCCCCGCCCATCGCCAGCGCGGAATAGAGCGACTGCAGCCGGATCACTTCTGCGCCCTGACGCGCCGCGATAAAGCGCATCGACGCCAGATGACAGACGGTGAAGCTGCCACAGTGGAGGATTTGCGCCACAATCAGCAGCGGCAGCGCGGTCGTGGCCCCCATCAGGCTCCAGCGGATCAGCGCGCAGATGCCCGAAAGCAGCAGCAGATCGCGCGCGCTCCAGCGGCGGAACAGCCGGTTGCTCAGGGCAAACACCAAAATCTCCGCCACCACGCCCAGCGACCAGAGATAACCCACCGTCGAGGCGGAATAGCCGCTCTCCTGCCACCAGATAGCACTGAAGCCGTAATAGGCGGCATGCGCGCCCTGCAGCAGCGTCACGCAGAGCATGAATCGCCAGACTGCATTCTCACGCATCAACGCACGCCACACCTGCCAGCCGCCGCCCGCCGCGCCCTGCCGCTCATTGCCCTGCGGCTGAGTAACGGGTGTCAGCATCATGCCCGCCAGCATAGAAATCACACCGACGGAGAGCAGCAGCAGAATGGCATTAGAGGAGTAAGCACTGACCAGCACGCCGGTTAACGCCGAGCTGATGACAAAAGCCAGCGATCCCCACAGCCTGACCGGTCCGTAGGCCAGCCCAATCTGCCGGGTCCAGGTAGCGGCCAGCGCATCGCTGAGCGGGACCAGCGGCGAGAAAAAGAGGTTAAAGCCGATCATCACCGTCAGCAGCCACATCCACTGCTCACCCACCCAGAAACCGGCGGCGAACAGGCAGGTCATCAGCGCCAGCAGACGCAGCGCCGTAATTAATTTTGAAGGATTTTTGACCTGAGAAGCGATAAGCAGACTGCCGACAAAGCGTGCCACCATGCCACAGCCGAGCAGGAGGCCAATCTTTTCAGCATCCAGTCCGGTGCCTTTCAGCCACACGCCCCAGAATGGCAGATAGATGCCGTAACAGAAGAAGTAAGTGAAGTAGCCCAATCCGAGCCATCTGGCGGAGCCGATTGCCATATTCCCTCCAGCAGGTTTGCTGCCTGGCAGCATAAGTGGGCGCTACTCTGGCAGAGCCCTGCGGGACAGGCAATAAAAAAGGATGGCATCTGCCATCCTTTTTATGCTGTCTCACAACAGGTTAACGATTAAGCGTAGACCGGCAGACGGCTGCAGATATCCAGCACTTTCTTCTTGGTGCGCTCAATGGTCGCTTCGTCATTGACGTTATCCAGCACATCGGCGATCCAGCCAGCCAGCTCGCGCACGTCCGCTTCGTTAAAACCACGACGGGTAACGGATGGCGTACCGATACGGATACCGGACGTCACAAACGGGCTTTTCGGATCGTTTGGCACGCTGTTCTTGTTAACGGTGATGTTGGCACGGCCCAGCGCCGCATCCGCTTCTTTACCGGTCAGGTTTTTGCTCACCAGATCGATCAGGAACAGATGGTTATGGGTGCCGCCAGAAACGATGTCATAGCCACGCTCAATCAGCACCTCAACCATCGCTTTGGCGTTTTTTGCCACCTGCTGCTGGTAGGTTTTGAATTCCGGCTCCATCGCCTCTTTGAACGCAACCGCTTTACCGGCGATAACGTGCATCAGAGGACCGCCCTGACCGCCAGGGAAGACAGCAGAGTTCAGCTTCTTGTAGAAATCTTCGTCGCCGTTTTTCGCCAGAATGATACCACCACGCGGACCCGCCAGCGTTTTGTGGGTGGTCGAGGTCACGATGTGCGCATGCGGGATCGGACTTGGATAGACGTCTGCGGCAACCAGGCCAGCAACGTGCGCCATATCCACAAACAGCCATGCACCCACGCTATCCGCGATTTCGCGCATTTTCGCCCAGTCGCAGACGCCGGAATACGCTGAGAATCCGCCAACGATCATTTTTGGCTTGTGGGTTTTCGCCAGTTCAGCCAGTTCGTCGTAGTCGATTTTGCCGGTTTCATCGATACCGTAAGCAACCACGTTATAGAGTTTACCGGACAGGTTAACCGGTGAGCCATGAGTCAGGTGTCCACCGTGCGCCAGATTCATCCCGAGAATGGTATCACCCGGCTGCAGCAACGCGGTGTAAACCGCGAAGTTAGCCTGTGAACCTGAGTGCGGCTGCACGTTAGCGTAATCAGCACCAAACAGCGCTTTTGCGCGATCGATGGCCAGTTGCTCAACGATATCAACGTACTCACAGCCGCCGTAATAGCGTTTGCCTGGATACCCTTCAGCGTATTTATTGGTGAGCTGAGAACCCTGTGCCTGCATAACACGCGGGCTGGTGTAGTTTTCAGAAGCAATCAGTTCAATGTGCTCTTCCTGACGCACTGTCTCCTGCTCCATCGCCTGCCACAACTCGGCATCGTAATCGGCAATGTTCATATCACGCTTTAACATCCGGATCTCCTGACTCAGCTAACTTTCTGACGGTATTTACCCCCCTTCAGGGGCGAAGGCCCACAGTGTAAACCGTTTTAACAGGTGAAGGTAGGGTGAACCGCCTCTTTTTACGCAAACGATTGGCTGGCTACTGGCAGCGCTTTTTTACACCTTTTTCCCCTGTTCAGGCGCCCCATTTTTTCTCCAGGATGTGACGGCGGCTTGTGATCATGCACCTGAAACTTGCCACCTGGACAACCAGAAAGTTTGCCGGGTTATTTACACCACAGGCGAAGCGGCTATAAGATGCATTTAAAATACATGTTTATAAAGAGGCCACTGATATGCTTGATGCACACACTATCGCCACCGTTAAATCGACCCTGCCTGCCCTCGCCGCCTGCGGTCCAAAGCTGACCGCCCACTTTTATGACCGCATGCTGTCGCAGCATCCGGAACTCAAAAACGTCTTCAACATGAATAACCAGCGCAACGGCGATCAGCGCGAAGCCCTGTTTAATGCCATCTGCGCTTACGGCGCGAATCTGGAGAATCTTGCCGTGCTGCTGCCTGCGGTGGAAAAGATTGCGCAGAAACATACCAGCCTGAATATTCAGCCTGCGCAGTACGCCATCGTGGGTGAAAATCTGCTGGCAACGATTAAAGAACTGCTGAATCCGGGCGAAGAGGCACTGGCTGCCTGGGGCCGGGCCTATGGCGTCCTGGCAAATGTCTTCATCAATCGCGAAGAGGAAATTTATCAGGAGACCGAACAGCAAATCGGCGGCTGGCGTGGCACCCGAGCGTTTCGTATCAGCGCAATTGAGCAGCAGAGCGAGGTGATTAAAAGCTTTACCTTCAGTCCCGTGGATGGCGGCCCGGTCGCCGCCTTTAAGCCCGGTCAGTATCTGACAGTACACCTTCAGCCTGCCAGCTTCGAACATCACCAGATTCGTCAGTATTCGCTGACTCATCTGAGCAACGGCAAAGCGTACCGGATTGCGGTCAAACGTGAAGCGCAGGGCACCGTCTCCGGCTGGCTGCATCAGAATGGCAAAGTGGGTGATGAGCTGATGCTTGCCGCGCCGCATGGCGACTTCTTCCTGGAGGTCGATCCTGGCACACCGGTAGCGCTTATCTCCGCAGGCGTAGGTCAGACGCCGATGCTGGCGATGCTGCATGCGCTGGCGGCCCGCCAGCACCGCGCGCCGGTCAGCTGGCTGCACGCCGCAGAGAACGGCAAACAGCATGCGTTTAGCAAGGAAGTTTTTGCTACAGGCGCGCAGCTCGCCGATTTCGTCAGTCATGTCTGGTATCGCGAACCCGCCGTTGAAGATGCCGGTCACTATGACGCGCGGGGTCTGATGGATATCAGCGCGATCTACGCACGTATCGCCTCACCCGACACTCACTTCTGCCTCTGCGGCCCGCTGCCCTTTATGCAGCATGTGGTGTCGCAGCTGCGTGATGCCGGTGTGGCAGATGCACGCATTCATTACGAACTGTTTGGCCCGCACAAAGGGATGTGATTGAGCGATAAAATAGCCCGCGCTACAGGCTTAGATAAACGGCAATCCGATGTGAACCGGCAGCTACGCATAAGCTAAAAGCGAAGGGAACATAGGCAGAAGAGGAAAGCGTCCCGCGACATGGACAAAAACGCCGGGAGCGTTTTTGAACAACGCAAAGCGTTGGCCCGTTTACGGGCGCACCTCAGGGATGAGGTGCGTAATCGCGCGGGCCGAGCGTGCCATGGACGGCGGGTTTTACGTCTTTCCGATCTGACCGTGTTCCCTTCGCCAGCTCGATTTCACCGCTGAAAACATCCGACTAACAGGCATAAAAAAGCCCGCAACGCGGGCTTCTTTATGCTCATAAAGAGCGGATAAAAAGACGATCAGATCGCCTCTTCATCCTCTTCGCCAGTACGGATACGCACTACGCGCGCCACGTCGAAGACGAAGATCTTACCGTCACCGATTTTGCCGGTCTGCGCGGTGCGCATAATGGTCTCGACGCAGGTATCAACGATATCGTCGCCCACCACCATCTCGATTTTCACTTTAGGTAAAAAATCGACCATATACTCTGCGCCGCGGTACAGCTCGGTGTGCCCTTTCTGGCGACCAAAGCCCTTCACTTCACTCACGGTCATCCCGGTGATGCCGACTTCCGCCAGAGCTTCACGGACATCATCGAGTTTGAATGGTTTGATAATCGCATCAATCTTTTTCATGTCAGACCCTTTTTCACTCCCTCCATGGTCAGAGGGTTTATCAAGTATAAATGTTGCTGGCGCTGTCGGGCGGTAATATCCGGGATTCTTCAGGCTGCCGCAAGCGCTGTCACATCATGCTGACCGCACCCTGTCTGATTCGGGCCTGAGCAGGCAACCTGCCGGTATCACTTCGCAGTCTCCGCTACTCTTTGAAATCACTGGCGTCCAGTTCATGACGAGACAACAGCTTATAGAACTCCGTGCGGTTGCGCCCAGCCAGACGTGCGGCGTTGGTCACATTGCCTTTAGTCATCTGCAGCAGCTTACGCAGATAGTTCAGCTCAAACTGATTGCGCGCCTCCGCAAAGGTCGGCAACGCGCTGTTTTCGCCGCTTAACGCCTGCTCCACCAGCGCATCACTGATCACCGGCGATGAACTCAGCGCGACACACTGCTCAATCACGTTAACCAGCTGACGCACATTGCCCGGCCAGCTGGCAGCCATCAGACGCTTCATCGCATCGACCGAAAAACTGCGAATCTGCGGCTTATGCCGTTCCGCCGCCTGCCGTAACAGATGATTCGCCAGCAGCGGGATATCTTCGGTGCGCTGATGCAGCGCCGGAATCTTCAGATTCACCACATTCAGACGATAGAAGAGATCCTCGCGGAACTCCTTTTTCTCCATCGCTTTGGGCAGATCGCGATGGGTGGCGGAAATGATCCGCACGTCGATCTCAATATCATGATCGCTGCCCAGCGGCCTGACCTTACGCTCCTGCAGCACTCGCAGTAACTTAACCTGCAGCGGTTGCGGCATATCGCCAATCTCATCCAGGAACAGCGTGCCGCCGCCAGCGGTCTTAAACAGACCGTCACGGGCACTGACCGCGCCGGTAAACGCCCCTTTGGCATGGCCGAACAGCTCTGACTCCAGCAGCTGCTCCGGCAGTGCGCCACAGTTAATGGCGACAAAAGGCTTGCCGTTACGCGGACTGGCTGCGTGAATCGCCTGCGCCAGCATCTCCTTACCGGTGCCGCTCTGACCGTTAATCAGCACGCTGACGTCCGACTGCGCCACCATGTGCGCCTGCTCCAGCAGCCGTAACATCAGCGGGCTGCGGGTAACAATCGCCTCACGCCACCGGTCATCGCTGACCGGCGCCTGCTGTGCCAGCGCCTCATCGATGGCTTTATAAAGCGCATCTTTATCCACCGGCTTGGTCAGGAAGCTGAAGACGCCCTGCTGCGTGGCGGAAACGGCGTCCGGGATGGAGCCATGCGCCGTCAGGATAATCACCGGCAAGTTGGTATGACGCTTCTGGATCTCGCCAAACAGCGCCAGACCATCCATCTCATCCATCCGAAGATCGCTGATCACCAGCTCGATCTTCTCTTTCTGCAGCAGACGCAACGCTTCAGGTCCGCTGCCTGCTGTGGTGACCTGATACCCTTCGCTGCGAAGGCGCATGCCCAGCAGCTTCAGCAGGCTGGGATCGTCATCCACCAGCAGCAATTTTGCCGCTTGTCTCACCATTATTGCTCCTCATCCTGCGGCAGCGCCGTGCCATGACTGCTGTCGGACACATCCGGGGCTTTGCGTGATGAAAGCTGGCGCTCGATGTCAGTCAGCCGCTCCAGCTTATGCTGCGTGTCGCTGAGTTGCTGCTGCTGTTTCACCATCTGCAGGCGCATCGCCTCCAGCTGCGTATCGCTGCTCTGCTGCAGATGAACATAACGGGTGCGCGCTTCACTGAGGTCAAGCTGCGCAGTCTGATTGCTGCGCCACAGCTGAATCAGCGGGCGCACAGACTGCGGTAAATCGCTGCTGTAGCGATCCAGGGTTTCCACATAGCGACGACGCTCCACCGGCGTCACGTTGCCGTTGGACATCAGCACGCCCTGTTTAAAGGCGCGCGACCAGTTCTCTGCCGGCCAGCGATGGGCTTCGGCACGGGCCCCGGCGGGTGAAAGACGCTCAGCACAGTCGATCGCCCGCATCCAGTAAAGGGTATTCCCCAGCGCCGCACTGTTCTCTATCGTCCACAGGTCACTGCAGGGTGTCGCCAGATAATCAGCAATTCTGACCTCGGGTTCCGCCACCTGATGGCCTGACGGCAAAGAGGAGGTGGCCGGGGAGGTCGTACATCCGCTGAGGAGCAGCGTAGTGAGCGTGCTCAACAGCAAAGCGGGTAAATATTTCATCGGTCAGACTTTCCCGGCTGTGGTATTCAGTTCAATTCGAAAACAGACGTCAGCCTGCTCGCAGGGGACCAGCGTCAGGTCGCCGTGCATCCGGCGCAGGCAATCTTTGGCAATACTCAGTCCCAGCCCGCTGCCTTTTACCGGCCCTTTACGCTGCTGGCTGCCCTGGAAGAACGGTTCGAAAATCATTGCCTGCTCTTCCGGCGGAATCGGCGTGCCGCTATTCGCGACCTCAATCCAGATCCGATCGCCCTGCTGCTGACTGCGAAGCCAGATGGTACCGGATTCGCTGCCGTAGTTCACGGCGTTCGAATAGAGGTTATCGATGACCCGCATCAGTAACGTCGGTTCGGCAAGGCAGTGGCTGACCTCAAGACTGACCACCGACTGCATCAGTTTGGCACGCGCCGACAGCGCATGTGCATTCACCACGCCCTCCACGATCTCCGCTACGCTGACCGGCTTGAGCTCAATCGGGCCATCCGCCAGTTTACGGTTGTAATCGAGCAGCTGTTCAATCAGCCGCTGCAGATGACGACTGCTGCCGTCAAGGATCGTCACCACCTCTTTTTGATCGGCATTCAGCGATCCGGCGACTTCGTCCGCCAGCAGTTCGGTGCCTTCACGCAGGCTGGCCAGCGGCGTTTTCAGTTCGTGAGAGAGATGGCGCAGAAATTCATGACGCTGTGATTCCAGCCAGGCAAGCCGTTCGCTGAGCCAGACGATGCGCTGTCCCAGCGAGCGTAACTCGCGCGGGCCGCGAAAGATCACGCTGTTACCCAGTTCCCGCCCTTCGCCAAGCCGGTTGATCATCCGCTCGATGCGCTTGACCGGGCCGATAATCATGCCGGTAAACAGCGTCATCAGCGCCAGACTGATGATAAACAGAATCAGCGCCTGCCAGCCAAAAAACTGGCCGCGATCGGCAATTTCACGTTGCAGCTGTAAGCCGCGCGAAAAGACCACTTCGCGCGTGTCCTGCACCATCTGTGCGTTTGTGGCAGAAAAACGATCCAGCGCCTCTGCGGCAGCCGGAACCGGGTTGCCGTTATCGCATTTCAGGGGCGTCAGCAGCGGCAGCGTCGCCTGTAAGGTCTGGAAGGCGGGCAGTTCGGGCAGGCTGGCGCTGTGTGAGCTCAGCATCTGACTGTAGCGGGTGTGCTGAGTCTGATAGAGGCGCGCCAGCGAGGCATCATCCAGCACGCAGTACTGGCGATAGCTGCGCTCCAGCTCAACCGCCGTTCGCGCCATCGCCTCACTTCTGCGCACGTCGGTGAAGGTATTGCGGTTAGTGTCCGCGGCCTGTTCGCTTAATGCAGAGAGACTCTCCCACGCCTGCCAGGCCAGCACCAGCAAGGGCAGCAGCACCAGTACAAACGCCATCAGCACCAGCTGACGCAGAGAACGGGGAAATAAACGCCATTTTTTCACGCAGCCGCTTCCTTAAGATTTGCTGTCTGGATGCTAGCGGACTATTTCAGCGGAAGAAAGGTGTCGGCAGAAGAAAGGGAACAAAAGAAAACGGCAGGCTCAATGGCCTGCCGCTGGCACGACGCGTCATGCATCGCGTAAGAATGGGTGGAGCCTTACTCAACGTTACGTCCGGTGTTTGATAACGCAAGCGATTATCGGTCAGGTGGACGGCAGGCTCCGTTTGGTGCGTCATTCGGGCTTTATGAGCTCTTTTCCGCTAAGCGGGGCAATCATAAACAGGTGAATGAGCAGCTGCAGGAGTATAGCAAGTTCCATGCCAGGAAATAAATCATTATATTTTTCAGCAGATTGAATCAGCCTGCCTGATCACTCTTGCGAAAATTCCGATGTAAACAGGGACAAACTGTCTCCGCACGGCGACAGCAATTCACGCCCGATGCACGCGCATTTAAAATCAACGGGATAGATGTCGCCATACAGAGACAGCGCGATATCCCTATTGTCGTCATTTCCCAACAGCGGCGTAAAAAAGAACAGGAGGCACACTGGCCTCCTGTTCATTTCAGCGGATTAAATTAACCCAGCTGTCTGCGCGCATTGCGGAAAATACGCATCCACGGGCTGTCTTCGCCCCACTCTGCCGGATGCCAGGAGTTGCTGACGGTGCGGAACACACGCTCCGGATGCGGCATCATGATGGTGACGCGACCACTTTCGTTGGTCACGGCGGTAATGCCGTTCGGAGAACCATTCGGGTTGGCCGGATAGGTTTCTGTCACCTTGCCGAAGTTATCGACGAAGCGCAGTGCCACCAGTCCTTTCGACTCCAGCGCCGCCAGATGCGTTGCATCACGCACTTCAACAAAGCCTTCACCGTGCGAAACCGCGATAGGCATATGCGAACCGGCCATACCGTCCAGCAGAAGTGATGGACTGGCGGCCACTTCGACCAGGCTAAAACGTGCTTCAAAGCGCTCAGACTGGTTACGCACAAAGCGCGGCCAGAGATCGCTGCCTGGGATCAGTTCACGCAGATTCGACATCATCTGGCAACCGTTGCAGACGCCCAGCGCCAGGGTCTGCGGACGGTGGAAGAAGGTTTCGAACTCGTCACGCACGCGTGGGTTGAACAGAATCGACTTCGCCCAGCCCTCACCGGCCCCCAGCACATCACCATAAGAGAAGCCGCCACAGGCCACCAGCGACTGGAACTCTTCCAGACCGCGACGACCGGCCAGCAGATCGCTCATGTGAACGTCAATGGCGGTAAAACCAGCCCGATCAAAGGCGGCGGCCATCTCCACATGGGAGTTGACGCCCTGCTCACGCAGCACGGCGACGCGCGGACGCGCGCCGGTAGCGATCATCGGCGCCGCCACATCTTCCTGCGGATTAAAGGTCAGATGCACGTTCAGGCCAGGATCGCTGTCGTTCTTCTTCGCTTCATGCTCCTGATCGGCACACGCCGGGTTATCACGCAGGCGCTGCATCTGCCAGGTGGTTTCTGCCCACCAGGTGCGCAGCGTGTTACGGCTTTCACTGTAAACCGCGCTGTCACCGGAACGGATCACAAAGCGATCGCCTGGCTGCGCGCTGCCCAGCAGATGCGTGGCGGCGGCCAGGCCGTGATCCGCCAGGATCTGCTCAACCGCGGCGCGATCGGCGGCGTTGATCTGAATCACCGCGCCCAGCTCTTCGGTAAACAGGGCGGCCAGCGCATCGTTACCCAGCGAGGCGATATCAACGTCGATGCCGCAGTGACCGGCAAAGGCCATCTCGGCCAGCGTCACCAGCAGACCGCCGTCGGAACGATCGTGGTAAGCCAGCAGTTTCTGCTCAGCCACCAGCGCCTGAATCGCATTGAAGAAGCCAGCCAGCTGTGTGGCATCACGCACGTCGGCAGGTTTGTCACCGAGCTGACGATAGACCTGCGACAGCGCGGTTGCGCCCAGCGTATTCGCGCCATTGCCCAGATCGATCAGCAGCAGCAGGTTGTCCTGATCGGCCTGCAGCTGTGGCGTCACGGTGCGACGAACATCTTCGACGCGGGCAAAGGCGGTAATCACCAGCGACAGCGGTGAGGTCATCTCACGCTGCTCGGTGCCTTCCTGCCAGCGGGTTTTCATCGACATCGAATCTTTGCCGACCGGGATGGTGATCCCCAGCGCCGGACACAGCTCTTCGCCGACCGCTTTCACCGCCGCATATAAACCGGCATCTTCACCCGGATGACCGGCTGCAGACATCCAGTTTGCGGAGAGTTTCACGCGCTTCAGCGAACCAATCTGCGTTGCCGCCAGGTTAGTCAGTGCTTCACCGACAGCCAGACGGCCCGACGCGGCGAAGTCCAGCAGCGCAACCGGTGAACGTTCGCCCAGGGCAAAAGCTTCACCGTGATAGCTGTCGAGGCTGGCGGTGGTCACCGCACAGTTGGCAACCGGGATCTGCCACGGTCCTACCATCTGGTCGCGCGCGACCATGCCGGTCACGCTGCGGTCACCGATGGTGATCAGGAAGGTTTTTTCCGCCACGGCAGGCAGATGCAGTACGCGATTCACCGCGTCGACCAGCGTAATGCCGTCGCGCTGGAGGGCCGTGCCCTGCGCCTGCTGCGTCACCACATCCCGCGTCATCTTCGGCGTTTTGCCCAGCAGGACATCAAGCGGCATGTCGATCGGCTTATTATCGAAATGGCTGTCTTCCAGGCTCAGGTGCAGCTCTTCGGTCGCTTCACCAATCACCGCAAACGGTGCACGTTCGCGCTGGCAAATCGCCTCGAACTGCGCCAGCTGGTCAGGTGCCACGGCCATCACATAACGTTCCTGTGATTCGTTACACCAGACTTCCAGCGGGCTCATGCCGGGTTCATCACTCAGGATGTCACGCAGGTTAAACCGGCCGCCACGGCCGCCATCGCTGACCAGCTCCGGCATGGCATTGGAGAGACCGCCTGCGCCCACGTCGTGGATAAACAGAATCGGGTTCTCATCGCCCAGTTGCCAGCAGCGGTCGATCACTTCCTGGCAACGGCGTTCCATTTCCGGGTTATCACGCTGTACCGAGGCGAAGTCGAGATCAGCATCAGACTGACCCGACGCCATGGACGAGGCCGCGCCGCCGCCCAGGCCGATATTCATGGCCGGACCGCCCAGCACCACCAGCTTCGCGCCGACGGTGATTTCGCCTTTCTGCACGTGGTCGGCACGGATGTTACCGATGCCGCCCGCCAGCATGATTGGCTTGTGGTAGCCGCGCAGCTCGGTGCCGTTGTGGCTGGTGACCTGCTCTTCATAGGTACGGAAGTAGCCATTCAGTGCCGGACGACCAAATTCATTGTTAAACGCGGCGCCGCCCAGCGGCCCATCGGTCATGATCTCCAGCGCGCTGACGATGCGGGCCGGTTTGCCGAAGTCCTCTTCCCACGGCTGTTCAAAGCCCGGGATACGCAGGTTCGAAACCGAGAATCCAACCAGGCCCGCTTTAGGCTTGGAGCCGCGTCCGGTTGCGCCTTCATCACGGATTTCACCACCGGAACCGGTCGCGGCACCTGGCCACGGCGAGATCGCTGTTGGGTGGTTGTGGGTTTCCACCTTCATCAGGATATGCGCCGCTTCCTGATGCCAGCGGTATTCGCTCTCTCCGGCGTCAGCAAAGAAGCGACCCACCTCTGACCCTTCCATGACGGCGGCGTTGTCTTTATAAGCAGAGAGCACGTAGTCCGGCGTCTGCTCCATGGTGTTTTTGATCATCTTAAACAGCGATTTCGGCTGTTTCTCGCCGTCGATAATCCAGTCGGCGTTGAAAATCTTGTGGCGACAGTGCTCAGAGTTCGCCTGCGCAAACATATAGAGCTCAATGTCGTTAGGGTTACGACCCAGTGCGGTAAACGCCGCCACCAGGTAGTCAATTTCATCGTCTGCCAGCGCCAGACCCAGGGAGATATTCGCCTGAACCAGCGCCTGACGGCCCTCACCCAGCAGATCGACACTTTTCACCGGCTGCGGCGTGTGGTGCGCGAACAGCTGCTCAGCCTGCGCCAGATCGCTGTAGACCGTTTCCATCATGCGATCGTGCAGCAGTGTGCCCAGCGTTTGCCACTGGGCTTCGGTCAGCTGGGGAGCCTGGACATAGAAGGCCAGACCGCGTTCCAGACGACGCACCTGCGGCAAACCGCAGTTGTGGGCAATGTCGGTGGCTTTGGATGACCAGGGCGAAATGGTGCCGGGACGTGGCGTCACCAGCAGCAGACGACCCTGAGGGGCATGTTCAGCGAGAGAGGGACCATATTTCAGCAGGCGTTGCAGACGGCTCTGTTCGTCAGCGCTTAAGGGCGTGCTGACATCAGCAAAATGGATGTACTCAGCGTAAATATCACTCACCGGCAGATGAGCGTCCTGAAAGCGGGTCAGCAGTTTGTTTACACGAAATGCCGACAGGGCGGGCGAACCACGCAGAATTTCCATTAATAAGTCTCTCGTCAGGGCGCCGGGCGACGCAAATTGGGCGCAACAGGGAAAACGGGGCGTATTATAGAGAAAGCGACCTCGCGACGAAACCGTTTGCGCACAATTTTTGGCGACCCGGATTTGCCTGAAATTTGCGCAAAAGCTGCTATAAAAGTTGCTCAGCGTGATTTAGTTGCGCAAAATGCCCCTCGCTCTGGGAGTTCAAAGAAGATAAATACTGCCTTTAAAAGACAGAGGCCTTAGAGCCAGCGAGAGATAACTATTTGAAACGCCTAAAATTTAATTATCTGTTTATCGGTCTGGTTGCCGTGCTGTTAGCGTTAGCGCTGTGGCCATCCATTCCCTGGTATGGGGGTGGGCAGGACCAGATTTCACAGATCAAATCGCGGGGAGTGCTGCGTGTCAGTACCATCAACTCCCCATTGACTTACTACACAGTGAACCAGTTACCGGCCGGGATGGATTATGAGCTGGCAAAACGCTTCGCCGATTATCTGGGCGTCAAACTGAAGGTGACGGTGCGTCCTAACCTGAGCGATCTGTTTGATGACCTTGACGATGGCAAAGCCGATTTGCTGGCCGCTGGCCTGAACTACAACAATGAACGCCTGACGCGCTATCAGACCGGGCCAGGTTACTACAATGTTTCGCAGCAGCTGGTCTATCGCGTGGATAAACCGCGCCCTAAAAACCTCGGTGACTTAAAGGGGCGGCTGACGGTTGCGTCGGGATCGGCTTACCTCTCAACGCTGAAGAGCGCGCGTTCCAGTCAGTTTCCCGATCTGGACTGGGCGATCTCCACCGATCAGAGTCCGAAAGCCCTGCTGGAAGCGGTAGCCGACGGTAAGCTCGATTACACCATTGGCGACTCCGTCACCATCGCCCTGTTGCAGCGCGTCTATCCACAGCTGGCGGTCGCGTTCGACGTCACCGATGAAGAGCCGGTGACCTGGTATGTGCGCCACAGCGATGATGACAGCCTGAATGCGGCGATGCTCGACTTCTTTAATGGGATGGGTGAAGAAGGCGCGATGGCGCGGCTGGAGGAGAAATATCTCGGCCACGTCGGCACCTTTGATTATGTCGATACCCGCACTTTCCTGCGCGCCATCGACAGCACGCTGCCTGACATCAAGCCGCTGTTTGAGAAGTACGCCACCAGCATTGACTGGCGACTGCTGGCCGCGATCTCCTATCAGGAGTCGCACTGGAATCCGCAGGCCACCTCCCCTACTGGCGTGCGCGGCATGATGATGCTGACGCGTAACACAGCTGAGAGTCTGGATGTGGGTGACCGGACCGATCCCGAACAGAGCATTCGCGGCGGCAGTCAGTATCTGCAGGATATGATGGCGAAGGTGCCGCAGAGCATCCCGGAAGATGAGCGCATCTGGTTTGCGCTGGCGGCGTATAACATGGGTTATGCCCATATGCTCGACGTCCGCAAGCTGACGGCGCGCCAGGGCGGTGACCCAGACAGCTGGGCGGATGTGAAGCTGCGTCTGCCGATGCTGAGTCAGAAGCGTTACTACACCCAGACGACGTATGGCTACGCTCGTGGGCATGAAGCCTATAACTACGTGGAGAATATCCGCAAGTATCAGATAAGCCTGGTGGGCTATCTGCAGGAGCAGGAGAAGCGTCTGACGCAGCAGGCGGAAGCCCAGGCCGAACTGGCGAAGGGCTATCCGGCCGTTGAGCCGAAGATTGCGATGAACTAACTCTGGCGCTGCGCCTGACGCAGCGCTTTTTTCTGCTCGCGACGCATACGGAAGAAGTCGCTCAGCATGGCGGCACACTCTTCAGCCAGCACGCCGCTGTGCAGTTCAACCTGATGATTCATGCCGGGATGGCCCAGCACATCCAGCAGCGATCCCGCCGCCCCACTTTTGATGTCGTGCGCACCATAGACCAGTCGCGTGATGCGGCTGTGCACCATAGCTCCGGCGCACATCACGCACGGCTCCAGCGTCACATAAAGCGTGCTATCCAGCAGGCGATAATTTTCCAGCACTTTACCGCCCTGGCGCAGGGCCATGATCTCGGCATGCGCCGTCGGATCGTGCTGGCCGATGGGCCGGTTCCAGCCTTCGCCAATCACCCGGTCGTTCTGAACCAGCACCGCACCCACCGGCACTTCGCCCTGCTCCCAGGCCCGGCGCGCCAGGCCAAGCGCATGGCGCATCCAGTATTCATCTTGTTGTTTCACGCTGACCACTCCGGGCGACTGAAAAGCGGCGCATTATAGCGGTCTCACCGAGCCTTTAAAAACTTATTCCAGCTGTTGCAGCTCACCCGCCGGGGTCACGCGCCAGCGATGCTGACAGAAGAACAGCAGCGGGTTGTCCTGTTTGCTGTCGCTGTAGCCGCTGTAAAGCTGTAATGGCGTGCCGATTTTCTCTTCCAGCTGCGCGACTTTCTCATGGCCGAGGCAGCGCATCGCCAGCACCCGTCCGCCCCAGCCGCGCTGCATCTGGCTGGCTATCAGCTTCACGCGCGGCAGAAAGGCGGAGTCATGATAGACCTGCTCCACCAGCGACTGTGGCGATCCGGTGATCAACCACACGTCAGCGTCATCACTGCCGAGGTAATCGGTCAGGCGCTGCTGCACCACCGGAAACGCTTTGACGCGCAGGCGGAACCACTCCGCAAACTCCGCTTCGAGGCGCAGCAGTGTCCGCTCAGAGCGGCCAAAGGTGATGGACCAGAGCAGCAGACTCATGGGCCAGCGTGCCGCCCGGCCTTTAAACAGCAGGCCAATGCCGACCACTGGCAAGAGTGGCACCACCAGCAGCAGATTCAGCGGCCGGCGACGCAGCAGATAGCGCATAAAGGTGCCGAACATGTCCTGCTGGTGCAAAGTGCCATCCAGGTCAAAAAATACGATGCGACGTTGTGTTCCCCTGGTCAAACAACTCTCCTTTACGGCTGATTCTGGGATGATAAAGAGTAGTGTAGCCATCATCAGGCGGTACGGCGATGACTGTCATTTTTAATTCCGATGACTACAATGCCTGATGAATAGTTTATTCTTCACTGATTATCCCTGAATTACGAGGATTGGGCATGAGTTCATTGCTGCGCATTCGCCAGCTTTATCCACGTCTGGCATTGAACGAGCGTCGGCTGGCGGATTTTTTACTGTCGCAACCCGATCGGGCGCGTCATCTGAGTTCACAGAAACTGGCGGAAGAGTCTGGCGTCAGCCAGTCGAGCGTGGTGAAGTTTGCTCAGAAGCTGGGATACAAAGGATTTCCGGCGCTTAAGCTGGCCCTGAGTGAGTCACTGGCGGACAAGGATGCCATTACCGTGCATAACCATATTCTCAGTGACGACCCGCTTAAGATGGTGGGCGAAAAGCTGCTGACAGAAAAGCTCTCGGCGATCCGCGCCACGCTGGACATTAATAGCGAAGAGAAGCTCAACGACGTGTTACAGCTGCTGAAAAATGCCCGGCGCATTTTACTGGTGGGCATCGGCGCATCAGGCCTGGTGGCGAAAGATTTCTCCTGGAAGCTGATGAAGATCGGCATTAATGCGGTGGCAGAACAGGATATGCATGCCCTGCTGGCCAGCGTGCAGGCGATGGGGCCAGGCGATGTGCTGCTCGCCATCTCTTACACCGGGGAGCGGCGGGAGATCAATCTGGCGGCGCAGGAAGCGGTACAGGTGGGCGCAGATGTGGTGGCGTTTACCGGCTTTACGCCGAATACGCTGCAGCAGAGCGCCAGTTACTGTCTTTATACGGTAGCCGAAGAGCAGAGTACCCGCAGCGCGGCGATCTCCTCAACGACGGCACAGCTGGCACTGACCGATCTGCTGTTTATGGCGCTGGTGCAACACGATCCGGAGCGTGCGTCGAGCCACATTCGTCACAGCGAAGCGCTGGTGAAAAAGCTGGTCTGATCAGCGGCAGCGCGTATAATACCCGCGCTTTTTCTGTTGTTATCAGGTGGGTAAAATGGCGCTGTTGATTACGTCCAGATGCATTAACTGCGATATGTGTGAACCGGAGTGCCCGAACCAGGCGATTTCACTGGGCGATGCGATCTATGAGATTGATGTCAGCCGCTGCACGGAATGCGTCGGGCATTATGAAGTGCCAACCTGTCAGCGGGTCTGCCCCATCGACAACACCATCATCATTGACCCACAGCACACCGAATCACGCGATGCGCTGTGGGAGAAGTTCGTGCTGCTGCACGGCTAGCTTTCAATGATCACCGTGGCGCAGGCGTAGTGACGCTCATCGGCCAGCGTCACGTGGACATGCTTAACGCCCAGCTTTTCCGCCACGTCGGCGGCATGCTGAAAGAAGCGTAACCCCGGTTTCCCCAGCGCATCGTTGTAAACTTCAAACTGATTGAACGCCAGGCCACCGCGAATGCCGGTGCCAAAGGCTTTTGCTGCCGCCTCTTTCACCGCAAAGCGTTTGGAGAGAAAGCGCACCGGCTGCTTGTGCGCCTGATACTGCTGCCATTCGGCTTCGCTCAGTACCCGACGCGCCAGCCGGTCGCCGGAGCGCTCTATCACTCCGGCGATGCGTTCAATCTCAACGATGTCCGTCCCCAGTCCGAGAATAGCCATCAGCGGCGGGCTTCACGCATCAGCTGTTTCATCTCTCTGACCGCATCCGGCAGGCCACTCATGACCGCACGACCGATAATCGCATGGCCGATATTCAGCTCATGCATTTCCGGCAGCGCCGCAATCGGCAGCACGTTGTGATAGGTCAGACCGTGACCGGCATTGACCTTCAGCCCCAGGCTGGCGGCAAAGGTCGCGGCATGGCGAATGCGCGCCAGCTCAGCGTCACGCGCCAGACCTTCTGGTGCCTCGGCATACGCGCCGGTGTGGATTTCGATATAAGGCGCACCGGTGGCAACGGCCGCTTCGATCTGACGGTGATCGGCATCGATAAACAGCGAAACCAGAATGCCGGCATCTTTCAGCAGTCGCACGGCCGCGTTCATCTTCTCCTGCTGACCCGCCACATCCAGTCCGCCTTCCGTCGTCACTTCCTGACGCTTTTCCGGCACCAGGCAGCAGAAATGGGGCTGGATATCACAGGCGATGCCGATCATTTCATCGGTGACCGCCATCTCCAGATTCATGCGCGTCTGGATGGTGTCACGCAGAATACGCACGTCGCGATCGGTGATGTGACGGCGATCTTCGCGCAGGTGCACGGTAATACCGTCTGCGCCCGCCTGCTCGGCGATAAACGCCGCCTGCACCGGATCGGGATAGTTTGTCCCACGCGCGTTACGCACCGTGGCAATGTGATCGATATTGACGCCTAACAGCAACTCAGCCATGACCATCCTCACTTCTTTTCCATCGTGATGTTGAATGTACCGCGCATATATAAACAGGCGGTACGACCAGCGCTAATCTTCTGCCTGTTCGGGCTTTTTCTTCGGGATAAACTGGCGGAACAGCTCCTGACTTTTCAGCGGCTTGCCGCCAAGATACGGCTTCAGGGCGATCCGGGTAAAGCGCTTTGCGGCACGCAGGGTGTCGGCGTCGGGAAACTCTCGCTCGCACAGGGCCTGCAACTCGCGGCCGGTAAAGCTGCGATTATTCACCACCAGACTGGCGATAAAACCCCGCTCTTCACGATAGCTGTAAGTCATGTCGTCGCTGACCGGCTCGCCGCTGCCGGCGCAGTGCAGGAAGTCGACGCCGTAACCCAGGTGACCGAGCAGCGCCAGTTCAAAGCGTCGCAGTGCCGGTTCGGGCTTGCCGTGCGTTGAGGCTAAGGCCTGAAGACAGTTGAGATAGTCGAAGAAGAGTTCCGGGAAGGGAGATTCCTGCTGCAATACGCGTGAGACCAGTTCATTGACGTAGAGACCGCAGTAAAGCGTGATGCCGCTGAGCGGTAAAGCCAGCGACACCGCTTCGGCGTTGCGCAGGGTTTTGACTTCCCCGCGCCCGCTCCAGCGAACCAGCAGCGGGGTAAAAGGCTGTAATGCGCCTTTCAGGTTCGAGCGCCGCGAACGTGCGCCCTTAGCCAGTACCCGCACCCGCCCTTCGCTTTCACTGAACAGGTCGAGCAGCAGACTGGTTTCGCTGTAGGGACGACTATGCAGCACAAAGGCGCGTTGCCAGCCTTCCATTGAATCAGAGATCGTCTGTATAACCCAGGCTGCGCAGTGCACGTTCGTCATCTGCCCAGCCGGATTTCACTTTCACCCACAGTTCGAGATGCACTTTCGCTTCGAACATCTCTTCCATGTCTCTGCGCGCTTCTGTTCCGATGACTTTGATTTTGGCGCCTTTGTTGCCAATCACCATCTTCTTCTGCCCTTCACGCTCAACCAGGATCAGACCATGGATGTCGTAACCGCCGCGTTCGTTGGTGACGAAGCGCTCGATCTCAACTGTGACGGAGTAAGGCAGTTCAGCTCCCAGGAAGCGCATCAGTTTTTCACGGATCATCTCTGATGCCATGAAACGCTGTGAGCGGTCGGTGATGTAATCTTCCGGGAAGTGATGATCGGCCTGCGGCAGGTGCTTGCGGGTAATCGCCGCGATGGTATCCACGTTTTTGCCGCTCTCAGCAGAGATAGGCACGATGTCCAGGAAGTTCATCTGCTGGCTAAGGAACTGCAGATGCGGCAGCAGGATGCTTTTATCCTGGATGTTGTCGACCTTATTGATCGCCAGCACAACCGGCACTTTGTTGTCGCGCAGTTTGCCCAACACCATCTCATCATCTGGCGTCCAGCGGGTGCCTTCAACGACGAAAATCACCAGTTCTACGTCGCCAATCGAACTGCTGGCTGCGCGGTTCATCAGACGGTTAATGGCACGCTTCTCTTCCATGTGCAGACCCGGGGTATCGACGTAGATCGCCTGATATTCGCCCTCGGTGTGAATGCCCATGATGCGGTGGCGCGTGGTTTGCGGCTTACGCGAGGTGATCGACACCTTCTGCCCCAGTAACTGGTTCAGTAAAGTGGATTTACCGACGTTTGGTCGGCCAACAATCGCGACAAAGCCGCAATAAGTAACGTTTTCGCTCATTCGAGTCCTGAATTGTTCAGCGCCTGAAGCGGCGCTGAAAGAGTGCTATTTGAGTCATATGTCATTCGGCGTCTTCTGACGCCGTGATAGAACTGACAGAGGGTGATTGATTCAGCGCCGTCCGGCACCTGTCACCCCGACAGATCTATTCGAGACCTAATTTTATCAGTGCCTGCTCAGCCGCTGCCTGCTCAGCTTTACGACGGCTGGAGCCGACGCCAACGACCGGCTCGGCCATACCACTCACCTGACAGTGAATGGTGAATTCCTGATCGTGGGCTTCGCCACGCACCTGCACCACCAGATAACTTGGCAGCGGCAGATGACGTCCCTGCAGATACTCCTGCAGGCGCGTTTTCGGATCTTTTTGTTTGTCGCCAGGACTGATTTCGTCCAGACGGCTCTGATACCAGTCGAGAATCAGCTGCTCTACCCGCTCAATACCGCTGTCGAGGAAGATACCGCCAATCAGCGCTTCCACCGTATCTGCAAGAATCGATTCACGACGGAAACCGCCGCTTTTCAGCTCGCCTGGCCCTAAGCGCAGACACTCGCCAATATCAAATTCGCGGGCCATTTCAGCCAGCGTATTGCCGCGCACCAGCGTGGCGCGCATGCGGCTCATGTCACCTTCATCCACCCGCGGGAAGCGGTGATAAAGGGCATTCGCAATCACATAGCTAAGAATTGAATCGCCAAGAAATTCCAGGCGTTCGTTGTGCTTACTGCTGGCGCTGCGGTGAGTCAGTGCCTGCTGTAACAGTTCCGAATGAGTAAAAGTGTAGCCCAGTTTGCGCTGAAGCTTGTTAATCAGGATGGGGTTCATGCGATTCCAGTTCTTTGTTGCGTCTGTGACTCTGCATACCAAACGGGGCTGGCAATCCAACACGTTCCGTTTGGTGTGCAGTGGCCTCCCTGAGGAGGCCACCCGATTTGCCTGTTAATCAGACAATTTTATTAGTGGATACCGCCGATGCGACTGAATCGCACGCCGGTTGGCCACTGACCTTCTTGTTTCTCAAAGCTCATCCAGATAGCGACCGCTTTACCGACCAGATTACGCTCCGGGACAAAGCCCCAGTAGCGGCTGTCGGCGCTGTTATCACGGTTATCGCCCATCATGAAGTATTGCCCTTTCGGCACGACCCAGCTCGACTGCGGCTGACCCGGCTGCTGATAATACATGCCTGCCTGACTCTGCGCTTCGTTTACCAGCAGAATGTCATGCGTCACGTTACCAATCGTCTCTTTGCGGGTGGCCAGGCGAAGACCACCGCGCAGGGTATCGCCCTGTGGCACCTGATAGAAACCGTTGCCGGTTTCGTTGCCATCAAAGCCGCTAAAGGTCTGAATAAAGTTGCTTGGCTCAACGTCGGTGTAGGTCACCGCTAACGCTGTGTCACAGGCTTTATCATCGCTACAGGTCGGCTTCACCGTCAGCGTTTTGCTGTAAGGATCATAGATGACTTTGTCGCCAGGCAGACCAATAACGCGCTTAATGTAATCCAGGCTCGGATCTTTCGGGTATTTAAATACCGCAATATCGCCGCGCTTCGGCAGACCGGTCGGGATCAGCGTCGTCTGGGTGATCGGATCTTTGATACCGTAAGCGAATTTCTCCACCAGGATAAAGTCACCAATCAGCAGCGTTGGCATCATCGAACCAGAGGGAATCTGGAACGGTTCGTAGATAAACGAACGCACGATGAACACCACAGCCAGCACCGGGAATACAGACGCAGTGGTCTCAACCCAGCCTGGCTTTGCAGCGACCTTCGCCAGCGTTTTGCTGTCGAGTGAGTTACCGGTCTGGGCCTGCACCTCAGCCTGTTTCGCGCGACGCGCGGGTGCCCATTTGAAACGATCAATTACCCATACGATGCCAGTAATCAGCGTCGCTATCGCCAGAATCAGGGCGAACATATTAGCCATTGGTAAATCCTTATTTGCTGTCCTTACCGACATGCAGAATGGCGAGGAACGCTTCCTGTGGCAGCTCAACGTTACCAACCTGCTTCATTCGCTTCTTACCATCTTTCTGTTTCTGCAACAGTTTCTTCTTACGGCTAACGTCACCGCCATAACATTTGGCGAGGACGTTTTTACGCAGCTGTTTAACCGTTGAACGCGCGATAATGTGGTTGCCGATGGCCGCCTGAATCGCAATATCAAACTGCTGACGTGGGATGAGCTCTTTCATTTTCTCAACCAGATCGCGGCCGCGATAAGGCGCGTTGTCGCGGTGGGTAATCAGCGCCAGCGCATCCACACGTTCAGAGTTAATCAGTACGTCGACGCGCACCATGTCTGAAGGCTGGAAACGCTTAAAGTTGTAATCCAGCGAGGCATAACCGCGCGAGGTTGATTTCAGACGGTCGAAGAAGTCGAGGACCACTTCTGCCATCGGAATTTCGTAAGTCAGGGCAACCTGATTGCCGTGGTAGACCATGTTGGTCTGCACGCCACGCTTCTCAATACAGAGCGTGATGACGTTGCCCAGATACTCCTGCGGCAGCAGCATATGACATTCTGCAATCGGTTCACGCAACTCTTCGATATTGTTCAGCGCAGGCAGCTTGGATGGGCTGTCGACATGAACGATATCGCCACTGGTGGTCACGACTTCATACACTACCGTCGGTGCGGTGGTGATCAGGTCGAGATCGTATTCGCGCTCCAGACGCTCCTGGATGATTTCCATGTGCAGCAGACCGAGGAAGCCGCAGCGGAAACCAAAGCCCAGCGCCGTTGAGCTTTCTGGCTCATAGAACAGCGAGGCATCGTTCAGGCTCAGCTTGCCGAGCGCGTCACGGAAGGCTTCGTAGTCGTCAGAGCTGATTGGGAACAGACCGGCGTAAACCTGTGGCTTCACTTTTTTGAAGCCTGGCAGCGCTTTGTCTGCCGGGTTACGCGCGGTTGTCAGGGTATCGCCTACTGGCGCGCCGAGAATATCTTTGATGGCGCAGACCAGCCAGCCGACTTCACCGCAGTTCAGTTCATTACGATCGACACGTTTCGGGGTGAAGATACCCAAACGGTCAGCGTTATAAACCTGGCCGGTGCTCAGGACTTTGATCTTGTCGCCTTTGCGCATGGTGCCGTTTTTCACACGCACCAGTGAAACCACGCCCAGGTAGTTATCAAACCAGGAGTCGATAATCAGAGCCTGCAGCGGGCCTTCCGGATCGCCTTCCGGCGGCGGAATGTCGCGCACTAAGCGCTCCAGAACTTCCGGTACGCCGACGCCAGTTTTGGCTGAGCAGCGCACAGCATCCGTTGCATCAATGCCGACGATATCTTCAATTTCCTGCGCGGCACGATCGGGATCGGCAGCTGGCAGGTCAATTTTGTTCAGAACCGGCACCACTTCCAGATCCATCTCCATCGCGGTATAGCAGTTCGCCAGTGTCTGCGCTTCAACACCCTGACCGGCATCCACCACCAGCAGCGCGCCTTCACAGGCGGCCAGTGAGCGGGAAACTTCATATGAGAAGTCTACGTGGCCTGGGGTATCGATGAAATTGAGCTGGTAAGTTTGGCCGTCTTTCGCGTGGTAATCGAGTGTCACGCTCTGGGCTTTAATGGTGATGCCACGCTCGCGCTCCAGATCCATAGAGTCAAGAACCTGTGAAGCCATTTCACGAGCGGTGAGGCCGCCACAGATCTGAATCAGACGGTCAGAGAGCGTAGATTTACCATGGTCGATATGAGCGATGATGGAGAAATTTCTTATGTGCTTCATTTATTGGGATATCTTCGCTTAAAATTCAGTTGAAAACCTGAGCACAGACACATTCAGGAAGATCGCTCTTTACCCACAATCCTGTCAGCCTCATTAATGACGACGCATATTACACTGTTAACGCCGCGCATAAAAGAATGGAACGTGGTGGAAGCGAAACAGATATCTGCGCAAGGCAGAATGGACAAAGGCCGCGGGATGCGCGGCCTGGACGTACGTTACGCTTCGCTTTCAACACGCAGCGCATCAGGGGGCAAGGCAATGCTCAGAATGACCGGCTGAAAAGCTTCGCGATCGCCGAATTTCATTGAAACACCTTTGGCGACAATAAAACCGCCGATGCCGCCCAGCAGCGCACCGCAGGCCGCAGCCAGATCGCTATTGAACAGCGACTGAAACAGACCGGCAACCACGAACAGGCCAGACAGCGGCGTCATGTAGACCAGCAGCGCCGAACCGAGCAGGCTGCTCTCTTTGATGCCTAATTCGATGCGCTGTCCCGGCTGCAGCGGCTTGCTGCTGGCGATCTGCATCACGTGGGCATTCTTCGGACCGAGCTTATTCAGCATATGGCTGCCACAGCCTTTACGCGCCTGGCAGCTGTTGCAGGAGGTTTTTGCTTCGGTGTGCAGCGTGGCGATGCCATCCTGCCATGCCACCACGGTGGCCCATTCTCTCATCATTTTTGTGACCCCAGGTCGATGCTGTCCGCAATACGTTTTGCGGTTGAAGGCGGTAACTCGCCGATCACCGAAATTTCGTTATTATTGCGCACAACGGTCTGAACCGTACGACGTCCAGTGCGCAATGTCTGCGTTGTGCTGGTTTTATCGGCCGGTGTCACGTTGATCGCGAAACTAAACAGACCATCGCTGTAGAGCTTCGACTCCATATTTTTGTTCAGCCCCGGCAGCGTGCGACGGTTCTGCGACACCAGCGACATCCCGGCGGGTATCCAGCCAGGCTGCCACGTGAGCGTGACCGGATCGCCTTTCGGCACGGAGAGCGACGGCGGCAGATTCGCTTTCTCCAGCCCCTGCATCAGGTTACGCACCCCTTCATCCACTGCAAAGCTGATTACGCGGAACTGCTCCAGCGTTTCGCCATCCCGATCGAGCAGGTCGATACGCAGCGGCAGCTTAGTATCCACATCCAGCCAGACCACATAGCTGTAACGTGTGCCATCGCGTGAAACGATACGCAAGACATCGCACATCTGATCGGCAATGCGCGAGCGGCCCACGGTAATAAAATCGTAGGCGGTGGCGAGCTTAGTGAAGTCGGCAAAAATCACCGATGGCAGGGCATCGATAATGTGATTGCCAGGGAGCGAGAAAGGATCGAGGCCAGGTTCGAAGTAGCTGATATCGTTGCCGCGCTGGATCACTTCCCGGCGTGGCCCGTCCATCTGCAGCAACTGCGCGAATATCCGGCTATCAATCACCGCGTGACGATAACGCAGCGATTCGATGCCGATGCGCGAGACGTTGATATAGGCGAATTCGTAGTTGAGATTCTGACTTGCCTGCTCCATCTGCTGCAATAACGCCCCGGACGCAGTAGTTTGCGCCGGGGCGGCAGATGACCACAACAGGCTGCCTGTCAGCAGGCTAACAGCATACCAAAGCGGCTTCATTACTGCTGTTGCTGTCCTAATGACTGGTTACCGGGAACATCAACCTGCGCCTGTTTTGGCGCGTCGGTTTCGAACTGCAGCTGGTCAGCATGCAGGCGACGTTGCAGTTCATAGTCCTGCAGCATGGCATTCACGCGACGACGCTGGTCCTGAACCTGCTGATTAGAGCTGTTAGTGTCAAAGGCATCAGACGGCACACCCAGGCTTACCGGAGAAGCTTTGCCCATCATCGGCATGGTGTTGAACACCGGCGAATCAGAGGTCTGTGTGGCGCTGCCCGCAGGCTGATTGTAGTGCTGAACGCCCACGATCACTGCCAGTGAAACACAGGCAGCCACACCCACCTGAGTCAGTTGCGCAGCCCATGGGCGCGCTTTTTTCCAGAACGGCATTTTTTCCCAGCGGGAAGGTTCTGGCTGAGCTTCAGGGATCAGCGTGGTGACCGTACGCAGCGGTTCTTTTTCGATGGCAGCAGCGACGCGCGCAGAGATATCGAAATGCAGGACATCGCCCACATCACCACGCATGGTGTCGCGGATGAGATGATAGCTCGCCCAGCTTTTCTGTAATTCTGCGTCCTTAGACAAGGCGGAAAACAGCTCGTTATCTAAGGTCTCACCATCCATTAAAGCGGAAAGTTTTTCTTTCTGCATGCCTATGTACCCTTCCAGTAGCCGTTATCACTAACGTTGGATAAGCGGTTGAACTTTGTTATCAATGGCCTCTCGCGCACGAAAGATACGTGATCGAACAGTGCCTACCGGGCAATCCATAATGACGGCGATCTCTTCATAACTCAGACCGTCCAGTTCCCTGAGGGTGATTGCCATACGCAAGTCCTCAGGTAGCGCCTCGATGGTACGAAAGACAATTTGTTTCAATTCGTCAGACAACATTAAGTTCTCAGGGTTCGAAATTTCTTTTAATGCACCCGCACTTTCGAAATTTTCTGCATCAATCGCATCCACATCGCTGGATGGCGGACGACGCCCCTGAGCAACCAGGTAATTTTTCGCTGTATTTACCGCAATGCGGTACAGCCAGGTATAAAACGCGCTATCGCCCCGGAAAGAGTCCAGTGCGCGATACGCTTTAATAAACGATTCCTGTACTACATCAGGCACGTCGCCCGAGGGGACATAACGTGAAACCAAACTCGCCACTTTATGCTGGTAACGAATCACCAGTAAGTTGAACGCTTTTTGATCTCCCTTCTGAACCCGCTCGACAAGGACCTGATCCGTTAACTGCTCGCTCATCCGAGGTAATGTCTCCCCAAATTTTTCATATGCAAAAGTAACTGCCAGCACATCTCATGTTCTGAGCAAGCATGCGCTTAGAGTTGTGATGTGGTGCGAAGTTCACTTATCGCCCTGATATTTACCGCTCCGATGGACATTACACAGGTTGTTCGTTTTCGTTCAGTGTAAGGAGCGTAAATCGCAGGCAGAGTAACCTATGACAACAGCTTTTTCATCATTAAATCCTTTAGGTTTAATAAGTTTGCTATAAAAAACCACACCCAAACCGGCCGGATTTTAACTTACTGATTATAGGTAACTTTGAGAAATACCCTGACGAATAACGGCGGCTGGTGTTTAAAATACTTCACAGTAACCCCCATTACGCTTATGCTCAGACGCATTCTTGTTTAGTAAATTAAACATTATGATGAATGTGACCCCGGATTATGAGTGTGATGTATTAATCGTTGGCAGTGGTGCCGCCGGTCTGTCGCTGGCGTTACGGCTGGCAAAACAGTATCAGGTGACCGTTCTCAGTAAAGCGCAGGTCAATGAGGGTTCAACCCTGTATGCGCAGGGCGGTATTGCTGCGGTATTTGATGAGACAGACAGCATTGAGTCGCACATCGAAGATACGCTGATTGCCGGGGCGGGATTATGCGACCGTGAAGCGGTCTCGTTTATTGCCAGCAATGCCCGGCATTGCGTGCAGTGGCTGATCGACAACGGCGTCGCCTTTGATCTCGATCCGCAGGCGGCAGGCGATATGCGCTATCACCTGACCCGCGAAGGCGGTCACAGTCATCGTCGTATCCTGCACAGCGCTGATGCCACCGGCCACGCGGTAGAAACCACGCTTGTGAGCCAGGCATTAAGCCATCCCAACATCCGGATTCTGGAACGCACCAACGCAGTCGATCTGATCCTTTCAGATAAAATCGGCCTGCCTGGCCCTCGCCGGGTGGTGGGTGCCTGGATCTGGAACCGTAATCGCGAGCAGGTTGAAACCTGCCGGGCGCGTGCCGTCGTCGTCGCAACCGGCGGGGCCGCCAAAGTCTATCAATATACCACCAATCCCGACATCGCCTCCGGTGACGGCATCGCAATGGCGTGGCGTGCGGGCTGCCGGGTGGCCAATCTGGAATTTAATCAGTTCCACCCAACCTGCCTGTTTCACCCGCAGGCGCAGAATTTCCTGTTAACCGAAGCGTTACGCGGAGAAGGCGCCTGGCTATTGCGTCCCGATGGCAGCCGTTTCATGCCCGATTTTGATGAGCGCGCCGAACTGGCCCCGCGCGATATCGTCGCCCGCGCCATCGATCATGAAATGAAGCGGCTGGGCGTGGACTGTATGTATCTGGATATCAGCCACCAGCCTGAAGAGTTTGTTCGCGCGCACTTCCCGATGATTTATGAGAAGTTGCTGACCTTTGGCTTTGACCTCACCAAAGAGCCGATTCCGATTGTGCCTGCCGCGCATTACACCTGTGGCGGCGTGGTGGTCGATCAGCATGGACAGACCGACGTCAGTGGCCTCTACGCCATCGGTGAGGTGAGTTACACCGGCCTGCACGGCGCTAACCGCATGGCATCCAACTCACTGCTGGAATGTCTGGTCTATGGCTGGTCCGCGGCAGAGGAGTTGATCCGTACCCTTCCCGCTATCGAAGCCGTCACTGCGTTGCCTGCATGGGATGAAAGTCAGGTCGATGACGCCGATGAGCGCGTCGTGATCCAGCACAACTGGCACGAGCTGCGGCTATTCATGTGGGATTATATGGGCATCGTACGCACCACGCGTCGACTGGAACGGGCGTTGCGGCGAATCAACCTGCTTCAGCAGGAGATCGATGAGTATTATCACCATTTCCGCCTCTCCAATAATCTGCTGGAGCTACGCAATCTGGTGCAGGTCGCTGACCTGATGGTGCGCTGTGCGCTGGAGCGGAAAGAGAGTCGCGGCCTGCACTATATCCGCGACTATCCGGATTTATTGCCAGAGGCATTGCCGACCATTCTGACGCCGCCGGGCTACATGAAGAGGTAGAACGCCCGCGTCAGGCTGCACCACTCATCGGAATAACGGGTGTCCGGTGCGCGGATAGCAAGGCGCTCCAGCAGCGTCTCACCGGCCTGCGGCGACAGGCCCAGCACAACGCGGTGTGGCGGACGATGGGCATATTCCGCCACGTCCAGCCGGAAACGCAGATGCCAGCCATCCGCCTGCGCCAGCCCGATAAATTCCTGACCGGTGGCGGTGGGCAGCACCACACAGAACATCCCCTCTTCTTCGATCAACAACGCGGCACTGCGTAACAGCGTCTGATGATCGAGCGAGGCCGTTGCGCGTGCGCTGTCGCGAGCCGCAGTAGAACAGGCTACACCCGGCGTGAAATACGGGGGATTACTGACGATCAGCGAGTAACGTTTATCGCACTGCTCAGCCCAGTCGGCGATATCCTGCTGATGCACCTGAATGCGGTCGGGCCACGGCGACTGCTGCACATTTTCCAGCGCCTGCCCTGCCGCTTCCGGTTCTAACTCAACCGCATCGATGTCGACCGGCGACGGCGTGCGCTGTGCCAGCATCAGCGCGATCAGCCCACTGCCGCTGCCAATATCCAGAATGCGTCTTACCCCGGCAACCGGCGCCCAGGCCCCCAGCAGGATGGCATCGGTGCCGACTTTCATCGCACAGCGATCGTGCGCGACAAAAAATTGTTTAAAGGTAAATCCGTTCTTGTTTAACTGTGGCCGTTCACGCGGCTTATCCTGCATCATTCGTCACTACCATCGTTTTTTTCCTGCCGTACGGCAGCGCATGAGTGTAACGTGACGACAGAGGGAATTCACGCGGCAGACAACCCCAGGCGCAGCCGAAACGGATTAACAGATGAAGATTCAGTCTGATCTGTCTATAATCAGCGCCCCAAACTGAGGTAGACCATGACAGTAACCACATTTTCCGAACTCGAACTCGACGAAAGCCTGCTACAAGCGCTGCAGGAAAAAGGCTTTACGCGCCCAACAGTGATCCAGGCCGCTGCAATTCCGCCCGCGCTGGAGGGCCGTGACGTTCTGGGTTCGGCACCTACAGGGACCGGGAAAACCGCCGCGTATCTGTTACCGGCGTTGCAGCACCTGCTTGATTTTCCGCGTAAGAAATCCGGGCCACCGCGCATCCTGATTGTGACCCCAACCCGCGAGCTGGCGATGCAGGTCGCCGACCATGCGCGTGAGCTGGCGAAACACACCCATCTGGATATCGCCACCATCACCGGCGGCGTGGCTTATATGAACCATGCCGAAGTGTTCAGCGAAAACCAGGACATCGTGGTCGCGACCACCGGCCGTCTGCTGCAGTACATCAAAGAAGAGAACTTTGACTGCCGCGCCGTCGAAACCCTGGTGCTGGATGAAGCGGACCGCATGCTCGATATGGGCTTTGCCCAGGATATCGAAACCATCGCGGCTGAAACGCGCTGGCGCAAGCAAACCCTGCTGTTCTCCGCCACGCTGGAAGGCGACAATATCCGTGACTTCGCCGAGCGTCTGCTGAACGATCCGGTTGAGCTGGAAGCGGACCCGAGCCGTCGTGAGCGTAAAAAGATCCAGCAGTGGTACTACCGCGCTGATGATCTGCAGCACAAGACCAAATTACTGATCCATCTGCTGAAACAGCCGGATGTGACGCGTAGCATCGTGTTTGTGCGTAAGCGTGAACGTCTGCATGAGCTGGTGAGCTGGTTGCACGAAGCGGGGATTCGTAGCAGCTATCTTGAAGGCGAAATGGTGCAGGCCAAGCGTAACGAAGCAATTAAGCGTCTGAGTGAAGGCCGCGTTAACGTGCTGGTTGCGACGGATATCGCCGCGCGCGGCATCGATGTTGAGGATGTCAGTCACGTCTTCAACTATGACATGACGCGTACCGCGGATACCTATCTGCACCGCATCGGTCGTACCGGTCGTGCGGGCCGTAAAGGCATCGCCATCTCACTGGTTGAAGCACACGATTTCGTGCTGCTGGGTAAAATCACCCGCTATGTGAACGAGCCGATCAAAGCGCGTGTGATTGATGAGCTGCGTCCTGAGACGCGTGCGCCAAGTGCCAAAACCACGGGTAAACCGTCAAAAAAGGTTCTGGCGAAGCGTGCCGAGCAGAAAGCCAGCGAAACTGAAAAACCGCGTGTGAAAAAACGCCATCGTGATGCCAAAAATGTCGGCAAACGCCGCAAGGCAAGCGGCAGTACGCCAGCTAACGAGAATGCGGAATAAATCATCGCAAGCATAAAAAAATCGCCTCACAGGAGGCGATTTTTTTTATCTGATAATCAGTAACAGCCCTTTCACAATATTTTTACTACCAGATCGCTTTCTTCGTGACACTGGCCTGTTAATGCCGGGCAGTTAACTGTTTATCTCATTCATACTATTGATAAAAATTGCTGTGTGCGCTTTGCGCTTATTTTCATCACCTGTTAACTCAGGCTGCTTAAAGACTTTCAGTAAAGGTACGGGTAATCACGTCGCGCTGCTGCTCAGGCGTCAGTGAATTAAAACGCACGGCATAGCCTGAAACGCGAATGGTCAGCTGCGGGTAGTTTTCCGGATGCTTAACCGCATCTTCCAGCGTTTCGCGACGCAGCACGTTGACGTTCAGATGCTGCCCCCCTTCAACACGCACCTGCGGTTTGATTTCAACCGGTACTTCACGATAGGCAAATTCGCCCAGTTCGCTGATGGCGACAACCTGATCTTCTTCGTAGCCCGCTTTTGCACACAGGCAACGCGCTTCGGCTTTCTCTTCATCCAGCAGCCAGAAGGAGTTCAGTAGCTGTGAATTGTTTGATTGAGTGATCTGGATACCAGTGATCATGATTGTGTCTCCCGGATAAAACGTGAATACATCAAATTTGAGGCCCCCGGTATACCACCCTTCATTCCTGCCAGCTTTGACCTGTATCAATATTAATCAGACGTTCAGGCGGCTTTTCTGCTAAGCCGTTGATCTCCAAACCCCGGTCAGTTCAACTCAATTTGCATTATTCAAATTATTTTGGCCTTCAGGTCGGCGGCGGGAACGGCTAAGCTTACGGCACTAACGTTATGGGAGTTAAACATGGCTGAAAAGCTGACCTGGCACGACGTGCTGGCTGAAGAGAAAGAGAAACCCTATTTTATTGAGACGCTGAAGCAGGTCGCCGATCGGCGCGCCGAGGGTGTCACGGTCTATCCGCCGCAGAAAGATGTGTTCAACGCCTTTCGCCTGACGGAGCTGGGTGACGTCAACGTTGTCATCCTGGGTCAGGATCCCTATCACGGGCCAAATCAGGCGCACGGACTCGCCTTCTCAGTGCTGCCCGGCGTTCAGGTGCCGCCCTCACTGCAGAATATCTACAAAGAGCTGATGCAGGATATTCCCGGCTTCCGGAAGCCTGACCACGGCTTTCTTGAGAGCTGGGCAAAGCAGGGAGTGATGCTGCTGAACACGGTGCTGACAGTTGAAGCGGGCAAAGCCCATTCCCATGCGCGATTCGGCTGGGAGACCTTTACGGATAATGTGATTGCGGCGATTAACCAGCACTGTGAAGGGGTGATTTTTCTGCTGTGGGGTTCACATGCGCAGAAAAAAGGCAGCATTATCGATCGTCAGCGCCATCATGTGTTGCAGGCGCCGCATCCCTCGCCGCTCTCCGCGCACCGTGGCTTTTTCGGCAGCAAACACTTTTCGACGACCAATGAACTGCTGAGCGCTGCCGGTAAAAAACCGGTGGACTGGACACCGGTGTTACCGGCATAACGGCAGAAAGCACACGGCCGCGTCAGTGCGCGGCCGTGTAACGGGATTCAGGCGTTGAATCAGCTTTTGGCTTTAGACACCGCAACCATCGCCGGGCGCAGCAGGCGACCATTCAGCGTATAGCCACGCTGCATTACCAGCATGACGTGGTTAGGTTCAAACTCTTCAGACTCCATCATCGACATCGCCTGATGCACTTCCGGGTTAAATGGCACGCCGGTTTCGCCGACCACTTCAACACCGAATTTACGCACGGCGCCCAGCAGGCCTTTCAGGGTCAGTTCAATCCCTTCAATCATTGATGACAGCTGAGGATCTTCTTTGTTTGCCACTTCCAGCGCACGTTCCAGGCTATCGATCACCGGCAGCAGTTCGTTGGCAAACTTCTCCAGCGCAAATTTGTGCGCCTTCTCAACGTCCATCTCGGCACGACGACGAATGTTCTCGACCTCTGCCTGCGCACGCAGCTGTGCATCGCGCACACCGGTCTGCGACTGCGCTAATTCAGCTTCGAGCTGAGCGATACGCTCATCACGCGGATCCACCTCTGCCGCTGTCTCCGCTTCCTGAGGTTGCTGCTGATCCTGCTGAATTTCGTCTGAGACTTGCTCGTTTGGGGTGTTCTGTTCTTTACTACTCATGAATTTCTCCGCGTTTTGCACATTCATTTCGCTGGTTGGCTTATTATGGGGATTGGTATGACGGATTCAAGGGAACCTATCACATTGCCTTGCCGTTTTGGCTTATAAGGAACACCGACCAGATGAACAAACACTTTAACTGCATTGGTATTGTGGGTCATCCTCGCCATCCCACCGCGTTAACCACGCATGAGATGCTCTGGCGCTGGCTGACTGCCAAAGGTTATCAAGTGATCGTTGAGAAGCAGATTGCGCAGGAGCTGTCGCTTCACGACGTACAGACAGGCACGCTGGCGGAGATTGGTCAGCAGGCTGATTTAGCGGTCGTGGTGGGCGGTGACGGCAATATGCTGGGCGCAGCGCGCGTGCTGGCGCGTTATGACATCAAAGTCATTGGCATTAACCGCGGTAATCTCGGTTTTCTCACCGACCTCGATCCGGACAATGCGCAGCAACAGCTGGATGAGGTGCTGCAGGGCAACTATTTCGTCGAAAGCCGCTTTCTGCTGGAAGCGCAGGTGTGCAAATCTGACTGCTCGCCGCGTATTGGTTCCGCCATCAACGAAGTGGTGCTGCATCCCGGCAAAGTCGCGCACATGATCGAATTCGAAGTCTACATCGACGAAGTGTTCGCCTTTTCCCAGCGCTCTGACGGGCTGATTATCTCGACGCCCACCGGCTCCACGGCTTACTCACTCTCTGCGGGCGGCCCGATTCTGACGCCGTCACTCGAAGCGATCGTGCTGGTGCCGATGTTCCCGCATACGCTGTCGGCGAGGCCACTGGTGATCAACAGCAGCAGTACCATTCGTCTGCGCTTTTCTTCACGTCGTAGCGACCTGGAAATCAGCTGTGACAGCCAGATTGCGCTGCCCATTCAGGAAGGCGAGGATGTGCTGATTCGACGCAGCGCCGGTCATCTTGATTTGATTCATCCTAAAAATTACAGCTATTTCAATACGCTGAGTTCAAAATTGGGCTGGTCAAAAAAATTGTTCTGAAAACCCGCCGCGCCTCTTTACTGGATAAAAAACCAGTTTATACTGTATGAAAAACCATATGTGTTTATTCATACAGGTGAACCTATGCTGGCCCAACTGACCATCAGTAATTTCGCTATCGTTCGTGAGCTCGACATTGATTTCCAACGCGGCATGACAGCAATCACTGGTGAGACCGGTGCCGGTAAGTCTATCGCAATTGATGCGCTGGGATTATGTCTGGGCGGTCGTGCTGATGCCGACATGGTGCGTCAGGGTGCCAGCCGGGCCGACCTCTGCGCCCGCTTCCAGCTTAAGTCCTCCCCTTCTGCTCAGCGCTGGCTGACGGATAATCATCTGGATGATGGCAACGAATGTCTGCTGCGCCGGGTGATCAGCGCTGACGGACGTTCACGCGGCTTTATCAATGGCACAGCGGTACCGCTCTCTCAGCTGCGCGATCTCGGCCAGTTGCTGATACAGATCCACGGTCAGCATGCCCATCAGCTTCTGCTCAAACCCGACCACCAGAAACATCTTCTGGATGCCTATGCCGGTCACGACGACCTGCTTCAGCAAATGCGCGCCAGCTATCAGACCTGGCATCAGAGCTGTCGTACCCTGGCGCTGCATCAGCAGCAGGCGCAGGAGCGCGAATCCCGTCGCGAGCTGTTGCAGTATCAGCTTAAAGAGCTGAACGACTTCGCGCCGCAGCAGGGCGAATATGAGCAGATCGACGAAGAGTACAAGCGTCTGGCCAATAGCGGACAGCTGCTATCCACCAGTCAGCAGGCGCTACAGCTGTTAGCAGACAGCGATGATAACAATCTCAACAGCCTGCTCTACACTGCGCGTGAGATGATTTCAGAACTGACCTCGCTGGATGAGAAACTGAACGGCGTTCATAACCTGCTGGAAGAGGCGGCGATTCAGCTGACCGAAGCCAGCGACGAGCTGCGCCACTACTGTGACAGCCTGGATCTGGATCCTAACCGCCTGTATGAACTGGAACAGCGCATTTCACGCCAGATCGCCCTGGCGCGTAAGCATCACGTCACGCCAGAAGCACTGCCTGAACTGCATCAGCAACTGCTGGCAGAAGCGGAGCTGCTGTCGCAGCATGAGAGCGATCAGGAAAGCCTGCAATCACTGGTGGGTGAACACTATCAGGCCGCGCTGCAAAGCGCAGAGCAGCTGCATCAGCAGCGCAGCCACTACGCTGATGAGCTGCAGCAGCTGATTACCCAGAGTATGCATCTGCTCTCGATGCCGCACGGCCAGTTTAAAATCGCGCTGACCTTTAATCCGGATCAGCTGACGGCAGACGGCGCGAGCCGCGTCGATTTCCAGGTAACGACCAACCCAGGTCAGCCACTGCAGCCGCTGGGCAAAGTTGCTTCGGGCGGTGAACTGTCACGTATCGCGCTGGCAATTCAGGTGATCACCGCGAAGAAAATGGAAACGCCGGCGATGATTTTCGATGAAGTGGATGTCGGAATCAGCGGCCCGACCGCCGCCGTCGTCGGTAAACTGCTGCGTCAGCTGGGCGAATCGACTCAGGTGATGTGCGTCACCCACCTGCCGCAGGTTGCCGGTTGTGGTCATCAGCACTTCTATGTCAGCAAAGAGACGGATGGCGCGATGACCGAAACCCATATGCAGCCGCTGGACAAGCGGGCGCGTCTGCAGGAACTGGCCCGACTGCTGGGCGGCAGCGAGGTCACACGTAATACCCTGGCCAACGCAAAAGAACTTTTAGCCGCATAGCAGCGCACTTTTTTAACCCACCGTGGTCATATGCTTGCTCTGTAGAGGTTTCCAACAGCGAAAAGGTTTATTATCATCGGCACTTATGTCGCCAAAGTAATAAAGCCTGCCGCAGGCAGAGTTCAGATTTTGATGGCAAGAAAGCCGCCTGTAAAAGGCGTTTGGCCCCGGAAAAGGAATGTATAGATGCGCTGTAAAACGCTGACTGCCGCGGCAGTAGTAATGTTGATGATGACCGCCGGATGTTCCACCTTAGAGCGCGTGGTCTATCGTCCTGATATCAACCAGGGTAACTATCTGGTTGCCAACGATGTGGCCAAGATCCATACCGGTATGACACAGCAGCAGGTGGCTTACACCCTCGGTACGCCGATGATGAAAGACCCGTTTGGCAGCAACGTCTGGTATTACGTTTTCCGTCAGGAACCAGGTCATGAGCGCGTGAAGCAGCAGACGCTGACGCTGAACTTCGATGGCAACGGTGTTCTGACTAACATCGACAACAAGCAGAATCTGTCACCGAACAACGACTGATTGAACGAAAGACCGTTTGAAAGTCCAGACAGCAAAAAAGGCGCACTGAGCGCCTTTTTTATGCCTGTTATCCGCTGAATCTGGCGGGATAACGACTTATTTTTTGGTTTCTGCCGCCCGCTCTGCGCGCTGACGACGCAGCTCTTTCGGATCGGCAATCAGCGGACGATAGATCTCAATACGATCGCCCTCATGAACCTCATCATCCAGTTTCACAGGCCGACTGTAGATGCCAACCTTGTTGCTGGCGAGGTCAATCTCCCGCCGCAGTTCCAGCAATCCTGATTTAAGGATGGCCTGTTCAATCGTGCTGCCCTGCTCCACTTTTACATAAAGCTGATACTGTTTTTCAGGCAAGGCATAGACCACCTCGACGGAGATATCAGGCACGGTAGACCTCTTTGGCGCGCTGAGTGAAGGCCTGGACCATGCTGTTGGCCAACTCTTTGAAGATACGTCCAAAGGCCATCTCTACCAGCATGTTAGTGAATTCGAACTCCAGGCTTAACTCAACCTTGCAGGCGTCATCACCCAGCGAGACGAACGTCCAGCCGCCGGTCAGCTTGCGGAACGGCCCGTCAACCAGCTGCATATGAATGCTCTGGTTATCCGTGAGGGTATTGCGGGTGGTAAATGTTTTACTGATGCCCGCTTTCGACACATCCACCGACGCCGTCATCTGATTATCAGACGCATCCAGCACGCGGCTTCCGGTGCAACCCGGCAGGAATTGTGGATAGGCATCCACATCATTTACAAGTTTGTACATCTGCCCGGCACTAAACGGGACCAGCGCCGAACGACTAATCTGAGCCATAATGGTTCCTGTTCATCACGAAACCGCTGAATAATAGCATTTTCAGCGATTAAACAAAAATGTCCCCGTGTGAGGGTGTGCTAGAATATCCCGTTTCCTGCTGCCCCGCTGGACTGGGGATGCGATAACCGACTAAGTGATGTAAAATACGCCGCACTATGACAAAGAAAAAAGCACACAAACCCGGTTCTGCCACTGTTGCCATGAACAAACGCGCCCGCCACGAGTACTTCATTGAAGAGGAGTATGAAGCGGGATTGTCGTTACAAGGATGGGAAGTTAAGTCACTTCGTGCCGGTAAAGCCAACATCAGCGACAGCTATATTCTGCTGCGCGATGGCGAAGCCTTTCTGTTCGGTTCAACCTTTCAACCCTTAGCCGTTGCCTCCAGCCACGTGGTCTGTGACCCGACGCGCAGCCGTAAGCTGCTGCTAAAGCAACGTGAACTCGACTCCCTGTATGGCCGCGTTAACCGCGAAGGTTACACCATCGTGGCACTGTCGCTGTACTGGAAGAATGCCTGGTGCAAACTGAAGATTGGTGTTGCACGCGGTAAGAAAGAGCACGACAAGCGCGACGATATCAAAGACCGCGAATGGCAGTTAGACAAAGCACGTATCATGAAGAATTCAAAGCGTTAAGCACTGGATTTTTATTTGTTTTGTTGCTAGTATTTGAAGTTCTGGGGCTGATTCTGGACTCGACGGGATTGTGAAGCCTTAGGAGCATGCCGAGGGGCGGTTTGCCTCGTAAAAAGCCGCAAAAAAATAGTCGCAAACGACGAAAACTACGCTTTAGCAGCTTAATAAC